>JAESGF010000015.1_pt1 | contig 386233 bp, 395 predicted proteins | sample 9269621 | NCBI WGS metagenome assembly JAESGF01 (sample SAMN14515066, study PRJNA621663) | algae metagenome | isolation source: Tolypothrix carrinoi HA7290-LM1 and co-occurring heterotrophs from dry rock... | place: USA: Makauwahi cave, Kauai, Hawaii | collected 2011-01-06 | reverse complement strand
CTTCAGGATCTCCGGGAAAACGAGCACGGCGTACGCGCGCCCGGCTGTTCGACGCGGCCAGGGTGCGCGTCCGGGCCTGGGAGCGGATGCAGGCCCGCTGAGCCACGCCGGGTCTCCGGCGCGCCACCGCCTCGGATCAGGTGTCCACCCGATAGGAGCTGGCGTGCGCCGCTGGGACCATACCTCGTGGTCTCAACACCGAGGGGAAGACATGTTCTACCGCACTCTGTTCTTCGGGGCGTCAGCCGTTGCGCTGACGATCGCCGCGCCGGCCGCCGCGCAGGACTACGACTGGACGGGGTTCTACGTCGGCGCGAACGCTGGCATCTCCTGGGGCGATACCTCCCTCGACTTCGACGTCGAACCCGGCAGCGGCAGCGTCGTGATCCCGCCGCCCGATGTCACCGGGATCAACCAGATCGCCTCGGACGACGGCAACAAGTCGGGTTTCACCGGCGGCGTACAGGCCGGCTACAACTGGCAGTTCGGCTCATGGCTGTTCGGGATCGAGACCGATTACGGCTTCATGGACATCGACCAGCATCGGACCAACGCCTACCAGTCGACGGTCGCCCCCAGCCCACCGGTCGTCCCGCCGCCGCCGCTGCCAACCTATGCGATCGAACAGCGCGTGCAGAGCAACTGGATTTGGACGGTGCGACCCAGGCTCGGCTACGTCAGTGGTCCGATGATGTTCTACGTCACCGGGGGTCTCGCCATGACCGAGATCGACCTGACCACCAGCATCGCCGACAACCGCATCCCGCCCAACAGCGCCTCCGTCGACGAGGAGGAGGGCAAGACCGGCTGGACCCTCGGTCTGGGCGGCGCCTACGCCTTCAGCCCCAACTGGTCGTTGCGCGGCGAGTGGCTCTACGCGGACTTCGGCAATGTCGACATCTCCGCCGCGGCTCCGAACGGCTTCTACAGCCTGGAGTCCGAGGGGAAGGTGAAGGCGAACCTGATCCGCGTCGGCGTCGACTACAAGTTCTGAGCCGCCGACGTCTTCCCGTGGCGGCGGCTCATGTGGCGCTCAGACCCAGCTTCATCCCCTAAGCGTCGCGAGACAGGGTCTGAGCGCCGCACCCCGGTCCGTGGCCTGTCGCGTCGTGCGGCGCTGGCCGGGACTTCGCTGGCGGCGAGCGCCTGCGCGACGCCCAAGCGCATCGATGCGGTGCCCACCGCCCTGACGGCCCGGGCCGAACCCTTGCTGCCCCACATCCGCTATTTCCCAGACCGCGATCCGGAGCCGTTCGCGCGCCTGGGCCACCAAGCCCTGGATCGCGAGCGCGCCTGGCTGGCGCGGAGCGGCCACACAGGACCGCTGCCGCCGGCCGACATCCTGGCGGTCTCCGGCGGCGGGGGCGACGGCGCGTTCGGCGCCGGTCTTCTGGTCGGCTGGAGCGAGCACGGGGACCGACCGGCCTTCAAGCTGGTGACGGGGATCAGCACCGGCGCCCTCATTGCGCCGTTCGCGTTCGCGGGGCCGAAGTACGACGCGGCCTTGCGCGACGCCTACACCAACATCCAGGACGCCGACATCTTCGAGAAGCGGTCCTTCCTGGCGGCGATCTTCGACGACGCGCTGGCCGACACCCGCCCGATGGTCCGCCTGGCGCAGCGCTACTACACGCGCGAACTGCTGGACGATATCGCAGCCGAGAGCGCCAAGGGACGCGTGCTGCTGGTCGGCACCACCAACCTCGACGCGCGCGAGCCGGTCTATTGGGACATGGGCGCCATAGCCGCCGATCGCTCGCCCGAGGCCATGAAGCTCTTCCACCGCATCACCATGGCCTCAGCCGCCATGCCCGGCGCCTTCCCGCCCGTGATGATCGACGTCACCGTCGACGGGAAGAAGTACCAGGAGATGCATGTCGACGGCGGGGCCACGCGCCAGGCCTTCATCTATCCTCAGACCCTGCATCTGGCGGAGGACGCGCGGAAGGGCGGCTTCGAGCGTAAGCGGGCCGTCTACATCATCCGCAACTCGCGGCTCGACCCGGATTGGGCGAGCGTGGACCGCCGGACGCTTAGCATCGCCAGTCGGGCCGTCACCTCCCTGATCCATACCCAGGGCGTGGGCGACCTGATCCGCATGTATCTGACGGCGATGCGCGACGGCCTCGACTACAATCTGGCCTACATCCCCTCCACCTTCACGACGCCGCGGAAGTCCGAGTTCGACCTCGTCTACATGCGGGCGCTCTACGACACGGGCTACGCCATGGCCCGGGAAGGGTATCGCTGGTCCAAGCACGCGCCCGGCTATGGGCCGGCCGAAGGCGCAGCGCCTTGAGCGAAGAACGCGGCGATCGGTCCGAGCAGCTGTTGAACGAAGCCGACCGGATGACCCTGCAGATCCTCCAGGCGTCGCTTTCGCTGATCGGCTTTGGATTCTCGCTCCACGCCTTCTTCGTGAATGTGGCCGACCGCGCCGCATTCGCGAGGCCGGACCTGATCGGCCGCCGCCTGGGCATAGCCTTCCTGCTGATCGGGCTCGTTCTGCTGACCAGCGGCGTGGCGCAGCAGTGGCGCTATCGGCGCAGGCTCGCCCACCGCTGGACGCCCGGATATGTCGCCGCATGCCTGTTGCTCGGCGCAGGCCTCATGGCCTTCGCGTCGATCATCTGGCGCGGCCTCCTCTGACCGCCGCGACCCGTTTGCCGGAGACAGCCCGCGATCTGAAGATCTGCTCACGGATGTGCCGGAGCTGCTCAGAAGCTGCCCAATTGATCCTGCGACCTTGCGGCCTCGTTCAGCGCCACCGCTGCGTAAGGCTCCGGTAACCTGTCGGCGAGGAGGCCCTCACCGGCGAGTTCCAGGTCGGGGGCTCGGGCAAGGTCTCGCTGCCGCTGGTCGGCGAAGTCCCCGCCGCCGGCCTGACGATCCCCGAGTTCCAGAAGGGCGTCGAGACGGCGCTCAAGGACGGCTACCTGCGCGACCCCCGCGTCTCGGTGGAAGTGCTGAACTACCGCCCGTTCTACATCCTGGGCGAGGTCAACAAGCCGGGCGAGTACCCCTACACCAACGGGCTCACCGTGATGAACGCCGTGGCCACCGCCGAAGGCTTCACCTACCGCGCCAACACCAAGCGGGTCTTCATCAAGCGCGCCGACACCTCCGAGGAGCAGGAGTATCCGCTGAACAGCACCACGCCCGTGGCGCCCGGTGACACCATTCGTGTCGCGGAGCGGTTCTTCTAGCGCCGGCGTCGACGGTGCGCGCGGGTTGGGCCGCCAAGGCCGCGTTCGGCGCCTTGCTGCTGTACGGCGCCCTGCGGGTCGTCGATCCTGAAGCGCGCTGGGCTGAGGCGCGTGTCCCCGGCGACGTCGTCGAACACGCCTTGCTGGTTTATGCGTTGCTGACCTGTGCCCTAGCTGCGTTCCCGCGGCTCTCACTCACCGTGGGGGCGAGCGCGATGTTGCTCCTGGGCCTCAGCGTTGAGGTGGCGCAGGCCTTGCCCGGCGTGCCGGGCGGCTTCCAGCTTCGGGATCTGACGTCGGATCTGGTCGGTGTGCTGCTGGCGGCCGTCCCCTTCCTCCTGGGTCGTGCGGCCCGCGTACGCGCCACCTAGGGCGCGGTCGGGAACGACGCGCCCTGGAAACAGGCGCCACGGCCCATCGGCCTCGCGACATCACCTCGCAGTGGATTGGACCCTCGGCGCGCTCCGGTGGGATGCGGCCGCCGGGCCATCAAAAGATGCACGCATCACGTTTTGTGGGCTGCATCGAGCCATAGCAACGGCGTGGCCGCGCCGCCGTTGGTTTCAGGCAGTCTGGAAAGGCGAGCGCGGTGTCTCAACTGGCGGAAGATCTTGGGCCGGACTGGCCCCCAGAGGTCACCGGCGCCCCTGCTGATCACCAGGCTTGGTCCATCCTGCGCCGTCGCGCCGACCGGGGGCTCATCCTGGTCGATCTGCAGTGGAGGATCCGACATTGCGACGACGCCGCAGCGGCGAACCTCCTGCGACGGCCCGCCAGGCTCGGCGAGAACTTCTGGGACGTGATCCGCCCGATGTTCGATGTCGTCGCCCGCCGGCGGTTTCGGAAGGCCCTGCAGCTGCGACGCGTAGCGGATGCCGTCCTTGCCGTGGACGGGGGTGGCTGGCTGCACGTTGAGTTCGTGCCTGACGAGGACGTGTGCGCGGTGATCGGCAGGGACGCCAGCCGCGAGGTTCGCGCCCGGGCGACGGCGCGGCGACAGGAGGCCCGCACCCGGGCCCTGAACGAGAGCCTCACTCTCGCGCATCGCGCCGCCCGGGCCGCCACCTGGGAATGGCGCGCCGGTTCGACGCTGCGGTGGACGGACGTGCAGGCCGCCCAGGATCTGATCGGCATCCCCCGGCCGTGGAACGGAGCCCGCGTGCCTCGGGATTGGATCGAGGTGGTGCTGCCGGAGGACCGTGTCGCCCTTCAGACGGCGCTGGCGCGCGCGGCTGAGGTGGGCGAAGGGCGCTTCGCGTTCCGCGTCGTGGGCGCCGACGCGCGGCTTCGCTGGCTCGAGGCTCACGCCGTGGTCGCCGAACGGGACGCCGCCGGCGCGCCCGTGCGGCTGGTGGGGGTCACCCTCGACATCACCGAACGTCGGCAATGGGAGCTCGCGCTGGAGCAGGAGGTGGCGGAGCGACGCCGGGCCGAGGAGCGGCAAAGGCTCCTCGTCGCCGAGCTCAACCACCGGGTCAAGAATACCCTTGCGACGGTCCAGTCGATTGCCCGCCAGACGCTGAAAGGCGGGCCGGAGATGAAGCGGTACCAGGAGCAGTTCGAGGGGCGGCTGCTGGCCCTGTCCTGGGCGCACGATGTCCTCACGGCCGAAGCCTGGTCGGGGGCGGACCTCCGGGAACTGGTGGAGCGCACGCTGCTGGCCCACGAGGGTCCCGCGCCGGGCCGCGTCCGGCTCCGTGGACCTCCGCTCAGGCTCGAGCCCGAAGTGGCCCTGGCGATTTCACTCGCCCTGCATGAGCTCGCCACCAACGCCCTGAAGTATGGCGCGCTCAGCCGCGATGGCGGCCATGTGGAGGTGAGCTGGGCGCTGGAGGGCGAGGGAGCTCCGCACGGGCTCTCCCTGGAATGGCGCGAACACGGCGGCCCCGAGGTCCGGCCACCCGAGCGGAAGGGGTTTGGAACGAGGCTCCTCAAGCAGGCCTTGTCGGCAGAGCTCGGCGCGCCTGTTGAACTCCACTTCGAGCCTGGGGGGCTCGTCTGTCGGCTCGCGACGCGTCGCGGCGTGGCCCCGGACGCCTGACGCCGCGCCCCGGCGGGACCTCAGATCATCCGTTGCAGGACGGCCCGGCGGGGCGCGATAGGCGGACGCCACGTGAGGCGGCTAGGGTCTGGCCGATCACAAGGAGGCGCTCGTCATGGGCAAGATTGTTCGGATCGGCGGCGCGGGCGGCTTCCTGGGCGACTCCTCCGTCGCCGCGCCGCAGCTGCTGGCGGGCGGCGACCTCGACTACATGATCCTCGACTACCTCGCCGAGGCGACAATGTCGGCGCTGGGCCAGCTGAAGGCGGCGCGCCCGGCCGAAGGCTTCGCCCGCGACTTCACCGAGTGGGTCTGGAAGGACAATCTGCAGGAACTGAAGGCGCAGGGGGTGAAGATCATCACCAACGCCGGCGGCCTGAACCCCGAGGCCTGCCGCACACGGATGCAGGAGCTGGCGGCGGCGGCGGGCCTGTCGTTCAAGATCGCGGTCGTCACCGGCGACGACCTGATGGAGCGTCTTGGTGAGCTGAGCACACGCGGCGAGACCGAGATGTACTCGGGGGCGCCGTTCCCGGACGCCAGCGCCGTGTTCAGCGCCAACGCCTATCTCGGCGGACGGCCGATCGCCGAAGCGCTGGCGAACGGCGCCGACATGGTCATCACGGGCCGGGTGGTGGACAGCGCGCTGGCCCTGGGCGCCCTGATGCACGAGTTCGACTGGACGGACGAGGATTACGACCTGCTGGCGGCCGGTTCGCTGGCGGGACATGTGATCGAGTGCGGGGCCCAGGCGACCGGCGGCCTGTTCACGGACTGGGAAGAGGTCGGGGACTGGGCCCACATCGGCTACCCGGTGATCGAATGCCATGCCGACGGGACCTTCGTCGTCAGCAAGCCGCCGGGCACCGGCGGCCTGGTCTCTCCCGCCGCGGTGGCCGAGCAGATCCTCTACGAGGTGGGCGATCCGCAGGGGTACGCCCTGCCGGACGTGGTCTGCGATTTCGCCGACGTCACGGTGAAGTCCGTCGGCCCCGAACGGGTGGAAGTGGCTGGGGCCAAGGGCTATCCGCCGACCGGCTGCTACAAGGTGTGCCTCACCTATGGCGACGGCTTCCGCTTCATCGGCGCCATGCCGGTGGTCGGGCGGGACGCCGCGCGCAAGGCGGAGCGCCAGGCGGACGCGGTGCTGGAGCGCTTCGGCGAGATGCTGCGGGACCGGAACTATCCGCCGTATCGCGCCCGGCGGGTGGAGCTCCTGGGCGCAGAGGCGACCTATGGCGCCAACGCGCGGGCGCAGGTTCAGGCGACCCGGGAAGTGGTCGCCCGCATTGGCGTCGAGCATGAGAGCGCCGAGGCGCTGGGACTCATGGCGCGGGAATTCGCCTCGCCCACGACTTCGATGAGCGTCGGCTCGACCGGCTGGTTCGGCGGCGCGCCGACGATAACGCCGGTGGCCCGCGTCTTTTCCTTCCTGCTGCCGAGGGCTGAGGTTCCCGCCACGGTCAGCCTGGGCGGGGCGTGTTTCGTGGTCCACGCCGCCGCGCCGCCGCGGACCTTTGTTGCGGACGCGGTCGTTCGGCCGCCTGTCCCCGCCGATCCGGAGCCGTCCAATGACATGGTCGAGCGACCGCTGGTCGACCTGGCGTGGGGCCGCTCCGGCGACAAGGGCGACGCCTTCAACGTGGCCATTATCGCCCGCCGGCCGGAAGTGCTTCCATGGATTCGGCGGGCCCTCAGTGAGGAGGCCGTGCGCGCCTATTTCGCGCACGAGTTCGACGGCGCGGCCGATCCGAAGGTGGTCCGGTACGAGCTTCCAGGGCTCAACGCCTTGAACTTCCACTGCATCCAGGCCCTGGGCGGCGGGCAGTTCTCGAGCCTGAGGCTCGACGCCCTGGCCAAGGGCAAGGCCCAGCAGCTTTTGGACATCCAGGTCCAGGTCCCCGCGGCGCTCGCGCCGTAGGCGGCCGCTCGCGGTGGATCAGCGCGGGCGGCCGTTGGACCGCAGCAGGGCGGGATTGGTGATGCGGCGGTAGATCGCCTGCACGATGCTGAAGACGCCGAAGAGGCAGAGACCTGCTGCGACGGCGGCCCGCTGCCATCCGTCGAGGCTCGCCAGGGCCTCGCCGCTGCCGCCGGCGGCTTGCGGCCCGCCCGCGCCGGCGGCTTTCCAGAGCAGCAGCCCGACGAGGAGGAAGACGACTCCCCGCGCCAGGTAGCCGATCCGGCCGCTCCACTGGACCCAGGCGCGTCGAGCAGCGTCGGCGTCGAGCTGCTTGAGGAAGTCGAGCTTGTACGCCGCCCAGGCATGCGCGAGGCCGCCGAGGATGACGCCGACCGCCACGAGGCGGAGGATCAACTGGCCGGCCGGCAGGTCTAGCACCCAGCCCACGAGGGATTCGCTGCCTCCGCTTCCGCCCGCTCCGCCGCGGCTCGGGTCCACGCCGACCAGTAGCCCCACAGCAAGGAGACCCAGCCCCACGTGGACCACGCCGCTGAGGGCCTGCCCGGCACGGGCCGCCGCGGCCTTGGCGCCGTGGCCGGAGCCCTCGAGATCATAGGCGGCGCTGAGCAGGCGCCACGCCCCGTAGGCGAGGAGGCCAAGGGCGATGACGGCGAGGACGAGCCGGCTGGCGCCGCCGTCGGCGAACATCCGCAGCACGCCGGTGCTGCTCGTGGTGCGGCCCGCCTCGAGCGCGAGATAGCCGATCATCAGGTAGAGGACGCCGCGCGAGGCGAAGCCGATGCGGGTCAGGAGTTCGAAACCCCTCGCTTGCGCGACGCGCCCTGGACCATTCATCGGCGGAACCTCCATTGTGCCGGGGCAACAAGGCTTGAGCCTGTGGAAGGTTCACGCGGCGGCCGAGGCGCAAGGACGGCGCCGTCCCGCTGGAGAGCCGAGCGGCTTTTCTATCGCGGGGGAAGCGGGAAGGAGGCTCCGCGGAAGAGCCGCCACTGACCGTCGTCTTCGCGCCGCCAAACCTCCTGGTCGCGTTCGGCGCGGCGGAGGATGTCGCCGTTGGGCTGGGTCAAGGTGGTGCGCCAGGTGATGCCGAGCACGACTGCGCCGTCGAACGCCGCCACATGGTCGAGCTCGGCGGTCACCACCTGGTCGGTTCTGGGCTTCATGCCGGCGCGCACGGCTGCAGTGTAGTCGCCGTAGGTCATGTCGCCGCGTGTCGGATGGATGAGGTGCAGCTCGGGCGAGGCGAGCGCCACCACGGTATCGGCGTCACCCTCCGAGAATGCCTTGGCCAGACGCGCTACGGCCGACCGCGCGGCGGCTTCATCCGCCGGTGAGGCCGCGGCCGGACCACAGATCAGCGCGGCGAGAAGTGCGACGGCGGGCAGGCGCATCTCGTCTATGCCTCAGGCGGCGGCGTCGAGCGCGGGCGGATGACGGCCCTGGCTCCGCCGGAACTCGGTCGGCGTCAGTCCCGTGTCGCGCCGGAAGCGGCGGGAGAAGGCCGAGAAGTTGTCGAACCCGACCTGAGCGGCCACCAGGCGGACGGGCAGGTCGGTGCGCTGCAGGAGCCGGACAGCCTCAGACATCCGCGCCTGGCGGAGATGGTCGGCGGGTGTGACGCCGAAGGCCGCCACGAAGATCCGATGCAGATGGAACGGCGAGACGCAGGCGACCCGGGCGAGGGCCCGCATCGTCCACGCCTCGGAGGGCGCGGCGTCGATCGCCTCGCGCGCCAGGGCCGCGCGGCGGAACAGCTCCCGCCGCACGGCTGGACGAACCGCGGGGATGGACTGGGTGGCGTCGTGGGCTTCCCGAAGCAAGGACGCCGCCCAGGCGGCGAGCGTCAGGGCGAGGGGCTCGGCCTCCACCGACGAGGTGGCCGTGGCCAGGCGCGCGAAGGCCGCGGCGATCGCCGGCGGCGGCGTCCGGCGGTGGGGCGGTGCGTCGACGGCGATCGACAACGGCGCGAGGTTCCCCTCAAGCGTGGCGTCTATGTTCCCGAACGCGGCCGTGAGCGCCTCGCGCACCAGGGCCTCTGGAAAGTGGAGCGACAGGCTGCGGGTTGCGTCGCCACGCGGGACGTACGAGCCGTACCAGGCCTTGGCGGGCGTGAGCAGGCAACCGCCCGGCCGCACCGACGTCTCCCGCCGCCCGAAGGTATAGACCTCCTCGCCCGAGAGCACCGTCTTCAGGCTGAGCGGCGAGGCGTGCGGCCGAACCTCCACGTCGACGCATGTCTCGCGGATGAGCGTCATCTCGCTGTGATAGGCGGCGAGGAACTCAGGGGTCGGCGGCGGACCGTCCGCCGTGACCGGAAAACCGTCGTAGATGATCAACGCCCACCCCCGTCGATGACGTCGGGGGATGGCGGCTGTGCGGCGGGAGCGGACGCGATCATCACGACGAACGACGGTAGGTCGAACTGGCGGCGATTCGCCGGTGCTATCGGCGTCTTCGTCGAAAGCCGCGCCGCCCGGCCGACGGTTTTCGCCGTTCCGGTCAGGGACCCCGCCAGCGAGGGGCGTTCAGCCGTTCCAGGACCCCAGCCGCGTACAAGGGGCCGATCGCCAGGCGGCGTCCGTCGCTCAGGGTGAGGCTGAGATCACGTGCGGCCTTCCGGTCGAGCCGGCGGACGTGCTGGATATTCACGATCGTGGAGCGGTGGATCCGCAGGAAGGTCGAAGCATCCAGGCGTGTTTCGATATCGCGCAGCCGGTCCTTGATCAGGTGCGATCCGCCGCGCACGTCCTCCAGCCGGACATAGTCGCCCTCGGCGCGGATCACCCGGACGTCGGCGGCGGGCAGGCGGCTCAGGCCATCGCCGTCGCGGACCCAGAACTCCTGCGGCGCCGGCGTGTCGGTCGGATCCTGCTGGAGCGCGGTCAACAGTCGCTGCAGCGCCAGGAAGCGCTCGTCCGAGGTGCGCGCCCGCAGTCGCGCATCGGCCCGGCGCAGCGCCTCGCGGAATCGTTCAAAGGCCACCGGCTTCAGCAGATAGTCCACGGCGTTGAGATCGAAGGCCTGCAGGGCATGATCGGCGTAGGCGGTGACGAAGATCACCTCTGGCGGGGCGGGGAGGGCGAGCAGGGCCTCGAGCACCTTCAGGCCGCTGCCCCGGGGCATCTCGATGTCGAGCACGGCGACGTCGGGCTTCAGCTCTTCCACGAGGGCGAGGGCTTGCGCCCCGCTGGCGGCGGAGCCGACCAGTTCCGCGTCCGGGACGCAGCTGACCGCCAGCGCCAGGCGCTCGCGGGCCACCGGCTCATCGTCGGCGATCACGACCCGCATCAGGCGGCCCTCGCGGGCAGCACGATCTCGCTGCGCCAGCGGCCATCGGGAGGGGCGCCGGTTGGGCCAGCGGCAAGGGCGCCGTCGGGGCCGTAGGTCACGGCAAGACGCCGGCGGACGTTCTCGAGGCCGACCTTGAGGCCCACCGGCTCGGCCGCACCCTCCGGCGGCAAGGTATTTTCCACCCTAACGCGCAGGGTGGCGTGCTCGACCCTGGCGGCGATGCGGACCTCGGCGGGGCCGTCGGAGCCGGCCACGCCGTGCTTCACCGCATTCTCCACGAGCGGCTGCAGGATCAGGCTCGGCACGAGGCACTGCTCCGCCTCGTCCTCGATGTCGAAGCGGACGCTCAACCGGTCGCCGAACCGCAGCTGCTCGATCGACAGGTACAGCCGCTGAGCGTCGAGCTCTCCCTCCAGGCGGGTCTCCCCTGCGGGCGAGGCGAGCGTATGCCGCAGGAAGTCCGACAGGCTGAGCACGGCCCGCTCCGCCTCGTCAGGTCGGTTCAGGCGGATCAGCCCTGACAGCGTGTTGAGCGCGTTGAAGAAGAAGTGCGGATTGAGCTGGAAGCGCAGGGCGTCCAGCTGAGCGCTCTGCGCGGCGCGCCGCACCTCCGCCAGGCGCCGCTCCCGTGCACGCAGTTCGGCCTGCTGCACGGTGGTGAGGTAGAGGCCGGCCCAGGCGGCGAACACCCAGACGAAGAAGCTCAGGTCGAAGAACACCTCGCCGATCTGCGGGACCCCGCCGTGCGCCGCGAACGTGTCCGTGAAGCTCATGAAGTAGAATTCGTTGATGAAGACGAAGACCACGCAGGTCGGGATCGCCAGGGCGAGGACCCAGGCGAGCCGCGCGCCGCCCGTGCGTGGACCATGGCGGCTGATGAGCAGGTGAAGGCCATAGGTCAGGAGGGCCGCGGTCACCGAACCATAGACGCGCACGAAGAAGCCGGCCGGCGTATCCTCGACCTTCAGGAGCAGCGAGCGCGCCACGATGAACGCGAGGTGCAGGCTCCAGAAGATGGCGACGAGCCGGAAGACGCTGCGATCGAGCGCGCGGCGCGCGGCGCGATCCTCGGCCTCGGCGGTCTCGTCGATCGGCGGCAGGTCGGTCATCTCTTCGGCAAGGTCCCAGGTCGTGAGCGTCCAGGCCGCGCAGGCTGCGGGCGATTCCCTCCGACGGCGGCGAGGCCAAGCCTAGCCGAAGGCGCGCGTCGGTCTGCATGCCTGCTGCCCGGAACGCGGCTACGCGACGCGGCGCCGCTCGGCCAGGGGGCGATTGTGCCGGACTTGCGGAAATGCGGCGGACGGGGCTCAGGGCGGTGAGATCTTCCGCCCGAGCGCGCCGGCGCGATCCATGTGCGCGTCGGCGCGATCGCGCGCTGCGGCGGTCGCCTCGTGTCGGCTTCCGACGAAGATGTTGGCCCCTTCGAGCTGGGCGAGCAGCTCGGCACGGGCGGCGGGATCGCCGCGGCCGAGCCCGGACATGAGCTCGCGGTTCACGCGCCGGGCAAAGGCCGCCGCCAGGAAGCTGTCGCATCGGAATTGGCGATTGAAAGCGTTGGCCTCGCAGACAAAGCCGCCGATCTCCTTGGCGAGGGCGGCCCGCAGGCCTTCGAAATATGCGGCGAACTGATCTGCGGTGCGGACGTCGTAGTAGCGCCCGTCGCCCGCGGCGGCGACCGCGGCAAGCTGGCGGGCGTCGCCCCGCGCCACGTCGAATCCGATCACGTCGACGGTGACGGGCAGGCCGCCCTGGCGAAGGCGACGGACCGTGGCGGCCGGGTCGCCGCCACAGGTCTCGACGCCGTCAGACACCAGGACGAGGCGCGAAGGCGTCTCCCGCGAAAGGGCGACGCCGGCTTCGGACAGGGCTGCGGCGATCGGGGTCCAGCCGACAGGTTCGAACCGCGCGAGCACTTGAGGGGCGTTCGCTGCCGTGAGGCCGCCGATCGGCGAGACGAGCTCGACCCCAGCGCAACTCACGGCCATGCCGCTCGGCGTGTTGTCCCCCCGATGGCCGTAGGCGAGCAGGCCCACCTCCATGCCCGCCGGCTTGGTGGCGAGGAAGCGGCTTACGGCGGCCTTCGCCAGGTCCATCTTGGTCTGTCCGCCGGCCGCCCCGCGCATTGAGCCGGAGGCGTCGAGGACGAGGAGCACGCTCTGCGGCGGCCCTGGCGCGGCGTCGCCGCCGCCGGCGCACGTCGCCGTGGTCAGGCAGCGGTCGACGCGGGGATCGTCGCCTTCGGCCACTTCGACGAAGTCCGGCACGGCGTTGCCGTCGCTGTCCAGATACCACTCGGGCGAGAGGTTGCGGACCATGCCGGCGGGGGCGGACGCGTCGGACTGCGCCGCGGCGGCGCGTGGCGTCGAGGGTGCTGTCGCGTCCGGCTTGCAGCCGGCGAGCAGAAGCGCCGCAGCGAGGGCGGGGGTGAGGATGCGGGTCATGAGGGCCTCCACGGGGAGGCAACGGGGATCCGCTCGGCCGGCGCCGGCGAAGGCTGTGCTGGGATTGCGAAAACCGTCGGATGCGCCGCCTTGGACGGCTGGCGCCGGCCGCTTTCGCAGCCTCGGCACAACGGCGGGACTTCTGCGGCGCCCACGGCGCGCCCTAGCTATCCGGCCGAAGTCCGCGACCGCCATCCTCAGGAGGTCGCCGCACCGCGTCACAGGAAGCCGCCTATCGTGCCCGAGCCCCAGTCCTGCCACGGGACCGCCGCGCCGTCGCAAGGACTGCGGCGGCGCCTGCGCATCGGCCATGCCTGGCCCCTGCGGGCGTCAGGCCTCGCCAGGCCGCTCGCCGCGTTCGTCCGGCGCAATCCTGATGTCCGCATCGAACTGCTGGAGGACGGTCCCGATGCGCTGCGGCGGAGATTCCGCCGGGGCGCGCTGGACGTGGTGTCCGGCCCGGCGCGCCGGCTCGGACCTACGGGCGAGCGATGTGGCGTGCCGGAGGAACCCTGGGCGCTGGTCACCGGCCGGGAGGGTCTGTTCGACGTCCATGGCGCCGACTGGTCCTGGCTGGGCGAGCGCCCGCTGCTGATGCGGCCGGGCGACCCGTGGCGAGAGGCCGAGGCGGCCTGCCGGGCGGCGGGCGGCGGCGCTTGCGACGTGCGCCTCGTGCGCAGCCCGCGCGCGTCGCTGTTCGATCTGGTCGGGGCTGGCGCGGGCTGGTCGCTGGCGCCGGAGAGCCTGGCGGCGACGTTCCCGGCGGTCGCCTTCCATCGCCTGCCGCCGGGCGGGCCGCGCATCGAGACCGCCGTGAGCTGGGCGCCGGTCCTGGCAAACAGCGCGGTCGCCGATTTCGTCGCGCTGCTGCGGGGAGCCTCCTCATGATCTCGCACGATGCTGAGGATCCGACGCGGACGCGGGTGCTGTGGGCCGATCCCGAGCCGGACGCGGTGGAGGGCCATGTGCAGGCGCTTCGGCGCGCGGGCTTCGATGTCGCCTGTGTCGCCTCCTTGCAGGAACTGCGGGCGCAGAGCCGGAACGCCTTCGAGCTCATCGTGCTCGAGACCGCCTGGCCCGGGGAGGACGGTCTCGCGGCCTGCCAGGCCCTGGCCGACGGCGAGGCGGCCGTGCTGGCCTGCAGTCGCGCCGGCAGCCCGCTCGACTGCGTCGCCAGCCTCGAGGCGGGCGCGGACGATTTCGTCGCCGCATCCGCGCACCATGTGGAGCTCACGGCCCGCGCCCGATCGTTGCTTCGGCGGCGGCGCGCGTCGGCGCCCGCCGAAATGCTGTGGCGCTTCAACCTCTCGGCCCGGCGCCTGACTTCGCCCAGCGGCGCGACGGTCACCCTCAGCAGCCGGTGCGCAGCGCTCTTCGCAGCGCTCTGCGAACGGCAGGGGGTCGCCTTGCCCCGCGCCGCAATCGCCGCGCGGGTCTACGGCACGGCGGAGATCACCTCCCGCGCCATCGACGTCGCGGTCGCGCGGCTTCGGCGCAAGATCGACGGGTGCGACGGCGCCGGGCGCTTCATCCGCTCGGTCCATGCCGTCGGCTACCTGCTCGAGGTGGACGAGGGGGCGAGGCTCGAACTGCAGACCGCGGCCACGGGCGAGGCGCGGCCCCGGGCCGGCGACCTGCCGCGCCTCGTGGTGCGACGCGGCTGAGGCGCGTGTCAAAGCGGCTGGCGAAGGACCGGGGCGAGATGTTGGAGGCGTTTGGATGAAGCTCTGGGGACAGATCTCGATCGAGCTCGAAGTCGCGGACTATGTCGAGGCGGCCGACCACCAGCGCCGCCTGGAGGCGCTGTTGGCGCGCATCCGCGAGGAATACCCCGAGGCGCGGCTGGCGATGCGCGAGCGTCGCGAGCGCAAGCCGTCGCCTCAGGTTCCGGTGCTCCCGCCGGAGCTGCACCGTCTGCCCGCGCGACGTCATGAGCACAGCTGATGCGCACCGTCGGAACGGCGTCCTGGCCACGCTCGCGGCCTTCCAGCGGCTTTACCCGGCCATCACCGTGAATGAAGTCGTGGCGTTCCTCTGCCTGAGCGAGAACGAGGGGGTCAGCCTGCGCGATCTCGCGCGACTGACGGGTCTCAGCGAACCGACCACCTCTCGCAGCATTCGCACTTTCGGGCCGGCTGCGGGGGCTTGGGGACGCGGCCCCCGCCTTGGCCTCGTCGAGGCGTTCCGCCACCCCGACGATCACCGGACCCGCGTGCTGCGGCTGACGGCGGCCGGCGCGGGCTTCCGCGCACGTCTGGCGCTTAGCGTCAGCTAGCGTTCCGTATCCGCTGAGTTGCGGTGTGTCAGAAGTTATCGCCGCCGCCGTCTCAATTGCAGGGGCGCAAACATTTTAGCTGTGAGCGGCTAATACAGTATTTGTGACCATCGCGAGACACGTCGCAGAATACAGAATTGGCGTATGTCCATCTCGTTGACCCGATAATCTACGAGACCCTAAGCGGTGGGCATCGGACTCTTTCGAAGAGTCGTCGATTTTCATGGGGTCGCTGGCCGTCCGTCGGGGGTCAGTTGCTGGAGGGTACAATCTTGAAGACGAAGTCCGTTCGGGAGGCCTTGCTGGCCTCCTCGATGCTGGGCGGAGCCGCGCTGCTCGCCCTGGCCGCCACGCCGGCGCTCGCGCAGGACGGCGAGGTCGCCGAAGTAGTGGTCACCGGCTCGCGCATCCCGCAGCCTAACCTGACGAGCGCCAGCCCGGTGACGGTCGTGGGCGCCCAGGAGATCGCCAGCCGCGGCATCACCCGGACCGAAGACCTGGTGAACCAGCTCCCGCAGGTGTTCGCCGCCCAGGGCGGGAGCTACGCCAACGGCGCCACCGGCACGGCCACCGTCGACCTCCGGGGTCTTGGGCCGAACCGCACGCTCGTGCTGATCGATGGCCGTCGTCTGCAGCCGGGCGCTCCGGCCGGCGACGCCGGCGACCAGGCCGCCGACCTCAACTTCATCCCGGCGAGCCTGATTGAACGCGTCGAAGTCGTCACCGGCGGCGCCTCGGCCGTCTACGGCGCCGACGCGGTGGCCGGCGTGGTGAACTTCATCATGCAGAAGAACTTCGAGGGCGTGCGCCTCGACGCGCAGTACTCGGGTTACCAGCACACCAACAACAACGACCGCATGCAGGAAGTGGTGCGCCGGCGTCAGGCCGGGGCGCTCAACCCCGCTGAGTTCGCCTTGCCCGAGAAGGACGTCTGGGACGGCGCCACGACCGATATCAACCTCGTCGTCGGCATGAACTCGGCCGACGGCAAGGGCAACGTCACCGCATACGCCGGCTATCGCAACGTCCAGAAGGTGATGCAGTCGGACCGCGACTACTCCGCCTGCAACATCAACACGTCCACTAACGCGACCCTCTCGTTCCAGGGTTGGGCGTGCGGCGGCTCCGGCACCACGGCTCCGGCTCAGCTGATCCCTGGGGGCGGCAAGGGCATCCCCGGCCTCGCCGCGGGTCAGGGCTACACCCTCGATCCCAGCGCACCGGGCGGCCGCGGCTTCCGGCTCTACAACGCCAACCGAGACGCCTACAATTTCGCGCCGACCAACTACTTCCAGCGCCCGGACACCCGCTACACCCTGGGCGCCTTCGCCAACTATGAGTTCAGCCCGAAGGCGGAACTCTACACCCAGCTGATGTTCATGGACGACCGCACGGCGGCGCAGATCGCGCCGTCCGGCATCTTCGGCGCCAACATCAACATTAACTGCGAGAACAACCCCTACCTGACCGCCCAGATGGCGGCCCAGCTCTGCGCGGCCAACATCGACCAGCTGCCGGACGATCCGGCCAACCCCAACTCGATCGGCCTCAACACCGACGCCGACCCGGTCACCCCGGGCCGTCAGGCCTCGGTAGCGATCCTGCGCCGGAACGTCGAAGGCGGCGGCCGCTACAACGACCTGCGGCACACCGACTACCGCGGCGTGGTGGGGCTCCGGGGCGAGCTCGGCGACGGCTGGCGCTACGACGTCTACGGCCAGTACGGCGTGGTGCTGTACCAGCAGGTCTATCTGAACGAGTTCTCGCTGGCCCGCTCGGCTCGGGCGAACGACGTCGTGACCGATCCGACCACGGGCCTTCCGGCTTGCCGCTCGGCCGTGCCGTCGCTGGCGGGCAGCAACTTCGACCCCGCCTGCCGCCCGTATGACCCGTTCAGCATCAACGGCCCGAGCGACGAGTCGCTCGCCTACCTGCAGACCCCCGGCCACCAGAACGGCGAGTACATCCAGACGGTCGTCTCGGGCACGGTGACCGGCGACCTCGGTCAGTACGGCTTCAAGACACCGTGGGCACAGGACGGGATCGGCGTCGCCTTCGGCACCGAGTACCGGCGCGAGCGCCTCGACCTGAACACCGACGTCTCGTTCCAGACCGGCGACCTCGCCGGCCAGGGTGGGGCGGAACTGCCGTCCGCCGGCTCCTACGACCTCTATGAGCTGTTCGGCGAGGCGCGGATCCCGATCGTCCAGGACCAGCCGTTCTTCCACAACCTCTCGGCGGAAGTCGGCTACCGCTGGAGCGACTACTCGCTCGGCTTCTCGACCGACACCTACAAGCTTGCGGGCGACTGGGCGCCGACGCCGGACTTCCGGCTGCGGGCCAGCTACAACCGCGCCGTCCGCGCCCCGAACATCATCGAGCTCTTCTCGACGCTGAACGTGGAGCTCAACGGCAGCACCGACCCCTGCGAAGGCGAAACTCCCGAATTCACCGCCGCCCAGTGCGCGCGGACCGGGGTGACCGCCGCGCAATACGGGAACATCGTCCCGAACGTGGCGGGCCAGTACAACGGCCAGACGGGCGGCAACCCCGACCTCGACCCGGAGACGTCCGACACCCTGTCGTTGGGCGTGGTGCTGACGCCGACCTTCCTGCCGGGCTTCAGCGCCTCGGTGGACTGGTTCAACATCGACCTGAAGGATCGCATCGGCCAGATCGGCCAGGACACCACCCTGGAGCGCTGCGCCAACTCGGGCGACCCCTTCTATTGCGACCTGATCAACCGCGCGCCGGGCACCGGCTCGCTGTGGCTGTCGCAAAACGGTTATGTGGTCGACACCACCTTCAACACGGGCGGCCTTGAGGTTGAGGGGATCGACGTCGAGGCGAACTACCGCTTCGACTTCGCCGACTTCGGCCTGACCAATGGCTTGGCCGACTACGGCGGCCTGTCGTTCAACTTCACCGGCAGCTTCCTCGACAAGTACCTGGTGACCACGCTGCCGGGCGACGAGCCGTTCGACTGCGCGGGGCTCTACGGCACCATCTGCACCGGGGCCGGCGTGTCGGCCGCCGCGCCGCTGGTCGAGTGGCGGCACAAGCTTCGGGCCGTCTGGCGGGCGCCGTGGGACCTCGAGCTCTCCGCCGCCTGGCGGCACGTCGGCAAGGTCACCGTCGACAGCGAGTTCTCCGGCGCGTCGCACGCCAACGGCCCCGACCGGGTCCTGAAGGCGCAGGACTACTTCGACCTCGCCGGCAGCTGGGCGGTGCGCGAGAACGTGACGGTCCGCTTCGGCGTCAACAACGTGTTCGACAACGATCCGCCGATGGTCTCCTCCGGGGGCGGCGCGGTGAACAACTGCCCGAGCGGCCCCTGCAGCGGGAACACCTATCCGCAGACCTATGACTCGCTGGGCCGCTACCTGTTCTTCGGCGTCCGCGCCGATTTCTGACGAACCCTGAAGCGAACTGACGGGGGCGCCGGCGCGAGCCGGCGCCCCTTTTTCTTGGCAGCTTCGGCACAGCCGCGACGCTGGCGAGGCGGCCCCTGCCCAGCTTAGCTGCCGGCGCGCCTCGCCCTGTCTCGGACCGGCAGGGCAGGCGGCGTTCCATCAGGAGTGATCATGGCTGACTTCCTCGTGCACACCATTCCCGGCAGCCCCTTCGGCCGCGCCGTCCTGGCGACCCTGGAGGAGAAGGGCGCCGCCTACCGCCTCGCGCCGGTTCCGCCGGAAGGCCTGAAGGCGCCGGCCCACCTCGCGCGCCACCCCTTCGGCCGCATCCCGGTCCTGCAGCACGGCGACGTCATGCTGTACGAGACCCAGGCGATCCTGCGCTATCTCGACCGCGTCCTGGTCACCCCGCTGTTGACGCCGTCCGATCCCGTCGCCGCGGCCCGGATGGATCAGGCGATGAACGTCAACGACTGGTACCTCTTCCAGGGCGTCGGCAATGTCATCGGCTTCGAGCGCGTGGTCGCGCCGCAGCTGATGGGCCGTCCCGCCGATGAGGCGGCCTGCGCCGAGGCGATGCCCAAGGCGCGCACGGTCTTTCAGGAACTGTCACGGCTGCTCGGCGACCAGCCCTATTTCGCGGGGCGGATGGTGACCTTGGCCGACCTGTTGGTCGCGCCCCAGCTCGACATCCTGCGGGAGGCGCCGGAGTGGGGCGAGCTCGCCCCGCTTGCTCCGAACCTCGAGCCCTGGCTCGAGCGGATGGTGGCGCGCGCCAGCCTGCAGCGCACTACCTGGGCGCGGCTCGCAGACCTCGCGATGGCGAGCTGAGGCGAGGCGGCCCGGCGCGGACCGCCTCGCGGCATGGGCCTAGGCGAAGACGATCCAGCCCGGGTCGAAGGCCTCGACGCCCTGCAAGGTCATGAGGGGCGCGTCGTCGTAGTAGAGCGTGCCGGCCTCGTACCTCAGGTGCTCGCGGAAGGTCTCCGCCTCGTCGGCGCTGACGCCTTCGATCCGGATTCGGTCCCCCGCCGCGCCGTCGAAGTCGGTGAGGGTGTCATGCCCATCGAGCGGCGTGTACTCGGCCGCGCTGTCCAGCGTGCGCCCGTAGAGTGCGCGACCGGCGGCGGTGTGGCCGATCACCGTGTCGAACCCCCGCGCCACAGCCTGGTCCGCGTAGTTTTCCCACGCGCGATCGCTCGCCTGGTCGCTCGGATGGCCTCCGCCTCGGAACGCCTCATAGCTCGTGCTGGGCTGCACTTCGAAGGCATAGACGAAGACGTCGTCGTCGGATTGGCCGGGGAAGGCCGCGCCGCTGCCGCCGCTCAGCAGGTCGTCGCCGGCGCCCCGATGATGGTGTCGGCGCCGTAGTGGCCCTCGACCGTGTCGCGGCCCGCGCCGGCCTCGATGCGGTCGGCGGCCCAGAACGGCCACACCTCGCCCTCGGAGGTGAAGCCCGTCAGTTGATCGTCACCGGCCGTGCCGACGATGTTGGGGTCGTAAGATCTCCAGTCGCTCATGTACGCGCCTCCTTATGCTGGGACGCGCTTTGAACCTGCGGCGCAGCGCCTGAGACGCAGCGCTTCGCGAATCCGCAACGCCGGCACAATGCGGGTCGGCCCTTGGCCTGCGGCTCACGAAGGCTGCGGTGAAGCCCGAATTCTGCTGAGGTGGTGCGCAGGCGCCGGACCTCGGCGGGAGCGGGAGCACGATCATGCAGCGCAGGACTCTTGGATCGCAGGCGATCGGCCTGCTCTTGGTCCTTCTGGCCTCGGCTGCGCCGGGCGCGGCGGCGGGGCAGGCGGCCTGGCATCCGTCGAAGTACGGCGCGAGCGACACCCTGGGCGCGCTCAACAATCTCGGCCCGGCCGATGCAGCGCGGGCCGCGCGCCTGGTGCGCGAGGGCAAAGCCTATGCCTTGGGCGTGCAGACCGGGCCGCAGAGCCCCGCCTATGGGGAGCGCCGCTATCAGGTCGAGATCAGCCCGCCGCCGGGCGCGGCCGTGGCCCCGGTGGGCGCCAACAAGGTCACCGCCCATGACGAGCGGGTGACCACCAGCATGGGCATCGGCACCCAGCTGGATGGTCTCGGCCACCTGGGCATCGACCACCGCTACTATAACGGGCTGACCGGTCAGGCGCTGAATACGCCGGAAGGTTTCCGTCTCGACCTGTCCAACCTGCCGGCGGTGGTCACCCGCGGAGTGGTCATCGACATGGCCCGCCACTTCGGCGTGCCGCGGCTGGAGGCCGGTCAGGCCTTCAACCGTCCTGAGATCGAGGCGGCGATGCGAGCCCAGGGCGTGACCGTCGGGCGAGGGGACGTGGTGCTCTTCCACACCGGCTGGATGTCGATCATGGACACGGACAAGGCCCGCTATGCGAGCTCCGAGCCAGGCCTGGGGGAGGCCGGCGCGAACTGGTTGGCGAGCCTCGGCGTCGTGGCGGTCGGCGCCGACACCCTGGCCCTCGAGCCGCTGCCCTCGGTCGATCCGAACCGGCCGTTCGTGGTGCACCAGACGCTGCTGGCGAAGCACGGCGTCTACATCCTCGAGAACATCAACACCGCGCCGCTGGTCCGCGATGAAGTGACGGAGTTCATGTTCGTCCTGGGCGCGCCGCGGTTCGTCGGCACCGTCCAGGTGGTGGTCAATCCGGTCGCGATCCGCTGAGGCAAGCTCTGAGCACCATGTGAGGACGCGATCTGGATGCGGGCCGGTGGCGGGCCATCTCGAGCCATCTCTCGGGGAACATCGAGCCGAAGTAGCGCTGACGGCTCAAGGCGTTCGCCGGGGCGCGGCGAAACGTCATCCGCCGCGGCTGCCGCGACTCGCCTAGGCTGCAGCCGAGGCGCGAGATGGCGACGAGCAACAGCCAATTTGCACTGGTGACTTCCGCGGGCTTCCTGCTGGACCAGATCCGGCTGGGGCGAGGTCTCCTCGACTTCGTCGATGGCCTGATCGTCGTCGGCGTCACCCAGGCGAACGTCGAACAGGTGCTTCGCGACCCGGCGCTCCAGCGCGCCTATGCGACCTATGACGCGCCGCCGCCGGACGCGCTTCGGCGGCCGATCACCGTGAATGCGGTCGCGCAGTCGCTGGGCCTTCCGTTCGAAACGGTGCGCCGTCGCGTCCAGCGGCTGACCGTGCTCGGCGTCTTCAACGTCGATGCGGCGGGCGTGCGGACGAGGACGCCGATCATCTTCGGAGCCCTTCATCGGCGAGCCGCGGAGGCGGCCTACGAGCGCGTCCCGGCCCTGCATCAGAGGCTCTCGGCGCTGCCGGAACTCCAGGGCCTTCCGGTTCGCCAGTCCTGGATCGGCCCGCCGCCGGTGCGGGCTGCGGCGCGCATCTCCGGAGAGTACCTGCTGCGGATCGCCGACCAGCTGCGAACGGTGCTTGGCGATCCGGTCGATGCGGTGATCTGGCTGGAGTTGCTGCGCTCCGGCACTGAACAGGCGGTGGGACAGGCACGGACCGCGGGCAGCCTCGGTCGCGACCCGATCGGACGTGCGGCGATCGCGCGACGGCTCGGACTGCCCGTCGAGACGGTGCGTCGTCGCCTCGTGCACCTCACGTCCATCGGCGCCTGCGAACCGATCGGAAGCGGCCTTGTCGTGTCGCCAGACATCCTGGCGGAGCCGCGCTTCACGGCGTTCGCGGAGCGCCATCTCGCCGACCTGCGCCGGATGTTCGCAGGGCTGGCGCAATTGGGCGCGCTTCCCATCGCCGCAAGCGAGGGCGGTCAGGCGGCGGCGTAAGCAAGCCCGCCTCGGCGTCCCATCCCGACGAAGCCCGGATTTAAGCTTCGCCTTACCCAATCGTGGGGACGCGGGGTTCGCGGAACCCTGGTGTCTTCGCGCCGAACGGGCGCGGGACCCAGGGGAGCAGGAACATGCCGATCATCACGGGCACGAATGGCAACGAGTATCTGAACGGCACGGCGGGGGACGACACCCTCCTCGGGCTCGACGGTGCGGACAATCTCGAAGGCCACGGCGGGGACGACCTGCTCGACGGCGGTGACGGCGGCTTCGACTACGCGATCTACGGGAACGCGACCTCGGGCGTCAGCGTGAACCTCACGCTCGCGGGCCCGCAGGCGGTCGGCGGCGGAGAGGGCAATGACACCCTGCTGAACATTGAGGGCGTCGTGGGCTCGGCCTACGGCGACACGCTGATCGGCGACGCGGGCGAAAACCACTTCACGCCCGGCGCGGGCGATGACGTGATCGACGGCAGCGCCGGACTGGACACGGTGCAGTACTGGGGCGCTCTGGGCCCGGTGACGGTGAACCTCGGCATCTCCGGACCGCAGGCCATTGGCGGCGGAATGGGCGCCGACACGCTGATCAGCATCGAGCGGGTGCATGGCGGCAATTTCAACGACCTGCTGATCGGCACGGCGTTCGGCTGGGACGGCCTTAACGGCGGCGCCGGCGCGGACACGCTGCAGGGGCTCGGCGGGGACTGGGACGACCTGCACGGCGAGGCGGGCGATGACCTGCTGGACGGCGGCCCCGGCGGCAACGACGCCGCCTCCTACTGGTCGGCGACGGGCGGCGTCCGTGTCGACCTCAACCTGCAGGGCGTCGCCCAGGTCGTGGGCGGCGGCCATGGGACCGACACCCTGATCGGCATCGAGAACCTGAACGGCTCGGCCTTCAACGACACCCTGATCGGCAACGGCGGGAACAACTACTTCCAGGCCCGGGCCGGTGACGACAGCGTTCTGGGCGGCGGCGGCGTCGACACCATCGACTACTACGAAGGCCAGGGCGTCACGGTCGACCTGAACATCAGTGGCCCGCAGACGATCGGCGGCGGCATGGGCGTCGACACGCTCGTGAGCATCGAAAGCGTGGCCGGATCGTGGGGCTCGGACAGGATCACCGGCAACGGCGGCGACAACTGGATCGGCGTGCGGACCGGATCGGACACCGTCGACGGCGGAGCGGGCCGCGACGGCGTCCACTTCGGCGAGGTCCAGAACGCAATCCACGTCGACCTGGCCCTGGCGGGCGAGAACGTCATCGGCGCGGACGGCAACGACACGCTGGTCAATGTCGAGCAGGTCAACGGCACGGCCTTCAACGACACCCTCCTCGGAAACACCGGCGACAACGGCTTCGAGGGCCTTGGCGGCGACGATCTGATCGATGGTCGTGGCGGCTGGGATGTCGTGGGCTACTACAACGCCACCGGCGGCGTGAGCGTGGACCTGACGGTGTCGGGCCCGCAGACCGTGGGCGGCGGCCAGGGCGTCGACACCTTGCTGGGCATCGAGCAGCTGGACGGTTCGCAGCATGGCGACACCCTGACCGGGGACGACCAGGCCAACAGCTTCACCGGGATGGCTGGCGACGACGTGATCTACGGCCGCGGTGGGTTCGACTCGCTCAACTACTGGTCGGCGACCGGTGGGGTCACGGTGAACCTGAGCGTCTCAGGGCCGCAGAATATCGGCGGCGGCGAGGGAACTGACACCCTCCTCAACATTGAGAACATCAACGCCACCCAATGGGGCGATCACCTGACGGGCAACGAGGCGGCGAACTTCTTCTCGCCGACGGCGGGCGCGGACACCTATTTCGGCCTGGGCGGCAACGACAACCTGCAGGGCGGCCAGGGCGATGACCTCATCGACGGCGGCGAGGGCGCCGATAACGCCGGCTACTTCAGCGCAAACGCCGGGGTGACCGTCGACCTGCGTCTGGCCGGTCCCCAGAACGTGGGCGCCGATCAGGGCGTCGACACCCTGGTGAGCATCGAAAACCTCGGCGGCTCGGACGTGGGCGACGATCGGCTCACCGGCAGCGCGGCGAACAACGCCCTCAACGGCAACGGCGGCGCCGACACCCTGATCGCACTCGGGGGCGACGACTTCCTGCAGGGCGCAGCCGGCGCGGACTCCCTGGACGGCGGCGTTGGCAACGACGTGCTGGTCGGCGGCGGCGGCAACGACACGCTGGTCGGCGGCGGCGGCTTCGACACCGCTCAGTTCTCAGGACCGCGCTCGGCCTACACGATCGTGGCGAACGGCGCTGACGGCCTGCTGGTGACGGACAATCGTCCGGGCAGCCCGGACGGGGCGGACACCCTGGTGGGCATCTGGCGGCTGCAGTTCAGCGACGGTGTCGTGCTCATCGGCGGCGCTAATGGCGACCAGCTGAACGGAGCCGGCCAGAACGACACCATCGTGGGCTTTGGTGGCGACGACTTCCTTCGCGGCAACGCAGGCAACGACTCACTGAGCGGCGGCGACGGCCACGACTTCCTGGCGGGCGGGCCCGGCGACGACACGCTGGACGGCGGCGCCGGTTTCGATCGCGCCTCCTACTTCAATCCGCTGAACGGCGTGAATGTCGACCTGGCGCTCGCTGGCCCGCAGGCCACCGGCCAGGGCTTCGACACGCTGGTCAGCGTCGAGCACGTCTCGGGCACGACGTTCAGCGACACCCTTGCCGGCGATGACGGCGCGAACTGGCTCTGGGGCTCCGGCGGCGGCGACGACATCCTGTCGGGCCGCGGCGGCGACGACCTCCTGTGGCTGGGCGCGGGCGGGCACCAGGCAGACGGAGGCGCGGGCATCGACACGGTGGGCTTCGGCTCTTCGGTGGACATCGGCGGCGCCGTGAATGTCAGCCTGGCGCTCCAGGGCGCGGCTCAGGTCACCGGCCGAGGCTCGATGACCCTCACGAACGTCGAGAACCTTTCCGGCTCCGAATTCAATGACACGCTGACAGGCGATGGCGGCGCGAACCTGCTGGCCGGTCATCTCGGCAGCGACAGTCTGCTGGGCGGGGAGGGCGGCGATCTCCTCTATGGCGACGGGGCCGTCGATATCGATAGCGAGACCGGCGGCAGCGGACCGATCGACACCTTCGCCGATGTCAGCGACCACTACGGCGTGGGCGGGTCGGACACGCTCAAGGGCGGGGGCGGCGACGACACCCTCGTAGGCGGTCGCGGCAACGACAGCCTCGCGGGCGAGGCCGGGCAGGATCGTGCGGTCTTCAGCGGCGCCCGGGCCGACTACCAGATCGTCCTGCTCGCCAATGGGGACCTCGAGGTGACCGACCTGCGTGCGGGCGGTGACGGTGTCGACATCCTCACGGGGGTCGAGACGCTTGCCTTCTCGGACCAATCCATTCCGGCGCCCGCGCCTACGACCAACACCGCCCCCGTGGCGGCGGCGGACAGCGCGTCCGTCAACGAGGATGCCCAGATCACGATCAACGTGCTCGGCAATGACACCGACGCGGACGCGGGCGACACGCTGACCCTCGTGTCCGTCGGCCCGACCGCCTCGGGCGGGAGCGTCAGCATCGTGAATGGGCAGGTCGTCTATGCCGCCAATGCGGACAGCCAGGATCTTCTGGCGCCGGGCCAGACGGCCCAGGACAGCTTCAGCTACACCGTCCGCGATGCGGCGGGCGCCACCAGCACCGCGACGGTGACGGTGACGGTGACGGGCGTGGCCGACGGCGCGACGAAGCTCGGCGGCAATGGCCAGGATACCTTGGTCGGCGGCGATCTCGACGAACGTCTCGACGGGGGCAACGGCAAGGACCTGCTGCGCGGAGAAGGCGGCGCCGACACACTCCTCGGCGGGAACGGCGAAGACGATCTCTTTGGCGGGACCGGCGCCGACCTCTTGGTGGGCGGCAACGGCGGCGACCTCTTGGTCGGCGATCATGGCGCCGACACCCTCACTGGCGACAATGGCCCCGACGTCTTCGTCTTCGGGCCCGCGTCCGGTCAGGATCGGATCACCGACTTCGACAACGCCGACGTCATCCGCTTCGAGGGCGGCGTGTTCACGAGCTTCGCGCAGGTGATGAGCCACGCTGTCCAGCAGGGCGGCGACGTCCTGATCACCACCGACGCGGGGGACAGCGTCAGGCTCGTCGGCATGAGCCTCTCCGGCCTCAATGCGGGGGACTTCGTGTTCGGATAACCGCGGCCGAGCACCTGGGGCCTGGATCCTGCGGATCCGGGCCCTATGGGGGCTTGGCAGCGGTCAGGGCGGTTACGGCGGCTGTCCATCCTGGCGGCGCCCGTGCCCGCCGACGTCAGGCCCGGCTCTGCCGGAAGCGCACGATCGTCGCAGCCGTGGACAGCAAGGCGAGGGCGGCGAGCGGGCCCCAGACGGAGGGGCTGCGGACGGCCGCCGCAAGCGAGGCCTTGTCGGTGAGGGTGTCACCGATACCTGAGCCTAGGGCCGTGAAGATCAGGGAGGTCGGGATCGCGCCCAGCAAGGTCGCAGCCGCGTAAGGCCAGATCGGGACCGACGCCAGACCAGCCGCGAGGTTCACGGCGTTGAACGGCAGGACCGGGGTCAGACGGGCGCTCAGCACGACAAGGAACGGGCGCCGGGCGACGACACGGACGAAACGCGCCACGCCCGGATGCTTCCGTGCGCGGCTGGGCGCCAGATCCAGCAGGACCGAGCGCGTCAGCCCGTAGCCGAGGAGAGCCGCCAGAGTGGAGGCTACGACCACGGCGACGCCCCCGAGCACCGCTCCAAAGACCGCACCGGCCAGCAGGGTCAGCACCAGGGCGACGGGCAGCCCGAGCCCGGCCAGCACGCCATAGACGCCGACGAACCCGAGGAGGATCCAGGCGGGATCGGCTTCGTAGCGCGCGTGCGCCCAGTCTCGTGTCTCGGCCAGCTGCTCGGGGCGCAGAACGTCCAGCGCCCCGGAAAACCACAGGGCGGCCGCGACAGCGATGCCCCCGGCCAGGACCAGAGTGCGGAGGACGAAACCTCGGCTGGGGCGCCACTCGGGCAGGCGCTTCAACGAAGACCAAGGCTTGGCTATGGGGCTCACGTGAAGCTTAACGGTGAAGGCGCGGACTGGTTCGCGCCGGCGTCAGCCGTGCCGGGCGAAGACCCGCGTGGCGCCCTTGCGATCTAGGATGAGCAGAGACTGGTAGGGCTCGACCGTGCCGTCCCGGCTCTCCATGCCCGGCGAGCCGATCGGCATCCCCGGGACGGTGAGGCCGAGGGCCTTGGGCTTCTCGCGCAACAGGCGCTGGACGTCGGCGATGGGGACGTGGCCTTCGACGAAGTAGCCGCCGATCTCGCCCGTATGACAGGACGAGAGCCGGAAGGGGATGCCATGCTTCTGGCGGATCGGTGCGAGGTCCTCGACCTCGACCGTCCTCACGCGAAAACCGGCGCGGGTGAGATGGGTGATCCAGCCCTTGCAGCAGCCGCACCAGGGCGTCTTGTACACGGTCATGTCGCGCGGGGCCGCGGCTGTGGCTGGGCCTGCAATCAGCAGGGCGGCGGCGGCCAGGCAGAGGCTGCGGCGGTCGAAGGGCGTGGCGCGGGGCATGGCGGACCTCACTGTGGACGGCGCCTCTGGGATACGCACCGCCTTGTCATCGCCCCTGAAATGAGGGACCCGAAGAGCATGTGCGTATACTCAGAAGAACGGATTGCGGGAGCGCCTATTGGTTGATCGCCTCGATAACCTGCTGAGTGCGCTGAAGGATCAGCCCTCGGACCGCAGGCTCGACCAGCTTGAGCCGGCGGTCTGGGCGCGCCTGGATGGCGGCGGCGAGACGCGCAGCGGAGCGGTCTTCGCCTTCCGTACGGCCGCGGTGGTGGGCGCGCTCTTCCTGGGTGTCGCTACGGGCGGCCTGGCCGCGGCCTCCGCCCAGCCGGCCTCGGACGAGATCTCGGTCTTCTCGGTCGGACCCCAGCTCGCGCCATCGACCCTGCTCGAGGGGCGCGGATGAAGGGTGTCAGCCGCGGCCTGCTGCTGACTTTGCTGCTGACAACCCTGGCCGGCGCCCTGGGGGCGCTCTGCACGGTCCACTATCTCCAATCCAGGCGCACGCCGCCGTCGCTGCATGAGTTCGTGCACAAGGAGATGCGGCTGACCGACGCCCAGGAGACGCAGCTCGACCGCCTGGAGCAGGAATTCGCCGTCCGCCGCAAGGTGCGGGAGGCCGAGCTTCGCGCCGCCAACGCCGAACTGGCCGCGGCCATCCAGGCGCGCCATGAATATTCGCCGGAGGTGAAGGCCTCCGTGGAACGGTTCCACCATGCGATGGGCGAGCTCCAGAAGGAGACCATCGTCCACGTTCTGGCCATGCGCCGGGTGTTGACGCCGGAGCAGGCCCAGAAGTTCGACGCCCGGGTCGCGGAGGCGCTCACCGAACCTTCGCCGTGACCGAAGGCGACGACGACCTGGCGCTGGTGCGGCGCGCCCTCGACGGCGAGGACCGCGCGTTCACCGCGCTCATGCGCCGGCATAAGGACGGCCTCTACCGGTTCGTGCGCCGCTATGTCGGCGACGCCGACGCCGCCTATGACGTGACGCAGGAGGCGTTCGTCGCCGCCTGGCGGGCTCTGGACCGGTTCGATGCGCGGCGGCCGTTCGCGACCTGGCTGCGCGCCATCGCGCTGAACAAATGCCGTGACCGGGCGCGACGGCTGACGGTGCGCCGGATCATCCTCGGCGACCGGCCGGCGGACAGCCCCGAAGCGATGAGGACGCCGGACCCCGGCGGGACGCCCGAGGCGACCCTCGTTGACCTGGAGCTTCGGCGCGCCCTGGACCAGGCGATCGCCCGCCTGCCGCCGAAGCTCAAGGAGCCGCTCCTGCTCACCTATTTCGCCGAGATGAGCCAGCAGGAGGCGGCGGAGGTGCTGGGGGTGAGCGCCAAGACCATCGAGACCCGCGCCTATCGGGCGCGGCAGCGCCTCGCGGAGATGCTGAAAAGCACGCGCGACGGGTGAGGGCTGATCTGCGACGGTGCGTAATCCCAAATGACAGCCGACCGGATGCGGGTCGGCGCACCGAGACCTCCCCCGAAGGCCCCGATCCATCCATGCCTCGACCGCACGACCTCTCCCGGCGCGACGTGCTGCGCCGGACCGCCGCCGTAGGCGCCTTCGCAGGCGGCGGCCTGCTGCTGCCGGCCTGGGCGCGAAGCCAGACGCCGGGGCTGAGCCCGCGCCCGACGGCGCTGGAGGGCGGCGAGATCCGGCTGGCTGTGGGTCATGCGCCATTCCAGGTGGATGGACGGAAGGGCCACGCGATCGCCATCAACGGGACCGTGCCCGGGCCGCTGATCCGCCTGATGGAAGGCCAGGACGTCCGCATCGCCCTGACCAACAACCTGACCGACGAGGACACCTCGATCCACTGGCACGGCCTGCTGGTGCCGTTCCAGATGGACGGCGTGCCGGGCGTGAGCTTCCCAGGCGTGCGTCCCGGGGAGACCTTCAACTACGAGTTCAAGGTCCGGCATGCCGGCACCTACTGGTACCACTCGCACTCGGGCCTGCAGGAGTTGATCGGCCACTATGCGCCGCTGGTGATCGATCCCGCGGGCGTGGAGCCCGCGCCCTACGATCGGGAGCACGTGATCGTGCTGTCGGACTACAGCTTCCTGCATCCGCACACGCTGCTGGCGCGGCTGAAGCAACAGCCGGGGTTCTTCAACGAACAGAAGCAGACGGTGGCGGGGCTCCTGGCGGGCCGCGACCAGCCGCTGAAGGACCGGATCGAGTGGGCTCGGATGCGGATGGACCCGACCGACGTCGCCGACGTGACGGGCTCGACCTACACCTACCTGATCAACGGCCACGGGCCGAAGTCGAACTGGACGGCGCTGTTCAAGCCGGGTGAGCGGGTGCGGCTGCGGTTCGTCAACGCGGCGGCCATGACCATCTTCAACGTTCGCATTCCGGGCCTGCAGATGACCGTGGTCCAGGCCGATGGCCAGGACGTGCGGCCCGTGAGGGTGGACGAGTTCCAGATCGCGAACGCCGAGACCTACGACGTCATCGTCACGCCGACCGAGGACAGGGCCTTCACCATCGTCGCCGAGGGCTCGGACCGCTCCGGCATGGCGCGGGCGACGCTGGCGCCCCGGCCGGGCATGTCGGCCGAGGTCCCGGCGCTTCGTGAGCGGCCGATCCTGACCATGAAGGACATGGGCATGGGCGGCATGGACCATTCGGCGCACGGCGCCGCGCAGGATGGAGGCCATGACGCGCACGCCGGTCATGGCGGGACGGCGGCGGCGGCCGCGCCGGCGATGGATCACTCGAGCATGAGCATGCTCGACCCGAAGAACGCCCCCCAGGTGAAGCTGACGCCGGGCGTGCAGATGATCTCGCCGATGCCGGTCGACCGTGTGGGCGATCGCGGGACAGGCCTCGAGAACGTCCCGCACAAGGTGCTGACCTACACCGACCTGATGGCGCTGACGCCCAACACCGACCCGCGCGCGCCGTCGCGGGAGCTGGAACTGCACCTCACCGGAAACATGGAGCGGTTCATCTGGGGCTTCGACGGCGAGAAGTTTTCGGAGAACACCAAGCCGATCCCGTTCCGGTTCAACGAGCGGGTGCGCGTGACCCTGGTGAACGACACCATGATGGCCCACCCGATCCACCTGCACGGCCACTTCTTCGAGATCGTCAACGGTCACGGGACACATCAACCCCGCAAGCACACCGTCAATGTGCTGCCGGGGGGCAAGGTCTCGTTCGACCTGACCGCCAATGAGCCGGGAGACTGGGCTTTCCACTGCCACATGCTGCTGCACATGCACGCCGGGATGTTCCGGGTCGTCACCGTTCGCCCGCTCGAGGGGAACGCCCAATGAAGCATCTGCTGATCGCGGCCGCCGCGCCGCTGGCGCTGGTCGCCACCCCCGCCTTCGCCCAGGACCCGCACGCCCATCACCAGCACGGCGCCTCCGCGCCGGCGCAGCCCGCCGCGTCCGGTCCGCATGCGGGTCATGCGGCGCCTGCCGACCCCCACGCCGGCCAGGCGATGCCGGCGGCGCCTGCGCCATCCGCAGCGGACCCGCACGCCGGGCATGGGGCTCCGGCAGATCCCCATGCAGGCCATGGCGCGACCGCTCCCGCCGATCCCCATGCGGGCCATGCGGCGCCTGCCGACCCCCACGCCGGCCACGCGATGCCGCCGGCGCCTGCGCCAGCCGCAGCGGACCCGCATGCCGGCCATCGGGCTCCGGCAGATCCCCATGCGGGCCATGGCGCGACCGCGCCCGCCGATCCCCACGCGAGCCATGCGGCGTCTGCCGACCCCCACGGTGGCCACGGGGCAGGCCATGGATCGGACCACGTCATGCAAACGCTGCCGGCCGGCGATGCGCCGCCGCCGCCAGCGCCGAGCGACCATGCGGCGGACCGGCTGTTCCCGGCCGCCGACATGACGCGGGCCCGAGCCATGCTGCGCCAGGAGCACGGCGATGTCCGCTGGTCGAAGGCTATGCTGGAGACCGCCGAGGTGCGGCCCTCGGGCGACGGCGACGTCTGGGCCTGGGAGGGCGAGGCCTCGTACGGCGGCGACATCAACCGCTTCGTCTTCAAGACGGAAGGCGAGGGCGGATCGGGCGAGCTGGAGAGCGCCGAGATCCAGGCGCTGTATGGCCGCGCGATCGGCCCCTACTTCAACCTGCAGGCCGGCGTGCGGCATGACTTCGAGCCGGGCCCGCAGCGCACCTACGCCACCGTCGGCGTGGGGGGCGTCGCGCCGTACTGGTTCGAGGTGGAGGGCGCGCTGTTCCTCTCGGACCAGGGCGACCTCTCGGCCCGGCTGGAGGGCTCTTACGACCTGCGGCTGACCCAGAAGCTGATCCTCGAGCCGCGGGCGGAGGCAAACCTGGCCGCCAGCGCCGATCCGGCCCTCGAGCTGGGGTCGGGTCTGCAGGACATCGAGCTCGGCCTTCGCCTGCGCTACGCGATCCGCCAGACCTTCGCGCCTTACGTCGGCGTGCACTGGGAGCGGAAGTTCGGCGACACCGCCGACTTCGCCCGCGCACACGGCGAGGCGGTCGAGGACACGAGGCTGGTGGTCGGGCTGCGGGCCTGGTTCTGAATTCTACAAGCAGGAGTACCCCATGAAGTTCATCGCCACCCTTGCGGCGGGGCTCGCCCTGGCGTGCGCCAGCGGCTCGACCGCCCTGGCGCAGGCGCACAATCACGGTGCTCACGCAGGCCATGGAACGCCGGCCGCGGCGCCTGTCCAGGCGATAGGCGTGGTGAAGTCCATCGACGCCCGCGCGGGATCGGTGACCATCGCCCACGATCCGATCAGGGCGCTTGGCTGGAGCGCCATGACCATGGCGTTCAAGGCCGATCCGGCCGTCCTGAAGGCGGTGGCCCCGGGGGACAAGGTGAGCTTCACCTTGAAGGGCCAGCAGGTCACGGCGATCCGGAAGCAGTAGCGTTCGCCGCTGAGATGAGGCGCGCCCGGGGATGGTCCCCGGCGCGCCATTTCTTTTGAGGGGTAGGCCGGAGAGGCGCGTATCCCCTTTGAGCGGCCGCCGCGCGGTCGTAACGGCACGCCGAAGCCACAACGTTCAGCAGCGCGACTGCTGCGCGCCGGCGTGTAATGAGACCACGTCTTCATAGTTATCAAATAGTCACAACCGCAACGGTTCGCCGTGAGGTTGTGTAAAGCCGTCGCATTCTGCCTGGCGGCATGGCGCAGATGCTCCGGTCTCGTTCTTCTTCGAGCTGTTTAATCCGCAGTCAGCGGCTGCCTATGCGCAGGACCGACTGCGTGTGATCCATAACGATTGTGCGACGACCAAAAATAGCCAGATGATTCCCTGGAAGTGGGAGATTGGTGGCGGTTGCTTCTGGAAACGCAGCATGCCGCAGCTTCCATGGAACGTCGCAGGCCTCATGCGTGCAAGATTATACCTCAATCACCCCGCTTCTTTTGTGTAGACATTATTGACACCAGGCGGCGGTCGATCCGAGTTTCCGCCCGACCGCTCGGCCCCGCATCGTCTCGCGACGCGCCGCCGACCAGGGACATGAAGGGGGTAGTCATGAACAGGTTCTCCAAGGGCCTTCTGTTCGCGAGCGCTTGCGCCGCGGTGGGCTTGGCCGGTGCGGCGCACGCGCAGGAACAGGGCGCAGTCGAAGAGGTCATCGTCACCGGAAGCCGCATCAAGCGCGCGGACATCGAGGGCGTCGGCCCGGTCACCGTGGTCGGTCAGAAGGAAATCGCCGCCACCGGCATCGCCAATGTCGAAAACCTGCTGCAGCGTTTGCCGGCCGCCGCCGGCTTCGGTGGCAACCAGACGAACGCCTACTGGAGCTCGCGTGGCTGGGGCACGGCCACGATCAACCTCCGCGGCCTGGGCATCAACCGGACCCTGGTGCTGCTGAACGGCCGCCGGATGGTCAACGGCGGCACCGGCGCCAACAGCGCGCCCGACCTCAACACCATCCCCGCGGCCATCATCGGCCGCATCGAGGTGCTGAAGGACGGCGCCTCGGCCGTCTACGGCACCGACGCCGTGGCCGGGGTGGTGAACATCATCACCCGCGACGACTACGACGGCTTCGACATCTCGGCGCGCTACGCCATCACCGACGAGTGGGACGGCGACGACCGGACCGTCGACGTGTCGTACGGCTGGCAGGGCGACCGGGCGAGCCTCGCCGTCGCCGCCACGTGGCAGAAGACCGACGCGGTCAACATGGCCGAGCGCGCGCCGTGCCCGCTCAGCGGCGCCACCGGCCAACTGCTCTGCCTGGGCAGCGGCTCGACGGCCGGCGGCCGGGCCTCGCTGCCGAACGGTCAGGTGATCAACTTCACCGGCGGCAACGCCTACGCGCCCTACTCGGCGGCGTTGCACGGCTTCAACGGCAACCCCTTCATCAACGCCGTGAACCCGATCCACCGGGTGACGACCGGCGCGTTCGGCAAGTACGAACTCACCGACAGCATCGAGCTCTTCGCTGAGGCGCTCTACACCTGGCGCGAGACCGAGCAGCTATCGGCGCCGGGCACTCTGACCAACCTGGCGATCTCGGCGTCGAACCCCACGAACCCGACCGGCCAGAACATCAACGTCATCCAGCGCCGCCTCGTGGAAGGCGGCCCGCGCATGGCCTTCCAGGAGACGGACACCTACCAGTTCACCGGCGGTGCGCGCGGCAAGTTCGGCGGCGACTGGACCTGGGAAGTGGCGGCCAACTGGGGCCGCAACGAAGGCATCGACGGCTTCACCAACATCGCCAACCGGCAACGGGTGGCCGAGACGATCAACACCGGCGTCTGCAGCTTCGCGGCGGGCGCGGCGATCCCCTGCGCTGACTACCTCGGCCCGGGCGACGTCAGCCAGCAGGTTGTGAACTACATCCTGACCACCACCGTCGACGAGGGCGGCAACGAGACGCTGAACCTGACCGGCGACGTCACCGGCAGCCTGTTCGAACTCCCGGCCGGTCCGCTGCAGGTGGCGGCGGGCGTGATGTACCGCGAGGACAAGGGCTGGCGCGATCCGGATCCGCTGATCGTGGCCGGCATCGCCAACTCGAACCAGCAGAGCCCGATCGACGGCTCGATCAAGGCCAAGGAAGCCTATGCCGAAGTCAGCGTCCCGGTCGTCCGCGACCTGCCGCTGATGGAGATGGTTCGCGTCGACGGCGCCATCCGCTACTCGGACTACAAGACCTTCGGCAGCGATACGAACTACAAGCTGGGCCTGGATTGGACCATCGGCTGGGGCCTGCGCGCCCGCGCCACCTGGGGCACCGCCTTCCGGGTGCCGAACGTGGCCGAGCTCTACAGCGGCCTGACCCAGGGCAACCTGACGACCACCGATCCGTGCAGCCGCTACAGCACCAGCACCAACGCGGTGCTGCGCGCGAACTGCCAGGCGGCCGGCGTGCCGGCCAACTATATCCAGCCGAACAACACGATCCTGACCACGACCGGCGGCAACGAGAACCTGAAGCCCGAGACGGCCGAGACGCTGACCCTCGGCGCCGTCTGGGAGCCGGAGTTCGCCCCGGGCCTCTCGCTCACGCTGGACTACTGGACCATCGAGATCGACGACGCGATCCGCTCGATCCCCGGCTCGACGAAGCTGTCGGTCTGCTACAACACGCCGAACCTGGCGCACCCGTTCTGCAGCCCCGAGAACTTCACCCGCAACAACCTGACGGGCGAGGTGAGCTTCCTGTCCTCGCAGCAGGTCAACGTGGGCGCCGAGACGGTGAAGGGCATCGACGCCGCCGCGCGCTACAGCTGGGACGTCCGTGGCGTCCGAGCCTCGATCGACGCCGGGGTGACCTATCTGAAGGACTACACCATCGTCCCGTATCCGGGCGGCGCGCCGATCATCTACCGCGGCTTCATCGGCGGCGGGAACGGCGGCTATCCCAGGTGGCGCGGCCTGGCGACCTTCGCCCTGGACGACCCGAAGTGGAGCGCCACCTGGTCGGTGCAGTGGATCGGCAAGGCTCGCGACTTCAACGCGGCGCCCACGGCGGTCGGCGGCAAGACCAGCGACGTTTTCTACAACAACGCCCAGTTCCAGTACCGCGTGAGCGACCAGGCGACGGTGGCGGTCGGCGTCGACAACATCTTCGAGCCCGACGTGCCCTACATCGCCAGCTACACGGACGGAAATACCGACACCATGACCTACGACCTGATGGGTCGCAGGGGTTACGTCCGGCTGTCGTACTCGTTCTAGCCGGCCGCCGGCGGGCGACCCCATTCGTCCGCCGGCGTCTTCCCTCCCCACATGAGGACAGGACCGTGAGCTTCGCCGCCACGTTGAAGAACCGAGCGCGAGCGTCGGCGCTGGCCTTGCTGGCCGGCGTGGCGATGCACGGCGTCGCCATTGCGCATCCGACGCCGGAGCCGCCGGCGCCGGTCGTCTGGACGGCGACGGCTGCCGACGAGGTTCGCGCCTTGAACCGCGACCTTGTCGCCGGCCGGCCGACCCTCGACGTCGGGGTCTATCTGCCCTCCAACTTCGATCCCGGCTTCGACAAGGTGAGCCTGCCGAGGATGCTCGAGGCCGTCCGCGCGGCGAAGGAGATCTACGGCCGCGCGGGCGTGCAAATCTACCTGCTGTGGGTGAAGACCGGCGCAGTCGATCCGCGCCGTCTGGCCATCCAGTCGAACGAGATCCCCGGCGTGCCGGACACCGAGTACGTCAATTCCTATGAGAGCAGCCGGCGGCATCCCACCGTTCCGACCGCCATGGCGCTGAGCGCCTTCGAGAGCATCGTCGAGGCGCATCCAGACAACGCCAGGACGCTCTATCTGATCGGCCTGCAGGACGTGATTTTCCCGTTCGTGGAACTGGCCGAGGGCCGCAATTGGACGATCAAGATGGTCCGCACTGGCGGACTGTCGTTCCCGGCCTATTCCTACTACGGCACCCTGCCTTCGCGGCTGCGCGGCGTGATCACCATCACCAATCTGTCCACGCCCAACCGGCAGCGGCGGACGGTGGCGCACGAGATCGGCCACAAGGTCATGAACGTCAGCCACGAGTACAAAGGTGTGGACCCCGCGCACGAGGTCTTCGCCGAGGGCGGGTTGATGCTCTACGGGGCGGGTGAGGACATCCCGTCCGGCGCCGACGGACGATGGCACCGCGAGCGCCTGCTGCTGTCGCCGTTCGTCTACCGCCTGCGGCCTGACGGCGCGAAGGCCTGGAACCCCGACTACAAGGAGGGCGGCCACTACTACGACCCGCTCTACGGCGACAAGGTCGTCCGCTTCCCCGGCCGTTCGGCCATGGACCCCAACTGGTAGCCCCAGGATCTGACAAGGTGCCCCCGATGCGTCTCCCGTTCCTGGCCAGGACGACCCACAAATGGCTCGCGCTGATCGTCGCGATCCAGGCGGTCTTCTGGACGATGAGCGGCGTCTATATGACCGCCGTCCACATCGACATCATCCACGGCGACCGGCTGGTGAAGGCCGCAGCGCCGGAGGTTCTGTCGCTTGATGGGCTGGTTGAGCCGGGGCGCCTGGCGCAGTCCGTGCCCGGCTTCCGAAGCACCAAGCTCGACCACCAGGTCGGTCAGCCCGTCTATGTGGTCCAGACCGAAGACGGACCGGAACTGTTCGACGCCCGGTCGGGCGACAAGCTCTCCCCGCTGGGCGAAGACGCCGCGCGAGACCGGGCGCGGGCGCTGTTCTCCGAGACCGGCGCCATCGTGAAGAGCGAGCTGCTGACCAAGGCGCCACTGGAGATCCAGACCCGGCCGGTGCCGATCTGGCGGGTGGAGTTCGAGGGCGCGTGGCATCCCACGCTCTACATCTCGCCGCGCACAGGCGAGCTGGTGTCGAAGCGCAGCGACCTTTGGCGCACGTTCGACTTCGTCTGGATGCTGCACATCATGGACTACGACGACCGCCAGGACATGAACAACATCCTGATCCGCATCTTCACCTGGCTCGGCGTGGCGACCTCCGCCACCGGCGGGTGGCTCCTGCTCTACAGCTTCCGCCGCAAGCGGCGCGTGCGAAAGGCCGCGGCATGACCTGGTCTCCGATGTTCCTGATCCGCTGGCTCCACAAATGGTTCGGCCTTGTGCTCGGCCTGCAGTTCCTGCTGTGGTCGCTGAGCGGCGCGGTCATGGCGCTGCTGCCTCATCACAAGGTGACGGGCGAGCACGCCATACTGCCGGTCGCCGCCCTGCCTGCGCCCGCCGGTGTGCTGCCGCTGCCGGCGGTGGCCCAAGCGGTGGGGCAGCCCGTGCAGAAGCTGCAGCTCAAGCCGCTCTACGACACCTACGTCTACGAGGCGACGACGCCGGCCGGCGTGAGGATCGTCAACGCCACCACCGGCCAACCCATCGCCATTGACGCGGCCAAGGCCCGCGAACTGGCGGTCGCCCGCTGGAGTGGCTCGGAAGCCCCGGCCGAAGTCACCTATGTCGCCAAGCACACCCTGGAGACCCGTGACCTGCCGCTTCCGATCTGGCGGGTCGAGTTCGCGGACGAGGAGCGCCATGCGCTGCTGGTCTCGGCGACGACGGGCGAGGTGCTGGCCGCAAAGAACGATACCTGGCGCCTGTGGGACATCGCGTGGATGCTCCACATCATGGACTACGACGACCGTCAGAGCTTCAACCATCCGCTGATTATCACGCTCGGGACGGCATCGGCCTGGCTGGCGCTCAGCGGCCTGATCCTCCTGTTCCGGAGCTTCCGGCGGTCCGACGTCGCCTGGCTGCTGGACGGCGCCGAAGCCCTGAAGCGTCGTGGCCGCTAGGCCCGGGGAGCCGCGGCCGGACGACGGCGCTGCGCAGGAGACGGCGCTGCATCTGCGGATCCGGGACGCCATCGTCGACCGCATCCGTTCCGGCGACTGGCCGCCTGGCCGCCGGCTCCCGGTCGAGCACGAGCTGATGGCCGACTACGGCTGTTCGCGCGCGACCGTGAACAAGGCGCTGGCCCCGCTCGCCGAGAGCGGCCTCATCGTCCGGCGCCGGAAGGCGGGCTCGTTCGTGGCCGTGCCCAAGATCCACTCCGTGGTCCTGGACATTCCCGACATCGCCGTGGAGATCACGTCGCGGGGCGAGGTCTACGACTATCAACTGCTGAGCCGGCAGCTTCGGAAGGCGCAGCCGGAGGATCTGCAGGCCCTCGGTCTGAAAGGCCAGGTCGAGGTGCTGGCGCTCCGATGCCTCCACTGGGCGGGCGGACGTCCCTTCGCCCTGGAGGAGCGGCTGATCAATCTGCGCGCCCTGGAGGAAGCCGGCGCCGTGGACTTTTCCACGGTCTCGCCAGGCGCCTGGCTGCTCGGCCATGTGCCCTGGACCGAGGCGGAGCATCGGATCAGCGCGTCGAACGCGCAACGCGCCGCCGCCGCGAGCCTGCAGGTCGACGTCGGCGCTGCCTGCCTGGTGCTCGAGCGGCGGACCTGGCGGAACGCGGACTGCATCACCCAGGTGCGCCTGAGCTTCCCGGCCCAGACCTACGACCTCGTCGCCCGGTTCACCCCCAGCGGGAGACGCCAGGCGCCCTGACGCGGCCCAAATTGGGTAAGGGACGGCTCGCGCCGCCTAAGCAAACCGCCTTAGGCCGCCGTCATGAACTGGCGTCCTGTTTCGGTTCTCGACTGCCTTGTCGGCACGGTCGGCGGCCTTCTGCTCGGAACATGTCTGGCCAGCGCCGCTGCCGCCGCCGCATTGATGTGGCCGTAATGGACCTGCGCCGGGTCCGCGTCCTGCTGGTCGAAGACAACCGCGAGATGGGGGCCATCGTCCGCGCCGTCCTCGCAAGCTGGGGCTGCACCCAGGTGCGGACGGCGGAGACCGTGGCCCAGGCGGTCGCCCGTCTGGACGAGGAGGGCTTCGACCTCCTGATCGTGGATCGCAAGTTGCCGGATGGCGATGGCCTGGCGCTGGTCCGTCGAATCCGACGTAGCCACTTCGCCTTCGTCCCTGTGCTGGTCCTGACCGGCCACGCCTCGGCGAAGGCGGTCGCCGATGCTCGGGACAGCGGCGTGAACGAGTTCCTCGCCAAGCCCTTCACCGCCAAGCGACTGTACGAGCGGCTGCACCGGCTGATCTATGAGCCGAGGGGCTTCGTGACCTCGGACGACTACGCCGGGCCCGATCGCCGGCGGCGCCCCGACCCCGACTATGCCGGACCCGAGCGCCGCCGGCGCTGACGCGGGGCGCGTTAACGCAAGCAACAGCGCGCACCTGATGGGGTCCTTACGGGCGCCGAGGCGATGCGACGGGAGCGGCGTTCGTCCGAAGTCGTGTTGGCCGCCGACGACCTTGCTGGCCGCTTCTCGCGGGCCTAGGGCGACGACGAGGGGCTTCCGCGGGCGTAAACTCGGGCTTAGCCGATGAGGTGTCTCCTGGCCGGGGCGCCGGCTGGGGGAGAGAGCGTATGGCGGATGGAACCGGTGGGCCGACAGGCGAGCCGCTGGCGCCGCGGGTCGTGCCCACCTCCCGCCTCAAGGTGGGCGCCTATCTGGCGATCTCGCTCCTGTTCGTCTCGATCGGGGCGCTGCCGCCTGGTGAGGCGGGGCGGAGCGTCGAGTTGCTGGCGGCCCTCGGCTTCTTTGGCCTCTGCGCGGTGGTCTTCGCTTGGCTGCTGCTGCGGCCGCACCGGCTGGTGCTGGACGCCGAGGGCTTCGCCGTCACCGGCGGCTTCCCCTGGGCGCGTCGCCGGGTGGCCTGGCGGGACGTGGCGCGCTTCTTTCCTTGGGGGAGCGGTCGGGGCGGGCGGATGGTCGGCTATGAGTTTGTGGAGGCCGCGCGCCCGAAGACCTGGATCGTGGCGGTGAATCGCGGACTGGGCGCCGACGCGACCTTGCCGGGCCCCTTGCGCGGATCGATCGACGATCTTGTGGACGAGCTCAATGCCCGCCGGGCGCACGCGGTCGGCGCCGAAGCGGCGGCAAAGGCCAAACCGTGATCCCGTCCGCGGTCTGCCGGTTCGACGCCTGCGACGGTGGAGACCGAAAACCGCAATAACGCCGTTCCGCCGGCGCTGCGAAGCCGCGCGCGATTCCCTGAATCCGCCCGCTTGCTATGCGCTTACGAGCCGATTCCGAATACTTGGGGGTTTTAGGAAGTTCCCCCAACCCCTTGAAAGGGCTGGGGGAACATGGTGCCGCCGGGCAGGATTGAACTGCCGACCTCAGCCTTACCAAGGATGCGCTCTACCACTGAGCTACGGCGGCGAAGGCGGGCGCTATAGCGGGCCGGGCGCGGCTCGTGAAGCCCCAATCGAACGCAGAGCCGCTTGACGGCGTGGACTTCGCGCCGCACCCCTCGGGCATGGACCCCAAGGATCGCAACGGGAAGGTGTCGCCCGACTCGCGGGAAGCCAAGCTTGCGGCGGCGCTGCGGGCGAATCTCCGGCGCCGCAAGGCGCCCGCGCGGTCGCCCGAGCCCGCGCCGACAAAGGATCCGACCGCTGACTGAGGCCATTGCGCCGTTTTGCGCGCGCGCTAGATAGTCGGCGCTCAGGGCGACCGCGGATCCGCGCGGCCCTCCGCTTGCGAAGGATTGGGATTGGACCGCATCGCCATCACCGGCGGCGCGCGGCTGGAGGGGGAAATCCCGATCAGCGGCGCCAAGAACTCGGCCATCAAGCTGATGGCGGCGAGCCTGCTCACCGAAGAGCCGCTGCGCCTGACCAACATGCCGCGGCTGGCCGATACCCGCTTCCTGGGCAAGCTGCTGCAGCGGTTGGGCTCGGAGGTCGTCGAGCGCGACGGGCCGGACGGCGCCGAGACCCTGCTCACCACCCGTGAGATCGTCAGCGGCTTTGCGCCCTATGACCTGGTCCGCCAGATGCGGGCCTCGTTCAACGTGCTGGGGCCGCTGCTGGCTCGCTCAGGACAGGCCAAGGTCTCGCTGCCCGGCGGCTGCACCATCGGGGCGCGGCCGGTGGACCTGCACCTCCAGGCGCTGGAAGCGCTCGGCGCGCGCATCGACCTGCACGAAGGCTACGTCTACGCGCAGGCCCCGCGCGGGCTGAAGGGCGCAGAGATCAGCTTCCCCTTTGTGTCGGTGGGCGCCACCGAACACACGCTCCTGGCCGCCGTGCTGGCGTCGGGCGAAACGGTCGTGCGCAACGCCGCCTGCGAGCCCGAGATCGAGGATCTCGCCGACTGCCTGAACAAGATGGGCGCGAAGATCACCGGGGCAGGGACGTCGGAGATCCGCATCCAGGGCGTCAGCCGCCTCTCGGGCGCGACGCACGCGGTCCTGCCGGATCGGATCGAGACCGGAACCTATGCGCTCGCCGCCGCCATGGCGGGTGGCGAGGTGCGCCTGACGAAGACCCGCACCGACTTCATCCAGGCCCTGATCGACAAGATGGTGGAGGCCGGCGTGGAGGTGACTCCGCACAACGACGGCATGACCATCAAGCGCAACGGCTCGCGGCTTCGGGCCGTTGAGGTCGAGACCGCCCCCTATCCGGGGTTCGCGACCGACCTGCAGGCCCAGTTCATGGCTTTGATGACCCTGGCGGACGGCGAGAGCGTCTTCCGCGAGACGATCTTCGAGAACCGCTTCATGCATGCCCCCGAACTGCGCCGCCTCGGCGCGGACATCACGGTGCAGGGCGGGGAGGCGAGGGTGCGCGGGGTGGAGGCGCTGGAAGGCGCCCAGGTCATGGCCACCGACCTGCGGGCCTCGGTCAGCCTGGTCATCGCCGGGCTCGCCGCCCGCGGTGAGACCATCGTTAACCGCGTCTACCATCTCGACCGGGGCTTCGAGCGGCTGGAAGAGAAGCTCGGGGCCTGCGGCGCCCAGGTCCGCCGCCTCAAGGGCGACGGCGAGCCTGAGGAGGAATAGGCGATGGCCGAGACCGCGCCCCTCCGGCTCCTGGCCCAGGACGCCGACGATCTCGCGATCATTTCCGCCGCCCTCCAGGACGCCGTGGCCAAGGTCGGCGACGTCAGCTTCGAGCCCAGGGCGCGGCTGCTGACGGTGGCGTTCAACCGCTACCGCTGGGAGGCCGGGACGCGCCAGCGCGTGCGCTCGGCGCTGCAGCTCGGCGGGGTCCTGAAGGTCCAGGCGCGCAAGGTGCGGCGCGACCGTCCGGACGCAGTGATCGAGCTGCTGGCGCTGACCTTCGAGGACGGCGAGGCGCCGGGGGGCACAGTCACCCTCAGCTTCGCCGGCGGCGGTGACCTGCGGGCCGAGGTGGAGTGCGTGGACGCCGTGCTGGCCGACGTCTCGGAGCCCTGGCCGACGCCGCGCACCCCGGGCCACGAAGCCTGAAAGGGCGCCTGACGCCGTAGCGCGCGGCTGCGTGCGCGGCTAAAGAGGCGCCGCATGCGCCGTTTCGCCTTCACAGATCTGGACTTTCAGGCCGCCTTTGCCGCCTTCGTGGCCGAGCGTCGGGAGACGCCGGAAGAGGTGGACGCCATCGTCCGCGATGTGCTGGCCGCAGTCCGCGGCGAGGGGCTGCCGGCCCTGTTGCGCTACGCCCGCGACTTCGACCGCGTCGAGCTGACCGAGCAGACGATCCGCGTCACAGCCGAGGAGATCGCCGAGGGCGCCGCCGCCTGCCCACGGGAGGTGCGGGACGCCATCGCCTTCGCCGCCGCGCGCATCCGCAGCTATCACGAACGCCAGCGGCCCGCCGACCAGCGGTTCACCGACGAGGCGGGCGTCGAGCTCGGCTGGCGCTGGACCCCGTTGGACGCTGTCGGCATCTACGTCCCCGGCGGCCGCGCGGCCTATCCCTCCACCGTGCTGATGAACGCCGTGCCCGCCGCAGCCGCGGGCGTCGGCCGTATCGCCATGGTGACTCCGCCTGGCCGACTGCAACCTGCCGTGCTCGCCGCCGCCCAGGCCGCCGGCGTCACCGAGATCTGGCGCGTCGGCGGCGCCCAGGCCGTCGCCGCGCTGGCGTACGGGGCCGGCCCGATCCGCCCGGTCGACAAGATCGTGGGCCCCGGCAACGCCTTCGTCACGGCCGCCAAGCGCCGGGTCTATGGCGTGGTTGGCATCGACGCCCTCGCTGGGCCGTCCGAGATCGTCGTCGTGGCCGATGGCGCGAACGATCCCGACTGGATCGCCGCCGACCTGCTGTCGCAGGCCGAGCACGACCCTGCCGCCCAATCGATCCTCATCACCGACGATGCGGCGTTCGCTGAAGCTGTGACCAAGGCCGTGGACGCTCAGCTCGATACGCTCGCCACCGGCGAGGACGCCCGGGCCAGCTGGCGCGACCACGGCGCGGTGGTCATCGCGCCGCTGGACGAGGCGCCCGCCCTCGTCGACCTCATCGCGCCCGAGCACGTCGAGTTCGCCCTGGACGCGCCGGAGCGTCTGGCGGACCGCGTCCGTCACGCGGGCGCGATCTTCCTCGGCCGACACGCGCCGGAGGCTATCGGCGACTATGTGGCCGGCTCCAACCACGTGTTGCCGACCAGCCGCGCCGCGCGATTCTCCTCGGGCCTGTCGCTCTACGACTTCCTGAAGCGGACCTCGATCGTGAAGTGCGACGCCCAGTCGTTCGCCGCGCTGGCGCCCGCCACCATCGCACTCGCGGAGGCCGAGGGGCTGCCCGCGCACGCGCGGTCGGCCGCGATCCGCATGGGGCAGTCCCGGAGCTGAACGCCCGTTCGGGAAGCTGAACAGTAGCTGTCTGACGGGCTCCAGACCCGTTCAGGCAGAGCTTCGTACCTTCGCGTCATCGATCAACGCGAAGGACGGAGAAGACCCTATGCGTAACGCGATGAAGACTTCGATCGGCGGCGGTGCTGCCGCGGCCATCCTGGCGGGCGCCCTGGCCTTGGGCGGCGCCACCAGCGCCAACGCCGGCGTCACCGGCTGCTCGGCTTCGGGCGGCAAGCAGGAAGTCGGCGCGCTCCTGGGCGCCGTTGTCGGCGGCCTGGTGGGCAACAAGGTGGGCGGTCGTCAGCCGGGCCTGGAGACCGTCGTGGGCGCCGGCGTCGGCGCGGCCGCGGGTTCGGCTATCGGCTGCGAGATGCAGAAAGACCGCGTCGATAACCGCGGGACCTACGCGCGCGGCGGCTACCGCCTGTCATCGGACGTGTCGCCCGCCAGCTACAGCCGGATCGGGCAGACCTTCGTGGCCACCGATGGCGTGAACCTGCGGTCCGCGCCGACCACGGGTTCGGCCCGGGTGGGCCGCCTGCGGGCCGGTGAGCGGTTCGAGGCCCTGGCCCACGTCCGCGGCTCGGACTGGATCCTGGTCGGCCAGGGCGGTGTCGGCGTCGGCTACGTCCGCGACGACTTCGTTCGGCCCGAAGGCCGCCGCTACGCCTACGGCTACTAAGGCTCAGGCCTCGTCGAAAAAGACGCCCGGCGCCCCGCGCGCCGGGCGTTTTCCCTGTCCGGCTGTGGGTTGTGTGCAGGTGCGGGATGACGCGGGCCCCCGGTTTGCAATAAAGCTCGCGCGATCCTCAGCCCGGACCACATGGCCGACGACGCGCGCAAACAACAACGCCTGCAGAGCGTGGAGCTCGACGAAGAGTCGCTCGCGGCGGTGTCGCGCGACCAGGAGCAGGAGCGGCAGATCGCGATCTTCGACCTGCTGGAGGAGAACTACTTCGCTCCGGAAGGCGCCGAAGCCGGTCCCTACGACCTGCGCATGGGCCTCGTGGAGAACCGCCTGGTGCTCGACGTCCGCGGCCCCGACTACGAGCGGCGGCACATCCTGTCGCTGTCGCCGTTCCGCGGGCTGATCCGCGACTACTTCATGATCTGTGAGAGCTATTACCAGGCGATCCGCAACTCGACGCCCCAGCAGATCGAGGCCTTGGACATGGGGCGTCGCGGGTTGCACAACGAGGCGTCCGAACTCCTCCGCACGCGGTTGTCCGGCAAGGTCGAGACCGACCTCGATACGGCCAGGCGGCTCTTCACTCTCATCTGCGCCCTGCATTGGCGGGGCTGAGCCGGGCATGACCGACGACACCCGCCGGCTTCCCGACGCCGTGCTCTTTGCCTGCAACCTGAACCGCGTGCGATCGCCGATGGCCGAGGCGCTGCTGAAGCGACTGCTGGGCGACCGGGTGTTCGTCGACAGCTGTGGCCTGCGAGCGGCGGCCGATGGGGAAACGGGCGGTATCGATCCGCTGGCCGAGGCTGTGATGGCTGAGATCGGCTGCGACCTGTCCGGCCACCTGGCCAAGACCTTCGACACCCTCAATGACGATTCGTTCGACCTCGTGATCTCGCTCACGCCTCAAGCCCAGCACCGCGCCGTCGAGATGACCCGCGGGCGCGCGGCCGAGATCGAATACTGGCCGATTCATGATCCGACGCTTCACGAAGGCTCCCGCGAGAGCCGGCTCGAAGCCTACCGCCAGGTGCGTGACGCGCTGGCTGCGCGCATCGCCGAGCGCTTCGGAAGCTGAGCTTGCGGCCCATCGACCTCCTGCCGGGACCTGCGGTATATTCGCAGGGAGATTCCGGCTCGCAGCCCTCAGGCGCGAGCCGTCGCTTTATCGCGGTCAGGAGCCCGCATGGCTAAAGAAGAGCTGTTGGAACTGCCAGGCACCGTGAGCGAGGTGCTGCCCAACGCCATGTTTCGTGTGAAACTCGAGAACGATCACGAGATCATCGCCCATACCGCCGGAAAGATGCGCAAGCACCGCATCCGCGTGTCGGCCGGCGACAAGGTCCTCGTTGAAATGACCCCCTACGACCTGACCAAGGGCCGTATCACCTTCCGCGTCCGCTGACGCAAACGAGGGACGACGCCTTGCCGCCCGCGCCGCAGCGCCTCGTCCTGGCTTCCGCGAGCCCTCGAAGGCTCGACCTCCTGCGCCAGATCGGCGTGGAGCCGGACGCCATCGACGCCGCCGAACTGGACGAAACCCCAACAGCCGATGAAACGCCGCGGCGCCTTGCGGTCCGCCTGGCGGCCGCCAAGGCCGAGGCCGTGGCGGAGCGCCACTCCGGCGCCTTTGTCCTGGCCGCCGACACGGTGGTCGCCGTCGGCCGCCGTGTCCTGCCCAAGGCCGAGACCGAGGCCGAGGTCCGCGCGTGCCTGAACCTGCTGTCCGGCCGCGCTCATCGCGTGCTGACCGGTCTGGCCGTGATCTCGCCGGACGGCCGACGCTCCGTTCGCCTCGTTGAGAGCCGGGTCCACTTCAAACGCCTGTCGCTGGCCGACGCCGATGGCTACGTCGCGTCGGGCGAGGGGCTGGGCAAGGCTGGCGGCTATGCGATCCAGGGGCGGGCAGGGGGCTTTGTGGTCACGCTTCAAGGGTCCTACTCCGGCGTGGTCGGCCTGCCGCTGTATGAGACCGGCTGCCTGCTGACCGGTCTGGGGTTCCGTCTGCCATGAGCGTGCGCCGTCTCTATCTGGATCGCGGGATCGGCGAGACGCGCGGCGTCGTCACCCTGGATGATCGGCCCGAGCGCCTGATCGTCCGGCGCGACGATGAGGAGGCGCGCCTGCTGCTGGGCGTTCGCCTCGCGGCGCGGGTCGAGTCCGTCGAAGCCGCTTTGAACACCGCCTTCCTGGATCTCGGCGGCGGGGCCGAGGCGATCCTGCCCTTCAAGCCCGACGTCCGCCCGGTCCGCGGCGGGATGGTCGAGGTCGAACTGCGAAGCGAGCCGCGACGCGGCAAGCTCGCGGTGGCCAGGCTGGTCGGCGAAGCCGAAGGCTCGCCCAGGATCCTGCAGCCGGCGCCGGACGTGGCCGAGCAGCTTCGCGCCGCCGCCCGCGACTGCGAGCTCATCGAAGGCCGCGAGGCCCGCGACATGGCGGATGAGGCTGAGGCCGAGGCTCTCGAGATCGTGCATCCTCTGCCCGGCGGCGGCACGCTCGCCATCGAACCCACAAGGGCGCTCACGGCGATCGACGTCGACCTGGGCGAACGGAAGGGCGGCGACGCCAAGCGGGTGACGCGCCAGGCGAACATGGTCGCACTGAAGGAATCCGCTCGCCTTTTGCGGCTCAAGGGGCTGGGCGGGATCGTGGTCCTGGACCTCGTGGGCCGCGGCCACGACGGCAACGCGTTGCTCACCGCCGCCCGCGCCGCGTTCGGGCCGGACAACCCCGGCGTCGCGATCGGCCCCGTCGGCCGTTTCGGGACCATGGAGCTTTCGCTGCCCCGCCGCGGCCGCCCAATTTTCGAGCAACTGCGCCGTTCGGACGGGGCGTTGAGTGACCGCACGCTGGCCCAGCGGCTGGTGCGTCGGCTTCAGGCCGAGGGCGAAGCTCAGCGCGGCGCGACGCTGGTGGCGGTCTGCGCGCCCGACATCGCCGCGGTCGCCGAGCCGCTGGTCGCCCAGCTGCGCGAGCGGATGGGCGCGCGTTTCTCGATTACCGCGGACCCTGACCGCCCGCGCGAGCGTACAGAGGTGGGCCGCGCGTGACGAAGCCAGGGTGTCCGATTTGCGGCAAGCCGGCGGATCCCGCCTACAAGCCGTTCTGCTCACGCCGCTGCGCCGACGTCGATCTGCAGCGCTGGCTGGTGGGGGTCTATGCGGTGCCCGCGAGCGATGAAGATGCGGGTTTCGGAGCCGACTCCGACGACGATTGACGCAGGCGCGAAATGTCTGTGCAGGCTCGCTGGACTTCCCGGATTTGCTCTTCTATAGACGCGGCTCCCGCGACGGCGGGCCCAGGCCTGGGTAGCTCAGTTGGTAGAGCAGCGGATTGAAAATCCGCGTGTCGGTGGTTCGAATCCGCCCCCAGGCACCATTTCCCCCAGTACATCTTGCACCGCGTTCTCAGATCGCAGTTCCATCAGTTGCTGCAACGCAGCAATGAAAAGCCCTGTTCGGTGGTGAACCCGCAGGCGGATGTCGATTGCTTAGTGTGCAGCGCACAATTCTAGCGCCTGACACAATAATTTCGCGGTCCCACGCAAGCTTCTGCCCCTTGACGCTTCGATAAGGGGTTGTCAAAGGACCCGAGCCGCACGTCTAACAAAGCGGTAAGACTTCGGTTTCCTCGCGGGGAGTTCGAAGTCGCCCGCCTTCGAACCGCCAAGTCCCACGTCAGTTGGGAGAACGCGTTCGGGTCGGGCGCAGCGACAGCGGCTCTGGGGTCCCAACCGGCTTACGGCAGGCGGGGGCGCCGGGCATGTTCAACTAGGGTGGAGACGCTCTCGCGCGACGACCCTCCGGCCAATCGTGCTAGACCAACCAGGAACTGGCGACAGATGCTCGACAACAAACTGAAGACTCCTTTCATCGCTCTCGTCGGCGCCGTTGCGCTGATGGCGAGCGCGCCGGCGTTCGCTCAGGATGCCGCCGCCCCGGCCGCGCCTGCCGCCGCCGACGCCGCTGCGGCCCCGGCCGCTGCTCCCGCCGCTGACGCCGCCGCTGCTCCGGAATCGGCCGATCCGCCGACCATGAAGCACGCCGGCAAGCTGAACGTCGGCACCATGTTCATGGACGCCGACCCGGTCGTTAAGGTCATCATGATCGGCCTGGCCCTGGCCTCGGTGTTCACCTGGACGCTGCTGCTGACCAAGTCGCTCGAGTTCCGCGCGCTGAACCGCGTGACCGACAACTTCCTCGAGAACTTCCGCGGCGCGAAGTCGATCAACGACATGAACCGCATCGCGATGTCGGAAGAGTTCGACGGCAACCCGCTGGCCGACATGGCCGCCGCCGCCGCTCAGGAAATCGAGCTGTCGCGTCAGGCCGGCCTGCAGATCACCGGCGAACACCGCGACTCGACGCTCTACCGCGCCCAAGCCGCGGTCGGCGCCGTTCAGGCCTCGCTGTCGCGTCGCCTCTCGGGCGGCATGCAGTTCCTGGCCTCGGTCGGTTCGAACGGTCCGTTCATCGGTCTGTTCGGCACCGTGTACGGGATCATGAACTCGTTCATCGGCATCGCGAACACCAACACGACCAACCTGGCCGTCGTCGCGCCCGGCATCGCCGAAGCGCTGCTCGCCACCGGCCTGGGCCTCTTCGCCGCTATCCCGTCGGTTATCTTCTACAACTACTTCCAGACGCGGATCTCGGCCTACGGCGCTCGCACGGAAGGCTTCGTCGCTGAACTGATGAACGCCATCTCGCGTCAGCTCGACAAGGGGGCCTAACCTAGATGGCCGCCAAACTCTCGAGTTCCGGGGGGGCGGACCGCTATCAGGAAGATCAGAACGCCGACATCAACGTCACACCCTTCGTGGACGTTATGCTGGTTCTCCTGATCATCTTCATGGTGGCCGCGCCCATGGCGGCCGTGACGGTCAAGGTGGCTCTGCCGCCAGCCGTCGCACCGCCGGGCACGAACCCGCCAAAGCCCGTCTACATCTCGATCCAGTCGAACGGCGGGATCTTCATCCAGGATTTCCGGACTGATCTGGCGACCCTGGGCGACGACCTGCGGACGCAGCTGGGCGGTACGCGCAATCCCACGAAGGAGCGGATCTTCATCCGCGCCGACAAGGATGTGCTCTACGGTGACTTCATGGGCGTGATGAACATGCTGCAGGACAATGGGTTCTACAGCGTGGCTCTCGTCGGCGAAGATCAGTAGGTGGTGACCCATGGCTGAGACATCACCTAACGAAGCCGTCCACGTTCGGCACAACCCGTTCGACGATCCGAAGCCCAAGCGCAGCAAGGGTGTGACGGTCGCGATCGCGGTGTCCGTCGCGGTGCACGCGGCTCTGGGCGTCTACCTCTGGAAGACGCGCTTCGAGCCGAAGTACAAGGAGTACTCGGACGAGGTCACGGATGTGGCGCTGATCAAACCAGTGCCGCCGCCGCCGCCTCCGCCGCCGCCTCCGCCGCCGCCGAACACGCCGCCGCCGCCGCCGCCGAAGCTGCAGCCCAGGCCGCCGGTCGCCGTGCCGGACCTCCCGTCCATCCCGCCTCTGCCGGTTCCGCCGGTCGAGCGCCGGATCGAGACGCCGGAGCCGCCGCGCGCCCCGCCGCCCGAGCCGCCGCGTCCGTCGGTGATCACCAACCCCGACTGGCAGCGTCGCCCGTCGGCCGAGGACCTGGCCCGGTTCTTCCCGGATCGGGCTCAGCGGATGGAGGTCTCCGGCAGCGCGACTATCAGCTGCACCGTGAACGCTCGCGGTACGCTGGAGAGCTGCTCGATCGTGTCGGAAACTCCGGCCGACATGGGCTTCGGCGACGCCGCGATCCGCATGAGCCGCCTCTTCAAGATGCGGCCCCAGACGCGGGACGGTCAGCCGGTCGACGGGGGTACGGTGCGGATCCCGATCCGCTTCAACCTCCCCGAATAAGGCTCAAAGCCTGACGGAAAAGGAGCCCCGGTCGCGCAAGCGGCCGGGGCTTTTTCTTGGCCGCTAGGCCGCCGCGGCCGGAACCGGACGAGGGCGTCGCGCCATCGGGTTCAGGCCCAGGGGCAGCCGGAGCGCAGGAACGGCACGGGCCAGGGCGTAGGTCGCCGCGCACGCGGCCACCGTGATCGCCAGGATGATCGCAGCCTCGGGAACGGCGTTCAGGTCCAGCGGCTTCAGGAAGCGCCCCGCCAGGACGATGGCCGTCTGGTGGATGATGTAGGCCGGGAAGACCGCCTCGTTCAGCGTCGAAAGCAGCGGCGACCCCTTTCGGACGTGGCGCCTTGCGAAGCCGAACAGCGCGCAGATGGCCGCCCAGGCGTAGGCCTCGCGGAGGTAGGCGAAGGCCGCGCCCTGCCAGCCAGGGGCGTCCTCGAAGCCCTGCGCCGACAGCGTCAGCCCGACGCCGGCGATGGCGAACACCGCCGCGAGGGCCCAGCGGCGGTTCCGCTCGAGCAGCGCCCAGATCTCCTCGCGCGGCGCGAGCAGGACGCCGAGCAGGAAGGCTGTCCCGTACAGGAGGTGGCCATAGGCGTCGGCGAAGACCACATGGGTCTCGCCCCAGGCGCGGCCGGCGGTGGCGAGATAGGTCCCGAACGCCAGGACGGGCGTCACGAACACGCCCCAGCCGCCCAGCAGCCGCCCCGCCAGTTGGTCCAACCGCGGCAGCAGCGGCAGGGCGGCGGCCAGCACCATGGTGTAGACCCACAGGTAGGCCACGAACCACAGGTGGTTATAGGTCGGCAGGATGATGCCGAAGCTCTGGTCGAAGGCGAGGTAGCGCGGCCAGAAGTCGAGGAAGCTGCCGGCGTAGCCCTGCTTCTCGACGACCTCCGCCCAGCTCTGTGGCGCAACCACGATCAGCATGCCGAAGAGCAGGGGGACGAGCAGCCGCTGGGAGCGCTGGGCGGCGAGCTGGCCTGCGGTCAGCTTCTCCATCATGAAGCGCGTGGCCGCGCCGGAAATGACGAACAGCAGCGTGAGCCGCCAGGGATTGAGCAGGCCCATCGGCACTTCCAGCGCCGGCAGGATATGCGTGCTCTTCACGTGCCAGTCCCAGGGCACGTAGAACATGCCGAGGTGATAGAGGATCAACAGCAGGAAGGCGCCGATGCGTAGCGCGTCGAGATCGTGCCTGCGGGACGAGGCGGACATCTTGGGGGCTCCAGGTTTCAATCCGAACGGTGATGCAGCCGGCGCCTCGCCGGCCGCCAGCGCCATGGGTCATCCGGCGGCGCGGCTGTGACGTCTGGGCAGGCCGCAGGGACGAGCGGTGGGCTGGCGGGGATGAGCGGCCGGCGGCGTGACGCGCTCTACGTGGCCGTGGTTCTGGCGGTGGGCTCCGCCATCGCGGTCGTCGACGCGTTCTCCGTGACCCATGACCTCAACGAGGCCGGCCGCCGGATCCCGCTGTGGGAGCCGCTGGTCTGGGAGTTCACCAGTGTGGCCATCCTCGTGGGGTTGACGCCCCTGGTGCAGGCGCTGACCCGCCGCGCGCAGCCGCTACGCTCGCCCTGGCGCAAGGTCGTTCCCGCGCACCTGGCCGGCGCCCTGGCGTTTTCGCTGGTCCACATCATCGGCATGGGGGTCGCCCGTTGGGCCGTTTATCTGGCCGTCGGCGCGTACTATGCCCCTTTCGGCCCGCTGGCCGAATTCCTCTACGAGTTCCGCAAGGACCTCCTGGTCTACGCCGCCATCGTCGCCCTCTACACGCTCTGGCTCCGCCTGGCCTCCGCGCCGCAGCCGGCTCGCAGCCCGGCCTCGGTGCTGGAAGTCCGGGACGGCGCACGGCGGGTCTTTGTGCCTCTGGCGGAGGTCGCTTTCGTCGAGGCCGCGGGCAACTACGTCGAGCTCCACCGGGCCGAGGCGGCGGTGCTGCACCGTGCTTCGCTCGCCGACATGGAGCGGGAACTGGCCGGAGCCGGCTTCGTGCGCATCCACCGCTCTCGCCTGGTGCGGCGCGATGCCATCGCCGACGTGGAATCGAAGTCGTCGGGCGACTTCACCGTCCGCCTGGCCGATGGGCGCGAACTCGCCGGATCGCGCCGCTATCGTCGCCCGCTGCTGGAGCCTTGATCCGGCCGCCGGGCGCGACTAGAACAGCGCCCTCGCGTCGGGCCGCCCTAGCTCAGTTGGTTAGAGCGCCAGATTGTGGCTCTGGAGGTCTCCCGTTCGATCCGGGAGGGCGGTACCACGCGAAGGACCGGAAAAGGCTCGGGAATTTCCCGGGCCTTTTTCGTTCTCATGGGGCGTCGTGTCACTTTTGTGCCGCTCCTTGTGCCACTTCCCGTTCGAGCGCTGTTCCCGAAGCGCGGCGATCCGCACCGCCGCGGCGTCGGCAAGGCGCACCCGATCAGCCTGCCGGCGGTACTGAACGAAGCTCGACGAGCTGCCATGACCCATCATCGCCGCCCCCTCGGCGTCGCTGCAGCCAGCCAGCGCGAGCTCAACACCGCGGGTGTGCCGGAGGCCGTGGAGATCGTACCGGTCGCTGTCGATCCGGCCGTCGCGGAAAAGCTGCCCGACCAACTTCCGCAACTCCAACGAAAGACCGTCCTCCGTGTAGGGGCGCCCAGCCAAGTTGTAGACCAGCGTCGCAGTCGAGAGCGGCGGGAGCTCGGCGCGAACCTTGCGCCCTCGCCGCGGCCGCGCCTCCGGCGCGTCCGGCGTACGGCTGAACCAACCCGTAAGCTCGGGATCCTCCACGACGTCCACCCGGACCCTGCGTTTGCCGGACATGTACTGGAAGCGGCCCTGGTTCCGGGCGGTGCGGGGGATCGACACCAGGTCGCCGCGGCGCGCGCCCACGAACCGTCCAATCGCCACCGCGCGTGCAAGGCCGGGCTTGGCGGCCTCGAGCGCCGCCTCGATCACGGTCGCGAACACCGCGTCCGACCAGATGAGGTGTGGCTCGCCCAGATCGCGCGGGCGGCGCACCTGGCCCACGAGCGGGAAGGGGTCCTTCTCCAGGAGACCGGAGATGAGGCATGGCTTCAGGACGTTCTTCAGGACCTGGAGGCGCAGGTTGGCGGCGCGGTGCCCGCGCCTCGCCCAGGCGGCCTTCAGCCGCTCGACGTAGGCCGGCGTGAAGGCGGAGACCGCGAGCGATCCGAGGTCGTCCTCGAACTCCTTCAGCATCAGGCGGTACTCGTACTTGGTTGACGCCGCGAGGCCGCGGAATTCGGGGCTCTGGAGCTCGTATTCCCGGAGCGCCGCGGCGAGGGTTCCGCGCAGCACGCCGGGTCCGTCGGGACAGAGGTCCTCGACCAAGCGGGCGACATGCTGCTGGAGCGCTGACTCGGAAAGGCCGTCGGGCAGGCGGACGGACGGCAAGCCGCGCTTGCGCAGATAGAGCTGGATCGTCCCGTCAGGACGGGTGACGCGCTTTACGAACTTCATAATGCTTCCCAGTTCCTCCGCCTCGGCGGGCAAACGCACGCCGCTCGACGGCGGCAAGCGCCCGGTCCATCCCTCCATCTCCTGCTTGAGAAGACGCAGGCCGAGTCCCGGACCCGTACGCCGGCAGTCGCGCGATCAACTCGTCCAAGTCGCGCCGGCGCCATCGGCGCAGCCGGGCGCCAACGTCGACGGCGTGCACGTTTTCACGGGCGAGGAAGCTCGTGAGCGTGGCGGGCCGCAGACCCAGGTAAGCACCAGCCGTGGCGGCATCCATCAGCGCCGGCCACGGCGGCAGAGTTTCGTCCGGCATGGATGGTCACCCTGAGTTCGCCTCGATGAGGCTTTCGTCCAAAGCAACTCGCCAAATGGTCCGAGAGTCCAGGGCAGGCTCGCCGGCATGGCGCTGTTCAGGCTGTTTCAGATCGTTGCGCGGGAGGCGGGGCCTGCCGGGACGGCGTTGCATCCCGCTTCACGCCGTATCCCGCCTGCGCGTGTGATCGCAGGATCGTGATCGCTGCGCTGCGAATGTCGACCGGGCCACGTTCCTGAGCAGCCCCCGAAGCTCCGTCGTTGAGCTCAACAGGTCAGCGCTTGGACTAGCGCGCGAGCAGCTCCAGCGGATCGACGCCGAGCTGCGCCGCCAAACGCTCAACGACCGCGAGTGTGGGATTACGTTGGCCGCGCTCCAGCTGACCGACATAGGTGGGCGCCAGCCCCGCAGCGTCGGCCAAGGCCTCCTGGCTGACGCCTTGCGCCTGCCGCAGCCGGCGCAGGTTGCGTGCCAAGGATTGCGCCAGCCCCATCTGCGGAACGGGCTTGAAGACCAGCGCACGAGCCAGTCACTATAGTGATGATTCAGCAAGGACAGGCGGCTTGCGCCATCCGTTAGCGTCATGGAGGGCTGCTTGAGCATTTTCCCAACACCGCCGGACTGGCGCGCGGCCCTCGGTGAGCTGGAAGGGGTGTTCGCACCGCGGACCCTTGAGAACTGCATCGGTGTCTTCAGCGGGTTTGAGGCTTGGTGCGTCGCCAGGGACGCTTCGGCGGCGCCGGCCTCTCCGGAGACCCTTGCCGCCTATGTCGGCGATATCTTCGGACTGGTGGCGGCGAGCACGGTCCGCACGCGGCTGATCGAAATCCGTCGGGTTCACGAGGCCTTGGGATATGCGGATCCGACCCACAGTGATCTCGTCCAACTCGCCTATCGGCGTGGCGCGCGGCGATACGGAACTGTGGTGCGACAGCGGGAGGGCCTGAACGCGCCGCTGAAGGACCGTCTCGTTGCGAGGTGCGCCGAAAGTCTCCTCGGACGACGGGACCGCGCGATGATCACCGTCGGCTACGATCTGCTCACGCGCGCTTCAGAGCTCGTCGCTCTGCGCATCGAGGACCTGCACCCGCAGAGCGACGGCGCCGCCTATCTATTGGTGCCGTGCCTGAAGACAGATCCCGGCGGTCGTCCAAAGCCGAGCTACCTATCGCCGGCGACTTACCAGGTCCTGCAGCGCTGGCTGGACGACGTCGGTGAGCCCTCCGGGCCCCTGCTGCGGCCGATCCAGGGTGGCCGCATCGTGCCGCGCCCGATTTCGCCGCAGACGATCAATCATCGGCTTCGGGTGCTCGCCCGCGAGGAGGGCTTCGATGAAGCGTTCATCTCCAATCTGAGCAGCCACTCCCTGCGAATAGGCGCCGCCCAGGACCTGGCGAGCACCGGTCGAACGCTGTTGGAGATCATGCTGGCCGGACGCTGGCGGGATCTCTCGAGCGTCGTCGGCTACACCCGCGACGCGCAGGTCAATGTGTGGGCGCCGGGCGACGGCGATGCCTGGGCTCACTTGGCGGGAATTGAAGCGCGCGTGCGCAAAGGCGTCCATGGCCACGGGGTCGCAACCCCGAGCGCAGCCAGCATGCCACAGTTCTCACGATGAGCGTCCAAATGCCTACGGAGGTGTGGCGCCAGGCTGTGCACGAGCTCGATGGCGCCTACGCGCAGAAAACGCTGAAGGGCCTCGTCGAACACTTCGGCTGGTTCGAAGCCTGGTGCGCCGCGCGAGGCGTCAGATCTCTGCCGGCCGATCCTGCAAGCGTGGCCGCACACGTCTCTGCGATCTATCCGACACTCGCCTCGAGCACGGTGCGCTGTCGGGTGAGCGCTATCCGATGGGTTCATCGCCTGCTCGATCACCCGGACCCCACGGCAGCCAGGGTCGTGATCCTCGCGTACCGCCGTGGCCTGCGGCAGCATGGCCGACGCCACAAGCAGGCCGTGCCGTTGCGCATCGAGGCGCGGGACGCCATGCTGGCGGCCGCATCGCCAGACCTCTTCGGCCTGCGCGACCGGCTGATCGTGAGCCTCGCCTATGACACGCTCTGCCGGCCCTGCGAGCTGGTCGCCCTGCGGCTTGAGGACGTCCGCTTCCTCGAGGACGGTACGGCGCGCATCCAAGTGCGGATGGCGAAGAACGACCCTCTCGGTGAGGGGGCCGCAGCCTATGTGTCGCGGCCGACAGCGCAGATGCTGCAGCGCTGGATGCGGGACACCGGACTGAACTCCGGGCCCATCTTGCTGGAGGTCCGAAGCCGGGGTCCCCGCGGTAGCGGTCTCCACCGTGACATTCCAGCGCGGCGGGTACGCGCCCTGGCGCATCTGGCGGGATTGCCCGATCCGGACCGGCTGACCGGCTACTCCCTGCGGGTGGGCGCCGTGCAGGATTTGGTGGCTGCGGGGTGCAGCCAGCTGGAAATCATGCGCGCAGGGCGATGGCGAAGCGCAGCCGTCATTGCGCGCTACGCGCAGGCCGCTCCGGTGAACCTGTGGGCGGCGCCGAAGTCTCGGGCCGCGCTGGGGCGCAGCGGATGACCAGTACAGCGGGTGGCGTGGCCGTTGTTCCAGCACGCACGGCGCGTGCAGAACTTGCGCATCGTCGCCTGCGACGCCTCAACTTGGCAGCAAGCGGCCCGGACGTAAGCCTCCGGTAACCTGTCCCAGGGCGAAGCTGCAGCGGATTCATGTCCCAGTGTGTGTGCGTGTGTAGCGGAGGCGCCGTGCGTCGTCTGGTTGTCCTGCTGGCAAGCGCCAGCGTCGTCCTGTCCTCAGGGGCCATGGCGCAGCCGAAGGCGGACGCGCCGGCGGCGCTCGCCATGGCCATCGAAGCCCGAGCGACTGCGACGTCCTTCGAGGCGCTGCGGAGGTTCGGCGACGAGGCCGCCCGGCGCGGCGATCGGGAGGGCCTGCGCCGCCTGAACTATGTCGCCACGGTCTATCGCAACCAGCTCGAGCTGACCCTCTTCGATCACTACAACAACCTCCTCGCCCGCAATGCCCAGCGGCAAGGCGACGCCCGCTACGAGCGGGTGGCCTGGCTCAACGTCCTGGCCCGCAGGATCGACGAGGGGGACGGGGACGCTGTCGCGGACCTCGAGGGGCGGCTCAAGTCGGAGACCGACTGGTTCGCGCGTAACCACGCCCAGGCGGTCTGGACCCGCGTGCTGCGCGACCGCCGCGAGACGGGCGAAGCCCTGAAGCGGCTGTACGAGGCCGAAAGCGACATCGACTGGAAGGACGGCGACGCCCAGCCGGCCGCGGCCTCCATCTGGGAGGCCATCGGCCTTTCGCTGATGGCGCTCAACGACCTCGACGGCAGCACGCGGGCCTTCCACAAGGCCCAGTTCGAGTACGCCAACCCCAGCTACCCGAAGCCGGACTTCGACGCGGTCTACAACCTAGGCGTCCTCGCGATCCGCCTGGGCGACCAGCCTGCGGCGCTCCAGTTCAAGTCGGTGCACCACGTGCTGTCGGAGCGTCAGAACCTCACCAGCCTCCGAGGTTGGGACGCCTATTTCTGCGGTCTCTATTCCGAAGCCTTCGACGGCCCGCGCCAGGTGCTCGACTGCCTCGCACCCGTGGGCGCCGAGCTGAGGGGCGCCGAGTTCCTCGCGCCGCGCGTGCTCCCGATGCGGGCCATCGCGTATGCCCGGACAGGCGCGGTCGGCCTGGCCAGACAGGACCTCGCGACGCTCGTGGCCCTACGCAATGCCGGGCGCTTCAAGGACACGGCCTTCGCCCGGCTGCCGGAAGTCGAGGCTGAAATTCTCGCTGGCGAAGGCGACACACGAACGGCCTTCGAGAAGCTGCGCGCCTACGAGCGACACCGCCGCGTGGAGCAGGCGCAGAACGTCTACGGCGGCGTGCGGCAGATCACCGGCACGCTGCAGACCCAGCTGGCGACGGTGAAGGAGGAGGCGGCCCTCCGGAAGCGGGCGGTGGAGGCGCAGCGCTGGGTGATGCTGCTCGGCCTCCTGCTGGTGTTGGGTGCGGGCGTGGCGTTCGCACTGCAGATGCGCGCCAATCGCCGCCTGCGGGCGGCGCAGGCGCAGGCCGAGGCCGCCAACGCCGCCAAGAGCGCCTTCCTGGCCACCATGAGCCACGAGATCCGCACGCCGTTGAACGGGGTGCTCGGCATGGCCCAGGCCATGGCGGTGGAGACGCTGGAGCCCCGGCAGAGGGATCGGCTGCAGGTCATCCGCCAATCGGGCGAGAGCCTGCTGGCGATCCTCAACGACATCCTTGACCTCTCGAAGATCGAGGCCGGCAAGCTCGAGCTCGAGATCGTCGACTTCGACCTGACGGACCTGGCGCGGGGCGCCTATTCAGCCTTCACGGCGGTGGCGAACAAGAAGGGTCTGTCGTTCGCACTCGACACCCGCGCCGCGGCGGGCCGGTATCGTGGCGACCCAAGCCGCATCCGCCAGGTGCTCTACAACCTGATCTCCAACGCCTTGAAGTTCACCGAGGAAGGCGAGGTCCGCGTCACCGCCGAGCACGCCTATGGGACGCTGGTCCTGACCGTCGCCGATACGGGGCAGGGGATCGCGCCAGACGCGCTGCCCAAGCTGTTCGCCAAGTTCGACCAACTGGACAGCTCCACCACCCGACGGTTCGGCGGCACGGGCCTGGGCCTCGCCATCTGCCGGGAGCTGGCGCAGTTGATGGGGGGGCAGGTGACCGTCGACAGCGAACTCGGCCGCGGCTCGCGCTTCACCCTGCGGATCCCCCTGGAGCGCCTCGGCGACGAGACGGCGCCCGCGCCCGCCCCGCCGCCGGCCCCCGAGCCCGCCGCCATGACGCTGCGGATCCTGGCGGCCGAGGACAACGCCGTGAACCAGCTGGTGCTCAAGACCTTGCTGCACCAGCTTGGCATCGACCCACACATTGTGGAGGACGGCCGCGCCGCGCTGGACGCGTGGCGCACCGGTCATTGGGACGCGATCCTGATGGACGTGCAGATGCCGGAGATGGACGGCCTCGCCGCCACAGCGGCGATCCGCGCGGAGGAGGTCGCGGAGGGCCGCCCGCGCACCCCGATCATCGCGCTCACCGCAAACGCCATGGCGCATCAGGTGGAGTCGTACCGCGCCGCCGGCATGGACGGCTTCGTCGCCAAGCCTGTGGAAGTCGCCGCGCTCTACCAGGCGCTGGTGGCGGTCCTGCAGTCGGATGACAGCGACGAGGCGGCCGCGGCCGAACGCGCCGCAGGCTAGGCCAGCGTGCCGGACAGGGCGGGCTAGAGCCTCCCGCCTGAGCGGGAGGCTCCGACCGCACCGCGGCTCCCTGGGGCTGAAGACCTCAGGAGTCCGGTGATGGTCTTCGACGACGCCTGTTCCAGGGGGGCGGACAGGCCAAGCCATGGAGGATCGACGCTGTGTTGTACGCGGACGATGCCTGCCGTCGAATACCGTAGAAACCCCAACCGCTTAGCGGCGCATCTTTTGATGACCGGCTGACGTCGTTGTGGCGCGTTGCGGAGCCTCGCCGGCGCAGGACGACGCGCGGTGACGTCTAGTCAGGCTGGGCGCGGCGCCGCGGTCCGTCCTCAAGGACAGCCGCTGGAGCCAAGGCTGCACCAGTCGTTCGGCGACGACGGCGAGGCCCAGCACGAGGGCGCACTGGACGGGGAGGCGGACCACGTGGGGCAGCCCGGCGAACCACCCGGACGCCAGCACCGGATAGTGGAGGACATAGACCGCGTAGGAGACGCCGGCGAAGGCTGTGAGCGGCGCCCACCCTCTTGCCATCCAATCGACGCGCCAGGCCCGCAGCGTGAGCGCGACCCCGACTGCGCCCAGCGCAACAACGCTGTGGCGCAGCGGCAGCAAGGGATAGTGGCCGATCGATAGTTCCGTCCCCTTCATCGCCGCCGCCGCGGCGACGCCGCCCCAAAGCGCGGCCACGATGGCGAGCGGCGAGAACGCCCGCCATTGTACCGGACCGCCGGACAGATGCAGGTGGGCGAGACGGGCGCCGGCCCACCACAGAGGGAAGTAGGCCAGGAAAAGGGCGATCGGGTTCGGGGCGAGGGCGAAGACGATGACGCCCGCCGCGCCCGCGACGGTGACGTCGCGGTCCCGCGTCCGGTCCGGGCGCCACCGCCACAGACCGTAGAAGAACAGGTAGAACCACCACTCGTAGGACAGCGACCAGAGCGGGTCGTTGCCGCCAAAGACCTCAAAGGCGACGCCCGGCTTCAGCTGCGAGAGGTCCTGCAATTGCAGCAGATTGCCGACGAGCGTCGGAAGGTCGGTCCGCACGGCGTGGGGCAAGGAAGGTGCGAACACGAAGGCGAGCGCGAGCGCCATGAGGAACACGGGATAGATCCGGAAGGCGCGGCGGCGGAGGTAGGCGCCGAAGCCGGGCTCGGTGGTGCGCTCCTGGGCGAGCGCGATCACGAAGCCGGAGATCAGGAAGAAGGCGATCACCGCCTCCTGGCCGAAGCGGAAGACGAGGCCCAGCGGCACGGGCCAGCCGTTCAGCACGGCGGCGTGGTGCAGCAGCACATAGAGTGCGGCGGCTCCGCGCAGGCTCTCCAGACCCGAGAGTTTCATCGGACGGCGGCCGGCATGAAGCCCAGAACCGCGCCGCGGGGTGTCGCGCCCAGGCGAGCTGCGGGTGCGCCGGCGGGCCCCCGCGCGAGGGACCAAAGCACCTGCCCGGGCGCGGCGGCCTCGGCGCGCTCCGATGCGCGGCGTTGCAGCCACCAGGCGAGGCCCAGGCAGGCCATGAGCTCGCCCGGCGCGAAGACCACGGAATAGACCGCCGAGCTCAGCAGGATGAACACGCTGTAGTCGAGAAGGGCCCGGGCCAGAGGATCGCGATGGGCCGCGCCCTTGAGGCAGACGTGGATCACCGCGAGGTGCGTGAGCAGCAGCAAGAGGGCGCCGATGGCGCCGTACTCGAAGATGACACCCAGCCAGCCGAGGTCGGCGAGGTAGAGGACATCGGTCTGGACGATATCCGCCAGGGTCGTCGCGCCGACACGGTTGATGCTGCCGACTCCGAAGAGCCAGCGGATCGGCTCATCGTTCAGGAAGTTCACCGCCGCCGCGAGCTCCAGTTGCCGGATCGAGAGCGACGCGCCGAAGCCCGCGTGGAGGTCCGTCGCGATGCTCTGAATGAGGATGAGCGTGGGCCACACGCCGACGGCGACCAAAAGGGCGGTCAGGGTGAACCGGCCCCGCGGCAGGCTGAGGATCATGCCCAGGAGGATGACGACGCCGGCCGCGGCGATGGCGGTGCGCTGCTTGTAGACCAGCACCAGCAGCAGGAAGCAGGCCACGAGACCCGCAGCCTTCCACAGTTTCGGCCGCAGCCAGAAAGAGCGGTTCAGCAGGAAGACCAGCATCATGCCGAAGAACATCGGCGCATAGATGCGCTTGCCGCGCTCGGCGTCCTTCAGGAACAGCTTGGTCTCCAACAGACCCTGGTCGTAGGCGCTCTCCGGGGCGAACAGGTACAGCAGCGTCATGATCGCGAAGGTCGCGATGCCGAGACCGATCAGCGTGCGCCGGAGTTCCTCTTCCGTCGGGCGCAGCAGCACAAGGGCGACCGGAAGGCTGAAGGCGAAGGTCAGCGACCACACCTTGAGCGTCGTCGCGCCAGCGCCGACGAAGGTGTTGCCGAGCTCGACGATGCTGATCGCCGGCGCCACGCCCAGCGTCCAGGCCAACACCATCAGGATCAGCGGTTTGTAGGGCGTGGCGAGCCGCATAGCGCCCAGCAGCGCCAGGGGCAGCGTCAGGAACGGCCAGAGCTTCGACAGCAGGTAGAGCGGCGGGGTGTCGACCACGTACTGGAAGCACTGGGCGAACATCGGCAGGGCGCAGGCGAGCGCCGCGATAACGCCCCCACGGACGGTCGGCGCCTCGAGCGGCGCAGCGGCGGCCTCGTCTCCGATCAGCCGGCCTCGCGACGTCGCCGCCAGCGCGGTCATGCTGGGCGACGACCCAGTCGGGCGGCGAGCGCCAGCCACAGCAGGGGGAAGGATTGCACGAACACCCGGTTGGCATGCGTGCGGGGCGCCGCCAGCAAGCGGTGGAGCCACTCCAGGCCGCACGCCCGCATCCACACCGGCGCCCGGACACTGAGGCCGGTGGCGAAGTTGAGGGCGGACCCGACGCACAGGCCGACGCCGCGGCCGCCGCCGAGCTGCAGCACCCGGTGCGCGACCAGTTCCGCCTGAGGTGTGCCGACCACGAGAAAGATGTAGGGCGCGGGATTGTCGATGATGAACCGCGCGCTGCGCTCGATCTCCTCCGGCTTCTCGAGCATGCCCATGGCGGGGTTCATGCGTCGCACGCAGCGCAGGCCGTAGATCTCCTGCAGACGCTCCTGCAGCTGTTCGGTCCCGCCGAGGATCGTGATCGGCGTCTCCGGGCGGATGTTGCGCTCGAGCAGGGCGGTCGTCAGGTCGCTGCCGGCGACCCTGCCGAGCCGCAGCCCGAACAGAGCCTTGGCCAGGAATTGCGCCGGCCCGCTGTCGTTGGTGGAGAGCCAGGCGGCTTCGAAGGCGGCGTCCGCCTGCGGCATCGTCCCGGCGTTGCGGCGGACGATACCCTGTGCGTTCGGGGTCACCACATAGGCGAAGGGCGCGAGGCCCTCGGCGCGCGCGGAAACCTGGGCGACGGCTTCGTCCACGTTCATCGGGTCGAAGCGGACCTTGAGGAAGCGGACGCCGGTCATCGCCGGCCGCCCACTTCCTGGTTCTTCACGTACTGCAGGCTGCGGTCGAAGAAGAGGTTGCGGTTGATGTACTCCTCGACCCAGAGATTGACCTCGGCGACCCGGCTGCGCGGCACGAAGATGATGTCCTCCGGCTGCAGCCGGATGTTCTGGGCGGTGTCGGCCTGGCCGACGAAGCTCTGCAGGTTCACGCGGCGCAGCATCGCGGTGTTGTCGGGGCGCAGCCGCAGCACCACGACCTCGTTCATGCGGGACTCCGGATTGAGGCCGCCGGCGATCATCACCGCCTCCAGCACCGTGGGTCGGCTGGTGATGGCGTAGACCCCAGGGTTCTTCACCTGACCGCCGACGATGATGCGGGCCGAGCGGGAGTCGCTCAGGCTGGCGACGACCATCGGATTGCGGAGCTTCGTTCGCGCGGCCTCGACGACCACGTCCTGCAGCTCGCTGACCGACAGGCCCTGAGCTCGGATCCGACCGGCCGCCTTCAGCCCGATGTAGCCGTCGGGCGCGACAACCACCTCTTCGTTGTTCTCCGGCGTGAGCTGGAAGTCGAACTTCACCCGGTCGCCCATGCCGAGGCGATGCGTGAAGGCCTCCTCCGACCAGGGGGCGAAGCCCTGCGGGTCGCGTTCACGGACGTTGATTTCCTGGGTGGTGCAGGCGCAGAGCGCCAGGGCGCCGGCCCAGGCGGCCAGGCGGGGGATCAGCCGAAGGCCCATCGGTACACTCGCTCCGGGATGTGGAAACGGCGACGCGTGAAGACGCCGCCGAGGATGTCGCCGCCGCCCGAAAGCACGGCTTCGCGCAGGGCCCGCAGGGCCGGCGCGCGGGTGCGTTCGGCGCGGACGGTGAGCAGGTGGGCGTCCGCCAGCGGATAGAGGCGGCGGGCCGCGTAGCCGCTGAAGTCGCGCGGCGCGACGATCAGCACCTGCTGGAAGCGCCGGCGCAGCTCGCCGAGGATGTGGGCCGCCCGCGTCATCGGCAGGCGAGCGCTGGTGAAGGGCGACTCCTCCGACGCCGGTTGCGAGATGGCCCACAACCCGTTCCAGCGCGTGCGGATCAGGCGCAGGTCGACGCCGTCGACGGAGAGCGAGGCCTCGCTCTCGGCGCGGGAGCTGAGTTCGTCGTAGAGTTCGCCGTTCGTGTCGATGAGCAAGGTCTTGCGTTCGAACCCGCTGACGAATTCGCGGGCCAGCAGGAGGGCGATCTCACCGCAATCCTGGTCCTCGCCGGCGCTGGCCAGCTGCACGACCGTGAGCGGCCGTTCGGCGGCTCCGACATCCAGGATCAGCGTGGCGAGTTGGCTGAGCGCCGCCGGGTCGTCAGGTAGGGCGCCGTCGCGGTCCGGCAGGGTGCTGACCATCGGCACCTTGCCGAGACGCTCCACCTCCTCGGAGGTGAGGAAGGTCTGGCGGATCATGCTCCGGGCGCCGATCCAGGCGGCGGCCGCCGCGAGGCCCACGACAGGGCCGGCGAGCAGCAGGAGGAGGGCCACGGCATTGCCGGCCGGCCGCAGGTTCGGCGGCTGGACGACGCGCACCGCGGCGTGGGGATCCATCACGGTGTTGTCGCGGAGGCGCGAGCCGGCCTGCTGCAGGGACAGCGTGCGATAGACGGCTTCCAAGGCGTCCCGCTTTCGCTGCAGGTCAGCCAACTCCTCCGCCCCCTGGCGCAGGGCGCCAAATCGCACCTGCATCTCGCCCTGCTGGCGGCCAAGTTCCTCGAGCTGGCGGTACACACCGGCGCGCTCGAGGGTCAGGTTCGAGATGCGGGACTTCAGGTTGTCGGCGTCGGGGTTACGGACACGCTTGTCGGTGAAGTAGCGATCTTCGGTGTTCTGCCGGATCTGGGCCTCGGCGACGGCGATCTTCTGCTCGATCTCGCGGATCGCCGGATAGCCTGGCTGGTACTGTTCAAGCAGGTGCGCGCGCTCCTGCTTCAGGCGTAGCAGGAGGTTGCGGGCGTCGTCGTTCGGCTGGCCGTTGGTGGTCTCGCGGCTCTCGAACACCTGACCCGGCGTGCGCGCGAGGCGCGCCTGGGCGGTGGCGAGTTCAGCGTCGACGCCGCGGGCCCGCTCGCGCACCTGGCTAATGCGCTGAGCGATATTGTCCTGCCGCGCGCCCGTCAGCTGCACTTCCTGGGCGATATTGAGGACGCCGAAGCGCTCCTGGGCGGCCCTGATGCGCGCGTCGAGCTGGCCGAGCTGGCCGCCGTAGCGGGCCACTTCCTGGCGCTGCACCTCGGTGGCGGCGCCGGTGTAGATTTCCCGGCGCTGCGCCATGTAGCTGTCGAGCACCGCCTGCAGCACCTTCACCGCCGTGCCCTTGTCGGGGTGGGCGAAGGTCACGTTGATCAGGGTCGAGCCGGGATCTGTGTCGACGCGCAGCCCCTTGCGGATCTTGGCGGCGGCGCGCTGCACCTGCGCCTCGCTCCCGCCGCCGCCCAGCAGGCCGCCCAGCGCAGGACGGACGCCCAGCTCGCCCGGGCCCGCCCGGCGAGCGGCCTCACGCAGCACCGGTTCGCTCTCCAGGATCGCGGCGTCGGCCTGGACCGCGCGCGGGACGCCGGTCATGGCGAGCACGGCGCTCATGCTTTCGGGCGGGTCCTCGGGGCCGTTCTGCACCAGCACCAGGCTGTCGGCGGTCTGGTCGGTTTTCAGGCCGACGGCGCCGACCAGGCCGAGCGCCAACCCCGCCAGCACGCAGTTGCGGATCAGGCGCGCGTTGCGGAAGGCGTGCTCCAGCGCATCGCGCACCCGCAAGGGGGCGAAGAGGGGCTGAGGCGAGAGATCGCCTTGCGCGCTCATTCCGTGCCGCTCCGTCCAAATCGGGCGGGCCTGGACGGCGCGCCCCGTGCGGCGCGGCAATAGTCGAGCCTGGGCGCAATCCGGATATCGTAATTCTACAAGGCGGCCTCGGACGCCCCCTTGCTCTAAGGGAGCGCGCGACCTCTACAGGCGGGCGGCATGCCGGGCGATGAGACCAATGAGACGCGCGCGTCGCGAACGCCCGGTCCCGGCCGGGCCGCGGCGTTCGTGCGCTTCGCGCTCGGGCTCTCGACCCGCGGCCTGGAGGCGGCCGGCAAATTCGGCCTCTACGCGCTTGCGGTCGCCTGGCTCGGCGAGAGTCCTGCCGGCTTGTTCTTCCTGGCGCTTACGGTGCAGCACCTTGGCGCCACAGCGGCCAGGTTGGGCACCGAGCGCATCCTCGCCCGCAACACCGCCGCCTATCTGGCCAGCGGGCAGGCGCAGGAAGCGCGCGGAACGATCTTCGCAGGCCTCGCCCTGAACGCCGCGGCGAGCGGGTTCGTGGCCCTAGTCCTTGCGGTCTGGCCGGCGCCGCTCGCCCGCCTTCTGGGCGCGCCTGAGCTTGCGCCGCTGCTGTCGGTGCTGGTCATCGGCCTACCCGGTCAGGCCATGGCCTATGCCGCGGGGTACATCCTCATCGGCCTCGGCCGGCCGATCCTGGCCCAGCTGATCATGAACGCGGCGCCGCCGGTGGCGGCCCTGGCGGCGCTGGTGCTGGGCGTCCGCGGCGCGGAGCCGGTGCTGCTGATCTATTCGCTGGCCGCCGTCGTCGGATTTGCGGGCGCGCTCGTGGTGATCGTCGGTGACCTGTGGCGTGCGCCCGCGAGGCGGCGGACCCGCGAGGACCGCCTGCCCGGCGTGCTCAGCGGCCTACGCAGCTTTTACTGGGTCGAGCTGATCCAGGCCGGCATCATCGGCGCGCCGATGATCTTCCTGGCCCATGCGGTCTCGACGGCCGAGGTCGGTGCGTTCAGCCTGGCGAACCGCCTCTCGATGCTGGTGGTCACCCTCGTCGTGAGCCTGGGCGCCATGGCCTCGGCGAACCTGGCCGCGCATCTGCGCCTGGGCGACGACGCCGCCCTGCGGCGCGACGTGCGCAGGCTGGGGACCGCCGCTCAGGTGGCCGGCCTTCCGGCCATCCTCGCGCTTGCCCTGGGCGGGCCATGGCTGCTCTCGGCGCTTGGGGTGACCGCGGCGGCGGCGGCGCCCGTCCTCGCCCTGCTGGCCCTAAGCCAGGCGGCTCTGGTGCTGTTCCCCGCGCGCGATGTCCTGCTGGCGTCCGCCGGTCACGACCGGACCTTGCGCAACCTGAACGTCCTGCAGGCGGGGGTCATGCTGATCGGCTGCCTCGCGCTGATCCCCGCCTTCGGCCTCTGGGGCGCCGGGATCGCGGCCGCGACGTGCTGGACGGCGGGTCCGCTCGTTACCCATTTTGTGGCGCGGAAGCGGCTTCCACAGGCGTTTCTGCGCGCGTCGGTAGAGGTCGGCGAGGGCGCTGCAATCGACGGTAATCGACAGCCGTGATTTACGGGTTTCTACAATATCGAACGCCCTGAGAGCCCGGAACATACGGGCGGCTGAGCTTTGGGGCCGCGCCGTGCAGCCCCGCGAAGGGGCCGGCCATGGGACAGCTGCAACCGTACACGACCTTCCTCGCCACCGCGGTGGTCGCCTGGCTGGCGGCCCAGGCGCTGGTGGCCCGCGCGGGCGCCTTCGGCCTGGTCGATCACCCACACGTCGAGCGGAAGTTCCACGCCCGTCCGACGCCCACGGTCGGGGGTCTCGCCGTGGCCGCCGGGGTCGTGGTCGCCTGGCTGCTCGCTCCGAGTTCTGCTCCGCCGCCCGGGGCGCTGGTCAGCTTCGCTCTGATCCTGGCGCTGGGCCTGGCCGACGACCGCCTCGACCTGAACTGGGCGTTCCGGTTCGGCGGCCAGGCCGTGGCGCTGCTGCCGATGATGCTGCTCGACGGGACGGTGATCCATTCCCTCGGCCACCTCTTAGGATCGCAGGAACTGCTGCTCGGTCCGCTGGCCCTTCCGGTGACCCTTTTCATGGGCCTCGGCGCCATCAACGCCCTCAACATGATCGACGGCGCGGACGGCTTGGCGGGAAGCCTCGGCCTCACCGCCCTGCTGGTGATCGCCGCCGTCGCCGGCGTCACGGGCCAGCCGCAGCTCGCCCAGCAGCTGCTGGTCTGCGCCGCGGGTCTGGCGGGCTTCCTCGTTCTCAACGTCCGCACACCCTGGCAGCCCAAGGCGCGCGCCTTCCTCGGCAACGCCGGCAGCGAGCTGCTGGGCCTCGTCCTGGCCTGGGCGGTCATCCGCCTGACCCAGGCGCCCGAAGGGACCATCCCGCCGATCCTCGCGCCCTTCCTGATCGGCCCGGCGCTCCTCGACTGCATGGCGGTAATGCTGCGGCGGATGGCGGCGGGTGGCTCGCCGTTCAAGGCCGACGCTCAGCATTTCCACCACCTGCTGCAACGGGCCGGCGTCTCGGTCACGGGCGTCATGGTCGCCGCCGTGCTCGGCGCCCTGGCGTTCGCGGGCGCGGCGCTGCTCGCCTGGCGTCTGGGTGTGGCCGAAACCGTCCTGGCCGGCGCCCTGCTAACGACCCTGGCCGTCTACGCCACGTGGCAAGCTCGTCTGAGCGCGGCTAGCGCCGTGCCTGCGACGCAGGAGGCCGAGAACGCCGCGCCGCGCCGCCGCCCGGCGGTCCGTCCCGGCGCCAGGACCACGGTCGCCCTGTCGGCCGCGCGGTCGCATGTCGATCGCAGCGAACGTCTTCAGTCGGTCGAGTAAGGCTTCGGGACCGTGAGTGCGCGTCGCTTCCTGATCGTCGACGACGACCCCCTGATGGTCGAGCTGGTGATGCTGCGGGTGCAGATGCTGGGCCACCAGGTCCAGTTCGCCCGCCACGGCGTCCAAGCGCTGGAGAAGGTGGCGGCGTTCCGCCCCGACGCCATGATCCTCGACGTCGACATGCCCTACCTCAATGGCTTCGAGGTGCTGCAGCGCCTGGGCCCAGCCAAGCTCGCGAGGCTGCCGACCCTGATGCTCACCTCTCGCCGGAGCGCCGTTGACGTTCGGCTGGCGCTGCGGCTCGGCGCCCAGGACTTCCTGATGAAGCCCTTCGAGACCGACGACCTCCTGCCGCGGGTGCGGCGGCTGGCGCGGGGCGCCGCCCCCGTCCTTCACGTCTGAGCACAGCTCCGGCCTCTATGGGCGACCGAACGGTCGCGCTCAGGCGACGCTGGTCGGCCGTAGCGAGATGTCCACCATGATCTCGGCTGAGATGCCCTCCAGCGCCGACTGCACGGCGGCGGCGTCGACGCCGGGCGGCAGTCTCAGCCGTGCATCCAGGTGGAACAGCTGACCTCCGGAATGCGCCTCCAGGCTGAGGCGGGTGTCGAAGCTCTCGATGTTGGCGCCGAGGCCGCTCAGGACGCGAGCCACGCGGTGAACGATGCCGGGCTGGTCCTGACCGACAAGGTCGAGGTCGAGCGTGTCGCCGGTGACCCGCGGAGCGTTCGGCGCAGCCGCGATGCGCACCTCCAAGCCGTGGTTGTCGACTCCTCCGACGGCGGCGCGCAGGTCCTCGATGTGGGCCTCGCTGAGCTCCACGAGCACCGAACCCACATAGAGGCCGCCGAGGCGGCTGAGATGGCTCTCCAGCCAATTGCCGCCGGCGTTCAGGACCGCGCTGGCCAGGGCCTCCGTCAGACCGGGTCGGTCGCTGCCGGTGACGCTCAGGATCAGGCGGGTCATGGGAGCTCCATGGCTTGAGGGCAGCCACGAGGGGGAGGGCTGCGAGGGGGTGCGCGGACCGCCAAGCTAACGGCGGCGGAGGTCCTTGTCTTCCGGCTGGAGTGGGTTGGACCCGCGCCGGGCATCGCGCGCCGGCAGGGCGCGCTTGCCCCCGCGCCGCGGAGCAAAGCTCAAGCTCCGACGTACGTCGCTAGGGAGTGCTGTTCATGGTGACGGAGGCCGGCTCAGCCTTTCAGCTGGCGAGTGATCGCCGCTAGCGCCTTTGTCATCCGCCATTCGACGGTCTTCACCGCGATGCCGAGGCGCTCGGCGATTTCAGGGTAGGTGAGACCAGCGAAGCGGCTGAGGACGCAGACGTCGCGCAGATGCGGCGGCAGTTTGAGGACCACCTGCTTGAGGGTGAGGTCTTCGTCCTGGTGAGCGGCGGAGCCGCCGCGCTCGAGGTGGAAGGCGGCGTCTCCGCCCTGCAGGTGATTGCGCACCAGGCCTTGGCGGTGCCGGTCGCGGGCTGCGTTGCGGGCGATGGTGATCAGCCAGGCCTTGGGGTGGCGGGGCGGCGGATCCGGGTTCTGCTGGGCGGCCTTGAGGAAGGTCTCCTGAAGGAGGTCCTCGGCGAGGTCGCGGCCGTAGCGGAGGCGGAGAAGGGCTAGGAGCCAGCCCTGGTGTCTGCGGAAGAGGGCGTCAAGGTGGAGGTGGCAATTGTCCGTCGGCTGAGCCGCGCCCTCATGGACGAAAGCCGGGGGATCGGGTTCGGCGAGGTGGAGGCGAGGGCGCACGGGCAGAACCGTGAAATATGGAAAAGCTGCATATGCCTGTTTTCCGTATAGCTCAAGGGCCGCACCAACGGTGGCGGTCCTCAAGTGCCGAAGTCAGTCTTCTCGGGAGCGCATCGCCACGTCGTCGACGCTCTCGTCGCGGCTCGGAAGCGCTCAGGACTCACGCAAGAGGAAGTGGCGCGGCGGATCGGCCGAGATCAGAGTTTTATCTCACTGATTGAGAACTCGCAGCGTCGGGTGGATGTGCTCGAGTTCTTTGCGCTAGCGCACGCGATGGACGCCGACGCGCTCGGCCTGCTCACTGAGATCGAGGCGAAGCTGCCGGCCAAGTTCTCGATCTGAACCCGCTTGGGCCGCCTCGGTTCTCCTTGAGTTCATCCGGTGCTGAACGTGCGTCGTCGCTACGCTCCGACCCGCGACCATAGCTAGACGCCGTAATACTCGCGGTACCAGTCCACGAACCTGCCGACGCCGACCTCGACGGAAGTGGAGGGACGGTAGGAGAGGGCGGCCTCGGTCTCTTCGGTGTCGGCCTCGGTCCGGGCGACGTCGCCGGCCTGCATCGGCATCAGGTTGAGCTCGGCCTTCCGGCCCAGCTTCTCCTCCAGCACCTCGATGTAGCGCATCAGCTCGATCCGGCGGCCGGCCCCGAGGTTGAGCACGCGCCAGGGCGCGACGCCGCTGGTGGCGGGATCCGGCGCTTGCGGATCCCAGGCCGGATTCGCCGCCGGCGGGCGGTCAAGGGCTGCGACGAGGCCGTCGACGATGTCTTCGACGAAGGTGAAGTCGCGCTGCATCCTGCCCTGGCCGTACACATCGATCGGCTGGCCCTTCAGGATGGCGTCGGTGAACTTGAAGAGCGCCATGTCCGGGCGGCCCCACGGGCCATAGACGGTGAAGAAGCGGAAGCCGGTCGAAGGGACGCCGAAGAGGTGCGAGTAGCTGTGGGCCATCGCCTCGTTGGCCAGCTTGGTGGCCGCGTACAGCGTGATCGGGTGGACAGCGTGGTCATGGACGTTGAACGGCAGCTTGCCGTTGGCGCCATAGACCGAGCTGGTCGAGGCGTACACCAGGTGGCGGGGCTGCACGGCCCGGCAGCCTTCCAGGATGTTCAGGAAGCCCACGACGTTGGAGTCGACGTAGGCCTCAGGCTTCTCGAGGCTGTAGCGGACGCCGGCTTGAGCGGCGAGGTTCACGACGCCCGTCGGCTTCGTCCCGGCAAAGAGGGCGGCGACGCCGTCACGGTCGGCAAGATCGAGCTTGGCGTGCCGGTAGCCCTTGTGCCCCTCGAGGATCGCAAGACGCGCCGCCTTGAGCTTGGGGTCGTAGTAGGCGTTCAGGCTGTCCAGCCCCACCACCGCCTCGCCACGCTCCAACAGCCGGCGGCTCAGGTGGAAGCCGATGAACCCGGCCGAGCCGGTGATCAGAACAGTCAAGAATTCTCCCCCAACCCGCTTAGGTCCGCTGCGCGGCTAAGCTATCACTCGCGGCACGTCCACTCAGGATTAGATCCCTACCGGCCACGAACTTGCACTATGCAGCGCCCATTGTGCCGCTTCGGCACTGATTGTTGTGTTGTAGTTTTGGCTTGAAGCAAGGTCGGGGGACCGCGCATGAAGGTTGCAATGATCGGGACGGGCTACGTCGGCCTGGTGAGCGGCGCGTGCTTCGCCGACTTCGGCCACACCGTCACCTGCATCGACAAGGACGCCGGCAAGATCGAGCGCCTGAAGGCCGGCGGCATCCCGATCTATGAGCCGGGGCTGGACGTTCTGGTCGCCCAGAACGTGAAGGCCGGCCGCCTGTTCTTCTCGACCGAGGCCAAGGAAGCTGTGCGCGAGGCCGATGCGGTGTTCATCGCCGTGGGCACGCCGTCCCGCCGCGGGGACGGTCACGCCGACCTGTCGTACGTCTATGCGGCGGCGGAGGAAGTGGCCGGCCTGGTGGACGGCTTCACGGTGGTGGTCACCAAATCGACCGTGCCGGTGGGCACCGGCGACGAGATCGAGGCGATCTTCAAGCGCGTGCGGCCTGACGCCGACGTGGCGGTGGTCTCGAACCCCGAGTTCCTGCGCGAGGGCGCCGCGATCGAGGACTTCAAGCGGCCCGACCGGGTGGTCGTGGGCACGGATGACGACCGCGCCCGCGAGGTGATGCGGGAGCTGTACCGCCCGCTGTATCTGAACGAGACGCCGATCGTCTTCACCGGCCGCCGCACCAGCGAGCTGATCAAGTATGCTGGCAACGCCTTCCTGGCGATGAAGATCACCTTCATCAACGAGATCGCCGACCTCTGCGAAGCGGTGGGCGCCGATGTTCAGCAGGTGGCTCGCGGCATCGGGCTGGACGGCCGGATCGGGAACAAGTTCCTGAACGCCGGGCCGGGCTACGGCGGCTCCTGCTTCCCGAAGGACACCCTGGCGCTGGTGCGCACGGCCCGGGACTACGGCGCGCCGGTCGAGCTGATCGAGACCACGGTCAAGGTCAACGACGAACGCAAGCGGGCCATGGCGCGCAAGGTGGTGAAGGCGCTGGACGGAGAGCTGAAGGGCAAGACGATCGGCGTGCTGGGCCTGACCTTCAAGCCCAACACCGACGACATGCGCGATGCGCCTTCGCTGGCGATCATCCCGGCGCTGCAGGACAAGGGGGCACGCGTCCAGGCCTTCGATCCCGTCGGGACCGAGGAAGCCCGGCATCTGCTGTCGGATGTGGATTTCCGCGACGACCCCTATGCCGCGGTCGAGGGCGCCGACGCGCTGGTCATCATCACGGAGTGGGATCAGTTCCGGGCGCTGGATCTCGATCGGATCAAGCTGCTCATGCGCCGGCCCGTGCTGATCGACCTGCGCAACATCTACAAGCCCGACGACATGAAGGCGCGCGGGTTCGAATATGCCAGCGTCGGGCGGCCCTAAGGCCGTTCCGCGGGTCTGACGCCTTAGAAGCCTTGGCTGCCCAGCGCCATGAAGGCCTGGGCGATCCACACCACGCCCGCCCAGAAGGCGATGGCCAGCATGGCTACGAAGGCGAGACAGGCGATCGAGGTGGCGGGCCGCCACGCCTGCCGCGCCGCACCCCAATGGGCGAGGTCGCGCCGCATATTTCCTCCCAAGTCTTACGCTCTCAGTCCGCAGCTCGAGGCCAGCGGTTGTGACGACAGTGACACAAGCCGTAACGGCTGGGTAGGGTTGCTGAGAAGAAAATTCAAAACGCGTTCTAGGGCGTAAAGCCGGGACACAAACTCGCGAGCGGCTATTGCGCCGCGGCAATCTCCCGCTCGGCGCGCGCCTTCAGGTAGCCGTGCAGCGCGGCGATCTCGGCGTCGGTAAGCGCACTGAACCGCGAACGGGACACGCCGCCCATCAGCCCGTCGAGCTTGCGGTCGCCAGCGGCCACGCCCTCGTGCAGCAGCCGCTGGAAGTCGGCCTGATCGTAAGCCGCGACCATCGTGAGGTCGGGCGACTTCAGCAGCGGCATACCCTTCAGATCGGCGCCATGGCACTCGACGCAAAGGCGGGCGACGTCGCGGCCTTGCGCATGTTGCGGACCGTAGTCGGCCAGCACCGGCGGGCCGGCCTTCAGCATGGCGGGTTCGGAGCTGAACTTGCCGAGCAGCACGCCGACGCGGCCCAGGTGGCCCACCTGGATACGGGGCTGGTCCTCGCCGGTCACCGGGAAGCTGCGGATGTAGGCGATGAGGTCGGCGGTCTCCTGATCGTTCAGCTGGGCGAAGGCGTTCGACGGCATGACCCAGAGGCGGCGACCGTCTCCGGCCACGCCATGTCGTATGGCGCTGTCCAGTTGGGCGTCGGTCTCGCGGGCGGCGATGCGGGTGAGGTTCGGCCCCCAGGCGCGCAGGATCGGCATCTCGTCGTGGAACAGCCGGCCCTCGAGTTTGTCGCCGTGGCAGTCGTGGCAGCCGTTCAGCTTGGCGATGCGCTGGCCGCGCTCAGCCGAGCCGGTCTTCGCCGAGACCAGCCGCACGGTCTCGTCCGCCCCGCCCACGGGCCAGCGGATCATCGCCTCGGACGCGGCGAACGCCCCCGCCACGGCGAACAGGACGAACACCACCACGCCCGCCAGGCCATAGCCCGCCGCCCTCAGAACACGCGTCATCGACAGCTCCTCGCTCCTCGTCGCGAGGCGTCGTCACAGACCACCGTTCGCGGAGCGGGGCCGTTTAAAGAGGGTCGGGAAGCTTCACAATCCCAGCGGGTCGCAGACCCGCTCTGCGGCTTTGCAGAACGGGCTAGGCGGCCGCCTTCTTCACGGCGCCGGCGATCTCCTTGACCACCTGGCTGACCAGCTTGGCGTCGTCGCCTTCGGCCATGATGCGGATCAGGGGTTCGGTGCCCGAAGGGCGGATGACCAGCCGGCCGGAGCCGTTGAGGCGGGCCTCGGCGTCGGCGATGGCCTGTTTCACCTGAGCGTCCTCCAGGGGCTTGCCGCCGGCGAACCGGACGTTCTCCAGGAGTTGCGGGACCGGCTCGAACTGACGGGCCAGCGCGCTCATCGGCTTGTCGCTGACCTTCAGCACCGCCAGCACCTGCAGGGCCGCGATCAGGCCGTCGCCGGTGGTGGAGAGGTCGGACAGGATCAGGTGGCCCGACTGTTCGCCACCCAGGTTGAAGCCGCCTTCCCGCATGCGAGCCATGACGTAGCGGTCGCCGACGGCGGTGCGCTCCAGCTTCAGCTCGCGGTCGGCCAGGTAGCGCTCGAGCCCGAGGTTGGACATGACGGTGGCGACGACGCCGCCGCCTTTCAGCTTCTCGCCCTTGGCGAAGCTGTCGGCGATTATGGCCATGATCTGGTCGCCGTCGACGACCTGACCCTTCTCATCGCAGATCACCAGGCGGTCCGCATCGCCGTCCAGGGCGATCCCGATGTCGGCGCGGTACTCCTTGACCATCTTGGACATGGCCAGCGGATGGGTGGAGCCGCACTCCTCGTTGATGTTGAAGCCGTTGGGATCGACGCCCACGCGGATCACCTCGGCGCCCAGCTCGTAGAGCGCCTCGGGCGCGACCTTGTAGGCGGCGCCGTTGGCGCAATCGATGACGATCCGCATGCCGGCGAGGCTCAGGCCCTTGGGGAAGGTCGCCTTGGCGATCTCGACGTAACGGGCCTGGCTGTCGTCGATCCGCTGGACCCGGCCGAGGCGGTCGGGCGCGGCGAGACCCTCCTGCAGGCCCTGGTCCATCAGCGCCTCGATGCCGAGCTCCTGTTCGTCGGAGAGCTTGTAGCCGTCGGGGCCGAACAGCTTGATGCCGTTGTCGGCGAAATGGTTGTGCGAGGCCGAGATCATCACGCCGAGATCGGCGCGCAGGGACCGGGTCATCATGGCCACGCCCGGCGTCGGCAGCGGGCCGAACAGGCGCACGTCCATGCCCACGCTGGTGAAGCCGGCCACCAGGGCCGGTTCGATCATGTAGCCCGACAGCCGGGTGTCCTTGCCGATCACCACCAGGTGGCGGCGGTCGTCCTGAGACATGAACAGCTTGCCGGCCGCCATGCCGACCCTGAGCGCCACCTCGGCGGTCATCGGATGGCGGTTCGCCTGGCCGCGGATGCCGTCGGTGCCGAAGTAGGCGCGCTTGCTCATCGATCCGCCTCGAAACGTTTGGAAACTGAGATTTAGTGGCCGGAACCTTAGCCGATGCTAAAGCCGCAGCGTTACAGGTCGAACCCTGGGCCTCTACCATAAGGAACGTGCGAGCCAACATGTGCGGCATCATCGGCATCGTGGGCAACAAGCCCGTCCAGGACCGGCTGATCGACAGCCTGAAGCGCCTCGAGTATCGCGGCTATGACTCGGCGGGCATCGCCGGCATCGTCGACGGCAAGCTCGAGCGGCGCCGGGCGGCCGGCAAGATCAAGGCGCTGGAGGAGGTGCTGGCGGGCGAACCGCTGACCGCCACTGTCGGCATCGGCCACACGCGCTGGGCCACCCACGGCAAGCCGAACACCGTCAACGCCCACCCGCACAAGGCCGGGCGCGTGACGCTGGTCCACAACGGCATCATCGAGAACTTCGCCGAGCTGCGCGATGCGCTGAAGGCCAAGGGCCGCAGCTTCGAGAGCGAGACCGACACCGAGGTGATCGCCCAGCTGCTGGACAGCGAGCTGGAGACCGGCAAGGCGCCGCTGGAGGCCTTCAAGGCGACCTTGGACCAGCTGACCGGCGCGTATGCGCTGGGCGTGCTGGTGGAGGGCGAAGACGGCCTGGTGATGGGCGCCCGCCGCGGCAGCCCGCTGGTCGTGGGCTACGGCGACGGCGAGATGTTCATCGGCTCGGACGCCCTCGCCGTCGGCCCGTTCACCAACCGCATCAGCTATCTGGACGAGGGCGATTACGTCGCCATCGACCACGGCTCGGTCCGGATCTTTGACGAGCAGGGCCGGCCCGCCGAGCGGCCGATGCGGACCGTGCCGGCCTCGGCCGCGCTCGTGGAAAAGGGCAACTATCGCCACTTCATGGAGAAGGAGATCCACGACCAGCCGGAAGGGTGCCAGCGCACCATCGCGGCTTATGTGGACGCCGTCGCGGCGCGCGCCGCGGTGTCGGGCGACATCGACTGGGCGGGCCTGGAGCGGGTGCAGATCGTCGCCTGCGGCACCTCCTACATCGCCGGCCTGATGGGCAAGTACCTGATCGAGCAGATGGCGGACCTGCCGGTGGACGTCGAGATCGCCTCGGAGTTCCGCTATCGCCAGCCGGCGCTACGGGCGGGCGCTCTGGCGATCGCCATGTCGCAGTCGGGCGAGACGGCGGACACCTTGGCGGCCCTGCGTTTCTGCCAGGCCAAGGGCATGCAGACGGCGGCGGTGGTGAACGCCACAGAGAGCACCATGGCCCGCGAAGTGGACGTGGTCTGGCCGATCCACTGCGGCCCCGAGATCGGCGTCGCCTCGACCAAGGCGTTCACCGCCCAGGTGTCGGTGCTGACGGCGGTGGCCATCGCCGCGGCCCGGGCCCGCGGCAAGATCGACGAGGCCGAGGAGCAGCGGCTGGTGAAGGTGCTGCTGGAGGCGCCGCGCCTGATCGCCGAGTCCATCAAGCTGGAGGACGCGGTCCGGGCGATCGCCCAGGACGTCGCCAAGGCCCGCGACGTGCTCTACCTCGGCCGCGGGCCGATGTATCCGCTGGCCCTGGAAGGCGCGCTGAAGCTGAAGGAGATCAGCTACATCCACGCCGAGGGCTATGCCGCCGGCGAGCTGAAGCACGGGCCGATCGCGCTGGTCGACGAGCAGACGCCCATCGTCATCCTCGCCCCCATGGACAGCTACTTCGAGAAGTCGGCCTCCAACATGCAGGAGGTGATGGCGCGCGGCGGCCAGGTGATCTTCATCACCGATCCCGAGGGCGAGAAGCATGCGCCGAAAGGGGCCCGCATCGTGGTGACGGCGCCCAAATGCGATCCGCTGGTGGCGCCGCTGGTGCTGTCTGCGCCGGTTCAGCTGCTGGCCTACCACGTGGCCGTCCAGAAGGGCGCGGACGTCGATCAGCCGCGCAACCTGGCGAAGTCGGTCACCGTCGAATAGCCCGACGCAAAACGGCCGCCCCGAGGGGCGGCCGTCGGAATTCCAGTCTGTGACCGAAGCCTTATTTCGGCGCCGGGGTCTCGCCGGCCGGAGCCGTCGTGGTCGTCGTCGTGCTTTCGGTCGTCGTGGTCGCCGTGCCGTCGGTCGCCGCGGGCGCGGCCGGATCCGTGACGGGCGGCGTGGTCGCCATCATCGAGTCGGTGGCGGCCGGCGCAGTCGCGCTGGCGTCCGCGGCCGGAGCGGCCGGAGCTTCTTCGGTCTTCTGTTGGCAGGCGGCCAGGCCGAGGGCCATGACGCCGGCGGCGGCAACGGTCAGAATGCGAAGCTTCATTTTAGTTGGCTCCCTAGGGGTGAATCCCCCGCCACGACGGTTGCACAACTTCCCGTGATCGCAAAATCGTGATCACACCAGCACAGTTGTCGCTCAGTGCGGGATCGCCGCCGGTCCTTCAGCGTTGTGAGAGCCGCGAGGGTAAGGCTGAGCTTCGGTCGGGTCCGGAGCGTTCGGAGGGGATGAATGACCAAACGTGTGCGTAAGGCCGTCCTGCCTGTGGCGGGTCTGGGGACGCGGGTGCTGCCCGGCGCGAAGACGACGCCGAAGAACCTGCTGAACGTCGTGGACCGCCCGATCCTCTCGTACATCGTGGAGGAAGCGCGCGCCGCCGGCATCGAGCACTTCGTCTTCATCGTCGGCCGCGGCCAGGGCGCGATCGAGGACTATTTCGACGCCAACCCCGAGATCGAGAACGCGCTGGAGGCCAAGGGCAAGCTGGAGATCCTCGCCGACGTGCGCCGCGACGTCCTGCAGCCCGGCCAGATGAGCTTCGTGCGTCAGATGGCGCCCCTGGGCCTGGGCCACGCCGTCTGGTGCGCGCGCGACATCATCGGCGACGAGCCCTTCGCGGTGATGCTGCCCGACATGCTGATGGCGGCGACGCCGCCGGCGCTGGCTCAGGCGGTGAGCGCCTATGAGAAGACCGGCGGCAACATCGTCGTCGTCGAGCCGGCGCCCGAGGGCGAGGCCCACAAGTACGGCATTGTCGCGCTCGACGGCCAGGACGGGCGGCTGAACCGGATGACGGGCATGGTCGAGAAGCCTGCGCCGGGAACCGAGCCGTCGAACCTGTTCATCTCCGGCCGCTACATCCTGCAGCCTGAGATCTTCGAGATCCTGGAGACCCAGGAGCGCGGCGCGGGCGGCGAGATCCAGCTCACCGACGGCATGGCCAACCTCATGAAGGTCCAGGACTTCCACGCCCTGGAGTACGAGGGAACCACCTACGACTGCGGCGACAAGATTGGGCTGCTGCGCGCCAACGTGGCCTTCGCCCTGCTGCGCCCGGAGCTGAAGGACGTCGCGCGCAGGGCGATCCAGGAGCTGCTCTGAACCGGCTTCCCCCGCCGCGCCGGGCGCCATATCCCTAGCGCTGGTGGGGGCTCTCGGGACTGGGAGCAGGAATGCGGGTACTGATCATCGGCGGGGACGGCTTCTGCGGCTGGCCCACGGCGCTGCACCTGTCGGCGCGCGGCCACGAGGTCGCGGTCGTCGACAACGGCTCTCGCCGCCGCATCGACGCGGAGCTGGGCGCCGGTTCCCTGACGCCGATCGCGCCGTTGCCTGAGCGGGTCGTCGCCTGGCGAGAGGTTTCGGGACGCGGGATCGCCGCCCACGACCTGACGGTGGGCCGCGACTTCGAGGCGCTGGTGGCGCTGCTGACCGACCTCCGGCCCGACGCCGTGGTCCACTTCGCCGAGCAGCGGGCCGCGCCCTATTCGATGAAGTCGGCGGCGCACAAGCGCTACACCATCGACAACAACCTGAACGCCACTCACGACGTCCTGGCGGCGATCGTCGAGAGCGGCCTGGACATCCATCTGGCCCACCTCGGGACCATGGGCGTCTATGGCTACGGAACGGCCGGCGTGCCGATCCCGGAAGGCTATCTGACGGTGCAGATCGAGGGCGCCGACGGCTGGGTCCCTCGGGAGATCCTCTATCCGGCCAATCCGGGCTCGATCTACCACCTGACCAAGACCCAGGACGCCCTGCTCTTCCAGTTCTATGCCCGCAACGACGGGCTGCGGATCACCGACCTGCACCAGGGCATCGTCTGGGGCGCCCAGACGGCCGAGACCCGGATGGACCCGCGGCTGATCAACCGCTTCGACTACGACGGCGACTACGGCACGGTGCTCAACCGGTTCCTGATCCAGGCGGCGCTGGGTTATCCGCTCACCGTCCACGGGACCGGCGGCCAGACGCGGGCGTTCATCAACATCCAGGACACGGTCCGCTGCGTGGAGCTGGCGCTGGCCCATCCACCCGAGCGCGGCGAGCGGGTGAAGGTGATGAACCAGATGACCGAATGCCGGCGCGTGCGCGACCTTGCGCAGCTGGTGGCCGGCCTGACCGGGGCTGAGGTGGCGCACCTGCCGAACCCGCGCGCCGAGGCCGACGAGAACGAGCTGTGCGTCGAGAACGCGCGCCTGCTGGGCTACGGCCTGGAGCCGATCACCCTGGCCGACGGCCTGCTGCTGGAGATCACCGAGATCGCCCGGGCCTATGCGCACCGCGCCGACCTGACGAAGATCCCCTGCGTCTCGGCCTGGAACGCCGAGCGGGCGCAGGCGATCTCGGCGCAGACGGCCAAGGTGGCGGCGGAGTAGCGCTTGCGGCTGTTCGTCTTCGGCTACGGCTTCTCAGGCGGGGCGCTGGCGCGGCGGCTGAAGGCGCAAGGCTGGGCCATCGCCGCCAGCCATCGCGGGCCGGCCGACGCCCTGGTCGCCGATGGCGTGACGCCGGTGCATGTGGACGACCGCGAGGGCCTGACGCGGGCGCTGTCGGGCGCCCAGGCGCTGCTGGTCACCGCCCCGCCGGGCGCCGACGGGTGCCCGGGCCTGAACGCCCTGGTCCCGGCGTTGGCGCAGGCCGGCGCCTTCCCCGACTGGACCGGGTACCTGTCGACCACCGGCGTGTACGGCGACCGCCGCGGCGGCTGGGTCACCGAGAAGAGCCCGCTGGCGGCCCAGTCCATCGAGGGCGCCAGGCGGGTCGGCGCCGAGCGCGACTGGCTGCAGGTGGGGCGCGGCATGGGCCTGACGGTCACGGTCTTCCGGCTGCCTGGCATCTACGGGCCCGGCCGATCGGCCTTCGATCGCCTGCGCGAGGGCCGAGCCAAGCGGATCGCCGCGCCCGGCCAGGTGTTCTCGCGCATTCATGTGGACGATTTGGCGGCGGGGCTTTCGGCCTCGATCGCCCGGCCGCGGGCGGGCGGGATCTACAATCTTTGCGACGACGAGCCGGCGCCGAACCCGGATGTCGTGGCGCATGCCGCGTCCCTGCTGGGGCTGCCGGCCCCGCCGGAGATCCCGCTCGCCGAGGCGGCCCTGACGCCGGCCGCCATGCGGTTCTACGCGGAGAGCAAGCGGGTCTCGAACGCGCTGGCCAAGGCGGAGCTCGGCTGGCGTCCGGCGTACCCGACGTACCGGGAGGGCCTCGCCCATATCCTCGCCGCGGGCGGCTAGGTCCGCGGGCGGCGCGACGACACTGCGATCCCTGCGAGGATCAGCGCCATGCCGACGGCGTGGTGCAGGTGGAAGGTCTCGCCCAGGAGCAGCACGGCCAGGATCGCGCCGAAGATCGGCTGCAGATGCAGGTACTGACTGGCCCGGGCCGCGCCCACCAGCTCCACCCCGCGATTGAAGAACAGGTAGGCGGCGAAGGACGGCAGGACGGCGATGTAGCCGATGCCCAGCAGCGCCCGGATCGAGAGCTCCGTACGCGCGCCAAGCGCGGCTTCGAGGGCGTAGAGCGGCGCGAGTGCAAGCGCGGCGACCGCAAAGGTCGCCCACAGCAGGCTGAGCGGATGGACGTCCGGCCGCCGCCGCAGGATCAGCGAATAGACCGCATAGAGCACGACGCCGATCAGGATCAGGCCGTCGCCCGGATTGAGCCCAAGGTGCAGCAGGTCCCACGGCCGGCCGCGGGTGACCACCGCCAGCACGCCGATCAGGGACAGGGCCATGCCCGTCACCTGCCAGCGGTTCACGCGATCCTTCAGCGCCAGCCAGCCGAACAGCATCACGAGCGGCGGGATGCCCGCCTGCATGACGACGCTGTTGAGCGCCGTGGTGGTCTGCAGGCCGAAGTAGAGCAGGACACCGAAGCTCGCCACGCCCATCAGCGACAGCGCCACGATCAGCCGCCACCGCGCCTTCAGCACTGGCAGGTCGCGCTTGAGGTGCGGCCAGGCCAGCGGAGTCACCAGCAGGAGCGCCAGCACCCAGCGCCAGAACGACAGGGCGACGGGCGGCACGACGCCGGCCAGCGCGCGCCCGGCGATGGAATTTCCGGCCCAGAAGAGGACCGTGACCGACAGCAGGAGCGGCGCGGCGCGCCAGAGGGTTGCGGCGTTCAGGAGGCCACCTCGTCCAGCGCCGCGATCAGACGTTCGAGGTCCTGCGGCCGCGAGAGCCGATGGTCGCCGTCCTTGATCAGGGTGAAGACCACGTCGTCGCCCTTGATGGCGTTGGCCAGCTGCAGCGCGTGGCTCCACGGCACGTCGGGGTCCTGACCGCCCTGCAGGATCCGCACCGGCGCCTCGATTGGCGCCTCCTGCGCCTCCAGGATCGACCAGCGGGCGCCGTCCTCCAGCAGCTCAGCCGTGATCGGATAAGGCTCTCCGTACTCGCTCGGCCGCAGCCAGACGCCGTCGCGGGCGAGGTCGGCCAGGCCCTCCGGCGGGATCTCGGGCTTCATCAGCTTTTCGGTGAAGTCGGGCGCAGGTGCGATCAGCACCAGAGCCTTCACACGCTCAGGCGCGGTCATGGCCACGAGTGAAGCGATCCAGCCGCCCATCGACGAGCCGACCAGCACCACCTCGCCTTCCGCCAGCGCGTCCAGCACCGCCAGCGCGTCCTCACGCCAGCGGGTGATCGTGCCGTCCTTGAAGTCGCCCGAGGACTCGCCATGGCCGAAATAGTCGAAGCGCACATAGGCCCGGCCGCGTGCGATCGCCCAGTCGGCCAGGGCCTGCGCCTTGGTCCCCGCCATGTCGGATTTGAACCCGCCCAGCCAGACCACCACCGGGCCGACGCCTTCGACCTTGCGCCAGGCCACACGTTCGCCGCCGGGCCGCTCCAGATAACCGCTCGTTTCGCTCATGCGGGCCTCTTAGCAGGTGGGGCCAACTCAGTTTAGAGATGCGTCGTGGCCCTCCCCGCCGATTTCACCCTTCTGCAGGTCATCCCCGAACTCGAAACGGGCGGCGCCGAGCAGAGCACCATCGACATCGCCCAGGCCGTGGTCCGGGCGGGCGGGACCGCGCTGGTCGCGACGGCGGGCGGCCGGATGACCCGCAGGCTGGAGGCGGACGGCGGACGGCTGGCGCAGATGCCGGTGCAGACCAAGAACCCGCTGGTGATGCTGGGCAACGCCGCGCGCCTCGTGGCCCTGATCCGGCAGGAGAAGGTCTCGATCGTTCACGCGCGCAGCCGGGCGCCGGCGTTCTCTGCGCTCTGGGCGGCGCACGCTACGGGCACACCGTTCGTCGCCACCTATCACGGGGTCTACAAGGCCAAAAGCGGGCTGAAGCGCTGGTACAATGCGGTGATGACCCGCGGGGACCTGGTGATCGCCAATTCCGACTACACCCGCGACCACGTGCTGGCGGAACACCACGTCGATCCGGCCAAGCTGACGACCATTCCGCGAGGCGTCGATTTCGACCGCTTCAATCCCTCGTTCGTGTCGGACCAGAGGATCCAGACGCTGCGGGACGCCTGGGGCGTCCAGGCGAACGATCCGCGGGTGAAGGTGCTGCTTGCCGGCCGCCTGACGCGGATCAAGGGCCACCTGACCATCATCGAGGCGATGCGCCGCCTGGCCGCCGAGGGCCGCCGCGATCTGCTGGTGCTGTTCGCCGGCGATGACCAGGGCCGCAGTGGCTACAACGAGGAATTGCAACAGGCCATCGCTGCAGCCGGTCTTCAGGAGGCCGTAAGGATCGTCGGTCATTGTGACGACATGCCCGCGGCCTACCTGCTCGCCGACCTCGCCATCCTGCCCACCACGGTGCCGGAATCCTTCGGCCGCGCCGCGGTCGAGCCGCAGGCCATGTGCCGGCCCGTGATCGCGTCCAACCACGGCGGCGTCACCGAGACCGTCCTCGACGGCATGACCGGCTGGCTGGTCCCGCCGGGCGAGCCCGAAGCCTGGGCCGCGGCGCTCGCGCGCGCCGCCGACATCGGACCCGGCCAGCGGCTGGAGATGGGCCACGTCGGCCAGAAGCGCGCCCGGCAGCTCTATTCGGTCGAGGCCATGTGCGATGCGACGCTCGCCGCCTATGCGCAGGTACTGGACGCCCGCGCCGGCCCAGGCGCCGGCGCAGGAAGGGGCGGCCGCTGATGGCGCGCACCGTCGAACGCATCCTGGTCGTCAAGCTGTCGGCGCTGGGCGACTTCGTGCTCGCGCTGGCGGCGATGAAGAAGATCCGCGAGGCGCATCCCAAGGCGCACATCACGCTGCTGACCACGCCGCCCTTCGAGGCGCTGGCCAAGACCTGCCCCTACTTCAACGCCGTCGACACCGGCGGCCGCCCCGAGAGCTTCCCTGAATGGATGGCGCTTAGGAAGCGACTGAAGGCGATGAACCTGACGCGGGTCTATGACCTGCAGACCTCCGCCCAGTCGAACCGCCTCTTCCAGCTGCTGCGCCCCGGCCCGCCGGATTGGTCGGGGATCGCCCTCGGCTGTTCGCTGCCGCACAAGAACCCGCTCCGGAACGGCATGCATACCCTGGAGCGCCAGGCCGACCAGCTGATGTATGCCGGCATCTGGCCCGACGCGCCGACCGAGCCGGGCTCTGCGCCCGCGCCCGACCTGTCGTGGATTCTGAAGCAGGCGCCCGCCGACCGGCCCGTGCCGGGCGCGGTGAAGCCCCGCCCGTATGTGATGTTCGTCCCCGGCGGCTCGGCCCACCGGATGGACAAGCGCTGGCCGCTCGAGAAGTACGCCGAGCTCGCCAAGATTCTTTACTCGCGCGGGTTCGACATCGTGATCATCGGCGGGCCGCAGGAGACCGCGCTGGCGCATGCGATCCAGCGCCAGACGCCGCGGGCCCGCGACCTGACCGGCCGCACCGACTTCGCCCGCATCGCCCTCCTGGGCGCCAAGGCCGCGCTCGCGGTCGGCAATGACACCGGGCCGCTGCACCTGGCCGCCGCCGCCGGCGCGCCCACCATCGTGATCTTCGGCAAGAGCTCGGACCCGGCGCTGTCGGCGCCGCGCGGCCGGGTCGCCATCCTGCAGGCCGATAGCCTTCCCGACCTCAGTGTGGCGCAAGTGGCGCAGGCGGCCAATTCCTTGGCCCCCGCCCCCTCCGCGCGACCTTGATACCGAAGTATCCCTTCGTCATATACTGACGAGAGCCCGGAGCGCTTTGGCGCGCGCCGGCGTTTTTGCGTTTCAACAGTCCCAGGAGCACTGCCTATTCGCCGCCCCATGAACACGCCGCCCGTCAAAGAAGGGCCGCGTATGAATGAAGATATCCGCGTCCCGCGCGTCCTGCTCATCGACCAGCACGGTGAGAAGCAAGGCGTGATGCCCACCTCCGCCGCCATCGAAGCGGCGCAGGAAGTGGGCCTGGACCTGGTGGAGATCGTCCCCAACGCGGATCCGCCCGTTTGCAAGATCCTGGACTACGGTAAGTTCAAGTTCCAGGAGCAGAAGAAGAAGAACGAGGCGCGCAAGCGGCAGAAGGTCGTCGAGATCAAAGAGATCAAGCTCCGACCGAATATCGATCAGCACGACTACGAGGTGAAGGCGCGGTCGATGCACCGCTTCTTCGAAGAAGGCGACAAGGTGAAGATCACCCTGCGCTTCCGCGGCCGCGAACTGGCCCACCCCGAGCTCGGCATGAAGCTGCTGCAGAAGGTGAAGGTCGACTTCGAGCCGGTGGCCAAGGTCGAGTACGAGCCCCGCATGGAGGGCCGTCAGATGATCATGATCCTGGCCCCCCGCTGAGCCTGGCGCGTGATCCGTAAGACGATCGGATTTCTGGGAGCGGCCGTCCTCGGGGCGGCCGCTTTCTTCATGCCCGCCCTTGTCTCCGGCGCCGCCGCCCAGGAGCGGGGCAACGAGCCCGTGAAGCCCTTCGCCATCGCCGACGGCGTCTGGTGGGTGGGCGCGTCCGACGTGGCGGCCTACCTGATCCAGTCGAACAAGGGCCTGATCCTGATCGACGGCGGGTACGAGACCACCGCGCCGCAGATCCTGAACAACATCCGCCGCCTGGGCTTCGACCCGAAGAGCCAGGTGAAGATCATCCTCAACAGCCACGCCCACTTCGACCATGCGGCCGGCATCGCCCAGCTGAAGGCCGAGACGGGCGCCAAGGTCCTGGTCAGCGCCGAGGACGGCAAGCTGATGGCCCGCGGCGGCAAGGGCGACTTCTTCCTGGGCGACCGCTACCCCTACACGCCGGTGAAGCCGGACGGCACGATCCGCGACGGCCAGAAGGTGAAGCTGGGCGAGCGTACGCTGACGGCCCACCTGACGCCCGGCCACACCCGCGGCTGCACCACCTGGACCTTCCCGGTGACGATCCAGGGGCAAGTGCGCCAGGCGCTGGTCCTGTGCTCGAACAGCGTGCTGCCCGGCTACCGGCTGGTCGGCCAGGAGAGCTATCCCGGCATCGCCGCCGACTACGAGAAGAGCTACCGCTTCTGGCGCACGGCGCCCTGCGAGGTCTTCCTTGGCAGCCACGCCCAGTTCTTCCGCGGGATGGAGAAGGCGAAGGCCGGGCAAGCCGACGCGTTCGTCGATCCCGACGGCTGCCGCGGCTACTTCGAGCGCGGCTACACCGCCTTCAAGGCCGAGCTGTCGAAGCAGCAGGCCACCGCCCGCTGAGGCCTGGCGGCCACAGCCGTGCCGGCTTGCGACGAACAGCGGTTGTGACCGCGGACGCCTAGGCCTACCTCAGCGGCCATGTCCCAGTTCGCCACGCGGGCGGCGACGCCGCTTCCGCGCGCGCCGCTGGCCTTGTCCATTTCCGCAGACCGCCAGGCCGCGCCATGAACGAGCGCGAGGAACGCCGGGCGCTGGTCGTGCTGCTGGGCGTCATCTTCCTGATGATCGCCGGCTTCGGCCTGGTCATCCCGCTGCTGCCCTTCTTCGCCCAGGCGTTCGACGCGCCGGCCTGGCAGGTGACGCTGCTGTTCTCGACGTTCTCCATCGGCCAGTTCCTGGGCGAGCCGTTCTGGGGCCGGCTGTCGGACCGCATCGGCCGTCGTCCGGTGCTGATCGTCACCATCGGCATGGTGGGCGTGAGCTACGCGGCGCTGGCGTTCGCGCCGAACATCGCCTGGGCCTTCGCCATTCGCTTCGCCAACGGCTTCTTCGCAGGCAACATTTCGACCCTGCAGGGAGCGCTGGCCGACACCACCCCGCCCGAGAAGCGGCCGCAGCGGATGGGCGTCATGGGCGCCGCGTTCAGCGCAGGCTTCATGACCGGCCCCGCGATCGGCGGTCTGCTGGCCCAGCCCAGCCGGGGTCCGCTCGGCTTCCAACTGCCGCTGCTGGTGGCGGCGGCCTTCTGCGCGGCCTCGGCGGTGGCGGTGATCCTGCTGGTGCGCGAGCGCCGGCCCGACGCCGCGCCGCTGCCCAAGGGCCCGAAGCCCGCCCGCGTGCGCGACGCCTTCGCCCATCCGATCATCGGCCGGGTGGTGATCATCAGCTTCATCGTCGTGGTTGGCTTCGCCGGGATCGAGGCGACCTACGGCCTGTGGACCGAGGCCCGCTTCGGCTGGGGCCCGCGCCAGATCGGCCTGGCCTTCATGGTCATCGGCCTTCTGGGCGCGGTCTGCCAGGGCTGGCTCTCGGGACGGCTGGCGCGCGCCTACGGCGAGGCCGCGACGCTGACGGCGGGCCTGGTGCTGATGGGCGCGGGGCTCGTGGTGCAGGGGCTTTCGCCCACGTGGGTCGTGGCGATGGTCGGCTTCGCGCTGGTCTGCGTGGGCCAGTCGATCTGCTTCCCGAACGTGTCGGCGCTGATCTCCCAGGCGGCGCCGGCCCATCGGCAAGGCGAGATGCTGGGCCTGAACATGAGCGGCATGGCGTTGGCGCGCATCGGCGGCCCGGTGCTGGCCGGGCAACTGTTCTCCCGGGTCGCGCCCGGGTCGGTGTTCGCCTTCTCGGCGCTGCTGATCCTGCCCGCCCTGTGGTTCGCCCTGCAGGTGCGGGCCAGGACCAGCCGCCCGGCCTGACGCCTAGACGCGGATGTCCAGCACCGCGCCCTGGAGCCGGTCCTTGGTCGCTTCGGCCGCGACCGCCGTACCGGTGAGTTCGTTCACCGACTGACGCGCCTTCTCGGCCGCCTTGTCGATCTTGTCCGAGCGCTGCGGCTGGACGGCTTGGGGATTGTAGCCAGGCGTGAACGGCGTGGCGGGATTGACGCTCGACATTCCATCGTCTCCGTCGCCGCGTGTTTCCGCGGCCGGGGACGCCCTAGCTAAGCCACCGCGGGTAACCGCTCTTTAAGAGTTGAGGTAAAAGGCGCGGAAAGCATGCCGGGCGGCCGCCCGCCTTGCGCTTCGCCCCTCTTTCCGTTACTAGCCCGCCCCTTCGGAACCGCCTGGCCCCAAGGCATGCCATGGCGGTTCATCAACACGACCAGAGGACGGGCCCTTCGGGACCCGACGTGAAATGCCCAAACTGAAGACCAAGTCAGGCGTGAAGAAGCGCTTCAAGATGACGGCGTCTGGCAAGCTGAAGGCCGGCGTCGCCGGCAAGCGCCACCGCCTCATCAGCCACAACGCCAAGTACATCCGTCAGAACCGCGGCACCAAGGTGATGAGCGAAGCTGATACCAAGATCATCAAGCTTTGGCTCCCCTACGGCCTCTAAGGAGAACTGACAGATGGCACGCGTGAAAAGGGGCGTCACCGCCCACGCCAAGCACAAGAAGGTTCTCGAGCAAGCCAAGGGCTTCTACGGGCGCCGCAAGAACACCATCCGCGCCGCCAAGGCGGCCGTGGACAAGGCGGGCCAGTACGCCTACCGCGACCGCAAGGTCCGCAAGCGCATGTTCCGCTCGCTGTGGATCCAACGGATCAACGCCGCGGCCCGGACCGAAGGCTTCACCTACTCGCAGTTTATTCACGGCCTGGACAAGGCCGGGATCGAAATGGACCGCAAGGTCCTCGCCGACATCGCCGGCAACGATCCGACCGGGTTCAAGGCCATCGCCGACAAGGTTCGCGCCGCGCTGGCTTAAGCCCTTAAGGATCCTTCCGATCCTTGAAGCTTCCAAGAGCCCTCCGGCCGAACCGCCGGAGGGCTTTTTGCTGCCTTCCGCTCCAGACAAACCTCCTCTAGAGCAACCGCCGTCATGACAGACCTTACCGAACTGCAGGCCGGGCTCCTCGCCCGGATCGAGGCCGCGCAGGACATCGCCGCCCTGGAAGCCGTCCGCGTGGAAGCGCTGGGCAAGCAGGGCTCGATCTCCGAGATGCTGAAGGGCCTGGGCAGGATGAGCCCCGACGAGCGTCGCGAGCAGGGCCCGAAGATCAATGGCCTGCGCGACGCCGTCGCCACCGCCATCGCCGAGAAGAAGGCGGCGCTCGAGACCGCCGAGCTGGACAAGAAGCTCGCCGCCGAGCGGGTGGACCTGTCGCTGCCGGCGCCGCCGGCCCGCAAGGGCCGGGTGCATCCGACGATGCAGGTGCTGGACGAGATGATCGCCGTCTTCGCCGACATGGGCTTCGGCCTGGCGGAAGGCCCGGACATCGAAGACGATTTCCACAACTTCACGGCGCTCAACTTCCCGCCCAAGCATCCCGCGCGGGAGATGCACGACACGTTCTGGCTGCCGCAGAACGAGGCCGGCGAGCGCAAGCTGCTGCGCACGCACACCAGCCCCGTGCAGGTGCGCACCATGCGGACCACGAACGAGAAGTTGCCGCCCTGGATCGCCAACGGCCAGGAGCCGCCGATCCGCGTGATCGTGCCGGGGCGCGTCTATCGGTCCGACAGCGACGCCACGCACACGCCGATGTTCCACCAGCTGGAAGGGCTGGTCATCGACCGCAACATCCACATGGGCCACCTCAAGTGGACCCTGGACGCCTTCACGCGCCGGTTCTTCGAGACTGACGCCGTGGTCACGCGCTTCCGGCCTCACCACTTCCCGTTCACCGAGCCGTCCTGCGAGATGGACGTGCAGTGCGATCGCTCTGGCGGCGCCATCAAGATCGGTCAGGGGTCTGACTGGCTGGAGATCCTGGGCGGCGGGATGGTGCATCCCAACGTGCTCAGGAACTGCGGCCTCGATCCCGACGAGTGGCAGGGCTTCGCCTTCGGCATGGGCGTCGATCGCCTGGGCAGCCTGAAGTACGGCATGCCCGACCTGCGCGACATGTTCGGCTCGGACGTCCGCTGGCTGGAACACTGGGGCTTCTCGGCCTTCCAGGCGCCCAACTCGTCGACCGGCCTGAGCTAGGAGAGGAAGCCATGAAGTTCACCCTCTCCTGGCTGAAGGAGCACCTCGACACGTCCGCCACGGTGGACGAGGTCGTGGACGCCATGACCATGGCCGGCCTCGAGGTGGAGTCCGTCGAGGACCCCGCCGCCAAGCTCGCCAAATTCACGGTCGGCAAGATCGTCGAGGCCGTGCAGCATCCGAACGCCGACAAGCTGCGGGTCTGCCAGGTCGACACCAAGGACGGCCGTCTCGAGATCGTCTGCGGCGCGCCCAACGCCCGGTCGGGACTGACCACCATCTACGCCCCGATCGGGGCTTATGTGCCCGGCTCAGGCATCACGCTGGAGCCGCGCCCCGTGCGCGGCGTGGTTTCCAACGGCATGCTCTGCTCCGCCAAGGAGCTGGAGGTGGCCGAGGAGTCCGACGGCATCGTCGAACTGCCCGACAGCCTGCCCGTGGGCGCAAGCGCCGCCGAAGCGTTCGGCCTTGAGGCGGTCATCGACTTCGAGGTCACGCCGAACCGTCCCGACTGGCTGGGCGTTCGCGGCATCGCCCGCGATCTGGCGGCCGCCGGCCTCGGCAAGCTGAAGCCGGAGACGGCGCCGCAGGTGAAGGGCGGCTTCCCCTGCCCGGTCGAGATCCGCGTCGACGGAGACGCCTGCCCGGTGTTCGCCGGCCGGCTGATCCGGGGCGTGAAGAACGGTCCCTCGCCGGCCTGGCTGCAGCAGCGGCTCACCAGCATCGGGCTGCGCCCGATCAACACCCTCGTCGATATCACCAACTACATCACCTACGACCGCGCCCGGCCGCTGCACGTCTATGACCGCAAGCTGATGGTCGGCGACGTGATCGAGGCCCGCCTGGGCAAGGGTCCCGGCGAGCCGTCCGGCGAGGACCAGCCGACGCCGCACGCCCACAAGGACGAGCAGCTGATCGCGCTCGACGGCAAGACCTACGACCTGACGCCCGAGATGAGCGTCATCGCCGACGCGGACGGCCAGCGCCCGATCGGCATCGGCGGGGTGATGGGCGGCGAGTCCACCGGCTGCTCGGACGACACCGTCGACGTCTTCCTGGAGTGCGCCTGGTTCGACCCGATCCGCACCGCGCAGACCGGCCGCGACACCGGCATCAACTCCGACGCCCAGTACCGCTTCGCCCGAACGGTTGACCCGCAATCCGTCGTGCCGGGCATCGAGCTGGCGACGGCGATGATCCTCGAGCTGTGCGGCGGCGAGGCCTCCGAGCTGGTGGTCGCCGGCCACGCGCCCGCCCCGCCGGCGGCCTTCGCCTTCGACCGGTCGTACGTGAAGAAGCTGGCGGGGCTCGACCTCCCGGCCGCTGAGATCGACCGCATCCTCATCGACCTCGGCTTTGAGGTATCGGGCGACCAGGTCACGCCGCCGTCCTGGCGACGCGACGTGGAGGGCAAGGCCGACCTCGTCGAGGAGGTGGCCCGCATCGCCGGCTACGACAAGCTGCCGGCCGAGCCGCTGCCCGAGGTCCCCCCGCAGGCCGGCGGCGTCCTGACGCTGCGCCAGCGTCGGATGCGCGACGCCCGCCGCAACCTGGCCGCCCGCGGCTATGTCGAGGCGATCACCTGGAGCTTCCTGCGCCGCGCCTGGGCCGAGCTGTTCGGCGGCGGCCAGCCGGAGCTGGTGCTGGCCAACCCGATTGCGTCTGACCTCGACTGCATGCGGCCATCGGCCCTGCCGAACCTGATCGAAGCCGCCGCCCGCAACGCCCGTCGGGGCTTCCCGGACGCGGCGCTGTTCGAGATCGGCCCGAACTTCCGCGGCGACGCTCCCGGCGACCAGTGGAGCGCCATCACCGCGCTGGTGGCCCCGCACGCGCCGCGGTCGTGGGCCAAGGGCTCGGCCGACCCCCTGTTCGCGCTGAAGGCCGACCTGCTGGCCGTGCTCGACGAGGTGGGCGCGCCGGCGTTGCAGGTGGTCCAGGGCCAGAACTCGGCCTGGTGGCATCCCGGCCGCTCGGCCCGGCTGCAGCTCGGCCCCAAGGTGGTGATCGCCGAGTTCGGCGAGTTGCACCCGCAGGTGCTGAAGGCCCTCGACGCCGACGGCCCCATGCTGGCTTTCGAGGTGAACCTCGACGCCATCCCGGAGCCCAAGAAGAAGGGCGGCGTGAAGACGAGGGCCGCGCTGGAGCTCTCGTCGCTGATGCCGCTGAAGCGCGACTTCGCCTTCGTGGTCGATGCACAGACGCCGGCCGGCGAGCTGGTGCGGCCCATCGCCGGGGCCGACAAGCAGCTGATCGCCGACGTGCGGGTGTTCGACGTCTACCAAGGTCCCGGCGTGCCGGAGGGCCAGAAGTCGGTCGCGATCGAGGTCGTCGTTCAGCCGCGCGAGAAGACCCTCACGGACGCGGAGATCGAGGCGTTGTCCGCCAAGGTCGTCGCGGCGGCCGAGAAGGCGGTCGGCGCGAAGCTGCGCTCATGATCCTTCTCCCCTTGCGGGAGAAGGTGGCAGCCCAAGGCTGACGGATGAGGGGTCGCACCAGACATGGCGCGGCCCCTCTTCGTCTCCTAGAACGGCAGGACGTTGCGCTTCCGCGTGTAGGCCAGGTAGCCGACGTTGGCGCCCAGGCGCAGGCCAACGCCGGCGCGGATGGGAGCCAGGGTGACGCCGTTGGCCTTCTGGAAGTTCACGCCCAGACCGCCGATGACATAGGCCGAGCCTTCGACGCCCGGGAAGCGCTGGAAGATCAGCGCCGGCTCGAAGAGATCATAGACCAGGGTGAAGACGCGGCTGGCGTTGCCGCCGAAGTCCCAGCCGAGCGACGGGCCTTGCCAGAAGACCTCCATCGGCTCCTTGTCCTTCATGTACAGCAGGCCGCGGCCATAGCGACCGCCCACCACGAAGGCGCCAGAGCCCTCCTCGCCGGCGATGTAGCCGGTGGGGCGGCCGTTCTTGGCGAACAGCTTCTCGACCACGCCGCCGGCGGTCTCGGCGGTGACGCCCATGAAGTCGGAGACCCCGCCGATGATCTCGTCCTGGCTGTAGGTCTTGTCTTCGTTGCCCGCCGAATAGGTGGGCGTCGGCGCGACCGGCGCGGGCGGCCCCTCGGTCGGCCCGGGGCCGGATTGCGGCGCCGCGCCCGCGGGCGGCAGTTCCTGGCTTTCCACAGACTGGGCGCGCACCAGCGTGGGCGCGCCAAGCGCGACGATGCCGGTGGCGATGAGCGTGCGACGGTCCATGGGCGGCGTGCCTCCTATAGCTTCCAGCTCCCGTCCCCGTGGGCCTGATTGCTCCCCTGCAGTTTAATGGCGGATTAACCACACGCGCCGTGACGCGACGCCGCGTCCCTCGAAAGCGCCGCGATATGTGGTAGAGGGCGCGCCTGATGACGACTTCCCTCGACAAGATCCGCAATTTTTCGATCGTGGCCCACATCGACCACGGCAAATCGACTCTGTCCGACCGGCTCATCCAAGAGACCGGAGCCCTGACCGCGCGCGAGATGAGCGAGCAGGTGCTCGACAACATGGATATCGAGCGCGAGCGGGGCATCACCATCAAGGCCCAGACCGTGCGCCTGCATTACAAGGCGGACGACGGCGAGACCTACATCCTGAACCTGATGGACACGCCCGGGCACGTCGACTTCGCCTACGAGGTCTCGCGCTCGCTGGCCGCCTGCGAAGGCTCGATCCTGGTGGTGGACGCTTCCCAGGGCGTCGAGGCCCAGACGCTGGCCAACGTCTATCAGGCGATCGACAACAACCACGAGATCGTGCCGGTCCTGAACAAGATCGACCTGCCCGCCGCCGAGCCCGACCGGGTTCGCCAGCAGATCGAGGACGTTATCGGCCTGGACGCCTCGGACGCCGTGGAGTGCTCGGCCAAGTCGGGCGTCGGCATCCATGACGTGCTGGAGGCCATCGTCACCCGTTTGCCCCCGCCCAAGGGCGACCGCGAGGCGCCGCTGAAGGCCCTGCTGGTCGACGCCTGGTACGACCAGTACCTGGGCGTCGTCGTCCTCGTGCGCGTCTTCGACGGCGTCCTGAAGGTCGGCCAGAAGGTCAAGATGATGCAGACCGGGGCCCAGTATCAGATCGACCGCCTGGGCGTGTTCCGGCCCAAGCAGACCGACGTGGCCGAGCTGGGCCCGGGCGAGGTCGGCTACATCACTGCCTCGATCAAGGAAGTCGCCCACGCCGCGGTCGGCGACACCATCACGGATGAGCGGAAGCCCACGGACAAGCCGCTGACGGGGTTCCGCGAAGTGCAGCCCGTGGTGTTCTGCGGCCTCTTCCCGGTCGACGCCGCCGACTTCGAGGACCTGCGCGCCGCCATCGGCCGCCTGCGCCTGAACGACGCCAGCTTCACCTACGAGATGGAGACCTCGGCCGCCCTCGGCTTCGGCTTCCGCTGCGGCTTCCTGGGGCTGCTGCACCTGGAGATCATCCAGGAGCGCCTGAGCCGTGAGTTCGACCTGGACCTGATCGCGACGGCGCCTTCGGTCGTCTACAAGATCAAGATGGCGCACGGCGGCGGCGAGATCGAGCTGCACAACCCGGCCGACCTGCCGGACCCGATGAAGATCGAGACGATCTCCGAGCCGTGGATCAAGGCGACCATCTTCACGCCGGACGAGTACCTCGGCTCGATCATCAAGCTGTGCCAGGACCGCCGGGGCGAACAGCGCGAGCTGTCCTACGTCGGCAACCGCGCCATGGTCGTCTACGACCTGCCGCTCAACGAGGTGGTGTTCGACTTCTACGACCGCCTGAAGTCGATCTCGAAGGGCTACGCCAGCTTCGACTATTCCATCGAAGAGTACCGCGCCGGCGACCTGGTGAAGATGTCGATCCTGGTCAACGCCGAGCCGGTGGACGCGCTGTCCATGCTGGTGCACCGCGACCGGGCCGAGAGCCGGGGCCGGGGCATGGTCGAGAAGATGAAGGAACTGATCCCCCAGCACATGTTCCAGATCCCGATCCAGGCGGCGATTGGCGGCCGGATCATCGCCCGCGAGACGGTGCGTGCGCTGCGCAAGGACGTGACCGCCAAGTGCTATGGCGGCGACATCAGCCGCAAGAAGAAGCTCCTCGACAAGCAGAAGGAGGGCAAGAAGCGCATGCGGCAGTTCGGCAAGGTCGAGATCCCGCAGGAAGCCTTCATCGCCGCCCTCAAGATGGACGCGGACTGATCCCGTGGCCGACGAGTTCGTCTACGACGAGGACACCGGCGAGTGGATCAGCGCGGCCGAGGCCGCCGAGAAGGCTGCTGCGGCCGGGCGGGTCGAGGTGCGCGACAGCGTCGGCAACCTGCTGGCCGACGGCGACAAGGTCACGCTGATCAAGGACCTCGATGTGAAAGGCGCCGGCCAGACGCTGAAGCGCGGCACGGTGATCCGATCGATCCGCCTGACCGGCGATCCGCAGGAGATCGACTGCCGGCACGAGACCATCAAGGGCCTCGTGCTCCGGGCAGAGTTTGTCAGGAAGCTCTGACTAGAGTTGGTTGAACTCGCCGCAGCGGCACTTCACGACGACGTCGCGCATGCGCGTTTCGTCGGCTTCAATCAGGATCAGGTCCTCGCAGGCCCCGCACCGGTACGCCGTACCTTCCGAACCGGTCGTCACCTCCTGAGCCATCAGGACAGTGCGGCGGCCGACGAACAGGCCGGGGAAGGTACGCATCGGGACTTCGAGCACGCGGATACTCCAGTTACTCAGGCGGGGCCGTTTCGCACCGCACAATGATCCTGGCAAGGTTTCGTTGCGGCGCCACAACGCCGTTCTGCAAAGTTTCATCGAACTGCCAAAATAGCGGGCGCGTTCTGGGCTCATGCGCTTCCTGTGCGACGAGATGCTGGCGCCGCTGGCCCGTCTCCTCCGGGCGGCCGGCTACGACACCTACCTGGCCTCGGGCGGGGAGCCCGACGCGGGCCTGCTGAAGCTCGCTCGCGAGGAAGGCCGCATCCTGGTGACCCGTGACAAGCAGCTGGCGGCCGACGCGCCGGAGTCGGTGCTGGTGGAGGGCCGTGGGGTGGAGGCCGAGGCCGAGAGCCTGTCGCGCGGCGTGGTGCTCAACTGGAGCTTCGCCCCCTTCACCCGCTGCGTGGTCGATAACGCCCGGCTGCGCGAGGCGACGCTCGACGAGATCGACCGCATGCCGCGGAGCGCCCAGGAGAGGCCCGGCCCGTTCCGCGCCTGCCCGGCCTGCCAGCGGCTCTACTGGCCCGGCAGCCACGTTCGACGGATGGGCGAGCGGCTGCAGGGGCTGTCCGGCGGCGCCCCAATGCCGCCGCGAGCTTGACTAGAACCGCGGGCTCTTCGACCTAGGGACAGATCTTGAGAGGAGCCCTTACGTCCATGCGCAAACTGATCGTGCTCGCCGCCGCTGCTTCGGCCCTTCTGGTGGGCGCCTGCAACACCATCGCCGGCGTGGGCCGCGACGCCGAGGCGGCCGGCCGCGCCGTCACTGGCGCCGCGGAAGACGCGCGGAACTAGACCTTAGGAACCCTGCGGGCCTCCCGAGGTTCGACTTTCGAACCGCAGAAGGAGGCCCGCATGTCCACCTCGAAGCACCCCGCCCCCGGCGAAGCCCGCCCGCCCCGCGACGATCTGCAGGACGACCCGGGCATCGGCGCGTCGCGCGGCACGACCATGGCCGGCGAGGATCCTCACATCCTGCGCGAGGATGGCGAGAACACCGAGGAAGGCGACGTCGGCAACGACACCGACGCTCTCGGCCAGCCCACGGCGATGAAGAAGCACCGCACCAACGATTAACCCTGCGCTGCGGCCGAACGCCCCCGGCTCTCCCGGCCCCCTTCCGCCTATCGCCGCGACGGGGCATATGCGTCGCCCATGGCCGAGATCGTCCATCCGCTGATGCGCTCCATCTTCCGGGGCGCGCGCCACAAGTGCCCGGCCTGCGGCGAGAGCCGCCTGTTCTGGCGCTACCTGAAGGTCCTCGACCGCTGCGAGCGGTGCGACCACAGCTTGGCCCAGTACCCGGCCGACGATGGCCCCGCCTATCTGACGATCCTGCTGGTCGGCCACCTGATCGTCGCGCCGCTGCTGCTGTTCCCCATCGTCTGGGAGAGCGACCCGCGCTGGTCGCTGCCGATCATCCTGACCTCGATGGCCGTCATCACCCTGTCGCTGCTGCCGCGGGTGAAGGGCGGCTGGGTCGGGCTGATGTATGCGCTGGGCGTCAACGACCGCGACTCCAAGCTCCATACCGCCGATACTGCGGACTGAGGCGGCGCGGCCGCCCGGCAGTAGAAAGCGGGGGCAGGCATGAAGACGTCCATCGGCCGATGGCGCGACCGTCGCCGGCGTCGTCGCGGCAAGCCTGCTCGTCCGCCCCGACGCGGTGGCGCAGGAGGCGCCGCTTTCGCTCTTCCTCACCTGCACCGGCCAGGACGTGACGTACGAACAGACCGGCACGAAGGTCGAGGCGCCGTCCTTGGGTGCCCGGCAGCATGCCGCCATGGCCAAACTGCCGCCGCCCACCGTCACCACCTCCCCGGAGTACGGCTATGTCCGCGTCCCCGGCCGGCTCAGCATCGCCATCGAGGGCGGGGTCGTTCGCGTGAGGCCCTCGTCCGGGTCGTCGCCAACGTTCAGGAAGTCCGCGGACGGCTGGTATGAACTGGGCGACGTGGCCATCACGGACACCGAGATCAGAGGCAAGGCCAGCTGGGGCTTTCCCAGCAAGCTCGGCCTGACGATCGACCGTCGGTCCGGCGACGTCTCTTTCGGTCCATTCCGCGGCGGCTGCGAGAAGACCGCCGACAGGCCCGACGCGCGCAAGTTCTGATCGCGGCCGACGGGACCCTCTGCCTGACCAGCCTCCGGAACCTGCGCTGTACCGCGCACGTTCGAAGCTACGGCGCAGGTCGGGGACAGCACGAGGAGAGCTGAATGTCCCTTGGCACCATCCTGATCATCATCCTGATCCTGCTCCTGATCGGCGCCCTGCCGACCTGGGGCCACTCGCGCAGCTGGGGCTATTTCCCGAGCGGCGGCCTGGGTCTGATCCTGGTGATCATCATCATCCTGGTCCTATTGGGGCGCATCTAGAGCGGCGGCCCTTGGCTTAGGCCGCCATGACCCCCTAGCATCCGCCCCAAAGCCAAGTTGGGGGGAGATGCATGACAGCCACGGAAACGGGGGCTGACACACAGGCGCCGGCCGCGGTCACGACCGCAGGCCTGACGCCGTTGCAGAGAGCGAAGGCGATCGTCGGCGGCTCGGCCGGCAACCTCGTCGAGTGGTACGACTGGTTCGCCTACTCGTCCTTCGCCCTCTACTTCGCGCCGCACTTCTTCCCGAAGGGCGATTCGACCGCCCAGCTTCTGCAGACCGCCGCGATCTTTGCGGTGGGCTTCTTCGCGCGCCCGCTCGGCGCCTGGCTGATGGGGCTCTACGCCGACTGGAAGGGCCGCCGCGCCGCGCTGGCGCTCAGTGTCGGCATGATGTGCGCGGGCGCCGCCGCCATTGCGGTCCTGCCGGACGCCCGCCACATCGGCGCCTGGGCGCCCGTAGGCCTGCTGGCGGCGCGCATCCTGCAGGGTCTGTCGGTCGGCGGCGAGTACGGCGCGAGCGCCACCTACATGTCCGAGATGGCCGGGCGGGCGCGGCGCGGCTTCTGGGCCAGCTTCCAGTACGTGACGCTGATCGCCGGCCAGCTACTGGCCGTTGGCGTGCTGATCCTGCTGCAGAACGTCATGGACCCGGCGGCCCTCGCCGATTGGGGCTGGCGGATCCCGTTCGTGATCGGCGCGGTGCTGGCGGTCGTCGTGTTCTGGATCCGCAGCGGCATGGACGAGAGCCCGTCCTATGTCGCCGCCAAGGCCGCCGGCGCCGAGCGCGCCCGGACCATGATGCTGTTCACCAAGTTCCCACGCGAAAGCGCCATCATCTTCGTGCTGACGGCGGCGGGCTCGTTGGCCTTCTATGCCTACACGACCTACATGCTGAAGTTCCTCAGCCAGACCGCGGGGTTCTCCAAGCCCGCGGCCAGCGCCATCAACGGCCTGACCCTGGTGATCTTCATGATCGCCCAGCCCATCTTCGGCTGGCTCTCCGACAAGTTCGGTCGCAAGACCACGATCGCCATCGCCTTCCTGGGCGGGACGATCGCCACCTACCCCGCCATGTCCGCCCTCTCCGGCACGACCTCGCCCGGCGCGGCCACGGCGCTGGTGGCGCTGCTGCTCCTGCTGCTCTCCGGCTACACGGCGGTCAGCGGCCTGGTGAAGGCCGAGCTGTTCCCGGCCCACGTCCGGGCGCTGGGCGTCGCCCTGCCCTACGCCGTCGCCAATGCGATGTTCGGCGGCACCGCCGAGTACGTGGCCCTGTGGTTCAAGGGCGAGGGCATGGAGAGCGGCTTCTACGTCTATGTGTCGGTGATCATGGCCGCGGCGTTCCTGGTCGCCGTCCGGCTGCGCAACACCAACGTCCACACCCTGATCAAGGAGGACTGAAGCCCGTGCCGCAGCTCCCGCCGCTCGACATCGCAGCCTTCGTGGTCTTCGCGATCGCCTGGCTGTTCTACGAGCCGCTGCTGACGGCCCTGGGCAAGCGGCGGGGCGGCGTGATCAACACCGACATGACGGTCATCCGGGCGGCCTGGATGACCAACATGACCGGCCGCGATCCGCGGCTGATGGACGGCCAGCTGCTGGGCCATGCGCTGAACTCGGCCTCGTTCTTCGCCTCCTCCAACCTGCTGCTGATCGCCGCCGCCGCCGGCGCCCTGTTCGGCGGCGAGGCGACCTTCCGCTCGGTCTCGGCGCTGGAGGTCATCAAGACCTCGTCGCGGATGCTGTTCGAGGTGCAGCTGGCGCTGGTGCTCATCGCGCTCGCCCGCGGTCTGCTCGACTTCATCTGGTCGATCCGCCAGTTCAACTACTGCATCGCCGCCATGGGCGCGGCGCCCGACCCGATGCCGGACCCCGCCGATCGCAAGGCCTATGGCGCCGCCCTGTCGCGGCTGCTCAATCCGGCGCTGTCGTCGTTCAACGCCGGCGTCCGCGGCTACTACTTCGCGCTCGCCGCCGCGGCCTGGCTGTTCGGTCCGGTGGCCTTCATGACCGCGACGCTGGGCGCCGTGGGCCTGCTGCTCTGGCGCCAGCGCTCGTCGCGCGCGGCCGCGGCGATCCGGGAGATCCGGCAGCTTCTGGAGCGCTAGCTGAGCCCCAGCTCGGCGCGGGCCTTCTTGGTCAGCTTGGCGGCGATCAGGCCGTGCGAGGTGGCGATCCACTCGGCGACGTCGGTCTCGGCGGCGTCGGCCAGGTCGACGATGACCCACTGGCCCTTGGCGAGATAGGGCGCCTGGCGGGCCGGCCCGCCCTCGGTGAGGGCCATGAAGCCGATCTCGCTCACCTTGAACGACAGCGACCCGTCGCCGTAGATCGCGAACACCTTGCCGCCGACCTTGTAGACGTCGTGGCCGCCCCACTGGACGACATGGGTGGTGGCCGGCAGCGCCATCGCCGCCTGCGCCACGGTCTCGCCGGTCGGAACCTCCACCGCGCCGGGCCCTAGGCTTCGACGCCGACGCCGATCGGGCAGGTCACCCCCGTGCCGCCGATCCCGCAGTAGCCGTTCGGGTTCTTGGCCAGGTACTGCTGGTGGTAGTCCTCGGCGAAGTAGAACGGGCCGGCGGGCGCGATCTCGGTGGTGATGCGGCCAAGCCCCGAGCCCGATAGCGCCTGCTGGTAGGCCTCGCGCGAGGCCTCGGCCTCCGCCGCCTGGGCGTCGTTGGTGACGAGGACGGCCGAGCGGTACTGGGTGCCGATGTCGTTGCCCTGGCGCATGCCCTGGGTCGGGTCGTGATTCTCCCAGAACGTCTTCAGGAGGTCGCCGTAGCTCACCACCTTGGGATCATAGACCACGAGGACGGACTCGGTGTGGCCGGTGCGGCCCGAGCAGACCTCCTCGTAGGTGGCGTTGGGGGTGACCCCCTGCTGGTAGCCGGCGGCGGTCACATAGACGCCCGGCAGCTGCCAGAAGATCCGCTCCACGCCCCAGAAGCAGCCCATGGCGAAGTAGGCGGTCTCCAACCCCTCGGGATAAGGCCCCTTCAGCGGCTTGCCGTTGACGAAATGGGTCTCGGCGGTGGGGATGGCGTTCGGGCGACCGGGCAGCGCCTGGTCGGACGTCGGCAGGTCCAGCGGCTTCTTGAAGAGCATGGGGAAGGCTCCGGAAATGGGGTCGGCTGACTAGATAAGACGTGCGGCGGCGCGGCGCATCCCCGCCCTTGCGAACGGGCGTCGCGAACCGCGCTTGCCCCGAGGCGCGTCCTGACTATATTCGCGCCCTCTCCGCGGGAGCCGTGGGGTGAGGTGGCCGAGTGGTTGAAGGCGCACGCCTGGAACGCGTGTATAGGGGAAACTCTATCGAGGGTTCGAATCCCTCTCTCACCGCCACCGGGTCGGGCGTGTTCTTCTCCTCCGGACGCTGAGCCGCCAACCCGCGGAAACGCCGCGCAGCCGGGGAACGCGCGGGCAGGTTGAGGCCGCCGCCGCCGACCGCTACGACTTCCGCGCATGAAGAAGGCGTCCGAATTCCGGCAACATGCGCAGGAGTGCCGCAAGCTGGCGGCGGGTCTCGACGGCGAGGCGCGCTCGCGGCTGCTGGAGATGGCGCGCACCTGGGATAAGATGGCCGACGAGCGGTCGGACCTCGTGCGGCGCCATCCCGAACTTGCCCTCGAGGGCGAGGCGGAGGAGGAGCTCGGGCCCTCGTCCTGAGCCGGCGGGGTAGTCCCAATCGCGACGACAGGCCATATGTCGGCCGCCATGAACACCGCGATCGATACCCCGGAGATCAAGCTTCGCCCCGCCACGCGCGCCGACATTCGCGAGCTGGGCGATCTGGGCGCTCTGCTGGTGGCGACGCATCACGCCTTCGACCCCAGGCGGTTCATCGCGCCCGGCGAAGACAGCGCCCGGGGCTATGGGGCCTTCCTGGTGGGCGAGCTCAAGAAGCCTGACGTGGTCGTGCTGGCCGCGGCCGACGCCGAGGATCGGGTGATCGGCTACGCCTATGGCGCGCTGGAAGGCATGGACTGGCTGGCGCTGCGCGGCCCGGCGGGCGTGATCTATGACGTCATCGTCGCCCCGGCGGCCCGGACGCACGGCGTCGGGCGCCGGCTGGTCGAGGGGCTGATCGAGCGGCTGGAGGCCTTGGGCGCGCCGCAGGTGGTGCTGTTCTCCGCCACCCAGAACGCGGCGGCCCAGCGCCTGTTCGAGCAGGTCGGCTTCCGGCGGACGATGGTCGAGATGACCCGCGAGCGCGGGGCGTAGGGGGCCGGCTAGCCCGCCGGCTGCGAACCCGGCGGCGGCGAGGCGTCGGTGGGCGCGCCCGGGGCGGCCGGCGGCTCCGTGCCGGCGCCGCTGCGTTCGTCGGTCCCGGGCTTCACGAACAGGAATACCAGCAGGATCACGAACACCGCCATGCCGGCGATGGCCATCCAGGTGAGGCGGCCCTTCGGCGCCTGGCCGGCGGCGTTCATCGGCTTTTCCTGGCGGACGACCATGGCGGCGGCTCCCTCTATCGTGGCTTGCGGCCAACGGGGGGCCGCGCCGGCCGTTCCGGCGCGCGTCATTTGACAGGCCGCGCGCCGGCCGAGGCGTCAGGCCGGCTCAGGCTTCTTCGGCGGCGGGGCCGCCGCGCCGCCCAGGTCGTAGAACTTGCCGGCCATCTGGGGGACGGCTTCCGAGAGGATGCTGTCGACCGTCCACGCCTGGCCCTCGGGCTTCGTGCAGGTCTCGATCGGCCGCGGCTGGGAGTAGAGGTGGATCGTCTCGCCCGAGACGCCGAACACCTGGCCCGAGACGTGGGCCGCGGCGGGGCTGACCAGCGCCACCGAGAACCGGGCCGGCTGGTCGGGGCGGATCTTCTCGGCCATCGCCGCCCGGCGGGCCGCGTGCGCTTCGTCGCGGATCGGCACCGACTGGGTCATCCGCGTCCAGGCGACCGGAGCGATGCAGTTCGAGCGGACGTTGTTGCGGGCGCCCTCCATGGCGACGATCCGCGAGAGGCCGGCGATGCCCATCTTGGCCGCGCCGTAGTTGGCCTGGCCGATGTTGCCGTAGAGGCCCGAGGTCGAGGTGAAGAACATGTAGGCGCCGTCCTGCTGGTTGCGGAACAGCTCGATGGTGGCCCGGGCGACGTTGAACGAGCCGCGCATGTGGACGTCGATGACCTTGTCCCAGTCCTCCTCGGTCATCTTGTGGAACATCACGTCGCGCAGGATGCCGGCCGGATTGATCACCGCGTGCAGGCCGCCGAAGGTGTCGAGCGCCTGCTCCACCATGCCTTGGACGGCGCGGTAGCTGGTGACGCTGTCGGAGTTGGAGGCGGCCTCGCCGCCGCGCGCGCGGATCTCCTGAGCGACCGCCTCGGCCGGGCTCGCCGAGCCCTCGTCATCGCCCTTGAAGCCGCCGCCCAGGTCGTTGACCACGACTTTCGCGCCCTGTTCCGCCGCGATCAGCGCACAATCGCGGCCGATGCCGTTGCCGCCGCCGGTGACGAGGACGACCTTGCCTTCCAACACGCCCATGAAATCCTCCCATCAAATTCGCTGAATTATGGGAGTGGAGCCTATTCAAGCCGGTCGGCGCGGCGCAAGTCGGGGAAGAGCCGGGCCCAGAGACCGGTGACGATGAGCGCGCCGACGCCGCCGAAGACGGCCGCCCGCACCGGGCCCAGCCAGCGGGCGACGAGGCCGCTCTCGAACTCGCCGAGTTCGTTGGACGCGCCGATGAACACCGAGGAAACGGCGGCGACCCGGCCGCGCATGGCGTCGGGCGTGACCAGCTGCACCAGCGTCTGGCGTATATAGACGCTGAGCATGTCCGCGCCGCCGAGCACGGCCAGCGCCGCCACCGACAGCCACAGCGTGTTGGAGAGGCCGAAGACGATGGTGGCCGCCCCGAACATCGCCACGCCCGCGAACATGAACAGGCCGGCCTTGCGGCGGATCGGATTGGCGGCGAGCCAGAGCGCCACCACGGTCGCGCCGATCGCGGGCCCGGCGCGGAGGATGCCGAAGCCCTGTGGGCCCACGTGCAGCACGTCGCGCGCGAACACCGGCAGCAGGGCGGTGGCCCCGCCCAGCAGCACCGCGAACAGGTCGAGGCTGATGGCGCCGAAGACGATCTTCTGGCGCCAGACGTAGGCCAGGCCCTCCTTCATCAGCTGCCAGCGCGAGCCTGGGTTCACCTCGGGCTGGCCGCTCTTGCGGATCGAGAAGACGAAGACGCCCGCCAGGCCATAGAGGGCGAAGGTGGTGAAGTAGGCCGTCTCTGGCGCGTGCATCAGCAGCAGGCCGCCGGCGGCGGGGCCGGCGATCGAGGCCGTCTGCCAGGCCAGCGAGTTCCAGGCGATGGCCCGCGGCAAGAGCTTGCGCGGCACCAGCATGGGCCCCAGCGCCGTGTTGGCGGGCGCGAAGAACGCGCGGCTGGCGCCGAACAGCGCGGCGATGCAGAGCAGCAGCATCGGGTTCGCCCAGCCGTTGACCGTGGCGATGGCCAGCGTCAGCACTGACGCGATCTCGCCGGCCAGGCACAGCAGCAGCACCTTCTTGCGGTCGTAGCGGTCGGCCGCCTCGCCGGCCGGCAGGGTCAGCAGCAGCACCGGCACGAAGGCCGCGAGCCCGATCATGCCCACCAGGAAGGCGCTCTCCTCGACCGAGCGGGTCTCGCGGGCGAGCACATACATGTGCCAGCCCATGGCCACCGACTGGATCTGGCTCGCGAAGCTGCCGGTCCAGCGGGAGCCCCAGAACGCCAGGTAATCGCGCTCCTTCAGCAGGGCGCGGGCGGAGGGGACCTCGTCCCTCTGGTCGTCGGGGGAAGCTTCGGACATGCGGCCGCGGCAAGCTGCCCTGTGTCGGCGTGCGTCGCAACGGCGTTGACGCAGCTCAGCGCGGGCCCTATTTGCGCGCTTCCCGTAGGAAGGCCCGGAGGGCCCTTAAGATGCGACGACGTCCGCACGCCTAGGCGCTGAACCACCCGGCAGGCTTGAGCATTCAAGCCCTCCTGCCGACGACGTCGAAAACACCCGCATCTCGAGAACTCATCCATGTCCGTCGAATGCTGCGCCCCCCCGGCGGCGCTTTCTCTCGTCCACGAGACCCCGCAGGACGCCGCCGCCATCGAGGCGCTGCTGGACCGCGCCTTCGGTCCCGGCCGCTTCGCCAAGTCGTCCGAGCGCGTGCGCGAGTTCGCCGACTTCGCCCCCGAGCTGAGCTTCTGCGCCTTCGAGGACGGCAAGCTGGCCGGCGTCGTCCGGATGTGGCGGGTGAACGTCGGCGAAACGCCGGTGGTGTTCTTAGGTCCCCTGGCGGTCGAGCCCGGTCTGCAGAGCGCCGGCTTCGGCGCGCGGCTGGTGGCCCGGGCCTGCGCGGCGGCCGCGGCGGCCGGCGCGCCCGCGGTGCTGCTGGTGGGCGACCCTCCGTACTTCGAGCGCTTCGGCTTCGGTCCCGCGCCCGAGGCCGGCATGCCGGGCCCCGTCGACCAGCGCCGCGTGCTGATGCTGCCCTTCCAGGACGTGACGCTCCGCGGCCCCGTTCGGCCGCGATAGGTTGAGGCGACTCCGCAGCGCCCCTACCTTGCGCGGGTGACCGCCAAGACCACCCTCGACGACCTGGCCGACGCCGCCCAGCCCAGGCGCGGCCTGCCGCCCGTGCACCTGTGGAACCCCGACCGCTCGGGCGAGATCGACATCGTCATCCGCAAGGACGGCGCCTGGGTGCACGAGGGCGGCGAAATTCGCCGCGAGGCGCTGGTCCGGCTGTTCTCGACCATCCTGCGCAAGGACGCCGACGGCACATACCTCGTTACCCCTGTCGAGAAGCTGAGGATCGTCGTCGAGGACGCGCCCTTCGTCGCCGTCCGGGTCGACCGCGTGGGCCAGGCCCTGCGCTTCACCACCAATGTCGGCGACGAGGTCGAGGCCGGCCCCGACCATCCGATCCGGGTCGAGACGGGCGAGGACGGCGCGCCGCGCCCCTACGTCCACGTCCGCGGCGGACTGGAGGCGCTGGTCTCGCGCCCCGTCTTCTATGAGCTGGTGGAGCTCGCCGAGGAACGCGACGGCGCGCTGGGCGTGGTCTCGAACGGCCTGTTCTTCGAGATCGGCCGCGCATGAACGATCTCTCGCGTCCCGCCGACCTGAAGAGCTGGATCGCCGACCACCTCGACCCGCTGCACGACGACGCGCCGGTCTCCGGCCTGCAGCGCCGCTCGGACTACGACCTCACGCCCGGCGGCCCGGCGGCGCCGCCGGACGAGCCGCTGACGCCGGCCTCGGTGCTCATCGGCCTTGTCGAGCGCGAGGCGGGCTACACCGTCCTGCTCACCCGCCGCGCCGATACGCTGCGCCGCCACACCGGCCAGGTGGCCCTGCCCGGCGGCCGCCAGGACCCCGGCGAGACCGCCTGGGAGACGGCGCTGCGCGAGGCGGAGGAGGAGATCGCGCTGGAGCGCCGCTTCGTCACCCTGGCCGGCCTGTCGACGCCCTACCAGACCGGCACCGGCTACCTCGTCACCCCAGTCGTCGGCTTCGTCGCGCCCGGGTTCACGCTCACGCCCAATCCGGGCGAGGTGGCCGACATCTTCGAGACGCCCTTCGGCTTCCTGATGGAGCCCGGCAACTACGAGGAGCACGAGCGCCAGATGCCGAACGGCGAGACCCGCCGCTTCTACGCCATGACGCACAACAAGCAGTACATCTGGGGCGCCACGGCGGGCATCCTGCGCGCCCTGTACGACCGGCTCTACGGGGCGGCCCTTGCTTAGGCTCCTGCTCCTGCGCGGCGCGCTGATGGCGACGCCCTTCCTGCTGTGGTTCGTCTGGCGGGCCTGGGCCCGACGCAACGGCCGCGAGCCGGGCGCCACGCCCTGGACCTGGCTGTTCGCCGCGGGCGCGATCCTCGTCGGTCTGTCGTTGATGGCGAGTGCGCTTTTCCATACCGACAACCGGGGCCAGACCTATGTGCCGGGCGAGGTCGGTCCCGACGGCCGGGTGACCGAGGGGCGCTACGAAAACCGATGACCGACACGCACACGCCCGAAACCCTGGGACAGCCGGCCTGGATGACCGCCCGGTCCGCCGTCCGCGTGATGGACGCGCTGGAGGCCGCCGGCGGCCCCGACTGCGCCCGCTTCGTCGGCGGCTGCGTGCGCAACACGATCATCGGCGTGAAGGTCGACGACGTCGACATCGCCACCCGCCTGACGCCCGACGCGGTGACCAGGGCGCTGGAGGCGGCGGGCATCCGGCCTGTCCCCACCGGCATCGAGCATGGCACCGTCACCGCCATCGCCGACCACACGCCCTACGAGATCACCACCCTGCGCCGCGACGTCACCACCGACGGCCGTAGAGCCACCGTGGCCTTCACCGACGACTGGGCGGAAGACGCCGCCCGCCGCGACTTCACCGTCAACGCCCTCTACGCCCGCCGCGACGGCTCGATCTTCGACCCGAGCGGCCACGGCGTCGCCGACGCCCGCGCCGGCCGCATCGTCTTCATGGGCGACCCGGAACAGCGCCTGCGCGAGGACCACCTGCGCAACCTGCGCTTCTTCCGCTTCCACGCCTGGTATGGCCGCGGCGCTCCCGACGCCGCCGCCGTCGCCGCCTGCGCGGCGCTGAAGGACGACATCCGCCACCTGGCCCCCGAGCGCATCTCCAAGGAGCTGTTGAAGCTCTTGGCCGCCGACGACCCGCGCGCGTCCGTGCGCCTGATGGCCGAGACCGGGGTGCTGGCCGTCATCCTCGACGTCCCCGCCAACGTCGCCCGCTTCGACGGCCTGGTCGCCATCGAGAGCGAGCAGCTGTTCGAGGCCGACGCCGTCCTGCGCCTGGCCGCCCTGCTGCCCAATGACCAGACCGGCGCCCTGCGGCTGGCCGAGCGCCTGCGCCTCTCCAACGCCGACCGCGACCGCATCGCGGCCGCGCTGGCGCCCACCCCTGAACTGAAGAGCTGGATGAGCCCGCGGGAGATCCGCCGGGCCGTCTATCGCACCGGCCAGCCCGCCTTCCGCGATCGCGCCAAGCTCGCCTGGGCCGCCGCCGAGAGTTCCGCGACCGCGATGCAGTGGCGGGGCATGATCGCGCTCGCCGAGGGCTGGACGGCCCCGACATTCCCGCTCACCGGCGAGGACGTCATCAAGGCCGGCGCCCCCAAAGGCCCGATGGTCGGCCGCGTCCTGCGCGAGGTCGAGGACTGGTGGATCGACCACGACTTCCTCGACGACAAGCTCAGCGCCATCGAGAAGCTGAAGGCGGTCGTCCAGGGGATGGCCTATTGAGCGCCGGTCGCCCGCCCAAGGTCGCCATCCTCAAGACCGGCCAGCCGCCGGCCCAGGCGATCCCGACGTTCGGGACCTATCCCGACATGTTCATGCGGCTGCTGGGGCCGGACGCCTACGCCTGGCGCACCTATGCCGTCGACGAGGGCCAGTGGCCGGACGCGCCCGAGGACAACGACGCCTACATCGTCACCGGCTCGGCCTGCGGAGTCTATGACGACACGCCCTGGATCGGCGACCTCATGGCGTTCCTGCGGTCGGCCAAGGGCCGCGCCAAGCTGGTCGGCGTCTGCTTCGGCCACCAGGCCATGGCCCAGGCCTTCGGGGGCCAGGTGGTGAAGTCGGACAAGGGCTGGGGCGTCGGCGCCCACGACTACGCCGTCGTCTCCCAAGAGCCCTGGATGGACCCGGCCAAGGACGCGGGCGCTGCCCTCCGCCTTCCGGCCTCCCACCAGGACCAGGTGGTCACCCTGCCGCCCAGCTCCGCGGTCTTCGCGCGGTCCGAGTTCACACCCTACGGCGGCCTCGTCTGGCGCGACCAGCCGGCCATCTCGCTCCAGCTCCACCCCGAGTTCGAGCCCGCCTACGCCAAGGCCCTGATCGAGGCCCGCCGCGGCGCGCTCTATCCCGACGCCCAGGCCGACGCCGCCGTCGCCAGCTACGCGGGCGCCGACGACCGGGCGCGTGTGGGCCAATGGATTGGGCGGTTCCTGGCGGGGTGACGCCTGGCGCTGCTCGCAGCAGACCCATCTAAAGCGGTCCTCTGCTCAGCTGGCGTGGCGCCGGTCTCGCCCATCGCCGCGTTACTGCAGGGGCGCAGCCTCCGCTAACGGGATCAACTCTCGCTGGATGAAGTCGACCCGGCCGAGCAGCATCTCGGCATGTTCTCGGGTCGGCGCCACCTCGATTGGATAGCACTCGGACAGGTCCTGACCCTCGAGAACGTTGTAGGCCCAGTCCTGCGCGATGCCGCAGTAAAGGTCGAGCGCGAGCGCCGGCGACGGCGTGTCGTCGGTTTCGAAGTGCATTGGGGGCAGGTCCCCCACAACGGCCCACCGCTCGGCGTCTTCCGGCTTGCGAGGCTGATCGAAGCGCACAAGGAACAGCGCCAGGATCGGCGCCACGCCGAACGCCAGCACCATATTGGAGACTGGCCTTGGGCTGTCGTTCTCGACGAACGCCTTGGCCTCGGCTTGGAGGGCAGCGAGAGCTTCGACCTCCTCTTCGCTTTCGTAGTCGAGGCTAGAGCCGACCGGGAATGCGGATGTGTCCACGAGCATGGCGACAGACTACTCAAGGCCCGTCGGTCAGAGAAGAACATAGTGACAACGAAGGCGAACTGCGGAGCCCGCGGCGTGGCGTTTCCGCGTTTCCCCGTGTCTTCGCGGACGGCGGCGCCTATATGGGGGGCACAGAATAGGGAGAAGGCGATGCGCGGTTTCAGATCCAGGTTTTCGGCCGTACTCGGGGTCGCCTTCTGCATCGGCCTGATGGCGGCCGACACGGCCGACGCCGCCCGCCGCGGCGGCGGCTTCGGCAGCCGCGGCGCCCGCACCTATCAGGCGCCGCCCCCCACCAAGACCGCGCCGCAGCCCGCGGCCCCCATCCAGCGGTCGATGACCCAGCCGGCGCCCGGTCAGGCTGCGCCGAAGGCCGCGACGCCCGCGGCGGCCCCCGCCGCCGCCCGCGCCGCGCAGCCGCCCCGCCGCGGCGGCATGATGGGCGGCCTGCTCGGCGGCCTGCTGCTGGGCGGCCTGATCGGCGCCATGCTCGGCAACGGCTTCGGCGCCGGCATGATGGGCTTCATGTCCGTGCTGCTCCAGCTGGCGGTCGTCGCCGGCATCGTCTTCCTGCTCGTGAAGCTGTTCCGTCGCCGCTCGCACCAGCCCGCCATGGCCGGCGCCGCCTCTTGGGCGAACCCGACCGCGGCCCGCGCGCCCTACCCGCCCCAGCCGCAGGACTTCGGCGCGACCGCGTCGCCGCGCGCCGGCTACGCCCCGGCCAGCGCCGCGCCCGCCGCCGCCACGCCCGTCGAGATCCTCATCACGCCCAAGGACCGCGACGCCTTCGAGCGGCTGCTGATGGAGGTCCAGGACGCGCTGGGCCGCGAGGACTACGGCGCGCTCCGCGAGCGCACGACGCCCGAGGTCATGGGCTTCCTCGCCGAGGACATGGCGCAGCACGCCACCGAAGGCCGCCGCAACGAGATCTCCGGCACGAAGCTGCTGGAGGCCGACGTCGCCGAAGCCTGGCGTGAGGACGATCGCGAATACGCCACCGCCGCGATGCGCTACGAGGCCCTCGACGTCACCCGCGACCGCACCACCGGCGCCGTCCTGGAAGGCGATCCCGACCGCCCCACCCAGACCACCGAACTCTGGACCTTCGTCCGCCACCAGGGCGGACCGTGGAAGCTCTCGGCGATCCAGGAAGCGTAACCGGGCCTGCACGGCCAGGTATGGAGGCTCACTCCGCCGGGCGCGTCCGGAACCACGGGTCCCGCCCGCCGGGCATCGGGATCTGGTTCGGTCCGGGTCGCCAGGTGGTGGTGCGCTCGTGCTCGGCCCGCCCGGTCTCGGGATTGGGCGTGTAGCCCACCACCTTCTTCTCTCCGGTTTCCGGGTCTTCCTCGATCTTGAAGAACCGCATCAGGATTTCGGTCGGCTCCTCGGCGATCTGAGGCTCCACCATCTTCACGCGGAAGGTCCGGGGCGCGTTCACCCCGGCCATCCAGCGCAGTTGCTTCAGCTGCACCTCGGTCACATAGGCCGTGCCCGGCGTCGCCGCCTGGGCCAGCTCCCAGCCCTTGTCGGCCCACATCTCGGCCTGGATGCGCTTGCCCGTCTGCACCGCGTCCTCGAACTCGGGAAAGCGCCGGCGCCAGTAGAAGATGGTCGACAGCGACGGCATGGTCGGGTCCTTGCCGATGGAGGTCAGGCTCTCGCCCGCGCACAGCCGGTCGAACACCGCCTGCGCCGTCGCCTCGCACAGCCCGAACGGCTGGCCCCGCACGCCCGCCGGCCGCCCGCCCAGCGTCCGCGCCGCCTCCAGCGCCTCGCCGAACTCCGGCTTCTCCTTCGCCCACTTCGCCACCGCCTCGGGCGTCGGCATCCCTGCCTCGGCGCAGATCCGATAGATCAGCTCGCCCGCCGCCACCCGCTCCAGCAGCCGCCGCGCCAGCGCGTCCGACCACCGCACATAGACGCGCCCCTCCACCGCCGCCCGCCACGCGGGACGCCGCTTGCCCTTGGCCATCGCCAGCCTCGCTCGCCAATTCCGATTTCTGGAAAGCGCCTCGCCGGGCCCAGGCCACACGACGCAACGCTGCCCGAAGCTTCGCACAATTGCGCGCGAAGGTCAAGAACAAATGCAGAACTCCCCGTCGCCCAAGCACAAGACCCTGGCCGACGTGTCCTGACCGCCAGTCGGCCGGCCGACGATCAGAGACAGCCGCTGTCGCCGAAGTTGACGTGCAGCTCGCTCATCCGCCCCTGGGTGTCGCCGCGCCAGTGGACGCTGAGCACACGTGTGCAGCCGGGCGGGTCGAGATCGGTGGCCGCCTTCCCCAGGATCGGCTGACCGGGGGCTCCGGCATCGGTCATCCGCTCCACCTTCAGCCCCTGGCTGCGCAGGTAGTCCGCCAGTCCCGCCTCAGGCGACCCGACCGGCCACCGCTGCTCGATCCGCGACTTAACCAGCTGCGCGCCGGCCTCGGAGGTCGCCTGGCTCTCGACGCCCTCGAACAGCGGCGACCGCGGCAAGGGCGGCGCGCACGCGGCCAGCGCCACACACGCCCAGACCGCCAGCATGGGAAGCGTCACGTGCCGCATGCGACCTCCTCGCGCCGGTATCCGCCGGGATGCACCCCGCCGCACTTACTGCCCCAGCGGAGCCGCGGGAGAGGGACCATCCGCCGAAGAGCGGATGGCGGAGGTGGCAAGCCCAGCCCCCGGCGTGCCGTCGATCTTCGCTGTCGCTGAGGAACCACTTCCCCCTGCACCTGACAACCCTAGTGCCTTCGCCGCAGGCCTCGCCGCCGAAGCGGGGGTCGCGGGGCGCGGAGATGTGACAACTACAGAGCGTCCATGTGCGCCGGTCAAATCCGCCGCGGTTAGAAGCACCAGGGGAACAAGCACGCCCGCCGCGAACAGGGTAGCGCTCAGCGCCTCCAGGCGGGCGGCGCCCCGCTCGGTGCGGTGCCTCTCCCTCCAGTAGCGATCGATGAGGTCGTCCGCGAGAACAGGCGTATCATCGTCTGTGTCTGGGTCGAACGCCACGCGGGCTCCAGCCTGCTCCCAAGTATGAGCGATGATGTTCTGATGATGGTGCCTGGCGCGATGGTGTCGGTAGAAGATGTACGGCAGGATGCCGCCGATGAGCAGCCCGAGTACGAAGAGCCAAAGGCCAACTAGGAAGACGTACCGCGGTGGACCGTCGCTCCAGGCGCTGAGCAATCCCGAGGTCAAACCCACGGCACCGGCAGCGTTCCCGACGGACAGAGCCAAAGACCACCGCCTGCGCCACTCATCACGCTTGGAGGCTTCCTCCTGCGCTCGCTCGCGGAACGGACGACGGCGCTCCTCCTCCGCAGCCAGAACACGCCTAGCTTCGTCGGCGACTAGCTCGCTTGCGGTGCTATTGGCCGCCATAGATTTCGCCCCGCCTTCGATCGTGCCGGAGCGCGTTGAGGTGACACCCCCAACCGTTCGCCCACTTACTTAGAGAGAAACACTTGCATCCGAGCCAGAATGAACTCTTGCAGTAGAGGATGCTCTTTTACAGCCTCAAAGGCCGCACCCAGATCTGCCTGTCGGAACCTCGTAATGAGGGCCGCGTAGAGACGCTGAGGGGTCCGAGCCTCTGCAGTTAGCAATCCACTGTTTGCCGCGGAGAGTACTCCGTTTATTCGCTTTGCGAGCTGCTTCTGGTCATCTCTCTGAAGCCCGCTGACGGAGAGCAACTCGTCGAGAAGATCGCGCCACTCCCGCTCTGTCGAGCGGGATGGCACCGGCTGCTCTTCCTCAACCTGCCACCACACGTGAGTGCAGTCGTAATCGCTCAATGCGGTCTTTACGGCGCCGGGTGGCAGCTCAACGTCGGTAACCCGCATCCCCCAAGGAATCTTATCCGTGATTGTGCCTGCCGACTTCCTCGTAGCTCGCACTTCGCCATCTACTATCCGCGCATAGAGCCACCCAGGCGGCGCGGCCTCAACCAAAGCGATCGCGGTCGCCGCGCGAGATACTTCCGCGCGTTCAGATGCTGCGCGGTGAACTGCAGCGGCCGAAGCGGTCTCGCAGAGTTCTCTGAGCCAGATGCGTGGCAGGAGCAACTCAGAGGCAAAGCGATTTGCCTCCTCCTCCATGCGCCAATACCCAGTGTTCCCGGAGTCGCCCTCCTCCTGATCAGCCACATCAACGATGGTGCCCATGTGCCATGGGATGCGGATGTGCCCGTACTCATGAGCTAAAGTGAACCTGCGACGGCGCTCTGGGCGGTCTGTATTGACGAAGACCCGCGGGCGTTTACCAGGCACTTTGAGATCGGCAGTGATGCCGTCGACATCTGCCGGCATCTGCACAAAGCGGACCTCCGCGAACTCTTCGACAAGCTCTCGGATAGGCACGGGAGGGGTGAGCTGGCGCCGCTCAATGATTCGTCGCGCAAGCGCGACTTCAGGCAGGATCACGATCAGCTATGCTGCTGCAGCCAGTTCCTAATGTGCGCTAGCTTATCTGGGTTTCCAGAACGAGCAGCAAGCCTCTCCTCATAGGCAACCTTCAGTGTATCGGAGAAACTCTTGCGACGCTTGTGCGCAGTGATGATGTGCGGCAGCACGTCTGGATCCAACGCCCAAGCGGCGTACTCTTCCTCTGTCATGCCAAGGAATGAGTAGATCGGGCCAAGATCGTCGGCAGATTCATGCCACATCTCGACATAGTCGTCGATCTCCTCGTCTTCGACGAGACCAGCGACCGCTAGGTCGATGAACGCGCTCATGAAGCTATACCTTAATCTTGCGACCCTTGACCGCCGGCTTAATGTATAGCCCGGTCACAGGGTCCGCTACGGCAACGTGGTTGCCCCTCTTATCGTACACTTCTATCTCGCCGTGCAGTCCGTCCCACTCGTACAATCGCTTGCCGTCGAGACTCCGCCACCGCTTTCGTCCGTCGAACGCACCCAGTGCTTGACACAAGTCCAAGATGGAAGGGGTCGGTATCGGCTTCACCGCCGGTTGCCCTAACATGATTCGGCGAATCGCTGCGTCCCACAGGTCAAGCCCGACCTCCTCCCCCCGTCATCCCCCGTTGACTCCCGCCCTCCCGTCCCCGACACATCCGCCAACTCTCGCGGGAGAGGCCGGATTCTTGAGTCCGGCGCCGAAGGCGCAACCGCCCCGGAAACGCTCAGGCAAAAGGACCGCGCGGGCTGATGAACGCTGGAAAGTTCCTTCTTCGCTCGTGACGAGCTTCGAAGGACGCCGAAGGAGCAGAGGGTCGCCAGGCTAGCGCCGGCCCGAAATCTCTCAGGCCCAATGGACAGCGGGGGCGCGAACGAGACGGACCGCTCGTCGGTTGACCGTTCGCCGCATCGTCAGCCGGAGTCCGCGCGCGTCATGACCGATCCCAACGCCCCCCTGGCGCCGAACACCGTCAGCGAACTGCCGGCCGAGGCCGTGCTGAAGACCACCCCGCTCACCGAAACCCACGTGGCGCTGGGCGCCCGCATGGTCCCCTTCGCCGGCTACTCCATGCCGGTGCAGTACGCGGAAGGCGTGATGAAGGAGCACCTGTGGACGCGGGAGAGCGCCGGGCTGTTCGACGTCTCCCATATGGGCCAGGCGCGGATCCGCGGCGTGGCCCCGCTGGCGGCGTTCGAGGAGATCGTGCCGGGCGACTACATCGGCCTGAAGCCCGGCAAGCAGAAGTACTCGCTGCTGCTCAACCGCCAGGGCGGGATCATCGACGACCTGATGGCCGGCCGGCCGATCGCCATCGACGGCTCGGGCGACGACGGCCTGTTCGTGGTGGTCAACGGCGCCTGCAAGGACAACGACTTCAGGGTCATCGACGACGAGCTGTCGCCCCAGGTGCAGATCGAGCGGCTGGAGGACCGCGCCCTCATCGCCATCCAGGGGCCCAAGGCGGTCGACGCCCTGAAGCTGCACGTACCCGAGGTCGTGACCATGGCCTTCATGGACATCCGCCTGCTGGAGGGCTTCGGCGCCGACCTCATCGTCTCGCGCTCGGGCTACACGGGCGAGGACGGCTTCGAGATCTCGGTCCCGGCGCACGCCGCCACCACGGTCTGGAACAAGCTCTTGGCCGACGAGCGGGTGAAGCCGATCGGCCTGGGCGCGCGGGACAGCCTGCGCCTGGAGGCCGGCCTGCCGCTCTACGGCCACGACCTGGACGAGACCGTCTCGCCCGTCGAGGCGGGGCTGACCTTCGCGATCAACAAGAACCGTCGTGAACAGCGCGATTTCCCGGGCGCGAGCCGGATCGCCAAGGAGCTCGCCGAGGGACCCGCCCGCGTCCGCGTGGGCCTGAAGGTGCTGGAAGGCGCCCCGGCCCGCGAAGGCGCCGAAGTCGCCGACGAAAGCGGCAAGGTGGTCGGCGTCGTCACGTCGGGCGGCTATTCGCCGAGCCTGCGCTACGGAGTAGCCCTGGCCTTCGTGCCGCCGGCGCTGGCCGAGGCCGGCACGCCGCTGAAAGTCATCGTCCGCGGCAAGGCCCAGGCGGCCGAGGTCGTGAAGACCCCCTTCGTCCCGCAACGCTACGTGCGGAAGGCGAGCGCGTGACGCGGCTATCCTCCTTCATCCGTCATCCCGGCCGCAGCGAAGCGGAGAGCCGGGACCCAGGGGCGGTGCGCAAGGCCTCTGGGTCCCGGATCGGCCTCACGGCCGTCCGGGATGACACCCGTTTTTGCATTCAGACGAATTCCTAGGAGACCCCGATGCGCTTCACCAAGGATCACGAGTGGGTGTCGCTGGACGGCGACGTGGCCACTATCGGCATCACCGAGCACGCGGCCGGCCAGCTGGGCGACGTGGTGTTCGTCGAGACGCCCCAGGTCGGCAAGGCCGTGAAGGCCGGCGAGGCCTTCGCGGTCGTCGAAAGCGTGAAGGCCGCCTCCGACGTCTACGCCCCGGTCAGCGGCGAGGTGGTCGAGGCCAACGACGCCCTGTCGGGCGCGCCCGAGACCGTCAACCAGTCGGCCGAGGGCGAAGGCTGGTTCGCCAAGGTCAAGGTGGCCAACCCGTCCGAGCTCGACGCCCTGATGGATAAGGCCGCCTACGACGCCTACGTGGCCTCGCTCTAACTCCAGGTCCTCCCCGATGCGATACCTCCCGCTCACCCCGGCCGACCGGGCCGAAATGCTGGCCACGATCGGCGCGCCCGACATCGACGCGCTGTTCGCCGACGTGCCGGCCGCGGCGCGCAAGGCCGACCTGTTCGACCTGCCGCTGCACGCGGGCGAGCTGGAGGTGGAGCGGGAGCTCAGCAGTCTGGCGGCGCTGAACCGGCCGGCCGGCGCGGGGCCATTCTTCTGCGGCGCGGGGGCCTATCGCCATCACGTGCCGGCGAGCGTCGACCACATCATCCAGCGCTCGGAATTCCTGACCAGCTACACGCCCTACCAGCCGGAAATCGCCCAGGGCACGCTGCAGGTCCTGTTCGAGTTCCAGACCCAAGTCGCGGCCCTGACCGGCCTCGATGTGGCCAACGCCTCGATGTACGACGGCTCCACCGCCTGCGCCGAAGCGGTGATGATGGCCCAGCGCGTCACCCGGCGTGAGAAGGCCATCCTGTCGGGGGGCCTGCACCCGCACTACGCGGCGACGACCCAGACCATCGCCCACGCCGAGGGCATGGAGATCGTCCGCCAGGCGGCGGCCATCGACGCCGAGGCCGCGGTCATCGACGCGATCGACGACGAGACCGCCTGCGTCGTGGTGCAGACCCCGAACGTCTTCGGCGTGGTGACCGACGTCTCGAAGATCGCCGAGGCGGCGCATGCCAAGGGCGCGCTGCTGATCGTGGTGACGACCGAGGCGGTCTCGTTCGGCCTGCTGAAGTCGCCGGGCGCCATGGGGGCGGACATCGCCGTCGCCGAGGGCCAGTCGATCGGCAACGCCCTGAACTACGGCGGCCCGTACGTCGGCCTGTTCGCCGCCCGCGAGAAGCTGGTCCGCCAGATGCCGGGCCGCCTCTGCGGCGAGACCGTCGATGCCGAAGGCCGCCGCGGCTATGTGCTGACGCTGTCGACCCGCGAACAGCACATCCGCCGCGAGAAGGCGACGTCGAACATCTGCACCAACTCGGGCCTCTGCGCGCTGGCCTTCACCATCCACCTGTCGCTCTTGGGCGGCAAAGGCCTGAAGCAGCTGGCCGCCATCAACCACGCCAAGGCCCGCGAGCTGGCCGAGGCCGTGAAGGGCGCCGGCCTCGAGGTGCTCACCCCGCGCTTCTTCAACGAGATCGCCGTGCGGACCAAGGGCCCGGCCGCCGCGGTCGTCGACCGCCTGCTGGCCGACGGCATCGTCGCCGGCGTGCCGTTCTCCCGCCTCGACCCGAGCGCCGGCCTGGACGACGTCCTGCTGCTCGCCGCCACCGAAACCACCACCTCCGCCGACATCGCCGCGCTGAAGGACGCCCTTTCCCGATGAGCATCGTGAACGTGGGCCGCCCCACCCGCCCCGCCAATACCGATGGGGGCTCCGCCGACGCCGCCGGCTTCCGGTCGCTGACCGGCGGCCGCGCGCTGCTGCAGGACGAGGCGCTGCTGTTCGAACTGGACGGCTGGGACAAGACCGGCGTCGACCTGCCCGTCTGCGAGTTGGATGCGTCAGACCTGGGCGACCTGGTCCGCGACGACCTCGCCCTGCCGGGCCTGTCCGAGCCCGAGGCCGTCCGCCACTACGTGCGCCTGAGCCAGAAGAACCACGCCATCGACCTGGCGCTCTATCCGCTGGGCTCGTGCACGATGAAGCACAACCCGCGGCTCAACGAGAAGATGGCCCGCCTGGCCGGCTTCGCCGACCTGCACCCGCTCCAGCCGGTGGCCACGACCCAGGGCGCGCTGCAACTTATGGACCGGCTGGCCCACTGGCTGAAGACGCTCACCGGCATGCCCGCCGTCGCGCTGTCGCCCAAGGCCGGCGCGCACGGGGAGCTGTGCGGCCTGCTGTGCATCAAGGCCGCCCACGAGGCCAACGGCCAGGGCCACCGCCGCACCGTGCTGGTCCCGACCTCGGCCCACGGCACCAATCCGGCCACCGCCGCCTTCGTCGGCTATTCCGTGACCGAGATCGCCCAGACCGAGGACGGCCGCGTCGACCTCGCCGACCTGGCCGCCAAGCTCGGCCCGGACGTCGCGGCGATCATGGTCACCAACCCCAATACCTGCGGGCTGTTCGAGCGGGACATCCTGGAGATCAGCCGCCTGACCCACGAGGCGGGCGCCTACTTCTACTGCGACGGGGCCAACTTCAACGCCATCGTCGGCCGCGTGCGGCCGGGCGACCTCGGCGTCGACGCCATGCACATCAACCTGCACAAGACCTTCTCCACGCCGCATGGCGGCGGCGGACCGGGCGCGGGCCCGGTGGTGCTGTCCGAGGCGCTGGCGGCCCATGCGCCGGCCCCGTGGATCGTCTCCGGCGCCGCCGGCCTCAAGCTGAAGGAAGAGGACGCCGGCTTCGGCCGCCTCTGCGCCTTCCACGGCCAGATGGGCATGTTCGTCCGCGCGCTGGCCTACATGCTGAGCCACGGCTCGGACGGACTGCGCCAGGTAGCCGAGGACGCCGTGCTGAACGCCAACTACGTCAAGGCCAGCCTGTCGGACGTCATGACCCCGGCGTTCCCGGACGGCCCCTGCATGCACGAGGCCCTGTTCGACGACGCCTGGCTCGACGGCACCGGCGTGACCACGCTCGACTTCGCCAAGGCGATGATCGACGAGGGCTTCCACCCGATGACCATGTACTTCCCGCTGGTCGTCCATGGCGCGATGCTGATCGAGCCCACCGAGACCGAGAGCAAGCAGGAGCTGGACCGCTTCTGCGGCGCCCTACGGGCGCTGGCGCAGGCGGCGAAGGCCGGCGACGCCGAGCGCTTCAAGAGCGCGCCGCACCTGGCGCCGCTGCGCCGGCTGGACGAGACCCTGGCGGCGCGGAAGCCGAAGCTTGTGTGGCAGCCGCAACCCGCAGGTGTGGCGCCGGCGCCATTAGCCGCGGAATAGACGCGCGTTAGGAAAATTTAACGCGCCGGCCGCTTTACGACTCCGTGCCGGATTCACATATCTGGAAACGTGACGACGGAACCTCCCCTTCCGCCGCGCGCGCCCAGGTCCGTTCACGTGTCTTTCGCCATGCCATCATTGCGCGTCTACCGCGCCACGGACGATCTCGCGCGCGAGATTGTGAGCCGCTTCGTGCGGTACGGGCTGGTCGTGCTCGGCCTGGCCATCATCGTGGCCGGCCTCCTGATCGCGCCGCTGCCGGGCCCCGGCGGGATCCCGGTCATCGTGGTCGGGCTGATGATCGTGCTGCGCAACTCGTTTTACGCGCGCCGCCAGTTTGTGAAGTTCCAGCGGGCGCATCCGAAGACCGCCTATCCGATCCGCCGCCTGCTGCGGCGGGAGCCTGAGGTGTTCCCGGTCTTTTGGCAGCAGACCCTCCGCGTCGAGCGCGTGATCCTGCCGAGCCGCTTCCGGTTCGCGGTGAAGACGCGGCAGCGCTTCAAGCGCCGCCGCGGCTAATTCTTCCTATTGCAGCTTGGTCGCCAGCTGGCTGATGCCGCGGTCGACCAGCGGGTCCGACTTCGACTGAGCGAGGCGACCGGCCAGCACCGTTTCGGTGGCGCGGGCGGCCATGTCGATCGCCGCGGCCTTCACCTGGGCGGCGGCCTCGGCCTGGGCGGCCTCGATCTTCCGCTCGGCGAGCTGGGTGCGCAGCGCGAGGTCCTCCTGCAGGCGGACCTTGGCCTCGGCGGCCAGGCGCTGAGCGCTGGCCTGAGCCGTCTCGATCAGGTCGCGCGCTTGGGCCTCGGCCTCGACGCGCTGCTTGTTGATGTCGGCCAGCAGGGCCTCGGCTTCGGCGCGGATGCGCGCGGCCTCGTCCAGGTCAGCCTTGATCTTCTCGGCCTTCGAATCGAGGGCCGAGCCGGCCATCTTGAAGGCGCCCGCCATCCAGAGGATGGCCAGGAAGACGATCAGGCCGGCGCCGACCCACAGCTCGGGATTGGCGAGGTTCCAGAACTCGGCGTGGAAGATCGCGGGCATCGCTTATCCCTGGGACTTGACGGCGGCGGCGACGGCGTCGCGCGGCGCCTTGGCGCCCGTCAGCTTCTCGATCATCGCCTCGGCGGCGTCGGTGGCGACGGTCGACAGCTGCTGCATGGCCTGGTCGCGAGCCGCACGGATGCGGGTCTCGGCCTCGGCCTGCTTGGCGGACAGTTCGGCCTCGAGCGCCGCACGGCTGGCGGCGGTCTCGGCCGACGCCTTGGCGCTGGCCTCGGCGGCGGTCCGCTGGGCGGCGGCCCGGGCGTCAGCCAGGGCGCGCTTGGCGGCGTCCGCCTGATTGTCGGCCTCGAGCTGAACAGCGCGGGCGCTGCTCAGCGCGGTTTCGATGGTCTCGGCCCGCTCGTCGAACACGCGCCGGATACGCGGCGCGAACACCTTCGACATGAGGATGTACAGCGCCACGAACAGGATGAGCAGGTAGGCGATCTGGCCGCCCCAGTGCTCGAACTGGAACTGCGGCAGGCCGCCGGAGCCGTGCTCCGCGCCCGTCGAGGTCGCGCCGTGTTCACCCACGCTGGCCGCCGAGGCTTCGGCGGCGTTCTCGACCGAGTGGGTCGCGGCGGGATCGGTCTCTACAGCCATAACTGAACGGTTCCGAGATCAGAAGTTCGCGCGGGCCATCACGCAGCCCGCGCCGACGGACTGGTGGATCAGCCGAACTTCAGCAGGATGCCGAGCACGAACGACAGGATGCCCAGGGCTTCCGCGAGGGCGGCGCCGACGAACAGGTTGCCGATCTGGCTGGCGGCGGCCGACGGGTTGCGCAGGGCGCCCGACAGGAAGTTGCCGAAGATGTTGCCCACGCCGATGCCGGCGCCGATCATGCCCAGCGTCGCGAGGCCGGCGCCGATTTGCTTAGCAGCTTCAAGTTCCATGGATCTGTTCTCGTCCTAGTAGTGGTGGATCAGGATACGGGTCAGTGGCCGTGGCCGAGGTTGACCACGTCGTTGAGGTAGATGCAGGTCAGCACGGCGAAGACGAACGCCTGCAGGAAGGCCACGAGGCATTCCAGCGCCGTCAGCGCCACGACCATGCTCAGGGACAGGGCCGCGCCGGGGATGCCCAGCAGGCCCAGGCCGCCGCTGGCGGCCATGCCGCCCAGCGCCACGACGAAGCCGGCGAACACCTTGAGGGCCACGTGGCCGCCCAGCATGTTGCCGAACAGACGCAGCGCCAGGGTGACCGGCCGCAGCAGGAAGGAGACGAACTCGATGATCACGATCACCGGCAGCAGCACCCACGGCACGCCCGAGGGCACGAAGAGCTTGAAGAAGCCCAGGCCGTTCTTGGCGAAGCCGACGGCCAGCACCAGCAGGATCGTCATCAGGCCGAAGGTGGCGGTGATCGCCAGCTGGGAGGTGACCGTGAAGGTCAGCAGCAGGCCCAGCACGTTCATCGCCAGGATGAACATGAAGATGGTGAACACGAACGGGAAGAACTTCCGACCGTCGTGACCGATGATCGACTCCGCGAGGTTGTCGATCATGCCGAAGAGCGTCTCGCCGACCGCCTGCATCCGGCCGGGGACGACCTGCATCCGCGCGGTGACCAGCGACAGGAAGGCCACGACCGCCACGAAGGCGATGGTCATGGCCATGTGCGAGTTGGTGAATGCAAGCTCGGTCCGGCCGAACAGCGGCAGGTTTACGGTCCCGAAGTCGAGGAGCTTGACGATCTGGAACTGGTGGATCGGGTCGTTCGCGGCCATCGGCCCTAAGACTCCTCGTCGTCGTCAAACGGAACCGAAGGCAGCGGTTCCGCATCCTGCTTCGCCATCGCCATCAGGCGGTTGGCCGTTCGCCGCGCCATCCAGAGCGACAGGGCGAAGCCTAGAAGGACTCCCCCGATCAACCCCCACGGCGTGGTGTTGAAGACTCGGTCGACGATGAAGCCGGCCGCCAATCCCACCAGCACCCCGCCGAGCAGTTCGGCGATGATGCGGTAAGCCTGGCTGACGGCCTGCTCACCGGCGTGCGACGTCACCGGACGCTGGGTCCGGGCCCCCAAGGCGGCCGCCCGTTCGTCGAGGCGTCGGAGCGCCTCTTCGCGTGCGTCATCTTCAGGGGCCATGTACGTGCAATACGAGTTCCCCGGGGAGCGGGCGCCCCCCGGCTTGATCGCGGCGGAACCTATAGACGCGAAGTCGGCGCGTCAAGGCTGGCCGACGCCCCTCTATCTCGCTGATTTTGCTGTGGAAAACTAGCAAGGTCGATGCCCTTGCGGCAGGTGCGACTATTGCGCAGCCATGGCCTCCGCCTGGCGGAGGTCGACCGACACCAACTGGGACACCCCGCGCTCGGCCATGGTGACCCCGAACAGCCGGTCGGTGCGGGCCATAGTGACCGGGTTGTGGGTGATGACGATGAAGCGCGTGGCCGTGCGGCGGCACATCTCGTCGATCATGTTGCAGAACCGGTCGACGTTGGCGTCGTCGAGCGGCGCGTCCACCTCGTCCAGCACGCAGATCGGCGCCGGCTGGGCCAGGAAGACCGCGAAGATCAAGGCCGCGGCGGTCAGCGCCTGCTCTCCGCCGCTCATCAGGCTCATCGAGGCCAGCCGCTTGCCGGGCGGGCAGGCGTAGATCTCGAGGCCGGCTTCAAGGGGATCGTCCGATTCGACCAGCCGCAGCTCGGCCTGGCCGCCTTGGAACAGGGTCTGGAAGAGCGTCTTGAAGTGCTCGTTGATGACGCCGAAGGCAGCCGTCAGGCGCTCGCGGCCCTCGCCGTTCAGCTCGTCGATGCCCTGCCGCAGGCGGGCGATGGCGCCGGTCAGGTCCGAGCGTTCGGCCTGCATGGTCTCCAGGCGGGCGGCGTACTCGGTCGCCTCCTCCTCGGCGCGGAGGTTCACCGGACCGATCGATTCGCGCTGACGCTCGAGGTTGAAGAGGTGCGCCTCCATGCCCTCGGCGTCGGTCGGGATGGCCACCGCCTCGTCGCTGAGCTTCTGGCCGAGCGCCTCCGGCTCCATCTGCGCCGTCTCGCGAATCGTCGTGGTGACTTCAGCCAGCCGCTGGGTGGCGGCCTCCGAGTGGGCGGTGAAGCTGGCGCGCAGCTCTCGGGCCTCGCCGGCCTGAGCCTCGGCGGCGCGGAGCGCGCGGTCGGCCTCGGTGCGCTCCTGCTCGGCCGCGGCCAGGGCGTCCGAGGTCTTCGCCCGCCGGCCCTCCGCCGCCGAGAGCTCGTCCAGCAGCTTCTCGCGGCGCGCCTCCAGCGTCGACGGCGCGGCCTTGGCGGCCTCGAGCGCGGCATGCGCCTTCGTCCGGGCGTCGGCCAGCTGCTCCAAGCGTCTGGCGGCGGCCGTCGAGCGGCGGGTCCAGTCGTCGCGGTCGCGGGCCAGGGCCTCGAAGCGGCGGGTGCGGCCGTCGCGCTCCCGGATCTCGACCTCATAGGCCGAGCGCGCCGCGGCGGCGGCCTCGCGCGCGGCCGCCGAGGCGCCACGCGCGACGGCGAGGCGTTCGGGGAGATCGCCGTCGTCGGCGTCGCCCGACGCGTCCTGCATCACCGTGGCGAGCTGGGCCTCATGCTCCGTGAGTTCGGCTTCGAAGCGGCCGATCAGGTCGTCGAGGGAGGCGGCGCGGGCCTCGTTGCGGGCCGCTTCCTGGTCGAAGCGCTGCAGGGCGTTGCGCGCCTGGGCGGCCTTCTGCTCCAACGTTGGCGGCTCGCGGCGCGCCTGGCGCAGAGCTTCTTCGACCTTGCGCAGCCGTTCGGCGGCGGCGGCCTGCTCGGCGCGCGCAGACTTGGCCTTGGGCTCCAGCTTTTCGATCTCGCCTTCGACCTCGGCCAGGCGGGTCTTCTGCTCCAGGCGGACGGCGGCGGGTTTCGGGGCCTCGGCGCGGGCGGTGAAACCGTCCCAGCGCCAGAGGTCGCCCTCGCGGGATACGAGGCGGCCGCCGGGCGGCAGCAGTTTCTGCAGCCGGTCGCCCTCGGCCCGATCCACGATGGCGACATAGGCGAGGCGGGCGGCGAGCGCGGCGGGCGCTTTCACCAGGGGCGCCAGCGGCGTCGCGCCCTCGGGCCACGCCGGCGCCGGGGCGTCGCGGCCGCCCCAATAGGCCGGGGCAGCCGGATCCAGGGCGGCGTCGAGGTCGTCCCCGACAGCGGCGGCCAGCGCCACCTCGTAGCCGCGATCGGGTGCGACCGAGTCCAGAGCCGGCGTGAAGCCGCCCCGCTTGGCCTGGGCCACGAGGCCGGCCAGGGCGCGCGCCTCGGCGGTGTGGCGGCTCAGCTGCTCCTCCAGCTTCCGGGCGGCCTCGCGGGCGGTCATCTCGCCGGCGACCGCCTGGGTGCGCTCTTCCTCTGCGGCGTCCAGGGCGGCGCGCGCCGCGCTCAGAGCCGCCTCGGCTGACTCCAGCTCGGCCTTGGCCTGCAGCGCCTGTGGATTGGCGGTGGTCGCGACGGCGGCCCGCTCCTGCCGAGCCTGATCCAAGGCGCGGCGGGTGCGGGCTACGCGGCCCTGAGCTTCCTCGACACGGGCGCGGGCCGCCCGGGCGTGGGCCTCACGCGCCGCCATCTCGCCGGCCAGGCGCTCGACCTCGGCGTCGGCGGCGGCGCGGGCGGTCTCGGCGGCCTTGGCGGCGGCCTCCAGTTCGGGGCCGCGCTCGGGCGCGGCGGCGATGGCGGCCTCCACCCCAGCGAGGTCCTCGGCGAGCCGCTTCAGCGCGACCTCGGCGTCTTCCACGATGTGGGTCTCACGCGCGGCGTCAGCATCGATCCGCTCCAGGTCGCCGCTCAGGCGCGACAGCTCGGCGGCGTGAGCCTCCTCCTCGCGCTCGAGACGGTCCTTGTCGATGGCCAGCTTGTGCAGCACCGCCGCAGCGATGGTCTCGGCCTCTCGGAGCGGCTTCAGCGCCTCATCCGCCGCGGCGGCGCGGGTGGTCGCGGCGGCGGCGGCGCGGGCCGTTTCTTCCACCGCGCGGATGGCGGCGGCGGCCTCGGCGGCCAGGCGCTGGGCGGCGGCCTTCGCCTCGGCGTACTTGGCGTACAGTACAGCGCCCTGCAGGGCGCGGATCTCGGCGGACAGGCGCTTATACCGCTCGGCCTGGCGGGCTTCGCGCTTCAGGCGTCCCAGCGCGCTCTCCAGCTCGCCGGCGACGTCGTCCAGGCGCGCGAGGTTGGTCTCGGCGGCGCGCAGCCGCAGCTCAGCCTCATGGCGGCGGGAATGGAGGCCGCTGACGCCCGCGGCTTCTTCGAGGATCAGGCGGCGGTTCTGCGGCTTGGCGGCGATCAGTTCCGAGATCTGCCCCTGGCGTACCAGGGCCGGCGAGCTCGCCCCCGTCGAGGCGTCGGCGAACAGCAGCTGGACGTCGCGGGCGCGGACCTCGCGGCCGTTGATCCGGTAGGTCGAGCCCTCGCCCCGGTCGATCCGCCGGACCACCTCGATCACGGGGTGGTCGTTGAAGGCCGGCGGCGCGCGCCGGTCCGTATTGTCGATGGTGAGCGAGACCTCGGCGTGATTGCGGCCGGCGCGATCGCCGCTGCCCGCGAAGATCACGTCGTCCATCCCGCCGGCCCGCATGGCTTTGGCGGAATTGGCGCCCATCACCCAGCGGAGCGCTTCCAGCAGGTTGGACTTGCCGCAGCCGTTCGGGCCGACGATGCCCGTCACCCCCGTCTCGATCCGGAACTCGGTCGGATCGACGAAGGACTTGAAGCCCGACAGTCGCAGCCGCTGGAAGTGCACCTTAGGTCAGCGCCTCCCGCCCTTGGAGGCCGCCGCGATGGCGGCTTCCATCTCGGCGAGCGAGGGCACGTGATCGCTCTCGACGCGCTTTCCGTTGACGGAGAAGGTCGGCGTGCCCTGGACCTTGTCGGTCTCGACAGCGTAGCGGACACGCGCCTCGAGGGCGTCGAGCGCCTTCTCGTCGCGCAGGCAGGCTTCGAACTGGGCCTCGGTGAGGCCGTTGTTCTTGGCGATCTCGACGAAGATCGGCTTGATGTTCCCGGTCTTCCAGCGCGACTGGCTGCGCAGGATCTCGTCCACGACCTTGAAGTACTTTCCGGGGCCGGCGCAGCGGGCCGTCAGGAAGCCGGCGGCCGCCACCTGCTGCGGCGGCGTCAGCAGCTCGCGGTAGGTCCAGCGCACCTTGCCGGTGTCGATGTACTTCGCCTTCAGCGCCGGGAAGACCTCCTCGTTGAAGTGCGCGCAGTGCGAGCAGCTCACCGACAGATACTCCACGATGTGCACCGGAGCCTTCGGCGAGCCCAGGGTCATGTCCGGGCTGGGATAGGTCGCCTGAGCGGGCGCAGCCCCCGGCGCGAGCGCGAAGCCCGCGCCGATCAGCAGCAGGCCGCGGCGGCCGATCGCCGGCATCTACTTCGAGGCCTCGGCGATGGCGGCGTCCAGTTCGGCGATCGAGATGTCGCCTTCCTTGATCTTCTTGCCGTTCACGACGAACGTCGGCGTGGCCTGGATGCCGTCCTGACGGATGGCCTTGTCCACACGCTCATTCAGGGCGGTCAGGGCCGCCTCGTCGGCGACGCAGGCGTTGAACTGCTCCTCGGTCATGCCGGCCGACTGGGCGACGCGCAGCAGACCGCCGCGCATGTCGCCGCTCTGGAACATCTCCTGCTGACCCCGGAACAGCGCGTCGATGACGGTGAAGTACTTGTCCTTGCCGGCGCAGCGCGCGACCAGGAAGCCGGCGGCGGCCACCTGCTCCGGCGGCGTCAGGAACTCCTTGAAGGTGTAGTGCACCTTGCCGGTGTCGATGTACTTGGTCTTGAAGGCCGGGAAGGTCGTCTCGTTGAAGGCCGCGCAGTGGCTGCAGGTCACCGAGGCGTATTCGACCACCTTCACCTTGGCGTTCGGATCGCCCAGCGTCATGTCGTCGGCCGAGGCCGCGCCTGCGCCGCCGCCCTTGCTGCAGCCGGCCAGCGCCAGGCTCGCGCCCGCCGCGGCGATGAGGAGAAGACGACGGCTGAAAATCGACATCGAAAGACCTTCCGGCAGTTCTGAACGAAAGATTAAAGCGCGATTCCCGTGAAGGGGCGCAAATGCCGCGCCTGGCAAGCCTAATCAGCTTGGCCGCGGCGGTTTCAAGGCAGTCTAGCGTCGGCTCCGCAGGACTCCACGGCCGAGCGCCAGCAGCGCCTGCTTGAGCTTGCCGTCCGGCGCGGCGGCCAGGCCTTGCGCGAGTTCGGCCTCGGCGGCGGCGTCGAGCGGCGCGTTGCGGCGGCGCGGGGTGGCCGCCGGCTCCTGCCGCGTGAGCGGTCCTTGCACGATCCGCAGCTTCTGGACGGCGTCGGAGCCCAGGAACAGGTTCACCCGCGCCAGGATCTCGTGGGCCTGGTGCTGGACGATGGCGGCGGACGGGCCGGCGACGCGGATCTCCAGCGAGGAGGGACCGCCGTTCCGGCCCTTCACCAGCTTCACCGGCTCGGTGCGTCGCGCGATGTCGGGGCCGACCACTTCCTTCCAACGGGCCGAAAGCGCGCTGGCCCCCTGACCGAACTTCGCATCGAGTTCGCGCACGTAGCCGCTTAGCGCGCGGCCGGCCGGGGGCGGCGGGCGGTGGGCCGGCCGGCTTCGCTTGGACTTGAGGATCTCCAGCGCCTCGGCGGTGCTGGGCAGGCGACGTCGCATGCCGCCAGTTTAGCCGGTATGAGGGGGCGTGTCTCTCCGCGCCCAGTTGCTTTCCTGGTACGACGCCAACGCCCGCGACCTCGCCTGGCGCGTGGGTCCGGCCGACCATGCCGCGGGCGTGCGGGCTGATCCCTATTGGGTCTGGCTCTCCGAGGTGATGCTGCAGCAGACCACGGTGCCGCATGCCACGCCCTACTTCCTGAAGTTCACCGCCCGCTGGCCCACCGTAAACGACCTGGCCGCCGCGTCGGATGAGGACGTCATGGCCGCCTGGGCTGGGCTCGGCTACTACGCCCGCGCCCGCAACCTGCTGGCCTGCGCGCGGGCGGTGGCGAATGCGCACGGCGGAGTGTTCCCCGACACGGAAGACGGCCTGCGGGCCCTGCCGGGGCTCGGGCCCTACACGGCGGCGGCCGTCGCGGCGATAGCCTTTGACCGGCCGTCCAATGTGGTCGACGGCAATGTGGAGCGGGTGATGTCGCGGCTGTTCGCGGTCGAACAGCCGCTGCCCGACGCCAAGCCCGAGTTGAAGCGCCTCGCGGCCGCCCTCGTGGCCGACGATCGGCCAGGCGACTGGGCCCAGGCGCTGATGGACCTGGGCGCCACCATCTGCCGGCCGAAGTCGCCGCTGTGCGAGCGCTGTCCGGTGATCGACCACTGCGCGGCCTTCGCGACAGGCGCTCCGGACAGCTATCCGCGCAAGACCGCCAAGGCCGAACGGCCGCACCGGCATGGGGTGGCATATGTGCTGACCCGCGGCGACGAGGTGGCCCTGGTGCGGCGTCCGCCCAAGGGTCTGCTGGGCGGAATGCTGGCCTTGCCGACCAGCGACTGGCGCGGCGAGCGGTGGAGCGATGCGGAAGCGATCGAGGCCGCCCCGGCCGACGTGGCCTGGCGGGCCGTGGGCGAGGTGGAGCACGGCTTCACCCACTTCACCCTGACCCTGCGCCTGCTGCGGGCCGAAGGCGACGCGGAAGGCGTGATCTGGAGCCCGCGCCGCGACCTGGACGCCCTGCCCAGCGTGTTCCTGAAGGCCGCCCGCGCGGGGCTGACGAACCTGCTCTAGTCGGGTTCGCGGGTCGGGAAGACGAACAGCAGGGTCGCGAAGGCGGCGACCGACATGGCGAGCGCCGCGCCCGGGATGGCCGGCACGCCGAACGCGGCGAGCGCGACGCCGCCCAGCGCCGATCCGAGCGCCTGGCCCACCGAGATCACCGAGCCATTGAGCGCCATGGCTACAGGGGCGCCCTCGGTCATCTGGATCAGCCGGGCCTGCACCACCGGCGTCATCGAGAAGAGCGCGGTGGCCGCGACGAAGATCGCGAGCGCCACCAGCACCATGCTGGGCCAGCCGGACGGCAGGGCGTGGTGGGTGGCGGCGAAGTGCAGGGTCATGGCCGCGGCCTGGATGGCGAACCCCTGGAGGATCCAGGACTTGCCCGCGTAGCGATTGGCGGCCCGTCCACCGAGCCAGAGGCCGAGGATCGAACCCACGCCGATCATCATCTGGAAGGCGCCGACGCCGGCCCCGGTGACGCCTGCGCCCACCCGCACGAGCGGCGCGATGTAGAGGTTCACCGTCATGTTGGCGGCGAACAGCAGGAAGGTGGTCAGGAACAGCGGCCAGATGTGGCCGATCGGCAGGCGGCCGCCCTCGCGTCGCGGCGCAGGGGCTAGGCGCGGCATGAAGGCCAGCACGCCCGCCAGCGCCACGCCGGACAGGCCCGCGGCGAACACGAAGGTGGAGCGCCAGCCGAACATCGCCCCGATGACGCTGCCGAGGGGAATGCCGATGACGAAGGCCACGGTCATGCCGCCGCTGGTCATGGCGATGGCGGAGCCGCGCCGCTCCGGTGCGGCCAGGGTCGCCGCGGCGATCGAAGCCGCCGGCATGGCGACGGCGCCGGCCAGGCCCGCCAGGGCGCGCAGCCCCAGCAGCGTCGGGAAATCCGGGGTCACGGCGCAGGCCAGGTGCGCCGCCACCCCGAGGCCCAGCGCGCTCGCCAGCACGATCTTGCGGTCAACCCGGCCGAGCGCCCAGGCGACGGGCGGGCCGAGCAGCGCGGCGGTCAGGACGTAGGCGGTCTGCAGCTGGCCGGCGACGGCGGTCGAGACCCCGAGGTCGCGCGCCATCACCTCCAGCAGGCCAGCGAAGATGAAGGCCGCCGAGCCGAAGGCGAAGGTGCAGAGCGTGAAGACGTAGACGCGCGGGCTCATTCCCTCACGCGTCTATCAGGCGTCCGAAGCTAGGCCGAGAGCTGAGAGCGGACCTTGGCGCGCAGAACGTCGATGGGGGCCAGCCCCTTGTCTGACTTGAAGTGCCAGTAGGTCCAGCCGTTGCAGGCCGGCGCCGACTGCACCATCGCGCCCACCTTGTGGATCGAGCCCGACAGGTCGCCGACCACCAGGCTGCCGTCGGCGCGAACGCGGGCGGCGTTACGGCCCTTTGGGCAGTAGAGCACGTCGCCGGCCCGCAAGAGGCCGGCCTCGACCAGGGTGCCGAACGGGATGCGCGGCTCGGCCCGCTTGGAGCCGGTGACGACCATCTCCTCGGCGGTGGCCGCGACCACCTTGGCGATCCGCTGCCTGGCGAGCTTGGCGTATTCGGCCTCGCGCTCGATCCCCACGAACTTGCGGCCGAGACGCCGGGCGACGGCGCCCGTGGTGCCGGTGCCGAAGAACGGGTCCAGGATTACGTCGCCCGGTTTGGTCGAGGACATGATCACCCGATAGAGCAGGCTCTCCGGCTTCTGGGTCGGATGCGCCTTGGCGCCGGCGTCGTCCTTAAGGCGCTCATCACCGGTGCAGAGCGGCAGGGTCCAATCCGAGCGCATCTGCAGCTCGTCGTTGGCCATCTTCATGGCGTCGTAGTTGAAGGTGTAGCGGCGGCCGCCGCGCGACTTGGACGCCCATATCAGGGTCTCGTGGGCGTTGGTGAACCTGGTGCCCTTGAAGTTCGGCATCGGGTTCGACTTGCGCCAGACGATGTCGTTCAGGATCCAGAAGCCCAGGTCCTGCACCGCGACGCCGACGCGGAAAATGTTGTGGTAGCTGCCGATCACCCAGATGGCGCCGTCGTCCTTCAGGACGCGCCGGCACTCCTTGAGCCAGGCCCGGGTGAAGGTGTCGTAGGCCTCGAAGCTCTCGAACTGGTCCCAATGGTCGTCGACGGCGTCGACCTTGGAATTGTCCGGCCGCAGCAAGTCGCCGCCCAGCTGGAGATTATAGGGCGGGTCGGCGAAGACGAGGTCCACCGAACGGTCCGGGAGCTTGCGCAGCTCCTCCAGGCAATCGCCCTGGATGATGGTGTCGACCGGCAGGCCCATGCTCACAACCCTAAAGGACAGGAGTCTGAATCCTGGGCCTTTATGGTGAAGGCCCCGTCAACGCGCATGGTCAATGAGAAGTTAAGCCGCACGGCGGGCGTCGTTGACGTGCGGGGCCAGGGCGCCCAGCAGTTCGGCGACCGTGACCGGCTTGTTCAGATGGCCGTCCGCGCCGGCGGCCTGACCGGCCTCGACATGTTCCGGCAGGCAGTTGGCCGAGACGATGTAGATCGGCGCGCGCGGCCGCCGGCTCTCGGTTTCCCAGGCGCGGATGCGGCGCGTGGCCTCCAGCCCGTCCATCACCGGCATCTGGATATCCATGAGCACGGCGTCGAAGGCGCCATGGGTGACGGCGTCGACCGCCTCCTGGCCGTTCTCGACGCTCTCATGGTCGATGCCGGCGCTCTCGAGGATGAGCTGCAGGACCTGGCGGTTGACGATGTTGTCGTCGACGACCAGCACCCGGAAGCCCTCGCCGGCCACCGGCTCGTCGGGTTCCTCGACATCGAACTCGGGCTCGCGCGGCTCCAGCGCCGGCAGGTCGAGATCGAAGCGGAAGACGGAGCCCTCGCCCGGACGGCTTTCACAGTCGAGCTCGCCGCCCATCAGGCGCACGTACTCATCGCAAATGGCTAACCCCAGACCCGCGCCGCCATGGCGGCGGGTGGAGCTGCTGTCCCCCTGGCGGAAGCGCTGGAAGAGGGTGGCGCGCTGGGCGTCGTCGAAGCCCTCGCCCGTGTCGCGGACCTCGAAGCGCACGCGATCACCGTCACGGATCGCGGCGAGGGTCACCTGGCCTGAGGGCGTGAACTTCAGCGCATTGCTGACCAGGTTGCCCAGCACCTGGCGGAGCCGGACGGCGTCGCACACGACGTCGGCATCGGCGTCCGGCCCGATCGCGGCCACCAGGGCCAGGCCCGCTTCGTCCGCGCGAACGCCGAACAGGTCGCGCACCGATCGCAGCAGGCCAGCGACGTTCGTCCGCTCCAGCCGCAGCTCGACCGCGCCGGACTCCACGCGAGCGAGGTCGAGGACGTCGCCCAGCAACGCATTCAGCAGCGAGCCGGAGGCCTGGATGATGCCGACCTGCTCGCGCTGCTTGGCGGTCAGCTGGCCCTGCATGAGGATGTCGGCCACGCCCAGGACGCCGTTCAGCGGCGTGCGGATCTCGTGGCTCATATTGGCCAGGAACTCGGTCTTCGCGCGGTTGGCGGCCTCGGCCGCGTCGCGCGCCTCGGCCATGGCCCGGGCCGACTCCCGTTGTTCGGTGACGTCGGTCATCACGGTGACGCCGCCGCCGTCGTGGGTGGCGAAGGACTCGTGACGGATCCAGCGACCGTCGGGCAGGCGCAGCTCGGACGGCGGGGTGGTCTGGCCGTCCACGTGGTTGGCCCAGCGGGTGGCGGCATCTTCCGGCACGCTGGGCTGCCAGCCAGCCATGATCGCGGCCTCGACGAACTTCTGGCGGAGGGCGCCGGCGGCGGGCGGGCAGTCGCACCCGGCCATCATCTCGGCGAAGGCGGCGTTCCAGGCGGTGAGCCGGCCATTGGGATCGAAGAACGCCAGGCCGGCGGGCACCACGTCGAGGGCGCTGCGCACGCTCTTCAGCGTCGAGCGGCGGCCCATGCGCTCCATCCAGATCAGGCTGCCCACCGCAGCCAGGATCAGCGCGGCGAGGCCGCCGGTGGCGGCCGCCAGCAGCGCCCGGCTCGTCAGTTCATTCGGCACGGCCACGGCCGGGTCCGGCGCCAGCGTCACGGCGGTCATGCCGGTGAAATGCAGGCTGACGATGGCGAGCACCAGCAGGCCGGCGGGGACGAGGATCTCACGCAGGCCGCGGAAGTGGGCGCGGCTCTCGAAGGCGGCCATGGCCAGCAGGGCGCCCAGCAGCACCGAGGCCACCACGTAGCCCGGCTCCCAGACCACCTGGGCCTGTGCGCGCATGGCCAGGATGCCGGTGTAGTGCATGGCCGCGACGGCGAGACCCGTCAGGGCGCCGCCGGCGAGGCGGCTGGCGCGGCCGCGCGCCAGGACCGGGAGGGCGAAGCCCAGCGACATGCCGCCGATGGAGATGGCCAGGGAGGCCGCCGTGCCCAGGCCGTCGTAGCCGACCGGAAGCGTCGGCTCGTAGGCCAGCATGGCGACGAAATGGGTCGCCCAGACACCGGCTCCGGCCGTCAGGCCAGCGACGCCCAGCCAGGCCCAGCGCATGGCGTCGCGCGTCCGCAGGCTGCGCACGTGGAAGCCGCAGGCGGCCAGGCACGCCGCCGCGCAGATGATCGCCGCAACGACCACAAGCCGGAGGTCATGACCCTCGTAGATACACGTCAGAACCGCGAACATGCGGGCTCCACTACGGCGCTCAAACGGGAGCCATAGCGTAGGAATACTTGAGAAAATCTTAGGTTGCTAAGAGTTGCGCCCCACACGTTCGGGGCGATCACTCGCCCAACGGCAGCTCGTCCTGCAGGGCGTTCCCGAAAGCCATCAGCGGGTCCTTGCCCATCAGCGCCAGCTTCACCGGCCCCCAGCCGAGGCGGTGGATTTCACAGGGGCCGAGGCTAAGGAGGGCCTCTGCGTGGATCGGCGCGCGATACCCCTTGTGGCTGGCGAAGCCGTAGCCGGGATAGACGGCGTCCATCTCGGTCATCAGGCGGTCGCGGGCGACCTTGGCGAGGATCGAGGCCGCGGCGATGGACTTCGACTTGGCGTCGCCACCCACGACGGTGGTCACCTCGCACGGCAGCTTGAAGCGGTAGTTGCCGTCCACGAGGGCGAACATCGGCTGGATCGCCATGGCCTCGATAGCGCGGCACATGGCCAGGCCGGTCGCGTGCAGGATGTTGAGGCTGGCGATCTCCTCGACGCTGGCGAACCCCACGCCCCAGGCGACCGCCTTGGCCTTGATCTCGATCTCCAGGCCCTCGCGCGCCTTGGCGGAGAGCTTCTTGGAATCGTCCAGGCCTTTCGGGACCTTGCGCGGATTGCCGTCGAGGATGACGGCGGCGGCCGACACCGGGCCCGCCCACGGGCCACGCCCGGCTTCATCGACCCCGCAGACCGGGCCGCCGACAAAGGCGCGCTCGAGCGAAAGCGTCGGACCCTTCGGCATCAGCGGGCGAGCCCCTTCACTTCGTCATGGCGGAAGCAGCAAGTCAGGTGGTCGTTGACGAGGCCCGTGGCCTGCATCCAGGCGTAGACGATCACCGGGCCGACGAACTTGAAGCCCTTGGCCTTCAGGGCCTTGGAAACCTCGATGGCGAGCGGCGTCTGGGCCGGGACCTGGCCGGGCTCCCAGCGGTTCTGGAGCGGCCTTCCGCCGACGAAGCCCCAGCAGAACTCGGAGAAGTCCTCGCCGCGGTCGCCCATGGCCAGATAGATCTGGGCGCCCGAGATGGCGGCGTCGATCTTGGCGTTGGAGCGGATGATGCCGGCGTCGGCCATCAGGCGCGCGCGGTCAGCATCGTCGTAGCGGGCGACCTTCTCGGGATCGAAGCCGTCGAAGGCCGCGAGGAAGGCCTCGCGCTTCCGCAGGATGGTGATCCACGACAGCCCGGCCTGGAAGCCGTCGAGCACCAGCTTCTCCCACAGGGCGCGGGAGTCGTACTCGGGCACGCCCCACTCCTCGTCGTGGTAGCGCTCGTAGAACGGATCGCCGTTCATCCCCTTCCAGGTGCAGCGGGCCAGGGTCTGCGTCATCGGGCGCACCCTCGCCTCAGCAGCCCGCGAACCTCAAGGACCGTTTCGCCGCATCCGGACGTCTAAGCGGCGTTATCCCCAGGTTGATCGGCTTGCTGGGGAAACCAGGCGGGCGGCTCCACCCGCACGGGCCGGCCGTCGGCAGTGAGCTCGGCGCCCAGCGCGCGGTCCAGGCGGACGAGCGCCATGGCGCGGCCGTCGACGCCGGACAGGACCTCGCCGGCGCGAAGGTCCCCGGCCAGCAGTTCGGTCCCAGACGCGGGCGCCGGACCCTCGAAGACGATCGGCAGCATCCGGCTCTTGATCTGGCCCCGGCGCTTCATGCGCGAGGTGGTCTCCTGGCCCACGAAGCAACCCTTCTTGAAGTCGATGCCGCCCAGCAGGTCGAAGTCGGCCTCGATGGGGTAGGCCTTGTCCGAGCCCCAGTCGGCGGGGCCGGGTACGCCGAGCGCCAGGCGGTGCGCCTCGTAAGCCGCCTCGTCGGCCTCGGGGGTCGCGGGGCCGTAGATGCGGCGGCCCAGCTCCGGCAGGCGGGGATCGGCGACGCCGGCCGAACCCGCGGGGAATTCGGCGGAGACCGGCAGATCGCTGGCGGTGAGGTCGACCTTCGCCCGCAGGCGGTAGATCGTCAGGCGCTGGAGCAGGGCGTCGCGATGGTCAGCCGCCACGTCGATCAGCGCGCCGTCCGGGGTCCCGACCAGGAAAAGGTCGTAGAGCAGCCGGCCCTGGGGCGTCAGCAGGGCGCCGAAGCGCGCCTCGCCGGGCTGCAGGGTCTCCACGTCCTGGGTCAGCAGGCCCTGCAGGAAGGCCCGCCAATCGGGGCCGCCGACCGCGATCACGGCGCGGCTGTTCAGCGAAGCGACAGTCATGGACATCAATTTGGGATGCGCCGCGGTGGAGCGCCAGCACACGCTTCGGCTATTGGAGAGAGCATGGCGTCCGGTCCGTTCCCGATTCTGTTCATCACGGCGACCCGCATCGGCGATGCGGTGCTGTCTTCGGGACTGATCAGGCGCCTGCACGACGAGATCCCGCAGGCCCGCTTCACCATCGTCGCGGGGCCAGCCGCCGCTCCATTGTTCGCCGAGGTGCCGAACCTGGACCGCGTGATCGTCATGGAGAAGTCGAAGTCCGGCGGCCACTGGTTCGATCTGTGGCGCGAGACGCGTACGCGCCGCTGGGGCCTGGTGGTCGACTTCCGCGGCTCGGGGCTGACGCGGTTCCTGCGCACGCGCAGGCGGGCCATCCACAAGAAAAGCGTGGAACCGGTCCACAAGGTGGTGGAAGCCGCCCGCGTCCTGAAGATCGAGGACGAGCCGGCGGCGCCGTTCCTGTACACGTCGCCCGAGACCGAGGCCTATGCGGCGGAGCTGACCGCCGGAGAGGGGCCGATCCTGGCGCTCGCGCCGGCCGCCAACTGGATCGGCAAGACCTGGCCCGTGGAACGCTTCTCGCAGGTGGCCATGCGGCTGATCCGCGAGCCCGGGCCGTTGCAGGGCGGGCGGCTCATGGTGGTCGGCGGGCTCGACGACGCCCACCTTGTGAAGTCGCTGCGCGATGTGGCGCCCAGCCGGATCATCGACCTGACCGGCAAGGACTTGCTGACGGCCTATGCGGCGCTGAGGCACGCGCGGCTGTTCATCGGCAACGACAGCGGCGCCATGCACCTGGCGGCGGCGGCGGGCTGCCCGACGATCGGCCTGTTCGGGCCCTCGGACGAGCGGCTCTACGGGCCGTGGGGCGACAACACCCGCGCGGTCCGAGGCCCGCGCGAATTGGACCAGATCCGGCAGGTCGACGCCAACCTCGACCAGGCCATCTGCCACATGATGGACCTGCCGGTGGAGAAGGTGGTACGCGCCGCAAACGAGCTTCTCGCCGCCACGGAAGGCTGAACCATGCCCGAGACCTACGACCTGATCGTGCGCGGCGGCGAGGTGGTGAACCACGCAGGGCGCGGGGCGGCGGACGTCGGCGTCCGCGGCGGCAAGATCGTCGCCATCGGCGACCTGTCCCAGGCGAGCGCTGGCGAAACCTTCGACGCCGCCGGCCTGACGGTGATGCCGGGCGTGATCGACACCCAGGTGCACTTCCGCGAGCCCGGCCTCGAGTGGAAGGAAGACCTGGAGACCGGCTCGCGCGCGGCGGTGCTGGGCGGCGTCGTGGCCGTGTTCGAGATGCCGAACACTGAGCCTACCACGACGGACCCGGCGGCGCTGGAGGACAAGCTGGCGCGCGCGGCCGACCGCATGCACTGCGACCATGCCTTCTACGTCGGCGGGACCCACGAGAACGCGAAGTTCCTGGGCGAGCTGGAGCGCCTGCCCGGCTGCTGCGGGATCAAGGTGTTCATGGGCGCCTCCACGGGCACCCTGCTGGTGCAGGACGACGAAGGCATCGAGATGGTGCTGCGCCACATCCACCGGCGCGCCGCCTTCCACTCCGAGGACGAATACCGCCTGGCCGACCGCCGGCCGCTGGCCCGCACCGGGGACTGGACCAGCCACTACGAGGTGCGCGACGCCCAGTCGGCGATCCAGTCCACGGAGCGCCTGGTTCGCCTCGCCAAGCAGCTGGGCAAGCGCATCCACGTCCTGCACGTCACGACGCGGGAAGAGATCGCCTACCTCGCCGCCCACAAGGACGTGGCCAGCGTCGAGGTGACCCCGCAGCACCTGACGCTCGCGGGCCCCGAGGCCTACGAGCGGCTGAAGGGCTACGCCCAGATGAACCCGCCGATCCGCGGGCCGGAGCATCGCGAGGGGCTGTGGGCCGGCATCGCCAGCGGCGTCGCCGACGTCATCGGCTCGGACCACGCGCCGCACACCCAGGAAGAGAAGGCCCGGCCCTATCCGGCCTCGCCCTCCGGCATGCCGGGCGTGCAGACCCTCTTGCCGGTGATGCTGACCCATGTGGCCGAGGGGCGCCTTAGCCTCGAGCGGCTGGTCGACCTTACCAGCCACGGCGCCAACCGGATCTTCGGCCTGGCCGACAAAGGCCGCATGGCGGTGGGCTACGACGCCGATCTGACCCTCGTCGACCTGAGGGCGACGAAGACCCTCCGTCACGAGGACATGGCCACGCGCGTCGGCTGGACCCCGTTCGACGGGTTCGAGGCCAAGGGCTGGCCGATGGCGACCGTCATCCGCGGCCGCGTCGTCATGCGTGACGGCGAGATCGTGGCGCCGAGCCTCGGCCAACCCGTGCGGTTCGCCGAGACTCTGGACCACCACTAGGCGTCATCCAGACGCGGTGAAATGACGCTGTTCCCGCGCGCCTGAGGCCGCGCCATAGTGAACCGTCGGTGAAGTGACGGGTGCCGGCAGTGAGTGACGACACGCGCCCGGGAATCACGCCGTTGCCCCAGCTAGACCTGACCACCATGAGCGGGCCGGAACTCCGGCAGTTGCTGGACAGCGTGCGATCGCGCGGGCAGGCGGCGCAGTCCTACGAGATCCTGCAGGAGATGGCCCGGCGCCGCGACGACGAGTCCGCCGGCGACGGGCGCAAGCGGCGGTTCGGCGGCAAGCGGCGGGCCGAAGCGCCGCACATCATCGAGCTGGACCTCGGCGATCCGCTCGAGCCGCAGCCGGAGCCCTGGGAGGTCGAGGACCTGCCCGAAGCGCCGCGCGAACCGCTGACGCTGGCCCCCTTCGAGGAGGACGACGGCTTCCTCCAGCCGCCGCCGCCGGCTGCCGAACGCCCCGTCGACGACGAGCCGCCGCTGACGCTGGGCCGCGAGCCCGAGCCGGTGCGAGCGGCGTCGCGCCGGACGCCTAAACCGCCCAAACCCGCGAGGCCGCCGAAGGCGGCCCGACCCGCCCCGCCGCCGAAGGCCCCGAAGGCGTCGCGTCCGGCCCGCCGCCCGGGCTCCGCGCTCGGCTTCGCGCTGGGCGGTCTTGCCGGCATCGTGCTGGGCGTGGGCGTCGGCGGCAGCCTGCGCGAAGCCTTCGCCCTGCCGCAGGCCTCGGATGAGCCGCCGCCGATGGCCGTGGCCCCGCCCCCGCCCCTGCCACCGATCGCGCCGGAACCCGCCGTCGTCGCCGAGGCCGAACTCCCGCGCGAGACCCAGCTCGCCGAAGCGATCGATGCGCCGGAGGCCCTGACCGCCGCCGAGGACGTCGCCGCGATGACGCCGTCGCCCGACGTCGAAGCCGAGCCGCCCAAGGTAGAGGCGAAGCCCGAGCCCAAGGTGGAACTGGCCGCCGCAGCCTGCGCCGCCGAGCCAACACCGGCGGATCGCGCCATCTGCGGCGACGCCGAGCTGCAGAAGCTGCAGAGGGACCTCCGCCAGGCCTATGCCGGCGCGCTGGCGGCCCATGCCGACCGCGATCTCCTGCGGCAGCGGCAACTCGCCTGGCGCGACGCCCGCAACGGCGTCAGCGACACCAGCAAACTGGCGGCGCTCTACGAAGCCCGGATTCGCAAGCTGAACGCAGCCACGGCGGACGCACGGCTCCAGCGCTAAGTCGGCTACCGTACTTTCACGGGGAGCGGGAACGGCGGGGCGCCGATGCTGTTGAATTCGTGCGCCGAAGCTTCCGGCGCTACGCTGGTCGACGACCCTCTGGCGGGATCCGTCCCTCGCCGCCAGAGGGTCTGTCGCTCTGCGCCCCTCGCATAAGCCGCAGACCCGCCGCGCTACAGCCAAGCTTTGGCCGCAAGCGCCGGCCATGCCTTCGGAAACGGCGGGAGACAGCATGTACCGACCAGGCGTGATCGCGATGGCGGCGGCGGCGGTGATGGCCATGGCCTGGCCTTCACAGGCCCAGCCCCTGCCCGATCCCGAGGCCACCGTGGTCGAGGAGCTGGTGGTGCGCGCCGCCGAGCCGGGGCCGGCCTGGTGGCGCGTGCGCGACGCCGACACCACCGTCTGGATCCTCGCCGTCGCCGCCGACGACCTGCCGCCGGGCCTCAGCTGGGACACCCGGATGCTCGATCGGCGGCTGAAGGGCGCGAACACGCTGATCGTCGGAAACCGCCTCGGGCTTTCGGCGAAGCTCACCGAAGTGCCGGCCCTGCTGCGCGCCCGTGGCCAGCTGAAGTCGAAGACGCCGCTGGAGCAGACCCTGGCCGAGCCGCTGCGGGTCCGATTCGTGGCGGCGCGCGAGAAGGCCGGCCAGCCGGCCAAGCGATATGCCGGATGGACGCCCCTGGTGGCCGGCCAGATGCTCGTCGCCGACAGCCATCGGAAGGCCGCGGGCGCATCGGTCTCGAAGACGATCCTGGCCAGCGCCAAGCGGGCCAAGGTGAAGCCGCGCTATCCGGTGAGCTATGCCGCCCTGCCCGTGGTGAAGGAGGCGATGGCGAGCCTGACGCCTCAGATCCACGAACGCTGTCTGGACGCGGCCCTGGACGACGTCGAAGCGCCCGGCCGGTCGCGGCGACCGGCCGAGGCCTGGGCCGCCGGCGACACGTCCGGCGCGCTGACCGAACCCAGCAGCTTCGACAAGTGCGTGTTGCTGCTGGGCGGGGGCGCCGGGCTGTGGCGGCGGGCGACCGTCGACCAGGCGACCGCCATCGCCGAGGCGCTCAAGACGCCCGGGCATGCCGTCGCGGTGGTGAGCCTGCGGATGCTGGTGGCGGAAGACGGACTGGCCGAAGAGCTGGAGCGCCGCGGTCTGGAGGTGCTCGGTCCCGGCGAAAGCTAGCGCGACCGATAACCGGCGCGCGGCCGCACTCTCGTCGCGATCGTGCGTTGTGCTGCCCGTAGTGACGGGAGGAGCGTCGGCATGACCGGCTCACAAGACACCTTCTGGTGGCTGATCGCCTTGGTCGGCGTAGCGGTGCTGGTGTTCGCCGCCCTGCTGTGGCTCCGGCTGCGGCGTCAGGCAGAGCGCGAGCGGCGGGCCCGCGAGGTCCGGCGCGACGAGCCCTGACGGCTGCATCCGACCGCTACATCCGCTCCGGCGTCTCCACGCCCAGGATTTCCAGCGCCAGTTCCAGTTGCTTGAGCGTAGCGGCGGCCAGCGTCAGGCGCGAGGAACGCACCGGCGGCTCGGCCACCAGGATCGGACAGGCGGCGTAGAACTTCGAGAAGGCCTGGCTGAGGCGATAGGCGTGCTCGGCGAGCGCGTTGGGAGCCTTCTTGTCGTAGGCCTCCTGCAACGCGGTCTCGAAGGCGTCCAGCGTCAGCACGAGGTCGCGTTCGGCGGGCTCGGTCACGACCACGGGGCCCGGCGTGGCGCCCTCGCCCTCGGCCTTGCGCAGCAGGCTCTTCACCCGGACCGCCTGGTAGAGCAGGTAGGGCCCGGTCTTGCCCTCGAAGCTGGTGAAGCGGTCGAGGTCGAAGACGTAGGAGGTGCCGCGGAAGTTCTGCAGATCGGCGAACTTCAGCGCCGCGACGGCCACCTTGCCGGCGATCTGCTCGAACTCGACTTCGGGCAGGTTCTCGCCGAGGCCCGCCTCGTGCAGGCGCTCGCGGGCCTTGGACCGGGTCATCTCGATGAGGTCGTTCAGCTTCAGGACGCCGCCCTCGCGGGTCTTGAAGGGCTTGCCGTCCGTGCCGTTCATCGTGCCGAAGCCGATGTGCTCCAGCTGGCCCTCGGCGGCGTAGCCGGCCAGGTAGGCGGCGCGGAAGACGATCTCGAAGTGATCGGCCTGACGCTGGTCGACGCAGTAGATAACCAGCTCAGGATCGAACTCGCGCTTGCGGTCGAGGATGGTGGCGAGGTCGGTCGTGCCGTACATCGCCGAGCCTTCGGACGAGACCACCAGCAGCGGCGGCAGCTCGCGCTTGTCGCCCTCGCGGGAGACGCGGACGATCCGGGCGCCCTGGTCATCGACCAGCAGGCCCTTGGCGTCGAGTTCGGCCACCATCGGCTGGATCAGGTGGTCAACGTCGCTCTCGCCCTTCCACCAGTCGAAATCGACGCCAAGCGCGTGGAAGTCGCGCTCCAGCGCCACCTGGGTCACGTCGCGGAAGCGCCGCCACAGGCGGTAGCAGCCGGCGTCGTGGTTCTGCAGGTCGGCCGTCAGCTTGCGGGCGCGGTCGCGGTACTCGGGGTCCGACTTCCCCTTGGCCGCGGCCTCCGGGTAGAGCCGGTCCAGATCGGCGAGGGTCACGCGCTCGAACTCGGGCGGGATCGGGCCCTGCGGGTCCTCGCCCTTCAGCGCCTGGATGGTCTGGGCGATGTCGGGGTTCTCGTCCATGACGGCGCCGATCAGCAGGCCCATCTGGTAGCCCCAATCGCCGAAGTGGGCGTCGCCGACCACCTCGTCGCCGCGGAAACGATAGAGCCGCTTGATGCTTTCGCCGATGATCGAGGCGCGCAGGTGGCCCACGTGCATCGGCTTGGCGACGTTGGGGCCGCCGTAGTCGACGATCACCCGGCGCGGCTGAGCCACCGTCTCGGCGCCGGCGCGGTCGTCGGCGGCGATGGCGTTCGCGCGGTCGGCCAGGGCCTGATCGGCGACCTTCAGGTTCAGGAAGCCAGGCCCGGCGATCTCCACCGAGGCCAGACGCGCATCGCCCTTCAGCCGCTCGGCGACGGCGGTGGCGATCTCGCGCGGGTTCTTGCCAACGCGCTTGGCGGCGGCGAGCGCGCCGTTGGACTGGAAGTCGGCGAGGTCGGGCCGGTCGGAGGCGGTGACCCGGGCCAGTTCGGCAGGAACGCCTTCGGCCGCGAAGGCGGCCTCGACCGCTTCGCCCAAGGCGGCTTTCAGATCGCTCATTGGGGCGTGGTCGAGCCTGCGGTGTTCGAAGCCTGGGCGCCACCGACGTTGAGGCGGAAGCGCTTGCCCTCACGGTTGAAGGCGGCCATCTGCGGCGTCACGTCGAAGCCCACCAGGATCTCGAAGTTGGCGCCGGACGTGGTCATCTCGGCGCGCGGGATGACGATGCGCTTCAGGGTTTCGCGGACGTAGGCGCGATCTTCGCCTTCCTTGAAGGTGACCGGCAGTTCGAAGACCTGCTTCTCCAGCACCGAGCGGTTGCGGTCGGTGACGGCGACCCAGTAGCGGAAGGTCTTGGCGCGGCCCTCGGCCTGCGGTCCGCGGCCGAGCTCGAAGAGCACCTCCATGGCGACCTCGATCGGCTTGTCGTCCTTGTACTCGCAGCCGGCCGAGATGCCCTGGATCTCGCCGGAGAACGCGACGTTGGCCGAGGCCTCGCGGCCGTCCTTGAACTCGACGTAGCGAGCGGCGTCATACAGCGTCTTCACGAAGGGGCACGGGCCGGCATTGCGCAGGGCCGGCAGCGGCGCCTGACGGTCGCCCCACTCGGCGTCGCGCTTGCGCTTCTTGGCCGCGTCGTCCTCCTGCTGCTGCTGCTGGTCGCCGCGGCCACGGCCCTGGGCCTGGGCGAGTTCGGGCAGGGCGACGGCGGCCGTGAGGACCGCGACGGCGGCGACGAGAAGAGGGCGGCGCATGGGAAGCGTCTCGGAAACAGAGGGCGCGGGTAGGTCCGCGAAGTTGCGGCCTAGTTACAGCCTCACGAATGCGGCGGCAACGCGGCTCAAAGCGGCAGATCGGGAACACAAAGCTTCACCATGCGCTGTGCAGGCAACCACGGCCAAGCTGATTGGAGTTTCCCATGTCGATCCTCGTCTTCGCGATCATCGTCCTCGTCGTCGCCGCCCTGATCGCCTGGGCGGTGCAGAAGCTGCCCCTGCCCTCGCCCTTCGGCACGATCATCCAGGCTCTGATCCTGATCGTCGCCGCGGTGGTCATCGCCCAGCGCGCGGGTCTGTTCTGACGCCATCACGCGTCAGGCGGTAAGGCTGGCGCGGAGGCGGTCGGCGCACTAGGTTCCGCGCCATGTCGACGCGTCCGCCGCTTACCGTCCTCCTGGCCAGCCCGCGCGGCTTCTGTGCGGGCGTGGACCGGGCGATCCAGATCGTCGAGCGCGCCATCGAGACGTACGGCGCGCCGGTCTATGTGCGGCACGAGATCGTCCACAACCGCCACGTCGTCGACCGGCTGAAGGCGCTGGGTGCGGTCTTCGTCGAGGAACTCGACCAATGCCCCGAAGACCGGCCGGTCGTGTTCTCGGCCCATGGCGTGCCGAAATCGGTCCCGGCGGCGGCCAAGGCGCGGAAGATGCTCTACCTCGACGCCACCTGCCCGCTGGTGTCGAAGGTGCACGTGGAGGCCCAGCGGCATTACGACGCCGGCCGCGAGATCGTGCTGATCGGTCACGCCGGCCATCCGGAGGTCGTCGGCACCATGGGCCAACTTCCGGACGGCGCGGTCCAGCTGATCGAGACGGTCGAGGACGCCCGCGTCTTCACCCCGAAGGATCCGGCCAACGTCGCCTTCGTGACCCAGACCACCCTGTCGGTGGACGACACCGCCGAGATCGTGGACGCGCTGCGCGCCCGCTTCCCGGGCATCGCCGCCCCGCACAAGGAAGACATCTGCTACGCCACCACCAACCGGCAGGAGGCGGTGAAAGCGATCGCCGCGCGCGCCGACGTGCTCTTGGTGCTGGGCAGCGCCAACTCTTCGAACTCGGTGCGGCTGGCCGAGGTCGGCCAGCGCTCGGGCGCGGCGGGCTATCTGATCGACGACGCCTCGAAGCTCGATTTCGCCTGGCTGGAAGGCGCGCGGACGGTGGGGGTCACGGCGGGGGCCTCGGCGCCGGAGGTTCTGGTGCAGGGCCTGCTGGACCGGCTGGCCGAACGCTTCGAGGTGACCCTGGAAGAGGCCGTGGTCGCGCGCGAGACCGTGACGTTCAAGCTGCCGCGGGTGCTAGAAAGGGCTGCGGCCGGCGCTTGACCGACTTCGCGACCTGCCGCATGCGGCGGGGCATGGCGGTCTATACGGACATCACCGACGCGGAGCTTCAGGCGCTCCTGGCCGACTTCGACCTCGGCCAGCCGCTTTCCTTCAAGGGGATCGCCGAAGGCATCGAGAACTCGAACTTCCTGCTCGAGACGGAGACCGGCCGTTACTTCCTGACCGTCTATGAGAAGCGCGTCCGGCCTGAGGAGCTGCCCTACTTCCTGGGCCTGATGCGCTGGCTGGCCGAACACGGCTTCCCGTGCGCGACGCCGATCGCCGATCGCAACGGCGAGATCCTGAAGACCGTGCGGGGCAAGCCCTGCGCCATGGTCAGCTACCTGTCGGGACTGTCGGTGCGGCGGCCGACTGTCGCCCACTGCCGGGAAGCCGGCGAGAGCCTGGCTTGGCTGCATGCCGCCCAGGACGGCTTCCCGATGACGCGGGCCAACGACCTGGGCCAGGCGGCGTGGGGTCCGATGTTCGCCGGCCTGCACGAGGCCGCGGAAGGGCTGAAGCCCGGCCTGGCGAAGACGATCACCGACGACCTGGAGCGCCTGGAGGCCCGCTGGCCAAAGGGGCTGCCGCAGGGCGTGATCCACGCCGACTATTTCCCGGACAACGTCTTCTTCCAGGGCGGGAAGTTCGCCGCCGCGTTCGACTTCTATTTCGCCTGCAACGATGCGCTGGCCTACGACATCGCGGTCGCGCTGAACGCCTGGTGCTTTGAGGCCGACGGCAGCTTCAACATCACCGCGGCCCGGGCGCTGGTCGGCGGCTACGAGAGCCGGCGGCCGCTGTCCGACGCCGAGCGCGCGGCCCTGCCGGTGCTGGCGCATGGGGCGGCGATGCGGTTCTTCCTGACGCGGTTGCACGACTGGGGCGCGACGCCCGCGGGCGCGCTGGTGAAGCCGAAGGATCCGCTGGAGTACGAGCGGAAACTCGCCGTGCACCGTACGTCGCCGGACCTGGTGCTGTTCGGAGCGCCGGCCCAATGACCCCGCAGGTGGTGATCTATACGGACGGCGCGTGCTCGGGGAATCCCGGCCCCGGCGGCTGGGGCGCGGTTCTGCTGTATGGCGACAAGCGCAAGGAAATCTGCGGTGGCGAGCTGGCCACGACCAACAACCGCATGGAGCTGATGGCGGCGATCCGGGCGCTGGAGGCGCTGACCAAGCCGTGCCAGGTCGAGCTGCACACCGACAGCAAGTACGTCCAGCAGGGCATCCGCGAGTGGATCCATAACTGGAAGAAGCGCGGCTGGCTGACCGCCGACAAGAAGCCGGTCAAGAACGACGACCTGTGGAAACGGCTGGACCAGGCCCGCGCCCGGCACAACGTCGACTGGCGCTGGATCAAGGGCCACGCCGGCCACGAGCTGAACGAGCGCGCCGACGCCTTGGCCCGCCAGGGCCTGATGGAGACGGTGGCGGGCGCGGATTGAGCCGCCGCAGGTCGCAGGCCTGAAACACGGCGGTTGCCAAGCCGTGCCACACCGCTTCTTCTAAAAGGAAACGGGGGAGGCATCATGAAGAGCCGATATCTCAACGGCGCGGCGCTGGCGCTGGTCGCTTCGCTGGCGCTGACGGCGGGCGAAGCCGCGGCGCGCAGTCCGAAGCGGGTGGATCCCGCCGTCTCGTCGATCGTCAAGGGGGACGCCGCCGCGCTGGGCTTCGACCCGGCCAAGCTGGACGTCGCGCGGCAGGGCCTGAAGGCCGACGCCGCTTCGGGCAAGATCGCCGGCGCCTACCTGCTGGTGGGCCGCAAGGGCAAGGTGGTGTTCGAAGAGGGCTTCGGCGTCCAGGGCCCGGGCCAGACGGCGCCGGTCACAAACGAGACCATCTTCCGCATCTTCTCGATGACCAAGCCGGTGGTGTCGGTCACGGCTATGACCCTGGTCGAGGAAGGCAAGCTCGACATCGACGCCCCGGTGTCGAAGTACCTGCCGGAATACGCCAACCTGGCGGTCTGGCAGGCGGACGGCACAACCAAGCCGGCGGCCCAGCCGATGCTGGTGCGCCACCTGATGAGCCACACGTCGGGCCTGATCTACGGCTTCGTCCAGCCGGGGACGCCGTTGGGCAAGGTCTGGGCGGCCGGCGGCGAGAACCGCAACGACCTGACCAATCGCGAATACGCCAAGGTCATCGCCAAGCTGCCGCTGAAGGCCGAGCCCGGCACGGCCTGGAACTACTCGCGCTCGACCGACATCCTGGGCGCGGTCGTCGAAGCGGCCGGCGGCAAGCCGCTGGACGTGCTGATCCGCGAGCGCATCACCGCGCCGCTGGGCATGACCGACACCGCCTTCTACCAGCCCGAGGCCAAGCGGGCGCGGTTCGCCGAGCCGGCGAAGGGCGACCCTATGGTCTATTACGACTACGCCAAGCCGACCCCGTTCCTGTCGGGCGGCGGCGGCCTGTCGTCGACGACCGAGGACTACCTGCGCTTCGTGCTGATGCTGGCCGGCGAGGGCGAGTACAAGGGCGTCCGCATCCTGAAGAAGGAGACGCTGGCGCGGATGCGGCAGGACGAGACCACGCCGGCCATCCGCCAGGCGGGCCAATTCTTCCCGGGCCGCGGCATGGGCTTCGGCCTCGGCTTCAGCCTGGTGCTGGACGACACGGTGCAGCGGCCGGGCAATGGCACCTTCTCGTGGTGGGGCATCGCCGGCACCGAGTTCTGGGTCGACCCGAAGAATGAGGTCTTCATGGTGTTCATGGTCCAGGCCCGCGAGGCGGCCAATGAATACCAGCGGAAGAACCGCGGCTGGATCTACGACGCGCTGGTGAAATAGCGCCTCAGGTCTTCAGGAGCCGCCATCCGCATGCTTCAGGAGATTGTCGCGCAGCCGCGCGACAGTCTTCTGGGTGGCGGAGAACTCCTCCGGGCTCAGGCCCGACGCGGCGACCAGGGTACGCTGGGCGCCCTTCTCGCGCAGCCGCCGTCCAGCCTCGGTCAGGCTGACGATCACCTGGCGCTCGTCGGCCGGATCGCGCCGGCGGGTGAGGTAGCCCAGACTCTCCAGCTTCTTCAGGATTGGGGTGAGCGTATTGCTCTCCAGGAACAGCCGCTCGCCGAGCCGGCTGACCGTCTGATCGTCCTCCTCCCAGAGCGCCACGATAGCGATCCACTGGGTGTAGGTGACCCCCAGTTCCTGCAGGATCGGCTTGTAGGCGCGGCCGTAGGCCAGGTTCGCCGAATAGACGGCGAAGCACATGAAATCGGCGAGCTGTGGCAGCGGCTTGGTCGGCATGGCCGGGGAATCCCTACGCGTCTGCCCTGGATATAAATCGCATGCGATTGAATCGGAAGGTTGACAACGCCACCCCCTCTCTGCATTTAGTTCGTATCCGCTTTAATCGTATCCGCCTCACTGGAGCCGCAGATGCTAGCCAGGTTGCTCACCACCGCTTTCGCCACCTGCCTTCTCGGGACACCCGCCGCCGCGCAATCTGCGCCGCAGACTGCGGCGGACGTGCTCGGCTCCGCCGCCGTCGCGCCGCTCGACCGGCCTCAGCCGCCTGCCCGGCTGATCGTGGACCCGCCCCTGCCGGGGCCGCTCACCCAAGGCCGGGTGTTCATCCAGTACCGGGCCGAGAACCTGCGTATCCAGCCGGTGTTCGGGCCGGCGGCCCTGAAGGTCTCGCCGCGCATTGGCCACATCCACGTCACCGTCGACGGCGCGCCCTGGCATTGGGCCGACGCCAGCGGCGAGCCGGTGATCCTGGTCGGGCTGACGCCCGGACCCCACGCGGTCGAGATCATCCTGGCCGACGCCAACCATCAGCCGCTCGACCGCGCCGAAGTCGCCTTCACCGTGCCCGCGACCGGCGCCCACCACTGATCGCCTAGAGCCCACGGAGCCGCCCATGTCCGCCGCCCTCACCGCACCTCGTCGCCACCTGCTGATCGCCGCGCTCGGCCTCAGCGCCCTTCCCGCCCTGCTGGCGAGCAGCCCCGCCGCCGCATCCGCCGTCGCGCCACCGTCGAGCGGCCTCGGTCCGCTCCAGCGCATCAAGGCCGGCGTCCTGGAGGTTTCCTATGCGGACCTCGGACCGCGGAACGGACCTGTGGTGCTCCTGCTCCACGGGTGGCCCTACGACATCCACAGCTTCGCCGAGGTGGCGCCGGCCCTCGCCGCTGCGGGCTACCGGGTGATCGTGCCCGAGCTGCGCGGATACGGCGCCACGCGCTTCCTATCGGAACAGGCGCCTCGCAATGCCCAGCCCGCGGCGCTGGCCACCGACGCCATCGCCCTGATGGATGCGCTGAAGATCCAGCGCGCGGTGGTCGCGGGCTTCGACTGGGGCGCGCGCAGCGCCTGCATCGTGGCGGCGATCTGGCCCGAGCGGGTCAAGGCGCTGGTGTCGGTGAGCGGCTATTTGATCGGCAGCCAGAAGGCCTCGCAGGCGCCCCTGCCTCCGGAGGCCGAACTCCAGTGGTGGTACCAGTTCTACTTCGCCACCGCGCGTGGCGAGGCCGGCTATGCCCGCAACACCCATGCCTTCGCCAAGCTGATCTGGAAGCTGGCGTCGCCCCAGTGGCGGTTCGACGATGCGACCTTCGCCCGCTCGGCGGCCGCCCTCGACAATCCCGATCACGTGGCGATCACCATCCACAACTACCGCTGGCGGCTCGGCCTGGCGCCGGGCGAGGCACAGTTCGACGCCCTGGAGGCGAAGCTGGCGTCCGGCCCGACGATCACCGTCCCGACGATCACCCTCGAGGGGGACGCCAATGGGGCGCCGCATCCCAAACCGGCGGACTACGCGGCCAGGTTCACCGGCCCATATCGCCACCGGACCCTGACCGGCGGCGTGGGCCACAACCTGCCGCAGGAGGCGCCGCGCGCCTTCGTCGAGGCGATCCTGGAGGCCGATCGCATGTCGTCCGGCCGCTGACGGCAGTCGCCTGTTGCGGCCCTGGCGAAGCTCGCTAGGGTCGCGCCGGTGCTTTCCATCGGAGTGTGAGATGCGGCTTTCCCGGCGCGACTTCGGCCTTTCACTCATGGCGGCGAGCATGCTCTCGCCAGTGGCGGCCGCCGCCCAGTCGGACGCGGACCGCCAGCTCACCGCCTACCTCGACGCCGAGTTCGAGGAAGAGCTGGCGATGGACCCGATGGAACTCACCGGCCTCGGTCGGAAGGAACAATACGACCGGCTGACCGACCACAGCGACGCCGCGGCCGAAAAGAAGCTGGCGTGGCGTAGGCAGAGCGTCGCGGAGATGAAGCGCCGGTTCGACCCCGCCAAGCTGTCGGACGAGGCGCGCGTCTCCTTCGAGATGTGGGACCTTGAGCTGACCCGGGCTGAAGAGGCGCATCGCTGGCGCAGCCACAACTACATCTTCGACCGCGGCGGCTATCACACCCGCCTGCCGAACTTCATGATCAACCAGCACCGCGTGGACACGAAGGCCGACATGGAGGCCTACGTCAGCCGCGTGGCCCAAATCGGCCCCGCGCTGGATGTGCAGCTGGAGCGCGCCAAGGCGGCCGCCGCCAAGGGCGTGCGGATGCCGCGGTTCTCCTATGAGCAATCGGCCGAGGAGGTGAAGAAGCTCACCGCCGGCGCGCCGTTCGGGGCGGGCGAGGACTCCGCCCTGTTCGCCGACGGCAAGGCCAAGATCACCGCCCTGAAGCTGCCGCAGGCCGAGGCCGACCGCCTGACCAAGGCGCTGGCGGACGCCATGACCGGCAAGATGAAGCCCGCCTACGACCGGCTGGGCGCCTGGCTCGTCGCCGACATGGCCAACACCACGCCTGACGCCAAGGGCGCCGGCGCCCTGCCGAACGGCGCGGCCTTCTACAACGCCATGCTGCGGCAGCAGACCACCACCGACATGACCGCCGACCAGATCCACGAGCTGGGCCTGTCGGAGGTGAAGCGGATCCGCGGCGAGATGGAGATGCTGAAGGCCAAGATCGGCTTCAAGGGGACGCTGGAGGAGTTCTTCGTCCACCTGCGCACCGATGACCGGTTCTATGTACCCAACACCGACGCGGGCCGGGCCGACTACCTGAAGCGGTGCGAGATCCACCTCGCCGAGATGAAGGCCGCCCTGCCCCGCTACTTCGGCCGGCTGCCGAAGTCGGACCTGATCGTGAAGCGGGTGGAAAGCTTCCGGGAGGAGCCGGGCGGCGCCGCCCACTACAGCTCGGGCGCGCCGGACGGGTCGCGGCCGGGCATCTACTACGTCCACCTGGCCGATACCCGGGCCACGCCGATCTACGAGATCGAGGGCACCAGCTACCACGAGGGGTGGCCGGGCCATCACATGCAGATCATGCTGGCCCAGGAGATGACCGGCACGCCGGCCTTCCGCGGCCAGTACGGCTACGGCGCCTACATCGAAGGCTGGGGCCTGTACGTCGAGCTACTGGCCAAGGAGGCCGGCTTCTACAAGGACCCGTACAGCGACTTCGGCCGGCTGGGCCGCGAGATCTGGCGGGCGATCCGCCTGGTGGTCGACACCGGCATCCACGCCAAGGGCTGGAGCGAGGCCAAGGCGCTGGAGTTCTACTCCGCCAACTCGCCGCAGCCGATGGGCAAGATCCGCTCGGAGATCCGCCGCTACTTCGTCAATCCGGGGCAGGCCACGTCGTACAAGGTCGGCATGGTCAAGATCCTGGAGTTGCGGGCCAAGGCGCGGAAGGACCTCGGCGACCGGTTCGACCTGAAGGGCTTCCACGAGGCGGTGCTCGGCGCGGGCTCCCTGCCGCTCAGCGTGCTGGAAGCGCGCGTCGGCCGCTGGGTGGCCAGCCGCCGGGCCTAGCCCTTCGGCCGCTCGCGCGTCAGGTCGAGGATCCAGTTCGGCTCCCAGGTACGGCCGCCGTCGGCGGAGAAGTGCTGCTCCATGTGGGCGGCGTCCGGTCCCTGGGGCGTCCACTGGTAGCGCACCAGGATGCTGCGGCCCTGCCAAGCCTCGAAGCTGAGGAACTCGCCGCGGCCGTCGCGGAAGCCGCCGGTCACCGGGGGCATCGGCAGCAGACCGTTGTCGGCGTCGACCAGGTAGATGCTCCACTCGCGCGTCTTCGGATTGAAGAGGCGGAGCGTCTGGCCCTTCTTGCGCTTGGTCCCGTCCAAGCTGGTGACGGCGAACTCCTCGAAGTTCGCGTTGGTGTCCAAGATCTTCTTGGTCCGCGAGACGCCGCGGTACTCCACCCAGGTCGCTGCGCCGGTCAGCGGCTTCTCCAGCTGGCGCAGCCGGGCGGTCCAGTCGCCAATCAGGAAGTCGAAGCCCCTGCCTCTGTCATCGACGAGGGGCGGGTTCAGCTGGTGACCGGGGACCGGGTCGGCGGCGAGCGCCGGCGTGCCGATGAGGGCGGCGGCGAGGAGGAGTGCGAGGCGTTTCATGGGCAGAGCTTGGCCGTGTGCGGCCTGGCCGCACTAGGCGAATATCGCGCCACGAGGCTAAGTGAGACTTATGGTCCGCCTACCCTCCCTCGTCGCTATCCACGCCTTCGAGGCGGCCGCGCGGCTGGGCAGCTTCGCCGCTGCGGCGCGCGAGCTGGGCACCACCGCGGCCTCGGTCAGCTACCACGTGCGGCGGCTCGAACAGCAGATGGGCGCGGTCCTGTTCCACCGCGGGCCGCATCGCGTGGCGCTCACCGAAGCCGGCCGGCTTGCCGCCGAGGAGGCCAGCCGCGCCTTCGCGGCCCTGAAGGGCGCCTTCGCGCGCGCCGCCGAGCTGGACGAGAGCCGGCTGTCGCTGACCACACTCCCGACGGTAGGCGCGACATGGCTGACGCCGAAGCTCGGCCGCTTTCGGGAGAAGCATCCCGAGGTGCGCCTCGAACTCGACCTGTCGGTGGAGGCGCAGGATCTGGCCGCCGGCGGGTTCGATGCGGCGATCCGCAACGGCCATGCCCGCTGGCCCGGCCTGCGGGCCGAGCCGCTGATCCCGGCGATCTTCCTGCCGCTGTGCACGCCCGAGCTGAAGGCGGCCACGGCCGGGATCGCCGACCCGGCCCACCGGCTGGACGTCCCGCTGCTCGGCCGCCGCGACTGGTGGGGCCTGTGGTACCGGAGGCTGGGCGAGGCCACGCCGCCGTCGGCGGAACGCTTCGGCGCGACCCTGTCCACCGAGCACCTGGACGTGACCGCCGCGCTGGCCGGCCAGGGCGTGGCCATCGCCTCGCCGATCCTGTTCCGCGCCGAACTGGACGCGGGCCGCCTCGTTCCGGCGCACGACGCCGTCTGCGCCGACGGCCGCAGCTTCTGGCTGACCTGGCCGACGGCCCGCAGCGGCAGCGCCAAGATCCGCGCCTTCCGCACCTGGCTGTCCGACGAGGCCGCAGGGGATCGCGCCGCCGCCGCGCCCTTCATCCGCCGGGCGGTGACGGTCGAGGGCTAAGCCGGGAAGCGGACCGTCACCTGCAGGCCAGGCCCGGCGTCCGACAACTCGACGCGCGCGCCGTGCGCCTCGGCGGCCGCCGCCACAAGGCTTAGGCCCAGGCCGAAGCCGGGCGCCTGCGAGGGCCCGCGCCAGAAGCGTTCGAAGGCGTGCGGCCGGGCCTCCGGCGCAATGCCGGGTCCGTTGTCGACGACGACGATCTCCACGGCGCCGGACGTCGTGCGGCCGGTCAGCGCGACATGGCCGCCTTGGGGCGCGAACTTCACGGCGTTGTCGAGCAGGTTGCTGACCATCTGGAAGACCAGGTCGCGGTCGCCGACGATCGAGAGACCGGGCTCCACCGCCTCGGCCAGCGTTTGGCGCCGGTCCTCGGCGGCTGCGCGATGCAGGTCGGCGGCGTCGGCCAGCAGGGCCGAGAGGTCGACCGGTGCGCCCTTCAGCTGCGGTCCGCTCTGCAGGCGGGCGATACGCAGCAGGGCCTCGAACATCGACTGCAGCCGGGCGGCCTCCTCCAGCGCGGCGGCAGCCCGCGCGGGCGTCTGGTCAGCCGAGGCGTCGGCCAGCTCCTCCAGCTCGGCGCGCAGGCGGGTGAGCGGCGTCCGCAGTTCGTGGGCGATGCTGTCGGAGACCCGGCTGATCGAGGCCACCAGCTGTTCGATGCGGGCGAGCATCTCGTTGAGCGTCGCCGCCAGCTGGTCGAAGTCGTCGCCCGAGCCGCGCAGCGCCACCCGGCCCGACAGGTCGCCGGCGATCACCGCGCGCGCCGCGCGGTTGATGCTCTCCAGCCGCTGCGACACCGAGTAGGTCATGACGAGCCCGCCGATGACGCCCAGCGCCAGCGTCATGCCGAGGCCCCAGGACAGCGCCTCCAGGATCAGGTCCTCGCGCTCGTCGAGGTCCTCGGTGTCGAGGCCGACCAGCAGCCGCCAACCACCGGCGAGCGCCACGTCGCGGACCACCGCCTCGTGCTCCTCCTCCGCGCCGGTCGCATAGGTGCCGAACTCGTATCGCACCCATTCCGGCCCCTTCGCGCGCGGCCAGTCCAGCAGGTTTGCGGCCACCACGGCTCCGTCCGGCGCGATCAGCACATGGTACGGCAGTCGGCCGCTCGGCGTGGCGGCTCTGCGCTCCAGCGCCCGGATCAGGGCGTCGCGGCCCTCGGCGCGGTAGACGGCGGTGAGGCGATCGCTCTCCACCGCGATCCGGCGCTCCACCTGCTGCAGCGGCCGCCAGACCCCGCCGACGTAGCTCGCGCCCAGCATCAGCCCGATCGAGGCGTAGAAGAGGGCCATGTAGATCAGGGTCAGCCGGAGCGTCAGGCTCCTGAGGGGGTTGGGGCGCCTCATGCGCGCAGGCTGTAGCCCATGCCGCGCACGGTCTGGATCAGGGCCACGTCGAAGTCCTTGTCGACCTTCTGCCGCAGGCGGCTGACGTGTTGGTCGATGATGTTGGTCTGCGGGTCGAAATTGTAGTCCCAGACCGCCTCCAGCAGCATGCTGCGGCTGACCACTCGGCCGGCGTTGCGCAGCAGGTATTCCAGCAGGCCGAACTCGCGCACCGTCAGGTCGATGGGCCTGCCCGCCCGCGTCACCGTGCGCGTGATGAGGTTCATCTCGAGATCGGCGACCGACAGGGAGGTGGTCTCCTGGACGACCGCCTTGCGGCGGCTGAGCGCCTCGACGCGAGCCAGCAGCTCGGAGAAGGCGAAGGGCTTGGTCAGGTAGTCGTCGCCACCGGCGCGGAGGCCCTTCACCCGATTGTCCACGTCGCCAAGCGCGGAGAGGATCAGCACCGGCGTGCCGTCGCCCGCGGCGCGCATGGTCTGGAGGATCTTCAGGCCGTCGACGTTCGGCAGCATGCGGTCGAGAACGACGACGTCGTAGGTCTCGGCGGCCACGCGGAACAGGGCCTCGCGGCCGTCGGCCACATGGTCGACCAGCCAGCCCTCGGCCTTCAGGCCCTTGACCACGTGGTCGGCGACGCGGACGTCGTCCTCCACGACCAGCACATGCATGCCGAACTCCCGGCCGCCTTTAGTCGTCGATGACCGGCGTCAGGGCGCCGGTGCGCAGGTCGACGCGCACCTCGCGGTGCTGGGCGCCCGCCAGCTCAGCCTCGTAGTAATACCGGCCGCCGTCGCGCTCCAGCCCGATGTCTGTCACCTTGCCCTTGGTCGAGCCTTCGACCAGGGCAATGGTCTGGCTGAGGGTGCGGGGCGCGGTCTGAGCGGCCTTCAGGTGCTCGCCGGTGAACGGCAGGCGCACGGCGGCCAGCTTCTGCTGGCGCACCACCTTGCCGGTGGCGGCGTCGACGTGGGCCTCCACGGCGCGGCCGTCCTTCACCAGATCGATCTCATAGACGAGCACGCCCTTCTCGTGGTCGAGGTCGGCGTCGAAAGCGCGGCCGCCCACAGCCTGCTCCGCGGCGGCGACGGCCTGGGCCAGCGGCACCGTCTGCGCGGCGGCCAGGTTGGCCACCTGAGCGATCGCCGGCAGGGCGACGGCGCCGGTCGCGGCGACGGCGGCGGCGAGGAAGAAGGTCTTGGCGGTCATCGATCAGTACTCCGTGTCAGTCCCCAGCAGGGTCCGTCGTACCGCCCCAGGATGGCGGCGAGCTGCGGCCTGCATTTGGATTTCGTCATGTGCGGCCGGCGCGGCCAGCACGAGGCGGCGCATGCGCTCCACGGCCCCGTCGAGCGCGTAGTCGGCGGCGCGGTCGCCAGACGTCGCACGGGTCGCCGGATCGAGCTGGGCGGCGATGGCGCGAGCCAGAGCCTGCGGCTCCGGCTGGGCCAGCGCGCCGTAGCGCCCGCCGGCCAGCACCTCGGGCGCGCTGCCCGCGGTCGTTGCGGCCACCACAGGCACGCCGCAGGCCAGGGCCTCTAGCAAGCTGTTCGACGCGCCTTCCCACTTCGACGGCAGCACATAGGCCGCGGCGCGAGCGACCAGCGGGAACGGGTTCTCCACCTCGCCCTCGAGACGAATGGCGTGGGCGACGCCCAGGCGGCGAGCCAGCCCTTGCAGCCGGCGGCGCACGGCGGGCCTCCCGCGGCCCAAGATCAGCAGCCGCAGGTCGCGTCGGCCGTGGGCGCGCAGGCTGGCGAGCGCTTCGATCAGCGCCTCGCAGTTCTTCTGCCGGTGCAGGCGGCCCACGGCCACGAGGAACGGTCGGCCATCCTTGAGCCAGGGATGGTCGCAAGGCTCGGCGGCGCGCGCGCGGACGACGGCGGCGTCCACGCCGTTCGGGATCACATCGAGGCGCCCGTCGGCGCGGGCGCCGGCGAAGACGGGGCGCTGGGCGGCGGCGGCGGAGACCGAGACCAGCCGAGCGCCATCGCCGGCCACCAGGCGCATCCCCGCCTCCCGCAACACGCGCCCAAGGCCCGCGTCGCCCGGATGGAAGGGATCGTTGCTGATGCGATAGACGCGTGGCGTCCTTGGCAGCCCCCGCAACGCGGCCCACACCGCGAGGTGGGCATGGTTGCCCATGGAGACCACCGCCGCCGGGCGAGTGCGCGCCAGGTGCTGGGCCAGCGCCGGCACAGCCAGCGCCAGGGCCAGCGGGCGCGGGCCCAGTGCACGGCCCAAACGCACGAGGTCCGCGCCCTGAAGGTCTGACGCCAGCGGCCCGCCGCCCAGGCAGACCACCTCGACCGCCGCGCCACCGCGCGTCAGGGCGTTGGCCAGGTTGACGGTGTTGCGCGCTACACCGTCACGCGCGAGCGCGGCCGAGAACAGGACAATGCGACCGGGTGGCGGACTGGCCGAGGGCAGGAAGGGCGAATGGACATCGCGGCCTTCGTGCGGGTCGCGAATGGCGGAGGCCTGCGGTGAACATTTGATTTTCGCCATGTTCGCCAGCGCCTCCGCGACCGCCGTTACTTCAACGTTGAAATTCCTGGTTGAAGCTCGAATGGTAGTGATTCCCTCCGTGGTCGGAGAGCGGCGGGAGGCGTGGATGGCGGCGGCGGTGGAGGAACACCCCGAGGTCCAGGTGTTCGACGAGATCAGCATGATCGAACACGGCGTCCGCGTCGTGATCGGCAGCTGCCTGCCGGTCGGCCTGAGCTATCCGCAGTTCGAGGTGATGAACCTGATCATGCGCCGCGGCGGCGAGCTTTCGCCCGCGCAGATCGCCACCGCCCTGCAGATGACGCCCGGCGCCATCACCAACACCCTTCAGCGGCTGGAGGCCATGCGCCTGGTGGTGGTCGAGCCCTGCGGCTCCGACCGGCGCAAGAAGCGGGTGCGCCTGACGCCCGAGGGCCGCGAGGCTTACGGCCGCTCGATGGCGGCGATCCGGCCCAAGATGGAGAAGCTGCGCGAGGCCTTCACCCAGAAGGAATTCCGCGAGGCCCTGCCGTTCCTGCGCGCGCTACGGGCCTGGATGACCGACCAGGGCTGACGCGCCGATTGCCGTCCGCAGGGGAAGTCGCCGACAATGGCGGCGGGTAGGAGTTTGCGATCTTGCGCGACGGCATCGAGGACACGGCGGACGCCGCCACCGGGACGGAGCTTCCGCGGCCGAAGCTGAGCTATCCATTCGAGGGCGTTCCAGGGCCTGGCGAGGCCGTCGACATCGCGCCCGGCGTGAAGTGGCTGCGCATGCCCCTGGGCGGCCCGCTGCAGGCGATCAACGTCTGGGCGATCCGCGACGGTGAGGGCTGGGCCATCGTCGACACCGGCATCGCCGGCGTCGGCACGCGCGACGCCTGGCGCGCCGCGTTCCAGGGGCCGCTGGAGGGGCGTCCCGTCACGCGGGTGTTCGTCACCCACATGCATCCCGATCACATCGGCATGGCGGGCTGGCTGACGCGAAAGTTCGACTGCCAGCTCTGGATCACCCGGCTGGAGTTCGTGACCTGCCGGTCGTTGGCGCTCGACACCGGCCGCGAGGCGCCTGAGGTGGCGCTCAAGTTCTACAAGGCCTGCGGCTGGGACGAGGACGCGGTCGATCACTACAAGACGAAGTTCGGCGGGTTCGGGCGGGGGCTCCACGTGCTGCCGGACAGCTTCCATCGCCTGAACGACGGCGACAGCGTTCGCATCGGCGAGCACGACTGGCGTGTGGTCGTGGGGTCGGGCCACAGTCCGGAACACGCCTCGCTGTGGTGCCCGGACCTGAAGTTGATGATCTCGGGCGACCAGGTGCTGCCGAAGATCTCGTCCAACGTCTCGGTGTTCCCGACCGAACCCGAGGCCGACCCGCTGACAGACTGGCTGACCTCGCTCGCCGCCATCAAGGGCCGGGTGCCGGACGACGTGCTGGTGCTGCCCGCCCACAACGAGCCGTTCCATGGCCTGCATGCGCGGCTGGAACACCTGATCGCAGGCCATGAACGGGGCCTCGGCCGGCTGGCCAAGGAGCTGGCCGAGCCGAAGCGGGTGGTCGACGTCTTCCACGTCCTGTTCCGCCGCCCGATCGGGCCGGAACTGCTGGGCCTGGCCACCGGCGAGAGCCTGGCGCACCTCAACTGCCTGCGTCGCCGGGGCCTTGCGGTGCGCGAGCGGGACACGGACGGAATCGACTGGTACCGCGCCGCCGCCTAAGCTTGGCCGGAAGGCCGGCCGTTGGGAGAGCGCCATGTCGAACCATATCCTGTCCGAAACCTCGGGCGGCGTGCTCACGCTGACCATGAACCGGCCCGAGAAGAAGAACGCCCTCACGCGAGCGATGTACCAGGCGCTGGCCGACGGCATCGACGCCGCCGACGCCGATCCGGAGATCCGTTGCGTGCTGATCCAGGCCGAGGGCGACATGTTCACGGCCGGCAACGACCTGGCCGACTTCGCCGCCGTGAACCGCGGCGACCCTGACGCGAACGCCGCCCGCGAGGACGGTAACCCGCTGCTGAACGCCCTGGAGCGGGCCAAGACCCCGATCGTGGCGGCGGTGAACGGCCGCGCTGTCGGCGTCGGCGTGACCATGCTGCTGCACTGCGACCTGGTCTATGTGGCCGAGGACGCGCTGCTCACCACGCCGTTCGTGAACCTGGCGCTCGTCCCTGAAGCCGCCTCCTCGATGCTGCTGCCGGCGCGGATCGGCCATGCCCGGGCGTTCTCGATGTTCGTGCTGGGCGAGGCGGTGGATGCGCGGAAGGCCGAGGCCTGGGGCATCGCCAACGCCGTGGTTGCGCCGGGCGACCTGCGGAGCCGCGCCCGCGCGGCGGCCGAGGCGGTGGCGTCGCGGGCCGCGAGCTCCGTGGCGGCGACGAAGGCCCTCATGCGCCGGCCCGCCGAGACGATCCGCGAGCGCTACAAGGAAGAGGGCCGGCTGTTCGCCGCCCAGCTGAAGACCGCCGACGCGGCCGAGGCCTTCGCCGCCTTCGCCGAGAAGCGGCCGCCGGACTTTTCGAAGAGCCGCACCAAGGCCTCCGCATGAGCGGGGTGACGATCCGCGTCGCCACCGTCGCCGACGCCCCGCTGATCCTCTCCTTCATCAAGGAACTGGCTGAGTACGAACGACTGCTGCACGAGGTCGAGGCCACCGAGGCCGACATCCGGCGCAATCTGTTCGGCGAGAACCCGCGGGCGTTCTGCGACATCGCCGAGGCCGACGGCCGGCCGGTGGGCTTTGCGCTGTGGTTCTACAACTATTCGACCTTCCGCGGCCGGGCCGGGATCTACCTGGAAGACCTGTTCGTGCGGCCGGAGGCGCGCGGCCTGGGCGCCGGCAAGGCGCTGCTGCGGCGGCTCGCGCAGCGCTGCGTGGACGCGGACCTCGGCCGGCTGGAATGGGCGGTCCTGAACTGGAACGCGCCCTCGATCGCCTTCTATGACAGCCTGGGGGCCGGGGCGATGACCGAGTGGACCGTGCGCCGCCTGGACGGCCAGGCGCTCACCGGCCTGGCCGAGAGCTAGAGCGCCGCCAGCACGTCGCGGGCGAAGGCCGCCTCGTCGAAGCGCTTGCCCGCGGGGTCGAAGCCGCGGCGGACGATGACCACCCCCTTCGAGGGAACGATGAAGACGTACTGCCCGCGGTTGCCGTTCATGCCGTAGGTCCCGGCCGGCAGGCCCTGGGCCTCGCCGTACAGCCAGAAGAAGGCGCCGTAGCCCGGCCCGCTCGCCGGCTGCGCGGGGGCCGGGGTCGCGACGTAGCGGGACCAGCCGAAGGGCAGCAGCCGCTCGCCGTTCCACACGCCGTCATTCAGGTAGAGCAGGCCTAGGCGCGCGAGATCCCGCGCCGTCGTCCACACCTGGCTGGAGAGGATGTAGTTGCCCTGCCAGTCGGTCTCGGGCGTCGTGTGGGTCATGCCGATCTTCCAGAGAAGCTCGGTGAAGGGGAAGTCGACGGCTGCCTGCCCATCGCCTAGGACGGCGCGGACGCTGCGCGCGGCCAGCAGGGTGTCATTGTTGGCGTAGCGGAAGCGGCTGTCGGGCGCGGCCTCCAGCGGCATGACGCTGGCCGTCTGGGTGACCAGCGCGCCGCCGACGTAGGCCTCGTCGGTTCGGTTGCCGGGGCCGTCGGTCCAGAGGCCAGAACCCATGTGGAGCAGCTGGGCCAGCGTGATCGTCTTGCGCGGGTCGCCGGGGGACTGCCATTCAGGGACCGGTGCGGGCGCATCGACCTTGAGAAGGCGGAGGTGCACGGCCCGGCCGACCACGGTGGCGGTCAGGCTCTTGGCGGCCGACCAGGTGCGCTGCGGCGTGTGGGGCGTGAAGTCCGCGCGATACTGCTCGGCGATGATCTTGCCGTCCTTCACCACCACCACGGCGGTCGTCTTCGTACCGGCCCCATAGCTCGCGGAGTCGAAGCCCTTCGCGACCGCCGCCTGCAGCCGGGCGGAAGGCTTCGGGGCGATGCCGCGATCGCCGTCCGGCCAGGCGCGAGCCTGCGCACCCTGCGGGGGCTCGGCTCCGAGTTTCGGCAACACCCAGGCGGCCTCGAGCGGCGCGCCGACCGGCAGCTGGCTGCAGCCTAGACCCGTCCGCCAGGCGGCGACGCGCGGCGGCATCTTCGGATCGAACGCGACGCGCACGACCTTGGCATCCCGGTCGATCTCGGCCGGCAGTTCGCGGACCAGCTGCTGGTAGTCTGGGTAGATGCCCTCCAGGTCGTCCTGCGCGACCTGCTCCGGCGTCATCCCCGCATTGAACAGGTTCGAACACAGGAAGGCCGCCTTGTACCCGGCGGCCAGCGCGCGCACATGGGCGTCGGGCGCCGGGGGCGTCTGGGCCGACGCGGCGAACGGAAGCGCAGCAACGGCGGCGGCAATGAGCAACTGGCGCATGTGAGATCCCCGACTGGCGCGGAACCCATACCCCGTCGCCTGAGGCCGTGAGGAAAAAATATCGGCGCCGGCCAAGGTCGCTGTCGGAAGGTCTTGGGGGCCGGTCGTCCTGCGTGGGAGACACGAGGCAAGGAGGCCCGACGATGAAGTACATGCTGATGATCTTTGACCCGGCGGACGGCTACGACGGTTCGGATGGCATGGCCCTGCTGGAGCGCGTGATCGCCGCGCACGGCGCGCTGGCCGAGGAGCTCGCGCAGACCGGCGTACTGGTGAACGGCGCCGGCCTGCAGGAGCCGCAGACGGCGAAGACCATACTGCGCGACGGCAACGGGCAGACCGCCGTTCTCGACGGCCCCTACGCCGAGACCAAGGAGCACCTGGGCGGCTACTACCTCGTCGAGGTCGAGGATTTCGACGCGGCGGTCGCCATCGCCCGGCGCATCCCGGGGGTGGCCGGCACCAAGATCGAGGTGCGGCCGGTGATGATCGGCGACTGACGCGACGGCGCTCCCCTCTCGGGGAGCGCCTCGAAGTTCTCGACTTCCCCGGCGTCGGACCGTAACCCAGGAGCCATGGACGCCGAGCTCCGCGTATCGACCGCACCGTTCCGGGATCCGCGCTATGCGCCGCGCCGTCTTGAGGTCGAGGCGCGGCCGGGCGGCGAATACGTTCTGACAAACCCGACGCCCTATTCGACCGAGCACCAGACCACCGTCTCGGCCCTGGAGTTCTGGGCGCAGGCGGCGCCGGATCGCGTATGGCTGGCCGAGCGGTCCGGGGACGGCTGGCGGACCGTCACCTTCGCGGACGCGCGCCAGCGGATCGCCGCGCTGGCCGGCGGCCTGCGCGAGCTGGGCGTCGTGGGCGAACGCCCTCTCCTCATCCTGGCCCGCAACGGCATCGACCACGCGCTGATCAAGTACGCGGCGATGAGCCAGGGCATGCCGGCCGCACCCGTGTCGCCGCAGTATGGCCTGCCCGGCGCGAACCTGATGCGGCTGGAGCACGCCTGCCAGGTGCTGCAGCCGGCCGCCGTCTACACCGAGGATGCGGGGCTGTTCGCCGACGGCCTGTCGGCCGAGGCGCTGGCCGGCCTGCCGGTGATCGCCGGCCTCAACGCAGGCCCCGGCCACGTGCCGCTGGAGCGCCTCTACCGCGAGAAGGCCGCCGCCTTCACCGCGCGCCCTGAGGATCACGCCAAGTATCTGCTGACCTCGGGCTCCACCGGCCTGCCCAAGGCAGTGATCTGCGCCCATCGCGAGATCAGCCTGAACTCGGCCCAGATCGCCGCCTGTTTCGACGATCCCGACCCGCCGGTGCTGCTGCACTCCGCGCCCTGGAGCCACAGCCTGGGCGCCAACGCCATCCTGCACATGTGCCTGCACCGCGGCGGCACGCTGTACATCGACGCGGGTCAGCCGACGGCGGCGAAGTTCGCCGAGACGGTGCGCAACCTGTGCGAGGTGCAACCGACCTACCAGAACATGGTCCCGGCCGGCTGGATGCTGCTGGTCGACGAGCTGGAGCGCGACGAGGCTCTGGCGCGCAACTTCTTCTCAAAGCTGCGGCTCATGCAATACGGCGGCGCGGCGCTCGGCCAGCAGACCGCAGACCGCATCCAGGCCGTGGCGGTCCGCACCGTGGGCGAGCGGATCAGCTTCTCGTCGGGCTATGGGGCCACCGAGACCGGCCCGACCGCCTGCAACGTCCACTGGACCAACGGCCGGATGGGGATGATCGGTGCGCCGCTGCCCGGCACCTCGGTGCGGCTCGTGCCGGAGGCCGGCAAGCTCGACTTCCGGGTGAAGGGACCGCAGGTGACGCAGGGGTATCTCGGCCGCCCCGAGCTGTCGGCGGCGGCCTTCGACGAGGAGGGCTTCTACCGGCTGGGTGACGCCGCCCGGTTCGTGGACCCGGCCGATCCCAAGGCAGGGATGATCTTCGACGGCCGCCTGAGCGAGAACTTCAAGCTGGCGAGCGGCACCTTCGTCACCGTTGGCGACCTGCGCATCAAGGCGATCGGGGCGGTCGGCGGCGCGGTCACCGACGCCGTCGTCTGCGGCGAGGGTCAGGAGGCCGTGGGCCTGCTGCTCTATCCCAACCCCACCATGGACCGCGCCGCGGTCGAGGCGGCGGTGCGAGACGGGCTCGCGCGCTACAACGCCGGCGCGTCCGGCGGGAACAGGATCGCCCGCGCCCTGGTGCTGGACGGCCCGCCGGACCCGAACTCCGGCGAGATCACCGACAAGGGCTATATCGCCCAGAGCCTGGCGCGCGCCCGGCACGCCCCGGCCGCCGAGCGGCTGTACGCCGCCTCCCCTTCCTCCGACGTGATGGTGTTCTGACGACATGAACGGCGCCGACGCCCTGATTTCCACCCTGGTGGCCAACGACGTCACCGCCTGCTTCGCCAATCCCGGCACCAGCGAGATGCAGTTCGTCGCAGCGCTCGACGGCGTGCCTGCCATGCGGCCGGTGCTGTGCCTGTTCGAGGGCGTGGCGACAGGCGCGGCCGACGGCTACGGCCGCATCGCCGAGAAGCCCGCATGCACCCTGCTGCACCTGGGCCCGGGCTACGGCAACGGCGTCGCCAACCTGCACAATGCGCGCCGCGCCTTCACGCCGATCGTCAACGTGGTGGGCGACCACGCCACCTATCACCGCCAGTACGACGCGCCGCTGAACTCGGACATCGCCACCCTGGTGCAGCCGAACTCCATCTGGGTGCGGTCGGCGGACAGCCCCGGCGAGGTGGCCGCGCTGACCGCCGAGGCGGTGGCCGCGAGCTTCGGTCCGCCCGGCGGCCCGGTGAGCCTGATCCTACCGGCCGACAGCGCCTGGCTGGAAGCCAAGGGCGAGCCGGTCATCGCTCAGAAGGTTGCGCGGCCGGCGCCGTCCGGCGCCGCCGTCGACGCCGCGGCCCAGGCCATCAAGGCGGCGAAGAAGCCGGTCGTCCTGCTGGGCGGCCAAGCCTGCGGCGAGGCGGCGCTCAAGGAAGCCGCGCGCCTCGAGGCGGCCGGGGTGACCGTCTATTCCGACACCTTCGTACCGCGCCAGCGGCGGGGCGCCGGCGTCTTCCTGCCGAAGAAGATGCAGTACTTCGGGGAGATGGCGCTGGCCGAGCTGGAGGGCGTCGACCTGATGGTCTTCGTCGGCACGACCACGCCGGTCGCCTTCTTCGCCTATCCAGACCGGCCGAGCGTCCTGCTGCCCGAGGGATGCGAGACCCTGACGCTCGCGGAGCGCGGCGAGGATGCGGTCGCCGGCCTGGGCGCCCTGGCGGAGGCGCTGGGCGCGCCGAAGCATGGCCCGGTCCAGCCGCTGACGATAGCCGACGCGGCGCCCAGCGGCGCCCTCAACGCCTACTACGCCGGCGCCTCCATCGCCCGGCACCTGCCCGAGAACGCCATCCTATGCGACGACGCCGTGACCTCGGGCACCGGCGTCGCCGCCGGCACCGCGACCGCCAAGGCGCATGACGTGCTGGCCCTGACCGGCGGGGCCATCGGCATCGGCCTGCCCATGGCCATCGGCGCCGCGGTGGCCGCGCCGGACCGCAAGGTCGTCTCGCTGAACGGCGACGGGGCGGCGATGTACACGGTGCAGGCGCTGTGGACGATGGCCCGCGAGCAGCTGGACATCGCCGTGGTGGTCTTCGCCAACCACACCTACCGGATCCTCAACGTCGAGATGACGCGGACCGGCGCCGGCCAGGCCGGCCCCCAGGCGGCCAAGCTGCTGGACCTGGGCGATCCGCGCATCGACTGGGTGTCGGTGGCCAAGGGTCTGGGCGTCTCCGCCGTGCGCTGCGAGACCGCTGAGGACTTCGACAAGGCCTTCGCCCACGCCATGGCCAGCAAGGGCCCGCGCTTCATCGAAGCCGCGATCTGACCTTCCCTCACGATGGGGACGGAAAGAAAAAGGCCCGCGGATCGCTCCGCGGGCCTTCTCGTTTCAGCCGGGCTGAGAGCTTAGGTGTTGCCCTTCAGCTTGCAGTTGCCGGCGAAGGCGCAACCCAGGGCGTTCACCGCCTGGACCTTCGGGGCCGACTGGTACTCGATCACGTAGCCCTTGAGGCCGTCGGCGCAGGCGACTTCCACGAAGGTGGTGCCCTTTTCCGACTTGCCGATCACCCGCGATTCCGAGACGTCGCAGGAGTTGAAGTTGAACTTCTTCAGGTCGGCCGTGAGGTTCGAGTAGCCCGGATCCTTGGTCAGGCTGCACTTGTAGCCGGCCACCGGAGCGCGGCCGCAGTCCACGACCTGGCTGCCGGCGCCGCCCGCCTTGAACAGGCCGATGGCGCCCTTACCGTCCTTGCAGACCATTTCGACCACTTCCTCGCCGGGACGCGGCGGGAACAGGGCGTACTTGTCGACGTCGCAGGTCGAGCCCGCGCCCTTGGCGAGCCGGGTGTAGAGCGCGGCCTGTTCGGTCGCGGCCTGGCGGGCGTCGGTCAGGGTGCAGCCGCCCAGCAGGTGGCTGGCCTTGGCGCATTCGATGGCCTGGTCGAGCTTCCCGCCCGAGACCTTGTAGATGTAGCCCTTGCCGTCCTGGCACGAGGCTTCGAAGTACTGCGAGTTGTCCTTCGCAGCGCCGAGGAAGCGACGGTCCTTGACCTGGCAGCCGTTGTTGGCGGCCTGGGCGAAGGAGTCGACGACGGCCAGGCGCTTGGCCTTGTCCGTCAGCGTGCACTTAATGTTGGTCTCGGCGTCATCGTACAGCAGGCAGTTCTGGGCCTGCACCGGCTTGGAGCCGTCGAACGGCGCGCTGGCCGAGACGATGTAGCCGTCACCCGCTTGGCAGGCGACTTCGATGTAGGTGTTGGTCTTCGTCTGGCCGATGCCGCGGGCCTGTTCGGGCACGCACTGGGCGCCGGCCTTCTGGATCAGCGGGGCGAGCACGGCCTTGGGATCGGCGTTGCCCGGCAGCACGCAGGGCGCCGAGGGCTTCTGGTCGGGACCGGGCGGGGTGTTCGCCTCGACGCAGCTGAAGACGGTCGGCGTGCCGCCGGCCGGAGCCTGCAGGACGTAACCCATCGTGCCGGTGGCGCAGGCCACTTCGTAGTAGCCGGTCTTGGTCTTCTTATCTTCGCCGATCTTGCGGGCGTCGGAGACCTGGCACGGCAGGCCCGCGGCCTGGACCAGCGCCGGGGCCTCGGCCATGCCGCTCTTGCGGGCGGCGGCCGGGACTTCGGCGTCCTTCTTGCCTTGCGACACGGCCGCGGCGGGCACGAGAACGAGCGCCGCCAGCGCCGCCGCGAGCCCGATAGCCTTGGGCGTCTTCACCTTGTGCTTCTCCTGGGATTCCTAGGGGTGTTCTTGGTTGGGCGCACATAAGCGCCGCATGACCCTCGGGGTCAAGTTGCCCGCAAAGCGCGGCGCAAGTGTGACGGTTTGCAGGCGCGACGCCGCCCCGACTTGGGTGACTCAGGCCCCTCGCAAGCGACCCTTGTTACGGCTCGGGCGGCCTCAGGCGCGGCGGACCGTCAGCCGGACGCCGTGGATGCCGGTGACCTGGACTCGCGCGCCCGCCTCGATCCCGGCCCCCTCGCCTTCCAGCTCGGCCGGCCATTCCTTGCCGTCGATCAGCACGCGGCCCTCGCGGCCGTCGAGCGAGCGGACCACCGAGCCCGAACGCCCCACCAGGCGGTCGACGTTGTCGTTGATGTCGCCGGCCATCGCGCCCTCGGACACCGAGCGCGGCAGATAGCGCCGGGCCAGCAAGGTCGAGGCGATGGTCAGCAGGGCGAAGATCAGGACCGCCATGGCGAACGACAGGTCGCCGAGGCCCGTGGCGATGGCGACCGCCCCGGCCGAGGCCGAGGCCCACAGAAGCCAGCCCGAGCCGGTGAGGATCTCGATGGCGATCAGGCCGGCGGCGAGCGCCACCCAGATCCAGAATGGCTGGGCGGCATAGAGGTCGGCGAGGGTCTGCATGGGGCTCTAACCTCCCGTGGCCGGCACAGCCGAGCCGCGGCCGCGGGCCGGCGGCGCCGAGCCCCTCGGCCCGGCCGATGGCGGGTCGGCGGTGATCGCCTTCACCAGCTCGCCGATACCGCCGACGGAGCCGACCAGCGCGCTCATCTCGGCGGGCACGATAACCGTCTTCTGCTGCGGGCTGTTGGCCAGCTGGGCGAAGGCCTCGACGTACTTCTGGGCGACGAAGTAGTTGATCGCGTTCACGTCGCCGCGGGCGATGGCCATCGACACCATCTCGGTCGCCTTGGCCTCGGCCTCGGCCTCCCGCTCACGGGCCTCGGCGTCGCGGAAGGCGGCTTCGCGGCGGCCCTCGGCCTCGAGGATCGCGGCCTGCTTGGCGCCCTCGGCGCGGGCGATGGCGGCGGACTTCTCGCCGTCGGCCTCGGTGATCACCGCCCGGCGCTCGCGCTCGGCCTTCATCTGCCGGGCCATGGCGGCGGTGATGTCGGGCGGCGGCTGCAGGTCCTTGATCTCGATGCGGGCGGCTTTCACGCCCCAGGGGCCGGTGGCCTCGTCGATGACGTTCAGCAGGCGGGTGTTGATGGCGTCGCGCTGCGACAGCACCTCGTCCAGCTCCATCGAACCCACCACCGTCCGAAGGTTGGTCATGGCCAGCTGCTGGATGGCGTAGTTGAGGTTGTCGACGCGGTAGGCCGCCGCGGCGGCGTCCATCACCTGGATGAAGACGATGCCGTCCACCTGGACCACCGCATTGTCCTTGGTGATCACCTCCTGGCGCGGCACGTCCAGGACCTGCTCCATCATGTTCACCCGGCGCCCCACGCCCTCGACGAACGGCGTGAGGAAGCTGATGCCGGGCTTCAGCGTGCGCGTGTAACGGCCGAAGCGCTCCACCGTGAACTCGCGGCCCTGCGGCACGATCTTGATGGCGTTGAACGCCACCACCACGGCCAGGAACAGAAAGATCCCTGCGACTGCGAGTTCCATGGTTCCCACACCCTCCCTAGGTTCCGCCGGAGCTTAACCAGGGGTGGCGCGGGACGCCACGGAAACCGGACGTAGCGCCGCGCTAGCTCTTGCAGGAGCGGCGGATCGCGGAGACTGCTGCGTGGTAGCCGTTGTCCTTGGCGATCTTGACCGCGTCGTCGCAACGGCCGGCCATGATGGCCTCGTTGATCTGCACCTCGGTGCTCTGACGGTTCTGCTTGTCGTCGTCGCGGGCGCTTTTGCGGACATAGCTGGTCATGCCGTCCGTCTTGGTGCCGAACTGCTTGTCCGCCAGGGTCTCACGCTTGGTTGCGTCGCAGAGGGCCGGATCCTTCGCCGTGCAGCCCTTCGGCTGAGCCTGGACGGCCACCGGGAGCGTCAGGGGCGCCGCCAGGGCGGCCGCCGCGAGGGCGATGGTGAAAGCGCGCATGCTCGAACTCTCCTCGAATAGCAGGTTATCTCGTCTCAAACGGCGTCGCCAGAGCTTGACCGGAGGCCGCCCTTGGACGCCATGCTCGCGCCCAGATCGCACGTCTGTTAGCGCATTCCCATGACACGTTTCATCACCATCCTCATCACCGCATGCGTGGTCGCCGCGGCCGCCCCGTTGCAGGCGGGGGCGCAGCCCGCCAGGCCGGCGCCGAAGACCGCGCCGGCGAAGACCGCACCGGCGAAGCCGGCCGCCAAACCTGCAGCCAAGCCGGCCGCGAAGCCGCCCGTCGCTGGCGATTACGACGCCACCAACCCGCAGACCCTGACCAATCTCCTGAACCGCGAGGGCGCGAAGGCCGCCCCGCCCCGGCGCGAGGACGACAGCGTCTTCGTGGGCGTCACGTCCACCGCGGCCAGCTTCTCCCTGCAGTTCGCCGGCTGCAACGCCAACGGCCGCGCCTGCCAGGGCGTGCTGTTCGACGGGCTGATCGACCTGGGGACGCCGACGCTGGTTCAGATCAACGGCTTCAACCAGACCTCGGTGGTCTGCCGCATCTACCAGGACAAGCAGGCCAAGCCGCACGTCACCTACGCCACCCTGCTGTTGAAGTCCGACAATGCCGAGAGCGGGCGGACGCACCTGGCGGCCTGGCGCGGCTGTCTGGCTGAGGCGGCCACCTTCGTGCGGGATCCGAACGCCTATCTGGCGACCGCGCCCTAAGGCTCATCCGGGAGGCCTCCGATGCCGCGCAAGATCCTGCTGCAGACCACCATCCCGACGACCGAGGACGACTGGTCGATCGCCCGCTTCGCCATGCTGGCCGATCATCTCGCGAGCCTGACCGATGCGGACGGCGCCCGGCTGTTCGAGGTCACGGCCCGCGACCGCGATCCGCCCGGCGCGCCGGACGCCGTGCTGTCGACGCTGCCGACGTCGACCTTCGACGCGGTGTGGCTGTTCGCCGTGGACGAGGGCGACGGCCTGACGTCGGAGGACTGCGCCGGTCTCGGCGACTTCCGGCGACGCGGCGGCGGCCTGATGGTCACCCGCGACCACATGGATCTCGGCGCCTCGGTCTGCACCATCGGCGGCGTCGGCAAGGCCCACTACTTCCACTCCAAGCAGCCGGACCCGGACGAGGACCGTTTGCGGATCGACGATGTGGAGACGGCCCACATCCTCTGGCCGAACTACCACTCGGGTCGCAACGGCGACTTTCAGGAGATCACCGCCGTGGGCGCGCCGCATCCGGTGCTGGCCGATCCTGGCCAGCCGGGCCGTCTGCTGCGGTTCCTGCCGGCCCATCCGCACGAGGGCGGCGTCGGCGCGCCGCCGGACGACCCGACAGCTCGGGTGATCGCCACGGGGGTCAGCCGCGTCACTGGTCGGCCATTCAACCTGGCCGTGGCGTTCGAGAGTTCGCAACACGGCGGCCGAGCGATCGCCCAGTCCACCTTCCACCACTTCTGCGACTACAACTGGGACCCGGCGGCGGGCTGCCCCAGCTTCGTCGACGAGCCGCCCGGCGACGGCTTGGCGCGCAGCCGCGAGGCGCAAGCCTCGGTCCGCCGCTATTCGGAGAATGTGGCCCGCTGGCTCACCGGCCTGCCGATCGCCTAGGCGGGCGCCAGCGTCCGGCTGCGCAGCGCGGCCATCCGATCGATCGCGGCCTCCGCCTCGGAGACGATGCTGGCGACGATCTCGGCCGCCGGACGCACCGCACGCACGCCGCCGGCCGACTGGCCCATGGCGAAACACGAGCGATCGGCGTCGAGGCCTTCGGTCTGGCCGCCGATGCCTCCCATGACGCCGGTCGCATGCGAGTGCATCGCCTGCATCGGGAACGGCTGGATGTCGGCCGGGCGGCTCTCCCAATCGTCGACGTAGGGGTTCTTCTTCACCCGCATCGGCTTGCCCGAGTAGCAGCGCGTGCGGACGGTGTCCTCGTCCGTCGCCTCGAGGATAGTCTCGCGGTACATGCCGCCCGCGTGAGCCTCGTCGGAGGCGATGAAGCGGGTGCCCATCCAGACGCCGACGGCGCCCAGGCTGAGCGCCGCGGCCAGGCCGCGACCGTCGTAGATGCCGCCCGCGGCGACGACCGGGATCCGCACGGCCTCTACGGCTTGGGCCACCAGTGGCATGGTGCCGACGAGGCCAGTGTGTCCGCCGCCCTCGCCGCCCTGGCAGATGACCGCATCACAGCCCGCCTGCTCCGCCTTGACCGCGTGCTTCACCGCCCCGCAGACCACCATGACCTGGAGGCCCGCGGCTTTGAGCTTCTGCATGATCGGCATGGGCACGCCGAGGCCGGCGACGAAGCTGGAGGCCCCCTCCTCGATGATCACGTCGACGGCCGCGGTCAGGCTCTCCGGCGACGCAGCCAGCAGATCCACGCCGAACGGCTTGTCGGTCAGCCGCCGCACCTGGCGCATCTGATCGCGGATGAAATCCGGCCCCTTGCCGGCCATCCCGAGCACGCCGTAGCCGCCGGCGTTCGAGACCGCCGCCGCCAGCTCGGCGTAGGACACCCCGCCCATGCCGGCCAGCATCACCGGGTGGCGCACGCCCAGCAGGTCGCAGAGCTTGGTGTGCAGGGTCATGGCGTCCTCCGGTCTTATTTGCCGGGAGGATGGCGCCGTAAGTTACCGTTGGAAACTATGACGCGAGGTCACGGCGTAGGCGAAAACTACGGGTCTGCCGCGACTTAGGCCGCGGTCCAGCCGCCGTCGGCGGTGAGCGCCGCTCCCGTGGTCGAGCCGCCGAGGTCGGAGACGAGATAGAGCAGCATGCCGGCCAGATGGTCGTAGGCGACGAAGGTCTTGTTCGGCTGGGCGGCCAGGATCACGTCCTCGACCACCCGCTCCACGGCGATGCCACGGGCCTTGGCCTGGTCCGCGATTTGGGCGTCGACCAGCGGCGTCTTCACATAGCCCGGGCAGATGGCGTTCACGGTTACGCCGCTGCGCGCCAGCTCCAGGGCGCAGGACTTGGTGAAGCCGACAATGCCGTGCTTGGCCGCCACATAGGCCGACTTGAAGGGCGAGGCGACGAGGCCGTGGGCCGAGGCCACGTTGACGATCCGGCCGCGTCCGGCCGCCTTCATGGTCGGGATAACCGCCTTCGTGGCATGAAACGCCGAGGTCAGGTTGATGGCGATGATCTGGTCCCAGCGGTCGTCCGGGAACTCCTCCACCGGCGCCACGTGCTGGACGCCGGCGTTGTTCACCAGGATGTCGAGCCTCCCGAATTGATCGTGGGCGAAGGCGACCAGGTCGCGGATCTGGTCGGGCCGGGTCATGTCGGCGCCGTGGTAGAGCACCTTCACGCCGCTCTGCGCCTCGATACGCGCGCGGTCGGCCTCGATCTGGGCCGCGTCGCCGAAGCCGTTCAGGACCACATTGACCCCCTGGCCGGCGAGCGCCTCAGCCAGCGCCTGACCGATGCCGCTGGACGAACCGGTAACGACGGCGACCTGGCCTTCCAGATGGTAGTCGACGGCCATGATCAGTCTTCCCTGGCTTTGCTCTGCGACGGCGGCGGGGGCTGCGGCCGCGCAAAGGTGAATTCTTCGTCCTTGGAGAGCTCCGGGACGAAGCGGTAGTCGGCGACGTCGAAACCTTTCAGGTCAGCGGCGCGGTCGATGCGGTTGTCGATGGCGTAGCGGGCCATCAGGCCGCGGGCCTTCTTGGCGTAGAACGAGATGATCCGCCGCTCGCCGTCCTTCTCCTCGTAGAACCGGCACGAGACCACCGGCAGCTTCAGCGCCGCGCGGTCGACGGCGCCAAAGTATTCCTGGCTGGCGCAGTTCACGAGCGTCTTGTCCTTGTGGCCGACAGCCGCCGCGTTCAGGGCCGCGCTGACGCGGTCGCCCCAGAAGTCGTAGAGGCTCTGGCCCCGCTTGGTCTTGATGCGGACACCCATCTCCAGGCGATAGGGCTGGATGCCGTCCAGCGGCCGCAGCACGCCGTAGAGGCCCGACAGGATGCGAACGTGGTTCTGCGCCCAGGCCAGGCTCTTCTTGTCGAGCTCGCGCGCCTTCAGCCCCGCGTACACGTCGCCGTTGAACGCGAAGGCCGCCTGCAACCCGTCCTCGGACGCCGTATCGAAGGCCTGGAACCGCTCGCGGTTCAGCTTGGCCAAGCTGTCGGATAGCGCCATCATCCGCTTCAGGTCGGGCGCGGTCAGCTTCTTCGTGACCTTGGCGAGTTCGCTGGTCTGCTCGGTCAGCTCGGGCGTCGTCAGCGGCGCCGAAACCGGCGGCTGGGTGAAGTCGAGCGCCTTGGCCGGAGAGAGGACGATCAGCATTTCGGCCCTCTTAAGCGTGGCCGCCGCTCACGCCAAGGGAGCTAAAACAGAACCCTGGGATTCAGGATGCGATACGGGTCCAGCGCCTGCCGGATGGCCTTCAGCGCCTGGAGTTCCACCGGCGACTTATAGCGCGCAGCCTCGGCCGTCTTCATCGCCCCCAGGCCGTGCTCTGCGCTGATCGAGCCGCCCAGCTTCATCACCAGGTCGTGGACGATGCGCGAGCCCTCGTCGCGCCGGCCGACGTGGACCTCGTTGGAGCCGCCGTCCGGCCGCAGGACGTCGTAGTGGATGTTGCCGTCGCCGACGTGGCCGAAGGCGGCGATGCGGCATCCGGGCGCGAACGCCCGCATAGCGGCGTCGGCCTCGCGCAGGAAGGTCGGCACCGCGCTGACCGGCACGGCGACATCGTGTTTCCACGTCGCGCCCTCCGGCTTCTGGGCCGGCGACTGGTTCTCGCGGATCGCCCACAACGCCTTCGCCTGCGCCTCGGTCTGGGCGACCACCGCATCGTCGATCAAGCCGGCTTCGAGGCCGCCCTCGAGGAAGCGCTGCATGGCGCGTTCCGCCGAGCCCTCCTCGGCGGTGGCGAACTCGGCGAGCACGTACCAGGGATGCCCCGCGCCCAGCGGATCGCGGGTCCCAGCGATGTTCCTGAGCGCGAAATCGATGCCGATACGGGCGATGAGCTCGAAGGCTTCGACGGCGCCGCCCGAGGCGTCCTTGGCGCGGGCCAGCAGCTCGATGGCGGCTTCCGGCGAGGACACGCCCAGGAAGGCCACCGCGCGGCTCGCCAGCTGCGGATAGAGCTTCAGCCCCGCCGCCGTGACGACGCCGAGCGTGCCTTCGGCGCCGATCAGCAACTGCTTCAGGTCGTAGCCGGTGTTGTCCTTGCGCAGGTGCTTCAGCCCGTTCCAGACCTCGCCGTTCGGCAGCACGGCCTCGAGCCCCAGCACCAGGTTGCGGGTGACGCCGTAGCGGACGACCTGGGTGCCGCCGGCGTTGGTGGAGACGAAGCCGCCGACCGTGGCCGAGCCTTCCGACGCCAGGCCCAGCGGGAACTTGCGCCGCACCTCGGCCGCCGCCGTGTGGATCTCCGAAAGCGTGACGCCGGCCTCGGCGGTGATCACGTCGTCCAGGGGCGAGACTTCGCGGATCGCACGCAGGCGCTCGGTCGAAAGCAACACCTCGCCCTGAGGTATCTGCCCGCCGACCAGGCCGGTGTTGCCGCCCTGAACGGTGATCGGCTGGCGCGCCTCGGCGCAGATCCCCACCACCGCGGCGACCTCAGCGGTGGTCTTCGGCAGCGCCAGGAAGCCGGTCTGGCCGACCCAGCGGTCGCGCCATTCCACCAGCTTCGGCGCGATGCGCTCGGCGTCCTCGCTCCAGCCGCCCTCGCCCAGCACGGCCTTGAGGCGGGAGATGACGTCAGCGGGGACAGGCGCGGTCATGGGCGGCAGCCTATCACCCAACGAAGCCCGCGGCGCGCTTCAGGCGGTCATTGATGGCCTCGCCCAGGCCCTCCTGCGGGATCGGCGCCACCGCGATGCCAGTCGCCCCGGACCGATCGGCTGCGCGCAGGTGCGAGAACAGGTTGGCGGCCGCCTCGGCCAGGTCGCGCCGTTCGCTCAGTTGGAACAGCCGTTCATGCCGTGCAGGACCGAAGGCGAGGTAGGCCTCCCCAATCTCCGGCGCGTCGGCGTTCAGGCGCACCGGCAGCTCCGGCGCATAGTGACGGGCCATGCGGCCAGGCGAGCGCTTGGCGTCGTCCTCGGCCTCGGCGAGCGGTCCGATCACCGCCTCGATCTCGGCGCGGGTGATGGCGCCCGGCCTGAGCAGGCGCGGCTTGTCCAGCAGGCCGAGAACCGTGGACTCCAGTCCCACCTCGCACGAACCGCCGTCGAGGCCGGCCGCGCAGGCGAAACCGGTCTCCTCAACAGCCGCGTCGAACGTGGTCGGGCTCGGCCGTCCCGAGCGGTTGGCCGACGGCGCGACCACCGGTCCATCGAAGGCCTCCAGCAGGGCCCTGGCGACGGGGTGAGCCGGGGCGCGGACAGCGATCGTGTTGAGCCCGGCCAGGACCCAGTGCGAGACCACGTCCGGGTTCAAGACCGGCAGCACCAGGGTTAGCGGACCCGGCCAGAAGCGCTGGGCCAGCACCTTGGCCCGGACGTCCACCTGAGCCACCCGACGCGCGGCTTCGACTCCGGTGACGTGGACGATCAATGGATTGTAGCTCGGGCGTCCCTTGGCCTCATACACCGCCATCACGGCGCGGGTGTTCCGCGCGTCCGCCGCGAGGCCGTACACGGTCTCGGTGGGCAGGATCACGAGCCCGCCCTGCTTCAGCGCCGTCGCGGCGGAGATGGGGTCTGTCGCCTCCATGCCCCGCGGTTACACGACGGTTGACCCATGCGGCAACTTTCCGAGGCGTCAGCGGGCGTCTAGAAGCGCCTTCATGACCTTCCGCGCCCCCGTCCGTGACCTCGCCTTCGCCCTCAAGACCGTCGGTCACCCCGAGCTGATCAAGCGGGCCTTCCCCGACCTCGACGAGGACACCGTTCAGGCAGTGCTGGAGGCGGCCGGCGCCTTCGCCGACAACGAGCTCGCGCCCCTGAACCGCATCGGCGACCAGCAGGGCGCGAAGTACGCCAACGGCTCGGTCACGGCGGCGCCGGGCTTCGCGGCGGCCTACAAGGCCTTCGCCGAGCAGGGCTGGAACTCGCTCGCGGCCGAGCCGGAGTTCGGCGGCCAGGGCTTGCCCAAGGCGATGGAACTGGCGGTCTTCGAGATGACCCATGCCGCGAACATGGCGTTCGGGCTCTGCCCCATGCTGACCCAGGCCGCCATCGAGGCCCTGACGCTGCACGGCACCGAGCGCCAGAAGACGCTGGTGCTGCCGAAGCTGGTTTCTGGCGAATGGACGGGCGCCATGGTGCTGACCGAGCCGCAAGCCGGCACCGACCTTGGTGCGCTGACGGCCCGGGCCGAACCGGACGGCGAAGGCGGCTATCGGCTGTTCGGCCAGAAGATCTTCATCACCTGGGGCGACCACGACGCCACGGACAACATCATCCACCTGGTGCTGGCCCGCACGCCCGACGCCCCGCCCGGCGTCAAGGGCATCAGCCTGTTCCTGACCTCGAAGTTCGAGCTCAAGGACGACGGCGGGTTGGGGCCGCGCAACGACTTCCGGCCGGGCTCTATCGAGCACAAGCTGGGCATCCATGGCTCGCCCACCTGCGTGATGCTGTACGAGGGCGCCAAGGCCGAGCTGGTCGGCGAACTCGGCCAGGGCCTGGCCCACATGTTCGTCATGATGAACGCCGCCCGCCTTCAGGTGGGCGTCGAGGGTGTCGGCATCGCCGAGCGCGCCTTCCAGCACGCCCTCGCCTATGCTCAGGAGCGCAAGCAGGGCCGCGCCGTCTGGTCGGGCGAAAACCCGGCGCCGATCTACGGCCACCCGGATGTGCGGCGCATGCTGATGCTGTCCAAGGCCAAGATCGAGGCCGCGCGCGGCATCTGCCTGACCACCGGCGTGCTCGCCGACCTTGCGCGGCTGGCCGACAGCGAGGAGGAGCGCGCCGCGGCCAAGGCCCGCCAGGAGCTGCTGACCCCGATCGCCAAGGCCTGGTCGACCGACGTCGGCGTCGAGGTGGCGTCGATCGGCGTGCAGGTCCACGGCGGCATGGGCTTCATCGAGGAGACGGGCGCGGCCCAGCACTACCGCGACGCCCGCATCGCGCCGATCTACGAGGGCACCAACGGCGTCCAGGCCGCCGACCTCGTCGGGCGCAAGGTCCGCTCCAACGGCGGCGAGACCATGCGCGGCCTCTGCGCAGAGATCGCGCTGACCGCTCAGGTGTTGTCCAACGCGCCCGGGCTCGCGGCCGTCGGCCGCCGTCTGGCCCAGGGCGTCGCGGCGCTGGAGCAGGCGACCGACTGGCTGCTGGCGGCCGACACCGCCGCCGCGCTCGCCGCCTCCGTCCCCTACCTGAAGCTCGCCGGCGACGTAGTCGGCGGCTGGATCCTCGGCCGTCAGGCCCTGGCCGCCGAGGGGTCCGCTGATCCCTGGATAAAGAGCAAGGGCGCCCTGGCCCGGCTCTATGCCGCTCAGGTCCTGAGCGGCGCGCCCGGACTGGCGGAGGGCCTGACGGAAGGCTGGGAGGAGCTGGAGCATACCCCAGCGGAAGCCCTGGCCGGCTGATCCGTCCGAATTACGTTGTTTTTCTAAGCTTTACCTTTTGCACCCATGCTCCCCGCCGGGAGTAGGGGCCTCATGTCGAAGACACGGATGGACCGGCTGGCCATGCTTGGTCCGGCGGAGAACTTCAGCGCCTATCAGCTGACGCTGGCCGGGCTGCTGTTCCCAATTCCGGGACACATCCTGTTCAACGGACTGGGCGCGGCCGCAATGCTGCTGCTGGGCCATCCCTGGCTGGCGTTGGCGGCGTTCGCGAGTTCGACGGCAATCGATGTTCTGCAGCAGCTGCTCCTTCGGCGTTGGATCGCCCGCAGTGGTGAAACCGACGAGCGACGCGGCTTCCAGAGGCTGGCCGCGCTCTGCACCGTCCGGACGGTCATCTATCTCGCGCCGACCTCGGCCATGGCCGCCATGGGCGCCGAGGCCGAACTCGCCTACCTGGCGACTCAGGCCTGCCTGATCGTCGCCCTGGCGCTGTCCTCCGGCTCGTTGAGCCGGATGATCTTCTGGGCCTTTGCCGCTCCGCTGCTCCTCCTGGGCGCCGCGCTCGCGTTCACCCAACTCAGCGCGGCCCACGCGGGCGCCATCTTCATCGGCTGCGGCGTCCTGCTGACGATCATGGTGATGATTTCCACGAGCACCGTGCAGGCGATCACCACCTGGTACGAGGCCTATGCCTCGAACCTCGCCCTCGTCCGCGACCTGGAGCAGGCGCGCGACCAGGCGATCGCCGAGCGCGCCGCCGCCGATCGCGCGCGCGAAGAGGCCCGCAGCGCGAACCGCGCGAAGTCCAACTTCCTCGCCACAATGAGTCACGAGATCCGCACGCCGATGAACGGGGTGCTGGGCATGGCTCAGCTGCTCAAGCGGGATGAGACGGACCCGGTCCAGCGTAACCGCCTCGACACCTTGATCGACAGCGGCGAGTACCTGCTGCAGATCCTCAACGACATCCTGGACGTCTCCAAGATCGACGCCGGCCGGCTGGAGATCATGGCCCGGCCCGAAGACCTGCGCCTGATGCTCGACCGACTGATCGGCTTCTGGGGCGGCCGCGCCGACGAGAAGGGCGTGGCGCTGAACCTCGTTCTCGCCGACGACGTCCCCGACTTCGTCCTCGCCGACGCGCTGCGGCTGCGACAGATCCTGTTCAACCTCGTCGGCAATGCCCTGAAGTTCACCGAGACCGGCGGCGTCGAGGTGATCGTCTCGGCCGAGCCGCCGAAGGATGGCCGGCGCCTCACCCGCTTCTCGGTCAAGGACACCGGCCCCGGCATCGCCGCCGCCTACCTGCCGATCCTGTTTGACCGCTTCTCGCAGGGCGAGGCCACCGAGGTGCGCAAGTTCGGCGGCACCGGCCTGGGCCTCGCCATCGTCAAGCAACTCGCCGAATTGATGGGGGGCCGGGTGTGGGCCGAGAGCGAGCTCGGCAAGGGTTCGACCTTCCACGTCGAGATCCCGCTGGCGATGGCCGCGGGCGCTGGCGTGGCGACGCCCTCGGCCGCGGCGCCGCCGCCGGTCGCCGAGCCGGCCGGCGTCGGCGGCCTGACGATCCTGGCCGTCGACGACAATGCGGTGAACCTGCTGGTGCTCGACCAGCTGCTGGCGGCCTTCGACGCCCTGGTCGTGAAGGCGGCGAGCGGCCCCGAGGCCCTGGAGCTGCTCGACGCGCAGCCCTTCGACCTGGTTCTGATGGACATTCAGATGCCCGGCATGACCGGCGTCGAGGCCTTGAAGCGCCTGCGTGAAACGTCCGGCCCGAACCGCCAGGTGCCCGTCGTGGCCCTGACCGCCGACGTCACGTCCGGCGGCCGCGACCGCTACCTGTCGCTGGGCTTCACCGAACACGCGTCCAAGCCGATCCAGATCGGCGAGCTGATGGCCTCAATGACCCGCGCCCTGGAGGCTCCGCCGCCCGAAAGCAGGGTCGCCGTCGCCTAGGCGGCCGCCAGCTCGGGCAGATCGTGCAGGGCGGGGTCGAGGCCCTTGCCCATCAGGTCGATGAAGTTGTCGCGATAGAACCGGCGCCGGGCTGCGTCGGACACGCCCTCCAGGCTCTCGTTGAACCGCTTCAGCGGATTGCGACCGCCTTCGATGTGCGGGAAGTCGGATGAGAACAGGACCATCTCCTCGCCGGCGTTCTCCATGATCCAGCGGACATCCTCGTGCGGATAGGGCGTGACGCGCAGCTGGCGGCGCAGGATCTCGGACGGCCGGGCGGACAGCTTCTGGAGCCGCTCCTCACGCCCGAACGCGGCGCAGCCTGAGTCCAGGAAGCGCATCAGGCTGGGCAGCCAGGAGGCGCCGAGCTCGATGGCGCCGAACTTCAGGCGCGGGAAACGGTCGAACACGCCGTCGATCACGAGCACCGACAGGGTCTGCCAGACGCTGAGCGGGATCGCCATGAAGGTGAGCGAGGTGAAGTTCTCGTCGCCGCCGTGGAAGTCCTTCACGCGCGGCAACCCATTCTCCAGGTAGTCCGGGTGCATCTTCTCCTCGCCGCCGACGTGGAAGAGGATCGGCAGGCCGGCTTCCTCCGCCAGCGCCCACAGGGGATCGAGCTCGACGTGGCTGGGCGAGAAGCCGGGCGGATGGCGCGACGGGATCACCAGCCCCTTGGCGCCCAATGCGATGGCCTCGCGAGCGATCTGCGGGGCGCGGGCCCGATCGACCAGCGGCACATAGCCGGTGGCCAGCAGGCGGCGGTCGACCGAGCAGAAGTCGGCCATCATGCGGTTGTGGGCGCGGGCGGCCTCGACCGCGAGGTCGACTTCGCCCACCTGTTCCAGCCCCCAGTTCGACAGGCAGGCCGTGGTGAAGACCAGTTGCGAGGCGAAGCCCAGGTGGTCGAGGGTCGCCGGCCGGTCCTCGGCCTTGAAGGCGCCCAGCGCCTCGTAGTTTTTGCGCAGCAGGATGTTGGCTTCGGCCCCGGCGCGGAACTCGGCGTCTTCCTGCTGGGCCGCCGCCTTGGCGAACCATTCCGGAAGGACGTCCTTCTTGCCAGTCTTCTCGATGAAGGTTTCACGGATCTTCGGGTCGAGGTAGCGATGGATCGTGCCGGGCAGCTCCATGATGTGGCTGTCGGCGTCGTGGACGGTCTGGCCCTCGACGTAAGGCATCGGCATCCTCCCACTCATGCGTTCTATCGTTGTGAGCCATCCCGAACCTTCGAACCCGATGCGTCAAGTGGACTGGGAAGAGTTCTGGGTCCGCGACCCCGTGGACGTGGCGCGGGACCTGATCGGCTGGGAGCTGCTGGTGGGCGGCGTGGGCGGGCGGATCGTCGAGACCGAGGCCTACCACCAGGAAGACCCGGCCTCGCACAGCTTCTCAGGGCCGACGCCCCGCAACCGCGTGATGTTCGGCCCGCCGGCCTACGTGTACGTCTACCGCAGCTACGGCATCCACTGGTGCATGAACCTGGTGTGCGGGGCGGACGGCGACGGCGCGGCCGTGCTGCTCCGGGCGCTGGAGCCGACGCAGGGTCTCGAGCTCATGGCGGAGCGGCGCGGGCTGATGGACAAGAGGGCGCTGTGCTCCGGCCCCGGCAAGCTGTGCCAGGCGCTGGCGGTGACGAGGGAGCACGACGGAATGCGCGCGGATCATCCGCCGTTCGAGCTCCGACCGGGCTCCGCGGCCGGCGTGGTCGCCGGGCCGCGGATCGGCATCACCAAGGCGGTGGAGAAGCCCTGGCGGTTCGGCGAGGCCGGCTCGCGTTACCTGAGCCGGCCCTTCCCAAAGGCCTAGAGCTGGGCCAGCAGGTAGTCGGCCGACGAGACCTTGAATTCGCCGGGCTGCTCGACGTTGAGCTGCGCAACCACGCCGTCCTTGACGATCATCGAATAGCGCTGCGAGCGCGGGCCCATGCCGAACTTCGAGCCGTCGAAGTCGAGGCCGATCTCCTTGGCGAAGGCGCCGTTGCCGTCCGCCAGCATGACGATGTCCTCGCCCACGGCCTGGTCCTCGGCCCAGGCGCGCATCACGAAGGCGTCGTTCACCGAGATGCAGGCGATCTCGTCCACGCCCTTGCCTTTCAGGCTGGCGGCTTCCTGCTTGAAGCCCGGCAGGTGCTTGGCCGAGCAGGTCGGCGTGAACGCGCCGGGGACGGCGAACAGGGCGACGGTCTTGCCCTTGAAGAACTCGTCGCTCGAGACGGGCTTGGGGCCCTCGGCGGTCGCCTGGGTGAGGGTCACGCTGGGCAGCTTGTCGCCGACTTGGATGGTCATGGAGCGTCTCCTGAAGGGGCTTTGGCCACGCTGATAGCCGAACCTCCTTGAAAGCGCCACGAAAGGGCTCGACACTCGGTGGCGATGGAAAGTGGCTTCCTGTCCGGCCAGCTCCTGATTTCGATGCCGGGGATCTCGGACCCGCGGTTCGAACGCACGCTGATCCTGATCTGCGCCCACGACGCCCAGCACGCCATGGGCCTGGCGCTGAACCATCCGGTCGAGGGACTGACGGTCCCCGACCTGCTGGAGAAGCTCGACATCAAGTCGGACATCACCATCCCGCCTGACCTCGTGCTGGTGGGCGGGCCGGTGGAGCGGGAGCGCGGCTTCGTGCTGCACACCGACGACTATGCCGGCGAGTTCAGCCTCGACGTGGGCGCAGGCGTCGGCCTCACCGCCACGCGGGAGGTGCTGGAGGCGATGGTCAGCGCGGACGCCCGGCCGCGGCGCTCCCTGTTGGCCCTGGGTTACGCCGGCTGGGGCGCGGGCCAGCTGGAGCACGAGATCCGCGAGAACGTGTGGCTGACCTGCGACGCCGACGAGGACCTGATCTTCGACGCCGACTACCGCACGAAATGGAGCCGCGCGCTCAAGAAGCTCGGCCTCGATCCGAAGTTCCTGGGCGCGGAAGCCGGGCGGGCCTGACCTTAGCCGCGAGCCTTCAGCGGGGCGGCGCCGTCGACGTAGCTTTCGTTGAGGTAGACCTCGGCCTCCTGGGCCGACAGGGCGGGCGCGTAGCCGAAGCCCTGGCCGTAGTCGCAGCCCAGGGCCAGCAGGTTGCGGGCCATACCGGCGTTTTCGACGCCCTCGGCGATCACCTCCATGTCCAGGTCCTGCCCCAGCTTCACGATCGAGGAGACGATCTTCGTGGAGCCTTCGTTAGTGGCCATGGTGCGGACGAAGTAGCGGTCGATCTTGAGCGTGTCGAACGGCAGCCGCGTCAGGTAGCTGAGCGACGAGAAGCCGGTGCCGAAGTCGTCCAGCGCCAGCGCCGCCCCGGCCGTGCGCAGGGCCTCCAGCGTCACCGCCGCCCGCTCCGGATCGCGCATCACGTCGCTCTCGGTGACCTCCAGCTTCAGCGCCCCGGCCGGCAGGCCGGTCTCCCGACGGATGGCTTCGACATCGGACACAAGGTCGGGACGGTCGATCTCGCCGGTGGAGAGGTTCACGGCGACGGACAGCTCGCCGGCCGCCCGGTGCCGGTGCCGCCAGACCGCGAGCTGGCGCGCCGCCTGGCGCATCATCATGGCTCCGATGTCGCTCATCAGGCCCATCTCGTCACAGAGCGGCAGGAACTGCTCCGGCATCAGCAGGCCGCGGCGCGGGTGCCGCCAGCGGACCAGCGCCTCGAAGCCCGAAAGCGCGCCGGTCGAGAGCCGCACGATCGGCTGATAAAAGGGCACGAGTTCGCCGCGGTTCAGGGCTCCCTTCAGGTCTCCTTCGAGCGCCAGGCGCGAGAGGCCGTCGCTTTCGAGACCGCGGCCGTAGGCGGCCGCCCCGCCGCCGCGGCCATGGCTGCGGGCGGACTCCACCGCGAGCTCCGCCCGGCGCAGCAACTCGGCCGCCTCGGGTGCGTCCTCGCCGCCAGGCGCCTCGACGGCGCCGATGGAGAGCGTGGGATGGATGTCGAAGCCGGCGACCCGGAGGGGTTGTTCCAACGCCCGGCGCAGCGCGTCGGGGCCCGGCGACTCGGCCTTCGGACAGAGGGCGGCGAACTCGTCCTCGCCGATCCGCGCCAGGACGGCCCCCGATGGGAAGGCCGCGGCCAGGCGCGAACCCAGGGCGGCCAGCACGAGGTCGGCGCGCTCGTGGCCAAGGGCCTCGTTCAGGCGTCGGAGGCGGTCGAGGTCGGCGACGATCAGTTCATGAGTGGCTGGCGACTGCAGGCGCTCGCGGGCGCGGGCGATGAAGCTGCGGCGGTCGAGCAGGCCGGTCAGCGCGTCCTGATCCGAGGCCGCGAACTTGATCTCAGGCGCGATGACGCCGGACGCGCGGACGCCTTCTTCCAGCCAGACACCACGCCAGATGCAGACGCCGCCGCCGCGCATCTTCAGCCGGACGGCCACCTCGCCGCCGGGCGGTTGGACGCGCAGGATGTCGTCGGCCTGGGCGCGATCCTGCGGCAGCGCCAGCGCACGCAGCGCCGCGGAAGAGCATTCGGGGGCCAGCGGGCCCAGGCCCAGGGCGCGGGTGGCGCCGGTGAGGCGCAAGCGGTCCTTCTCGGGCTCCCAGACCCAGAGCGCGATGTCGGCCGCGCCCAGCGCTTCCAGCGTGGCCGTGGCGTCCCACATCCAGCGGTCGTTCGACATCGGTACTCGGCCGCGCTCTCAATGGCGCCGGCCTAGACCGACACCCCCTCGTCCGGACCGTCGTGCCCGCCGTGGGGGCTGACTCGGCCGAACAGCACATGATCGCGCCAGGCGCCGTTAATTTTGAGATAAGCCTTGGCGAACCCCTCCTCCGCGAAGCCCGCCTTGCCCAGCAGGTCGCGGGACGGACGGTTCTCCGGGATGCAGGCGGCCTCCAGGCGATGCAGGCCCAGCGTTCTGAACGAGAACTCGCTGATCGCCTTCACGGCCGCCAAGGTCAGGCCCTGCCGCGTGAAGGGTCGGCCGCACCAGTAGCCGATCGAGCCCATCTGGGCCACGCCGCGACGGACGTTCGACAGGGTGATGCCGCCGGTGATCGCCTCGTCACCGGCCCGGATGATGAAGAACGGGTAGGCCGCGCCCACTTCGCGATCGCGGGCGTAGGCCATCAGCCGGCGGCGGAAGGCCCCGCGCGAGAGGTCGTCAGCGGGCCAGGTGGGCTCCCAGGGCTGGAGGAAGGCGCGGCTGACGGCGCGCAGCTCGCGCCACTCGGCATAGTCGGCGGCGCGCGGCGGCCGCAGCCAGACGCCCTCGCCTTCCACGCGAAGGCCGCTTTCGGGCGCGATCCAGTCCAGCAGGGCCATGGCGCCAGCGTCGCCGATTTGGCCGCCGAAGCAAAGACAACTCGGCGCTAGCCGGCGACCGCCCGCTGGAAGGTCTCGGCCGCCTTCAGCGCCGCCTTCGGACCGAGCACCGCCACGGCGGCGGTCTTCTGGTCGAGGATGCGGGCGGTGAGCGCGGCCAGCTGTTGCGGGGTGACCGCGTCGACTTCCGCGGCCACCCGGTCGGGGTCCAGCGTCTCGCCGAACAACAGCACCTGACCGGCGGCCTGTTCGGCGCGGGCAAGCGCCGACTCGCGGCCCATGAACATCGAGCCCTTCAGCTGCGCCTTGGCCCGGGCGAGCTCGGCCGCCGGGACAGGTTCGGCCAGGTTGGCGATCTCGCCCACCGTCACCTCGGCCAGCTCGACCGCATCCTCGGCCGCGCAGCCGGCGAAGACGCCGAGCACGCCGGTGTCGGCATAGGTTTCGGAGTAGGCATCGATGGCGTAGGCGAGCCCGCGCTTCTCGCGCGCCTCCTGGAACAGCCGTGAGGCCATGCCGCCGCCGAGGATCTCGGCCAGGAGGCGAAGGGTGAAGTAGTCCGGGTCGTGGACGCCTACGGCCGGCAGCAGCAGCACGATATTCGCCTGCTCCAGCCGCTTGGCGACGGTGCGCACGCCGCCGCGGAAGATCGCGGGCTCGGGCGCCGGCAGGGCCTGTCCGTCGGCCGCGCCGAAGTCGCGTTCCGCCAGCCGCAGCAGCTCATCTTCGTCGACGGCGCCCGCGACGCTGACCACCAGCGACGGGGCCGCATACAGCGCCTGCCGCCAGGCGCTCAGCGTTTCTGGCGTCGAACGGCCGATGGAGCTGGGCGTGCCCAGGATCGGCCGGCCGAGCGGCTGGCCGCCGAAGGCCGCTTCCTGCGCCAGTTCGAAGACCAGGTCGTCCGGCGTGTCGGCCGCCTCGGCGATCTCCTGGCCCACCACCTGCTTCTCGCGGGCGAGGTCGCCGGCATCCATCGCGGGCCGCTGAACCAGATCCGCGACGACGGCGGAGCCCAGGTCCAGGCCATCCTTCAGCGCGCGCACCTGGAAACTGGTGCGCTCATAGCCCGTGGCGGCGTTGATGTGGCCGCCCTCAGCCTCGATCACCTCGACGATGTCGCGGGCCGAGCGGCCGCCCGCGCCCTTGAACACCATGTGCTCCAGGAGGTGCGACCACCCCGAGCGGGCCTCGTCCTCGAAGCGTGCGCCCCGGCCGGCGACAACCGACAGCGCCACCGTCTGCCAGCCGGGCAGCGGGTCACAGACGACGCGGACGCCGTTGGCGAGCTGATGGACGCGGGGTGTGGCCGGCCCGGCCACGTCAGGCCTCGGCGAAGGCGCGGACATAGGCCTTGATGGTCTCCGCCTCGGCGGGCAGGCGATCGAACGTCTCGCGTCGCTCGGCAAGGCTGGCGACGCCGCGCGGCAGGCCAGGCGTGACGCCCGAGGCCTTGGCCACGTCCTCCGGGAACTTGGCGGCGTGGGCGGTGGACAGCACCACGACAGGTCCGTCCAGTTCGACATGGCGCAGGGCGGCGACGGCCACGGCCGTGTGCGGGTCGATCAGTTCGCCGGTCTCGTTCAAGGTCGAGACGATGGTCCGCGCCGTCTCGTCCTCGCCGATGGTCACGCCTCGGAAGATTTCGCGCATCTGGGCGAAGGCGGCGGGCGGCAGGTCGAGGGCGCCGGCGTCGGCGAAGGCCTGGAACGCGCGGGCGGTCTCGACCGGCTCGCGGTTCACGGTCTCGAAGTAGAGACGCTCGAAGTTCGAGGCGGATTGGATATCCATCGCCGGCGATATGGTGGGCTGGACCGCGCCGCGCACATAGCGGCCGGTTTCGAAGGCGCGCGCCAGGATGTCGTTCGAGTTGGTGGCGGCGACGATCCTGGCGATCGGGAGGCCCATGCGCATGGCCACATAACCCGCGAAGGCGTCGCCGAAGTTTCCGGACGGCACGCAGAAGCTCACCGGACGGTGCGGCGCGCCGAGCGCGACGGCGGTGGTGAAGTAGTACACGGCCTGGGCCGCGATCCGCGCGAAGTTGATCGAGTTGACGCCCGACAGGTCGACGGCTTGGCGCAGCGACTGGTCCTGGAAGGCCTGCTTCACAATCGCCTGGCAGTCGTCGAAGGTGCCCGGCACCGCCACGCAGGCGACGTTGCCCTCCTCGGCGGTGGTCATGAACCGACGCTGGACCTCGGAGATGCGGCCTTCGGGGAAGAGCGCGACGATCTTCACGTTCCTGCGGCCGCGGAAGGCCTCGACCGCCGCCCCCCCGGTATCCCCCGACGTGGCGCAGAGGATGGTCTGGGTGCGGTTCTGGGCGCCCAGCAGATGGTCGTAGAGGCGGGCCAGGATCTGCATGGCCACGTCCTTGAAGGCCAGCGACGGCCCGTGGAACAGCTCGGCCAGGTGGGTGTCGGGGCCCAACTGGACCAGCGGCACGACCGCCGCATGGCTGAAGGTGGCGTAGGCCTCGCGGCACATGTCCAGCATGTCGCCCGAGGAGATCTCGTCGCCGGCGAAAGCGCCGATCACGGCGGCGGCGACGTCGGCATAGGGCATGCCAGCGAACGCCGCGATCTGCTCGCGCGTGAAGCTCGGCCAAGCCTCGGGGATATAGAGGCCGCCGTCGGGAGCCAGGCCGGACAGTACGGCATCGGTGAAGCCGACCGCGGGGGCCTGCCCGCGGGTCGAGACGTAGCGCATCAGCTCTTCCGCCGTTTCAGGAGTAAGGCGGCATAGACGCCGACCAGGGCGGCGGCAAGGCCGTACCAGGTGCCCGCGTATTCGAGATGCCGGTTGGAGATGTTGGCCGGCACGGGCGCGGGGATCAGCGCTTTCCATTCCGGATTGGTCGGCGTCTCCGCCATGAGGAACACCGGGGCCGGGGCGGTCGCGCCCAGCGCCTGCGCCATGGCCGGCGCGTCACGCGTGAACCAGCGATCGGGACGGTTCGGCGGCGAGAAGCGGCTGGCTGGGTCAGGGCTGCGCAAGACGCCGGTGACGGTCAGCGGCGTCCGGTCGGCGGCGTCGACGGGCGGCCGGGCCGAGATCGTATCGGCGACGAAGCCTCGGTCGACGAGGACGCTGCCGTAGGGTGGCGCCGCGAGCGCGCAGGCCGAGATCAATCGGGAGCCGGCCTGGCCCTCGCGCAGGCCGTAGAGTTCGAGGTAGGGCGCGGTCGCGAGGCCGGGGCAGTCCACCACGACGCGGGTGAAGTCCACGTCCTGGCCGGCGGCGCGGGCGGCGAGCACGGGTCCGATGGGCCGGGCCGGCGCCGCCTGCAGCGCCTCGATGCGATGGAGCAGGTCCCGCTTCCAGAACAGCCGCTGGACCTGCCAGGAGCCGAGCGAAACGAGGATCAGAAACGCAATCGCCGTGGCGACCGTCAGTCCGACGGGAAAGCCACGGCGAGCGGTCATTCGAATTTGTCCTGGGGGCGCGGGCTTAGTGCCCGGCGCCGCCGAAGACCACGTAGATGAAGGCGAACAGGAACAGCCACACCACATCGACGAAGTGCCAGTACCAGGCCGCCGCCTCGAAGCCGAAGTGCTTCTGCGGGGTCATGCCACCCCGCATGATGCGCAGCAGGCAGACCAGCAGGAAGATGGTGCCGATCAGCACGTGGAAGCCGTGGAAGCCGGTCGCCATGAAGAAGGTCGAGCCGTACAGGCCCGAGTTGCCGGCTTCCTCGTTGAAGAAATAGCCGTGCGAGACGATGTGGTAGTACTCGTAGGCCTGGACGGCGGTGAACAGCGCGCCGAGCACGACGGTGAGGATCAGGCCCCACTGGGCGCCCTTGCGGTCGCCCTGCTGCAGCGCGTGGTGCGCCCAGGTGACCGTGGTGCCCGAGAGCAGCAGGATCAGGGTGTTGACCAGCGGCAGTTCCCAGGCCGGGACCGTCTCGACGCCCGTCGGCGGCCAGGTGGCCCAGGCGGTGCGGACTTCCTCGATGGCCGAGTGCGTGCGGACCTCGTTGAAGAGGGCCATCTCGAAGAACATCCAGAACCAGGCGACGAAGAACATCACCTCGGACGCGATGAACAGGACCATGCCGTAGCGCAGGCCGATGCTGACCACGGGGGTGTGATCGCCGGCGTTGGCTTCCTTGATGACGTCCCGCCACCAGCCGAACATCGTGTAGAGGACGCCGGCGAGACCGGCGGCGAACAGCCACCAGGTGCCTTCCGGCTGGCCGAACAGGCCCTTCATCCACATCACGCCGCCGATGGCCATCACGGTGGCCGACAGCGAGCCGACGAGCGGCCAGGGGCTCGGATTGACCAGATGGTAGTCGTGTTTGACGCCTGCGGCCATTGCAGTCCTAACCCCTCAGATCCCTCACAGACGCCCGATGCGGCTCGACACGGAGTCGCCAGGCGCGAAAGTCGCGGACGCTATAGCCTTGCGTTGACCCTCCCGCCAAGGGGGAAAGGGCCCCGATAACGCAGGGATTTCAGTCGGCGGCGCCCATGGCCGTCTCGCCTGGGCCGGGCGGACGGCGGCGCTCCTCGCCCAGGCGGCAGCCGCGCGCCTGGTAGAGACCGGCCAGGAGCGACCGGCGGACCTCCGCCGCTTCGAGCCGGCGAAGCGCCCCGCGCTCGCGCACCTCACGGGCCGCCGCCGCCCCGGGCGACTGCGACGGGCGGGTCGCGACGGCGGGCAACTGGCGGTCGCCGGCGAAGGCCGCGCGGGTCATGGGCCCGGCATCGGCGAGCTGGACCTGGCGCAAACGCCCCGCCTGGCGCAGCGCGTCGGCCTCGACGGCGGCCATCTCCAGGCGGAGCTGCTCGCAGCTCAGCGCGCCGTCTTCACGGTATCCGGCCAAGGGTCCCACGGGCGCGCCGGCCCGAGCGGGGCCTGCGGCGATGACGATAAGAGCGACAACGCACAGACAGCGGAGCATCGGACAGCCTCCCTCGAGCCCACGTCCGAGGTCAGCACGATACGGCGCAGCCGTCACCTAGTCGCCGGAGGCGGCGGGCGCGGCGGCTTTCGGCGGGTGCAGGTCGGCGCGCACCGGGGCCGGCGCGGTCGTCGACGGGAAGAAGGTGTACGACAGCGTCACCTCCTGCTTGCCCTTCGTCTCGAAGTCCGAGGCGTACTTCGGGTCGATGAAGTACAGCACCGGCATGTCGATCGTCTGGCCGGGGGCGACGGTCTGGTCGGAGAAGCAGAAGCAGTCCAGCTTCTGGAAATAGGGACCGGCCTGTTCGGGAACGACGTTGAACACGGCCCGGCCCACGATCGGCTTGTCGGAATTGTTGGTCACCTGGAAGAAGGCCACCTTGGTCTCGCCGATCTTGGCTTCCTGCCGGGTCTGCTTGGTCTCGAAGGTCCACGGCAGGTCGCGGACGTTGGCGTCGAAGCGCACGGTGATGGCGCGGTCCAGCACCACGTCGGAGGCCTTCTCGGCCTTGCGGGTCGTGCCGTCGAAACCCGTGAGCTGGCAGAAGGCGCGGTACAGCGGCACCGACGCGTAGGCCGCGCCGATCATGCCGAAGAAGGCCGCCGCGCAGATCAGGGCGACCTTGGCGTTGCGCCTTTGAGCCGGATCAGAAGGGGCGTTCTGCGACATTCCCACCGAGCCTCACGACCGTGACGACGAAAATCAGGATGACGAACAGCACGAGACCGAGGGCGAGCGCAATGTTGCGGCCGCGGCGGGCCTTGGCCTCGGCGTCGTTCTCGCGGGACGGATCGCTCATCTAGAGGAGCTCCAGGGGCTTGAGGCCCGCCAGGTGTTCGCCCAGCAGGGTGGCGAACAGCAGGGCCAGATAGAGGATGGAGAAGGCGAACAGGTTGCGGGCGTCGCGGGCGCCGGCGCGGACGTCATATAGTCCATCGTCGTTGCGCGGATCGGCCGCCTCGCCGGCCTTGGACCGGAACAGCCGCCAGGCCAACAGCAGATAGACCAGACCGCCAAAAGCCGCGACGGCCAGATAGGCCGCGCCGCCGAGGCCGGTGAACGCCGGCGCCAGGCAGAACGGGATCAGCAGCAGGCTGTAGATCCACACCTGGCGCCGGGTGGAGGCCGCGCCGCGCACCACCGGCATCATCGGCACGCCGGCCCGGGCGTAGTCCTCCGACGTGTAGAGCGACAGCGCCCAGAAGTGCGACGGCGTCCAGACGAAGATGATCGCGCACAGCAGCCAGGCGTTCAGCGGGGCGGAGCCGTCCGCGGCCGCCCAGCCGATCACCGGCGGCAGCGCGCCGGCCAGCCCGCCGATGACGATGTTCTGGGCCGTCCAGCGCTTCAGCCACATCGTGTAGACGACGGCGTAGAAGACGATGGTGAAGGCCAGCAGGCCGGCCGCCAGCCAGTTCAGCGCCATGCCCATGAGCATGACGGAGAACAGGGATAGCACGATGCCCAGCGCCGCGGCGTCGGCGCCCTGGACCTTGCCCGCCGGCACCGGGCGGCCGCGGGTGCGGCGCATCTTGGCGTCGATGTCGGCGTCCCACCACATATTGAGCGCGCCCGATGCGCCGGCGCCCACGGCGATGCAGAGGATCGCCACCGCGCCCAGCACCGGGTGGATGTGACGGTCCGCGCACACGAGACCGGTCAGGGCGGTGAACACCACCAGCGACATCACGCGCGGCTTCAGGAGCTGGAGGAAGTCCTGCCAGCGGGCGGGCGCTTTCGACGGGGTCAGGGCCTCAAGCATTGCCATGCGTATACTCTCAAATGCGGGAAGGGCGCGCCCTTCCGGACGCGCCCCCCGACAGATTAGGTCCCGGAGGAGCCGTTCGCCTTAGTGGGCGTCGGGCTTCACCACCGGCAGTTCGTTGAACTGGTGGAACGGCGGCGGCGAGGGCAGCGTCCACTCCAGCGTCGTGGCGCCTTCGCCCCACGGATTGGCCTCGGCCTTGCGGCGGAAGATCATCGCGTCGAGCAGCACGACCAGGAACACGCCCACGCCCACCAGGGTGACGACGTAGCCGATCGAGGAGACGTGGTTCCAGAGCGTAAAGGCTTCCGGATAGTCGACGTAGCGGCGGGGCATGCCCTGGAGGCCCAGGAAGTGCTGCGGGAAGAACACCAGGTTCACCCCGATGAACATGACCCAGAAGTGCAGCTGGCCCAGCCACTCGCGGTACTTCACGCCGAAGATCTTCTCGAACCAGTAGTAGAAGCCCGCGAAGATCGCGAACACGGCGCCCAGCGACAGCACGTAGTGGAAGTGGGCGACCACGTAGTAGGTGTCGTGCAGGCTGTAGTCGATGCCGGCATTGGCCAGCACGACGCCCGTGACGCCGCCCACCGTGAACAGGAAGATGAAGCCGATCGCCCACACCATGGGCGTCTTGAACTCGATCGAGCCGCCCCACATCGTGGCGATCCACGAGAAGATCTTCACACCCGTCGGCACCGCGATGACCATGGTGGCCGCCACGAAGTAGGCGCGCAGGTTGATGGGCATGCCCACCGTGTACATGTGGTGCGCCCACACGACGAAGCCGATGAAGCCGATGGCGACCATGGCGTAGGCCATCGCGAGGTAGCCGAAGACCGGCTTCTTCGAGAAGGTCGACACGATGTGGCTGATGATGCCGAAGCCCGGCAGGATCAGGATGTACACCTCGGGGTGACCGAAGAACCAGAACAGGTGCTGGTACATCACCGGGTCGCCGCCGCCGGCGGCGTCGAAGAAGTGGGTGTTAAAGTTGCGGTCCGTCAGCAGCATGGTGATGGCGCCGGCCAGCACGGGCAGCGACAGCAGCAGCAGGAAGACGGTGACCAGCACCGACCACACGAACAGCGGCATCCGGTGCAGGGTCATGCCCGGCGCGCGCATGTTGAAGATGGTGGTGATGAAGTTGATCGCGCCCAGGATCGAGCTGGCGCCCGCCAGGTGGAGCGACAGAATCGCCAGGTCCATCGACGGGCCGGCATGGCCCGAGGTGGAGAGCGGCGGATAGGCCGTCCAGCCGCCGCCGAAGCCGAGACCCGGACCGCCGTCGACGAACATCGACGTACAGATCAGGATCCACGCGGCGACCAGCAGCCAGAACGAGATGTTGTTCATCCGCGGGAAGGCCATGTCGGGCGCGCCGATCATCAGCGGCACGAACCAGTTGCCGAAGCCGCCGATCAGCGCGGGCATGACCATGAAGAAGATCATGATCAGGGCGTGGGCGGTGACGACCACGTTGTAGCCGTGCTTCGAGGGCTCGATCAGGCCGGTCTGGGCCAGCAGCGAGCCTTCGCGGAACACCTGGATGCCCGGCTCGGCCAGTTCCCAGCGGATCAGGCCGGACAGCGCGCCGCCCACCAGGCCCGCCATGATGGCGAACAGCAGGTAGAGGGTGCCGATGTCCTTGTGGTTGGTCGAGAAGAACCAGCGGGCGAAGAAGCCCGGCTTATGGTCGTGGTCGTCGTGGGCGTGAGCGGCGGCGTTGGCCATCTGACTCTCTAATCCTGACTTATTTCTTCGCCGGAGCGGCGGCCGCGGCGGGCGCCTTCGGCTCGGGCGTGGCGGGAGCGGGGGCGGCCGGGTTCACCTGAGCGGCGGCGGCGGGTCGCGCCGCGTCGGCGGCGGCCGGAGCCGCCTCGGTGTTGGCGACGCCCGCGGCGGCGGCCTGAGCGTTCAGCGCGCTGGGCGTGGGCGCCGGCGCGCCGCCGCCCTTGGACGCCACCCACGCGTCGAACTCGGCCTGGGTCACGACCCGAACCTCGATCGGCATGAAGGCGTGGTCGACGCCGCACAGCTCACGGCAGTTGCCGTAGTAGGTGCCGACCGTGTCGGCGCGGAACCAGGTCTCGTTGACCCGGCCCGGGATCGCGTCGGTGATGATGCCGAACGACGGGACGGCGAAGGCGTGGATCACGTCGGCGCCAGTGACCAGCACGCGGACGGTCTTGTTCACCGGAACCACCAGCGGCTCGGTGGCGGCGAGGCGGAAGGGGACGTTCTTCGCCTTCGCCTGGTCTTCCGGCAGCATGTTCGAGACGAATTCGGAGACCTGCAGGTCGGGATACTCGTAGCCCCAGTACCACTGGTAGCCGGTAGCCTTCACGGTCACGTCCGGCTTCGGCATGTCGTGATAGGCGAACAGCAGGCGGAACGAGAACACCGCGATCACCATCAGAATGATGACTGGCAGGACCGTCCAGGCCACCTCGACCGTGGTGTTGTGGCTCCAACGCGCCGGCACCGGATTGGCGCGCTTGTTGTATTTCAGGATCACCCAGACCAGCAGGCCCAGCACCAGCAAGGTGATGAACGTGATGACCGGCATGAGGATGATGTTGTGGAACCAGATCGCGTCGTCGCGCAGCGGGGTCACCCCCGGCTGCAGGTCGATCGCGCCCGGCGTCGGCTGACCGACCCAGTCCTCGGCCAGAGCGCTAGCGCTCCAGAACACGCCCGTAGCGGCCGCGACGAAACCCGCCGCCAGCGCCCGCAAACCCTGAAACCTCGACTTCATGTCCCCTCGGTCTGGTTGTCCGACGGCGCGCCCCGGTACGTGCGGCGCGCTCAGCCGACTTCGAGAACAGGCGCGCAGACGCGCTCGCTGGCGCCCGCCCGGCCCACTCAGCGCGGGTCCATACGCGCATCGCCGGGGCTTGCCAAGGCCGGCGCGCGCCCTATGGGCCGGCCGTACGTTCTTCGCCGGGGCAGGATGGTGGATTCCACCGTTGAGGGGCCCTATCGAGACGGGATCGCAGAGCGCCGTTTCGGGAGAATCACGCGTGCACCTGAACCCCGAGGAAGAGGCCAAGATCCGGCGGGACTTCAACGCCCTGGTGAACCTCACGCCGCGCGAGCTGAAGGCCTGGCTGGACACGCCGGAAAGCAAGAAGGTCGGCATGGTCCGGCGCGGTGAAACGGAATCGGTCGGCCGGCAGTCGGGGAAGAAGATCCTCGCCATCAAGGCCAAGGCGGTCGACGACCTCACCGACGGCGACTACGCCCACATGAAGAAGGTGATCGGCTATTGCCGCCGTCACCTGGCGCAAAGGCCTCCTGCGCATCGAACTGGCGGAGACGTCACCAACACCCGCTGGCGCTGGAGCCTCATGAACTGGGGCCACGATCCGTTGCGTAAGAACTGAACCCGCGTCGGGCTGTCGACGTTTCGGGAGTTCGCACAACAGCCGCGAGACCCGTCGATGTCCTCCAGCCCCACCGTGCGGCATTTGCGCACCGAGATCGACGGCATCGGCCTTTTCTATCGCGAGGCCGGCCCTGAGGACGCCCCCGTCCTGGTCCTGCCGCACGGCTATCCCTGCTCGTCCTATGAGTTCCGCAACCTGATGCCCGCCCTGGCCGATCGCTGGCGGACGATCGCACCCGACTTCCCGGGCTCAGGCTACAGCGATACGCCGGATGGCTTCGCCTACGACTTCGATGCGCACGCCACGGTGCTGGAGCGCTTGCTGGAGCGCCTGATGGTCGATCGCTACGCGATCTGGCTACACGACTTCGGCGGCTGGATCGGCCTTCGGCTGGCGATGCGCGATCCGTCGCGCCTCACCGCCTTGATCATCCAGAACGTGGACATCTACTTCGACGCCCTGGGGCCGAAATACGAGTTCCTGCTGGACCTGTTCCAGAACCCCACCGCCGGCAATCGCGCGAAGCTGGACGAGGCGATCACCGAGGCAGGTTTCAGGGAGGAGTTCCTGAACGACGTGCGGCCCGAGTTGGCCGTGCGCATCCCGCCCGACCTGTGGAAGCTGCACTGGTCGCTGATGACGGAGACGCGTCGGAAGATCGCCGCGCGGACGATCGAGGGGCTGAAGGACAACCTCGAGAGCTGGTTCCCGCGCTACCAGGCCTTCCTCCGGCAGCATCAGCCGCCGACCTTGATGCTGTGGGGACCACAGGACGGCTACATGCCGGAGGCGTCGGGGCGCGCCTATCTGCGCGACCTGCCCGACGCCGAGCTGCACATGCTGGACGCCGGACACTGGCTGCTGGAGGTCCAGCTGAACGAGGCCGTCCGGCTGGGCCGCGATTTCCTGTCGCGGACCCTGCCGGCCGCCGCGGCGAAAGGATTCCGCGACGCGGGGTGACGCCCCGTTCGCGGGCGCCTATCTTGCCGGGATGAACGCGCACACGCCCGCCCCCTCGATCCTCGAATCCGCCGGCGTCGAGCCCGGCCGCGCCCGGGAAATCCTCGGCGACGCCCTGGCCGGCGCCGACGACGGCGAGCTGTTCGTCGAGCGGTCCGAGAGCGAAAGCTTCCTGTTCGACGACGGCCGGCTGAAGTCGGCGGCCTACGATTCCACCGAAGGCTTCGGCCTGCGCGTCGTGGCGGGGGAGACCGCCGGCTACGCCCACGCCAGCGAGATCTCGGAAGCCGCCATCCGCCGCGCGGCCGACAGTGCGAAGCTGGCCAAGCGCGGCTACTCCGGCGTCGCCGCCGAGGGGCCCCGGGCGACCAACGCCAAGCTGTATTCCGAGGACGATCCCCTCGCCTCCCCCGACTTCTCCGACAAGGTCGCGCTGCTCGAGGAGATCAATGCCTGGGCCCGCGCCCGCGACCCCCGCATCGTCCAGGTGATGGTGAGCCTGGCCGGCGAGCGCCGCACGATCGAGATCCTGCGCGCCGAGGGCGGCCTGATCCGTGACGTGCGTCCGCTGTCGCGGATCAACGTCCAGGTCACCGTGGAGCGCGATGGTCGCCGCGAGAACGGCTACACCGGCGCCGGCGGCCGGGCCGGCTTCGAGACCTGGATCACAGCCGACAAGTGGCAGGCCCAGGTGGACGAGGCGCTCCGCCAGGCGCTGGTGAACCTCGACGCGGTCCCCGCGCCTGCCGGCGAGATGGACGTGGTGCTGGGTCCGGGCTGGAACGGCGTACTGCTGCACGAGGCCGTGGGCCACGGCCTGGAAGGCGACTTCAATCGTAAGGGCACCTCGGCCTTCTCCGGCAAGATCGGCGAACGCGTCGCCGCCCCGGGCGTCACCGTCTTCGACGACGGCGCGATCCTCGGCCGCCGCGGCTCGCTGACCGTCGACGACGAGGGCACGCCCACCCAGCGCACCATCCTGATCGAGGACGGCATCCTGGTGGGCTACATGCACGACCGGCAAAGCGCCCGGTTGATGGGCCTCGACCCCACCGGCAATGCGCGCCGCCAATCGTATGCGCACATGCCCATGCCGCGCATGACCAACACCGGCATGCTGGGCGGCGACACCCCCCGCGAGGAGATGATCGCGTCGACGAAGCGCGGGCTCTACTGCGCCAACTTCGGTGGCGGCCAGGTGGACATCACCAACGGCAAGTTCGTGTTCCAGTGCACCGAGGCCTACCTCATCGAGGACGGCAAGCTGACCACGCCGGTGAAGGGCGCAACCCTGATCGGCGACGGCCCCTCGGCGCTGACCCGGGTGACCATGCTGGGCGACGACTTTGCCTTTGACCCGGGCATCGGCGTCTGCGGCAAGTCGGGCCAGAGCGTGCCGGTCGGCGTGGGCCAGCCTTCGCTGAAGCTCACGGGTCTGACGGTCGGCGGCACGAGCGTCTGAGGGCGCTCTGTGACCGTCGGGCGACGGAACCTTTCCGAACTTTAACCGACCTTACAGCCATTTAATTGGCTCTGCCCCAGCTAACGCGGTTCACCTGCCGCCGCTTGGGAGAGTTGTTCAATGCTGATCGTCCACGTCCTGGCGCAGGCCGCCATCGCGACCGCGCCCGCCTCCGCGCCCGCCGCACCGGTGGCGCAGGCTGCGCAGCAGGGCGTGACGAGCTATCCGGCCAGCTTCTTCGCCAACCAGCAACCCGCCAATGCGGCCGAAATGCTGGACCGGATTCCGGGCTTCGTGCTCGACACCGGCGATTCGGTGCGCGGCTTCGAGGGCTCGGCCGGTAACGTCGTCATCGACGGCCGCCGTCCGGCCAGCAAGACCGACGACCTCGAACAGATCCTGCGACGCATCCCGGCCGGCCGGGTCGAGCGCATCGACGTGATCCGCGGCGGCGCGCCCGGCATCGACATGCAGGGCAAAACCGTCATCGCCAACGTCGTCCGGAAGGCCGGCGGCGGCCTGACCGGCCTCGTGGCCGTCGCCCAGAACCACACCGCCGACGGCCGCACGGCGCTCGCCGCCCGCGCCGAAGCGCAGGGCGAGTTCGGGCCGCGCACCTGGGAGCTGGGCTTCTACGCCGGCAAGGGCATCGACGACGGCTACGGCCAGGGCTCGGCGATCCGCCAATATGCCGATGGCCGCCCGACCGTGACGGCTGACCTCGATCAGGAAGGCGACCTCCTCGACTGGCAGGGCACCGGCACCTTCGAGACCCCGCTGGCCGGCGGCGTCGCCCGCCTGAACGGCCGGGTGTCTGAGCGCAAGTACAAGTTCGACGAAGACTTCCGGATCGTCAGCCCCGCGCCGTCGCTCGAAGAGAGCGACGAGATGTTCCACGAGAACGACGCGGAACTGGGGATCAACTACACCCGCAACCTCAACGCCAAGACGGCGATCGAGCTGGTCGGCCTGCGCCAGGAGGGCACGTTCGACATCGTCTCCCGCCAGTCCGAGCCGGGCGGCAGCTCCGCCTTCATCCTGGACCGCGAAACCACCGAGACGATCGGCCGGGCGGTGCTGAAGTACCGGCACGACGACCGGCTGTCGTTCGAAGGCGGCGGCGAATACGCGGTCAACGAGCTGGAGAGCGACAGCGAGTTCTTCATCAACGGCACGCCCGAAAAGCTGCCCGCCGCCAATGTCGAGGTGCAGGAGAAGCGGGCCGAGGGCTTCGTTAAGGCCACTTGGCGGCCGCTCGCCCCCTGGACGGTCGACAGCTCGCTCCGGTACGAGACCTCGACGATCTCCTCCGAGGGCGACGTGGTCCTGGAGAAGACGCTCCACTACTGGAAGCCACGCGCCCAGGTGACCTGGGACGCCCTGAAGCAGACCCAGCTCCGCTTCCGGGTCGAGCGCGAGGTCGGGCAGCTCAACTTTGACGACTTCGTCGCCTCGTCACGGTTCTCCAGCGGCGGCGGCGTCACGGCCGGCAACCCCGACCTCAACCCCGAACAGGCGTGGGTGGCGGAAGCGGCCATCGAGCAGCGGTTCTGGGGCGCGGGCTCCATCCTCGTGGCCTTCCGCCACTACGAGCTGAAGGACGTTGTCGACCGCGGTCCGGTGTTCGGCCCCGCCGGCGAGATCTTCGACCGCCCCGAAAACATCGGCGACGGGACCAAGGACGAGCTGGCCGTAGAGGCGAGCCTCCCGTTCGACCGCGTCGGGATGACAGGCCTTCTGCTCCGCGGCGAGCTCGTGAAGCGCTGGTCGGAGGTCGTCGACCCGACCACGAAGCAGAAGCGCGAGATCTCGGGCCTTGAACCGCTGGAGTGGGAAGTCAGCCTCACCCAGGACCTGCCGCAGCTGCGGCTCAACTTCGGCGTCGACGCCTTCGGCGGGTTCCGCGAGCGCTACTACCGCTACAACATCGTCGAGACGGTGAAGTTCAGCACCTACGTCCACCCGTTCATCGAGTGGAAGCCGCAGCCGGACATCCACATCCGCTTCGAGGCGCCCAACGTCACCGGCCGCGGCGTGCGCCGCACGATCGTCCGCTATCCCGGCCCGCGCAACGCCAGCGGCGCTTCATCGATGGAGCACCGCGACGTGAGCGCGCCGCAGATGTGGTACCTGCGCGTCCGCAAGACCTTCGGCGGCTGAAGCTCAGATCGCGGCGCCGGAGGGGGACGGTCAATTCACTTGGCCGAGCGCAATATTGCGCGCCTGCCGGCGGCCGACGGCGCAACATTTCACCGAGTTAATCCACCTTACGGGCATTTAATTGGCCTGACTGCCGGGATGTAGGCCATCTGCTCCCACTTGGGGAGCTACACCGTATGCTGATCGTCAACGTCCTCGCCCAGGCCGCCGTGGCCGCCGCGCCGCCTGCCGCCGTCGCACCGCAACAGCAGGCGGTGATCAGCTACCCGCCCAGCTTCTTCGAGGGCCAGCAGGTCTCCAACGCCGCCGAGATGCTGGCGCGCATTCCAGGCTTCACGCTCGACGTGGGCGACAGCGTCCGCGGCTTCGAAGGGGCCGCCGGCAACGTCCTGATCGACGGCCAGCGCCCGACCAGCAAGAGCGACAACCTCGAAGAAATCCTGCGCCGCGTGCCGGCGGGCTCCGTCGAGCGCATCGACATCATCCGCGGCGGCGCGCCAGGCATCGACATGCAGGGCAAATCGGTGCTGGCCAACGTCGTGCGCAAGCAGGGCGCCAGCTTCCGCGGCCTGTTCGCTGTGGCCAACAATCACCTCTGGGACGGCCGCAACATGCACGGCATGCGCCTGGAGCTCTCGGGCGGCGACGGCCAGCGCACCTGGGAGACCACGATCCGCTACGGCTACGGCAACGACGACGGCGGCCAGTTCGGCCCCTACGTGCGGATCGCGCCGGGCGGCTCGATCATCCGCCGCGCCGATTATGACGCCGAGAGCGATGGCCTGCAGCAGACCATCACCGCCGGCTACAGCCAGCCCCTGCTGGGCGGCCGCATCACGCTGAACGGCCGCGCCTTCTGGGACAGCTGGAAGAGCGAGAACACGGTACGGTACTCGCTCCCGGAAGGCCGCGTCGACAACTTCACCTCGCCCTACGACGAGTTCGAGACCGAGCTCGGCGCGCGCTACAATCGGGACTTCGGGCCGAAGACCAAGCTCGAGGCCGTGCTCCTGCGCAGCGATTCCGACTTCCACAGCCTCGACCTGGCGAACACGCCCGGCCGGCTCGACGAGTTCCGCAACGAGCGCACCTACAACGAGACGATCGGCCGGGCCGTGCTCAAGCATCAGCGCTCGGCGACGCTGTCGTTCGAGGCCGGCGGCGAGACAGCCCTCAACAAGCTCGACAGCCGATCCGCCGCCTTCGTCAACGGCGCGCCCGAAAAGCTTTCCGCCGGCAACGTGCGGGTCGAAGAGCTCCGCGGCGAGGTGTTCACCAAGGCCGTCTGGCGCCCGACGCCGCAATGGACGCTGGACGGCGGCCTGCGCTTCGAAGCTTCGGATATCTCGTCGGAAGGCGACGTGGTCCTGGAGAAGAGCCTCAGCTTCCTAAAGCCGCGCCTGGCGGTGGCTTGGCAACCCGCACCGAACACGCAGGTCCGCGGCCGCGTGGAACGGGTGGTGGGCCAGCTAAACTTCGACGACTTCGTCGCTGGCGCCGACTTCGAGGAGGGCACCGGCGTGAGCGTCGGCAACCCCGATCTGGACCCCGAGCAGGCGTGGGTCGGCGAGGTCGCGCTGGAGCAGCGCTTCTGGAAGAGCGGCGCGGTCACTGTCACCTACCGTCACTCCGAGCTGACCGATGTCATCGACCGGGGACCGGTGTTTGACGACGGCAAGGTCTTCGACCGCCCGACCAACATCGGCGATGGGACGAAGGACGAGCTGATCGTCACGATGCAGGTCCCTTCCGAGCCCCTGGGCTGGAGAGGCGGCGTCCTGCAGGGCGAGTTGAACAAGCGCTGGTCCGAGGTGATCGACCCCACCACGCTCACCAAGCGCGAGATCTCGCGCCTGCGGCCCCTGGAATGGGAGGTGCGCTACACCCAGGACCTGCCGCAGTGGGGGGCCAGCGTCGGCCTGTCCGTCTTCGGCGGCTGGTCGCAGACGACCTACCGGTACAACTCGATCACCGACGTGAAGCTGCACAACGCCTATATCGTCGCCTGGATGGACAAGCGTCTCGCACCCGACACCATCCTGCGGGTCGAATTCACGAACCTCGCCTCGCGCGGCATCCGGTTCAACACCCAGAGCTGGGCCCCGGAACGGCGCAGCGGCACGCTCCAGTACACCGACGACCGCGACCTCACCCCCGGACCCACGCTGTATGTGCGGGTCCGAAAGACTTTCGGGGGCTAGCTGCCCCGCAAGCCCCGGAAGCAGAGAAGGCCGCGGAGCGATCCGCGGCCTTCGTCTTTTCCAGGGCTCGGCTGGGACCTTAGCTGTTCAGGTCCCGCCGGATCGCCGCCGGGCTGACCGCCTGGCGCTCGCCGTCGATCGTGGGCGCGATCGGTTCCGGTTGGGCGTGGCCCGCCGGATCGTTCACCCCGTGCGCCCAGTGCTTGATGAAGAAGCTGAGGATCACGAAGCCGACGCCGATGCCCATGCCCCACAGGCCCAGCATGTTGAACACCTTCAGCGAGGCCGCGAGCGACGCCGCCGGGTCGGTGACCTGGCCGCCCACGGTGTGGGTGCCGGCCATGCCGGCGATCCAGCCGCCGACGTACTGGGCGACCGACGAGGACAGGAACCAGACGGCCATCATGAACGAGACGACCTTGGCGATGCTGAGCTTGGTGATCTCGGACAGGCCCACCGGCGACAGGAACAGCTCGCCCGTCGTGTGGAACATGTAGAGCAGCGCCAGGAAGATCATCGGCAGGCGATAGTTCTCGTCGGCGAAGCTCGCGCCCCACACGACGACCATGAAGCCCAGGCCGACCTGAAAGAGGCCGAGGCCGAACTTGAGCGTCGGGTTCGGATCGCGGCCGCGGCTGGCAAGCCAGGCCCACATGGCCGCGAAGATCGGGGCGAAGATCAGGATGTAGCCGGCGTTGAACGACTGGGTCTGAGCGGCGCTGACGCCCACCAGCTCCACGTTCCGCGCCGCGAACAGGTTCAACGAGGTGCCGGCCTGCTCGAACAGCGTGAAGAACACCACCGCGCCCAGGATCAGCACGGTGGCCAGCATCATCCGCTGCCGCTCGACCCAGGTCTTGGCCATGAAGGCGATGATCAGGCCGATGCCGATGAACGAGGCGATGGTCGAGATGCCCAGCGCCACGCCGACGACGGCGTTGCGCTGGACCAGCCACCACACCGGCAGGACGCCGAGGATGGCCAGGCCGTAGATCAGCCATTCGCGGTTGATCGGTCCCGCCACCGGCTTCTTCAGCAGCTCGGGGTTCGGCGGCTCGCCATTGCCCTGCAGATGCTTCTTGCCGAGCACGAAGACGATGAAGCCGGCCAGCATGCCGACGCCGGCCAGGCCGAAGCCCGCCCCCCAGCCGAACTTCACGCCCAGCAGGCCGCAGAGGACCGAGGCCCAGAACGCGCCGAGGTTGATGCCGTAGTAGTAGAGGGTGAAGCCGGAATCCCGCCGCGGGTCGCCTTGCGGATAGAGCTGGCCCACCAGGGTGGAGATGTTCGGCTTCAGGAAGCCCACGCCCATGATGATCAGCGACACCGCCAGGTAGAAGGCGTTCTTGCCGAACTGGTCGACGGTGTTCGTCAGCTCATACGAGCCCTCCGGCAGCACGGCCGGCAGCGGCGCGCCGGCCGGCAGGCCCTGGATGGCGAGACCGCCGCCCTCGGCCGGGCCGAATTCGTGCTGCGTGCCGTTCACCACCAGGCGGACCTGCCGCTCTTCCATCAGCCCTTGCGACGCGACCTGGTAGGTCTGGCCGGCGTAGGTGAGGGTCTGCGTCGCGGGCTTCCCTTCGACCGCCATGGTGAGGTGGCCGGCGACCAGCAGCAGGGCGCCGAAGGCCACCGCCTTGCGGGTGCCGATGTAGCGGTCGGCCAGGATGCCGCCCAGCAGCGGCAGCAGGTACACGAGCGAGGTGTACGAGCCGTACTGCGCGTTCGCCGTCTCGTCGTCGAACAGCAGGTGCTGCGTCAGGTAGAAAATCAGGATGGAGCGCATGCCGTAGTAGGAGAAGCGCTCCCACATCTCGGCGAAGAACAGGATGATCAGCCCGCGCGGGTGGTTCTTGCGGAGCTGCATCAGCACCGGCAGCCCGGTGATGAGCGTGATCGCTATGCCGATCAGGACGATAAGATTCATGCGGAGGAGGTTCCGGTTTCCCTATGGACTTCCGAGGCTTCGGGAGATTTCACCCGACGGCCGGAGATTTGCGGGGAGAAAATCACGCGGAACCGGCAAGCACAAGCAACCGCCTCTCCCCATATCCGCGGTACGCCGCAGCCGGTGGAGCTTTGGTCGCGTCTGCTGCGTTGTCAGGCGGACAGATCCCGCCCAAGCCTGACCCGAAGCAGGAGCCCCTCATGCTGACCCCCGGCCCCGACCATCCGATCACGATCCAGCCCGCGAACACCCGCTGGCGCGCCTACTTCGCCGGCCACGTTATCGCCGACACCAACGACGCCCTGGTGCTGCAGGAAGCGAACCTCGGCCCGGTCGTCTACTTCCCGCGCGGCGACGTAGCGATGGAGTATTTCACTCGCACCGACCACGTGACCCACTGCCCCTACAAGGGCGACGCCGGTCACTACAGCCTCTACATGGACGGCGAGCTCGTCGAGAAGGCCGCCTGGACCTATGAGAGCCCCTACGACGCCGTCGGCGAAATCAACGGACGCATCGCCTTCTATCCCGAGGTCGAGGTCTATGCCGTCGACGACGCCCGCGTGAACCCGCACCACAAGGACACGTCCGCCGCGACCCGGGCCGCCGAGGACCGCAGCTACATGGCGCGGGAAGAGGTGGACGAGATCGTCCAGCACACCGACTCCGGCAGCGGCGCCACGCAGCGCGAGCACTGGGAGCCGAACGTGAAGGGCCCCGGCCCCAACACCGACGGCGGACTGCGTTAGTCCTCGACCGGCCCGGTCCAGCCCGCACGGCCGCCGGGCCGGACGCTCATGTCCGTCCCTTCCGACCAGCGATAGGGTGTGCCGGGCGGGACCTCGAAATCCTCCAGGCAGCCCACGTTGACGCCGTAGTGGTCGGGCATCGAGCGCTTGCGGTGGAAGGGGTAGATGCCGCAGGTCCGGCAGAAATAGTGCCGCGCCCGGCCGGTGTTCCACTGATAAAGGCTGAGGCTGTCCTGGCCGGCCTCGATGACGAGGGCGCTCTCATGCACCGTCGCCATCTCCGCGCCCTTGCGGCGGCACAGCGAACAGCCGCAGCGGATCGTCTCCTTGATCTCGCCATCGATGCGGAAGCGGACAGCGCCGCAGTGGCAGGACCCCGACCATACGCCCATGGTCAGTAGGCGAAGTCCTCGAAGACGCGGCTGGCGTCGCCGTTCCAGCGGGTTTCGTAAAGCTCCAGCAGGCGCTCGGCCGGTGTGATCCCCGTCTCGGCGATGTGCTGCAGCTCGGAAAGGTAGCCGCTCTCGTCCACCAGGCCGCCCGACAGCCGGTTGCGGCGCTTCAGGCCCTCGGCGGCGATGGCCAGCATGTCCTTGGCCACATCCTGCACCGAGCGGCCGCCGACCTCCGCCTTGAGGCCGAGCCGCGCCACGTCGGCCCGCAGGCGCTCGTGATCGCTGATGTCCCAGTCCTTGCAGAGGTCCCAGGCCGCGGCGAGCGAGGCGCCGTCGTAGAGGACGCCCATCCACAGCGCCGGCAGGGCGCAGAGGCGGCTCCACGGGCCGGAGTCGGCGCCGCGCATCTCCAGGTACTGCTTCAGCCGCACCTCGGGGAAGATCGTGGTGGTGTGGTCGGCCCAATCCTTCAGGCTGGGCTTCTCGCCCGGCAGCTCGGCCATCCTGCCGGCCATGAAGTCACGGAACGAGCGACCTGCGACGTCGATGTACCTGCCGTCCCGCTTCACGAAATACATCGGCACGTCGAGGGCGTAGTTGGCGTAGGTCTCGAAGCCAAAGCCGTCCTGGAACACGAAATCCAGCATGCCGGTCCGGTCCGCATCGGTGTCGGTCCAGACGTTGGCGCGGGCGGACAGCAAGCCAGTCGGCTTGCCTTCCTTGAACGGAGAATTGGCGAACAGAGCGGTCGCGATCGGCTGCAGCGCCAGCGAGGTGCGGAACTTCGCCACCATGTCGGCTTCCGAGCCGAAGTCGAGGTTCGCCTGCACCGTGCAGGTGCGGAACATCATGTCGAGGCCCATCGAGCCGACCTTCGGCATGTACTCGCGCATGATCTTGTAGCGGCCCTTCGGCATCACCGGGACCTGCTCGCGCCTCCACAGCGGCGTGAAGCCCAGGCCCAGGAAGCCCAGGCCCAGCTCGTCGGCGACGACCTTCACCTCCTGCAGGTGCTGACCGGTCTCCTCGCAGATGTCGTGGACCGTCTCCAGCGGCGCGCCCGACAGTTCGAACTGGCCGCCCGGCTCGAGGCTGACGTTCGCCATGCCGCGCTCCAGCGCGATGACGTTCTCGCCCTCATAGACTGGCTTCCAGCCGAAGCGGGTCAGACCGTCCAGCAGGGCCTTGATGCCGCCGGGCTCATAGGGGACCGGCTCATGGCTGCCGAGCTTGAAGACGAACTTCTCGTGCTCGGCGCCCACGCGCCATTCGCTGGCGGGCTTTGAGCCCTTCTCGAACCAGCGGACGAGATCCTCGAAGACGAGCGGGCGTTCGTCGCAGGCGACTTCGGCCATTCCAGTTTCCTCCCCAGCCCAACCTGGATCGCCGGACGTCCCGAAGGGGAAATGGTTCCGCGCGCGCCGTTTCTTTAGGCCGTTCAGGTAGGTGGGGGCAAATCTGTGAAGCTCAAGTGCACGCCTCAGCCGCGCCAGTCGCCGACCGCGGCTTGCCACAGCGTCAGCGCGCTGATCGCAGCCGTGTCCGCCCGCAGGATGCGCGGACCCAGCGTCGCGGCCACCGCATAGGGCAGCCCGCGCAGCATCTCGCGCTCTCGCGGCGAGAACCCGCCTTCGGGCCCGATCAGGATCGCCCAGGGACCTTGGGCGCCGGCCACCGCGTCCAGAACCGGCTGCGCATCGCCCGCTTCGTCGCAGAACAGGAGCCGCCGCCCAGCCTCCCAGCCGCCGATCAGCGCCTCGAGCTTCACGGGCTCGGCCACCTCCGGCACGTCCAGCCGGCCGGTCTGTTCCGACGCTTCCGTCGCGATGGCGCGCAGCCGCTCCACGCGGGTGTGGTCGGCGTTCGTCCGCTCGGTGATCACCGGCCGGATGCGCCGGGCGCCCAGTTCAGCCGCCTTCTCAACGATCATCTCCAGCGGCGCACGCTTCACCAGCGCCACCACGAGGTCGAGATCCGGGCCTAGCGCGTGTGGCCGCGCCGGATCGATCACCTGCAGCGTCACCGCGCGCTTGCCCACCGCCGCCACCAGCGCCCGCCACTCGCCTTCGCGGCCGTTGAATACGCGCAGCTCGTCGCCGGCCTTGGCGCGCATGACGGCGGCCAGATAGCGGCTCTGCCCCTCGTCGAGGCCGAGCTCCGCGCCGGCGGTCAGGTCGTGCGTGACGAACAGACGGATCATCTGGCGCGTTCTAGCCTCCCCGCACATTCCCCGCATAGGCTGAGCCGCATGGGCAAGAAGGACGACTACGACCGCGAGATCGAGGCTCTGCAGCTGGGCCTCGTGCAATTCCAGCAACGCGCCATCGAGGCCGGCGAGAAGGACCTCGTCATCTTCGAGGGCCGCGACACGGCGGGCAAGGACGGCGCGATCAAGCGGATCGTGGAGCACCTCTCGATCCGCCAAACCCGCGTTGTAGCTCTGCCCAAGCCCACTGAGCGCGAGCAGACCCAGTGGTATTTCCAGCGCTACACCGCCCACCTGCCGGCGGTGGGCGAGCTCGTGATCCTCAACCGCTCCTGGTACAACCGCGGCGGCGTCGAGCGGGTAATGGGCTTCTCCACGCTGAGTGAGCAGGAGGTGTTCCTGCGGGATGCGCCGATCTTCGAACGCCTGCTGACCGACGGCGGGCTGCAGGTCGTGAAGCTCTGGCTCGACATCTCCCGCGAGGAGCAGGCGCGGCGGCTGGACGCCCGACGCTCCGATCCGCTCAAGGCGCTGAAGGTCAGCCCGCTGGACGCCGTGGCCCAGGAGAAGTGGGACGCCTATTCCGCCGCCCGCGACGAGATGCTGGCCCGCACCCATTCGGAACACGCGCCCTGGACGATCGTGAAGACCGACGACAAGAGGCAGGCCAGGCTCAACATCCTGCGCTTTCTCTTGAAGGCGCTGGCGCCGGAGCTCGGCCGTGACGCCGCCGAACCCGATCCCGAAGTGGTCTTCGCCTATTCGCCGGAGGCTGGGGACCGCCTCTTCCGTTGACCCCCGTTCTACGTTCGTTCTAGCCTCTGCGCATGAGGGATTCCCTGACCGCCGGCGAGGCCCGGCGCATCGCGCTCGCGGCGCAGGGCTTCGGCGGCGACCGTGACGGCGAGGTCGGGCGGCGACAGCTGACGAAGCTGGTCGACCGCTTAGGCGTCGTGCAGATCGACAGCGTCAACGTCGTGTCCCGTACCCACTACCTGCCGGCGTACTCGCGCCTGGGCGCCTATCCGCGCGACCTGCTGGAGGAACTGGCCTGGGGGAAGAAGAAGGCCTTCTTCGAGTACTGGGCCCACGAGGCGTCGTTGCTGCCGCTGACCAGCCAGCCGCTCTTCCGCTGGCGGATGCAGGACGCCCAGGATGGCGTCGGCACCTGGAAGGGTATCGCCAAGTTTCTGCGCGAGCGCCGCGACTTCCTCGAGAACGTGCTGGAGGAGATCGACCGGCGAGGGCCGCTGTCGTCCTCGGAGCTCGAGATGGGGCACAAGGGCCAGGGCGGCTGGTGGGGCTGGAGCGAGTCCAAGCGGGCGCTGGAGTGCCTGTTCTGGGCCGGGGAGCTCACCACCGCCACACGGCGTGGGACCTTCGAGCGCGTCTACGGCCTGCCCGACAAGGTGCTGCCAAAGGCCGTGCGCGAGGCGCCGACGCCGGCCCGCGACGCCGCCCAGCGCGAACTGCTGAAGATCGGCGCCCGGGCGATGGGGATCGCCACCGCCCGTGACCTGCGCGACTACTTCCGGATGGGCGTGGAGGAAACGAAGCAGCGCCTCGCCGAGCTCGTGGAGGCCGGCGACCTCGTCCCCGTCACCGTGAAGGGCTGGCGCGAACAGGCCTATCTCGACCCGGCCGCTCGCCGGCCGCGGAAGATCGGGGCTCACGCCCTGCTCTCGCCCTTCGACAACCTCATCTGGTTCCGAGATCGCACCGAGCGGATGTTCGGCGTGAAGGTGCGGCTCGAGATCTACACCCCGGCCGAGAAGCGCACCCACGGCTACTACGTGCTGCCGTTCCTGGAGGGCGACGCCATCACCGCCCGCGTCGACCTGAAGGCCGACCGCAAGGCGGGCGCCCTCCTCGTCCAGGCCAGTCACGCCGAACCCTGGGCGTCGGACGCCACCGCCCCCGCCCTGGCCGCGGAACTCAGGCGCATGGCCGCCTGGCTCGGCCTCGCCAACGTCCGCATCGCCCGCCGCGGCGACCTGGCCACGGCTCTTGAGGCGGCGATCTAGCCTGGCGCGTCGCCGCCGGTCTGGCCTGAGGGGGGCAGCTCGCTCTGGCGGTCCTGCTGCGACCCGAAGCTGGCCATCAGCTTGCGTTCGGCGCCGCGCGGGTCGTTCTCGATCCGGCTTTGCATATCGAACACCATCGTCGGCCGGGTCTTCGCATTGTACGCCGGCCAGGCGGGCAGCCCCGGCGCTGAGGGCTTGCCGGTCTTGGCGAAGTTGGCCCAGGCGGCGCTCACCTGGTCGGCCAACGCCTGGTCTTCCGGCGTCACCGGCCCCACCATCCGGTCGGCGTTGGCCAGCGTGTCGAAAACGTAGGGAATCTCCATCGCGTGGGGCGTGAAGTAGCGGCCGCCCTGCACGGGGGTCTGCCGATAGAAGGCGTAGTAGTAGGCCGGGGCGCCGCCCTGCTCGGCCTTGCGCGCCGCCTGGATCGTGGAGTCGAGGAAGTAGCTGCGGTCCGTGGTGATCATGTAGGCGAGCTCCGCCAGGCTCTTCTGCGGATGCAGGCGGCGGTAGAGCGTCACGGTCTCCTCGGCGCGGCCCGGCGGGACCCACGCGGAGGTCAGCTTCGTCAGGCCCTCGGCGGTCAGGCTGTCCATCGCCGGATCGCCGCCCAGGAACACCGACTGCTCGGTGCGGTTTGTGCCGATCATCATCGGCACGTGCTTCGACATCTCGGGCGCGCCCGGCTCGAAGGGATGGCGCGGCACGTACTGGCCGTCGACCTGCGGCCGCCATTGCCCCAGCCCCGCCGCCGCCTTGGCGCCGGCGCGGACGAGATCCGCTGTCGGAACGGCCTGGAGCTTGTCCACGTCGGCCGGCGCGAGCTCCAGCGCCTTCAGAAGTCGCGCCGCCTTCTCTCGGGCCAACCCCTGGCTGTCGAGCCGAAGCTGCGAGCCGCTCTGCACCACCGCCCGGTGGAACAAGCCGACGGCCGGGGTGAAGCCCATCATCGTGCTGGTCTTCCGCCCGCCCCCGGATTCGCCGTGGATCAGCACGCGGTCCGGGTCGCCGCCGAACCGGGCGATGTTGTCGCGCACCCACTTCAGCGCCAGCACACAGTCCAGCATGCCGACGTGGCCGCTGTGTGCGTACTTGCCGCCGAACCCTGAGAGGTCGCAGTAACCCAGCACGTTCAGGCGGTGGTTGATCGTCACGATCACTACGTCCTGCTTCCGGGCGATGTTGGTCCCGTCGTACCAGGTGGACGAGCCCGAGCCGGTGGAAAAGCCGCCGCCGTGCATCCAGAACAGCACGGCCCGCTTGCCGGTTGTCGACGGCGTCCAGACGTTGAGGACGAGGCAGTCCTCGCTGACCGCCGGCTCCGGGCTCGGCGATCCGCCGCCGATCGGGCTGGGCAGCCTGGGTCCCGGCGCCTGACCGGGCCGCAGCGTGGGGACATTCATCTGCGGCGCGGTCGGGCCATAGGCCAGGCAGTCGCGCACGCCGTCCCAGGCGGCTTTCGGCTTCGGCGGCATGAAGCGGTTCGCGCCCGCCGTGCTCTCGCCGTACGGCACGCCCTTGAACACCAGCACGCCGCCCGACTGCCGGCCGCGCACTTGGCCTGCGGTGGTCTTCACCACCGGGTCGGCGCCCTGCCCCAGGGCCGGCCCCGCCAGCATCGCGGCGCCCGCGCCCAGCACGAAGCGCCGATCGAACCCTTGCCGCATGTTCTCGTCTCCCCCGCACCCCCGGGCTCTGCCGCTCAGGGAACATACCGAGTTTACGAAATCAGCGCCGAGGTGCAACCGGCGTTCTGCGGATCGCTAGATCATCCCTTCCGTCACAGCGTGGAGCCGGGCGTAGGCGCCGCCGCGCTTCACGAGCTCGGCGTGGCGGCCCTCCTCGACGATGCGGCCGTTCTCGAAGACGAGGATCCGGTCGGCGCCGCGGATGGTCGACAGCCGGTGGGCGATGACGATGGTCGTGCGGCCGGCCATCAGCTCCTCCATCGCCTGCTGAACTTGGCGCTCGGTCTCGACGTCGAGGGACGAGGTGGCCTCGTCCAGCACCAGGATCGGCGCGTCGGCGAGGAACGCCCGGGCGATCGCCACGCGCTGGCGCTCGCCGCCCGACAGCTTCACCCCGCGCTCGCCCACCAGGGTGTCGTACCTCTTCGGCAGTCGGACGATGAACGTGTGGGCCCGGGCCCGCGTCGCCGCCAGCTCGATCTCCGCCTGGGTGGCGCCCGGGCGCGCATAGGCGATGTTCTCGGCGATCGTTCGGTGGAACAGCGCGGGATCCTGCGGCACCACCGCGATGGCCTGGCGAAGGCTGGCCTGGCTCACCTTCGAGACGTCCTGGCCATCGATCAGGATGCGGCCGCCCTGCACGTCGTAGAGCCGCTGGACCAACTTCACGAAGGTCGACTTGCCCGAGCCGGTGGGTCCCACCAGCGCCACCCGCTCGCCCGGCGCGATCAGCAGGCTGAAGTCGCGGTAGAGGTCCTGCTCGGCCGACTTGTACCGGAAGGTCACGCGGTCGAACGCCACCTCGCCCAGCTCGCGGCGGAAGATGCTGGCGTCCTTCGCGTCCGGCACCTGGGGCGTCATCCGGGCGTAGGCGGCGACGTCCTCGGCGTCATCCAGGCCTTTCTGCATCATCCGGATGTTCTCGCCGACGTTGCGCAGATAGCCGCTCATCAGCATGAACGAGGTGATGGCGAAGGCCACGTCGCCGGCGCTCGCCTGGCCCATCGCCCACTGCCGCACCAGGAGGCCCGAGAGCCCCGCCTGCAGCACCATCAGGATGATGTTCTGGATGAACCAGACGTCCAGGAAGCGATTCCAGGTGATCACCGACCTGCCGCGCCACAGCTCGGTCACCTCGGCGATGCGGGCCTCCTCGCGCGCCTCGGCGCCGAACGCCTTCACCGTCGGGTTCGAGGAGATCGAGTCGGCCAGCGCCCCGCCGATCCGGCTGTCCAGCGCCACCGACCGCACGTTGGCCGGCCGCACATAGGCCGCCGTCAGCCAGACGTTCACCGCGATGTAGAGCGTCACCGTGACCAGTGAGAACAGGCCGACCATCGGCCAACGCAGCACCATGCTGATCGACAGACCCACCAGCACGACAACCGCAGGCCCCAGGAACAGCACCACGGCGTCCGAGACGCTGTCGTAGCCCCACATGGCGCGGCTGATCTTGCGAACCGTCGAGCCGGCGAACGTGTCGGCATGCCAGTCCGACGAGAACCGCTGCACCTGCCGGAACGCTTCGTCGGTCATCTCCTTCATGTTCCGGGCGGCCATCGGATTCCAGAACCGGAAGGCGGCGTTCCGCACCACGCTGAAACAGACATAGACGCCGACGAAGATCGCCCAGGCGCGCCAGGCTTCCGGCGGCTCGCGAGGCGTCGCCGCAACTGCGTCCACCAGCCGGCCCGCGGCCCAGGGCAGCGCCAGGTCGAACCCGATAGCCACCAGCATCAACCCGACGGACAGGCCGAACAGCAGCCGTCGCCGCAGCCAGAAGCGGGCGATGAAACCCATCACCTGCGAGTTTTTGAGGACGCGATCCTTCTTGGTCTCGTCGTCGTCTTCGTAGTGGTCGGTCATGACGATCTCGGATGGGCCGGACCTGGGGTGCGCCACGCAAGGCGCGCGCCGAGGTCCGGCGGAAAATGGGAGTGGCTACGGTCTGGACGATGGAAACCTGGAGGGTCGCGGGCGCGCGGGGGCACATCGCGGGGCGGACCCGCGAGCGGTCCGGAACAGGTTGTCCGGGCGAGTTAGAGGTGCGGCGGCGGCGGCCCGAGGCGTCGGCGAGAAAACAGCGTGACGAACATCATGCAGCCTCCCTCTTCGGCCTCGAAGGCTTTGAGGTAGGCTTGGGCGCAGCAGCGGTCAACCCGGCCGCAGAACATGGTTTCTCAAGCGGCATTTCGGCCACACCGCCGCGTCTGCTAAGCCGCCCCCATGACCGCTTCCGACCGCCTTCCCGATGCTGCGCCGGCCAACTGGGTGGATCGGCATGCGCCAGCGGGCCTGCGGCCGTGGCTGAAGCTTGGGCGGTTCGATCGGCCGGCGGGGATCTGGCTGCTCATGCTGCCCGGCTGGCAGGGGATTGCACTGGCCTGCGCCATGGCCGGACGCTGGCCCGACGCCTTGCTGCTGCTGAAGTTTTTTGTCGGCGCGGCGCTGATGCGGGCGGCCGGTTGCGCCTACAACGATATCGTCGACCGCGACATCGACGCCAAGGTCGCCCGCACCGCCGCGCGGCCGGTGGCCTCAGGGCGGATTTCGGTGAAGCAGGCGTGGGCCTTCGTGGTCGGCTGCAGCCTGGTCTCCCTGCTGATCCTGCTGACGCTCGTCCCGCTGGCCATCGGCCTGGGCGTGGCCTCCTGCGCGTTGGTCGCCGCCTATCCGTTCATGAAGCGCATCACCTGGTGGCCGCAGGCGTGGCTGGGCCTGACCTTCAACTGGGGCGCCCTGCTGGGCTTCGCGGCGGCGGCGGGCGAGCTCCCGACGCCGGCGGTGCTGCTCTATCTCGGCGGCCTCTTCTGGACGCTCGGCTACGACACGATCTACGCGATCCAGGACCTGGAAGACGACGCGCTGGTGGGCGTGAAGTCCTCAACTCGCCGGCTCGGCGCGAACGTCCAGCGGGGCGTCGCGATCTTCTACGGAATCAGCCTGGCCCTGGCGCTCGCGGCGGGCTTCACGGCGGGGCTGACGGTGTTCTTCCTGCCGCTGTTCGCGCTCTACGGGGTTCACCTAGTGATCCAGGCTCGGCGCGTCCGGGTGGATCAACCGGCGCAGGCGCTCTTCCTGTTCAAGTCCAACGCCTGGGCGGGACTGGTGCTGTTCGTGGCGATCGCAGCGGGCGCCTTCACCCTCTGAGCGCACGCCGCCGGCTTTGACTCCAGTTCTTGTATGACATACAAATACGGACATGGCCGAGGTCCATGCGCTTGCTGACGCACGTCCGCTCCGGGAGCCGGGGAAGCGGATGCGCTCACGCCTGCTGGACGCCGCGGTCGAACTGTTCAAGGCCAGGGGGCTGGCCGGCGTCGCTGTGGCCGAGATCGCGACGGCCGCCGGGGCCTATCCCAGCCAGGTCACCTACTATTTCCGCACCAAGGAAGCCCTGTTCGTAGAGGCCGCCTGCCGCGAGGTCCTGTACGTCGCCCGCCAGGCCGAGCAGGCGGCCGCGCGCGCCGCGAGCGGCCGTGAATACAATCGCCGGCTCGTGGAAACCGTGATCGGCTCGCCGGGTCTGGCCCTGTTCGTGGAAGCCCTGTCGCTGACGCGGCGCCGCCAGGATCTCGCGCCACTGATCGAGCGCACCTTCGAGCGCCTGCACGCCGAGGGCGACCGCGCCTATGCCGATGTTCGCGCGCGCCGCGGCTGGGAGGCCGGCGAAGATGCGGGCACGGTCGCTCGCCGGTTCTGGACGCTGGCGCTCGGCGTCACGCTCCGCGAAGGCGCCACCGAGGCCAGCATCGCGGACGCGGTCGCCGAGATGGCTGCCCTGCTGCCGCACAAACCTCGTCCGAACGCCGCCATGGGAGCCGACTGATGGCCGCCGCCGCCCGCGTCAGCCCCAAGGACTACTTCACGCCGGAGGAATGGGCGCCGCTGGCCGTGAAGTCGGCGTGGAAGGGCCCGGCGATGATCGCCCACGCCTGGCTGGTCATCGGCCTGGCCGCCGCCATGGCGATGGCGTTCCCAATCACCATCCCGCTGGCGGTGATGATCATCGGCGCACGCCAACTGGGCCTCGCCATCCTGATGCATGACGCCGCCCACGGCGCCCTGCACCCGAACCTCAAGGTCAATGACTGGCTGGGCGACAATCTGACCCCGGGCGGCCTCGTCGCCTACCGGACCTACCACCTGGGCCACCACAAATACGCCCAGCAGGCCGAGGATCCGGACCTGGTGCTGTCGGCGCCGTTCCCGATCACCCGCACGTCCCTGCGTCGCAAGATCGTCCGCGATCTGACCGGCCAGACCTACTACAAGCAGCGCTGGGCGGGCCTCGTGAAGCGCGTGGCCGAGCGCAAGCCCGGCGAGCCGCTGTGGCCGATCCTCAAGGACGCCGTCGTCTCGCGCAGGCGCTTCTTCGCCGGCATGCTCGCGACCATCGCGCTGACGGCGCCGTTCGGGTTCTGGTGGGCCTGGTTCGTGCTGTGGCTGCTGCCCCAGGCCACCTGGCTGCCGATGGTCACCCGCCTTCGCAACATCGCCGAGCACGCCCTGGTGGCGAAGGACGAGCCCGACCCGCTGCGCCATGCGCGGACCACCCACGCCAACTGGCTCGAACGCGCCCTGCTCGCCCCCTACTGGGTGAACTACCACTGCGAGCACCACATGTTCATGCACGTGCCCTGCTACAATCTCCCGGCCGTGCGCCGTCACCTCGAGCGCAAGGGCGTCACCGAGACGATGCTGTCGGCGCCTGGCTATATCGACGTGCTGAAGCTTGCGTCGGGCAAGCCCGAGCGCGTAGCCGTGGCGGCGTGATCGCCCCCACGCTCGAAGCCCGCCGCGCCTTCATCCTCGAGAACACCCGCTTACAGCGCCCGCCACACACACCGGAGCTGGCGCTGCACCTCGCGGACGAGATCATGCCGATCTGGCGTATGACCGAGGAGGCCCTGGCCGAGATCGGCCTGCCGCCGCCCTTCTGGGCCTTCGCCTGGGCCGGCGGCCAGGCGCTGGCGCGCTATGTGCTCGACCATCCGCAGCTCGTGGCCGGCCAGGGCGTGGTCGACTTCGCCTCCGGCTCGGGCATCGTCGCCATCGCGGCGCTGAAGGCCGGCGCGGCCCGCGTTCTGGCCGCCGACATCGATCCGTTCTGTGGCGCGTCCCTGCAGATCAACGCCGCGGCGAATGGGGTTACACCCGAGTTCACCGACGCCGACCTCCTGGACGCGCCGGCGCCGGCGTGGGCGCACGTCATTCTCGCCGGGGACATCTGCTACGAGAAGCCGCTCGCCGACCGGGTCATGGCCTGGCTGGGCGCCGCCCGCACGCGCGGGGCAACGGTTCTGATCGGCGACCCAGGTCGCAGCTACTTCCCGCGGGAAGGCCTCGTGAAGCTCGCCGAGTACCAGGTGCCCACCACCCGCGAGCTCGAGGACATGGAGGTCAAGAAGACCGCGGTGTGGGCTCTACCGTGACGGCGGTGGTTCGCAATCGACATGGCAGGACACCGCAGCCGCGGATGGATGGCCAGGTTACCCTTAGGGGATCCCCGCATTCCCTAGGCGAACAGTGTCACCGCTTGCGCGGCCCACGTCGCGAGACTAGAACAATACGCGAACATGACTGAGGGTGCGATGCGCGAAGACGGCAAAATCGACTACGTGGAGCTGGCGGCCGAGGACCTCCCGGCGCAGACGGCGTTCTACGCCCAGGCGTTCGGCTGGACGTTCCAGGCCTACGGCCCGGATTACCAGGCGTTCGGCGAGGGGCTCGACGGCGGCTTCTACAAGCCCGACGCCGAGAACCCGAAGAAGCCGCCGCTGGTGGTGCTCTACGCTCACGACCTCGAGGCCATGGAGGCCAGGGTGAAGGCGGCTGGCGGCGCCATCACGGCCCCGATCTTCAGCTTCCCCGGTGGTCGCCGCTTCCACTTCCAGGACCCGGCCGGCAACGAGCTGGCGGTGTGGAGCGAGGGTTAGCCCCATAGGAAAAGGGCCGCGGTCCGGAGACCGCGGCCCGTTCCTTGAGTTGCCGGAGGCTTACTCCCCGGGCGCCGGCGCCGTTTCGGCGTCGGCCGACTGGCGGCGGCGCGGCATCAGCTTCTGGGCCTCGCGCAGCTCGGCCGGGTCCAGGGCGCCATCGGTGTTCTTGTCGATGACGCCGAAGAACTTGGCCATCATGTCGCCGGTCTGACCCTTCAGCTCGGCCTTCTGCAGCTTGCCGTCGAAGTTGTCGTCCATGGCGCCCATGAACAGCGTGGCCTGGAGCTGCTTGTCGTAGTCCGGCTTCTGGTCCTGCACGGTCTCATCGACCCAGCGGTAGTGCAGGTAGGTGGCCAGCATCTCCTCCCAGGACTGCTCGCCCCAGGTGACAACCTTGTTCGGATCGGGGTTCGCCGGGTTCCGCTTGGAGTTGTCGTAGGTGTAGCGGGTCACGACCTTGGTCCCGGCCGGGATCTTCAGCGGCTCCTTCAGGAAGTACTCGTACTGCCAGTTGAAATCGTAGCGCGGCAGCGACAGCAGCATCTCCTCGCGGCCATCCGGATAGATCACCGACACGCTGGCCGAGGAGCCGCGGTGGTGGGCGTGCGGCGTCAGGCCGTAGATGATCGCGTCCTTCGGGAACTGCAGATAGGCGTGCTCCTGGTGGACCTCGGTGTTGGCCGGGATCACGATCGAGAAGTCGAAGATGCCCATGGTGCGGAGCACGTACTTGGGCTCCTGGCCCTTGGGATAGAAGTACATCCCCATCTGGGTCTTCTCGACCGTCTCGCGGCCGTAGGGCGTGTAGTGGTTCTGGAACGCGACGCCGCCGGACGGGGGCACCCAGACGCCGTGGTCCTCAGGGTTGATGTTGGAGCCGCGGCCGGGGCCGTAGCCGCCCAGCGAGGCGCCCCACTGGGTTTCGGTCGCCGTGTCGCCGGTCTTGAAGTTGCCGTCGACCACGCCGGTCAGGATGTGGTGCACGGCCTGACGGTCGGTGACGCGGAAGGTCGTCGCCTTCATCCAGCGGCCTTCGGTCATCACGCTCGGCACGACCGGGCGCTGGTAGTCCAGCACGCCTTGCGCCGGGATCTTGAACTCGGGGATCTCGACGATCACGTCCGGCTTGCCCAGCGGCCAGTCGGCCGCCTTGAAGTCGATCTTGGCGAGCGGGTCCTCGCCCTCGCCGCGCGGCGCGCCGGCCTCGATCCAGTGGACCAGGGTCTTGATCTGGTCGGGGCTGAGACGGTCGTCGTCCTTGAAGTGGCCCACCGTCTGGTCGGCCATGTAGGGCGGCATGCGGTTGGTGCGGATCACCTCGCGGATCATCGGCGAGAAGCCCTTGATCTGCTCATAGGTGTTCAGCGGCATCGGGCCGATGCCGCCCGGCTGGTGGCACGTGGCGCACTTGGCCTGGATGATCGGCGCGACCTCGTTCGCGTAGCTGATCTTGGCGAAGCTCGCGGCCTTCGCGCGTTCCGGGAAGGCGATCGCCCCACCCTTGGCGGCCGCCTTCGTGAAGGCGGCGGGGCGGCCGGCGACGAGGCCGTCGACCGCGGCGCGAGCGCCAGCCACGGGACCGCGATAGACCACCTGCCAGCTCTTCGGGTCGACCACGAAGATCTCGGCGGCGCGGGTCACGCCCAGCTGCTCGCCGACCAGCTGCTGGTAGTCGAACAGGATCGGGGCGTCGAAGCCAATGGCCGCGGCGTCCTTCTTCACGACGTCACGCTTCTCGCCGAGGCGCGAGGCGACGGCCAGCAGCTCCACGCCCTTCCCAGCGTAGTCGCGCTTCAGGGCGCTCAGCGCCGGCGCGTCCTTGCGCAGCTGGGCGTCGCCGGAGGCGTAGGCCACCAGCACGACCGCCTTCGCGTCGCCGAACCGGTAGAGCTCGCGCGCCACCAGGTTCTGGTCGGCCAGGCGGAAGTTGTCGACGGACTGCGCCGCCACCGCCGGCCCGGCCAGAAAGGCCGTGACACTCAACACCAGCGCCATGACCGCGGACCAAACGCCCGCCCGCTGCGCAACCCTCATCTCCAGCCTCCCGTCCGGAATTTCTTGTTATCCGAACGAGATGATCCGAAGCGCATTGCGCAATTATGTCAGTGCGCTCGAAAGTTGACGGGGGCGTCAGTCCTGAGCAGGACGCCCCGCCGCCTTGCCGGCGTCGAACCTGCGGACGAAGTCGTCCAGCAGGCGGACGCCGAAGCCCTGGGCGCCCTTCGGCGCAGTGGGCTGGTCGCGTTCGATCCAGGTGACGGAGGCGATGTCGAGGTGGGCCCAGGGCGTGGTCGGCTCGGCGAAGTAGCCGATGAAGTGGGCGCCGATGCCCGCGCCAGCCGCCCCACCGCCTTCGGCGATGTCGCGGATGTCGGCGATCGGGCTCTCCAGGTCCTTGGCGTAGCTGGGGTGCAGCGGCAAGCGCCACAGCGGCTCGCCGGAGACCTTCGACGAGGCCTGCAGCTGATCGACCAGACCGTCGTGGCGGCTGAACAGACCGGCATAGTCGTCGCCCAGCGCCGCGCCGACGGCGCCCGTCAAGGTGGCGAGATTGACGATCGCGGCGGGCTTGTAGCGCCTGTCCGCGTACGCCGTGGCGTCGGCCAGCACGATGCGGCCTTCGGCGTCGGTGTTCAGCCGCTCGATGCTCTTGCCGTTATAGGCGCGGATCACGTCGCCGGGCCGCGCAGCCCCGCCGTCCGGCATGTTTTCGGCGAGCGCCGCGATGCCGACCACGTGCACCGGAGCGCCCGACTTGGCCAGCGACAGCACCGTGCCGATGGCCGAGGCGGCGCCGGCCATGTCGTCCTTCATCTTCCACATGCCCGAGCCCGGCTTCAGCGAGGTGCCGCCGGAATCGAAGGTGATGCCCTTGCCGGTCAGGACCACCGGGGCGCCGCTGGCGCCCGCGCCCTTGTACTCGACCACCAGCATCCGCGGCGGGCGCGGCGAGCCCTGACCGACGCTAAGGATGGCGTTCATGCCCAGCTTCTGCATGGCCGGCACGTCCAGCGCCTCGATGGTCACGCCCGGCACGCCCTTGAAGGCGGCGCGGGTGCGCTCCACGAAGACCTCGGGATAGACGATGTTCGCCGGCTCGGTCGTCAGGTCGCGGGCGAAGGTGACGGCTTCGGCCAGGGCGCGGCCCTGGCGCTCGTAAGCGGCCTGCGCGGCCGCGGCGTCGGGGGTGACGACCACCAGCGGCTGGGGCTCTGCAGCCTCGTCCGGCTTCCTGGTCTTGTAGCTGGCGGCGAAGCGGTAGCCGCCGAGCGCTGCGCCGACGGCCGGCTGCACCGGGTCGCCCAGGCCCATCGCCAGGAAGGCCGTCGGACGGTCCGCCTTGGCGGTCGCCCGGGCCGCCTGGCCGCCGAGGTTCTGCAGGTCGACGGCGGTGAGCACCTCGCCCTCGGCCGGCTTGGCGCCCAGGATCAGGATCTCGTCATAGCCGCCCAGGCCGCGCAGGCTGAGGCTGGCGCCGGCCTTGTAGTCGAACTTCGCTGCGGCCAAGGCGCGCGCCACGGCCGCGCGCACAGCGGGATCGAGCCCCGCGCCGCGCGTGGCGAGGTCCGTGTCGGACGCCAGCGGCAGCACGAGCCCGCCATCCTGCGGCGCCTGGGCGGCGAAGCTGATCGGCCGCGCCTCGGCGACGGCGGCAAGCATGAAGGTCGAGGCCAGCGCCGAGGTCAGCGTGAGGGCGAGCGTCCGAGCGATGGGGCGCATGAAGGTCTCCGAACAGACAATGTGCCGCTTGTTTAGCAGGCCGGCGCGGGCTGGCTAGGCGCTGGCGACGGGCCCCGCTAAGACTTCGACCACCGCGTTTCCCGGAGCCTTCCGCCCATGCGTCGCCGCACGTTCCTCGCCACCCTGCCCGCTCTCGCCGCCGCCGGGCCGGCGCTCGCTCAGTCGCAGATCGTGGGCGGCGACAACCCGAACCGGAAACGGCCGGACGTGCATGCGGGCGATCGCGTCGCCGGCGCCAACTTCGCCTCGCGCTCTGCAGCCTGGGGCGTCAACGGGGCGGCGGCCACGGCGCATCCGCTGGCCACCCAGGCGGCGATCAGCGTGCTGAAGAAAGGCGGCTCCGCAGCCGACGCCGCGGTGGCGGCCAACGCCTGTCTCGGCCTCATGGAGCCCATCGCCTGCGGCATCGGCGGCGACTGCTACGTCCTGCTGTGGGACCCGAAGACCAAGCAGGTGATGGGCCTGAACAGCTCGGGCCGCTCGCCGAAGGGGCTCTCGCTGGAGACAGTGCGCAGCCGCGCGGACTCCAAGGGCCTGCTGCCCTCCTGGGGCGCGGTGACGGTGAGCGTGCCCGGCGCGGTCGATGCGTGGCGCGTGATGCACGAGCGCTACGGCAAGCTGAAGTGGGGCGAGCTGTTCGACGACGCGATCCACTATGCCGAGGCCGGCCACCCGATCACCCAGAACGTGGCCTTCTACCTCGCAAACAGCCAGCGACGCTTCACCGATCCGGCCTCCAAGATCGAGGAGGTCGACAACTTCCTGAAGGTCTGGGCGGCTGGCGGCAAGACGCCGGCCGAGGGCGAGATCTTCAAGAACCCGGCGCTGGCGCGCACTTACCGCATGATCGCGCAGGGCGGCGGCCGCGCGTTCTACGAGGGCGAGATCGCCGAGACCATCGAGCGCTACTTCAAGCGGATCGGCGGCTGGATGACCAAGGCCGACCTCGCCGCCCACAAGGCTGTCTGGACCAAGGTCCACACCACCCGCTACCGCGGCGTCGACGTCCATGCCCTGGGCGACAACACCCAGGGGCTCGCCACCCTGCAGATGCTGAACATCATGGAGACCTTCGACTACCGGGCCTTCGGCTTCCAGTCCGCGGCGGCGATCCACCACGCGGTCGAGGCCAAGCGACTGGCCTACGAGGACCGCGCCCGGTTCTACGCCGACCAGGACTTCTACAAGTCGCCCGTCGAGTGGCTGGTCTCCAAGGACTACGCCCGCGAGCGCGCCAAGCTGATCCGTCCGGACAGGATCCTGACGCCGGTCTACCCGGGCCAGGCGCCCAGCCGCGGCGACACCACCTATTTCACCACGGCCGACGCCGACGGGATGATGGTCTCGGTCATCCAGTCGAACTATCGCGGCATGGGCTCGGGCCTGTCCCCCGATGGCCTGGGCTTCATGTTCCAGGATCGCGGCGAACTGTTCGCCACCGAGGACGGCCACCCGAACATCTATGCGCCGGGCAAGCGGCCCTTCCAGACGATCATCCCCGGGTTCGCGACCCGCGACGGCCAACCCTGGCTGTCGTTCGGCGTGATGGGCGGCGACATGCAGCCCCAGGGCCAGGCGCAGATCATCTCCAACATGGTCGACTTCGGCCTGGGCGTGCAGGAGGCGGGCGACAGCCCCCGCTGGCACCACGGCGGCTCGTCGGAGCCCACGGGCGAACCGCAACAAGGCGTGGGCGTGCTCAACCTTGAGACCGGCGTGCCGCAAGCCACGCAGAAGGCGCTGGCCGCGCTCGGCTGGAACCTCAAGCCTGACAACGGCGGGTACGGCGGCTATCAGGCCATCGAACGCTGGCCCGGCCGCTACGCCGCGGCCACCGAGATGCGGAAGGACGGCGTCGCTCTGGCCTACTGAGCCGGCGCGTCCTGGTCCAGCAGGCGGCCCTTGCCGTCGACGGCGAAGAGCGCGGTCGTGCCAGCGCACACCTCGATGCGCTGGCAGTTTCGGTGACGGCGCAGAAGCTCCGGAATCGTCGTCAGAACCTCCGTCGCGCGATGGAGGGTGACGATCTCGGTCGGGATCGGGGTTCCCTCGGGGATGATGCGGAGGCGATACATGGCCTCCATCTGGGCGAACGGCGGTCGCTTTCCCATTCTGGGGAAATACCTAGCGGAAGCTGCTAGGCTCGGCCCATGACGCACGACGAGATGGAAGCCATCGTCCTGTCCTTCCCGGGCGCGACGAAGGGCACGAGCTACGGCAAGCCGGCCTATCTGGTGGACGGCAAGTTCTTCACGAGGCTGCGCCGCGACGACGCCAGCCTGGTGCTGATGGATGTCTCGTTCGACGAGCGCGAGATGCTGATGGAGGCCGAGCCCGGCACGTTCCACCTCACGCCGCACTACAAGGACTATCCCAGCGTGCTGGCGCGGATGGAGGGCCTGCACCCCGGCTCGTTCCGCAACTTCCTGGAGCGCCGTTTCCGCAAGATCGCCAAGAAGGCGGCGGTGAAGGCGTGGGAGGCGGCGCAGAGCGCCTAGAACTCGTCCTCGACCGAGGATCGGAAGTGCTCGAACACTTCGCGCGCGTGCTGCTCGGGCGAGACTTCGGGCTCGACCGGCCGCGCCTGAGCCCCCGCGGCTGTGAGCCGGCCAACCACGGCGCCATGCTGGACCAGCAGCAGCTCCTCGCCGGGCTCGAGGCCCTGCAGGAGCAGGGCGGTTTTCGGCGGCAGGTCGTCGAGGTCCAGGCGCTTCATGGGCCCATCCTAGACCCGCGGGGGCCTCCCGGGTAAATCGCCGGCATGGCTTACCGATCGCTGCGCGAGTTCCTGACGAAGCTGGAGGCGGCGGGCGAGCTGGTCCGCGTCACCGAGCCGGTGTCGTCCGTCCTAGAGATGACCGAGATCCAGCGCCGCCTGTTGGCGACTGGCGGGCCGGCGGTGCTCTTCGAGAATGTCATCCGCGCCGACGGCGAGCGCTCGTCGATGCCCGCCCTGGTCAATCTGTTCGGCACCGTGAAGCGGGTCGCCATGGGCGTGACGCTGGAGGGCAGGGAACGCACCACGGCGGGCGAGCTTCGGGAGGTCGGCGAGCTGCTCGCCTTCCTGCGCCAGCCCGAGCCGCCGCGCGGCCTGAAGGACGCCTGGGACATGCTGCCGCTCGCCAAGACGGTGATGGGCATGCGGCCGCAGGTGCGGAAATCCGGCCCCGTGCAGGAGGTGGTGCTCAAGGGCGACCAGATCGACCTCACGAAGCTCCCGATCCAGACCTGCTGGCCCGGCGAGCCCGCGCCGCTGATTACCTGGCCGCTGGTGGTCACCAAGGGGCCGTCAGAGGACCGCGAAGACGACTACAACCTTGGCATCTACCGCATGCAGGTGCTGGGCAAGAACAGGACGATCATGCGCTGGCTGGCGCACCGCGGCGGCGCCCAGCACCACCGCCGGTGGAAGGGCGCGGGCAAGCGCGAACCGCTGCCGGCCTGCGCGGTGATCGGCGCCGATCCGGGGACAATCCTGGCGGCGGTGACGCCCGTGCCGGACACACTGTCGGAGTATCAGTTCGCGGGCCTGATGCGGGGCGCGAAACTCGACCTCGTGCCGGCCAAGACTGTGCCCCTGATGGTCCCCGCGCACGCGGAGATCGTGCTGGAAGGCCACGTCCATCTGGACGAGTACGCCGACGAGGGCCCGTATGGCGACCACACCGGCTACTACAATTCGGTCGAGCGCTTCCCGGTGTTCGAGGTGACGGCCGTCACCATGCGCAAGGACCCGATCTACCTGACGACCTTCACCGGCCGGCCGCCGGACGAGCCCAGCGTGCTGGGTGAGGCGCTGAACGAGGTCTTCATCCCGCTGATCCGCCAGCAGTTCCCGGAGATCGTCGACTTCTGGCTGCCGCCGGAGGGCTGCAGCTACCGCATCGCCGTCGTCTCGATGAAGAAGGCCTACCCCGGCCACGCCAAGCGCGTGATGATGGGCGTCTGGAGCTACCTTCGGCAGTTCATGTACACGAAGTGGGTGATCGTCGTGGACGACGACATCGACGCCCGCGACTGGAAGGACGTCATGTGGGCGGTCTCCACCCGCATGGACCCGGCCCGCGACATCACGGTCATCGAGAACACCCCGATCGACTACCTGGACTTCGCCTCGCCCGAGAGCGGCCTGGGCTCGAAGGTCGGCCTCGACGCCACCAACAAGTGGCCGCCCGAGACCCATCGCGAGTGGGGCGAGAAGCTGTTCATGGACCAGGGGGTGATCGACACCGTCACCGAGAAGTGGGCGCGCCTCGGCCTCCCGGGCGACGGCAAGCCGGTCGACTAGGCGGGGCGCCTGACCGGAGCCAGCGTCTCCAACGCCGCACGGAGCCGCTTTCCGAACCGCACGCTCATCAGCCAGAAGACCATCGCGGCGAATGGCGCGAAAGCCAGGGCGAACAGAACAGGTGAGCCGCGGACCGCCTCGGGCATCACGTCCTGCTGGCCAGGAAGAACGAACCGGTCGCGATGAAGAAGCCGAAGCACATCCGCCAGAGGTGACGCGCGATCCGCTGCGCGGGCGGCAGGCGCCTGCGGAGGATGGCGTTCAGGTCGAGCAGTCCGGCCGCGAGGCACGCGATCGCCAGGGCGACGACCGGGCCACGCCCGACGGGCGTCTGCGGGCCCGTGCTCGCAAGCGCGCCCCAGGCCAGCAGGGCTGAGGTCAGCAGGACCACGGCGCAGGCCGCAGCCTCGAAGCGGCCCGTGGAGCCGTCTCGGCGACGCGCGGCCGACCAGGCGGTGGCGACGAAGTAGCAGGTGAAGACGCCGCCCAGCGCCGCCTCCGGCTTGCCCTGGAGCACCTCCAGGACCGCGGCGGTAGCGCCCAGCACCAGCATGGCGGCGACGAACCCCGTTCCGAACCTCGCGTGCAGCGATCCGCCCTTGCGCGCGACGATGGCCGTCGCGCCGGTCGCCAGCGCGATCAGGCCGGCGGCGATGTGCAGCCAGGTGACCGGCGTCATGGCGCGTCCTCCTGTGGCTGACCGCGGCGCTCGAAGATGTCGCCGGGCTGGCAGTCCAGCGCCTCGCAGATGGCGTCCAGGGTCTCGAAGCGGACGCCCTTGGCCTTGCCGGTCTTCAGGATCGAGAGGTTGGCCAGCGTGATGCCCACCCGCGCAGAGAGCTCCGTCAGCGTCATCCGGCGGGCGTGCAGCATGTCGTCCAGCTTGACGATGATCGCCATCAGATCATCGCCTCGAGATCGGTGCGCAGCCGCGTTCCCTCCTCGAAGACCCGGGCCAGGACGAAAGCCAGCAGTACGGCGAGCCAGCCGGCCAGCGAGACATCCCACTCCATCGGTACGTGGGCCGCGTTGACGAAGCGGATGGCGACGCCGAGGCCGAGGTGCAGCACCTGGATGATCAGCAGCGCCCAGGCCACGGTGCGCAAGCGGCCGGCGTTCTCGGCCGCGAAGGGCCGACCCTGGCGGACCGTGTCGACGATCTCCAGGATGCGCGAGAGCAGCACGTGCACCATCGCGAACATCGGCGCGCCGATGACGACCATGGTGCGCAGGGACGGGATCAAGAGGCCGGCGTCGGCCTCGGGCATCCGGGCGCGATAGTAGCCGACGAAGGCGCCCTCGAAGGCGAAGCTCGCGACCAGCAGAATAAAGAACCCCGCGCCCACCAACAGGTTCAGGAGGATCAGGACCCTAAGCAGGAGCCGGGACAGACCCAGCGTCGGCGAAGATATCTCGGACATCGGACTGTCCCCGAAAGCTTATCGTACAACGATATGCCTCATATCGAACGGCCACAAGATATTTATTGTCCCGCGATAAGGCGGTCGCGGCGGGGCGGCCGGGGCTTGCGCAGCCGCTCGAAGCGGAGACAACTGCCGGACCGGAGGGACGACACATGGACACCACGGCATCGTCGCACGCGGTCGCCCTCTGGGCCGGCCTGCACATCTTCCTGCTGCTGATCCTGTCGGTGCTCGTCACCCGCCAGCGGCGGAAGCACCACGTGTCGCTGGGCGATGGCGGGGTGCCGGCGCTCACCCAGGCGATCCGCGCATTCGGCAACGCCACGGAATATGTGCCGCCAGCCCTGATCGGCCTGGCGATCCTGGCGCTGGCCGGCGCGCCGCCGCTGCTCATCCACCCGATCGGCCTCATCCTGTTCGTGGGCCGCGTAGCGCACGCCATCGGCATCTCGCGCAGCGGCGGGGCGACGCTGCCGCGGGCGTTGGGGACGCTGGCGACCTGGATCGCCTATGTGGCGATCGGCGCGGCGCTGCTGTTCTACGCCATTCCGTAAGCTTGTTACGGCGCGTCCGGTCGGCCATATGGCCGGGATGGACGAAAACCTGCTGAACGACGTCGTGGCCGCCGCACTGAAGGCCGGGGCCGACGCCGCCGAGGCCGTGGGCGCCGAACGGCGCAGCCTTTCCGTCAATGTCCGCGAGGGCGATCTCGAGGAGGTCGAGCGCGAGGAATCGCGCGACCTCGGCCTGCGCGTGTTCGTCGGTCGCCGACAGGCCACGGTCTCGGGGTCGGACATCTCGCCCGAGGCCCGCGCCAAGCTGGTGGAGCGCGCCTTCGCCATGGCCAGGCTCGCGCCGGAGGATCCCTACGCCAGCCTCGCAGATCCGGACGCCCTCGCCCGCGGCGAGCTTCCCGAGCTGGACCTCTACGATCCTACCGAGCCGACGCCGGAAGCGCTGGAAGAGCGCGCCCGCGTCGCCGAGGCGGCGGCACGCGCCCAGCCCAAGGTGACCAACTCCGACGGCGCCAGCGGGGCCTGGTCGTCGTCGCGCTGGGTGATGGTGACCAGCGCCGGCTTCACCGGCGTGCATCGTGCGTCTGGGTTCTCGATCGGCGCGTCGGCGATCGCCGGCGACGAGGGCGGGATGGAGACCGGCTATGACGGCCGCTCGGCCCGTTGGGAAGCCGACCTGCCGCCGCCCGAGAGCCTGGGCGCCGAGGCCGGACGCCGGGCGGCGTCGCGGCTGGGCGCGCGGAAGATCGCCTCGACCACCGCGCCGGTGATCTTCGAGAACCGCCTCGCCGCCTCGCTGATGAGCCCGCTGATCGGCGCGATCGCGGGCCCAGCCATCGCCCGCGGCACCTCGTTCCTGAAGGACAAGCTGGGCCAGCGCATCTTCAGCGAGGCCGTCACCATCACCGACGACCCGCACAAGCCGCGCGGCCTCGGTTCCTCGCCGTTCGACGACGAGGGCGTGCGCAACGAGCGCCGCAACCTGATCGACGCCGGCGTGCTGACCACCTGGCTGCTGAACACGTCCTCGGCCAAGCAACTGGGGCTGAAGACCACGGGCCATGCCTCGCGCGGCCTCGCCGGTCCCAGCAGCGTCTCGCCCAGCAATCTGACGATGCAACCCGGCGAGAAGGACCTGAACGGCCTGATGAAGGACGCCGGGACCGGGCTGCTGATCACCTCGATGTTCGGGCCTTCGCTGAACGGCAACACGGGCGACTGGTCGGTCGGCTGCTCCGGCTTCTGGTTCGAGGGCGGCGAGCTCGCCTATCCCGTCAGCGAGATCACCGTCGCCGGCAATCTGCTGGACGTGTTCGGGCGCCTGGTCCCGGGCGCCGACCTGGAATTCCGTGGGGCGTCCAACGCGCCCTCCCTGCTCGTCGACAATCTGGCCATCGCGGGGCGCTGACGCTGGACGACCTCGACCTCCTGCTGGACGCGGCCCGCGAGGCGGGCGAACTGGCCGGACGCCTGCGCCGGCAGGGGCTGGAGATCGAGTACAAGGACGGCAACTCGCCCGTCACCAACGCGGACCTGGCCGCCGACCGCCTGCTGAAGGAGCGCCTGCTGACCGCCCGGCCCAACTACGGCTGGCTGTCGGAGGAGACGGCCGACGACCCCGTGCGCCTTTCCCAGCAGCGCATCTTCGTGGTCGACCCGATCGATGGCACCCGGGCCTTCCTGAACGACAGACCTTGGTGGGCGGTCTCGATCGCCGTCGTCGATGGCGACCGGCCGGTGGCTGGCGTCGTCTTCGCGCCCGAGGTCGGCGAGACCTACGCCGCCCGGGCGGGCCACGGGGCGCACTTGGACGGAGCACCGATCCGCGTGGGTGAGGTGAGCGCCCTGGAGGCCTGCCGCATGGCCGGCGACCCGAACATGTTCCGCCATCCGAGCTGGCCCGTACCCTGGCCCGAGATGCAGGTGGAGCCGCGCAACTCCACCGCCTACCGCATGTGCCTGGTCGCCTCCGGCGCGTTCGACGCGGCGGTCGCGCCGGTGGCCAAGCACGACTGGGACCTCGCCGCCGCCGACCTCATCGCCACGGAGGCAGGCGCCTTCGTCGGCGACCACCGCGGCCAGATCTTCCGCTACAACCGCGAGAGGCCGGTGCAGGCGAGCCTGATCTGCTCGGCTCCTGCGCTCGCCCCATTGATCCTGGACCGGGTCCGGCATATCGGCAGCGGAAACTGACCCCTTCCGCTACGAAAGCGTTTGCAGATCACCATGCCTGACAGCCAACAGCTCCTTCACCTCGTCATCGGCGGCGAGCTGAAGTCCCTGAACGGTCCGCCCGAGTTCCGCGACCTCTCCAAGGTCGACCTCGTGGGTGCCTTCCCGTCTTACGACGAAGCCGTCCGCGCCTGGCGCGCCAAGGCCCAGGAGACGGTCGACAATGCGCACATGCGCTATTTCGTGATCCACGCCCACAAGCTGCTGTCGCCCTCGCCGGGCGAGTAATCAGCTTCGGATGATGCGGTCGACCAGCGCGCCGCCGCGCCAGAGCTCGACCGCATCACAGCTCTGATGCTCACGGAGCAGGCGCTGGGCGCGAGCCTGGAGATGCTCCAGCTCGGTCCACGGCGCCAGGTCGACCATCGGCGCGACACCGTCCGCCCTGACGCACAGCAGGGTGCAGTACTCTTCCGCCGCAGTGATGGTGAACCCCTCCTCCATGGCGGCACGTTTGCACGCCGGGGGCGAGCCGTCTGTCATGAAGCTGACTTTCAGGCGAGCTCTTGGGGGTGCGACCTATTCGCGCCGCAGCAGCCGTTCGGTCAGCAGCGAGCCGATCATCTGGCTGCGGAACTTGGCCTTCATGCCAGGCGGGTCGTACATCGGGCTCTCGACCCACTCGACGAAGCTCATGCCCGCAGGCTCGCCCTCCTCGAGGTAGCGCTCGAAGGTGTAGTCCAGCACGCCCGTCTTGCCCTGCTTGATGTGCAGGTAGCGCAGATGCAGCTGCTCCATGGCTTCGCGGATGGTCTTGCCCTTCCGGAAGTGCATGTAGAGCACGCTCATGATGCCGGCCCGATCCGCCCCGGACTTGCAATGCATGAGCGCCGGATACTCGATCGTCTCGAACAGCCGCTTGGCGCCCAGGACGCGCACCACGCTGGGCACTTCACGGGAGGTGATGGTGAAGTCGACCATCGTCAGCCCCAGCCGCTCGCAGGCGTCCTTCTCCAGGGCGTGGAAGCTGGCGTCGAACCCGCCCCGCAGATTGATGACCGTCTTGATGCCCCGCGCCTTCCAGAACGCCAGCTGATGCGGCCACGGCTGGTTGGTGCGGACCAGCTCCTCCGAGATCCAGTGGGCGTTGGAGAAGCCCAGCCGAAGGTAGGCGTGATCCTTCCAGAGGTAGTCCAGATAGGCCTTCACCCGCCCACCGGGCGTGGAGAGGTCGAAATCGTTCCGGACCGAGTGTTCATTCATGGCCGCTAAGTAGGGCCTGGCGCGCGCCAGAGGAAGCCGCGAGGACGCCGCGCCGCGCTTGACTTCGCTTCCGCAACGTCCGACCCCAGGCTCATGAGCGAAAGCCCGCCCGAGCTCTCTGGCCGCGACCTGATCGCGCGGGTGGCCAAGGCCTACCTCGCCCCGCGCTGGATGGCCTGGACCGGCGCCCTGCTCGCGGGCATCGCCGCCGCCTGGTTCACCACCAAGCTGGTGCAGATCCTGGAGCCGGCCACCAACGACCTGATGGTCAACCACAAGCCGGGCGCGCTGGTCGCCCTGCCGGTGACGATCGCGGCCTACGCCATTCTTCGGGCGCTGTCCCAGGTGGCGCAGGCGACCCTGGTGAACCGCATCGGCAACGCCGTCGTGGGCGATATCCAGGTGCAGCTGTTCGGCAAGCTGATCCGCGCCGATCTCGCGCGGCTGCGCAGCGCGCACTCGGGCTCCTATGTTTCCTCCGTGCTCTACGACGCCGGCCTGATCCGCGAGGCGGCGACGGCAGGTGTGATCAACTACACCCAGCACCTGCTGATCGTGATCGGCGCGATCACGGTGATGATCTCCAACGATCGCAACCTTTCGCTCCTGTTGATCGTCGCCCTGCCGGCCTCGACCTGGATCATGCGCCGCTTCGCCAAGCGGACGACCAAGGCGGCCAAGGGCGCCATGGCCGAGACCTCGGCGCTGTCGACGGCGATCATGGAGAGCCTGGACGGCGTCCGCGTGGTGAAGCTGGAGAACCGCGAGGCCTATGAGGAAGACCGCGTCGGCGAGGTGGTGCGGCGCCGGCAGAAGCACCTGACCAAGGGCGCCAACGCCCGGGCCCGCGCCGCGCCCTCGACCGAACTGCTGATGACCCTCATCACGGCCGCGGTCATCGCCTACGCCGGCTGGCGCTCGCAGCAGGGCGGCATGACCGTCGGGGCCTTTGTGGCCTTCATCGCCGCCCTGGGCGTCGCCTCGCAGTCGCTGCGCCAGCTGGCCAATCTGCAGACCGTCTTCGCCGAGGGCATGTCGGCGGCGCGCCGGCTGTTCGCCGCCCTCGATGTCGAGCCGGAGGTCCGCGAAAGACTTGGCGCCCAGGCGCTGCCGCGCGGCGAGGCCAGCGTGCGCTTCGAGACGGTCGGCTTCAGCTACGCCGCGAGCGGCGCGCCCACGCTCAGCGGCGTGACGCTGGAGGCCCGCCGCGGCGAGACGGTGGCCCTGGTCGGCCCGTCGGGCGGCGGCAAGAGCACGATCCTGAACCTGATCCCCCGCTTCTACGACGCCACGTCTGGGCGGGTGAGCATCGACGGGCACGACGTCCGCGACGTGACGCTGGCCTCGCTGCGGGAGCAGATCGCCCTCGTCACCCAGGAGCCGTTCCTGTTCGACGACACCATCCGCGCCAACATCGCTTATGCGCGGCCGGAGGCTGACGAGGCTCAGATCGAGGCGGCGGCCAGGGCAGCCGCGGCCCACGATTTCATCACAGCGCTGCCGCACGGCTACGACACTACCGTCGGCGAGGCGGGCGCGCGGCTCTCCGGCGGCCAGCGCCAGCGGATCGCCATCGCCCGCGCCTTCCTGAAGGACGCGCCGATCCTGCTGCTGGATGAGGCCACCAGCGCCCTCGACACCGAGAGCGAGGCGCAGGTCCAGGCCGCCCTGTCGCGGCTGATGGCCGGCCGGACGACCATGCTGATCGCCCACCGGCTATCCACCGTGCGCGGGGCCGACCGCATCTACGTCGTCGACAAGGGCCGCATCGTCGAGACCGGCGATCATGCCAGCCTGCTGAAGAAGCGCGGCCTGTACGCCCGCCTGGCCCGCAGCCAGCACCTCGAGGCCGAACCCGCTTGAAGAAGCTGCTGCGGAGCGACGGTGTCCAGGGCGTCCTGGGCTGGCTGCTGGGGACCTATCTGCGGGTCGTGCTGCGCACGGTCCGCTGGCGGCACGAGAACCTCGACTGCGTGGAGCCGGTGCTGGCCGACGACGCGACGGGCGCCGTCGCGCTCTTCTGGCACGGCCGCATCCCGCTGTGCCTCGCCACCGCGCCGCAGTGGTGGCGCAAGCGGACCCGCTGCCTCGTCTCGCCCTCGGCGGATGGGGAGTTCATCGCCCAGGCCCTGTCGATGTCGGGCTTCCCGGCGATCCGGGTGTCGTCCGCCAAGAAGGGCGACTCGGCCAAGGCGCGTCAGGCGGTCGCCGCGATCCGCGAGGCGACCAACTGGGTGGCCGGCGGCGGCGCGCTGGTGGTCACGCCGGACGGCCCCCGCGGGCCGAACGAGATCATCCAGGCCGGCGCCCTGCAGATCGCCCGGCGCTCGGGCCAGCCGGTGTTCCTGATGGGCATCGCCGCAAGCCCCGCCTGGCAGCTGCAGGACACCTGGGACAAGGTGATGTTCGCCGCGCCGTTCGGCCGTGGCGCCGTCGTCTGGGAGGGCCCGCTGCACGTGCCGTCCGACGCCGGCGAGGCCGAGATCGCCGCCCTGATCGCCGACTGGTCGGAACGCCTTTCCGCCGCCACGCGCCGGGCCGAGGCGCTAGTCGGCCGCCAGGCGTCGCCCAGGCCGCATTGATCCCGCGCGCGGTTCGCGGGACATAGGCGTCATGGCGCACGCCCATTCGCACCACGGCCACGAACACCACGATCACGACCATGATCATCACGATCATGACCACGCGCACGGCCATTCTCACGGCTTCGGCCACCATCACCACCGCGCCCCGGCCGACATGGGCCGCGCCTTCGCCGTCGGTATCGCGCTCAACATCGCCTTCGTCATCGCCGAGGTGACCGCGGGCCTTTGGACGGGGTCGCTGGCCCTGTTGGCGGACGCCGGCCACAACCTTTCGGACGTGCTGTCGCTGGTGCTGGCCTGGGGCGCGACGGTGCTGGCCAGGCGCGCACCGTCCGGCCGCCGCACCTATGGCCTGCGCAAGGCCACGATCCTCGCCTCACTCGCCAACGCCGTGCTGCTGCTCGTCGCGGTCGGCGCGATCGTCTCCGAGGCCGCCCACCGTCTGCGCGAGCCCGCGGGCGTCGAGGCCCAGATCGTCATGCTGGTGGCCGGCCTTGGCGTCGTCATCAACGGCATCACCGCGGCCTTCTTCATGCGCGGCAGCCACTCCGACCTGAACGTCCGCGGCGCCTTCCTGCACATGGCGGCCGACGCGGCGGTGTCGCTGGCCGTGGTCGTCGGCGCCTTCGCCATGTCGCAGACCGGCCTGCTCTGGATCGATCCGGCGCTCAGCCTGGTCATCGCCACGGTGATCGTCATCGGCACCTGGGGCCTGCTGCGCGACTCCGCCGACCTCGCCCTGGACGCCGCACCGCGTGGCATCGACGTGGACGCCGTGCGCCGCTGGCTCGCCCAACAGCCCGGCGTCACCGAGGTCCACGACCTGCACATCTGGGCCATGAGCACGACCGAGACGGCGCTCACCGCCCACATCCTGCGGCCGCAGAACGCCGACAACGACGCGTTTCTCCATGCCGCCTGCGAGGGCCTGGAGCGAAGATTCGGCATCATCCACGCAACCCTGCAGGTGGAAACGGACTCCGCCCACGTCTGCCGCTTGCGGCCCGCCGAGGTGGTGTGACGGCGGCGCTGGCCCTCTACGGCGCGGCGACGCGTCTGCTGGAGCCCTTCGCGCCGCTGGCCCTGATGGCCCGCAGCCGCCGCGGCAAGGAGGATCCCGCCCGGATCGCCGAGCGGCTGGGCCGGACGTCACGTGCGCGGCCGCCGGGTCCGCTGGTCTGGCTGCACGGCGTCAGCGTCGGCGAGAGCGTTTCGCTGCTCCCTCTGGTCGGGGCGCTGCAGGCGGCGCGGCCGGACACGACGATCCTGGTGACGTCCGGCACGGTGACGTCCGCCGAGGTGCTGTCAAAGCGGCTGCCGGCCGGCGTGATCCATCAGTATGCGCCAGTGGACGCGCCCGGCGTGGTCGCCCGCTTCCTCGACCACTGGAAGCCGGACCTCGCCATCCTCGTCGAGAGCGAGCTGTGGCCCAACCTGATTGCCGCCGCCCGGCGTCGGGGCGTGCGCCTGGCCCTGCTATCGGCGCGCATGACCGAGGCCAGCGCCCGCGGCTGGTCGCGCGCGGCCGGCGCGGCGCGCGAGCTGCTGTCCGCCTTCGACCTGATCATGGCGCAGGATGCGGCGACGGCCGACCGGCTCTCGGGACTGGGCGGCAAGGTCGGCGAGCCCCTGAACCTGAAGCGCGTGGGCGCGCCGCTTGAGGCTCACCCGCGCGACCTCGCCCGCCTGCAGGGTCTGCTCGAAGGCCGCCGCATCGTTCTCGCCGCCAGCACCCATCCGGGCGAGGAGCGGCTGATCGCGGATGCGCTCACCGGCCTCGACGCCTTGCTGATCCTCGCCCCCCGCCATCCGGGCCGCGGCGCGGCCCTGGCGGCCGAATTCGGCGCACCTCGCCGAAGCGCCGACACCCTGCCGACGCCGGAGACCCGCATCTACCTGGCGGACACCCTAGGCGAGCTTGGCCTCTTCTTCCGCCTGGCCGACGTGACGATCATGGGCGGCAGCTTCGTCGAGGGGATCGGCGGACATAACCCGCTGGAGCCGGCGCGGTCGGGCGCCGCCATCGTCACCGGCCCGCACGTGTTCAACGCCGCCGACCTCTACGCCGAGATGGCGGCCGACGGCGCGGCCATCCAGGTCGCGGCGGTTTCGGATCTGCGTGGCGCGATCGAGGGCCTGCTTGGGGATGCGCACGCCCGCGAGCGTCTGGCGAACGCGGCGCTGGCCTATGCCGGACGCCAGGGCGCCCAACTCGACCGGGCGCTGGCGGCGCTGGAGCCGCTGCTGCCATGAAGCTCGCCACGCCGCGCTGGTGGTACAGCCGCGACCGGCGCGTGATGCCGATGACGCGCGGCCTGCTGACGCCGCTGTCATGGCTGTGGGCGGGCGTGACCGCCCGGAAGATCGCCAGCGCCACGCCTGTCCATCCGGGCGTCCCGGTGATCTGCGTAGGCAACCTAACCCTGGGCGGGGCGGGCAAGACCCCGGTCGTCCGCGAGATCGCCAGGCGGCTCGGCGGCCATGTGCTGACCCGCGGCTACGGCGGCCGGGAAGCCGGGCCGCTGCGCGTCGATCCCGCAACCCACACGGCCGCCGACGTAGGCGACGAGCCGCTGATGCTGGCAGGCGCCCTGCCGGTCTGGGTGTCGCGGGATCGGCCCGCGGGAGCCCGCGCGGCGGCGCAGGCCGGCGCGCGGTTCGTCGTCATGGACGACGGCCATCAGAACCCCTCGCTGAAGAAGGCGCTGTCGCTGGTCGTCGTCGACGGCGAGACCCGGGGCGGCGAGTGGCCGTTCGGCGACGGCCGGGTCTTCCCCGCGGGGCCGATGCGGGAGCCCCTGAAGGCCGGCCTCGCCCGCGCCGACGCCAGCGTCGTCCTGCTGCCCGCCGATGTAGAAGCGCCCGACACTGAGCTGCTCGCCATGCTGGCGGCCAAGCCGGTGCTGGTGGCGCGGCTGCAGCCGGCAGGCCCGCCGCCGGCCGGGCCCATCGTCGGCTTCGCCGGCATCGGCAAGCCCTGGAAGTTCGAGCGCGCGCTCAAGGCTGCGGGCGCCGACCTCGCCGACTTCGCGCCGTTTCCCGACCACTATGCTTATGACGCCGCAGCGCTGAGGCTTCTGGCCGAGCGCGCCGACCAGTTCGGAGCCCGCCTCGTCACCACCGAGAAAGATTGGGTGCGCTTGCCTGCCGAGTGGCGGGCTAAGGTCGCGCCCTGGCCGGTCCGCGCCGCGTTCGAAGACGAAGCGGCGCTGAACCGCCTGCTCGCCGCCCTCTAGCTCGCGCCGGCCTTCTGGGCGAAGGCCCAGCTGGTCTCGGCCAGCGCCTGCACCCGCGGGCCCATGTTGGCGGCGTCAGGGTGGTTGGCGGTGCCGTCGCGCACCCGGCCCAGGATGCCCTGGATGATGCCCGCCAGCCGGAAGGTGTTGTAGGCGAAGAACCAGTTGAGGTCGGGCAGGCCGGAGCGGTTCGTCTCGCGGCAGTAGAGCTCCACCGCCTCCTCGATGGTCGGGATGCCGTGGCTCTTCAGGTCCGGCAGCTGGGAGACCGTGCCGTTCACCCAGTTCATCAGCAGATAGGCGAAGTCGGCCAGCGGCTCGCCCAGGGTGGCGAGCTCCCAGTCCAGGACCGCGGCGACGCGGGGCTCGGTCGGGTGGAAGATCATGTTGTCGAGGCGATAGTCGCCGTGGACGATCGAGGTGCGCTCCTGGTTCGGCACGGTGGCCGGCAGCCAGGCGATCAGCCGCTCCATCTCGGGGATCTCGCGGTCCTGCGAGGCCTTGTACTGCTTGGTCCAGCGGTCGACCTGCCGGGCCATGTAGTTGCCGGGCTTGCCGAAGTCCTCGAGGCCGATGGCCACGTGATCGGTGTTGTGCAGGTCGGCCAGCGTCTTGATCTTGGCGTTGAAGATCGCGCGCCGCTCTTCCGGGCTGTAGGCCGGCAGGGTCTGGTCCCACAGCACCCGGCCCTCGACGCAGTCCATCACGTAGAACCAGGTGCCGATGACGCTGTCGTCCGTGCACAGGCCGTAGGTGCGGGCCACCGGAAAGCCGGTCGGGCCCAGCGCCGAGATCACCTTGTACTCGCGGTCCACCGCGTGCGCGGACGGCAGCAGCTTGCCCGGCGGCTTGCGGCGCAGGACGTACTTCTTGCCCGGCGTGATCAGCTGGTAGGTCGGGTTCGATTGACCGCCCTTGAACTTGCGGACCTCCAGCGGCCCCGCGTAGCCCTCGACATTGGCCTGCAGCCAGCGCTCCAGCGACGCCTGGTCAAACTGCTGCGCCTCGGGAACGGCCTCGGTGCCGGTATTGGCCTTTTCGCGCTCCTGCTCGGCGGCGACGTCCGCGGTGACGGCCATGGCGTTCCCCTTCGTACAGTTGTTTGAACCCTTTGTAGCGAGCGGTCCCTTAGGGGAGCAAGGCGAGATGGGCGGAGTTGACCTTGGCGGGGCAAGCGGGTTTGGCGGGCGAGCCATGGCGAGCGACGACATCGAGGCCATCATCGAGATCGAGGCCCCGCCCTCCCGGGTATGGCGGACCATGGTCGAGACCGCCGCGGCGTGGCGCTGGATGGGCGCGTTCGGCTTCAAGCTGCGGGTCGGCCATACCTTCGTCATGCAGCCCAGCCGACGCCGCCGTGAGGCGGAGGATTTGGAGGGCGCGGTCCCGTGCCGGCTGGAGGTGATCGACCCCAACCGCCGCCTGCGCTTCAGCTGGATGTATCCGGGCCAGCCGGAGACCGACGTCTCGATTGCGCTCACACCGATCCACGGCGGCACGCACGTGCGGCTGACCCACGTGGGCTGGGAAGCCTATGACGACGTGGATCCCGCCGATCTGGAGGCGGCCCTCCAGGCCATCGGCGACGCCTGGGCGAATGAGGTGCTGCCCGACCTGAAGGCGCTGGTGGAGGCCTAGCCGCCGAGCGCCCGCCAGCCGATGTCGCGGCGGCAGAAGCCGTCCGGGAAGTCGATCTTGTCCACAGCGGCATAGGCGCGGTCCCGCGCCGTCCGCAGGTTGGGCCCGCGCGCGCAGACGTTCAGCACCCGGCCGCCGGCCGCGCGCAGCACGCCCTCGGCGTCGCGCTTCGTGCCCGCATGGAAGACCACCGCCCCCTCGCCCAGCTCGCCGTCCAGGCCGCGGATCTCGCCGCCGGCCGCCGGCGTGCCCGGATAGCCCTTGGCGGCGACAACGACGCAGACCGCCGGCTCGTCCCGCCATTGCGGCTGCGGCATGTCCTTCAGCGTCCCCTTGGCGCAGGCCTCCAGGTACGGGACCAGGTCGCTTTCCAGCCGCAGCATCAGCACCTGGCATTCCGGGTCGCCGAACCGAACGTTGAACTCCACCAGCTTCGGACCGTGCTTGGTGGCCATCAGCTCGACGAACAGCACGCCGCGATAGGGCGACCCATCGGCGGCGATGCCGGCGAAGGCAGGCTCCACCAGCCGCGTGCGCACCTGCTCCACGAGCTCCGGCGTGAAGACCGGGGCCGGCGAATAGGTGCCCATGCCGCCGGTGTTCGGCCCCTGCTCGCCATCGAAGGCGCGCTTGTGGTCCTGGGCCCAGCCGAAGATCATCGAGGTCTCGCCGTCGCAGAGCGCGAACAGCGACCCGATCTCGCCCTCCAGGAACTCCTCCAGCACCACGCGTGCGCCGGCGGCGCCGAACCGGCCGCCGAAGGCGTCCTCGATAGCGGCCTCGGCCTCGCCGCGGTCCTGGGCGATCACCACGCCCTTCCCGGCCGCCAGGCCATCGGCCTTGATCACATAGGGCGCGTCGAACCGGTCGAGCGCCGCCTTGGCCGCGTCCGCGCTCTCGCACACAGCATAGGCTGAGGTCGGCAGCCCGTAGCGGTCGCAGAAGGCTTTCGTGAAGGCCTTGGAGCTTTCCAGCTGGCCCGCGCCGGCGCTCGGGCCGAAACACGGGATCTTGGCCGCCTGCAGGGCGTCGGCGAGACCCGCCTCGACCGAGGACTCCGGGCCGATCACCACGAGGTCGGCGGCGATTTCCTTCGCGAGCGCCACCAGCCCCTCGACGTCGGTGGCGGACACGGCGCGCAGCTCGGCCTGGGCGGCCATGCCGGGGTTGCCCGGCGCCGCCACCAGCCGGGTGACGAGCGGCGAGGCCGCGATCTTCCAGGCGAGCGCATGCTCACGGCCACCGGAGCCCACGAGAAGGATGTTCATGGGGGGCGGCTTTGGCCGGCGGCCCCTCCGCGGTCAAGCCGCTTTAGGCTTCGAGGTCGAGCGCGTAGCCCGCCGAGCGCACGGTGCGGATCGGATCGCCGCCCTCCGACGCGTTCAGCGCCTTGCGCAGGCGGCCGATGTGCACGTCCACCGTCCGGGCCTCGACATAGACGTCCGAGCCCCAGACCGCGTCCAGCAGCTGCTCGCGGCTGAACACCCGACCGGGGTGCTGCATGAAGTGGTCCAGCAGGCGGAATTCGGTCGGGCCGAGATGCACCTCGGAGCCGTCGCGCTTCACCCGGTGGGCGACACGGTCGATGACGATGTCGCCGCAGCGGATGCGGTCCTCGGCGAGGCCGGGCCGAAGCCGGCGCAGCACTGCGCGGATGCGGGCGGCCAGCTCGCTCATGGCGAAGGGCTTCACCACATAGTCGTCAGCGCCAGTGTCGAGGCCGCGGATGCGGTCGGTCTCTTCCCCGCGCGCCGTCAGCATGATGATCGGCACATTGCGGCTCTCGGAGCGCTGGCGGATCCGGCGACACACCTCGATGCCCGAGACCTTGGGCAGCATCCAGTCCAGCACCACGAGGTCGGGCAGGCGCTCCTGGGTCTGGAGCAGGGCCTCCTCGCCGTCGCCGGCCAGCGTGACCTCGTAGCCTTCCTTCTCGAGATTGTACTGCAGCAGGGTGGCGAGGCTGTCCTCGTCCTCCACCACGAGAATGTGCGGCGTCACGGCGCAGAACTCCCTTCGAGTGCGTCGGTCTTGGGTCGGGCGCCGGAGATCGTGTCCTCGCCCGTGATCTCGTAGTGGATGAGCTCGGCGATGTTGGTCGCGTGGTCGCCGATGCGCTCCAGGTTCTTGGCCGCGAACAGCATGTGCGTGCAGGCCGTGATCGTGCGCGGATCGCCCATCATGTAGGTGAGCAGCTCGCGGAACAGGCTGTTGTAGTGCTCGTCGACCTCGTCGTCCTGCGACCACACCGCCAGCGCGCGCTCCATGTCCGAGCGGCTGTAGGCGTCCAGCACCGCGGTCAAACGGTTCAGCACCAGCTTGCCCATCCGCTCGATCGAGCGGGTGAGCGGCGTCATCGGCTCTTCCTCGATGATCACCAGCGTCCGCTTCGAGATGTTCTTCGCCAGGTCGCCAATGCGCTCCAGGTTGTTGGCGATCTTCATCGCCGCCACCGTCTTGCGCAGGTCGTTGGCCATCGGCTGGCGCAGCGCGATCAGCCGGATCGCCCGGCGCTCGATGTCGCGCTCGGCGACGTCGAGCCGCTCGTCGCGGGAGACGACGGCCACGGCCTGGTCCTGGTCGCGCTTGACGACGGCCTGCAGGCAGTCGGCGACCGCCGCCTCGGCGAGGCCGCCCATGCGGACAGTCTCGGCAGTGAGCGCGTTCAGCTCGTCTTCGTAGGATTTGACGATGTGTTCGTTCATCGGAACTGCCTCAACCGAACCGGCCGGTGATGTAGTCCTGGGTCCGCGTGTCGCGCGGGTTGGTGAAGATCTCGTCCGTGTTGCCGGCCTCGATCAGCTTGCCCAGGTGGAAGAAGGCGGTCTTCTGCGAGACCCGCGCCGCCTGCGCCATCGAGTGGGTCACGATGACGATGCAGTACTCCTCGCGCAGTTCGTCGATCAGCTCCTCGACGCGCGCGGTGGCGATGGGGTCGAGCGCCGAACAGGGCTCGTCCATCAGGATCACTTCCGGGTTCACGGCGATGGCGCGCGCGATCACCAGGCGCTGCTGCTGGCCGCCCGACAGGCTGGTGCCCGGCGCCTGGAGGCGGTCGGCGACCTCGTCCCAGAGGCCGGCCCGCTTCAGCGAGGTCTCGACCACATGCTCCAGCTCGCGCTTGCCCGTGGCGATGCCGTGGATGCGCGGACCGTAGGCGACGTTCTCGAAGATGCTCTTCGGGAACGGGTTCGGCTTCTGGAACACCATGCCGACCCGGGCGCGCAGCAGCACCGGGTCGATGCTGCGGGCGTTGACGTCCTCGCCGTCCAGCTCGATCTGGCCTGAGACCTTGACCGTCGGGATAGTGTCGTTCATCCGGTTGATGCAGCGCAGGAAGGTCGACTTCCCGCAGCCGGACGGGCCGATCAGCGCCGTGACCGCGCGCTCCGGCATGTCCAGCGACACGTCGAACAGAGCCTGTTTCTCGCCGTAGAAGACGCTGACGTCGCGGGCGCGCAGTTTGGCGGGCGCATCGACAGCGTGCGCGGCTTGCTGACGCAGTTCGATGTGCACCGGACCGCCCTTCGTGCCGTCGGACTGGCTGAGCATGTTGGACCTCGAAATGGGGCGACGGGTGGTCATGACTACCAGCGCCGCTCGAACCGACGCCGCAGCAGGATGGCGGCGAGGTTCATGACGATCATGAAGACGAGCAGCACCATGATGGCGGCCGCCGTCCGTTCGTGGAACGCCCGTTCGGACGCGTTCTCCCAGATGAACACCTGGACGGGCAGGACCGTGGCGGCCTCGGTGAAGCCGGCGGGCACGCCGGGCACGAAGGAGACCATGCCCACCATCAGCAGCGGCGCGGTCTCGCCCAGCGCGTGGGCCAGCGACAGGATCGCGCCGGTCATCACGCCGGGCATGGCCAGCGGCAGCACGTGGTGGAACACCGTCTGGGTGCGCGAGGCGCCGACGCCGAGCGCGGCCTCGCGGATCGAGGGCGGCACGGCCTTGAGCGCAGAGCGGGTGGCGATGATCACCGTCGGCAGGCTCATCAGCGCGAGCACCAAGCCGCCGACCAGCGGCGAGGAACGCGGAACGGCCAGCCAGTTGATGAACACGGCCAGGCCCAGGAGGCCGTAGACGATGGAGGGCACCGCCGCGAGGTTGTTGATGTTGACCTCGATGACGTTGGTCCAGCGGTTCTTCGGCGCGAACTCCTCGAGATAGACCGCCGCCAGCACGCCGATCGGCACCGACAGCAGCGCGGTGACCAGCAGCATCAGCGCCGAGCCGACAACCGCCCCCAGCACGCCGGCCTGCTCAGGCTCGGTGGAGTCGGAGCGCCCGAGGAAGCTGGTGTTGAAGCCCGACGAAACCATGCCGAGGGACTTCAGCTTCTCGAGCCAGGCGATCTGGCGGTTGTCGAGCTTGCGGTCGGCCTCGGCCGAGCCCGCGTCCACGTGGCCCTTGTAGTAGAGCGCGGCATCCGCGCGGACAGGCCCGGTCACCGTCACGGTCTGGCCAATCAGCTTGGGGTCGGCGCGGACCTTGTCCAGCAGCTGGAAGCCCAGGTCCGTCGAGAGCAGCGCCATCACCTTGGACGATGTCGCGCCTACGGCGTCGTCGCGCTCGCCGAGCTTGGCCAGCACCGCATCGGCGACGATCAGGTCGTAGTTGGCGCCCATCGGATCGGCCGGGTCGATCCGCGCGGGGTCCAGATAGACCGACACGGTCATGCGATAGTCGACGAACGTCGAGTAGCCTTGGGTGATGATCCGGCCGAGCAGGACGGCGAGGAAGCTCAAGGCGAGGATGATCGCCAGGCGGCCGTACCAGCGGAAGCGGGTCTCCCGCGCGCGACGCGCCTTGAGCCGGGCCTCGATGGCCGCGCGGTCCTGGGCGGGCAGCGCCACGCCGGAACCCGGGCCCATGGCCGGGGCGGGGGTAGCGGCGTCAGTCATACTGTTCCCGGTACTTCTGCACGATCCGGAGCGCGATGACGTTCAGGATCAGGGTGATGACGAACAGCGTCAGGCCCAGGCCGAAAGCCGAGAGGGTCTTGGGGCTGTCGAACTCCTGGTCGCCGGTCAGCAGGGTGACGATCTGCACCGTCACCGTGGTCACTGTGTCGAGCGGGTTGAGCGTGGTCTTGGCCTGCAGGCCGGCCGCCATGGTGACGATCATGGTCTCGCCGATGGCCCGCGAGACGGCCAGCAGCAGGGCCCCCATGATGCCCGGCAGCGCCGCCGGCATGACCACCTTCTTGATCGTCTCCGAGGGCGTGGCGCCCATGGCGAGGCTGCCGTCGCGCAGCGACTGTGGCACGGCGTTGATGATGTCGTCCGAAAGCGAGGAGACGAACGGGATCAGCATGATCCCCATCACCGCGCCGGCGACCAGCGCCATCTGGTTCTGCACCTGGCTGAGGTAGAGGCCGAGCTCGTGGAAGGGCCCGCCGAGCAGCTGGGCGCCGAGCGCGTTGAAGGCGGAGCGGAACAGCGGCCCCACGGTCAGCGCGGCGAAGAAGCCGTAGACCACCGTCGGCACGCCCGCCAGGACCTCCAGCAGGGGCTTGACGATCGCCCGGGTCGGGCGGCTGGCGTACTCGGCGAGATAGATGGCCGATAGAAGACCGATCGGCGCGGCCACCACCATGGCGATCAGCATGATCAGGAACGTGCCGACGAACAGCGGCACGGCCCCGAAAGCGCCTGAGGCGGCGAACTGGTCCGACCGCATGGCGATCTGCGGGTCCCAGGCGAGGCCGAACAGGAACTCGTGCGGCGGCACCGACTGGAAGAAGCGGAAGCTCTCGAACGCGAGCGAGGCGACGATGCCCACCGTCGTCAGCACCGCGGCGGCCGAACAGGCGACCAGCAGGCCCGACGTCCAGCCCTCGACGTGCTGGCGCGCCCGGAATTCCGGCCGCACGCGGCGGTACGACATGAAGAAGCCAGCGAGCGCCAGCGCCACCGCCACCGCGATGACCGCGAGGCGCAGGCCGATCTCGATGCGGGCGGCCTCGCGGGCTTCGACGTCCATCGCGTCGCGGACGTCAGGCGCGTAGATCGTCTCGCTGGTCGTGCGGCCGACGACGGTCGACTCGACGTCGTCGTAGAACACCATCTGCTGCTGCGGGGTCAGGTTCTGGACGGCGGCGGGCGCCTCGGCCTGGACCATGGCGGCAGTGATGCGAGGCCCGAAGGCTGCGTGCGCCAGCAGCACCACGGCGGCGGGCACGGCCACCCACAGCATGACATAGGCGCCGTGGTAGCCAGGGCGCGAGTGCGCCGGCGAGCTCGCGGATTGCCCCGCCGTCTGGGCCGTCAGCTTGCGCCGGCCCAGGGCGTAGGTCACCGCGGAGAAGAGGACGAGCGCCGCCAGGACGGCCCAGCTGATCATGGCTTGGTTCTCGGCGCCGCAAGCGGCGGAGGTTGGAGCGAATCTCTAGCGCGAGCGATCATGCCCGCGCCGCCACGACCCTTTGCTACAGTTCAATGACACTTTTACGACGCGCGCTGGCCGTGGCGTCCGACGGCGGCGGTTCGGGGAGATAGACGGTGAAGATCGTACCCTCGTCCCGGACGCTCTCCACCTGCAGGCCGCCGCGGTGGCGGTTGACGATGTGCTTGACGATCGCGAGGCCTAGGCCGGTGCCGGAACGCTCGCCGCTCTTCTGCCCCTCGACCCGATAGAATCGCTCGGTCAGCCGCGGCAGATACTCGCGGCCGATGCCGGGACCCTGGTCGCGTACGCGGAGCACGGCATAGGTTTCGCCGGTGTGATCGGGGGTCAGCAGCGACACCCGCGGCGCCTCCGGCCGCACCGGCCAGACCGCGCCATCCGCCGTCTGGCTGCGAGCGATGGCGATCGACACCACGCCGCCGTCCGGCGAGTATTTCAGGGCATTGTCCACCAGGTTCTGCAGCACCTGGACCAGCTGGTCTCGGGCGCCGAGCACCGGCGCGCCACCGCCCTCGGGCCGCGTGACCTCCAGGCGCACGCCGCGGTCCGCGGCGATCGGCCCCACGGTGTCCACCACGTCGGCGACGACATCGGCCAGGTCGACGGCCTCGCTCGGCGCGATGTGTTCGGCGAGCTCGATGCGGCTCAGCGACATCAGGTCGTCGATCAGCCGGTTCATCCGCTCGGCCTGAGCCTGCATGATCCCCAGGAAGCGATCGCGGGCGCCCTCATCGGCCTTGGCGTGGCCGCGCAGCGTCTCGATGAAACCCGACAGCGAGGCGAGCGGCGTCCGGAGCTCGTGGCTGGCGTTGGCCAGGAAGTCGACACGGGTGCGCTCGACCTGGCGCAACTCGGTCTCGTCGCGCAGCGAGACCAGCGCCAGCTGCGCCCCGTCGAAGCCCAGGCCGATCGGGCGGGCGAACGCCCGGAACGTCCGCGACTGGGCTCCGCCGATCTCGTACATCGCCTCGGCGTCCTGGGCCTGGAACAACGCCTGATCGATGGCCTCCAGCAGCAGCGGGTCGCGGATCACGCTGACCAGCAAGCCTTCCACGCCGTCGACCCGGAACAGCTCGCGCGCCGCGCTGTTGGCGAAGACGTAGCGGCGGCCGGTGAAGTCGTCGGGCTCCAGCCCCGAGACCACCAGGATCGGATCGGGCAGGACATTGATCAGCGCCGCATAGGGCATGGCCTCGGCGGCGCCCGGCGTCGCGGCCGGCGTGCGGGGGTCCTGCTCGTCCTCGGCCCGGCGGTCCGAGACGATGACGGCGACCGCGGTCACGCCTGCGACGAAGACCATGGCGGCGACCGCGCCCGATCCCGCGACCATGCCCTGCAGCGCAAAGGCGGCGACCACGGCGAGCCCTGCGCCCCCCGCCGCGAGCGTCGGCCACAGCGGCGCCTCGCCCCGGCGGGGCGAGCTCGTCTGGGGCGGCTGCGGCAGGCTCACTCGAATCTCTCCGTCGTCAGACTGTCCAGCATGGCGAAGCATGTGTCACCGCCGTGACAACTGGCCGTCCTCGTGCGTTTCAGCACATGCTGTCGCCCAGCGCCTGGAGGTCCCGCATGTCCGCCGCCGAGATCGAAAGTCTTCAACAGGCCCTCGCGGCCCAGGCCGAGCTTCAGCGGGAAGCCGACCATCGCGTCAAGAACAACCTCCAGCTCATCTCGTCGCTCGTCATGCTGCACGGACGCCGCGCCGTCGACGAGGGCGCCAAGCAGGCGTTGAGGGCGGTCCAGCAGCGCATCACCGCGGTGAGCGCCGCTCACCGCCACGTCACCCGGGACACCGGCTCCGAACAGGTCGATCTGGCCGCGCTGGTGCGCGAGCTGGCCGGCGACCTGGCGGCCGCGGCCGGCCGCGATGGGATCGAGATCGCCCTGGAGCTGGAGCAGGTGTTCGTGCCGGCGCCCAACGCCGCCCCGCTAGCGCTGATCCTCAACGAGGCCCTCGGCAACGCCCTCGCCCACGCCTTCCCCGATGAGCGGCCCGGCCGGGTCGTCGTGACCCTGGCCCGTACGGCGGCCGGCTTCGAGCTCTCGGTCAGCGACGACGGCGTTGGCCAGGCTGGCGCTGCACCGGGCTTCGGCAAGACCATCCTGCAGCTGCTCGCCCAGCAGCTTCGCGGGAAACTCGAGATCGCCGAGGCGCAACCCGGCTCGCGGGTCGCCGTTAGCGTCCCAGCAAGTCAGGCCCAGCCTTGAGGACGGATGGAAGGTTCGCAGATCGCCAACATCGTGGGCACGGGCGCGGCGCTCTGTTCCATGACCAGCTTCGCTCCGCAGATCCTGAAGATCTGGCGCGAGCGTGACGCTTCCTCGGTGTCGCTTCGGATGTACATCGTCACGGTGACTGGCTTCGCCCTCTGGATCGCCTACGGCGTGCTCATCAAGAGCTGGCCGGTCACAGGCGCCAACACCGTATGCCTGGTCATGTCGGCGACGATCCTGGCGCTGAAGTGGCGCTTCTCCCGGCATCCCGGCAAGGCGCAGCAGGTCTAGCCAGCGGCAGGCGCGCGCCGTAAGTCCGGAGAGCGGCCCAGCGACGCCGCCGGTGGCTTCTTAGGAGATCGGATGCGCGAGCGGTTGGCGGCGGCCCAGGCGGCCCTCCAGGGCGGACGTACGGCCGAGGCGATCGAACTCCTGGGCGCCGTGCTCGCCGAGGCGCCGGACCAGCCCGCCGGGGTCTATCAGACGCTCGCGCTTCAGCTCTACCGCGCCGGCCGCTACGCCGAGGCGGAGCGCTGGGCCCGGCAGGCGGTGGCGCGATACCCACGCGCCTTCGATCTCTGGAACCTGCTCGGCGTGCTGCTGCGCCGGCTGGGACGGCTCGACGAGGCGCGGGACGCGCTGAACGCGGCGCTGCGCCTGCAGCCGTCGAATACCTCGGTCCTGTCGAACCTCGCCAACGTCCACCTGGATCGCGAGGACGCGGCCGCGGCCGAGCCGGTGCTGACGCGCCTCGTGCGGGCGGAGCCCAAGAACGGCGAACACCAGCGGCTGCTGGCCCGGGCCCTGCGGCGGCAGGGGCGGCACGACGCGGCGCTGGCCCGCCTGCGGCAGTCCATCGTGCTCGACCGCAAGAACGTGAACGCCTGGCTCGATCTCGTCGGGCTGCTGATGGACATGAAGCGCGACGACGAGGTCGTGGATGTCCTGGAACGCGCCGCGGCGCTGTTCCCGGAGAACGACAAGTTCCGCGAGGGACGCATCTCGGCCATCCGGCGCAAGGATGGCCAGGACGCCGCGGTGGCGGCGCTGGAGGCCGCGCTCGCGCAGGACCCGAACCTCGCCTGGGCCCATCGGCAGCTGGGCCAACTACTCGGCGACATCGACCGGCAGCGGGCGAACGACCACCTCCGCCGCGCCGCGGCGTTGGCCCCCGGCGACATCGACATCCGCTTCAGCCTGGCGGAGGGTCTGCAACGGTCGCGCTACGGCGACGAAGCGGCCCATATTGAGGAGTCGTATCAGGTCCTGCGCAACGTGCCGGCGCTGCGCGGCCTGAACGCCCGCCACCGCAAGGTGGCCAGCGAAATCTTGCAGCGCATCGGCGACTACGATCGCCTGGACCAGCTAGGCCCGGTGCAGGAGCTCAGCCGCGCTTATGTCGGCGCCGCCATGCACGCGCCCCTGATGGGCCTGCTGTCGCGCGTGAAGTCACCGCAGGATCGCCGCGACCTCGTGGAGGCCCACCGCGCCTGGGGCCGTCAGATCGAGAGCATCGCCGTCCAGGAGCCGATCAGCCGCACGCCGCCCCCGGCCGATCGCAAGAAGCTCCGCATCGGCTTCATGTCGTCGGACCTGCGCGCCCATCCGGTGGGCTGGTTCACCCTGCCGCTGCTGCGCCACTACGACCGCGAGCGGTTCGAGGTCTATTGCTATTCCTACAAGCAAGGCGAGCTGGAGAAGGCTCAGCAGGGCATGGCCGAACTGGTCGACGCCTTCCGCTGGCGGCCCGACATTTCCGACCGCGACGCCGCGCAGATGATCGCCGACGACCAGCTCGACATGTTGATCGAGCTCGGCGGCTCGACCCACATGAACAAGATCGAGGTCATGGCCTACAAGCCCGCGCCGCTGTCGGCGAGCTGGCTGGGCTACGCCCACTCGGTCGGCCTGTCGGCCATCGACTGCCTCATCCTCGACCCCTTCATGAGGCCTGAGGATCCGGCCCTGCTGATCGAGCAGCCGCTGATGCTGCCCCACTGCTGGTACAGCCTGGCGCCCGACATCTACCGGGCCGAACCGGCGGTCGACCCGAAGGCGCCGGTGGAGCGGAACGGCTACGTCACCTTCGGCACCGCCAACAATCCCTACAAATATGGCCCGGAGATGCTGGCCGCCTGGGCGCGCATCATGGCGCGGACGCCAAACTCGCGCTTCCTGTTCATCCGCCCCGAGGGCGGCGCCCCCAGCTTCCGGGCGCATATGACGGCCGCCTTCGCCGCCCACGGCGTCGCGGCCGAGCGCATCCTGTTCGAGGCCGTACGGGGCAAGCACCTGCCGTTCTACAACCAGATCGACATGTCGCTGGACACCTTCCCGCAGACAGGCGGCACCACGACCTGCGAGTCCCTCTGGATGGGCGCGCCGGTGATCACGCTGGTGGGCGAGGCGCTGTACGAACGGCTCAGCTACTCGGTGCTCAGCAACCTCGGCCTTGGGGAGTTCTGCGCCAGGTCAGTGCAGGACTATGAGGACATCGCAGTGCGGCTGGCCCAGGACCCCGCGCGGATCGGCGAGCTCCGCCGCGGCATGCGCGACCGCATGCAGGACAGCCCCCTGGGCCGCACCAAGGCATGGGCGGAAGACTTCTACGAGGCCGTCGCGGCCGAGATCGGCCGGCGGCGAGCCTAGGCCGGGCTCACGTCCAGCAGGCCGCTCGCCTGCACCTGATCGTAATAGTCGACGTAGATGTCCCAGAACGGCTGCTCTTCGGCGTCGTCCAGCAGCGGCTCGCTGTTGGCGCGCCGCCGCGGCTCCGGGAATTCGGCCTGGGCGTGCTCCACGATCTCGCACGCCAGGTCGCTCCGCGCCCGGACTTCGCCCGCCACCCGCGCCGCGAAATCGCCGACGCGCTCCACATAGCCGGACGGGCGGAACGCCTGCTCGCCGCCGTCCTCGCAGATCCGAGCGGCCGCCCAGGCATAGGCCAGCGCCAGGTAAGGCGCCGGCAGGTGGTCGCGGACGTAGTCCGGCGTCAGGATCTCGGCCGCCCGGCCCTTCGTCCAGGCCTGGAACAGCGACCAGACCAGACGCCCCTCCTCCCACGGCCCGAACGGCGCCGGGATGACGAACTTACCGAAGCCGAGGCCGGCGGCGCGCGCCAGGTCCCGCTGGGCGGCGTTGGTCAGCGCCTTGGAGAGGCCGTAGGGGCTGGCGGCCTCCTCGCCGCCGCCTTCCCCGCTCTCGAAATAGGTGCCGGTGGCCAGCATGGCCTCGCCGCCCGCTGCAGCGAACGCGGCGATCGCCTCGGCCACGCCGGCCATGTTGCGGGCCACGCCGGCCTGAGCGTCGTAGTCTGGCGCGCGGTAGCCGGGGATATCGGCGGCATGGTGGGCGAACAGCGCCGGCCGCGTCGCAGCGATCAGGTCACGGAATGCGGCGGAGTCCACGGGCGCCTCGAACACGACCTCGGCCACGTCCTCCAGCGTCCGCACGCGCTCGGCCCGCACCCCCGCGTAATCGGCCCGGCCGCGGCGCAGCGGCGCCACCACACGCCAGCCTTCGCCGGCCAGGGCGTCGGCCATCCAGAGGCCGGTGAACGAGCTGGCGCCGGTGAGCAGGACGGTCTTCAAAGGCGATAGTCCGCATAGGTGGCGTCGCGGTCGGAGATGACGGCGGGCCGCTCGGGCCAGGCGATGCCGAACGCCGGGTCGTCGAAGCGCACGCCGGCCTCGTGACCCGGCCGGTACGCGGGGGTGATCTGGTACAGGACGTCGGTGTCGGCTTCGAGGGTCAGGAAGCCGTGCGCGACGCCTTCGGGGATCAGGAGGGCGTTCATGGCGTCCGCCGACAGCTCCGCCGCCACCCATCGGCGGTGCGTGGCGCTCTCGGGCCGAAGGTCCACGGCCACGTCGAAGATCCGGCCGCGCACCACGCGCACCAGCTTCGTCTCGCCGTGCGGCGCGGGCTGGTAGTGCATGCCCCGCAGCGTCAGCCGGTGCGGATTGCGCGAGAGGCTGGTCTGGGCCGGCGCGAATGCCGCGCCCGCCGCCGCGAACTCTTCCGGACAGTGCAGGCGGGCGAAGCCGCCGCGTGCGTCGGTACGCGGCTCGGCCTCCACCCGCATCACCCCGGCGATGGCCGTGGGCGAGAGCTTCATCAGTCGAGGACCCGGGTGACCGGCGAGGCCACCACGAAGCGGCCGCCCCAGTCGCGGATGTAGGCCAGCTGGCCCATGATCTCGTCTTTCAGGTTCCAGGGCAGGATCAGGACGTAGTCGGGCCGGACCTCGGCGACCTTGTCGGGCGCGAGGATCGGGGCGTGGCTGCCGGGCAGGTAGCGGCCCTGCTTGGCGGGATTGGCGTCGAACGCGCAGACGATGTCGTCCGCCGTCGCGCCGCAGTAGTTCAGGAACGTATTGCCCTTCGCGGCCGCGCCATAGGCGGCGATCTCGCGGCCTTCGTCCCTGGCGTCGGCCAGGAAGGCCCGGAAGCTTTCCCGTACGGCCTCCACCCGCGGCGTGAAGCCGGCGTAGGTCTCGATCCGGTTCAGGCCGGCCGCCGCCTCCTCGGCGCGGAGCTGCCGCAGCGCCTCGGTCTCGGCGTGGCCCGACGACCGCAGGGCGCAGTAGAGGCGCAGCGAGCCGCCGTGGGTCGGCAGCCGCTCCACGTCGAAGACCATCAGGCTGTGGGCCGCCAGCACCTGCTCCACTGCCAGCAGCGACAGGTAGCTGAAGTGCTCGTGGTAGATGGTGTCGAACTGCACCTGCTCGATCAGGTTCAGCAGGTGCGGGAACTCGAAGGTCAGCACGCCCTCGGGCTTCAGCACGTGGCGGAAGCCGGCCACGAAGCCGTTGATGTCGGGCACGTGGGCCAGGACGTTGTTGGCCGCGATCAGGTCGGCTTGGTCGCCCCGGGCGGCGAGCTGCATGGCCGTCTGCTCGTTGAAAAAGACGGTGTCGGTCCGCACGCCCCGGGCGCGCGCGGCCTCGGCGGTGTTGGCCGTGGGCTCGATGCCCAGGACCGGAATGTCCATCGCCACGAAGTGCTGCAGCAGGTAGCCGTCGTTGCTGGCCACCTCGATGACGAGCGATTCCGGGCCGAGGTCGAAACGTTCGGCCATCGCCGCCGCATAGCGCCGCGCATGCTCCACCCAGCCGGCGGAGTAGGACGAGAAGTAGGCGTAGTCGGCGTCGAAGATGTCCTCGGCCGGCACCACGTCCTCGGCCTGGACCAGGAAGCACTGGCCACAGACACGGGTGTGCAGCGGGTAGGTCTTCTCGGTCCCGGCCTGCAGCTGCTCGGCCGTCAGGTTGCTGTTGGCCAGCGGCTGGCGGCCGAGGTCGAGGAAGGTCTGGGTGAGCGGAGCGCGGCAGAACCGGCAGGCGGGCGAGGTCATGGGCGGCCTTCGTAGGCCGCGATCTGCGCCTCGCACAAGCCGCGCGCGGGCTCGCCCGCGGCCTGACGACGATACCAGTCCATGGTCAGGGCCACCGCCTCGGGCGCATCCAGCCGGCTCTCGAAGCCCAGCGCCTGCCGCGCCAGGCTCGCATCGATGGCCAGCGACCTGGCCTCGATGGAGTTCGGATCGGGCTCGTGCCGCCAAGGCTGGCCCCCCAGGGCCTCGACACCCAGGGTGGCGAGCTCGCCCACGCTGACCGAGGGGCCGCCGGGCCGCGGCCCGAAATTGAGCGCCCGCGGCGTCGCGGGGTCGGTCGCCAGCGCCTGCAGGTGCCGGAAGTAGCCGGCGAGGCAGTCCAGCACGTGCTGCCACGGCCGGGTGGCCTTGGGATGGCGCAGGACGACCGCCTCGCCGCCTTGCGCAGCGCGGACGATGTCGGCCGTCAGCCGGTCGCGCGAATAGTCGCCGCCGCCGATGACATTGCCGCCGCGGGCCGTCGCCACCGGCACGCCCCAGGCGTCGAAATAGGTCCGCGCGAAGCTCTGGACGACGATCTCGGTCGCCGCCTTGGACGCGGAGTACGGATCCTTGCCGCCCAGTGGATCACCCTCCTGGAAGGCGCGACCCGTCTCGGCGTTGGCGTAGACCTTGTCCGAGGTGATCACGAGCACGGCCTTGAGCTCGGGCTGGTCGCGCAGAGCCTGCAGCAGATGGGCCGTGCCCATGACATTGGCCGCGAACGAGCCAACCGGGTCCTCGATCGAAGTCCGCACGATCGCCTGGGCGGCCATGTGCAGCACGAGGTCGAAGCTGTGGCCGGCGACGGCCGCCGCCACCGCGTCGGGATTCCGCAGGTCGACGAAGCGCGATTCGACGAGATGGGAGATGTCCGCCATCTCGAACAGGCTGGGCGCCTGGTCCGGCGGCAGGGCGAGCCCCGTGACATGTGCGCCCAGCCGCGCAAGCCAGATGGCCGCCCAGGAGCCCTTGAAGCCGGTGTGGCCAGTGAGCAGGACCCGCTTGCCGGCCCAGAAGCCGGGATCTATCGCCGCCACGGCGCCTCGCCCGACGCCCAGAGGGCCTCGAGGTGGTTCTTGTCGCGCAGCGTGTCCATGGCCGCCCAGAAGCCGTCGTGGCGATAGGCCATCAGCTGGCCGTCGTGGGCGAGACCTTCCAGAGGCGCCGCTTCCCAGGACGTTGCGTCGCCGTCAATGCGATCGATCACCTCCGGCTGCAGCACGAAGAAGCCGCCGTTGATCAAGCCGTTATCGCCCGGCGGCTTTTCGGTGAAGCGTTCGACGCGGCCGTTGTTCAGCTCCAGCGCGCCGTAGCGGCCGGGCGGCGCGACGGCGGTGATCGTCGCAGCCTTGCCGTGGGTCCGGTGGAAGTCGGCCAAGGCGCGGGGATCCACGTCGGACAGTCCGTCGCCATAGGTGAAGAAGAAGGGCTCGCCCGGGTTCAGATACTTGGCCACACGCTTCAGGCGCCCACCGGTCATGGTGTCGGCGCCCGTTTCCACCAGGGTCACGCGCCACGGCTCATGGTTGGTCGCGTGGTACTCGATGGACCCCTTGTCCAGGTCGACCGTCAGATCGGCGCTGTGGAGGACGTAGTTGGCGAAGTACTCCTTGATGACGTAGCCCTTGTAGCCCAGGCACACGACGAAGTCGTTGAAGCCTGCCGCCGAGTACAGCTTCATGATGTGCCAGAGGATCGGCCGGCCGCCGATCTCGATCATCGGCTTGGGCTTCAGGTGGCTTTCTTCCGAAATCCGCGTGCCCAGGCCACCGGCCAGGATTACCGTCTTCATCGCTTCAGGCTGCCTTCCCCACCCGTCGGTCTTAGCGGGCGCAGGCCTAGTAGGCCACCTTCCACTCGTCCATCCACGGGGCGTCCTTGGCCTCCTCCGTGAACCGGTAGCCGAAGCGGTGCTGGTTCTTGTCGAGGTAGGCGTAGTGCTCCTCGAACACCTTGGTGTTGATGTTCTCGGTGTCGCACTGGCAGGCCATCGCCGGACACGGCTTCGGGCCTGCGAAGAAGGTGATGTCCGGGCTCTCGGCCAGATTGCCGAGCGGCTTGAGGTGCTGGGCCCCGCCGCACGAGAAGACCACGCCCTCGGGATCGACGAAGAGGTACTTGAAGCCGGCGTTGCACAGGCCCGGCCGCTTCAGGTTCAGCAGGAATTCCCAGTCGTGGCGCGAGTAGATCACCTGACGGATGATCGCGCGCTCCTCGTCCGTATAGGCCTGCGGATACATCTTGCCCTCGTGCTCGCCGATGAAAGGCTGCACGAAGTGGTCGACGCCCGCGGCTTCGAACTTCGCCTTGATCTCGGGCATCTTATGAAGCGACGGCGGATAGGCGACGCTCATGGTGGCGAGGTCGTAGTAGGTCCCGAGCTCCTGGGCCGCGGCGATCCAGGCGTCCTCGTTCTTGATCTCGGTGGGGTGGTAGCTGGCCACCAGCGCCACCTTCTCCTTCGGGATGCCGGCCAGGATCCTGGCGTACTGCTTCGGGTGGAAGGAGAGGTTCGTGATCAGGTTCAGGACCTGGACGTTCTCCGACGCGCCCAGGCGGCGCGCGCCCTCGACCAGGGTCTTCGAGATGAAGAACTCTCCGCCCACGCCGATGCGGATGTTGATCGGGAACGGCAGCTTGCAGAGGTTGTCGATGATCTGGAGGTAGCGCTCCTCGTTCCACGGGCTGGGCCCGCGGCCTTCGGGCGGGGCGTGGCCGGCCACGCAGTAGGGGCATTTGTAGTTGCAGACCGGATAGTCGGTGAAGAAGCGCACGTTGATGGTGCGCTGCTCGACGGTGGCGTCCGGCGCGGGCTTCGCGGCCTGCCGGCCGATTGGCTTGAAGAACATGCTCTAGGCTCCTGCCCACGGAACGTCGTAGTCGAACAGCGCGATGTCGTCAGCGAACAGCTGGCGCACGAGCTCGACCGTGCCGTCGTCATAGTAGTCCTCGACGCGCCCCCGCGAAGACTTGTTGCGGATCGGCAGCGGCTGCGCCGGAAAGCCCAGCCGCGCGCAGACGGCGTCGAAGTCCTGCTGCAACGTCTCGAAGCGCATCAGATAGTCGAAGTTCGCCAAGATGCCACCCGTGGGCTGATCCGCCGCGGCGCTCAGGTGCTGCGCCATGGGCGGGATGGTCGGGAGGAAGTCGACGAAGGCCTGGCGCGTGAACGCGCTCACGCCTCTGTGCGGCGAAAAATAGAACGACACCGCCCGGGCCCACGGATTGCGAACACAGGCGAACTTGAAGAGCCGGTCGTAGGCGTCGGCTCGCAGCTTTGCGCGGTACTCCGACAGCGGCGAGTGCTTCGAGAACCCGTACGTGGGATTGCTGAGCTCGAAGCGCTCAAGCCCGTCCTGGTGCGGCTCGCGACAGACCACCTCGTCGTCGGCGTAGGCGCGCAGGATGTTCTGGATCGAGTTGCCGCCTGTCTTCGGGATGTGGACGAATAGGAAACCGTGGTCGAGCGAGATCACGAGGCGACCTCCGCCTGGCGATGGTCCAGGCCGCGTCCGGGGTTGAGCTGTGCCGTCGATGCGGTCATGGCGGGAGCTGCGGTCCTTGGTCCTGCAGGTGATTCGCCCGGGCCTGGGCGAAGGCTGCTGTCTTAGCAGCCCCGACGCGGACCCGCGCGGGACGCGGCGTCACATTCACGCAGGAGGCCGCGCGCCTAAGCTGAAGTTAACCGACAAGTGATCCGCGATTCGCTTTCGCGTCACGCAACATTCGGCTAAGCTTACATGTCAGCCTAGCTCTCCATGGCTGTGTCGCTTTGACCGGGCGGCGGATCCAGCATCCGCCGCCCGGTCTTCGTTTGGGCTTCCCGCGAAATTCTGGCGCATTCCCAGCCGTCCGCCCAAGGCGGGCGAGCGTTTCATCATGCGCGCGGGACCGCCAGACATACGGGCAAAAAGAAAGGGGCCGCCCGAAGGCGGCCCCCCGTAGATCGTCGAAGCTTGCGCTTGCTTAGATGATGTTCGAAGCGTCGATGTCGGCGAGCGTACGGCCCACCAGCACCACCGCGTCGTCCGCCGTGCCGCCGCCGTCGTTGTCGGCGAACACGATCACGTCCGAACCGACTTGGATCGCGACGTAGTCGACGTTGTTGGCCGCCATACGAGCGTTCGCTTCGGTCACGGCCGCGTCGTAGGTCGCGGCAGTGGTTTCGAAGTAGGTCGTGCTCGTCGCAGCGCCAGCGTTGAAGTCGAGACGGTCAGCAACTTCCCAGTCACGGATCTGGTCGATCGAACCAGCCGCCGTGCCCGAGTCGAGCGACACGATCTGGAAGGTGTCGGCGCCGCCGCCACCAAACATCACGTCGCGCTCGGTGCCACCAACGATGAAGTCGTTGCCGTCACCCGCGTTGATGGTGTCTTCGCCACCACCAGCGTTGATCGAGTCAACGCCCGCACCCGAAGTGATCGAGTCGTTGCCGCCGCCCGACGTGATGGTGTCGTTGCCAGCACCGGTGGTGATGGTGTCGAGACCCGTGCCCGTCGTGACGCTGTTGGCGCCTTCGCCACCGTCGATCGAGTCGTTGCCGCCACCGCCGACGATGACGTCGTTGCCGGCGCCGCCGAGGATCGTGTCACGGCCCGTGTCGCCGGTCAGGCTGTCGTTGCCGTTGCCGCCGTCGATCGAGTCGCGACCACCACCGCCGGTGATCGAGTCGTTGCCGTCTTCACCGAACAGGACGTCGTTGCCGGCGCCCGAGGCGATCGTGTCGCTGCCCAGGTTGCCGTTCAGGAACTTCGCGCCACCGCTGGTCGCGGTGATCGAGTCGTTGCCTTGACCGCCGGTGATCGTGTCAGCGCCCGTGCTGGTGCTGGTGATCGTGTCGGCGCCCAGGTTGCCCTGGATGCTGTTCGCGCTGGTGCCCGTCACCGTGATGGTGTCGGCGCCGTTGCCGGCCACGATGACGTTCGCGCCGTCGCCGCCGAGGATCGAGTCGTCGCCATCCTCGCCGAAGATCTGGTCAGCGCCGTTGCCGCCGGTGACCGTGTCGTTGTCGAGGTTGCCGTACAGCAAGTCGTTGCCTTCGCCGCCGGTGATCGAGTCGTTGCCTTGGCCGCCGTACAGCCACAGGCCGGCCGTTTGCAGCGCGCCGCCGATGGTGTCGTTGCCGAGGTTGCCGTGGGCGAAGTTGAAGACGCCGTCATCAGCCGTGCCGTCGCCGACCAGGATGGTGTCGTTGCCTTGACCGCCGTAGATCGAGTCGGCGCCGTTGCCGCCCACCAGGCTGTCGTCGCCGACGTTGCCGTGCAGGAGGTCGTTGCCGCCAGCGCCCGACAGGGTGTCAGCGCCGTTGCCGCCGTACAGGCCGTCCTGCGTGGCAGCGCCCGTGCCGGTCAGACCGGTCGGACCACCGACGTACAGGATCGAGCCGTCCGGGAACACCGCGAGGCTGTTGCGGTCTTGCACCGAGGCGATCGGGAAGTTGAGGGTCTTGCCGCCGAACGTGATGTTCACCGACTCAACCGCCGTGGCGGTCGCCGGGACATACGTCACGGTGACGAGGTTGCCGCGAGCACCCGCGGTCGAGAAAACGATGACGTCGGTCGCGCCGAACGCCGCCGCCTGCTCAGGGGTCATCGTTTCCCAAATATAGCTAGCCATTAAGTCTCTCCAGTCTGTGTCACACGGACCCCCGGAACGCCTGACCCCCCATCCCCGATGAGGGCAATCCCGGCGGTCCATCACCCAAGCGCCATAGCACGGCTGCGGCGTAGGTTAGACGAGCCCAAGCCGAGACGTATCGGAACCCTGCCAATTACGCAACACCAAAAAGGGCCGCAGCAAAGCGCCGCGGGGGGTGTGGCGCACAGGCCGCTACTCCTCGCGGAAGGCGTCCCGCAGGGTGTCCGTGATGGGCGACACGAGGTAGCCCATGACGGTCCTCTGTCCCGTGACGATCATGGCGCTCGCCGGCATGCCCGGCGTGAGCTCCACGCCTCGCTTCAGCTTCTTCAGCTCGGAGGGCTCGATTCGCAGCTCGACGCGGTAGAAGGCCACGCCCGTCTGCTCGTTGGTGATGCGGTCGGCGGAGACCACCGACACCTTCGCCTGGAGGTCCTCGCTGAACCTCTGGTTCAGGCCGGTGAGGCGCACCCGCGCCGGCATGCCGACGCGCACCTGGTCGACGTCCTCGGGCTTGACCATCGCGCTGACGGAAAGCGGCGCGCCGGCCGGCACGATGTCCATCAGCACCTCGCCCGAACCGACGACGCCGCCGACCGTGAACTGGGTGAGGTTGAAGACGTAGCCGTCCACCGGCGAGCGGATGACGGTCTGCTGCAAGGCCTGGCGCGCCGTGGCCAGGCGCGGCACCACGTCCGAGAGCTTGGTCTGGCTGTCGCGCAGGCCCTCGGCCGCCTCGCTCTGGCGGGTGTCGCGAAGCTGCACCAGCTTCAGGCGGGTTTCGCCCATCGCCTGCCGCATGCGCGCGATGTCGGCGGTCAGCTGGCCTTTGCGGCCGCCCAGCTCGGCGAGGCTGCGCTCGTAGCGCAGGATCAGGGTCTTGGGGGCGTAGCCCTGCTCGTTGAGCTTGCGGTAGCCACCCAGCTCCTCTTCGGTCAGGCGTCGCTGCTCGTCGATGGAGGCGACCTGCGCCTGCAGCCCTTCGACCTGCGTCTCCAGCTGAGCGACACCCTGCCCCAGGACGGCCGACTGGCTCTGGAACAGCTGGCTGCGGGTGCTGAACAGGAATTCCTGGTCGCGGATCATCGCCGAGACGCGGGGGTCGGCCATGCGCGACGTCAGCTCCGCCGGGAACTGGATGGAAGGCGCGTTGGTGGCCTCGGCCGTGAAGCGCGCGCTCTGGGCCAACAGGACGTCGTACTGGTTTTGATAGACGTCGACGGCCGCGCGGGCCTCGATGTCGTTGAACAGCAGCAGAGGTTGTCCGGCGCGGGCGAGCTGGCCCTCGCGGGCCAGGATCTGCTTCACGACGCCGCCTTCGCGGCCGGCGCGCAGCGTCTTCCGGTTGCTCTCGACACGGACTTCAGCCGGCGCGGAGATGCCGCTGCTGAGCGGGGTGAACGAGGCCCATAGGCCGAGACCGAAGACGAAGGCGCCGATCACGCCGGCGCCGACGATCATCGGGCGCTTCATGCGCTGCTGCAGGTCCCGGTTCATCTCGCCGGAGTCGTCCCCGAACGTGGGGGCGACGTAGTTCGACCGAACGGGTCCGAGATCGAGTTTCATCGACCACCCTCCACGGCGCGGACGTCGGGCGCCGGCTTCACAAGGCGCGCCATGACCTGGTCGCGCGGCCCGAACAGCTCGATCCGGCCTTCCCGCAGGACCAGGATCTTGTCGGCCGAACGGAAGACGCTGGGCTTGTGCGAGATGATCACCACCGTCGCGCCGTTGACTTTCAGCTGCTCGATCGCGCGCATCAGGGCGTCCTCGCCCTCGGCGTCGAGGCTGGCGTTCGGCTCGTCCAGCACCACGAAGGCGGGCTTGCCGAGCACCGCGCGGGCCAGGCCCACGCGCTGACGCTGGCCGCCCGAGAGCACCACGCCGCCCTCGCCGACCTCGGTGTCGTAGCCCTTGGGCAGTCGCAGGATAAGGTCGTGCACCCCGGCCATGCGGGCGGCCTCGACCACATCCTCGTCGCTCACGTCGTCACGGAAGCGGGCGATGTTGTCCCGCACCGTGCCGGAGAACAGCTCGGTGTCCTGCGGCAAATACCCCACGTAGCGCCCGAAGTCCGCCCGGTCCCAGGTGAACACGTCGGCGCCGTCGAGCCGGACCACGCCCTGCAGCGGCTTCCAGATGCCCAGCAGCAGCCGGGCCAGCGTCGACTTGCCCGCACCCGACGGACCGATCACGCCCAGAACCTCGCCGGGTTCGATGGCGAATTGCACGCCGCTGATCACCAGCTTGGTCGCGCCCGGCGGGGCGAAGTTCAGGCCTTCCACCGACAGCTTGCCGCTCGGACGCGGCAGCTGCGTTCCGGACGGGGCCGGCTCGGCCTTCGACAACAGGTTCTGCAGGCGCTCGTGCGCGCTGACCATGTTGCTTAGCGGCTCCCAGGAGCCGACGATCTTCTCGATCGGCTGCAGCGCGCGGCTCGCCAGGATCATGTTGGCGAACAGCATGCCCGAATGGATCTCGCCCTTCAGGATCAGGTACGCGCCCAGCGCGATGATGAGGACCTGCATCCCCATGCGGACGAACTTGATGAGGTCGGTGTAGCTATTCGAATACTCGGCCGCCGCCGCGCCGCGCTCGATGGTCACCGCCCGGTGCCTGGCCCAGGCGGACCCCAGCGTCGGCAGCATGCCCATCGCCCGGACCACCTCGCCGTTGCGAAGCGCCGCGTCGGTGAAGCCATAGCTCTTGAGCGCCGCCTCGTTGGCGTCCTTCATCGCCGGCGCCATCGCCTGGGTCTGACGGATCGCGAGCAGCAGCAGCAGGATGGCGCCGACCAGGGTCACGACGCCGACCAGCGGGTCGATGATGAAGAGCACGATCAGGAACACGGGGATCCAAGGCACGTCGAACACGGCCGCCGCCCCGACGCCGGTGAAGGTCTGCCGGAACTGGTCGAGGTCGCGCAGCGCCTGGGCGCGGGCGCCCGGCTCGCCGCGCACGGCGGCGTCGAACAGGCTCGCGAAGACCCGGCCTGAAACGCGCTGGTCCAGGGCCACGCCGTAGTTGATCAGGATGCGAGCGCGGACGTCGTCGATGACGCCCGAGATGCCGAACACGAACAGCGTCACCAGGGTCAGGACCCACAGCGTCGCCTGGCTCTGGCTGAGCATGACCCGGCCATAGACCTGGTAGGTGTAGAGCGGCAGGGCCAGGTAGAGGACGTTCGACACCAGGCTGAAGAGGAAGGCCACGGTGGTGACCTTCTTGGCGTCGCCCAGCGCACGGGTCAGCGCGGTGTCCGGCTGGTTGGTGAGGAACGTCAGGAATTTCATGTAGAGGCCGAGCTGTTCCGTCGTGGCTTCCAGCCAGATAAACCAATCTGGCGCGAAAAGGGTGAACGCAGGTGTTGGATCGCCGTTCGTCCGGCCTCGTGCCCGGAACGCTCCGGAGCGGCGGCTAGATGCGGAGCCGCCGAAATGTTGTCAATGCTGAGACTCCGGCCTTGGGCCGGCGCTGGGAGCGGGAATGCCACGCGTTGCGATCATCGGTAGCTGCATCACCCGCGATTTGTGGCCGATCCGTGGCGAAGGGGCCGAGGATCTGGTCTACGTCTCGCGGACCAGCCTACCCAGTCTGGTGTCGGAGCCGGTTGCGGGTTTCCGCCCGGCCAGGACGCCGCCCCCTCCGCTGAAAGGGGCGCAGCACAAGGCGTTGGTCGCCGACCTCGCCAAGACGGCGCTGGCCCGGCTCGTGGCGTTTCGCCCCACGCACCTGATCTTCGACCTGATCGACGAGCGTTTCGACCTGCTGTCGGCCGGCCGCTCGATCGTGACCCACAGCTGGGAGCTCGAGGCCAGCGGCTACCTTGGGCAGAGGGGCTTCCGCGACGCTCGACCCGTCCCCCGCCTTTCGGCGGCGTGCGATCGGCTGTGGGTTGAGGCGGCCGGTGAGTTCGCCGCCATCGTCCGCGCCACGCCGTTGCGGGAGGCGCAGCTCATCCTCCACGTCTCACGCTGGGCCGAGGAGGTCCGTGGGGCCGACGGCCGCCGCCGGCCTTTGACCGACGTCGCGATCCTCGAGGGCCGCCCTGCCGACATCGGCCAGCACAACGCCCTGCTGGAGGCCTATGAGGCGACGCTGACGAGCGTGATGCCGCCGATGAGCCGGATCGACGCGGGCGCGCTGCGGGTGGCGGACGCCGATCACCGCTGGGGCCTCAGCCCCTTCCACTTCGTGCCGGAGTACTATGCCGAGGTCTGGCGCCAGCTCGAGGCTCTGGGCGTGACCAGGACTGCGCCGGACGTCAGCGCTGCGCCTGCCGCGCCCAGTGTTCCAGCGGCGTGAGACCCTCGCGCGCCAGCTCCGGCCGCGACGCCAGATAGGCCGCGGTCGGGAAGCCCGGCCGGGCCTCGGTCACCGCCCAGGCCCCGCCCTGCAGATAGTCCACCAGCGGATTGGCGCCGGGCGCCAGTCCGCCGCCGCGCGCCACGACGTAGTGGTGCAGGTCGAACCACGGCCCTGGGCTGCGGCCTTCGAAGGCGCCGGACGTCAGAAAATGCGTCAGCGGTTCGAGGCCGGCGTCGGCCACGTCCGGATGCCGCTCCAGGTACCAGGCGGGGTCGAACAGCGGATGCGGCTCGTGTCCGGCGCGCCAGCCCTCGGTCAGGTAGTGCACGAGCGGCGCGACGCCCCGCCCGCTGCGGCCGGCCTGGCGTGCGTACCAGGCGGGGTCGAACAGCGGATGCGGCGAGAGCCCCTGCATCCAGCCCTCGCGCAGATAGTGAGCGGCAGGATCTTCGCCCGGCGCCAGGGCCGGCCCCTGCGCCAGATAGTGCGCCACGTCGAACGCGGGGTGCGGGCTGCGGCCGAGTGCGGCGCCGCGCCGGACATAGTGCTCCAGCGCGCTGACGCCCGAGCCAGCTAGCTCCGCGGCGTTGTCGCGGCGGTAGAAGCCCTCGTCGAACAGGGGATGCGGCCCGCGGCCTTCCAGCGAGCCCGCCAGCAGATAGTGCGCCAGCGGCGCCGTGCGAGCACCGGCCACGTCGGCGTAGCGGGCCAGGTACCAGCCCTGGTCGAAGGGCGCGTGCGGCGCCACCGCCGGGTTGGCGCCGCGGCGGGCATAGGCCGCCATGTGCCGATAGTCGTGGGCGCCGCGACCGGAGCCGCGCCAGACGCCGCTGCGGGCGATCACGGCCGCCTGTCCGAAGGCGCCGAGTCTGGCCAGCAACCGGTCCATGCGGCGACTGAGGCCAGTATGACGACGCATGCGCGCCACGGGCCGTCCGCCGGCGACGTAGGCCGACAGCGCGCTCGCCCGCAGCCGCTCGGCGAGCTCCGCCCGGGCCAGCAGCGACTCATGCAGCGCCGCGCTCAGTTCGGCGCGAACCAGCGCCTCACGGACCTGGGCGTCCTGCGCCACCCGGCGCAGCCCGGCCACCTTGCCGGCGACGGCGCGGGCCTTCTCGACGACGCGGAAGACGGGATCGGCGGCGTCGCTCATGCGGCCTCATGCTCCAGCCATTCGCGGAAGGTGCCGGCGCCGGCGGCGTAGGGATCTGGATAGGCGGCCTGCAGGTCGCCACGCTCGCGGTACAGCAGCCGGTGCGCCCGCTCGATCGGCGTGCCGTCGGCGTACGTCCCATAGGCCCACCAGCGATCCGGGATCCCGCTCTCGGTCGCTTCCGCGACCTCGCGCTTGTACCAGGACCAGATCTCGTAAACCGGGAAGTTCGAGCCGGCATAGCGCTTGGTCATGGTGTCGCCCAGCGGGCCCAGCTTGGTGAAGTGCCAGAAGCGCAGCGGATGGCCGTTGACGGTGATCGCCCCGTCCTTGCCGACCGCGACTTTCCGCTGGCTGAGGTTCCAGCTGGCGACGTTGTAGCCGGGATCGCGGACGACCTTCACCTTGTCGAACAGGGCCGGGACGTGGTCGCACCAGCGCTGGTCGACGAACAGGCCCTGCGGAATGTCGTCGTAGCAGTAGGACAGCAGGCGGTCGTTCCACCACTTGGCGAAGCGCGCGCCCTCGCCCGTCGTGCGGATGGCGACGAAGCCCAGGTTGTATATCCCGGTCCTGAGCGTCGCGATGTCGTTGTCGAGGATCGCCTGAACGTCGTCGTTCGGATCGATCAGATGCGGCGTCAGCAGGATGTCGTCCGTCCGCAGCATGTCGATGAGCGGATCGAGCGGGCCCAGCAGCGCGGTGTCGGGATCGAGGTAGATCACCACGTCCGCGCCCGAGTTGCAGGCCTGATGGATGTAGGGGCCCTTCACCGCCGTGCAGACCTCGACGATGTCGTGCTTGAAGAGCCAGCCCTTGAAGTTCGGGATGCCCAGGTCCTGGGCCCAGACGATCCGGTCGAACGGCTCGTTCGCGGCGTCGAACACGAAGCCCGGCGGCGGCTCGTCGGTGATCAGCGCCACCAGCTCCCAGTCGGGGTGATGCCGGCGCAGCGTCTTGAACAGCACCCGGGCGCGGTTCAGGTACGAGAACGTGAAGCTGGAATAGACTTGGACTTTCATGCCTCGGCTCTCGCAGGCAGCAGGTCGGCGGTCATGCCGCTCAAGGTCAGATCGTAGAGCATCGGCTTCCGCTGTGCGCGCGACAGCTTAGCCATGTCGGCCGATTCGAACGCAGCCTCGACGGCGGCGTCGTCCGCGAGCACCACGCCCTGCGCGGTCGCGGCGACCACCGCGGCGACATTGCCGCTGTCCGGCCCCGTCGCCACGGCGCAGCCGGCGGCGAGCGCCTCATAGACCGCGAACGAGAACGTCTCGCGCCACAAGGGCCACAGCAGGACCACGTCGATCTCCAGCCGCTCCAGGGCCTGCTGCATGGCGTTGGGACCGCCCGCGGCCACCCGCACCTCGTGGAATTCGGCGGCGACGCCGGTGTCCTGCTGGGCGCCCAGGTGGAAGAAGTCATAGCGCGGATCGTCCGCGTACCGGGCGACCAGCCGCTTGAAGAGCGGCCAGCCCTTGTGGGCGACCGGATAGCCGAGGAACGCCACGCGCAGGGGGCGGTCGGCGGACGGGAGCGGCGCGGCGGCGCGCTCGACCAGCTTGGCGTGCGGATGAACCACGTGGCTGGCGGCCGGGAAGCGCCAGCCGGTCTTCCAGAAGTCGAGGGTCACCTGAGCCGGCGAGACGACCGTGAGCTCCAGCCCGCCGAACAGTTGCTCATGGCCAACCAGGTGCCGCGACCGCCACGGGCCGAAGGCGCAGATGCCGCAGGCGGCGCTCTCCGGCGGCGGCGCGGCGCAGTCCTCCACGCCGTTGCGCAGCAGGTTGTAGCCGGCGCAGAGGCTGGAATAGTCGTGCAGCCACAGAAAGCCCGCGGTGATCCGCAGCGCCTCCAGAATCTCCAGCGTGTCGGCCGCCGAGTGGCCGAGCAGGCTGTGGATCGCGACGCTCCGGTCGCTGGCGTCGCGGCCCGCCGCCTCGCGCAGGGCGGCGGCGACATCCGCTTGGGCGTAGGCGCCGAGGTGCTGGCCGTTCAGCAGCACCCCCAGGCGACCTCCCTCGCCGTCGCGCATCACCGGCCAGTGCGCGACCGGGAAGATGTGCAGGTGGTCGCGGCCCTGCTCGGCGACGCGCGCGCTTTCGATCTGCAGGCACAGCTGCACGCCGCCGACATTGGTGCGGTAGTCGTCGTGACTGAAGGTGACGTGCAGGCGGGCAAGCCCTGGCTGCGCCTTGGCGAGCCCGGCGACCAGGCGGCCGGTGTCGCCGGCGGGCTGGGCCAGGGTCGCCTTTGCGGCGTCTGCGATCTGATCCTCGATCGGGCGCTGGCGGGCGATGATGTCGTACCGGAAGCCGAGATCGGGGCCTGCGCCGCGCCCCTCCCGGCGGCCATGGCGCAGGTAGTGGACGAACGGGTTGATCCCGGTCTCAGCGACTTCCGGATACTCGTGCAGGTAGCCGCGGACCGAGAAGTTCGGGTTGGGGTCCCGGCCCTCGCGCCAGCCATGCGTCAGGAAGTGGTGCAGCGGATCGGCGCCGGCGGCGACGATGTCGGGGCTCAGGCTCAGGTAGTAGCGGCGGTCGAACTCGGTGGCGACCAGCCGGCGGTCCGGATGGAAGAGGCCGGCCGCGCGGGTCACCACGCGGCGCACGATCGGCGGCAGGCCTGGGATCATCGGCGGGCCGCCGCCTCGAACAGGTCGACCGTCAGGTTGCTGAACGTCAGGTCGTGCAGCCGCGGCCGGCGCGCCGTGCGGCCGAGCTCGGCGATCGAGCCGTCGTCGAAGGCCTGGGCCAGCGCCGCCTCGTCCGCCAGCGCCCAACCGTGGTCCCCGTCGCGGACGAAGGCCTGGACATTGCCGCTGTCGGGCCCGGTCACCACCGCGCAGCCCGCAGCGACGGCCTCATAGGCCGTGAACGAGAAGGTCTCGCGGCACAGCGGCCAGATCAGCACGACGTCGGCCTGAGCCGCTTCAAGCGCCTCCTGCATCGCCCGCGGGCGTTGCTCGGTGACGACCACCTCGTGGAACTCGAGCGGCAGGCCGGGAATGGTACGGCTGCCGAGGTGCAGGAAGGTGTAGCGCTCGTCCGCCTCGTGCTTCAGCACCAGGTCGCGGAAGATTTCCCAGCCCTTGTGGGCCGAGGGCATGCCGGCATAGGCCACGCGCAGCGGGCCTTTGGGCGCGACGGGCGCCGGGCCGCGGTCGACCAGCGTCGCGTGCGGCAGCACCACGGTCTTCGCCGCCGGATGGACGCCGCTGGCGAGCCAGAGGTCCAGCGTCGGCTGCGACGGCGCGACCACAGTCAGGTCCAGCATCTCGAACAGCCGCCGGTGGGCGTCGAGGTGGCGCATGCGGTGGCTATAATAGGAGCAGACGTTGCACGCCGGGCTGCCCGGCGGCGGGGCGGCGCAGTCCTGCACGTCGTTCCGCAGCAGGTGGTAGCCGGCGCATAGGCTGGCGAAGTCGTGCAGCCAGAACCAGCCCGATTGCAGGCCGACCGCGGCCAGGATCTCGGCCGTCTCCTCGGGCGAATGCCCTAGCAGGCTGTGGATGGCGAAGGTCCGGCGGTCGGGCTTGGCCGCGCCGGCCGCGGCCTTCAGCGCGCTGGCCACCGTCTTCGGCTTGAAGAGCCCGACGCGTTCGCCGTTCCAGAGCACGCCCAGCAGGCCCGGCTCCTTCTTCTCCCGCACCACCGGCCACGGATCGGCTGGGTAGAGATGCAGGTGATCCATGCCCAGCGCCGCCACCCGCGCGTCCTCGCGCTGCAGGCAGAGCTGCACGCCGCCGAGGTTGGCCGAGTAGTCGTCATGGCTAAACGTGACGTGCAGGTCTGCGAGGCCCGAGCGCGAACGCGCCAGCGCCTCGGCCAGCTTCGCGGGCGCCGTCGGTGAACGCGTCGCCGCCCGCCCCGCCACCTCGGCCGTGCGCACCGCCACCGGACGCAGGTCGGCCAGCAGCTGGTAGCGGAAGCCCAGCTCGTTGCGCGCGACGCGCCCTTCGGCCCGCCCGGCGCGGATATAGTGCACGAACGGGTTCACCCCCGCCGCGGCGATGTCCGGATAGATGTCGAGGTAGTCCCGCACCGAGAAGCGGGGGCTGGGGTCGCGGCCTTCCAGCCAGCCGGTGATCAGGAAGTGTTCCAGCGGGTCCTGGCCGGCCTCGGCCACGTCGATATTGGCCTGCAGGTAAAACGCGGCCTCGAACTCGGGCGCGATCAGCCGCCGCTCCTCGGCCAGCTGCTCGGGCGACGGCCCCAGCGATTCGGTGGTCGCGGTCTCCCACGACGGCTGGAAGGCTTCGAAGCTCCACGCCCTGCTGCGCGGGCTCAGCAGGTAGCGCTCGCCCTTCGCCGACGGCCGCACCTCGCGGCCCTCGCGGCGGCCGTGCGCGAGGTAGTGGAAGAACGGCTCGACCTTGGTGCGGCGCACGTCGGGATGGTCGTCCAGATACGCGGACGTCGAGAACCACGGCGCGGGGTCGCGCCCCTCGCGCCAGCCGGTCTCGAGGTAGTGCTTCAGGGGATCTGCGCCGAGCTTCGCCACGTCGGGATAGGCGGCTCGGTAGAACGCCGCGTCGAGGGCGACCGAGACGATCCGGTGGACTTCGTCGGCGGCGGCCGTCGCGGCCATGCGGCGCAATTTCCTTCACTGTGACGGGGGCTTCTGTGCAACAGAAGGACCCTGCGATCAACGGGGCGATCAACGGGGGGGATCGCCGCGCGCCGCAGGCTTGCGGCGGACTGCGCACCTCCCTACACGCTGGCGAAGGATGACGACCAGAACCGCCTATCTCGTGCTCGGCATGCACCGGTCCGGCACCTCGGCCGTGACCCAGCTGCTTTCGCTGGCCGGCGCCGAACTGCCCGAGAACGTCATGCCGGGCGACGAGCACAACGAAAAGGGCTACTTCGAGCCCTGGAAGATCGCCCTGCTCAACGACGAGCGGCTGCGCGCCGCAGGCTCGGCCTGGGACGACGTCTTCGCCTTCCCGTATCGGCCCCTGCCCCGCAAGGACGAGCGCGCCTGGACGAACCGCGCCATGGACCTGCTGGGCGAGGAGTTCGGCGAGGCCCGCTTCCCACTGCTGAAGGACCCGCGCGTCACGGTGCTGCTGCCCTTCTGGCGCACCGCCCTGGCCGATCTGGAGATCGACGCGCGCGGCGTGATCCCGGTGCGCCATCCGCTGGCGGTGGCCGGGTCGCTGAAGCGCCGCGACGGCTTTACCGAAGAGAAGTCGGTGCTGGTCTGGACCGCCTACATGCTGGCCGCCGAGGCCTACACACGCGACCTGCCCCGCGCCTTCGTCGGCTACGACGCCCTGCTGGCCGACTGGCGGGCGCAGGTGACGCGGATCGAAGCCGCGCACGGCGCGCCGCTGCCGGTCCTCGATGAGGCCGCCGCCGCCGAGATCGACAAGGCGCTGGCGCCCGACCTGCGCCACAACGCCGCGACGGGCGACCTGGCCGCCCTCGGCTGGCCGGGCGAACTGGCCGCCAGCGTGCTGGCCTGGTTCGAGGCCGCCGCCCGGGACGAGGCGCCGTCAACGACCCTCCTCGATGAAGCCGCCACCAGGGCCAGCGCCGCGCCGCGGAGATGGGGCCGCTCGTCTCACCCGCCGCTCGCGACCTGGACGCCGCCCGCAGCGAGCTGCGCGAGGCGAAGGCCAAGGTCGAGGTGCTGGAAGACACGCTCACTCGCGACCGCGAGGTGCTGGAGGAGGGCTGGCGCTCGACGATCCAGCGGCTGGACCAGCACCGCGAGATGCTGATGGCCGTCGAGACCCAGCTGGACGCCATCCTCGCCGAGGGCGACCGTTGAGCGCCGCCCGCATCGAGACCCGCCTCACCCGCTTTCCCAAGTTCCGGCCGCCGCTGCCGCCGAAGATCGCCGAGATCTATGCGCGGCAGTATGCCGAGAACCGCGCGGGCGAGACCACGGCCGCCTCGCTCTCGCAGCGCCTCGAGCAGTGGATGCACCGCCAGGTGGCCGCCGACGCCTCGCCCGCCAAGGCGACGCTGGAGCTCGGCGCGGGCAACCTGAACCAGCTGCCGTTCGAGCCGGAGGGCGGCGCCTACGACGTCGTCGAACCGTTCGCCGAGCTGTTCGAAGGCTCGCCACGGCTGGCTCGCGTGCGGAAGGTCTATGCCGACGTGGCCGAGATCCCGTCGGAGACCCGCTACGACCGCATCACCAGCGTCGCCTGCCTGGAGCACATCACGGATCTGCCGGTGGCGCTGGCCCGGTCCGCGAAGCTGCTGGCGCCCGGCGGCTCGTTCCGCGCCGCGATCCCGGCCGAGGGCGGGTTCCTCTGGAAGCTGGGCTGGTCGATGACCACGGGCTTGGAGTTCCGCCTCCGCCACGGCGAGGACTACGGCCTGCTGATGGCCCACGAACACGTCAACGACGCCGCCGAGATCGAGGCGCTGTGTCAGGCGCTGTTCGAGGACGTCTCAGTGAAGAGCTTCGGGCTCGGCCGCCAGCTCTCGCTCTACCGCTTCATCGAAGCCGGCACGCCGCGCCTCGACGTCGCCGACGCCTGGCTCAGGCGCTACGGCGCCTGAGCCTGGGATCCAGCGCCACGTAGACCGCCCCCGTGAGCGCCGCGAGATCCAGGAAGTAGAGGTAGCGGTAGTCGCAGGCGAGCGAGATCACATAGAAGCTCGCCGCAAAGCTGAGGGCCGACAGCATCAGCCCCGCGATCGCGATGTCGGCCGCCTCCCGCCGCAGGAGCAGGAAGCCGGTCACAGCCAGCGCCAGCACGGCGAACGCCGGGTGCGACAGGCCGGGCGTGTCCATCCACCAGGTCGTGTAGTTCCACAGGCGGCGGTCCTCGCTATCGAGGCGGGTCTTCAGGCCCAGCTCGTTCATCAGCTTCGGGGGCCCGTCGACGCCCAGGTGAATCGGCAGGCACTTGTCGATGTCAGGCGTCGCGAACACCCAGCGGAACACGTCGAAGCGGCGCGTGGCGTAGCCGACCGGGTCTTCCGTCAGCGTCTGCACCCACTGCTCGGCGATCACGCCGTCGCTGTAGCTGGTGATCGCCTTGCCCAGGGTCTTGGAGCCCAGCAGGGCGTCCACGCGGGTTGCGGAATAATACTTCGGCGCCTCCTGGCGCAGGTCGGCGGCGGCCCGCGGATTGTCGGCCTCCAGCGCCCGCAGCGGCCGGTTCGGGTCGGCGGCGATGGCGCCGGCCAGGTCGTAGCCCTGCAGCAGGCGCAGGCCCACGTCGCGGTTCTCGCCCGGCGGGTCCTTCACCGGGGTGACGGCGTCGAGGACGGTCATGAACACCAACGGCGCCGCGAAGCCCACGACGGCCCAGCCCAGCGCCTTGCGCCAGCCGCTCTTCCAGGCCGTCCAGCCGAGCGTCGCCGCCGAGAACACCGCCACCAGCGCCCCGTTCTGCCGCAGCAGGCAGGCCATGCCGAGCAGCAGGAAGGCGACGAACAGCAGCAAAAGTCGCGCGCCCATCCGCTCCCAGCGCCTCACCGCATGGGCCAGCGCCACGAAGCCGGCGATCGCGAAGTTCGCGAACAGCACGTCCTTCCACATGATCGCCTGGTAGAGCAGGACCTGCGGCGCCAGCATCGCTGCGGCCAGCACCACCGGCGCCAGCCAGGCGATCCGTCCGCGTAAGGCCGGCATCGCGGCCCAGGACAGCGCCAGCAGGCCCGCCGCGCCGGTCATGTAGGCCACGGGGGAACTCGGCGTGATCCGGTCGAAGAAGCCGAGGATCGAGGAATACATCGGCGGGCCGAAGACGATCCGCACGCCGCGCCGGCCCTCGGCCAGCGAGATGACCGAATCGACCGACATGTGGCCGGGATCGTTCAGCTTAAGGATCAGGACGTAGCCCACGGCCAGCACCGCGAACCACAGGAGTGCGGGCGCAAGGCGGATCAGGCGCTGCGAGGTCATCTTCGTCCCCCCGGACTTCTCTCTCAGGCGCTCTGGCTCTGGATCACCGCCAGCCCCGCCAGCATCAGGACGTAACCGCCCGCGATGCGCCAGCCCATCGGTTCCTTGAACACCAGCCAGGCGATGATCGGGATCAGGCCGGTGCCAGCCAGGGCGAAGGGATAAGCCTTCGACAGCGGCACCCGCGTCAGGATGTAGAACCAGAAGATGGCGGTGAGCCCGTACCAGGCCAGCGCCCCGATCAGCGGGCCGTTGGTCGCAAGCTTATGCAGCAGCGGCCCGGTCTGGCGCTCCTGGTGCACGGCGGCCCACTTGAACATCGTCTGGCCGATCGGCAGCGCCAGCGAGAAGCCGGCGCACAGCATCATGTCGCGCGGCGTCACCGGCGGCCCTCCCGGGCCCGCAGGCGCTCCACCGTCCGCAAGTACGGATGGATCGGCCGGTTGGGCACGTTGAGCACGTCGAAGTTCATCGCCTGCAGCAGCAGCTGGGCGCCCAGAATGATCGGCAGGGCGGCCATCATGACCACGCCGGCCGACGCCGCCTGGCCCGGCTCGCGGTTGGCCAGGTAGCTCAGGGCGTAGCCGACGCCGAAAAGGCCCGAGAACACGCCGAACACCAGTTCGAGGCTCGCCGCGTTGAAGTCGCGGACGAAGTACTGGCCCAGCACCCGCTGCACGAAGTTGCGCAGGTGCTTCAGGGCGAACGGCCCGATGATCCGGCCGATGCGGATGTTCGAGACTTCGTCGGCGTAGCGGGCCGGCATGGGTACGTCGCGCACCACCGCGCGCAGCGTGCCCAGGTGGTAGAGCAGGTCGGTCTCGAAGAAGAACCGGCGCGACACCCGCTTCTCCAGCACCAGCTTGGCGACGTTGGATTCCAGCGCGGTGTAGCCGTTCGTCGGGTCGAAGATGTTCCAGTAGCCGGTGGACATCTTGGCCAGGAAGCTCAGCGCCGCATTGCCGAACACCCGCACCGACGGCATCGCCTGCAGGTGGCTGATTGAGGTGAAGCGGTTGCCCTTGGCGTAGTCGGCCTCGCCCAGCAGGATCGGGGCCACCAAGTGGGCGCAGTGGTCGAGGTCCATCTGGTCGTCGCCGTCGACCTTCACGAGCACCCGCGCGCCACGCTCCGCCGCCTCGCGGTAGCCGGCCATGGTCGCGCCGCCGACGCCCTGATTCTCCGGCAGCCGGACGACCACCACCCGCGGATCGGTGTTGTTCGCCTCGATGAAGTCGGCCGAGCCGTCCGGGCAGGCATCGTCGACGCAGACGATGCCCTCCACCCACTCCGGCGTCTTGGCGATGACATTCAGGATGTGGCCCGTGACCTTGTAGCAGGGGACCACCAGCCACACGCCGGCGTCCTCCAGGCTCAACCGGCCGACGGCCAGGGCCTCGAGGGACAGCGGGTTCGGGTCGCGGGCGATCTTGTCGATCGAGGTCATGGCAGGTGCTACGGGTCCCTCGCCGCCCGGCTAACATGGAAGCCCGCACGCGGCAAAGTCGCGGTTCCGCGTCGCCTTGCACCGCGCATGCGCGCCTGATACCTCCGGCGCCTTCTTTCGGGAGAGCTGATGGACTCGGCCACCCACATGCTGCGGACCGGCCAACGGGGCGGGCTGTTCCAGCTACAGATGGCGTTTCGTGACCTGAAGGGCTCGGGCCAGCGGCTCGGGCTTGCGTGGTCGCTCGCCTCGCACGACATCGTCTCGCGCTACCGCGGCTCGATCCTCGGGCCGTTCTGGATCACCCTGTCGATGGGCCTGATGGTCCTCGGCATCGGCTTCCTCTACGCCAATCTCTTCAAGATCCCGCTGAACGAATTCCTGCCCTTCGTGGCGCTGGGCATCGTCTTCTTCGGCGTCATGACCGGCATCATCAACGAGGGCTGCAACACCTTCGTCGAGGCCAAGGGCATGCTGTCGCAGACCAGCCTGCCGATGTTCACCTTCGTCTGGCGGACGATCCTCAGGAACCTGATCAGCCTCGCCCACCACCTCGTCATCGTGATCGCGGTGCTCACCTTCTACGGCTACTGGGGCAAGGCGAACCCGCTGCTGGGCCTGGCCGGGCTGGTGCTGATGGTGCTGAACGCCGGCTGGATCAGCATGATCGCCGGCATCGCTTCGGCCCGCTTCCGCGACATTCCGCAAATCGTGGTGTCGGTGATGCAGTTCGCCATCTTCATGACCCCGGTCTTCTGGACGCCCCAACGCTTCTCGGGCGAGCACATGGCGGTCCTGCACCTGAACCCGTTCTTCCACATGCTGGACGCCGTGCGCGGGCCGCTGCTGGGCCAGACCGTCGCGCCGAACACCTATCTGGTGCTGGTGGCGATGGCGGTCGGCGGCTGGGCGCTGACCTTCGGCGTCTTCGCCCGCACCCGGCGCCGGATCGTGCACTACCTATGAGCCAGCCCGTCTCGATCACCTGCACGGACCTGACGATCCGCTTCCCGGTGTACGGCGTCGACGCCAAGTCGCTGAAGAAGTCGCTGGCCCGGGTCGCCGTGGGCGGCACGCTGGGCCGTCACTTCGGGGCCACGGACGTGACCGCGCTCGAAGGCCTCAACCTCGAGCTCAAGGCCGGCGATCGCCTGGGCCTGATCGGCCACAACGGTTCTGGCAAGACTACCCTGCTGAGGGCGCTTTCCGGCGCCTACGAGCCCGACGAAGGCTCGATCGAGGTCCAGGGCCGGATCGCCGCCCTGCTCGACCTGGCGCTGGGCGTCGACCTCACGGCAACCGGCTACGACAATATCCGCCTGCGCTGCCGCATTGCCGGTCTGTCGGCCAAACAGGTCGAGGCCCGCCTGCCCGAGATCGCCGAGTTCACCGGCCTTGGGCCGTTCCTGGCGATGCCGGTCAAGACCTACTCGGCCGGCATGCAGGCCCGCCTGGCGTTCGCCGCGGCGACTGCGGTCGAATGCGACGTGCTGCTCATGGACGAGTGGATCGCCGTCGGCGACAGCGACTTCCAGAAGCTCGCCCACAAGCGCCTGCTGAGCCTGGTCGAGCGGGCCGGCATCCTGGTGCTGGCCACCCACGACGTCGACCTGCTGCGCCTCTACTGCAACAAGGTCATGCGCCTCGAGGCCGGGGTCGCCTCCGAGGTGGTCGACATCCGCCGCGTGGACGAGCTGCTGGCGGCCTGACTCCGCGGCTGATACGCCAGGGCTAGGGATCAGGCGTGGACGTCATCTTCACCATCGTGTCGCGGAACTACGCGGCCCAGGCGGCGACGCTCATGCAGAGCCTCGAGCGGGGCGAACCGTCCGCGCGCCGTATCGTGGTCGCCGCAGACGGGCCAATCCCCGAACTCACGCCCTTCGCGGAGGTGATCGAGGCCGCCGATCTCGGTGCGCCGGTGCGCGACATGAGCGTCTATTACGAGGCGCTGGAGCTCAACACGGCCGTCAAACCGTTCGCGTTCCGGAGCCTGCTGGCCCAGCCCGCGGTGACCAGCGTCACCTACCTCGATCCCGACATCCAGGTCTTCCGGCGGCTGACGCCGGTCTGGGACGCGTTGCAGGCCGCGCCGCTGGCGCTCACGCCGCACACGCTGCGGCCGCTGACCACGCCGGGGAACCCGACCAATGAGGACCTCGCCGCGTCCGGCCGGTTCAACCTGGGCTTCCTCGCCGCCCGGCCCGACCCGGCGGTGGCGACGCTCATCGACTGGTGGGCCGAACGCTGCCGCTTCGACAGCCGGGTCGCTCCGTCCGAGGGGATCTTCACCGACCAGAAGTGGATGGACCGGGCGCCGGAGTTCGTGCCCGACGCCGCGATCCTCGATCATCCGGGCCTGAACCTCGCCTACTGGAACCTCGAGGGCCGTGAGCTGACGAAAGACGCCGACGGCTGGCGCGTCGACGGCCTGCCGCTGATCTTCTTCCACTTCTCGGGCTTCGATCCCGAGCGGCCGCTGAACCTGTCGAAGCACCAAAACCGCTTCCGCGTCCTGGCCGGCTCTCCGATGTCCGGTCTCCTGGCGGACTATGCGGCCCTCTTACGCGCCAACGGCCACGCCGAGGCCAAGGCGAAGGGCTACGGCTTCGACCGCTTCGCCTCCGGACGCCGCGTCCGACCGGCCCACCGTCGCACCGCGCTTGCGGCCGCGCGCGCCGGCGAGACATTCCCGGACGGCCTCGGCCCGGCGACCGAGGCCTGGATCGACGCTGCGGACCCGGCCCAGCCCGGCATGACCCGCGTCATGGCGGCGCTGGCCGCCGAGCAGCCGGCGGCGGGCTATCCCTGGTGGTTCGTCCCCAACGCCGAGGCCCTGGCCGCCGACGCCATCTCCGCCGAGGCGGCGCGACGGATGAGGGGACCGGCCGATCCCGCCGAGCGCTTCCGCGGGGATGAACTCACCGCCTGGTGGATCGGGCCGATGGCGGTCGCCGGCGAGTTCGAGATGGACGCCCTGCCCGATCACGAGACCGACCGGCTGCTGGCCAACCCCGCCGTCCTCGCCCGCGCCGCGGAACTCGGCGAGACGGAGCGGGCGCCCTCGGAGCTGCGCCGCACCCTGTTCGCCGCCTTCTCGGTGGCGCATCGCGCGAAGTGGCCCGCCCGCCTGGCGGCGCCGTCGCAGGCTCCGCATCTGCAGCCGGACGAGCAGGTGCTCATCCGCCTCTTCCGGACCATCTGGCAGGCCCGGCCGGACCTGCAGAAGCTCTATCCGCTGGACGCCGCCGTCAGCCGGTTCCGCTACCTGCGCTGGCTTCTGGCCGGCGGCCTGGCCGAGTACGGCGTGCCGCTCGAGGCGCTGCCGCAGAAGGTGCGCGGCCATCCCCTGCTGCGGCTCGCCCGCGCCACCGTAGGCCTGCGCCGATGAGCCTGCGCAGGCTGCAGGGCCTGTGGCGCAGCGCCCTGCCGGCGCCCGCCCGACGCTTCGCCGCGCCCGCGCTCCGCCAGGGGCTCCGGGCCTATGTCCATGCCGCAGGTCGGCCGCCCGCCCCCGCGGGCGACCTGCCGATCCGGCTGGTGGGCCTGTTCGGCGGCTCGCACGGCATCGCCGCCTCGGCGCGTCTGGCCGCTCGCGCGTTCGAGAGCCTGGGCGCCCCGGTCGAGACCGTCGCCGTGGACCAGGGCCTCGACTGGAAGGCGAGCCTCCGGACCGAGACGCCGGCCATCTGGATCTTTCACCTCAACCCGCCGGAGCTGGTCGGCGCGCTGGCCGCGATGGGACCGCGACGGGTGGCCGGCCCGCGCTTCGGCTACTGGGCGTGGGAGCTGCCGAAGGGACCTCGCGACTGGCTGACCGACGCCGCCCTGCTGGACGAGGTCTGGGCGCCCAGCCACTATGTGGCCGACGCCTTCGCTGGCGCGGGGGCGCCGGTTCGGGTCGTGCCGCATCCGCTGTTCATGGAGGACTACCAAGGCGTCGCGCCTGCGCCGAGGCCCGGCGGCTTCCAGGCGGTGACACTCTTCGACTTCAACTCCTCGGCCGCCCGCAAGCACCCGCGGGGGGTGATCGCCGCCTTCCGGCAGGCGTTTGGAGACGACCCGGCCTGCGAACTCGTGATCAAGACCCAGAACGGCGCGGCGCACCCGCAGGCGTTCGCGGCGCTGCAGGCGTCGGCCGGCGCCAACGTCCGGATCGTCGACGAACGCTGGCCCTACGATCGGGTGAAGGCGCTGATCGCCGGCGCCGATGCGCTGATCTCCCTCCACCGCGCCGAGGGCTTCGGCCTGATCATGGCAGAGGCGATGGCCCTGGGAACGCCGGTGATCGCCACCGCCGCCAGCGGCAACCTCGACTTCATGGACGAAGGTTCGGCCCTTCTGGTCCCGGCGCGGCCTGTGCCGGTCGAGGATCCCCAGGGCATCTACCGCGGCCAGCACTGGTTCGAGCCGGACGTTGCGGCGGCCGCCCAGGCCCTGCGCCGCCTCCGCGAGGAGACTGGCCTGGCCGCGCGCTTGGCGAAGGCCGGCCGGGCGCGGGTCTCTCGCGACCTCTCGCCCGAGGCCTGGCTCCGCAGCCTGCCTCCCGTCGCGCAGGCTGCGGTCAGACCGGCCTAGCGGTCGGGACTGTTCGGCACGACAACAGGCTGCGCCGGCGCCTGGGCCACGGCGCGGTCGTCGTCGTCGTCGTCCCGCGCCCGCGGCGCGTCGCACTTCCCGGCTCGCGCCTGCACCACGTAGAAGAGCGCGCGCCCTTCCGCGAAGTTGTTGTGCTCGGCGATGGGGTTGGTGGCCTCGCCGGTCAACAGGCTGGGCGCTTCCAGCGACTGACCGCCGCCCATGGCCGCGGCGTTGCTGAGCGTCTGCTGGTTCCAGCGGGACAGCGGCGCGCTGCACGCCGCCACCACCGCCTGGGCCACGTCGACAGCGTCGTCGTCGGCCTTGGCCAGGGTATAGCCCCAGCGATGCAGGCAGTCGTCGACAGCCGCGCCGCCGTCCACGCCCATGCCGGGGCCCATGCTGGGCGCCGCCGCTTGAGCCGTACCGACAAACGGCTTGCACAGCCCGTCGCCGCCGGCCGCCACACGGTTCCGATCGCGGTCGCCGCCTTCACAGGCCGCCAGACCGAGAGCCGCCGCGGTGACCGCGACGAGGATCGCTTGCGTCTTCATGCGCATCACCCGCAGACACGGGCCGGCGCGTACACCGGGCTTCCGTACTGGTCGTAGTAGGTGCGCGTCTCATAGCGGCAGGTCGGCTCGCGGTAGCGCGGCGCGTAGGAGGCCTGGCGATAGCTGCGGCTGGCCGAGTAGCTGCGCGAGCTCGTCCGCTTGTTGCACTTCGTCAGCTGGTTGCCGGCAAAGCCGCCGACGGCGGCGCCCAGCAGCGTGCCTTCGGTGCGGTCGCCGCGGCCGGCGACGGCGTTGCCCAGCAGGCCGCCGGCCACGGCGCCCACCACGGTGCCGGTCGTGCGCTTCTTACAGGCCGCCTCGCCCACCGCGGGCAGGGCGGCCACGGCGAGGGCAGCCCCCGCCAGCATGCCGATCCGCATGATCGTTCTCCTCTGCGTGTCCGCCTCGTCTGCGCGAGGCTCAGCGGGGAGAAACGCCCGGACACCAGATCGGATGCGCCGCCTACGTCAGCCAGTCGACAAAGCCGTGCTTGGCCATCCAGGCCAGCGCCAGCTCCAGCGCGCGGCGTTCCCCCTGCGGGAAGGCCATCAGGATATCGCGGACGGCGAGCGGTCCGCGGGCGGTCAGCAGCTCCACCACCCGCGCACAACTGGCGGCCGGCGCGCGCAGCGGGGCATAGACACGGTCAAGCGTGACGCCCTCCGACGCCAGCACGACCTCCGGCGTCACGCCCGGCACGGCCGCCAGCCGCGTTTCAATGGCCAGCGTCTCGGTGGCGAAGTGGGCGAAATCGGCGAAGGGGTCGCCCTTCACCGGGTTCGAACGCCGGCCGGCCGGCGGCTCGGTGGCCGCGCCGCGGACCCGCGCCAGTTCGTCCACCAGTTCGCGGTACTGGCGCGCCACCACCGGCCAGTCGAAGGCGGTGCGGATGCGCTCGCGACCGGCCGCGCCCATTTTCCGGCGAAGCTCGGGCGAACGGATCAGTTCGGCCAAGGCCTCGGCGCAGCGGCCGATGTGCACCGCCGTGTGCTGCGCCACCGCGCCGACATAGGTCTGGTAACTCTCCAGCTCCATGACGTGGCGGGTCACCATCGAGCTGCCCAGGCCGCCGGCCACCGGGCCGCCCAGCGTCGGGATCAGGAACCCCTCCTCGCCGTCGCGCACGGTGAAGCGGTAGCCGTCCCAGTCGCTGGCGACCACCGGCAGGCCCGCCGCCATCGCCTCCAGCGGCGTGATGCCGAAGGTCTCCTGGATGTTGTCGACCAGCGACAGGAAGATGTCGGAGCCGGCCCACAGCTGGCCCAGCCGCTCCCGGTCGTTGCCGTCCTCGAAGCGGACCTCCACGTCGCCCCCGTGCGCCTTCGCGGCCTCGGCGTAGCGCTCCCGGTCGGTGGCGTCGGGGAACCAGCCGGCCATGGCGAAGACCACCTTCGCGCCGGTCGCCGCCGCGGCCTGCCGCACCGCCTTGAACATCGGCTGCGGGAAGGCTTTCTCGAAAAAGGACAGCCGTCCGACCCACAGCACCAGGACGTCATCGTCGCCGAGGTTCAGCTCCTGGCGCAGCGCGGCGCGCGCCTGCGGCCGGTCCGCCAACGTCCGGAAGTGGTCGCCGTCGACGCCCAGCGGGATGATCGGCAGCGCCGGCTGCGGCGGCGGCTTGCCGCCCGTCCGCTCGGCCAGGTGCTCGCCCAGGTCGCCGAACATGCGCGAGAGCCCGTCCTGCACGCTGGGCGAGGTGCAGATGATCGCATCCCAGGGGTGGGTCGGCGCCGCCAGGCTGGCCGCCATCATCTCGCGCACCGCCGGCGGAGCCAGCGTATGGGCGAGACCAAGCAGGCTGTAGGCCCGATCACCGCCACTGCGCCGGCGAAGCCAGGCGAGCTCGCTGATGTAGGGCTGACCGCGCAGCAACGCTCCGGAAGCCGCAGGCGCCCCCGCGCCGAGCAGCGGCGCCCAGCCGAGTCGGGTCGAATTGCCCTCGCCGGCGAGGTCGCGCAGGTGCTCGGCCGACGGCTGCCGGGCCGCGAGGATGTCCACCTGCTCGAACCCGCCGTGCCGCGCCAGCGCCTGGAACAGCTGCAGGTTGGCGACGTCCTTACCGAACGGATTGGCCCCGAGGCTCACCTGGCCCGACGGGTGGTAGATGGAAAGGCGCGACCCCATGGACGCCTCCCTACACCACTGCGCGGCGAACGCCACACCGTCGAAGGCGGACCCGGCGCGCCCGCTTTGACTTGCCGGCGCCGCCCGCTAAACGGCTGGGCGGACGTCAAGGAACAGCATGAAGATCGACCTCGCCGGGCTGGAACACGCGGCGCTCAACCGGACGCCGGACCGCTGGCCCAGGCTGCTTGGGGCGCTGCGGGCGCTGGTCAACCGCGCGGCGACCCAGCGGATCGAGCATCCCGCCTTCGCCGGCCGATTCGCCGCCGCCGTGGCCCAGATCGTCGCCGACCCCGAGCTGACGCCCACGCCCGACGACATCATGGAAGCTCTGGTCTACCGCCAGGAGCTGGAGAACCTGGTCCGCGCCAGCCCGCTTGGCAGCTTCGATCATGTGCTGCGCGCGATGGGCTTCCAACCGCTCGGCGGAGCCCCCGCGGCCCGCGCCGTCGACGGCGCGAAGCTGGCCCGCGCCATGCTGCTGCTCACCCTGGATTCAGACGTCGAGTTCGGGCCGGACGACGTCCTTGCCCTGCGCAACGACCTCGCTCAGGTGGCCTACATCTCCTTCGTCGCCACCAAGCCGGTGGTCTCGGACCTCGGCGCCGCGCGGCGGGAGACATTCGTCGCCCGCGCCGACGCCCTGCGGCCCGCGGCTCTGCCCGCGACGCTGAACCATCTGACCGCGCTCAGCGTCGCCTGGATGCTCTCCAGCTACGCGAGCCACCCGCGGAAGCACCAGATCAAGGTCCCGCTCAACCGGACCCTGGCTGGCCTCGCCCGCCAGATCGGCATCGTCGAGCCCGAGCTGCTTGCCGAGCGCGAGATCAAGGCGCGGCCGCGCATGGTCGTCGCGGCCGAGATCATGCACTCGAACCATGTGCAGTACCGATACTTCGGCCAGTACCTGCGCCAGCTCCGGCAGAAGTTCGAACTCGTGCTGGTGACCGAGGAGGCCGAGGCCGACGACGCCGTCCGCGAGCTGTACGACCAGGTCCACACCTTCAAGCGCGGCGGCCGTGGCGAGCACCTGAGCGAGATCGCGCGACTGATGACGGAGGCTCGCCCCGACGTCGTCTTCTGGCCCAGCGTCGGCATGCGCCACTGGGGCCCGCTGCTGGCCAACCTCCGGTTGGCGCCCATCCAGCTCACGGCCCTGGGGCACTCGGCGTCCACCTTCTGCCCGCCGGTCGACTACTACCTGACCGAGGAGGGCTATGTGTCCGACCCGGCCCTGTTCGGCGAACGGCTCCTGTTGCTGCCGGACGAGGCCTTGGTGTTCGAGCGGGCCCCGACCTATGCGCGCGTCGCGCCCGAGATCCGCGACCGGGCGACGCCGCTGCGCGTGGTGCTGCCGAGCAACCTCCTGAAGCTCAACCCGCACTTCTTCGCCGTCCTGCGGACGATCCGCGAGCGTGCAAACCGCGAGCTCGAGTTCCACCTGTTCCCGAACGTCGGCGGCTCGGAGCACCTCGCCATCCGCCGGGTCGTCGAGACCGCCCTGCCCGGCGCCGAGGTTCACGGCCGGCTGCACTATTCCGACTACCTGCGCCTGCTGTCGGCGTGCGATCTGAACCTGAGCCCGTTCCCGTTCGGCGGCCTGCACAGCGTGGTCGACTCGCTGCGTCAGGGCCTGCCCGTGGTGGCGCTTGAGTGCCCGGAGCCGCACGGCCGCACGGACGCCATGCTGCTGCGCCGCCTGGGCATGCCCGACTGGCTGGTCGCCACGACCGAGGACGACTACATCGCCGCCGCCTTGCGGCTTATCGACGACGACGCGCTCCGGGTGGTGCTCTCCCACCAGGCGCTGGCGCTCGACATCGATCAGACGCTGTTCGGCGATGGAACCACCCCGCTGCGGAGTGAGGTGGTCGACGCGGTGTGGTGGGCATACCTCCACCACGACGAGGTCGTGGCGCGCGACCAGCGGGTGATACGATCGGCCGACTGGCGGGCCTAGCCGCCCATCGGGATCGGCGAGACCCAGTTTTCGGGGTCGATCTCCTGCGCATCGCCGACGCGCCGGCCGGTCTCCCGCGGCAGCCCCAGGACGTTCAACGAGACGATGCGGCCGAACACGTTGTTCAGCTCGCCCCGGAAGTTGCCCGGATCGAACAGCCTCGGCGTGTGCCAGTAGAGCCGGTAGTCCATGCCGGCCATCAGCGAGATCACCTCGCCCTGGTTCTGCGCCCGGTCGTTCTCGACGTAGAGGATTGGGCGGCAGCGCATGATCGTCTCGCGCGCGCCGCGCAGCACCTGCGGCTCGAAGCCTTCCACATCCACCTTCAGGAGATGACACGCCGGCAGTTCAAGGCTGTCAAGTGTCCGGACGCGCACCTTGTGACCTCGCCCCTCGTCCGAGCGCAGGGAGATGCCGCCGAAGTTGTCCTCGCCCTCGTAGTTGATGGGCGGGATCCTGGCGTGGCCCTCAGCCTCGCCGCAGGCCTCCGGAAGGGCGACCACGTTTCGGATGTCGTTGAGGGCGAGGTTCGCGCACAGCAGCTGGAAGATCCGTTGCTGCGGCTCGAAGGCGTACAACGTCCCCGGCGCACAACGCCGCGCCAGCGCCAGCGTGAAGGCGCCGATGTTTGCACCGACCTCCACGACGGTCGCGCCCGGTGCGACCAGCTGCTCCAGGAGCCGTCGCTCAGGCGGACTGAGTTCGCCGTACAGCTCGAGCGAGCGGCTGACGTACTGGTCGCCACGCAAGCCCATCATGCGGCCGTCGCGCGTATCGTACATGCGGGCGGAAGGTTCGCTCATCCTGTGTCGTCCTAGCGGATCATGGGCAGAACGGCGTCCGCCAGGGCCTTGCCCAGGCGCGCCTGACCTGCCGCGGCGATATGCAGGCCGTCAGGCTGCATCGGAAGCCCTTGGGCGTCCACCGACAGCGTCAGGGCGTCGGCCTCGTCCACCGCCGCCTGGGCGGCGCGAACCTCATCCGCATGTCCGCCGAAGTCGGGGATCTTCGCCAGCACGACGGGCGCCGCCGGCGCCTGCCAGCTCTGGCGCATGGCCTTGATCAGCCCCGCCAGGTTGGCGCGGTAGGCCCGGGCGGCGGCGGGATCGATGGCGTCCGTCTCGCCCTGCACCCAGACCACGGCGGCGATGCGCGGCCGCAGCCCTTGCGCCGCCAGCGCCGCCTTGGCCGCATCGACCTCGGCCGTCGTCTCAGTGAACAGCTCGCGTGAGCCTGGCGACCAGTCCGGTCCCTCGGTGGGCGCGAGCGAGGTCGAGCCCCGCGCCAGCTTCACGAGATACAGCGGCCGCTCCGGCCGCGCGGCGCGCCAGGTCTTCGCGAACGCCGCCTCAGGTCCCCAGGTGTCCGGGCGGTTCGGCGAGCCTGTGTTGCGGCCGGGCTCCAGCGTCTGGAAGCGGCCGTCCCGCCAGATCCGGGCCTGCGGGTCCGGCGTGCGGAGATCCTGCGGCAGGTCGGCCGCCGAGAGGCCGTAGCCCAGGGCGTTCGACTGGCCGGCGACGACCACCAGATCGGCCTCGGGCTTGTCGCTGCAGGCGGCGGCCAGCAGCGCCAGCCCCGTCGCGGCGAGGACGCGTATATCGCTCATCGCTCGATCATCCCCGGCCCCGAAGCTCTCCCGGCCGGGCCTAAAGGATGCGCCGCGCCGCCGCAACACGACCGGCGGTCTTGGGGCGGGCGCAAGGCTCGTGCTAGTCGCCACGGCCATGGACGCGGCGATCCTCTTCGAACCCGACGGTTACCGGCTCGACCGGGCCAAGCTGATGGGCCGGCAGGCGGCGGGCAACGGCTTCCTGCGCGCCGTGGTGGCCGCTCACGCCGGCCGCCCGATCTGGGGCTATTCGCCGTTCGGCGACGCGTCCAGGAGCTTCCGGGAGACCGTGCAGGAGCTCGACCCGAACGGCCGCACCGAGTGGATCGGCCGCGAGGACCTGCGAGGCATGGCCGAACGCGGCGTGCTCTTCCGCCCCGACGGCGAGCTGGGCGCGATGGCTGACTTCCGGCTCCGCGCGGGCGTCGGGCGATACAGCGTCTGCGGCGTCACCCACACGCTGTCGGGCAAGCCCATGGCCACCTTCAGCGACTATCCGACCGAGGCCCTGGCGCCCTGGGATGCGCTGATCTGCACCTCGCGCGCCGCCCTGGCCGTCCTCGAGGGCGCCATCGCGGCCGGCGAGGCGCATCTGTCCTGGCGCGCGGGCGCGCCCGTGAAGCCGCCGCGGCCACAGCTGCCGGTCATCCCGCTGGGCGTCCACACCGCCGACTTCGACTTCAGCGCGGACGAGCGCGTCGCCGCACGCCGCGAGCTGGGCATCGCTGACGACGAGGTGATGGCGCTGTCCGCCGGCCGCCTGGTGTTCCACGCCAAGGCCCACCCCTTCCAGATGTTCGAAGGGCTGGAGGCCGCCGCGCGCGCCAGCGGCCGGAAGCTGGTGTTGGTCCTGGCCGGCCAGGCGCCAAACCCCGACACCGCCAAGGCGTACGCCGACGGCGCGGCCCGCTACGCGCCTAGCGTTCGCACCCTCTTTGTCGACGGCAAGGACTTCGCCCGCTACCGCGCGGGATGGGCCGCCGCCGACCTGTTCATCTCGATCTCCGACAACATCCAGGAGACCTTCGGCATCACCCCGCTGGAGGCGATGGCGGCGGGGCTGCCGGTGATCGTCAGCGACTGGGACGGCTATCGGGACACCGTTCGCGACGGCCAAGACGGCTTCTGCATCACCACCTATGCGCCCGCGCCCGGCGCAGGTCCCGCCATCGCGCGGGCCTTCGAGGTCGGCACGCTGAACTACGACTACCTGCTCTATCGCACCTGCATGGCGGTCTCGGTGGACATGCCGATGCTGGTCGAGCGCCTGACCGCGCTGGTCTCGGACGGCGAGCTGCGCCGCCGCATGGGCGAGACGGGTCGCAGGCGGGCGCGCGACGACTACGACTGGGCCCACATCTACCGGCGCTACCAGGCGCTCTGGGACGAGCTCACCGCCATCCGGACGCGCGAGTACGAGGCCAATCGCGCCTACTGGGACCGCGCGCCCCGCAGCGCCCCCGGCCACCGCGATCCGTTCGAAGTGTTCGCCGGCTTCCCCACCCGCACCCTGGGCCCGAAGGCGCTCGTGGAGCGCACCGAGCGGGGCTCCGCCGAGGCCTACCTCGCCTTCGAAGCCGACACCCTGTTCAGCCACTGGAAGGTTGCGCCGGTCATCGTCGAGGCCATCTTCCAGCGCTTGGCGACCGGCCCGGCCACCATGGCCGAGCTGCAGGCGGTCTCCACCCTCGACATGGCGCTGACCGTCGAAGTTGTCGGCCGCCTCGCCAAGATGAACCTGGTCCGGCCGCTCTAGAGGATCCCGGGCAGGTCCAGGCCCTTTTCGCGGGCGACGTCGAGGGCGATGTCATAGCCGGCGTCGGCGTGGCGCATCACCCCCGTCGCCGGGTCGTTCCACAGCACCCGCTCGATCCGCTTCGCCGCGACGTCCGTGCCGTCGCAGACGATGACCATGCCCGAGTGCTGCGAGTAGCCCATGCCGACGCCGCCGCCGTGGTGCAGAGAGACCCACGTCGCGCCCGAGGCGGTGTTCAGCAGTGCGTTCAGCAGCGGCCAGTCCGAGACCGCGTCGGTGCCGTCGCGCATCGCCTCGGTCTCGCGGTTGGGCGAGGCGACCGACCCTGAGTCCAGGTGGTCGCGTCCGATGACCACCGGGGCCTTGAGCTCGCCCTTCGCCACCATCTCATTGAAGGCCAGGCCCAGCCGGTGCCGGTCGCCAAGACCCACCCAGCAGATCCGCGCCGGCAGGCCCTGGAACTTGATCTTCTTGCCCGCCATGTCGAGCCAGTTGTGCAGGTGCGGATTGTCCGGGATCAGTTCCTTCACCTTGGCGTCCGTGCGGGCGATGTCCTCCGGATCGCCGGACAGCGCGGCCCAGCGGAACGGCCCGATTCCCCGGCAGAACAGCGGACGGATGTAGGCCGGCACGAAGCCCGGGAAGTCGAAGGCGTCGGTGACGCCCGCGTCCTTGGCCACCTGGCGGATGTTGTTGCCGTAATCGACGGTGGGGACGCCGCGCCGGCGGAACTCCAGCATCGCCTGGACGTGCTCGGCCATCGAAGCGCGAGCGGCCTCCTCCACCTGGTCCGGCGCCTGCTCGCGCATCGCCGCCCAGCGCTCCAGGTTCCAGCCCTTGGGCAGGTAGCCATTGATCGGGTCATGCGCCGAGGTCTGGTCCGTCAGCAGGTCCGGCAGGACGCCGCGCTCCAGGATCTGCGGCAGCACCTCGCAGGCATTGCCGAGCAGGCCCACCGACACGGCCCGCTTCTCCGTCTTGGCGGTCTCGATGATCGCCAGGGCCTCGTCCAGCGTCTCGGCCGCGTGGTCGAGGTAGCCGGTGCGCAGGCGCATCTCGATGCGGCTGGGCTGGCATTCGATCGCCAGGCACGAGGCGCCGGCCATCACCGCCGCCAACGGCTGTGCGCCGCCCATGCCGCCCAGGCCCGCGGTCAGCAGCCACCGGCCCGAGAGGTCGCCGCTGTAGTGCTGGCGCCCCATCTCGACGAAGGTCTCGTAGGTGCCCTGAACGATCCCCTGGGTGCCGATGTAGATCCACGAGCCCGCGGTCATCTGGCCGTACATGGCCAGGCCCTTGCGATCGAGTTCGTTGAAGTGCTCCCAGCTCGCCCACTTCGGCACGAGGTTGGAATTGGCCAGCAGGACGCGCGGCGCATCCGGATGGGTGCGGAACACGCCCACCGGCTTGCCTGACTGGATGAGTAGCGTCTCGTCGTCGCCCAGCCGCTTCAGGGTCTCGACGATCTTGTCGTAGCTCTCCCAGTCGCGGGCCGCCTTGCCGATGCCGCCATAGACCACCAGGTCCTCGGGCCGCTCGGCCACGTCCGGATGCAGGTTGTTCATCAGCATTCGCAGCGGCGCTTCGGTGAGCCAGCTGCGGCAGGTCAGCTCGGGGCCCACGGGCGGGCGAATGACGCGGGTGGGGTCATGGCGGGTCATCGGCGGGCGAAGTCCAGGCAGGCGTTGAGGACATGGGTCAGCGCGCCTTGCATGAAGCGCGCGCGGTCGGGGTCGTAGGGCGGCGGCCAGGCGCCCGGCTCAGGGGCGCCCTCGGGCTCGTCCATGTAGCCGCGGCAGGCGAGCTCCATCTGGATGGCGTGGACGCCGTCGTCCGGCCGGCCGTAGTGGCGCGTGGTCCAGCCGCCCTTGAACCGGCCGTTGGTCACCCAGCTGAAGCCGGAGGCCTCGCAGGCCGCCTCGACCGGACCCACCAGCGCCAGGTCGCAGCTCGCGCCGGAATTGGTGCCGATGTTGAAGTTCGGGAGCTCGCCCTCGAACAGTCGCGGGACGTGCGAGCGGATCGAATGGGCCTCGTACAGCACGACGCGGCCATGGGCGGCCCGCAGCCGCTCGAGCTCGGCCGCCAGGGCTGCGTGGTAGGGCTCGAAATAGTCCGCTCGGCGCCGGGCGACCTCCGCCGCGTCCGGGTCCCGGCCTTCGCGGTACAGCGGCTCGCCATCGAAAGTCGTGGTGGGACAGAGCTCGGTCGTCGCCTGGCCCGGATAGAGCGAGGCGCCGGACGGGTCGCGGTTCACGTCGATGACCGTGCGCGAGATCGTCGTCCGCACCAGCGTCGCGCCGAGGTCGGCGGCGAAGTCGTAGAGCCGCTCGATCCACCAGTCGGCGTCCTTGCGCGCCAGCCACGGCGAGATCAGCCGCGTCTCGATCTCCGGCGGGATGTCCGTGCCCGTGTGCGGGAAGCTGACGACGAGCGGCGCCTCGCCGCGCGTGATCTCGAGCCAGTCCATCAGGCGACGCCGGGCAGGTCGGCCAACGCCAGCTCGCCAGCCCGCAGGATCGCCGCGGCCGCCTCGATGTCCGGCGCGAAGTGGCGGTCGTGGTCCAGCGCAGGCACGTCCCGGCGCAGGCGGGCCCGGACACCTTCCAGCGCCGCGCTCGACGCCAGCGGCGCGTGGAAATCGCAGCCTTGCGCCGCCGCCAGCAGCTCCACCGCCAGCACGCCCTCCAGGTTGCGCGTCATCGCCAGGAGCCGCCGCGCGCCATGGGCGGCCATCGAGACGTGGTCCTCCTGATTGGCGCTGGTCGGGATGGAATCGACGCTCGCCGGGTACGCCATCTGCTTGTTCTCGGAGACCAGCGCCGCCGCCGTCACCTGCGGGATCATGAAGCCCGAGTTCAGGCCGGGCTTGGGCGTCAGGAAGGCGGGCAGGCCCGACAGCGCCGGATCCACCAGCATCGCGACCCGCCGCTCGGCGATCGAGCCGATCTCGCAGACCGCGAGCGCGATCATGTCGGCCGCAAAGGCCACCGGTTCGGCGTGGAAGTTGCCGCCCGATAGCGCCTCGTCCGCGTCGGGGAAGATCAACGGATTGTCCGAGACGCCATTGGCCTCGATGGTCAGCGTCGCCGCCGCCTGTCGCAGCACGTCCAGCGCCGCGCCCATCACCTGCGGTTGGCAGCGCAGGCAATAGGGGTCCTGCACCCGCTCGTCGTCCTTCAGGTGCGAGGCGCGGATCGCCGAGCCGGTCATCAGCGCACGCAGCGCATCCGCCGTCTGGATCTGGCCCGGCTGGCGGCGCAGCGCATGGATGCGGTGGTCGAAGGGCGTATCCGAGCCCTTGGCGGCCTCGGTCGACAGCGCACCCGTCACCAGGGCGGAGCGGAACAGCCGCTCGGCTTCGAACAGGCCCGCGAGCGCGTTGGCCGTCGAGAACTGGGTGCCGTTCAGCAGCGCGAGGCCTTCCTTCGGCCCGAGCTCCAGCGGCGCGAGGCCGGCGTCGGCCAACGCCTTCGCGGCGTCGACGCGGCGGCCGCCGGTCTCGATCTCGCCGACGCCGATCATCGCCGCCGCCATGTGCGCCAGCGGGGCCAGGTCGCCGGACGCGCCCACCGAGCCCTGCCCCGGCACGACCGGGATCAGGTCCAGCCGGACCATCGTCTCCAGCAGGTGGACGGTCGCCGGGGCGACGCCCGACGCGCCCTGGGCGAGGCTCGCCAGCTTCAGCGCCATCATCAACCGCACCACGGCGCGCGGCGAAGGGTCGCCGACGCCCGCCGCATGGCTCAGCACCAGGTTCCACTGCAGGGTCGCCAGGTCCGCGTCGGCGATGCGTACGGTCGCCAGCTTCCCGAAGCCGGTGTTGATCCCATAGACCGGCTCGCCCTTGGAGAGGATGCGCGCCACGGCCGCCGCGCTCGCCGCGACGACCTGATACGCGGCGGGGTCCAGCCGCACCGCCGCGCCGTTCCAGATGGCGCGCCAGTCGCTGAGCGGCGTATCGCCGGGTCGGATCACGATGTCGGTCACGCGGTCAGTCACTGGCCCCTCCAGACGCGGGCGTGCAGCGGGTTGAATCCCATGCGGTAGACGAGCTCGGCCGGCCGCTCGATGTCCCAGATGGCGAGGTCGCAGACCTTGCCGGCCTCCAAGGTCCCCACCTCGTCCTGGCGGCCCAGCGCCCGGGCGGCGTGGCGGGTGACGCCGGCCAGGCACTCCTCCACCGTCAGCCGGAACAGGGTCGCCCCCATGTTCATCGCCAGCAGCAGCGAGGTCAGCGGCGAGGTGCCGGGGTTGCAGTCCGTCGCCAGCGCCATCGGCACGTCCGCGGCGCGGAGGGCATCAATCGGCGGGAGCTTGGTGTCCCGCAGGAAGTAGTAGGCGCCGGGCAGCAGCACCGCGACCGTGCCGGCCTGCGCCATCGCGCGGATGCCGCCTGCGTCCAGATGCTCCAGATGGTCGGCCGACAGCGCGCCGTACCGCGCGGCCAGCGCCGCGCCGTCCAGGTTCGACAGCTGTTCGGCGTGGAGCTTCACCGGCAGGCCGGCGGCGCGCGCCGCCTGGAACACCCGCTCGGTCTGCGCCGGCGTGAAGCCGATGCCTTCGCAGAAGGCGTCCACCCCGTCGGCCACGCCGGCCGCCGCGACCGCGGGGATCATCTCCTGGCAGACCAGGTCGATATAGCCATCGGCGTCGTCCGCGAACTCGGGCGGCAGGGCGTGCGCGCCGAGGAAGGTCGCCGCGATGGAGGCCCGGTCGCCCAGCGCGCGGGCCGCGCGCAGCATCTTCAGCTCGTGCTCGGTCGAAAGGCCGTAGCCGGACTTCACCTCGACCGTCGTCACGCCCTCGGCGACGAGCGCCTCCAGCCTGGGCCGCGCGCCGGCCGTCAGCTCGGCCTCGGACGCCGCCCGGGTGGCGACCACGGTGGACGCGATGCCGCCGCCGGCCCGGGCGATCTCCTCGTACGTCGCGCCCCGCAGGCGCAGCTCGAACTCGTGCGCGCGGTCGCCGGCATGCACGAGGTGGGTGTGGCAGTCGATGAGGCCCGGCGTGATCCAGCGCCCTTCGCAGTCAATGGCCTCGCCCGCGGGCGCGTCCGCGCCCGGCCCGACGTAGACGATGCGCTCGCCGTCGGCGGCGACGGCGCCGTCCTCGATGACCCCCAGCCCAGGCAGGCGCGGGTTCAGCGTCGCGAGCCGGGCGTTTCGCCAGACCTTCATTTGCCCTGCCTCCCTGCTTGCAGCCGCCGATATGTATAGACATTATGGCGCAGGCCGAAAGGGTGTCCAGTGACTGAAAGCTCGCTCTGGTTCGATGAGGCCCGGCTCGCCGACGGCTGGGCGCGCGGCGTCCGCCTGACCCTGGCTGACGGGCGGATCGCGCGCATCGACCGCGGCGTTCCCCGGCACGGCGGTGAGCCCGCCTACGGCGCGGCGCTCCCCGGTCTCTGCAACCTGCATAGCCACGCGTTCCAGCGCGGCATGGCCGGGATGGCCGAGGTCGCCGGCCCCGAGGGCGACAACTTCTGGACCTGGCGCGAGGCCATGTACCTGTTCGTCGACCGGCTGACGCCGGACGACAACCGCGCCATCGCCGAACTGGCGTTCGCCGAGATGCTGGAGGCAGGCTTCACCCGCGTCGGCGAATTCCACTACCTGCACAACGACCTGGAAGGCCGCGCCTACGCCGATCCGGCCGAGATGGCCCATGGCATCGTCGGCGCCGCCGAGACCACCGGGATCGGGCTGACCCTATTGCCGGTCTTCTACGCCCATTCGAACTTCGGCGGCCTGCCGCCCAAGGCGGGCCAGCGGCGCTTCCTCCACGACGTCGACAGCTTCGGCCGCCTGCTGGAGGCGAGCCGGGCCGCCGTCGCGGGCCTGCCCGACCCCGTGGTGGGCGCAGCGCCTCACAGCCTGCGCGCCGTGACGCCCGAGGAACTCGCCGCCGTCGCCGCCATGGCGGACGGCCCGATCCACATCCACGCCGCCGAACAGACCAAGGAGGTCGACGACTGCCTCGCCTGGTCCGGCGCCCGGCCCGTCGAATGGCTGCTGGCCAACGCCCCCCTCGACGCCCGCTGGTGCCTGGTCCACGCCACCCACATGACCGCGGAGGAGACCCGCGGCCTCGCCGCCAGCGGCGCCGCAGCCGGCCTGTGCCCCGTGACCGAGGCCAACCTCGGCGACGGCGTCTTCCCCACCCGCGACTACCTGCGCCACGGCGGCGCGCTGGGCGTCGGCACGGACTCCAATGTCCTGATCGACGCCGCCGCCGAACTGCGCGGCCTGGAGTACGCCCAGCGGCTGATCGAGCGCGCCCGCAACGTCACCGCGCCCGCGCCCGGTCGCTCCACGGGCGCCGCGCTGTTCGACGCCGCGCTGACGGGCGGCGCGCAGGCGCTCGGCGTCGCCTCGGGCCTCGAGGTCGGCGCCCCGGCCGACCTGGTGGCCCTCGACCTCGACCACCCATCACTCGCCGGCCGCCATGGCGACGCCTTGCTGGACGCCTGGATCTTCGCCTGCCGCGACAACCCCGTGACCGCTGTCTGGCGCCGCGGGCGGCAGGTGGTTGAGAACGGCCGCCACATAGCCCGCGACGCCATCGTCGCCCGCTACCGCGAGACGCTCGCGCGGATCACCGCGTGAGCGAGGCCTCGCTCCACCGCCGCATCCGCGCCGAGGTGCAGGCCCGCATCCTTTCCGGCGAATGGCCCCCGGGACACCGCGTGCCCGCCGAGCACGAGCTGATGGCCGAGTACGGCTGCTCGCGCATGACGGTGAACAAGGCGCTGGGCCCGCTCACCGAGGCCGGCCTCATCGAGCGCCGACGCCGGGCGGGCACCTTCGTGGCGCGACCGAAGATTCACTCCGCCGTGCTCGACATCCCGGACATTGCCGCCGAGGTCGCCGCCCGCGGCGAGGCCTACGCCTATGAGCTGCTGGCTCGCGACGAGCGGCCCGCCGAGGCGGCGGAGTCCCGCGCCCTCAACCTTGACGCCGGCGCGCCCGTGCTGGCGCTCCGCTGCCTGCACCGGGCGGGCGGTCGGCCCTTCGCGCTCGAGGAGCGGCTGGTGAACCTGAGCGCAGCGCCCGAGGCCCGCACCGTCGATTTCGCCAACACTCCGCCTGGCAGCTGGCTGCTTGGCCATGTGCCCTGGACCGAGGCCGAGCACCGCATCGGCGCCGCCGGCGCCGGCCGAACGACGGCCCGGACCCTCGCCATTCCGGCGGGCGCGGCGTGCTTGGTCCTGCAGCGCCGCACCTGGCGCGGCGCCGATCGCATCACTGACGTCCGGATGACCTTCCCCGGCGAGGCCTACGACCTGGTGGCCCGCTTCACCCCCTTCCAGGCCTGAGAGCTGGGCCTGAATGCAGAAAAGCCCCCGGCCGCGAGGCCGAGGGCTTCCCTAATCCGGCGCCGGCGAACCGACGCGTCCGGATCAGCCGTCTTACTTCGACGGGCTGGTGTCCGGGGTGTTCTCGGTGGTGGCGCCGCCGTCGGCGTTGCCGGCTTGTTGCTCGACCGCGTCGGCCTGAGCGTTCAGCGCCTTTTCCTGGGCTTCGTTCGGCGTCGCCGCGGCTTGGTTTTCAAGCGCGTCGGCCTTTTGCTCAGCGGCCTGGTCCTGCGGGCTGCTGCACGCAGCGAGCGACAGAGCGGCGAGAGCGGCGAAAGCGGCAGTGCGGAGTTTCATGGGGCAGCCCCTTTGTTAGGTTGCAAGCTGAACCGTAACGGCGGGGTTTAACTTTTAGTTCCTCGCGATTCCGTGATCACCACACATTTGCGGGTTTTACGGGGAGGAAAGTGGCGCGCCCGGAACGATTCGAACGTCCGACCCTCAGATTCGTAGTCTGATGCTCTATCCAGCTGAGCTACGGGCGCGCATGCCTTTCGGCGAGGGCGCGGAACCTAGTCAGGGGTTTCCGAAAGCGCAAGCCCCTCCGGCGGCTTTTCTGCGCCGACGGTTTTCCGCTCCGGGCCGGAGCGTGACTCCACCGGCGCGCCGAGGCTTCGACATCGCCCCGACGCCGCGCCATTCCGCCTCAGCGATGGGCCCTTCCCGTTAAGCCCTTAATCATGCGAATCGGGCGGAGTGCGCCGGCTCGCGAGGGCGGTACGACGGGAACTGAGGCAATGAGCACGCATATCGCCGTGATGCGGCCAAAGCTCCCGGCCGCTGCCGCGATCGCCCGCTACATCGAGAAGATCGACACGGCGCGCACCTACAGCAATTTCGGCCCCCTCAACACCGAGATGGAGCGGCGCCTGGAGGCCCGCTACCGGGTCGCCGAAGGCTGCGTGTCGACCATCGCCAACGCCACCGACGGTCTCGCGCTGACGCTGAATGCCCTGGGCGCGAAGCCCGGCTCGCTGTGCCTCATGCCCGCCTGGACGTTCATCGCCTCAGCCCATGCGGCCTTCGCCGCCGGCCTGACGCCCTATTTCATGGACGTCGACGAAGCATCGTGGGCGCTGACGCCCGAGCTGGTGAAGGCGCGGCTGTCCCAGATCCCCGGCGAGGTCGGCGCAGTCATGCCGGTCGCCCCCTTCGGCTACCCGCTCGACGGCGCCGCCTGGGACCGGTTCGTCGAGGAGACCGGCGTACCCGTGGTGATCGACGCCGCCGCTGGCTACGACGCGCTGAAGGCCTCGCGCACGCCGGCGGTGGTCAGCCTGCACGCGACGAAGGTGCTGGGCGTCGGCGAAGGCGGCTTCGTGCTGAGCCAGGATCAGGAGCTGATCAAGGACGTCCGCCGCCGCTCCGTGTTCGGCTTTCAGCAGTCGCGCGTCGCCCAGATCGTCGCCTCGAACGCCAAGCTCAGCGAATACCACGCCGCCGTCGGCCTCGCCGCCATGGACGAGTGGGACGAGATCCGCGCCGACTGGATGCGGGTCGCCGGCTTCTATACCCGCCACCTGGGGACCAATCCGACGATCTCGGCCCAGCCGGGCTTCGGCGGGGACTGGATCGCCTCGACCTGCGTACTGCGCCTCAGCCGCGCGGAGACCTCCGAACTCGAAGGGGCCCTCGCCCGCGCCGGGGTCGAGACCCGCCGCTGGTGGGGCGCCGGCGCGCACCGGCATCCGCCGACGGAGGGCCTGGCGCGGGACCCGCTGCCGGTCACCGAGATGCTCGCCGAGTCCACCCTGGGCGTCCCGTTCTATCGCGACCTGGCGGACGCGGCCGCGGCCCAGGTCGCCGCGCTGATCGCCGAGGCCCAGGGCCTGCGGCGGGCCAGCTGACGCGGCGATGCGAGCGTCCATTCGCCAGACAGGGAGAGCGGCATGCGCGGTCTGATCATCTTCGGCGCCGGCCAGATCGCCGAGGTGATGCACTACTACTTCACCGCGGAGGGCGGCCGGCAGGTGGCCGCCTTTGTCGTGGACCGCGAGTACCGCACGACGGACACCGTGCTGGGCGTGCCCGCGGTCGACTTCGAGGACGTGGAGAGCCGCTTCCCGCCGTCCGAGTACGACATGTTCGTCGCGGTCAGCTTCAAGAAGGTCAACAAGCTGCGGATGGAGAAGGTCGCCGCGGCCGAGGCCAAGGGCTACACCCTGGCCAGCCATGTGAGCCCGCGCGCCACGGTCTGGAACGGCTTCGTCGCCCAGCCCAACACCATGATCATGGAGCACAACGTCATCCAGCCGTTCGTCACGGTCGGCCGGAACGTCACGCTATGGTCGGGCAACCACGTCGGCCACCACACCCGCATCGGAGACCACTGCTTCATCGCCTCCCAGGTCGTCATCTCCGGCGATTGCGAGATCGGCGCGGGCACCTTCATCGGGGTCAATGCCACCTTGCGCGACGGCATCAAGATCGGCGTCCACTCGGTGATCGGCGCCGGCGCCCTGGTGCTGTCCGACGCGCCTGACGAGGCGGTCTTCATCGGCACGGCCGCCGAGCTGAAGGCGATCCCCTCCAGCCGCCTGAGATCCATCTGATCGATGTCAATGTCCTGGACCCGAAAGGGGCGGATCTTCGATCCCGCCGCTCACGACTGGGCGCGCTCTCACGCCCAGGTTCCGACGCCGCTGCTCTATGACGACAAGGTCCGCATCTTCTACGCCGACCGTTTCGAGGACGGCCGCAGCTACACGACCTTCGTCGACCTCGACCGCAACGATCTCAGCCGCGTCATCTACGCCCACAAGGCGCCGATCCTGGATTTCGGCGCGCCGGGCACATTCGACGACGACGGCGTCATGCCCAGCTTCGCACTGCGTCGCGACGGCCAGGTCTGGCTCTACTATTCGGGCTGGAACCGCGGCGTGACCGTGCCCTACCGCAACTCCGTCGGCATCGCCGTCTCCGACGACGACGGCGCGACGTTCCGCCGGCTCTACGAAGGCCCCGTGCTGGAGCGGTGCCCGGCCGAGCCCTATATCGCCGTCACGCCCACGATCGTCCGCGAGGAGGATCCTCAAGGGGCCGACCTCTGGCGCATGTGGTACATCTCGGGCCTGCGCTGGACGCTCGTCGACGGCAAGTACGAGCCCGTCTACGTCATCAAATACTGCCACTCGAAGGACGGGATTTCCTGGGAGCGGCCGAACCACCTCTGCATCCCGCAGGCGCACGACGACGAGGCCTTTTCGCACCCGACCGTGATCCGGCACGGGGGCCGGTACCTGATGTGGTACTGCTGCCGCGACTCCAAGGACTACCGCGACGGCCAGGGCGCCTACCGGATCGGCTTCGCCAGCTCCCCCGACGGCCTCGACTGGACCCGCCAGGACGACATCCTCGGCCTCGACGTCTCTGGCGATGGGTGGGAGTCGACCATGACCAGCTACCCGTCGGTCATCGAAATCGATGGCAAGGTGGTGATGTTCTACAACGGCAACGGATTCGGCCGGAGCGGCTTCGGCTACGCCATCCTGGAGGACGCCCGTGACTGAGACCGCGCCCGTCGAGGCGACCACCGCGCACGGCGAGACGTTCGACCACCGCGAGCGGCTGGCGGCCATGTTCCGCGACAGCCCGATCCCGGCCGACGAGGTGATGTTCAACCTCGGGCTCTACGTCCGCAGCTCGCTGCTGGTGAAGTTCCTGGTGATGGACGACCTCTACAAGCGGTTCATCAACGTGCCGGGCGCGCTCTTGGAATTCGGCACCTGGCGCGGCCAGAACCTCGTGCTGCTGGAGAACCTGCGGGCCATCCACGAGCCGTTCAACAAGCAGCGCACCATCATCGGCTTCGATACCTTCAAGGGCTATCCGGAAGACGCCGGGATGGCCGAGACGGCGCTGAAGGAGCACGGCGGCTACAATTCGGGCTCGGACTATCCGCGCTACCTCGCCGAGCTCCTCGAGACGCACGAGGGCAACAACGCCTTCGGCCACCTGCGGGGCAATCACAAGCTGGTCGCCGGCGACGTCTGCGAGACCGCGCCGAAGTACTTCCAGGACCACCCCGAGACGATCGTCGCCTTCGCGTTCTTCGACATGGGCCCCTACGAGCCGACCATCGCGGCGCTGAAGGCCATTCAGCCGCACCTCGTGCCCGGTAGCGTCATCCTGTTCGACGAACTAACCTGGGTGGGCGCGCCGGGAGAGGCCATCGCCTTCAAGGAGGCGTTCCGCGACACCCGCTACCGCATCGAGAAATGCCAGCTCTACCCCTCCAAATCGATCGTGACGGTCCTATGAGACTGAGCCTCGACCTGCCCGCGTACGCCGAGCGGATGGCGGAAGAGGGCTGGGTTGTCCTCGAGGCCGCGGTCGCGCCCGATCTGGTCACCCGCATGAGAGACGATCTCGAGGCGTCGTGGGACGTCTGCCGGGCGATCCAGGAGAAGAACGGGGTCGCCGCCGACGCCGACCGCACGGTGCACCACCTGGTCGGCCTGAAGCCGAGCTTCCTGGAGTACATCGACGCCAGCGCGCCGCTGATGCCCTACCTGGAGCACTACTTCGAGGGGAAGTGCATCCTCAATTCCTTCGGCGGCGCCATCAACACGCGCGGCCATACCTCGTACGCCCAGCGCATCCACCGCGACATCCGCTCGTTCTCTGGCGACATGCCGCTGCTGCTCAACACGCTCGTCATGCTGGACGACTTCACCGCGGAGAACGGCGCCACCTACATGCTGCCGGGCTCGCACAAGAAGGCCGAGAAGCCGAGCGACGAGGCCTTCTACGCCGGCGCGAAGCGCGCCGTGGGGCCGGCCGGCAGCATCCTGATCTTCAACTCCAACGTCTGGCACGCCGGCGGCGACAACACGACGGACCGGCCGCGCCGGTCGGTCACGCCGATGTACTGCAAGCCCTTCATCAAGCCGCAGTTCGACTACCCGCGGGCCCTCGGCTACGACCGAGGGCCGGAACTGGCCGACCACACCCGCCAGATCCTCGGCTACAACGCCCGCATCCCGGCCAGCCTCGACGAGTGGTACCAGCCGCCGCCCCAGCGCATGTACAAGGGCGACCAGGGATGAGCGTCCGCGACCTCAACACCGAATTCGCCGACACCGAGGATCGCAAGTACGCTTACGACTTCGACTACCGCATGCACGACTACATGCTGCGGACCTTCGACGAGCGCCTGCCCAAGGGCGCCCGCGCCCTCGAGATGGGGTGCTTCGAAGGCGGCTTCACGAAGAAGCTGGCCGCCATCTTCCCGGACATGACCACCGTCGAGGGCTCCAGCGAGCTCATCGACAAGGCCCGCGCCGCCTCGCCGGCCCATGTGAAATTCGTGCTGAGCCGGTTCGAGGACTACCAGCCCGAGCAGCCGTTCGACGCCGTCTTCCTCACGCACACGCTGGAGCACCTGGACGAGCCGGTGGAGATCCTGCGCCGCATCGGCAGCTGGTTGTCGCCGACCGGAAAGCTGTTCCTGGTGGTGCCGAACGCGCACGCCGCGTCGCGCCAGATCGCCGTGCAGATGGGCCTGATCGCCTACCCGACCGCGGTCACCGAGGGCGAGCACCTGCACGGCCACCGCCGCACCTACGACATGGACGGCCTGCTGGCGCACGTGGCTGAGGCCGGCCTGTCGGTCGCCGACAGCGGCGGCGTCTTCTTCAAGCCGTTCGCCAACTTCCAGTTCGACAAGCTGATCGCCAGCGGGCTGATCGGCGAGGACTACCTCGAAGGGTGCTTCAAGCTCGGGCGGGTCTATCCCGACCTCTGCGCCAGCATCTACGCCATCTGCGGACGCGGTCCCGGAGCTCAGTGATGAACAAGATGGTCGCCGTCGCCTCAGACGATACGCAGCGCGACACCTTCGTCGCCGAAGGCTACGTCGTCTTCCGCGGCGTCCTCGACACCGCCTGGCTGGACGAGATCAACGCCGAGATGCTGGAGCTCTTCCACATCCAGCTGCGCCGCCTGGGGCTGCCGATCAGCGACACCGGCGACTTCCGCGAGGACTTCCACGCCGACGCGCTCGCCCTGTTGCGCGCCGACGTGCCGGCCTACATCTCGACCGCGCGCATGACGCAGATGTTCCCGTCGGTGCACCGGCTGATGATCTCCGAGCCGGTGATGCAGATCGCGCGCAGGCTCGGCATCGGCTTCCCGGTCATCTCGACGCGGGTCTCCAACCACATCATCTCCGACCTGCTGAAGATCCCCGGCGGCTACCACAAGTCGCCGCCGCACCAGGACTGGCGCAGCATCCAGGGCAGCCTGGACAGCATCGTGCTGTGGGCGCCGACCACGCCGGTGACCGAACAGTCGCATCCGCTGGAGGTCGTGCCGCGCTCGCACCTCTTCGGCCTCTGCCCGACCGTCGACCACATCCAGACGCCGGCCGTGGAGGACCCCCGCATCCGCGAGGAGGACTATGTCCCGCTGGCGATGCAGCCCGGCGACATCGTGGCCTTCTCGACCTTCCTCGTGCACCGCACGGGCGAGCAGGGCGACGGGCGTGTCCGCGTGGCCTACAGCGGCCGCTTCAACAACGCCGCCGAGCCCACCTTCGTGGAGCACGGCTATCCGACGCCCTACAAGTACGCCTACCAGACCGACCTGATCGTGCCGGACTTCCCCAAGCCCGCCGACCTGCGCGCCATCTTCCCCGCCGCGAAGGACTGACGCCTAGGCGACAGCCGGCGCCAGAGCCTCCAGCGGCACGTCGTAGTCGGCGTGCTTCCAGTTGGAGCCGCGGACCGCCTGGCCGGGGATGAAGACCGGCGCGAACCCCATGGCGCGGGCCTGACCATTGAAGGCCGCCAGGTTGTGCACATTCGCCTGGGTCAGCACGAACAGCTTCGTGTCCGGTCGCGCATAGATGAAGTTCTGCATGGCCGAGCCGTTTGGCGCGACGATCGCCGACGCGCTCTGGAACAGCCGGACCTGGTCAGCGAAGGTCAGGGTCTCGGTCGTCACCGTCTGGTAGCCGTGGGCTTCCAGGAAGCTCCGCACCTCGGCCTCATTGCGGACCTTGCGCGCGGCCCGGCCGGCGCGGGTGAGGTAGTACTTCGCGCCCGTTTGCGGCGTGACGCCCAGAGCCTGTTCCACGCGCGCCTTCAGAAACCGGTAGCTGCGCACCGAGGCGATGCAGGCGACGTGTTCGGGCAGGCCGTGGTTCGGCAGCAGGTGGATCAGGAAGAACGTCGGCGTGGGCGCGTACAGCAGGCGCTTCACCCGCAAACCGTGGCCGCGGGGCAGGGTGATCAGCCGGTTCGGACAGATCATCGACAGCAGCTCGAGGTGGCTGGCCGGCATGCCCTCGTCGATGATGATCGGCCGGCCGGCGAACGCCGGGTGCTGCTCCAGGAACTCCAGCCGGGGCGCGAACTCTCCCAGCCAGTGACCGAACTCGTTGCTGGCGGGGCCGGCCAGCCAGACCGCCTCGTCCAGGTCTTCCATGCGGAAGGCGTCGGTCCGCAGGTACAGGGTGTCGGCGGTATGGCCGATCACCGCGGCGTCCGATCGGTGGTCCACGAAGCGGCCGTACTCGGGATGGCCGCCCGCCTCGTTGAGCGCGAAACCATCGGCGGTCAGGACGGCGTGCGAATAGGCGAACACCTGCACGTCGGGAAGGTCGACCGCATAGGGCGGGTTGCCCCGGACATACTCGATTTGGTCCTGCCCGAGCGCCTGCACCGGTATGGCCTCCGGCTCGCCCAGCCGCAGGACGTCGATCCCCGACCGCTCGGCCCAATGCAGCGCCGTGTCCTGGCGCGCGGCGCGCGCATAGGGCGGGATCTCGACATCGAGGCCGGCCTCCAGCGCCATCGCCAGCCATGCATCGTCGATCTCGCGCACCTGCTGGGCGGCGAACAGCTCTCGATAGATCTGCCCGGCGTGCTCGACGCCGCGGTGCATCAGGGCGATGCGGAGCAGCCGGTTCGCGAGATCGGCCGAGCGCGCATTGCGACGGGCGGCCTGCAGCAGAGCCTCGTAGGCCTGGGGAATCTGCCCCAGCGCCGTATGCGCCTTGCCCAGCGTCAGGAAGTTCTGCCAGCTCTCATAGCCCAGCGCCGCTGCCCGTCCGGCGTCGGTGACAGCCTGCTCGTACCGGCGCCTGGACTGGGCGACGAAGCCGCGGACGAAATAGGCCCGGGCGTTCTCCGAGATCTCCAGCGCCTGGCCGCACAGCCCCTCGGCCTCGTCCAGCGCGCCCCGGTTCACGGCCGCGATGGCCTGCTCCACCAGTTCGTCCGCGCTCACCGCACCCGCCGCCCTTGCATGGTCCCGAGGTAAGATCGTCCAGCGCACGAATCGCGGCCGCCGCGCTAGTGTCCGCCCAAGGGGCCGTACTACACCGCCCATGAGGAGCCGCACAGCTTGGCCGGAACGCTGGCGATCATGCAGCCCTACTTCCTGCCCTACGCCGGCTACTTCCGGCTGATCAGCGGCAGCGACACCTTCGTCATCTACGACTGCGTCCAGTTCCCCCGCCGCGGCTGGGTCCACCGCAACAAGCTGCGCGACGCCGGGGGAGCCGAGCAGTGGCTCACCCTGCCGCTGGCGCCGGCGCCGCAGACCGCCCGCATCGACGAGCTGGAATTCCCCGAAGGCGCGTCCGAGGAGATGGCGCAGCGCCTGCGGCCGTTCCCGCTCGAGCAGGCGGCGGGCGCCGGCGCGGCGCTGCTGGACCAGGTGCGCCGCGTGCAGGGCCGTCCCGTCGACTACATCGTGGGGCTGATGGAGACCGCCTGCCGGCTTCTGGATGTGCCCTGGAACGTCGTCCGCTCCTCATCCCTGGCTATCCCGGACACCTTCCGGGGCCAGGACCGCATCCTGGAGATCTGCCGACGGATGGGCGCCGAGCGCTATCTCAACGCGCCCGGCGGACGCGAACTCTACGACACCGAAGCCTTCGCCGCCGCGGGCGTCAGGCTCCAGTTCCTGCCGCCGTTCGACGGCAAGGGCGGCTCGATCCTGCAGCGACTGGTCGACGATCCCGCCGAGCGGGTGCGCGCCGACCTCTACGGCTGGACGGCCGAGGACTGATCCGAGGGCCGGCGATACCCTGCCGTCACTCTCGACCGCGCCGCCGCCGCGGGGTACCAGATCGTCGGTAACCGGAGTAACGGCCCCGTCCATGCTGAACACGACACGCGCCTCGGGGCTCACCTTCCTCTTCCCTGAGGGCGACACCGTCGTCGGCCCGACGCTGCAGGCCTATGGCGAGTTCGCCCAGCCCGAGGTCGACTTCCTGCTCGAAGCGGCCGCCGCGCCGAAGGGCCGCTACCTGGATGTCGGCGCCAACATCGGCGCGATCGCCCTGCCCTTCGCCAGGCGACGGCCTGGCTGGAAGGTCACCGCCATCGAGGCGCATCGTGGCCTCGCCGCCATCCTCTCGGCCAACACCCACGCCAACCACCTGGCCAATGTCGACGTGATCAACGCCGCCGCCGGCCCCGAACGCGCCATCGCGGAGTTCCCGCTCCTGTCGCTGGATCAGAAGGTTAACTTCGGCGACTCGGGCTTCCACCGCGGAGCCGCCAAGGCCCCGGTGCTGCAGCTGCCGCTGGACGAGATCGCCCCCGACGCAGACGTCATCAAGGTCGACGTTCAGGGGTTCGAGCCCCAGGTGCTGCAAGGGGCGAAGGAGATCCTCGCGAGACGGCGCGCGGTGTGGCTGATCGAGCGCTCCCGCCACGACGGCGTCCGTCGGCAGGTGCACGGCGCGATGACGGACGCCGGCTACGACCTCTTCTGGTTCTTCTCGCCCTTCGGCACCCGGGTTTCGCCGCGCATGCCGAAGACGGACCAGATGGTGGATGGCGACGGGGCATGGGCCGCGATCCCGTCAGGTCGCCCATCGCCCTGGCCCCTCACGCGGGTCGAGGGCGCCGACGAGCCGCTGCCGGGCCAATCCCGCGCCTACCCCTATCTCGCCCGCTACGGCTTTGCTGACTGAGCAGGGGCGCCACCGATGAAACTCAATCTGGGATGCGGCTTCGACAAGCGCGAAGGCTGGCTCAACGTCGACAGCTTCCCGGAGTGCGAGCCGGACCAGTTGCTCGATATCGAGACGACGCCGTGGGACCTGCCGACGGACGGGTTCGACCACATCCTGCTCAAGCATGTGCTGGAGCACGTCGGCGCGGACTTTCCGACCTTCAAGCGCGTGATGCGCGAGCTCTACCGCGTGACGGCGCCGGACGGGATCGTCGAGATCCACGTGCCGCACGTCCGGCATGACACGTTCTGGTCGGACCCGACGCACGTGCGGGCCTTCATGCCGATGACCTTCAAGATGATGTCCAAGCGGCAGAACCGCGAGTGGATGGCGCAGCGCGCCAACTACACGATGCTCGCCTTCGCGCTCGATGTGGACTTCGAGCTCGTCGAGATGTCCCAGAGCTATGACCCCCATTGGTGGGCGAAGGTCCAGTCCGGCGAAATGACCCGCGAGCAGCTCCGCGCGAAGGCGGAAGAGTCCTGGGGCGTCGTCAAGGAGCTCCAGGTCCGCCTCCGCGCGGTGAAGTAGCGCCTTAAGGGATCGGCACGCCCAGCGCGCCGCCGACCGCGCCGCCCAGGCCGCGCATGATCGCCTTGCGGCGCTCGGCCTTGGGATCCTTCGGCGGCTGCTGCGCCTGGCCGCCCGGACGCCGCGGCGCTTCGTCCTCGTCGTCAGCGTCGAAGCCGGCGCCGCCCATGCCGGGCATCGCCTGGCCCAAGAGGCCGCCGGTGGCCGAGCGGTAGCGGACCTTCACCTGCCACTCCTGGTTCCAGGCGATCTTCGGGTCCTGCGGCCGCGGCGGATGCACGAAGTTCGCTTCGCCGCCGTAGGCGACCAGCTGGAACATCGCCTGGGGCGCGGCATCCAGCACCTCCTTCGGCACCGCGCACGTCGTGGCCTGCGGCCCAAGCAGGGTCTTGTTGGCCACCAGGCGCGTGATGTCGCTCTGGCTGAGGTAGTCGGGGTTCGAGAAGGCGGCGGCCTGGGTCTCGGACGACGACCACATCACCATCGTCTCGCCGTCGCCGCCGATGGCGCTGGCGTAGTAGGCGCGCGCCTGGGGCACGGCGCCCCAGCCGAGGTTGGCCCAGCCGCCGGGCGCCTTCTGGTTGGTCGTGACATTCAGCGGCGCCAGGAAGTCCTGGTCGGCGCCCAGGGTGAAGTTGATCTCCGGGCTGTAGTTGCCGCGGATCGTGTGCGCGCCCGCCAGCGAACCCCGCGACGGCACGAGATCGCGGGTCGTCTCGTTCGGCCACTCGCCATAGGTCTTGTTGCGGCCCGGCGCCGGCGGCTGCATGGCGCGGTAGTCGATGCCGCGGAACATGCCGGCCGGGTTCTGCTTGCCCTCGGCCATCTTGGCGAAGTCGATCACATAGGGCTGGTTCGGGCGGGCCTTCTCGCCACAGCCCCAGAAGATCAGCATCTTGCCGCGCGGCTTGCGGTACTCGGGCGGCACGTGCTCGTCCGGCGTCTCGTCCTTGACGGCCGGGGTCTGCTTCGGCGTCAGCAGCGGCAGCCTGGCGCCGGCCTGCAGGGTCGCCGGCGGCAGGTGGTCGGCGGCCGGGTTGGCGCTGGTCTGGCTCGAACCCAGCTGCAGCTGCAGCGACTTCGACGCGCCGCCGCCGCCCATCATGGCCCGCATCATCGCGCCGGCGTCCGGACGGCCGCCGCCGGAGGCCGAGCTGGGGCCGGGCATGCCGAAGCCGCTCTGGGTGGCGGCGCTCATCCAGTAGGTGGCGATCGGGCCGGTCACCTTCTGCTGGGGCTGGGCGGCCGGCTTGGTCTGGGCCATGGCGCCGGTGGCCAGGGCTCCGGTGGCCAGGGCGCCAACGCCCGCGGCCAGCACGAGCTTGCGTGCAATGGACATCTTTCACTCCTGAAATACGGCGCTCGTCTAACGACGGTCGCTTCAGGCCGAAAGGTCCCGCCAGCACCGCACGTCGGTTTCCGGCCAAGCTGTGGCCTCATGGACACCGCGCGCGATCGCCCGCGCCAGGGTGTCTGCGGCCAGCGCGCCCAGCCGCGCCAGGGTGAAATCCGCCGGCCCCTCCAGCGGCCGCCGTCCGGTGGACAGCGCGAAGACGATGTCCCCATCGAAGGGCGCGTGCGCCGGGCGGATGGCGCGCGCCAGGCCGTCCTGCGCCATCACGGCGAAACGCTTCGCCTGGGCGGGCGTCAGGATCGCGTCGGTCGCCACGCAGGCGATCGTCGTATTACGCGTCGCGTCCGGCCGCTTGGCGAACCCCCAGGCGTCCGGCTCGGCCGAGAGCCCTCCTGAGCCCAGTCCGCCGAACTCGCCGCCGATCTCGTAGGGCGCGGCCCAGAAGGTCTTGCCGCCGGGCGCCGCCACCGAGCCCCACGAATTGACCGCCACGACGGCGCCGACCGTGTACCCCTCGGCGCTCACCACCGAGGCCGAGCCGGTCCCGCCCTTGAGGGCGCCGGCCATCGCGCCGTAGCCGGCGCCCGCCGTGCCCAGCCGGAATTCCAGGTCCGCGGCGACCGCGGCCGCCCGGCCCAGGGCGCGATAAGGGGGATCCTCGCCCCAGGCCTTGTCGCCGCCGTTGGCCATGTCGAACAGGATCGCGCCCGGGACCACCGGCGACGGCGGGATGCCGGGCATCAGGCCGAATCCGCGCCCCTGCGCCCCCAGCCACGCCACCACGCCGTCGGCCGCCGCCAGGCCATAGACCGAGCCGCCGGACAGCACGACGGCGTCCACCGCCTCCACCAGGTTCTCGGGCGCCAACGCGTCGGTCTCGCGCGTGCCGGGCGCGCCGCCGCGCACATCGGCGGCGCAGACGGCGCGTTCGTCCGGGAGGATCACCGTGACCCCGGTGCGCGCTCCCGCATCCTCCGCCTGCCCGACTTTCAAGCCGGGCACATCGGTGATCAGGTTGCGGAGCCCCGGTCTTGCGCGCATCTCGACCATGTCCCGACCTCGCACGAGCGGGCGCTTGTTGTCCACGCGGGCGGGGCTATGGTCGCCGCCGCCCGCCTCCGGAGTGACCTGGTGACCGTCAAGACGCGCTTCCTCCCGCTTGCCCTTTCGGCCCTGCTCGTGGCCTGCCAGTCGCCCGGCGCGCCCGCGGCGCCCGCCGTGACGGCCGCGCCGCAGGGCCCGGCCGCCGTTACGAGGGGCCAGGCCATGGTGGCGGCGGCCAATCCGCTCGCCGTGGAAGCGGGGCTGCGCGTCCTGCGGGAAGGCGGCTCGGCGGTCGACGCCGCGGTCGCCGTCCAGGCGGTGCTTGGCCTCGTGGAGCCGCAAAGTTCCGGCCTCGGCGGCGGCGCCTTCCTCACCTATTACGACGCCCGCACGAGGACGGTGAGCGCCTACGACGGCCGCGAGACCGCACCGGCGGGCGCCACGCCCGAGCTGTTCCTGGACGAGGCGGGCAAGCCGCTGAACCGCTCAACCGCCATCCTCTCCGGCCGCTCCACCGGCGCGCCAGGGGCGGTCGCCATGCTGGCGCTGGCCCAGGCCGACCACGGCAAGCTGGCCTGGAACCGGCTCTTCCTCGACGCCGAGCGCCTGGCCGACCAGGGCTTCCCGGCGCCCGGCCGCATGGCGATGTCGGCGTCCAGCCGCTCGCCTCAGGCCTCGACGCCCGACGCGCTCGCCTACTTCACCAAGCCGGACGGCACGAAGATCCAGAAGGGCGACACGGTCCGCAATCCGGCCTACGCCGCCACGGTCCGCAAGATCGCCGCGCAGGGGCCGAAGGCGCTGCTGGAAGGCGAGATCGCCGAGGCCATCGTCGCCAAGGTCCGCGAAGGCCAGTATCCGGGCACGCTCAGCCTCGACGACCTCAAGCGCTACAAGCCGCGCAAGGGCGAGGCCCTGTGCCGGCCATTCCGGGTCTACATCGTGTGCACGCCCGGCGCGCCGTCGGGCGGTCCCGCCGTGCTGCAGGGCCTGGGCCTGCTCGAGCGCACGGATATCGCCGCCCACCCGAACGACGCCGAGGGCTGGTACCTGTTCAGCCAGGCGAGCCGCCTGATGTACGCCGACCGCGACCGCTACATCGGCGACCCGGCCTTCGTGGACGTGCCGATGGAGGGCCTTCTGGAGCCCGCCTACCTCGAGGCCCGCGCAAAGCTGATCGGCCCCATGGCCACCCCGACGGCGCCGCCCGCCGGCGCGCCCCGCGGCGCCAAGGCCCGCGCGCCCGACCAGACCCGCGAGCCCGCCGGCACCACCCATTTCGTCGTGGCCGACGCGGCGGGCAACGTGGTCTCCATGACCACCACCGTCGAGAGCATCTTCGGCTCGGGCCGCATGGTCCACGGCTTCTTCCTGAACAACCAGCTCACCGACTTCTCCTTCTCGCCGAAGGATGCGAGTGGCGCGCCCGTGGCCAATGCGGTGGGCCCGGGCAAGCGGCCGCGCTCCTCGATGGCCCCGGCCATCGTGCTCGATCGCAACCGCAACTTCGTGGCCGCGGTCGGCTCGCCCGGCGGCCCGGCGATCCTCGCGTACAACCTCAAGACCCTGGTGGGCATGCTGGATTGGAAGATGCCGGTGCAGGACGCCATCGCCCTGCCCAACCTGATCGCCGCGGGGACCTTCTACGCCGCCGAGGTCGACAAGTTCTCGCCCGAGATCGTCCAGGGCTTGGCCGCCAAGGGCGTCACCCTGCGCTCAGGCGCGGGCGCCGAGGGCTCGGGGCTGCACGGTGTGGAAGTCACGCCGCAGGGGCTGCGCGGCGGCGCCGATCCGCGCCGCGAGGGCGTCGCGCGCTCCCCGAACTAGGCCGGCGAACTAGGCGGGATTCTTCGTCCGGCGGCGGCGGGCCGGGGCCTTGGTCGGCGCGCCCGGCAGCCGGACCTCGAAGGTCGTACCGCCGGCGCCGCTGGATGCGAGGGTCAGGTCGCCGCCGTGCCCCACCGCCAGCTCGCGGGCGATGGCGAGGCCCAGTCCCGCGCCGTCAGCCCGGCCCGAGCCGGCGAAGGGCTGGAACAGCCGCTCGCGCACCCGCTCGGGGATACCCGGCCCGTTGTCCGACACCCGGATGACCGAGGCGTTGGCCGCCGCCTCCAGAGCCACCTCGATCTTGCCCTGGCTGCGCCGGCCTTCCTGGTGCTCGATGGCCTGCCGGGCATTGCGGAACAGGTTCACCAGGATGCGGTGCAGCTGGTCGGGGTCGGCCAGCACCTGATCCGAGCTGTCCATGTGCCGCACCAGCCTCATGCCCCGGTCGGCGAGCAGGGCTTCGAAGGCCGCTTCGTCAACCGCATCGGCCAACCGCAGCGGCCGGGGCTCGGGCGCGGCTTCCTGGGTCTTGCCGTAGGTCAGCACGTCCGAGGCCAGTTTCACCGCCCGGTCCAGCGCCCGTTCCAGGCGGGGCAGCGCCTGGCTGACCTTCGGGTCCTTGAGCGCCGCCAGCCGCTCGGACGCGATCTGGGCGGAGGTCAGCATGTTCTTCAGGTCGTGGTTGATTTTGGCCACTGCCTCGCCCAGGGCCGCGAGACGGGCGCGCGAGTTCAGCGCCGCGCGCAGGTGGGCCTGCATCCGGTCGAGTTCGGCCTCGGCCCGGCCGATCTCGTCGCGACGGCCGGACAGCTGCACGCGCGCGTCCGGGTCTTCCGGATCCGCCCGGAACCGCTCCATGGCGTGGGTGATCCGCTGCATGGGCCGCACCAGGAAGAGGTTCAGCGCCACGAAGACCAGAACGCCCGCCAGCGTTGAGACGAAGGCCACGATGGCCAGCAGCCGCCAAAGATAGCTCGCCAGCGCCCGCTTCAGCTCGGTGTCGACGGCGACGAACTCGATGAACTCGGCTTCCCGGAAACGCGGCTCGGCCACCACCCGCACGCGCCGGCCCTCGGGCCCGAAGATCGTCCGGAACGGCGCGAACATGCCGAGCCCCGCCGCCCGCGGGCGCAGGTCCACGACATAGGGCGCCTCCGCGGGCCGCGCGCCGGCGAACACCAGCGAGCGCACCCCGTCCACCGAGATGGCCACGATCTCGACCCCCGCACCTTCCAGCAGTTGTGTCTTCAACTGGTCGCTGACCACGCGGTCGGGGGCGACTTCCGGCGCCAGCGAGGCGAGTTCGGCGGCGCGCACACGGTCCAGCAGCCATTGCTGTTCGTACGAAGCCAGCGTCGGCGGGATCGCGATCAGGCCGCCCAGCAGGGCGAACAGCACCGTAAGCACCAGCAGGCGCGCGGAAAGTCCGCCGGGCCAGAAGATGCGGCGCCTGCTCCTTTCGGGAGGCTCCTTGGGCGCAGAGGCGTCCGCCATGGTCTCCGAGTTAATCCGTAAGCCGTGCCAGGGCAACGCGGGGGAACCCGCAAAGCTTCGGCAAGCTCCGCTATTTGGCGCCGACCGCCTCATGGAGCGAGCGGAAGCCGTCCGCCTTCAACCGCTGGACGAGTTCGCGCTTGATCCGGGTCACCAGGCCGGGACCTTCGAAGACGAGCGCCGAATAAAGCTGCACAGCCGACGCGCCCGCCCTGAGCTTGGCGTAGGCGTCCGCGCCCGAGGCGATCCCGCCTGCGCCGACCAGCGTCAGCCGGCCTGCGGAGGCCGCGGCGAACCGCGCCAGCACCTGGGTGGACAGCGCCATCAGCGGCGCGCCGGACATGCCGCCGGCCTCCTCACGGAAGCGGGACGTGAGGCCCTCGCGGCCCAGGGTGGTGTTCGAGACGATGATTCCGGCAAGGCCATGCGCGGCCACCACCTCGGTGATGCTCTCGACCTCGCCGTCCTCCAGGTCCGGTGCGACCTTCAGGAACATCGGGACGAGGCCCGTCGGCGGCAGGCCGTCTCGCGCCTCGGCGATCCGGCCCAGCAGGTCCTCCAGCGCGGCCTTGGTCTGCAGCGCCCGAAGGCCTGGAGTGTTCGGCGAGGAGATGTTGATCGTGAAGTAGCCGGCCAGACCCCACAGTCGCGTCAGACAGGTCACGTAGTCCGCGACGCGATCCTCCGAGTCCTTGTTCGCGCCGATGTTGGCGCCGACCATGCCGGGCCCACGGCGCGCGAGACGCCCCGCGAACGCGTCCAGTCCCTGGTTGTTGAACCCCATGCGGTTGATCACCGCCCGATCCTCGGTCAGCCGGAACAGCCGGGGCCGCGGATTGCCCGCCTGCGGCTTCGGCGTGACGGTGCCGCACTCCACGAAGCCGAAGCCGGCTTTCAGCATCGGCGCGAACACCTCGGCGTTCTTGTCGAAGCCGGGCGCCAGGCCAACGGGGTTCGGCAGGTCCAGGCCGGCGACGGTCGTGTGCAGGATCGGCTCGTCTGCGCCGGCGCGCGGCCCAAGGCCTGCCTTCAGGCCGCGGATCGCCAGCCCATGCGCGTCCTCGGGATCGAAGCCGCGCAGCGCCCGCGTGGCGAGACCGTGCAACCCGCTCATCCGAGCGACCCCACCTGCGGCACGCCCTCGGCGTCCAGCGGCGCTTCGGTCACGGCGCGGACGTGGGCCACGTCCAGCGGCCCATACAGGTGCGGGAAGAGGTCGCCGCCGCGCGACGGCTCGAACTTCAGTCCAGGCCCCAGGTCGTCGGCCTCGATCTCCAGCACCACGAGGCCGGCCTGACCGGCGAAGTGCCGCCGCGCCGTCTCCTGCGCCTGGGCGGCCGTCGAGAAGTGGATGAAGCCGTCCGCCAGGTCGACGGCGGAGCCCTCGAAACGCCCAGCCGCCTGCGCCGCGGCCCAGTCAGCGCGCGGGAGGATCTTGTAGATGCGGCTCATCGCGGCGGGTCGGGATAGAACAGGCCGTCGAAGCTGGGACGGCCGTTGGCGTCGAACAGGAACACCGACGTCGCCGCCGGCGGAAACTTGCGCTGCGCCTGGTTGATCAGGTCGGCCGGCGCGGAGCCCTCCATCAAGAGCTGGATGGTCAGCTCCTGCAGGCCCGGATTGTGCGCCACGATCATCACCGTGTTGGCGGTCTTGCCGGCCTGCCTCCCCGCCTGGCGCAGGGCGCCGCTGTCGGCGTGGTACAGGTCGGCCTCGAAGCGGACGTCGGCGTTCGCGAAGGTCCTGGCCATAGCTTCCCAGGTGTCGCGCGTCCGGGCCGACGTTGAGACCAGCACCACGTCCGGCCGGAAGCCCAGGTCGTCCAGGCTCGCGCCCATGGCGGCCGATTCCAGCACGCCGCGCGGCGCCAGGCGCCGGTCGAAGTCGTCGCCGCTCAGCGAGTCCGGCTCGGCCTTGCCGTGCCGGAAGAGGATCAGCCGCTGCATGAGGAATCCTTGGCCCGTGCGCCTTCTAGCCGAGCGGAGCGGCGCTGCAAGCCATTGACAGGGAAAGGCCCCGGCGGTCCAAGGCGACCATGACGGCGCAGGCCCAGATCAGCGGGAGCTTCGAGACGGGCGGCGGGACCTGGCGGTTCCCGACGAACATGCCGCTGCGCCTGGATTCCGGCGGCCAGATCGCCCCGCTGGAGATCGCCTACAAGACCTATGGCCAGCTGAACGAGACGCGCTCGAACGCCGTCCTCGTCTGCCATGCGCTCACCGGCGACCAGCACCTGGCCTCGACCCACCCCGTCACCGGCAAGCCCGGCTGGTGGAGCCGCGTGGTCGGCCCCGGCCTTCCGCTGGACCCCGATCGCCACTTCATCATCTGCACCAATGTCGTCGGCGGCTGCATGGGCACCACGGGCCCCGCCAGCACCAATCCCGCGACGAACGATCCCTATGGCTTGGCCTTCCCGGTGATCACCATCGCCGACATGGTCCGCGCCCAGGCCATGCTGATCGAGGCGATGGGCATCGAGACCCTGTTCGCCGTGGTCGGCGGATCCATGGGGGGCATGCAGGTGCTGCAATGGGCGGCCGACTACCCCGAGAAGCTGTTCAGCGCGATCTGCATCGCCGCCGCCCCGCGACACTCGGCCCAGAACATTGCCTTCCACGAGGTGGGTCGTCAGGCGATCATGGCCGATCCCAACTGGATGGGCGGCGCCTATCTCAAGGCCGGGGTGCGCCCCGAGAAGGGCCTCGCTGTGGCGCGCATGGCCGCCCACATCACCTATCTGTCCGAGCCCGCGCTGCAGCGGAAGTTCGGCCGCGAGCTGCAGCGCGACGGCCTGTCGTGGGGCTTCGACGCCGACTTCCAGGTGGAGAGCTACCTGCGCCACCAGGGGGCCAGCTTCGTCGACCGCTTCGACGCGAACAGCTACCTCTACATCACCCGCGCCCTCGACTACTTCGACCTCGCCGCCCAGGCCGGCGGCGTCCTGGCCGAGGCGTTCCGCAAGGCGCGCGGCGTGCGCTTCTGCGTGCTGTCGTTCTCGTCCGACTGGCTTTATCCGACCGCCGAAAGCCGCGACATCGTCCGCGCGCTGAACGCCGCCGGCTGCCGCGCCAGCTTCGTCGAGATCGAGAGCGACAAGGGCCACGACGCCTTCTTCCTCGACGAGCCGCAGCTCGACGCCACCCTGCGCGGCTTCCTGGTCGCCCAGGCGTCCGCCCGAGGCCTGGCGTGACGAACATGCGCGAGGACTTCCGCGAGATCCTGCGCCTCGTGCGCCCGGGCGCCCGCGTCCTCGACGTCGGCTGCGGCGAGGGCGAGCTGCTGGAGCTGTTGACGCGTGAGAAGCGCGTCGACGGTCAGGGCCTCGAGATCAGCCCCGAGGGCGTCTCGGCCTGTCTGGCCCGGGGGCTGGCCGTGGTGCAGGGCGATGGCGACCGCGACCTTGACCACTTCCCGACGCGGGCCTTCGACTACGCGATCCTGTCCAAGACCCTGCAGCAGATGCGCGAGCCGCGGCACGTGCTCTCCGAGCTGCTGCGCATCGCCGACCAGGCCGTGGTCTCGGTCCCGAACTTCGGCCACTGGAAGGTCCGCTGGGCGCTGCTCTCGCGAGGCCGCATGCCCGAGACCGGCGCCCTGCCCGAACCCTGGTGGTCGACGCCGAACATCCACCTCTGCACGCTGCGCGACTTCACGACCCTCGTTGCGGAGCTGGACCTGCGCATTGACGCCTGCGCGTCGCTCGAGGGTGGCAAGGCCGCGCGTCCCATCGACCCGGCCAAGCCCATCGAGAACTGGCGCGCCGAGACCGCCCTCTTCCTGCTGAGCCGCAAGACGGAAGCCGCGCCCGAGGCCGTGCCGCAGAACCTCTTCGGCGAGGTGGAGCTGCCGACGCCGGAAGGCGCCGCGCCGAAGCCGAAGGCCCGGCGGAAGAAGGCGAAGGCCTAGCCGGCGATCGCGGACGCGCCGGTCTCGCCCGTGCGGATGCGCAGCGCCTGCTCCAGGTCGATGACGAACACCTTGCCGTCGCCGATCTTGCCGGTGTGGCCGACGCCTGGATCGCCTCGATCACCTTGTCGACGATGTCGGCCGGCGCGGCGATCTCCAGCTTCACCTTCGGCAGCAGCTTCACCTCGTACTCGGCGCCCCGGTAGACTTCGGTCTTGCCGCGCTGGCGGCCGTAGCCGCGCACTTCGGTGACGGTGAGGCCCGACGCGCCGGCCTCGGTGACGGCGTCCAGCACCGCATCCAGGCGGCTGGGCTTGATGACCGCGATGATCAGCTTCATGCGCCGAGCGACTCCGGTTTCCGCAATGAAGCTAAGGCTTTCGCCGGGTCTTCGCCAAGGGGCCGCGAAGACCCGCCGGCTCGGGCGCCGTCGAAACAGGCGCCGCGGCCACAGGTGTCCTGGGGGTCGCGCCCACGGGGCGGGGGGCCAGCACCGGCCGCGCGACGGCTGCCCGAACGCGGTGGCCCTTGGGCTTCACGGCATAGGTCTGCTTGACCGCCTCCATCAGCACGAGGCCCGCGAACCCCGGCCACAGGCGCGAGCCCGCCTGCTCGAACCCCTCGGCCCACCGCGCCATCCAGGCGACCGGCGGCACATAGAGCGCCCGTGTCCAGCCCGAGGGCTCCAGCTCGGCCTCCCGCAGCAGCTCCGCCAGCTGCCCGCGGCTGTAGGGCCGGCCATGGCCCAGCGGCGTCTTCTCGGTATTGGCCCACAGTCCGTTGCGGGATGTCACCGCCACGACCACGCGGCCGGAGGGCGCCAGCACCTGCCAGACCTCCTTCAGCAGCGCCACCGGATCGACGCTCTCCTCGATGGCGTGGGCCACCAGGATCCGATCGAACAGGGCGTTGCGGAACGGCAGCGCGTCTTCCGGCGTCAGGACGGCGAGGTTGCGCTCGTCGGGCGGCCAGATCTCCACGCCCTGCTGGGCGGGCATCGCCGCCACCACGCGCCGGGCCGTTCGCCGGAACGGCCCCACGAACGGGGTGCCGTAGCCCAGGGCCAGCACGTCGAGCCCATGGGCGTCGCCCCAGGCCTCGACCAGCTTCCGCTCGACCATGGCCCGCGCCGCCCGGCCGAGGTCCGAGGCGTAGAACTGGCGGAGTTCGAGGACGTCCCTGCGCATCTTCTCCCGGGGTATGCTCGACGGAGGTTTACGGCCAGCCTAAACCGGTTGCAGGAGATCGGAACATGCCTCTGAGCGTCCACCAGTTCCCCTGCCTGGAAGACAACTACGGCTTCCTGATCCGGGACGAGGCCTCGGGCCTCGCGGCCTGCGTCGACACGCCGGAGTCAGGCGCGATCCTGCGCGAGGTCCAGCGGCTGGGCTGGAACCTGGCGCTGATCCTCAACACCCACTGGCATCCCGACCACGCCGGCGGCAACGCCGAGATCCAGGCGGCCACGGGCGCGAAGATCGTGGGCCCCCATGAGGTTACCCGCATCGCGCCGCTGGACCGCGAGGTGAAGGGCGGCGACGAGGTGATGCTGGGCGAGACCCGGTTCCAGGTGATCGAGAGCGGGGGCCACACCCTGGGCCACATCGCCTTCTACGACCCCGACGACCGCATCGCCTTCGTCGGCGACACGCTCTTCGCCCTGGGCTGCGGCCGGCTGTTCGAGGGGGATGCCGAGCAGATGTGGGCCAGCCTGCAGCGGCTGGCCGCCCTGCCTGACGACACCCGCGTCTACTGCGCCCACGAATACACCGCGTCGAACGCGCGCTTCGCCCTGTCGGTCGACGATGACCCGGCCCTGAAGGCCCGCGCGGCGCATGTCTTCGCGGCCCGTGAGCGTGGCGAGCCCACCGTGCCCACCACCATCGGCCTGGAGAAGGCGACCAACCCCTTCCTGCGGGCGCCGATGCTGGCCGAGCGCGTCGGCGCGGCCGGCGAGAACGACGTCAGGGCGTTCGCCGCGGTGCGCGCGGCCAAGGACGTCTTTCGGGGCTAGGTCGGCTAGTTGCTGGCCGCCACGCGGATGATGCGGTCCGACGAGGGCCGCCCCGCCAGGCCCTGAGACGGTGCGACGGTGATCCGCAGCACCTCGTCCTCGATGACCGCCTGCGCTTTCTTGCCCTCGACCAGCAGCACCTTGCGGAACTGGCCGAGGATGGCGCGCCCGTCCTTGCGGCGCGACATCCGCACCACCGCCACGCTGGTCACCGTCGCCGCGTCCGCGATCAGCGCCGAGGAGCCCGGCGTCGCCTCGGCCTCGAACAGGATGGTGCGCCGCGCCGCCCGGCTGGCGCGAAGGCTCGCCTGCGCCAGGCGCTCCAGCAACTGCTGCGGCCCCAGCGGCGCCAGCTTCAGCGGTGGTCCGTCGCCGGCCAGCGCCGCCGCCGAGCCGGCGGGCCGGGTGTCGGTGAACAGGGTCACACCGCCGAGGCGCGTCGCGCGCAGCACGGGCTCGCCCAGGTCGTTCTTGTAGATCACGTCGCCGCGCGGGGCCGGCATCGGCTGCAGGGCCCAGACCTCGGGGCTGTTCTCGAACTTCAGCAGCGGACGCGGCTGGGTGCGGTCCAGCACGAACACCTGGCCGTCTTCCGAGACGTAGCGGGCGATCGGCGGAGCCGAGCCATGGCGTCCCGAATTGCCATGCTTGCCGAACAGGCCCTGGCGCAGGCCTTCCTGGGCCACGCAAGGCGTGGCGAATCCGGCCGCGAGCGCTGCGAGCAGCGCCACGAAGACCGCTTTCCTGGACGCCGTCGGCTCGCCCGTCATGATTGCCCAGCAGATGCCGTGGGATCGGGGCGCTTTTTGGACGTGCTCAGGGCGCTTAGCCGACGAGGTATTGACCGCCATTCAGCGAAAGCGTCGTCCCGTTGACGTATCCGGCCCGCTCGCCCGCCAGGAACGAGACGGCGTCGGCGATCTCCTCGCCGTGGCCTAGGCGTCCGGCCGGGATCTGGGCGATGATGGCTTCCAGCACCTTCGGCGGCACCGCCTGGACCATCTCGGTGTCGACATAGCCCGGCGCGACGCAGTTCACCGTCACGCCCTTGCGGGCGTTCTCCAGCGCCAGCGCCTTGGTGAAGCCGATCACGCCTGCCTTGGCCGCGGAATAGTTCGTCTGCCCCAACTGGCCCTTCTGGCCGTTGATGGAGCTGATGTTGATCACCCGGCCCCATTCGCGCTCGCGCATGCCCTCGATCACCTGCCGGGTCATGTTGAACAGGGAATCCATGTTCACCCGGATGACCTCGCCCCACTGCTCGGGGGTCATCTTGTGGAAGAAGCCGTCGCGGGTGATGCCGGCGTTGTTCACCAGCACGTCCACCGGCCCAAGCTCGGCCTCGACTTCGCGCACCGCCCGCTGGCAGTCCTCGAAGACGCCGACGTTGCCCTTTACGACCATCACGCCCAGCGACTTGGCGCAGGCGAACGCGGCTTCGTCGTTGCCCGAGTAACCCGCCGCCACCTTGAAGCCGTCGGCGCAGAGCCGCTCGACGATGGCGCGACCGATCCCGCGCGTGCCGCCTGTCACCAGAGCTACCCTGGCCATCCGCGAACCTCCCTATCCGCGGGTTAAGTCCCGCTTAGATCTTCTCGACGCAGAGCGCGACGCCCATGCCGCCGCCGACACAAAGCGTCGCGAGGCCCTTGGATGCGTCCGTCCGCTTCATCTCGTGCAGCAACGTGGTGAGCACCCGCGCGCCCGAGGCGCCGATGGGGTGGCCGATGGCGATCGCGCCGCCGTTGACGTTGACCTTCTCCGGGTCGAGGCCCAGTTCGCGGACCACGCAGATGGACTGCGCCGCGAAGGCCTCGTTGGATTCCACCAGGTCCAGGTCGGCCACCTTCCAGCCGGCCTTCTCCAGCGCCTTGCGGCTGGCCGGGATCGGGCCCGTGCCCATGATTTCGGGGTCGACGCCGGCGTGCGCCCACGACGCGATGCGGGCCAGCGGCTTCAGGCCGCGCTTCTGCGCCTCCTCGGCGCTCATCAGAACCAGGGCGGCCGCGCCGTCATTGATGCCAGAGGCGTTGGCGGCGGTGACCGAGCCTTCCTTTGCGAAAGCCGGCTTCAGGCCCGAGACGCTGTCGATCGTCACGCCGTGGCGGATGTACTCGTCCTGATCGACGATCGTGTCGCCCTTGCGGCCCTTGATAGTCACAGGCGCGATCTCGTCGGCGAACTTGCCGGCCTTCTGGGCGGCCTCGGCGCGGTTCTGCGAATTGACCGCGAACCGGTCCTGATCCTCGCGGGTGATCTGCCAGCGGGCGGCGATGTTCTCGGCCGTCTGGCCCATGTGATAGCCGTGGAACGCGTCCCACAGCCCGTCCTTCAGCATGGTGTCGACGAGGCCGAGTTCGCCCATCTTCGTGCCGTTGCGCAGGTTCGCGGCGTGCGGCGACTGGCTCATGCTCTCCTGGCCGCCGGCCACGACCACCTTCGACGAGCCCTCGGCGATCTGCTGGGCCGCCAACGCCACGGCGCGCAGGCCCGAGCCGCACAGCTGGTTCAGGCTCCACGCCGGGCTCTCCACGGGAACGCCCGCGCCCACCGCCGCCTGGCGCGCCGGGCCTTGGCCCGCGCCGGCCTGCAGCACCTGGCCCATGATCACCTCGTCCACGTCCGAGGCCTGGATGCCGGCGCGTTCGACCGCCGCCTGGATCGCCACCTTGCCCAGCTCGTGCGCCGGGAGGCTCGACAGCGCGCCGTTGAACGAGCCCACGGGCGTGCGGGCGGCGGAAACGATGACGATGTCGCTCATGGCAGGGGCTCCTAAAGACTGATCGAACGCGGCCCAGCTCCATCTATCGACAAGCTAAAGCCGCCGGGCAAGGCCTGCTCAAAGAATCCCAGCCATGACATTTGCTTATGCCCTCGCATCCGCGATACTGCGGTGCAGAACGAGGCTGGGCTGCAACCCCGCCTACGCATAAGGATCAGGGATGGCAGACACCCAGGATTCCGGCGGCGCCGAGGCCGAGCGCGTCGTCATCAAGAAGTACGCCAACCGGCGGCTCTACAACACGGCCTCGTCCAGCTACGTCACCCTCGAGCACCTTGCCGACATGGTGAAGAAGGGCGTCGACTTCGTGGTCTATGACGCCAAGACGAACGAGGACATCACCCGTACGGTCCTCACCCAGATCATCTTCGAGGAGGAGGAGAAGAGCCAGGGCCAGTCCCTGCTGCCCATCCAGTTCCTCCGCCAGCTCATCAGCTACTACGGCAACTCGATGCAGGCCTTCCTGCCGAGCTACCTCGAGCTGTCGCTGGCCTCCTTCGCCCAGCAGCAGGAGCGCCTGCGAAGCGCCATGAGCGGCGCTGGCCTGGGCGCAACGGGTCCTGGTGGGGGCATGGGCGCGGGCATGGGCGCCTACGAGGACCAGATCCGCCAGAACCTGCAGCTCTTCGACCGGGCGATGAAGATGTTCTCGCCCTTCGCCTACGCGCCCGCGGGCAAGGCCGAGGACGCCGCCCCGGCCCCGCCGCCGCCGCCGCCCAAGGCCGAGCCCGTCGCCGACGAGGCGCTCGACCTGCTGCGCAGGCAGATGGCCGACATGCAGGCTCAGATCGAGAAGCTCGCCTCCAAGGGTTGAACCTGGCAGGCCCTTTGCAGTTGAGTGGTCATGATGTCCCGAATTGACCGCATCCGGCGCGCGACCCAGGTGGGCGGCATGGTCCGTCCGGACAACGACGCGCACGAGGAGATGGGCGAGCCTAAGGTCGTCCGCCTGCCGGCCGTCGTGCCGGCCGCCAAGGCCCCTCCGGCCGGGGGCGGCGATCCGGGCGCCGTGTTCAACGCCCAGCTGATGGGCCAGGACGGCCAGAAGCGCGGGCTCCGCGCCGGCCCGCTGCACATCGAGGCCGCCCGCGGCGCCTACAACAAGGTCGAATGGTCGGGCTCCAAGGACCGCCGCGCCCGCGCCGGCCGCAACGCCAAGACCGAAGTCTAGCCTTTCAGACGGGCCAGCTCGGCCTCCAGCGCCGCAACCCGCCGCTCCAGCGCGCCGATCCGGTCCTCGCCCGCTCGCGGCGTCGGCGTCGAGACCCCGGCCCGTTCTGCGACCTCCGCCGCCGTCACGCCCAGCAGCTCGGCAAAAGCCGCCACCTCGCGGGCCGAAACTTCCCGCTGGTCCTTGAAGACCAGTGCGAGGTCGTTCGCGCTGATCCCCGCCGTGGCGGCCAGCACCTCGCGCGACAGCCCCCGCTCCGAGAGCCGGACGTCGAACCATTCCGCGTCGAAGAAGAGAGCCATGGCTTGGCGCCGGACTTGCTTAACCGTGATCGCAACCTTCGATCACGGACCCGGCGATGATTCAATTCGTGCTGAAGACCTTCGACCTGGCCGTCGTCACGCTGATCTTCAGCGCCTTCACCTGAGGCTGGCCTAGACCTCGTCCCAGCCGCCGGGAATGCGGGCGCGGGACTGCAGCCACATCACCCCGAACAGGTCCGACAGGGACGCCCAGAGCCGACCGAGGTTGGTGTACTTCGACCGGCCGGTCTGCCGGTGCCTGTGGTTCACCGGCCGGAATTCCGAGCGGAAGCCCTCGCGGATCATCAGCGCGGGCAGGTAGCGGTGCATGTGGTCGAAGTAGGGGAGCCGTAGGAACGCCTCCCGCCGGAACGCCTTGAGCCCGCAGCCGGTGTCGTTGGCCGTGTCCTTCAAGAGGCGCTTACGGACGCCGTTGCCGACCTTGGACGCGATCTTCTTCGCCTGGCTGTCCTGTCGCTTCACCCGCTCGCCGCCGACCATGGCCAGGTCGTGGGGGCCGGCCGCCAGCACGTCCACCAGCATCGGCCCGTCTGCCGGATCGTTCTGGCCGTCGCCGTCGAGCGTCAGGACGATCGGGCCGCGCGCCGCCAGCACGCCGGTGCGGATGGCCCGGCTCTGGCCCGCGTTCTTGCGGTGGCCCACGACGCGCAGCTGCGGGATCTCCGCCTTCAGCGCCGACAGCACGGCCCGCGTGCCGTCGCGGCTCGCGTCGTCGACGAAGACGATCTCGAAGCTGCGCCCCGCGAACGCCGCCGCGATCTCCCGCGCCAGATCGGGCGCGGCGCCCTCCTCATCGAAGACGGGGACCACGACTGAGATGTTGGGCGCGTTCGCCATGCCTCCCCATAGCGGAAGGACGGATCGTGCTACTAGAGGCGCAATGACGCTCGAGCGCCTGATCACCGACTGGAGCCGCGGCTGGCGGGGGCCTGCGGCCGCCGCCTTCATCGCCTTCGTGGCCGGCCTGCCGGGTCTCCTGGCCGTGCCGCCGCTCGATCGCGACGAGTCGCGATTCGCCCAGGCCACCGCCCAGATGCTCGAGACCGGCGACTACGTCGTCATCCAGTTCCAGGACCAGCCGCGCTTCAAGAAGCCGGTCGGCATCCACTGGCTGCAGGCCGCGACCGTCGACGTCGTTTCCAGCCCGGAAGCCCGCGAGATCTGGGCCTACCGCCTGCCCTCGCTGCTGGGCGCCATGCTGGCCGCCGCCGCCTGCGCCTGGGGCGCGGCCGCGTTCTTCGGCGGACCGGCGGGTCTCGCCGCCGGCGCCCTGCTGGGCGCGACGTTCCTGCTGTCGACCGAGGCGTTCATCGCCAAGACCGACGCCGTGCTCGCAGGCTCCGTCACCCTGGCGCTGGCGGCGCTTGGCCGGCTCTACGCCGCGGCGCGCGATGGCCCCCTCGCCGGCAAGCGGGTCGAGCCGCTGTTCTGGGCGGGACTCGCCATCTCGATCCTGGTGAAGGGGCCGGTCGGGCCGCTGATCGTCGCCTTCACGATGCTGACCCTGTGGCTGTGGGACCGACGCGTCCGCTGGCTGGCCCGCCTGCGCTGGTACTGGGGCCTGATCGCCATCCTGGCGGTGGTCGGCCCCTGGGCCGGCGCCGTCACCGTCGCCACCGACGGCGGTTTCTGGACCGAGGCCATCGGCGCCGACCTCGCGCCCAAGCTGGCCGGCGGCCAGGAGAGCCACGGCGCGCCGCCTGGCTACCACACGCTGCTGACCCCGCTGCTCGCCTTCCCGATCACCCTGCTGCTGCCCGCCGCCCTGGTGGTCGCCTGGACGCGACGCAATGAACCGGGCGTGCGCTTCGCCGTCGCCTGGCTCCTGCCCGCCTGGGTTCTGTTCGAGCTCATGCCCACCAAGCTGCCGCACTATCCGCTGCCGGCCTACGGCGCGCTCGCCTGGCTCGCGGCGGCCGCGCTGTCGGGACCGATCGGCGCCCGCGCCCGCTGGGCCGGCGCTGTGTTGGCGGCTCTCGTCGGTCTCGCGCTCTCGGGCGGCGTCATCTACCTGCTCAGCCTCTATGGCGACCCCTCCGACGCCTGGGCCGCGGCGCTCACCGCCGTGCTGCTCGTGGCGGCAGGCATCGTGGGCGGCTATCTCACGGTCCGCGACGCGCCGCGCGCCGGCGTCGCCGCCGCCCTGGTCCTGGCCGTCGCCGCTCACGGCGCCCTGGCCGCCGCCCTCGTGCCACGCCTGGATCCGCTCTGGACCTCGGCCCGGGTCGGCCGGGCCATGGCCGAGGCGCGCCTCTTGCCGCGGCAGGGCGTCGCCGAGGCGCCGATCGCCGTCGCGGGCTACGCCGAACCCAGCCTGGTCTTCGCCCTGGGCACCCCCACCGAGCTGCACGGCCCCGCCGAGGCCGCCCAGGCGATCGCCGAGAACCGCCCGGCCATCGTCGAGGCCCGCGAGGAGAAGCCCTTCCGCGAGCACCTCGCCGCGCGAGGGGTCACCGTGCGTGAAGTGGCCCGCGTCGACGGCCTCAACTATTCCAAGGGCGATGCCGTAACGCTGCGGGTGTATATGCCTGCCAGCCAGCCGCGTGAGGTGAGGCCATGAGCCGCCGGATCCAGATCGTTGAAGTGGGCCCCCGCGACGGCCTGCAGAACGAGAAGACCCTGCTCGAGATCGATCAGAAGCTCGAGCTGATCCGCCGGCTCGAGGACGCCGGCGCCCGGCGCATGGAGGTGGTCTCCTTCGTCAACCCGAAGCGCGTCCCGCAGATGGCCGGCGCCGAGGAGATCATGGCGGCCCTGCCTAGGACCGAGGGCCGTTCACGGATCGGTCTTGTCCTGAACCAGCGCGGTTGGGACCGCTGCGTCGAAGCCGGGTGCGACGAGGCCAATGTCGTGGTCTGCGCCACCGACGGCTTCGGCATCCGCAACCAGGGCGCCTCGGTATCCGAGCAGGTCGATGCGCTCGGCGCCATCGTCGGCGCCCGCCGCGCGGAAGACCCGCCGATCTCGGTGACGGTCTCGGTGGCCTTCGGCTGCCCCTTCGACGGTGAGGTGCCGGAGGACCGCGTGGTCGACATCGTCCGCGCCGCCGCCGACCTGCGCGTCGCCGAGATCGCCCTGGCCGACACCATCGGCGTCGCCGACCCCTGGACCGTCCGCAAGCGCGTCGAGGCCGCCCGCAAGGCCGTCGGCCACATTCCGTTGCGCCTGCACTTCCACGACACCCGCAACACCGGCCTCGCCAATGCCTTCGCGGGCGTGGAGGCCGGCGTCGACATCCTCGACGCCAGCGTCGGCGGCCTGGGCGGCTGCCCCTTCGCGCCGAACGCGACCGGCAACATCGGGACCGAGGACCTGGTTTACATGCTGGAGCGCGCCGGCTTCGAGACCGGCTACGATCTCGAGAAGCTGATCGGCATCGGCCAGTGGGTCTCGGACCTGCTCGGCAAGGCCCCCACCGCGTCACTCGACAAGGCCGGCCCTTTCCCGCTGCCGAGGCCGGCGGCGGCCTGAGCGGCGCCTAGGGCCGCGTCTTCATCCGCCACATGATCGGCCGCACCAGGGCGGTGGCGACGATCACCGGCGACAGCAGCCAGGCCAGGGCCTGCTGCCCCGCCCCGACGGCGCGTTTGCGGAAGTAGCGGGCGAGGCCCACGCCCTTGTGGAATTCGACCTTCAGGGGGCTGGCCAGGCTGGTGTGGCCCAGATGGACCACCTCGGCCTTGGGGTGGAACAGGACCTCGCCGCCCGCCTCGCGGACGCGCCAGCACAGGTCCACGTCCTCGACGTGCAGGAAATAGCCCTCGTCGAAGCCGCCGACGGCGTCGAAGTCGGTGCGGCGCATGCAGAAGCAGGCGCCCGAGATGGTGGGGGCCGGCGCCGCGCCTTCCGGCAGGCTCTCGCCTTCCCAGTGCACCTCGTAGCGGTGCAGGCCGGGCAGCTTGCGGGCTAGGCCGCTCAGCGACAGCAGGGCGCTCACCGGCGTGATGTCGCCGCGGCGGGCGCCGCGCTGCTCGGTGCGGTCGGCATTCAGGATCCGGCCGCCGACGATGCAGGGCGAGGCGCGGCCCTCGACCTCACGGACCAGCTCGGCCACGCAGCCCGGCTGCAGGAAGGCGTCGGGATTGAGGAACACCAGCAGATCGCCCTGGGCGTTACGGGCGCCCAGGTTCGCGCCACGGGCGAACCCGATGTTGCCGTGGCCGGTCAGCAGCAGCACCCGGTCGTCGCGCGCCGCCAGCCCGCGCAGGCGCTGGGCCTCCATCGGGCTGGAGCCGTTGTCCACGATGACGAACTCGTCGACCAGCGGGTCGGCCAGCACGCGCTCGACGCTCTGTTCCAGCGCCTCGCCGGTCATGTAGACCACCATGACGACCGAGACGCTGCGGCGCGGCCGCAGCGCTTCGACCGCGGACGCGCGCGTGGATGCGACGATGGGTGCGGCGACGCCGTTCATCCAGCCTCCTCGCGGTTCCAACCCTTGGCCGCCCCCCCGGGCTGCGCCTTCCGCGCAAGATCGGGCGGAGTCGCCTCCGAGGCAAGCACGTTCGCGGCCTCGTCCAGCGTCAGGATCTCCTGCCGGTCCGAACCCAGGCGCCGCAGGGCCACCTTGCCCTCTTCGGCCTCACGGCGGCCAACGACGGCGATCACAGGGACCTTCGCGAGGCTGTGCTCGCGGACCTTGTAGTTGATCTTCTCGTTGCGCAGGTCGAGTTCCACGCGCAGACCCTTCGCCTTCAGCTCCTCGGCGGCCGCCCTGGCGTAGTCGTCGGCATCCGAAGTGATCGTCGCCACTACAACCTGAACGGGCGCCAGCCACAAGGGGAACGCGCCGGCAAAGTTTTCGATCAGCACGCCGATGAAGCGTTCCAGCGAGCCGCAGATCGCGCGGTGCAGCATCACCGGACGCTGCTTTGAACCGTCCTCGGCCACGTATTCGGCGCCGAGGCGCTCGGGCAGCACATAGTCCAGCTGGATCGTGCCGCACGTCCACGTCCGGCCGATCGAATCCTTCAGCACCCAGTCCAGCTTCGGCGCATAGAACGCGCCGTCGCCCTCGGCGATGACGGGCTCGACGCCGGCCTTGCGGGCCGCCGACAGCATCTGCGTCTCGGCCTTGTCCCAGAACTCGTCCGACCCGGCCCGGATCTCGGGCCGCGTGGCCAGGGCGATGTGGTCGCGTTCCAGGCCGAAGTCGGCGTGGATCGAGTTGGCGAGCTCGATGAACCGGGCCGTCTCCTCCTCGATCTGGTCCTCGCGGCAGAAGATGTGGGCGTCATCCTGCGTAAAGGCGCGCACCCGCATCAGGCCGTGCAGCGAGCCCGAGGGCTCATACCGGTGGCAGGCGCCGAACTCGGCCATGCGCAGCGGCAGGTCGCGGTACGACTTCTGGCCGAACTTGAAGATCTGCACGTGGCCGGGGCAGTTCATCGGCTTGAGCGAGAGCTCCTCGCCCTCCTCCGTCTCGCAGACGAACATGTTCGGCCGGTACTTGTCCCAGTGGCCGGATTTTTCCCAGAACACCCGGTCCAGCACCTGCGGCGTGCGCACTTCCTGATAGCCCGCGTCATCCAGCCGGCGGCGGACGTAGCTTTCCACCGTCCGCCACAGCGTCAGGCCCTTCTCGTGCCAGAACACCATGCCCTTGCCCTCTTCCTGCATGTGGAAGAGGTCCATGGCCCGGCCGAGCTTGCGGTGGTCGCGCTTCTCGGCCTCCTCCAGGCGCAGGATGTAGGCCTCGAGATCAGCTTCCGAGGCCCAGGCCGTGCCGTAGATGCGCTGCAGCTGCGCGTTGCGATGGTCGCCGCGCCAGTAGGCCCCGGCCAGCTTCGTCAGCTTGAAGGCCTTGCCGACGTGCTTCGTCGACGGGAGGTGCGGCCCGCGACACAGGTCCTTCCATTGGCCCTGGCGATAGACGCTGATCTTCTCGCCGGCCGGAATGGCCTCGATGATCTGCGCCTTGTACTCCTCGCCGATCTCGCGGAAGTGCTTGATGGCCTCGTCGCGGTCCCACTCCTCGCGCTGGATGGGCTCGTCCCGGTCGACGATCTGCCTCATCCGCTCTTCGATCTTGGCGAGGTCGTCCAGGCTGAACGGCTCATCGCGCGCGAAGTCGTAGTAGAAGCCGTCCTCGATCGCCGGACCGATCGTCACCTGCGTGCCGGGGAACAGCTCCTGCACGGCTTCCGCGAGCACATGGCTGGCGTCGTGGCGGATGGTCTCCAGCGCCTCGGGCGCCTCGCGCGTCAGGATCTTGAACGCCCCGCCGCGCTCGAGCTTGCGGTCGAGGTCCAGCAGTTCGCCGTCCACCTCGACGAGGATCGCCTTCTTCTCGAGGCTCTTCGAGATGCCGGCGGCGATCTCGCGGCCCGTGACGCCCTCGGCGAATTCGCGCTTCGAGCCGTCGGGGAAAACCAGTTCGATCATGTCTCACACGTCCAGTTCGCGCCTTTTCGGCGCGGAGGCGGCGGCGGGTCCCAGCCCGACGCGCCCCAGGGATGACAACGGCACAGCCGCCGCACGGTCAGCCACGAGCCGCGCACCGGTCCATGCCCGATCAGCGCCTGCGCGGCATACTCCGAGCAGCTCGGAGCGAACCGGCAGTGGCGGCCGATCAGGGGTGAAAGCGTCCATTTGTAGGCGCGGAGCGCCCCTCTGACGCATCTCTCGTAGAGGTTCATGCCGGCGGCGGAAGCTTTTCGGGTTCGGCCCTGCGTTACGCGGGGTCTACGAGAGGATCAAGCCGCGCCGGCGGGGCTAGTTCGCGCAGTCGCCGTCCGGACAGCCTCGACCGCGGCCTCGAACGCCAGCAGCGTCGAGGCGTGGCGGGCGGGATAGTCCTTCACCGGGGCCAGCATCTGAAGATCCGAAAAGCGTCCATCGGGCGCAGGTGCGCCGTCCTTCAGCATAGCACGGAACTGGGCGGCGGCCACTTCCAGCTCCGAAAGGCTCGCGCCGATCACATGTGCGCCCAGCACCGAGGCCGCGGCCTGGCCCAGGGCGCAGGCCTTCACGTCCTGGGCGAAATCCGTGACCCGATCGCCGTCCACGGCCACGTCCACCACCACCCGGCTGCCGCAGAGCTTGGCCAACTTCTCGGCCGAGCCGTCAGGCGCGGCGAGGCGCCCGGCGTGGGGCATTTCCGCCGCCAGCCGCAGGAGCTTTGCCGAGTAAAGGTCGTCGATCATCGCGCCCTAGTTCGGGATGCCGGACGCGTCTGTCAAATGCCGCGCCGCCGCAGCGTTGCGTGTTGTCCGCCCACAAGACCGGGCGTACCCTTCGCCATCCGTTGAACTTGCGTTCCCCGTTCGGGGCTCCAGCGCCCCGGCCAGCCGGCGGGCGCGATCCTTGGCGTCCGCCCTTATGCGTGGAGATGCGCCATGGCTTCCGACACCCTCGAAACGCCCGCCTTGCGCCATGCGCGGGCGGCCGATCCGGACCCTGATCAGCTCAACACCTTCGTCGGCAAGATGATCGGCGACATGGGCGCCACCGTATCGGCGGCGCTCGTCGTGGTGGGCGACCACCTCGGCCTCTATAGGACCCTCGCCGAGATCGGGCCGGCGACTTCCGACGAACTGGCTGAGGCGGCCGCGGTCACCGAGCGCTACGTCCGCGAATGGCTGAGCGCCCAGGCCGCCGCCGACTATGTCAGCTACGACCGAGAGACCGGTCGCTTCTACCTCACGCCCGAGCAGGCGCTGGTGTTCGCCAACGAGGAAAGCGCCGCCTTCCTGGCCGGCGGCTACGAACTGATCGCGGCCATGTTCCACGACGAGCCGAAGATCACCGACGCCTTCCGGACCGGCGCGGGCGTCGGCTGGCACGAACACCACGCGTGCCTCTTCCGCGGCACCGAGCGCTTCTTCCGGCCGGGCTACAACGCTCACCTGGTGACCGAGTGGATCCCCGCCCTCGACGGCGTCGAGCAAAAGCTGATCGCCGGCGCCGCAGTGGCGGACATCGGCTGCGGCCACGGCGCCTCGACCATCCTGATGGCCAAGGCCTATCCGAACTCGCGCTTCACGGGCTTCGACTACCATCCGGGCTCGATTGAGCGCGCCCGCGAGGCCGCCGCCGAGGCGGGCCTTGGCGACCGCGTCGACTTCCAGGTGGCCGCCGCCAAGGACTTCCCCGGCCGCGGTTACGACCTGGCCTGCATCTTCGATGCGCTGCACGACATGGGCGACCCCGTCGGCGCGGCCCGGCACATCCGCGAGTCCCTCGCCCCCGACGGGACCTGGCTGCTGGTGGAGCCGTTCGCCCACGACGAATTGGCCGACAACCTGAACCCTGTCGGCCGGCTCTACTACTCGGCCTCGACCATGCTGTGCACGCCTGCGTCCCTGAGCCAGGAGGTGGGCCTCGGCCTCGGCGCCCAGGCGGGCGAGCGACGGCTGCGCCAGGTGGTCGTGGAAGCCGGCTTCACGCGGTTCCGCCGCGCGGCCGAGACGCCGATGAACATGATCTTCGAGGTCAGGCCCTAGAGGCCTTACTGCGTCGAGACCTGCCGCGCGTTCCAGATCGCCTCGGCCCGGGCCTTGAGCGCCTCGTTCATCGCCCGGAAGCCCTGGCGCACCGGGCGCGACATCCGCCGGCCCAGCGACGAGCCCATCAGGCCGCCGAAGATCTCGCCATTGTCGATGATGCAGCTGGCCTCGGCCAGGGACTGGATCTCGATGTAGCGCAGGGTCTTGATCATCCCGCCTAGCAGGCTGAGCTGCCAGTGGAGCTGCTCGTTCGGCACCCATTCCAGCACGCGCGGACGGATCTCCTGCTGCGCCTGGCCCGGCAGGGCGAGCGTCAGCGTCAGCGGCTCGCCGATGCGGATCACGCCAGAAGCCTTCGGATAGGTCGGGTTCCAGGCCTCCCAGCTCTCGAGGTCAGCGATGACCTCCCAGATCACCTCGGCCGGCGCCTGCACGCCGATCCGGTCCTCGACGCGGTAGCCGCGCGGCGACTTCGGCGGCGGCGGCTTGCCCTCGGTCTTCAGGCTCATGGTCTTCGGCCCCATGCCGCCGCCGCGGCCGAAGGGCTGGGACTTCAGTTCGGGGGCCTTGAAGGCCATCACGCCTGCTCCTTGATCCGCCAGGTCGCCCCGGACGGTCCGTCCATCACCTCGACGTTCAACGCCGCCAGTTCGCCGCGGATGCGGTCGGCCTCGGGCCAGTTCTTCTCCGCCCGCGCCGTCTGCCGCGCGGCGATCAGGCCCTCGACCTTCGACTTCAGGTCGTCGTCGGCGCCCGCCTGGAACCAGGCCTGCGGCGCCTCGAACAGGAAGCCCATCAGGTTGGCGGAGCCGACCAGCCGCGCCCGCGCCCGGGCCGCGGCGGCCTTGTCCTTCTTGGTGATCGCCGCCCTGAGCTCGTCCGAGATCTGGAACAGCGCCGCCATGGCCGAAGGCGTGTTCAGGTCGTCGTGCAGCGCGCGCGCCACCTCCGGCGCCACGCCTGGCTCGTCCACCTCGTCGCCGGCTTCGCGCAGGCTGTCGTCCAGCGTCCGATAGAGCCGGTCGAGGTTGGTCTTCGCCTGCTCGATCAGGGTGTCGGTCCACTCCAGCGGCTGGCGGTAGTGACCGGAGAGCAGCGCCCAGCGTAGCGCCTCGCCCGGATAGGCCTTGAGCAGGTCGTGAGCCAGGGCGACGTTCCCCAGGCTCTTGCTCATCTTCTCGTCGGCCATGTTCAGGAAGCCGTTGTGCATCCAGTAGCGGGCGTACTCCTGGCTTCCATTGGGGCCGTGCCCGCCCGGATGCGCCGCGCAGACGCCCTGGGCCAGCTCGTTCTCGTGGTGCGGGAACACGAGGTCGATGCCGCCGCCGTGGATGTCGATCGGCAGGCCCAACGCCGCCTCGATCATCGCCGAGCACTCGATATGCCAGCCCGGCCGCCCCGCGCCCCACGGGCTCGCCCATTCCGGTTCGCCGGGCTTCGACGGCTTCCAGAGCACGAAGTCGCGCGGGTCCTGCTTGTAGGGCGCGACATCGACACGGGCGCCGGCGATCAGGTCGTCCATCGGCTTGCCCGAGAGCTGTCCGTACTTGGGGAAGCTCGCCGTCGAGAACAGCACATGGCCCTCGGCCGCATAGGCCGAGCCGTTCTCCACCAGCCGGCCGATCATGGCGATGATCTCGTCCATGGTCTCGGTGACGCGCGGCTGGAAGGTGGGACGCAGCGCGCCCAGCGCCTTGGCGTCGGCGTTGTAGGCCTCGAGGTAGCGGTCGGTGACGGTGGCGATCGGCACACCTTCGCCCGCCGCCTTCTTGTTGATCTTGTCGTCCACGTCCGTGACGTTGGCCGCGTAGACCACCGCGTCCTCGCCGTAGAGTTCGCGCAGCACGCGGAACAGCAGGTCGAAGACCACGACGGGCCGGAAATTGCCGATGTGGGCGAAGTTGTAGACCGTCGGCCCGCACACATACATCGTCACCCGCGACGGATCGGTGGGGACGAAGGACCGCTTCTCGCGGGCCATGGTGTCGTAGAGAGCCAAGGTCATTCGAAGGTCACAGTCACGCTAACGCTGCGGCACGGTTGCCGGTATGGGGTTGCGACCCATATACAGATCGCCCGGACGGGACGCCACGCCGCGCCCCCGCCGTGAGGATCATAGGGTGGCACGCGTCAATTCCGGGACCTTCGTCCCGGCGCAACTCAGCCCTCAGGAAGACCGCTCTCCATGGACGCCGTTTCCCGCGACCGGACCCTGATCGGGACCGACGAGAACCTCGAACCGGTCAAGCGCCCGACGCGGGACGAGGCCATGGAGGCCGTCCGCACCCTCATCGCCTGGGCCGGCGACGACCCGCGCCGCGAAGGCGTGATCGATACGCCGAAGCGCGTCGTCGACGCCTACGCCGAGTGGTTCGAGGGCTATCAGCTCGATCCGGCCAAGGAGCTGTCGCGCACCTTCGAGGACGTCCAGGGCTACGACGACATCGTCATGCTCCGCGACATCGAGGTCGAGAGCCACTGCGAGCACCACATGGCGCCGTTCCTGGGCAAGGCCTACGTCGCCTACATGCCGACGAACCGCGTTGTGGGCATCTCCAAGCTGGCCAAGGTGGTCGAGATCTTCGCTCGCCGTCTCCAGACCCAGGAGACCATGACCCAGCAGATCGCCGACGCCATCACCGACAGCCTGCGCCCGGCCGGCGTCGCGGTGCTGATCGACGCGGCCCACCAGTGCATGACCACCCGCGGCGTGCACCACCGCCACGTGTCCACGATCACCACCCAGTTCACCGGCGTCTTCAAGACGGACCCGACGCTGCGGCAGAGGTTCCTCGACTTCGTGAACCGCAAATAGCGGCCTAAGAGGGAAGCATGAACGAACCGAACAGCTTCCCCATCGCGACCGACCAGAAGCAGCTGGAGACCGGCGCCAAGCTGACGCCGCGCTTCGACGAGCACGGCCTCATCGCCGCCGTCGCCACCCACGCCGAGACCGGCGAGGTGCTGATGTTGGCCTGGATGAACGCCGAGGCGCTCACCCGCACCATGGAGACGGGCGAAGCCCACTACTGGAGCCGATCGCGCCAGGAGCTCTGGCACAAGGGCGCGACCTCGGGCCAAGTCCAGGTTCTGGAAGAGCTCCGGATCGACTGCGACCAGGACGCCGTCTGGCTCAAGGTCTGGCCGCAGGGCGACGGCGGCGCCTGCCACACCGGCCAGCGCTCCTGCTTCTACCGCACCATCGAGAACGGCAAGCTCGTGAAGCGCCCCTAAGCCGCTCGATGTTCGAGTTCGTCGTCAGCGTTATCGTCGCCGCCGGCCTCCTAGGCGTGGCCTTCCTGATGTTCGCCGAGAACGTGGTCCCGCCGATCCCGTCGGAGGTGATCATGCCGCTGGCCGGTTTCGCCGCGGCCCGCGGCGACCTCAGCTTCCCGGGCGTGGTGATCGCCGGCACCCTCGGCGCAGTGGCCGGCGCCTATGGCTGGTACGAGGTCGGCCGCCGGGTCCCCGACGCCACGCTGGAGCGCCTCGTCCGCCGCTACGGACGCTGGCTGACCCTGGAGGCTGACGACCTCGACCGCGCCCGCGCCCTGTTCCAGCGCCGCGGCGGCCCGGCCGTCTTCCTCGGCCGCCTGATCCCGGCCGTCCGCACGCTGATCTCGGTGCCCGCGGGCCTCACCCGCATGCCCCACGCGCCTTTCCTCGCCTGGACGACCGCCGGAACGGCGATCTGGACCCTGCTGCTGGCCGCTACCGGCTATGTGCTGGAGCACGAGTTCCGGCGCGTGGAGAGGTGGCTGGATCCGGCCACGGGCCTCGTGTTCGGCCTGATCCTGATGATCTACATCTATCGGCTGGTCCGCCGGAGCCGCGCATGACGATCGCCCAAGCCCTGCTCGCCTTCTCGGCCGCGGCCCTGCTGCTGACCGTGACGCCCGGCCTCGACACCGCGCTGGTGCTCCGCACCGCCGCCGTCGAGGGGGCGCGGCGCGCCGCGCTGGCCGGGGCCGGCATCATCGCCGGCTGCCTCGTCTGGGGCGCGGCGGTGGCCCTGGGTCTGGGCGCCCTCTTCGCCGCCTCTCAGCTGGCCTTCACGGTCCTGAAGTGGGCTGGCGCCGCCTACCTCGTCTGGCTGGGCCTGAATCTGATCCTGCGGCCCCGGGACCGGTTCGACACCGAGGGCGCGCCGCAGCTGGCGGGCGACGGCCTGGCCTGGATGCGCCGGGGCTTCCTGACCAATCTGCTGAACCCCAAGGTCGGCGTCTTCTACGTCAGCTTCCTGCCGCAGTTCCTGGCCGAGGGCGTGCCGGCCGCGCCCTTCATCTTCGGTCTCGCCGCCTTGCATGGGGCCATGACCGTCATCTGGTTCGCCGCCCTGATCGCCGCGACCCAGCCCATCGCCGCCGCGCTTCGCCGCTCTGCCGTCGTCCGCTGGCTGGACCGCGTCACCGGCGGGGTGTTTGTGGGCTTCGGCCTGCGCCTCGCGCTAGAGCGGCGCTGAGAACACAACCTGCGACGGCAAACCTTGCCGCAATAGCAGGATTGTGAAGGAAGAAATGCCCGACCTCCCGAGTTGAGGCGCCGCGAGGGACCTTCACGGCGTACAACAGAGGAAGGACGTCCATGGCGAAGTGGGAACCGAAACAGGGCGACTGGAAGCACACTCTTTACGGCACCGACCAAGGCGAGTGGCTGATCGGCTACGACTCCGACGACACCATCTATGCGAACGGCGGCGATGACGTCGGCGACGGCAGCAATGGCACGGACATCGTCGACGGCGGCGACGGGAACGACACCATCGCCGGCAACACCGGCACCGACTACCTGACCGGTGGTCTCGGCGCCGACTACTTCGTCGTCAACCAGCAGAGCGAGTGGGACATCATCTACGACTTCCACCGCGAGCAGGGCGACCGCCTCTTCGTGAAGCAGAACCTCTCGGACGACTACACCTGGACCGTCCAGGACGGGGACACGATCGTGAACTTCGGCAACGGCACCGGCGTGGTGCTGGTCGGCGTCACGAGCTTCTATGACAGCGACATCGTCACCTACTGACCGCAGCGTCGCCGCCCCTCTCCGACCTCGGAGAGGGGTTCCGGTCAAAAAAGAAACCCCCGCCGCGGGGGGCGGCGAGGGTTACTGAGTGCTGACGACGGGAACCCTAGTCGAGCGCCACGGCGACGCGCGATCCCGTGCTTCTACGGGCGTCAGATCTGGCTCAGCGCCGTCAGCCCTGCGCCGTCGGGCGCCACGCGGAAGCTCTTCACGGGCGCGGCCTTGAAGTCGCGGGACGTGATCGTCGAGACCCCCACCATCTCGGCCTTGGCCGCCTCGCGGGTCAGCGTCAGCAGCACGAAGCCCTTGGCGACCTGGTTGTTGTAGACGACCTCCGGGCTCACGCGCGAGATCAGCTCGCCGGCGTCGCGGCCGGGGGCGAACTCGCCGCCGCCGGGGCTGGTGATGCCCGACGTTCCGAATTCGCAAGCGACACGACGGCCGCCCGCGTCGTGCAGCTCATTGGCCCAGAAAGAGTGGCTGTCGCCCGAGACCACGATCGGTCGTGCGGCCGCGCTCTTGAACAGGCCGTACAGCCGCTCCCGGTCCACGGGATAGCCATCCCACATGTCCAGCGCGCCCGGGAGGCCCAGCTGCGCGGGCAGGCTGCGTCGGTCCAGTCGCTTAAGGGCCGCCTCGGGCATGGCCGCCAGTTCCTGGGGCGACAGGTCCTTCCGCTGCGGCGAGACCACCCGGGCCATGACCACCTGGTTGCCGATCACCTGCCACGCATGCCCGGCTTTCACGGAACGCTCCAGCTCGCGGCCGATCCAGGCCTCCTGGCGCTCCCCCATCATCCGGCGCTGCGGATCCATCAGCTTGGCGCGGAAGGCGGCGACGTCGGGCTTGCCGTCCGCCATCGGCAGGTCGGTCTCGAAGTCGAGTTGCTTGTCGCGCGCGCCGAGCCGCGTCTCGATCATGATCAGGGAGGCGACGTCGCCGAAATGGAAGGCGCGCTCGCTCGCCGAGACGAGGTCCTGGCCGGCCTTCGGCTCGCGGATCGGCATCCACTCGTAGTAGGCCTTGAGCGCACGAGCCTTGCGGGCGTCCCAGTCGCCCTCGGCCGGAGCGTCGTGGTTCTCGGCCCCCTGCATCCAGCTGTCGTTCGTCGTCTCGTGGTCGTCCCAGGCGACGATCCAGGGGGCGCGGGCATGGGCCGCCTGCAGGTCGGGGTCGGACTTGTACTGGGCGTGGCGGCGGCGGTAGTCGGCGAGGCTGACGATCTCGCGCGGTGGATCGTGCGGCCGCTCGCCTGCCACGGCCGAGTTCATGCCGTAGCTGCCCGCGCCGCCGTATTCGTAGATGTAGTCGCCCAGGTGCAGCACCGCGTCGACCCGCGGCAGGTCGGCGATGGCCCGGTAGGCGTTGAAGTAGCCGTTCGGATAGAGGCTGCAGGACGCCACGGCCAGGACGACGTCCTTCGTCCCGCCCTTCGGCAGGGTCATCGTCCGGCCGATCGGCGAGGTGACGCCTTCGGCCTCGAACTCGAAGGTATAGGCGCGGCCGGCGTCCAGGCCGGCGACGTCGACCTTGGCCGTGTAGTCGCGGTCTGGCCCGGTGACGCCCGAGCCCTGCTTCGCGCCGCCGGCGCGCCGGTCGACCGGGTTCATGCGCCAGCGGTAGGCGACCGTGCCGCCTGCCGCCGCCGGCGTGATCCGCGTCCAGATCACCACCCGGTCCTGCAAGGGATCGCCTGAGGCTACCCCGTGGTTGAACGCGACCTTCCCGGCGGCTTGCGCCATCGCGGGCGTCGCCGCCCCCAGACCCAGCAGAGCCAAAGCTTTGCGTCGATCGACCTTCATCGCCGTTCCCCCTGAACCATCGCCCACGTATTAGTCGGCGCAACACCACAGGAGCATGACAATCGATGTCGAAGGAAGGCCTCCACGTCCCGCGCGAGAAGCTGTCGCGCGACACCCTCAACAAGCACTACGCCATCACCTCGATCATCGAGGAGTTGGAGGCCGTCGACTGGTACCGGCAGCGGGCTGACGACTGCGACGACGAGGAGCTGAAGAAGATCCTGCTGCACAACGCCCGCGAGGAGCTTGAGCACGCCGCCATGGTCCTGGAATGGCTGCGCCGCAACGACCAGGAGGCCCACGAGCAGTTCGAGGAATACCTCTTCAAGGACGGCTCGATCGCCGGCCACGAGGAAGGCGCCAGCGAGAAGCATGGCCTCTGAGGACGACGTCGTCGTCGAAGGCGAGCTCCGGACCATCGAGGTCCCGGAGCACGCCGCGGGCGATCGCATCGACAAGGTGCTGGCCGCGCTGGTCCCCGACCTGTCGCGCGCCCGCCTGCAAGCGCTGATCGCCGAGGGCCGCGTGGCCTTCGGCGACACAGCCGTGGCCGACGGCAAGCTGAAGGCCCGCGCCGGCCTCTACACGGTCGAGGTGCCGCCGCCTGAGCCCGCCGAGCCGCAACCCGAGGCGATCCCGCTCCGCGTGCTCTACGAGGACGCCGACCTCATCGTCATCGACAAGCCGCCGGGGCTCGCCATGCACCCCGCGCCCGGCAGCGAGAGCGGCACCCTGGTGAACGCGCTGCTGCACCACTGCGGCGACACCCTGTCGGGCATCGGCGGCGTCGCCCGCCCCGGCATCGTTCACCGGATCGACAAGGAGACCTCGGGTGTCGTCGTCGCCGCCAAGTCCGATGCCGCCCACCAGGGGCTGTCGGCCCTGTTCGCCGCCCACGACATCGACCGCATCTACATCGCGCTGACCCGCGGCGCGCCGCATCCGCTGAAGGGGACGATCGAAGGCGCCATCGCCCGCTCGACCAACGACCGCAAGAAGATGGCGATGGTGAAGACCGGCGGTCGCCACGCCGTCACCCACTACGCCGTCGAGCGCACCTTCGGTCCGCAGGAAAAGCCGCTGGCCGGCCAGGTCGCCTGCCGGCTGGAGACCGGCCGCACCCACCAGATCCGCGTGCACCTGGCGTCAAAGGGCGCGCCCTGCCTGGGCGACCCGGTCTACGGCTCCGGTCCGCCGTCCGAAGTCGTCCGCGCCGCCATCCGCGAGGCGGGCCTGACCCGCCAGGCCCTGCACGCCGCCGTGCTCGGGTTCCGGCACCCGGTGACCGGCGAGACCCTGCGCTTCGAGAGCCCGCTGCCCGCCGACATGGCCAGGCTGGAAGCGCTGCTCGCGAAGGTCTAGCCCGCTCCTCCCCTGCGCAGCGGGGGAGGTGTCAGCGAAGCTGACGGAGGGGGCGTCAGCGCCTCACCCCTGCGCCGCCGCCTCGAGCTTGGCGATGTCGAGCTTGACCATCTGCATCATGGCCGCGGCCACCCGGTTGGCGGCCGCCTTGTCCGGGCCGCTCATCAGCTGATTGAGCTGCACGGGCACCACCTGCCAGGAGACGCCGAAGCGGTCCTTCAGCCAGCCGCACTGGCTCTCCTGGCCGCCGCCGGCCAGCAGCGCGTCCCAATAGCGGTCGACCTCGGCCTGGGTGTGGCAGTCGATCTGGAAGCTGATCGCCTCGTCGAATTTGAACTCCGGCCCGCCGTTGAGACCGGTGAACGGCGTGCCGTCCAGCTCGAACGCCACCGTCAGCACCTGGCCGGCCCGGTCGCCGGGCAGGCCTTCCGGATAGCGCGAGGTCTGGGTGATCTTCGAGTTCGGGAAGATCCCGCAGTAGAACCTGGCGGCCTCCTCGGCCTCGCGATCGAACCACAGGCAGTTGGTGATCTTGGGCATCGTCCGTCCTCCGCTTGCGGGGCGCGTCCCGGAGCCTATCTCCTGCTGGAAGCGCCTTCGAGCACAGGACGATGGACGCGGCCTCAGCCCGACAAGGCTCTGCGAAAAAGCCTTCGCTGCAAGCTCTGCTAACAACCCATGTGAGAAAGCCTGCCTTGATGGCGCCCCAGTCGGGGCGTAGGTAATGCCCCACTAGAGCAGTCGGACATTTCAGGCCGTCTCCCACGGCCTAGCTTCCTCGAAACTTCGTACCTATCTGAATGGTTGGAGGGGGCATGGTCCTTTGCGCGTCGGGTTGGCGCGCGGCCTGAAGTCCGCATCCAAGAGGGGATATTTCCATGGCCGCGAACGCGCTTGCCGTCATGTCGCCGGAAGGCGGCCTCAGCCGGTATCTCTCCGAGATCCGGAAATTCCCGATGCTGGCCAAGGACGAAGAGTTCATGCTGGCCAAGCGTTGGACCGAGCACCAGGACCCCGAGGCGGCGCACCGCCTCGTGACCAGCCACCTGCGCCTTGTGGCCAAGATCGCCATGGGCTACCGCGGCTACGGCCTGCCGATCGGCGAAGTCATTTCCGAAGGCAACGTCGGCCTGATGCAGGCGGTGAAGAAGTTCGACCCGGACAAGGGCTTCCGTCTGGCCACCTACGCCATGTGGTGGATCCGCGCCTCGATCCAGGAATACATCCTGCGGTCCTGGAGCCTCGTGAAGATGGGCACCACCGCGGCGCAGAAGAAGCTGTTCTTCAACCTGCGGAAGGCCAAGTCCGAGATCGCCGCCCTGCAGGAAGGCGACCTCCGCCCTGACCAGGTCAGCCAGATCGCCACCAAGCTGGGCGTGCTGGACGAAGAGGTCGTGTCGATGAACCGCCGGCTGTCCGGCGGCGACGCCTCGCTGAACTCGCCGCTCCGTTCGGACAGCGAGAGCGAGTGGCAGGACTGGCTCGTCGACGACCAGACGCCGTCGCAGGAAAGCGTCATCGCCGACACCCAGGAGCGCGGCATCCGCATGGAGCTGCTGCAGGAGGCCATGGCCGAACTCACCGACCGTGAGCGGCACATCCTCACCGAGCGGCGCCTGAAGGACGAGCCCACCACCCTGGAAGAGCTCGCCTCGCAGTACGGCGTCAGCCGCGAGCGGGTCCGCCAGATCGAGGTGCGGGCCTTCGAGAAGCTGCAGAAGTCGATGCGCGCCGCCGCCGAAGAGCGGAACCTGGTCGACGCCTAAGCCATCTCTCTCCTCCCGCCTCTGCGCGGGGGGAGAGGATCAGGCCGCGATGATCACCTCGTCCTTGGGCATGTAGGCCAGCAGCGCCGCGGCATGCTTGGCCACTTCGGGGCCTTTCAGCGGAACGCCCGCCTTCTTGCACGCCACCATGTAGCGGGCGAGCTCGGCCGCCGCCGTGGTCAGCTTCAGGTCGGCCGCGGCCGTGGCCGCCTTCTGGATCGCCTGCACCTGGGTCTCGATCGCCCGTGTCGCCTGGGCCGGATCGGTGTCGAACGACGCCACGGCCGAACGCAGGATCTTCAGCGCCTGGGCCAGCCGGTTGGCGTCCGGCGTCTGCCGGCTGTCGGTGCGCCGCTTCAGCGGCCCGCTGTAGTCGCCCGAGTTGAACCGGCGCCGGTCGGGGCCGACGTAGCCCACAGCCTCGATCCAGTCGCGCTGGCGCAGCGTCACCGCCTCCAGCCGCCGCAGCAGGTCCTTCATCGTGAAGGGCCGGCGCAGGAATTCGTGCACGCCGGCGTCGCGGGCGGCCAGGATGCTGGCGGCCGTGGCCGTGCCGGTCACCATGATCACCGGCGCCTTACGGGCCTCGAACTGTGCGCGGCGCAGCTTCTTGGTGAAGTCCACGCCCGTGGTCTTGGCGAAGGTCAGCTCGACGAAGACGATCTGCGGCGTCACCTGCTCGCACAGCTTCAGCCCGCGCTCAGGCGTCGTCGCGATCCAGGTCTGGGAACGGGCGATGTTGCGCATCGCCTCGCCGATCATGGCGGCGCTGCTCGCCTGCGGATCGACGATCAGCACCTTCTGCAGGTGCGGCGCCATCCGCCGGATCGTTCTCTTGTCGTCGTCGAACACGGAGACCTCTTTCGATCCCGTCCCTTACGACCTTTGCGTAAAAGAACTCCGAATTTGCACGGGTCTGCGGCGTTGCGACGTCGCCCCTAATCCTGGAACGGATCGCGCATCAGGATGGTGTCGTCCCGCTGCGGGCTGGTGGACAGCAGCGCCACCGGCGCCCCGATCAGCTCCTCGATCCGGCGGACATACTTCACCGCATTCGCCGGCAAGTCCTTCCACGAGCGCGCGCCTTGCGTGGTCTCGCTCCAGCCGTCCATCTCCTCATAGACGGGGGTCAGCTGGCCCTGCGCCTTCAGGCCAGCCGGCAGATAGCCGATGGCCTCGCCGTTCAGCTCGTAGCCGGTGCAGATCTTCAGCTTCGGCAGGCCGTCCAGAACGTCCAGCTTGGTCAGCGCGATGCCGGCGATGCCGTTCAGCGCCACCGACTGGCGCACCAGCGCCGCGTCGAACCAGCCGCAGCGGCGCGACCGGCCCGTCACCGTGCCGAACTCCCGGCCCACCGTCCCCAGATGCTGGCCCACTTCGTCGAACAGTTCGGTCGGGAACGGCCCTTCGCCCACGCGGGTGGTGTAGGCCTTGACGATCCCCAGCACATAGCCCGGGCCCTTGGGCCCGAGGCCCGAGCCCGCCGCGGCCTGCCCCGCCACGGTGTTGGACGAGGTCACATAGGGATAGGTGCCGTGGTCGACGTCCAGCAGCGCGCCCTGGGCGCCCTCGAACAGGACGCGGCGGCCCTTCTTCACCACCTCGTCCAGCATCAGCCACGCCGGCCGCGCGAACGGCAGGATCTTGGGCGCCATCTCCTCCAGCTCGGCCAGCAGGGCGGCGCCGTCGTACTCCGGCAGGCCCAGGCCCCTCCGCAGCGGCGTATGGTGCGCCAGCAGGCGGTCGATCTTGGCCTCCAGCGCGGCGCGGTCGGCGAGGTCGGCGACCCGGATGGCGCGGCGGCCGACCTTGTCCTCATAGGCCGGTCCGATACCGCGGCCCGTGGTGCCGATCTTGTTCGTGGCGGCGGCCTCCCGCGCCTGGTCGAGGTCGCGGTGCAGCGGCAGGATCAGGCAGGCGTTGTCGGCCAGGACCAGCAGGTCGGGGGTGATCTTCACGCCCTGCTCCCCCAGCGTCCCGATCTCCTTCAGCAGGTGCCAGGGATCGACCACCACGCCGTTGCCGATGATCGACAGCTTGCCCTGCACCACGCCCGACGGGAGCAGGGAGAGCTTGTAGACCTGGTCGCCCACCACCAGCGTGTGCCCCGCGTTGTGGCCGCCCTGGAAGCGCACGACCACATCGGCCCGGTTGGACAGCCAGTCCACCAGCTTGCCCTTGCCCTCGTCGCCCCACTGGGCGCCGATCACCGTCACATTGGCCATGGGTACGATCCTTCCACCTGCCAGGGGAAACGCCTCCCGGCCCTTCGACAGGTGCTCGGCGGGGAGGCGGGGATCGATTGCGGCGCCCGTTTAGACCAAGTGGCCCTCGCCCTCAAGGCGCCCCGGCGCTATCACCCCACGTCATGGACATTCCGCGCTTCCACCTCGCCTTCCCCGTCCGCGACCTCGAGGAGGCCCGCGCCTTCTACGGCGGCCTGCTGGGTTGCCCGGAAGGCCGCTCCAGCCCCGAGTGGATCGACTTCGACTTCCGCGGCCATCAGATCGTCGCTCATCTCGCCCCCGGCGAGATCGGCCACAAGTCCACGAATGCGGTCGACGGCGAGGACGTCCCGGTCCGCCACTTCGGCGTGATCCTGACGCTCCCGGAATGGCACGAGCTGTCCGAAAAGCTGCAGGCGGCGAACGTGAAGTTCGTCATCGAGCCGCAGATCCGCTTCAAGGGTCAGCCCGGCGAGCAGGCGACGATGTTCTTCCTGGATCCGTCGGGCAATGCGCTGGAGTTCAAGGCCTTCGCCGACGACGCCATGGTCTTCGCGAAGTGAGGGTCACCTTCGAGGATATCGAAGCCGCGGCGGGCCGCCTGAAGGGCGTCGCCGTCGAGACCCCGCTGATCGAGAGCCCGGCGCTGAACGAGCGCGTCGGCCTGCGCGTCCTGATCAAGCCCGAGACCCTGCAGCGGGTCGGCGCCTTCAAGTTCCGCGGCGCCTACAACCGCCTCGTCCAGCTCACCGACGACGAGCGCCGGCGCGGCGTCGTGGCGTTCTCGTCCGGCAACCATGCCCAGGGTGTTGCGCTGGCGGCGAGGCTCCTGGATCTGCCGTCCGTCATCGTCATGCCCAGCGACGCGCCGGCCATGAAGGTCGCGGCGACCAAGGGCTATGGCGCGGAGGTCCGGCTCTACGACCGCCTCACCGAGAGTCGCGAGGCGATCGCCGCCGAGATCGCGCAGCAAAGCGGCTTGACCGTCGTGCCGTCGTTCGACGATCCCCACATCGTCGCGGGCCAGGGCACGATCGGCCTGGAGCTCGTCCGCCAGGCCGAGGCCATGGGCGCCAGGCTCGACGTCGTGGCCACCGGTATCAGCGGCGGCGGCCTGCTGTCGGGTGTCGCCACTGCGGTGAAGGCCTTGTCGCCGTCCACCACCCTCGTCGGCGTCGAGCCTGCCGGCTTCGACGACGCGCGGGAGTCGCTCGAGAAGGGCGAGATCGTCGTACAGAAGCGCACCGGCCGCTGCCTGTGCGATGCGCTGGAGAGCGCCTCGGTCGGCCACATCACCTTCCCGATCCTGCAGCGCACGGTGGCGGAGGTGGCGGTCGTCACCGACGCTGAGGTGACGGAAGCCATGCGCTTCGCCTTCAAGACCCTGAAGCTGGTCGTCGAGTCAGGCGGCGCGGTCAGCCTCGCCGCCCTGATGACCGGCAAGCTGCCGGCCGCGCCGGGGTCGACCGTCGCCCTGATCCTGTCCGGCGGCAACGTCGATCCCGAGCAGTTCGCCCAGGTCCTCCGCGGCGAGCTGTAGATGCGTTCGCGTCGGCAGCCATCGCCTAGGCGAAGACGTCCGCCGTCTCGCCGCCCGGCAGGCCCACGCCCTTCAAAGCGCGATAGATCTCGACGTAGGGGGCGATGGCGACGGTGAGGAACAGGCCGTAGATGCCACACAGGCCGATGAAGCCCAGCAGTCCCACGACCGCGATGACGGCTCCGCCGGCCGCGCCGCCCGCCATGCTGCCGACGCCGATGAGGATCCCGGCCACGATCGCGACGGGGATCATCACGACCACGCCGATGATCAGCATCAGCAGCAGAAGGGCCAGGATGGTCAGCACAATCCGCCAGCCCTGACCGGCCGTCAGGCGCCAGGCGTCGGCGACCACCAGCCGCTTCTCATCGAAGGCTTGGATCCAGGCGGTGGAGAACCGCGCCGCCAGGTAAAACAGCCCGACAAAGAGGGGCAGGACCAGCAGCACCGACCAGGCGCCGCCCCCGCCGAGCGAACCGATGACGCCAAGAGCGAAGGCGCCGACGGCGACGACCGCCATCAGGCCCAGGGCCAGCACCAGGGAGGTGAGCGCGAGCCACATCTCCCGCGCCGAAACCTTCAGATGGAAGAACCCGCCCTCTTCGGGATGGAGCAGGGCGCGCACGACGCCGCCGTAGAAGACCGCGGCCATGGCCACGCCCACCACGACCATCACCGGCAGCGTGTAGAGCGCGTTTCTGGCTGCCGCTTCTTCCGCCAATGCGGCGGCCGCCTCCGAACCCTCCGCCACCAGCTGAAGGTACTGCGGCAGGACCGGCCCGATGGCGATAGCCTGGATGAGAAGGCCGAGCAGCGTGTAGCCGACGCCCCACACGAAGACCGTCAGCGGCTCGCGCCTGGCCAGCCGGAAGCCGGACTTCAGCGCCGCGTCGATCGAAAATCCGGCCATCTGCTCCCCCTGAAGACCTTGCGCGCCAGGATAGGCGCCCAAGGCTCAGGTTGATAGGCCCTTACAGCCGGTCCTCGGGCGCGAGCGCCCGGGGTTCGTCGCGCGGCGTGATCAGCTTGGCGGCCCTCGGCCGGATCCAGTTCTCGAAATCGTCGACGAAGCGATAGACCACCGGCACCAGCACCAGCGACAGCAGGGTCGAGGTGATCAGCCCGCCGATCACCGCCACGGCCATCGGCTGACGGAACTCGGCGCCCTTCTCCAGGGCCATGGCGGTCGGCAGCATGCCCGCGGCCATGGCGACCGTGGTCATGATGATCGGCCGCGCCCGCTCGCGGCAGGCCTCGATCAGGGCGTCGTGCTGGCTCATGCCCTCGCGCTCGCGCTCGATGGCGTACTCGACCAGCAGGATCGAGTTCTTCGCCGCTAGGCCCATCAGCATCAGGAAGCCGATCAGCGAGGGGATCGACAGCGACAGGTTGAAGAGCAGCAGGCCGATGAACGCGCCGCCCACCGCCAGCGGCAGCGCCGCCAGGATGACGATCGGCTTGAAGAAGCTGCGGAACAGCAGCACCAGCACCGCGAACATCAGGAAGACGGCGGTGGCGAAGGCCACCACGAACCCGCCGAACATCTCCTGCATGGCCTCGGCGTCGCCGATGGCGCCCGGCTTCACGCCCGCCGGCAGGTTCTTCATGATCGGGAGGTCGTGGACGGCCTTGGTCGCCTCGCCCAGTTCGACGCCATCGCCGAGCTCAGCCTGGATGGTGATCTGCCGCTGGCGGTTCAGGCGGTCGATCCGCGCCGGGCCCGCCTGGAACTCCACGTCGGCCACGGCGCCCAGGGTGGTCACCCCGCCCGTGGCGGTCGGCAGGCGAAGCTGGCGGATCTGCTCGATGTCGGCCCGGGCGTTCTCCGGCAGCCGGATGCGGATCGGGATCCGCCGCTCACCCTCGTTCAGCTTCGGCACATTGGCGTCGATGTCGCCGACGGTCGCCACCCGGGCGGCCTGGGCGATGGTCGCCACCGAGACGCCGAGGCGGGCGGCCTCGTCCGGCCGCGGACGGATCACCACTTCCGGCCCCACCGGCGGATTGGCCGGGCGCGGGTCCTTGACGATGTCGACCGTGCGCATCTGCTGTTCCAGCGCCAGGGCCGCGGCGTCCAGCGCCTGCGGGTCCTGCCCGGTCAGCACCTGCTGGAAGCCCGACGAGCCGTCGAAGCTCAGGAAGTTCAGCCGCACGTCGGGAATCGCCGCGATCTCGGCGCGCACCCGGTCCTTCAGCTCGTTGCCGCTGACGTCGCGCTTGGACTTCAGCAGCACGGTGATGGTGCCCGAGCGCACGTCGCTGGCGCCCGGCCCGCTGCCGGGACCGAAGCTGGCCACCGTCGAGCCCACCTGGGTGAAGACGTCGGTGACCTCGGGCTGCGCCTTCATCACGCGGGTGACGGCCTGGGTCGCCTCCTCCATGTCCTGGAGGGTCGCGCCGGGCGGGCCCTGCACGTTGACGTAGACGTAGTCGGGATCGCCGGGCGGCTGGAAGCCCTGCGGCAGGAAGCCCACCAGCGCCATCGAGGCGACGAACAGCACCAGGCCGGCGATCGCCGAGATGATGCGGTGCGCCAGCGCCCATTCCAGGGCGTTGCGGTAGAAGCCCTCGAAGGGCTTGCGCGCGTGCGGCTTCGTCGACGGCTTCAGGAAGTAGGCGGCCATCAAGGGCGTGATCAGGCGCGCCACCAGCAGCGAGAACAGCACCGCCACCGAGACGGTCAGGCCGAACTCCTTGAAGAACTGGCCCGGGATGCCCGGCATGAAGCTGACCGGGGTGAACACCACCACGATGGCGAAGGTCGTCGCCACCACCGCCAGGCCGATGGCGTCCGCCCCCTGCAGGGCCGCCTGGTAGGGCCGTACGCCCTGCGCCACCCGCTTCTCGATGTTCTCGATCTCGACGATGGCGTCGTCGACGAGGATGCCGATGACCAGCGTCAGCGCCAGCAGGGTCACGAGGTTCAGCGAGAACCCGGCGAGGTCCATGACGAAGAAGGTGGGGATCAGCGAGATGGGCATGGCCAGCACGGTGATCAGCGTCGCCCGCCAGTCGCGCAGGAACAGCAGCACCACTAGGGCCGCCAGCACCATGCCCTCCAGCAGCACGTGCTGGGTGGCCCGGAAGTTGTCCCGGGTCTCGTCCACCGAGGCGTAGATCTTGGTGAAGGTCACCCCGGGGTAGGCCTTCTCCATCTGGTCGAGCTTGACGTTGACCGCGTCCTCGACGTCGACGTCGGAGGACTCCTTGGTCTTGGCGACCTGGAAGCCCACGACCGGCCGGCCGTTGAGGCGCGCGAAGCCGCGCGGTTCCGAAGCGCCGTCGCCGATCTGCGCCACGTCCGACAGGCGCACGAAGCCGCCCGTGCCGGTGGGGATGGTCATCTCGCGCAGCTGCTGCACGGTTTCCACCGAACCCAGGACGCGGACCGTCTGCTCGCGGCCGCCGACCTCGAGGCGCCCGCCGGGGGCGTCGAGCTGGAAGCTGGAGAGCGCTTGGTTCACCTGCGAGGCGGTCAGCCCCCGGGCGGCCAGCCGCACCGGATCGATGACGACGTTGATCTCGCGGGCGACACCGCCCACGCGGGTGACCTGCGCCACGCCGCTCGCGGTCTGCAGCTCGCGGCTGATGGTGTCGTCGACGAACCAGGACAGCTCCTCGTCGCCCATCGCCGGCGCGGCGACCGCGTAGGTGATGATCGGGAAGGCGCTGTCGATCTCGACCTGGGTGATCTGCGGCTCGTCGATGTCGCGCGGCAGCACCATGCGCGTCTGGTCGATCTTGGCCCGGACCTCGTCGGTCTTCTTCTGCAGGTCCTCGCCCATGTTGAACTGGATCGAGGTGGTGGAGACGCCCTGCGTAACCACCGACTGCACGTTGTCGACGCCCGTGATCCCGGCGATGGCGTCCTCGACCGGACGCGTGATCTGGGTCTCCATCTCCCCGGGCGCGGCGCCCGACTGGGTGACGGTCACCGCCACCACGGGGAACTGGATGTTCGGGAACTGCTTCACCGGCAGCCGCGCGTACGACAGCATGCCCGCGATCACGAGGCCGATGAACAGCAGGACGACCGGAACGGGGTTGCGGATCGCCCATGCCGAGATGGCGAAGCCGCCGCTCCCGGCCGGCGCGTGATGGGAGGGGTCGCTCATCGCTTGGCGCTCGCCGCCGCCGGACGCGCCGGCGCCTGGGGTTGAGCTTGGCCGCCTTCGACCGGCTGCACGCGGTCGCCGTCCAGCAGGAAGGCCGCTGCGTTCTGCACGATGCGCGCGCCGGCTTCGGGACCGCGGAGGATCTGCACGAGGCCCGAGCCGCGTTGGCCGGTCTGGACCGGCACGCGGCGGACGCGATTGTCGGCGCCCACCACCATCACGCTCGCGCCATTGGCGTCATAGCGGATGGCCGATTCGGGAACCGCCAGGACCGAGGCCGAGACGTCGTCGAACACCGCCTGGCCGAAACCGCCGGCGCGGATGTCGCTGCGCACCGGCAGGGTGAGGCGCACCTCGCCGAGCTTGGTCTGCGGGTCGATCTGCGGGCTGACGATGCGCACGCGGCCCTGGGCCGTGGCCCCGCTGGGCAGGGTGACCGTGGCGGTCTGGCCGGGCCGGATGCGCGCCAACACGTCCTCGCTCAGGTCGGCCGAAAGCTCGACCTGGCCGTCGCGGGCGATCCGGAACCACGGCGTGCCGCCGCCGGCCGCCAGGTCGCCCGGGCGCACCGTCCGCTCCAGGATCACGCCGGACACCGGCGCCACCACGGCGGTCTTGCGCAGCCGCGTGCGCAGGTCCTGCAGCTGGGCGCGGGCGGCTTGCGCCTGGAAACGTCGCTGGGCGATCTGCTCCTGGGCCAGTACGCCCTGGTTATCGAGCCCCTGGACGCGGCGCGCCTGGTCCTCGGCCTGGGCGGCCTGCGCCTCGGCCTGGGCGATCTGGCCCTGCAGCAGGGCGGGATCGAGCTGCACAAGCGTCTGGCCCGCACGGACGTAGTCGCCCACGTCGGCCATCACCCGAAGCACGCGGAAGCCGGTGATCTCGGAGGCGACGGCCGCTTCCTCGCGCGGGATCAGGTCGCCCGAGCCGGTGACCGATCCGGCGATGGCGCGCGGCTCCAGCCGCACGACCCGCACGCTGCGGGCCCGCTCTTCGGTCTTGGCCGCAGGCTCCGGCTTCTCGCCGCAAGCCGCCAGCGCCAGCACCGCGCACAGCGGCAGAAGGATGAGCTTCGATCGCATTCCGTCTCTCATTGGGCGGTCGTGGCGCCGGCCCGCGGGCGGGCCTGGGCATAGGTCTGGGCGGGCCAGCCGCCGCCGATGGCCTTGTAGGCCTGCACCGACTGGCGAAGGGACTGCACCTGGGCCGAGGCCAACTGCGTCCGCGTGGCGCGCCAGGCCGTCTCGTTGTTCAGCAGGGTGTTGAGGTCGGTGAGCCCGCGTTCGTAGCCGATGCGGGAGGCCTCGAAGGCGCGCCGCGCCCGGACCTCGCCCTCGGTCAGCGTGTCGACCCGACGGCGCTCGGCGTCCAGCCGGACCAGAGAGGCCTCGGCCTCCTGGAACGCGGTCTGCACCGTCTTCTCGTATTGGGTCACCGCCTGCTCGGTGCGGGCGTCCTGCACCTTCAGCTCGGCCATCAGGCGCGGGATCGAAAGGATCGGCTGCAGCACGCTGCCGCCCAGGGTCCAGCTCTGGCTCTCCGACGAGAAGCCCGGCTGCTCCTGCTTCGACCAGCCGATGCCCGGCGTGAAGGTGAAGGTCGGGAAGAAGGCCAGCGCCGCCAGCCGTTGCTGGCCGGCCTGCGAGCGGACCCGTTGCTGGGCCTCGCGCACGTCGGGACGCCGCTCCAGCAGTTGGCTGGGCAGCGAGGCGGGGACCGACGGCGCTTCGCCCACCTGCGGCGGCGCGGCGATGCTGGCGGTGGGCTCCACCACCCGGCCCGCCAGGATCAGGATCGCGCGCTTCTGCACCTGCAACTCGGCCTGCAGCGACTCGACGGCGCCCTCGGCGCGCGACAGGTCGCCGGCCAGTCGGTCGCCCTCGGACGTCGCCGAGAGTCCCAGCGCGCCGCGCTTCGAGGCCAGGTCATAGAGCTCGCGGGCGATCCGCGCCGTCTCCTGGGCGTCGGCCAGCTGGATCGCCAGGCCGCGGGCCTGGAAATAGGCGTCGGCCACCTGCGCGGCGATCGCCGCGCGCGTGCCCTCGTAGGCGAAGCGGGCGGCCGCGACCTCGGCGTTGGCGGCGCGGCTGGCGGCGAACGACCGTCCGAACAGGTCGATCTCCCAGCTGACGTTCAGGTTGGCGTTGTAGCTCTCGCTCGTCCCGCTGGTGGAGAAACCGGGAATGTCGACGCGCGTGCCCGACAGCTGCTCGGTCTCGGTGCGGGCCGCCGTGCCCCTGGCGTCTCCCTGCGGAAGGTACTGCAGGATCACGCTCGTGCGCTGGGCGCGGACCTCCTGCAGGCGCGAGGCGGCCAGCCGCACGTCGGTGTTGCGGTCGAGGGCCTGCTGCACCAGTTCGGTGAGCTGCGGATCGCCATAGGCCGTCCACCACTGGTCGAGGGCGATTGCGCCCGCGGGCGCGGGCTCGGCGGGCGCCTCGAAGGCGCCGGGCAGGCGCACGTCGGCGGGTCGCGGCGTCGTGCAGGCGGCCAGCGAAAGCGCGGCCAGGACGGCCAGGGAGGGTGCGGAGCGCATCTGGGTCATGGGTCCGGGGGAGAAGACCGCCGTTGGTTGAACAAAGTTTGAGCGTCCGGCGCAATCTTTGCCGTCCGCCTTGGCGTCCCTGTTCGTCGCGTCCCCGCCGGAATCTCTTGCGGATACCGTGCGGACCGCCGTTTGCCGCAAACTCCGTATCATGTAAAGTGTTACTTGCGTAGCGACGGGAGCGGCATGGCCAAGGAACACACGGGCGACGACGATCCCCGCCGCAGCATCGAGCTGCTGTGGGGCGTCCAGGAACCCGGCAAGCGGGGACCCAAGCCGAGGTTCTCCACCGATGACGTGGTCCAGGCCGCGATCGCGCTGGCCGACCGCGACGGCCTGTCCGCCATCTCCATGCGCAGCGTCGCCCGGGCCGTCGGGGTCTCGCCGATGGCGGTCTACACCTACGTCCGCTCCAAGAACGAGCTGCTGGCCCTGATGTACGACCGCGTCCTGGGCGAGGGCGAACAGGCGCCTCCGGGACTCGCTTGGCGCGATGCGCTGGAGTTCATGGCCCGCGGCCGCTGGGACCTGGCGCAGCGCCATCCGTGGCTGCTGGGCCTGGCTCTGCACCGGCCGCCGCTTGGACCCAATCTGATGACCCGTGTCGAGGCGGTGATGGGCGCGCTGGAAGGTTGCGGCCTCACCGAGATCGAGAAGGACCTGCTGGTCGACGTCCTGCACAACTACATCGAAGGCGCCCTGAACGAGGCGGGCGAGGCGCGCGAGGCCGAGCAGCGCAGCGGCCTCACCGACGAGCAGTGGGTGGCCATCGTCGAGCCGGCGCTGCAGGCCAGGCTCGATCCTGACCGCTTCCCGCACCTGATCCGGCTGGGGGAGGCCTGGCGAGAACAGCGTCATTTGCTGACCGATCCGCGCCACCGTTTCGAACAGGGCCTGCAGGTCGTCCTCGATGGAATCGGCGCGTTCATCGCCCGTCGGCAGGCTGGCGGCTAGCCGAGCCCTCCGGGGCGTGATTAGGCTCGCGCCAACTCCAACCAGACCCGAGTACCGACTTGAAGAAGCTCCTGTTCTGCGCCGTCGCGGCGTGCGCGTTCTCCACGGCGGCGATGGCCGCGCCGGCTCTGGATGGCGCCCGCATCAAGGAAGACATCCGCGTCCTGTCGGCCGACGACTTCGAAGGCCGCGCCCCCGCCTCCAAGGGCGAGGAAAAGACCGTCGCCTACCTCGTCCAGCAGCTGAAGGCCGCGGGCGTCCAGCCGGCCGGAGACAAGCAGGCCGACGGGAGCCGCGCCTACACCCAGGACGTTCCGCTGGCCCGCTTCGCCACTAAGGGCCCCGTGGCCGTGTCGGTGAACGCCGCCGGCAAGACCGAGACCTGGGCCCAAGGCGAGCAGATCGCCATCCGCGCCGCCCAGACCGGCGTCGACCGCCTGACGCTCAAGGACGTGCCGATCGTCTTCGCCGGCTATGGCGTGAAGGCGCCCGAGCGCAACTGGGACGACTTCAAGGGCGTGGACCTGAAGGGGAAGATCGCCCTCGTTCTCGTCAACGATCCGGACTTCGAGACGGGTGAAGGCGACTTCGGCGGCAAGGCGATGACCTACTACGGCCGCTGGACCTACAAGTTCGAGGAGGCCGCCCGCCAGGGCGCCGTCGGCTTCCTGGTGATCCACGAGACCGCGCCGGCCTCCTACGGCTGGAACACCGTCAAGAACTCCAACACCAACGAGATCTTCGACGTCATCCGCAAGACCCCGTCCGAGGCCCACGCGCCGCTGGAAGGCTGGGTCCAGCGCGACAACGCCGTCGCCCTCTTCAAGGCCGCCGGCCTCGACTTCGAGGCGCTGAAGAAGCAGGCCCAGACCCGCGCCTTCAAGCCGGTCGAGCTGAAGGGCGTGACCCTCTCCGCCGACTACGCCATCGACGCTCAGAAGGTGATCTCCAAGAACGTCGTCGGCGTGGTGCCGGGCTCCAAGCGCCCCGACGAGCGCGTCATCTACACCGCCCACTGGGACCACCTGGGCGTGGGCCAGCCGGACGCCAAGGGCGACCGGATCTACAACGGCGCGCTCGACAACGCGTCCGGCACCGCCGCCCTCCTCGAGCTCGGCCGCGCCTTCGCCAAGACCAAGCCCGAGCGTTCGGTGATGTTCCTGGCGGTCACGGCCGAGGAGAAGGGCCTGCTGGGGTCGGAATACTACGCCGACAACCCGCTCTATCCGCTCGCCACCACGGTCGGCGTGCTGAACATGGACGGCATGAACTTCCTGGGCCGCGCCCGCGACGTCACCATGTCGGGCAACGCCCCGCTCACCCTCCAGGACGACATGATCAAGGTCGCCGCCAAGTACGGCATGACCTTCAGCCCCGATCCCAACCCGCAGGCCGGCAGCTTCTACCGCTCGGACCACTTCCCCTTCGCCAAGCGCGGCGTGCCGGCGATCTCGTTCGGCGCAGGCCAGGACCTGGAAGCCGGCGGCAAGGCGGCCGGCAAGGCGGCGTCCGAGGCCTACACCCGGGACGCCTATCACCAGCAGGCCGACAACTTCGATCCGAACTGGAAGATGGACGGCGTGATCCAGGAGCTGTCGATCTTCTACGACCTCGGCTCGGAACTCGCGAACTCCGGCCGCTGGCCCGAGTGGAAGCAAGGCGCCGAGTTCAAGGCTGTCCGCGACGAGACCAGGACCCAGCGGAAATAATCTCCTCTCCCCCCGCGCAGCGATAGGGGAGAGGGCAGGGTGAGGGGCGGCGCAGGCACGTGCCGCCCCCACTCCGCTCTCAGCCAGGCATCATCGACGGATGCTCCCCACCTAGCGCATCCAGGATGCTGATGCAGACCCCATCGCGGTTCGTCAGCACCTCCGAATTCCAGAACCGCAGTACCTTGAGGCCGAGCCGTTTGAGGTAGGCCGTTCGGCGCGCGTCGTACTCGACCTGCTCTGAGTGCTGGCCGCCATCCAGCTCCACCACCAGCCCGCCCTCCACGCAGAGGAAGTCGACGATGAACGGTCCCTTCGGGACCTGCCGCCGCCACTTCCAACCGCCGAGCCTGCGATCCCGCAGCACGTTCCACAGGCGCGCCTCGGCCTCGGTGTCCTCTCGCCGCAGCCGACGCGCCCGATCGCGGCGCGTCTGGTCGCGAATTGTCCTGACCTTCGCCATGGCTGAACGGCCGAGCCGCCCCTCACCGTGCCCTCTCCCCTCGCACTTCGTGTCGGGGGAGAGGAGACGATATCAGAACATCTTGAGAACTTCGCTATTCGCCGTTAGGTAGAACCTCGTTCCTTGGAGGGAGGCGTGCGATGGCCAATGGGGGATCGGGCGAGGGCAGGATCCGCTGCGGGATCGGGGGCTGGACGTTCGAGCCCTGGCGCGGGGTCTTCTATCCCAAGGGGCTGAAGCACGCCGACGAACTGGCCTACGCCAGCCGCCATCTCACCGCCATCGAGATCAACGGCACCTACTATTCCAGCTTCAAGCCCGACAGCTGGGCGAAGTGGCGCGCATCCACCCCGGACGGCTTCAAGTTCGCGGTGAAGGCCAGCCGCTTCTGCACCAACCGCAAGGTGCTGTCCGACGGCAAGGGCAGCATGGACATCTTCCTCGGCCAGGGCCTGACCGAACTCGGCGACCGGCTGGGGCCGATCCTGTGGCAGTTCGCGCCGACCAAGAAGTTCGACTACGACGAGTTCGCCGCCTGGCTGGACCTCTTGCCCCGCGACCTTCAGGGCCTGCCGCTCCGCCACGTGGTCGAGGTGCGCAACGCCTCGTTCGCGGACCCGAAGTTCGTCGGCCTCTGCCGCGACCGCAACGTCGCCATCTGCAACTCCGAGAACGAGAACTACCCGTTCATCCCCGACGTCACGGCCGACTTCGTCTACCTGCGCCTGCTGTCGGCCAACGACGAGATCCCTACCGGCTACGAGGCGCCCGTCCTCGACGAGTGGGCCGGCCGCTTCAAGGCCTATGCCCAGGGCGGCGTGCCCGGCGACTTCCAGCCGCTCGACCGCACCGGCCCACCGGAAGAGCCGCGCGACGTCTATGCCTTCGTCATCCACGAGGGAAAGGTCCGAGCCCCGGCCGCGGCCATGGAGTTCATCAAGCGGGTCGATCCGGGGTTCCAAGCCCAGGCCCTCTAAGCGCGGTTGACCGACGCGGCGTCAGGGCGGCCCATTTCCGATCGAGCAAAGAGATTGGGAGGCCTCCGATGACCCACTTCAAAGCCGACGACCTGATGTTCCGGCCGGGCCTGATGAAGGGCCAGCGGGTGTTGATCACCGGCGGGGGCACGGGCCTTGGCAAGGTGATGGCCGAGGCCTGCCTGATGCTGGGCGCCGACGTCTACATCTGGGGCCGCCGCGGCAATGTCATCGAGGCCGCCGCCAAGGAGCTGATGGACCTCCACGGCGACGCCGGCGGCCGCTGCGTGGGCCAGGCCTGCGACATCCGCGTGCCGGAAGCCATCCACGACGCCATGGACGAGATCTGGGCCGACGGCGGCGCGCTCACCGGCCTCGTCAACAACGCCGCCGGCAACTTCATCAGCCGCACCGAGGATCTGACGCCCAAGGGCTTCGACGCCATCTCCAACATCGTTTTCCGGGGCTCGTTCTTCGTCACGCTGGACGCCGGCAAGCGCTGGCTGGCCGAGGGCAAGCCGGGCTCGGTTGTCTCCATCCTCACCACGTGGGTCTGGCATGGCGGCCCGTTCACCGTGCCGTCGGCCATGTCCAAGGCCGGCCTCAACGTCATGACCCAGTCGCTGGCGGTGGAATGGGGCAACCGCGGCGTCCGCTTCAACGCCATCGCGCCGGGTCCCTTCCCGACCGAGGGCATGAGCGCGCGGCTCAATCCGGGCGCGGCCGGCGAGGCCGAGGCCAAGGACCCGATGATCCCGCTCGGCCGCAACGGCGAGATGCGCGAGCTCGCCAACCTCGCCGTCTACCTGCTGCATCCGCTCTCGGCCTATGTGAACGGCCAGACCATCGCCATCGACGGCGGCTCGCACCTGCAGGGCGGCGGCGGCTTCGCGCGCCTCGCCTCCTGGGGCGACGCCGAATGGGAGCAGGCCCGCAACGCCATCCGCGCCACCAACGAGAAGGACCGCGCCCAGCGGACGGTCTGAGAGCGGATGTAACAACACTTGCGACACGCAGATTCCACCGCGATGATGACGCCCGTCAACTTCGGGGTGGAGTTCCGTACGCGTCACATGGCACAGGTCGCCTATCTACCGGTCGGCAAGCGCGAGCAGACCAAGGTCCAGAACCGCCAAGCGATCCTGGACGCCGCGCGCGAGGTGTTCGGCGAGCTGGGCTACGAGGCCGCCACCGTCCGCGACATCATCCGCCGCACGGGCCTCGCAGCCGGAACCTTCTACAACTACTACCGCTCGAAGGAGGAGGTGTTCGCCGCCCTCGCCGACGACGGCGCGCGGCGCTTCGCCCCGATGCTCAAGGCGATCCGGGCTCAGTCGCACGACGACTTCGAGGCCTTCGTGCGCCAGGCGATCTCCGCCTACTTCCGCTTCATGGCCGACGAGCACTCCAGCTGGGTGGCAAGGCGCCCGGCCGGCGAGCCGCACCCGCACGTTCACGGCGAGACGCCCGAGATGGCCGCCGTCTTCCGCGAGGTGCGCGACGCCATCGTCGAGGCCGTCGCCGCCGGCAAGGGCCCGGCTTCGGATCCGGACTATATGACCGCCGCGTGCATCGCCGTGGCGCGCGAGGTGGGGGACAAGATGCTGGAACGCCGGCCGATCGACACCGAGGCCGCCGCGGACTTCGCCGTGGCCATGATCCTGAATGGCCTGCGCGGCCTCCCGGCGGCGGCGGCTCGCTGATGGCCTCGCCCGCCGCCCAGCGCGCCATCGCCAACCTCATCCTGTCGCTGCCCGCGCCCCTGCTGCGCCTGATGTCCGGCGGCGGCGTGGTCCACGTCGGCGGCCGCACCCTCGACCCGCGCCTGCAGTTCCTCGCCGCCCAGGCCCGCAAGCAGCCGGCGATGACCCAGGCCACCCCGGAACAGGCCCGGGCCGGCATGAGCGGCCTGATCGGCGCCGTCGCCGGCAAGCCCGAGCCGGGCGTCGCCTGCGAGGACCTCGATGTCCAGGGCGCCTCGGGCGACATCCCGGCCCGCGCCTACCGGCCGGCGAACCAGGACCCGGACGCCCCGCTGATGGTCTGGGCCCACATGGGCGGCGGCGTGATCGGCGACATCGAGACGACGCACGTCTTCTGCACGGTGCTCGCGAAGATCACCCGCGGTCCGGTCCTGTCGATCGACTATCGCCTCGCGCCCGAGCACCGCTATCCGGCGGGCATCGACGACACGCTGGCCGCCTACCGCTGGGCGCGCGAGCATTCCACCCGCTTTGGCGCCCCGGCCGGCAAGGTCGCCATGGGCGGCGACTCCATGGGCGGCAACTTCACCGCCATCGTCTGCCAGGAGCTGAAGCGCGTGGGCGAGCCGCAGCCGGTGCTGCAGCTGCTGGTCTATCCCTGCACCGACGTCGCGTCTCAGACGCCGTCCATGACCACCTATGGCGAGGCCTTCCCGCTCACCAGCGCCACCATGGACTGGTTCATGGGCCACTACCTGAACCCCGGCGATGACCCAGCTCATCCCAAGCTCTCGCCGCTCAAGGAGGCCGACCTCTCGGGCCTCGCGCCCGCCGTCATCGCCACCGCCGGCTTCGACCCCCTGGTCGACCAGGGCGAGGCCTACGCCAAGGCGCTACGCGAGGCCGGCGTGCCCGTGGCCTACCGCTGCTACGACAGCCTGGCCCACGCCTTCGTCGCCTTCACCGGCGCGGTCCCCGCCGCCGACGCCGCCAGCCGCGAGGTCGCCCGCCTGGTGCGCCAGGGCTACGAAGGCCGTCTCCCCTGATGCGGGCCCCCAAGTGAGAGCTCTCGTCGTCGAGGAACTGTTGCCCGACTACGCTGGCGTCCACGTCCGCGACATCGCGACGCCCGAGCCGGGCGCCGGCGAGGTGCGGGTGAAGATCCTTGCCGCGGCGGTGAACTTCCCCGACCTTATGCAGACCCGTGGCGAGCACCAGCACAAGCCGGCCCTGCCCTTCATCGGCGGCATGGAGATGGCCGGCGTCGTCGATGCCGTCGGCCCGGGCGTCACGGCCTTTAAGGAGGGCGACGAGGTCTGCTCCGGCGGCCGCGGCGTCTTCGCCGAATACGCCGTTTTCCCGGCCGCCAGCCTGCAGCACAAGCCGAAGCGTCTGACCTTCGCCCAGGCCGCCGGCTACCCGGTCGCCTACCTCACCGCCTATGTCGCGTTGAAGCGCTGCGCCGACGCGCAAGCCGGCGAGTGGGTTCTGGTGCATGGCGCGGCAGGCGGCGTCGGCCTCGCCGCCGTCGACTTCGCCCGCGTCCTGGGCTGCAAGGTCATCGCCGCCTCGGCTTCGGACGAGAAGCTGGCCGTCATCGCCGCCGAATACGACGTGGACGCCACGGTCAACGTCACGAAGGGCTTCCGCGAGCGGGTGAAGGAGATCACCGGCGGCAAGGGCGCGAACGTCATCTACGACCCCGTCGGCGGCGACGTCTTCGACGAGAGCACCCGCTGCATCGCCTTCGGCGGCCGCATCCTGTCCATCGGCTTCACCTCGGGCCGGCTCCCCGTGCTCCCGGTCAACATCGCCCTCATCAAGGGCTTCTCGCTGATGGGCGTCCGCGCCGGCGAGTACGGCCGCCAGTTCCCCGAGAAGGGCCGTGAGAATAACGAGGCCATCTGGAAACTCGCGGAGGACGGGTTGGTGAAACCCCGCGTCGACCACGAATACGCCCTCGACGACTGGCGTGAGGCGTACGAGACGCTCGCCCAGCGCAAGGTCGTCGGCAAGACCATTATCCGGCCGGATCTCTAGGAGCCCCGCATGACCATCGGCAGCGAAGACGAGCTCGAGAAGCTGAAGGCCGCCGGCAAACTGGTGGCGCGCACCCTGAAGGCCATGGGCGAGGCCCTCGAGCCGGGGATCACCACCCGCGAACTCGACCAGCTCGGCCGCAAGCTATTGGAGGACGCCGGGGCGAAGTCGGCGCCGGAGCTCACCTACAACTTCCCCGGTGCGACCTGCATCTCGGTCGCTCCCGATTGCGCCCACGGCATTCCCGACGACCGCCACGTCGAGGCCGGCGACCTGATCAACATCGACGTCTCCTGCGAACTGGACGGCTTCTTCGGCGACACCGGCGCCAGCTTCGCGGTCCCGCCGGTCGCGCCGAAGATCGAGAAGCTGTGCCGCGACGGCCGCCGGGCCATGTGGGCCGGCATCCGCGCCGTCCGCCCGGGCGCGCCGCTGAACGGCATCGGCAAGTCGATCGAGGCCTTCGCCGACAGGAACGGCTACAGCCTGGTGCGCAACCTCGCGAGCCACGGCGTCGGCAGGAGCCTGCACGAGGAGCCGACCGAACTCGCCACCTGGTACGAGCCGACCGACCGGCGCCGCATCGCCGAAGGCTCGGTCTTCACCATCGAGCCCTTCCTGTCGCTGGGCGCCGACTGGGTCGAGGAGCTGGACGACGGCTGGACCCTGCGCCCGCCGGGCCTCGAGCCCACCGTGCAATACGAGCACACGCTTGTGGCCACCCGCCGCGGTCCGCTGGTGCTGACGCTGGCGGAATAGCCGGGCGACGGGTTGACACCTCCCCGGCCATCCACTATCCACCGCGCCTCGATTTTCGACCCGGAGCTCTCTTCGTGAAGCGCACCTTCCAGCCCTCCCGCCTCGTGCGTGCGCGTCGCCACGGCTTCCGTCTGCGCATGTCGACCAAGAACGGCCAAAAGATCCTGGCCCGTCGTCGCGCCAAGGGCCGTAAGCGCCTCAGCGCCTAGTCCCGGCTGTCCTCCCGGTTTCGCGTCAGCGAAGACCGGGACCCATCGACTCCGATCTGGCCTGTGATCCGCAGCCGCGACGCCTCACGCTCGCCGGCTGCGTTCGCGCGCGTGGGTCCTGGCCTTCCGTGCCGCGGAAACCGGGATGACACGGTAGAGTGCCGCCCGTGAACGCGCCTTTCCCTATCGAACGCCTCAAGAAGCGCCCGGACTTCCTGGCGTGCGCGCAAGGCGCGTCGCTGGCCAAGGGCGCGGTGGTCGTCCAGGCCCGTCTCCGCGACGACGACAATCCCCTCGTCCGGGCCGGCTTCACCGCCACCAAGCGCATCGGCGGCTCCGTCGTCCGTAACCGCGCCAAGCGCCGGATGCGGGAGGCCGCCCGCCTCCTGCTGCCCGATCATGCCAGCCCTGGGCACGACTATGTCTTCATCGCCCGCGGCGGTGTGACCACGCGCCCCTGGGCGCGTCTGCTTGACGATGTGAAAACCGCGCTGATAAGGCTCGCCGCCGACGGCAAGGCCCCCTCTAAAGACCCCTCGACGGCAAACGGCCCGCCCCCCTCTTCGGAACCCTCCCCGACATGAGAGACGACAACACCCGCAACACGATCATCTTCGTCGTGTGCGCGGTCCTGCTTCTGCTGGTCTACCAGGTCTTCGTCATCGATCCGCAGACCAAGCGCCGGCAGGCCGAACTCGCCCGCCAGGCCCCGTCCGCGGCCGCCGCCCAGCGGGGGAACATCGCCGCGCCGCAGGTGCCCCAGGCGATCACCCGCCAGGCCGCCGTCGCCGCCTCGCCGCGGGTGGTCATCGACACGCCGGCGCTGACCGGCTCGCTGTCGCTGCGCGGCGCGCGGATCGACGACCTCTACCTCGACCAGTACCGCCAGACCGTGAAGAAGGGCGCGCCCGCCGTCGAGCTGCTGCGCCCCGAAGGCGCGCAATATCCCTGGTTCGCCGAGATCGGCTGGGTCGGCCAGAACGTGCCGGGCCTGCCCAACGCCCAGACCGTCTGGACGCTGGCTCAAGGCGCGAAGCTCGCCCCCAACCAGCCCGTCGTGCTGACCTATACCAACGGCCAGGGCCTGACCTTCACGCGCCGGATCTCGGTCGACGAGAAGTACATGTTTACGGTGACGGACGCCGTCGCCAACACCACCGGCCAGCCGGTGACGCTCGCCCACTACGGCACCGTCCAGCGCCAGGGCGTCCCCGCCGACCTCGGCAAGAACCAGATCGTCCATGAGGGCGCCATCGGCTGGCTCGACGGCAAGCTGCGCCAGGTGAAGTACGGCAAGTGGCAGAAGGACGGCGGCGGCCCCGCCTACACCTCGTCCAGCGGCTGGCTGGGCATCACCGACAAGTACTGGCTGGCCGCCATGATCCCCGGCCAGGGCGAGCAGGTCACCGGCCAGTTCCGCCGCACCGAAGTGATGGGCCAGACGGTGCTCGACGCCAACTTCGTCGGCCAGCCCCGCATCATCGGCGCCGGCCAGCAGGTCGTCGAGACCACTCACGTCTTCGCCGGCGCCAAGCAGGTGCCCGTGCTGCGCGCCTACGAGGAGCAGCTCAAGATCGACCACTTCGACAACGCGGTGGACTGGGGGAACTTCTGGTTCCTGACCCGACCGATCTTCCAGTTCCTGGAGTTCATCCACCGCTACGTCGGCGCCTTCGGTCTCGCCATCCTGGCGCTGACCGTCGTCGTGCGCCTGATCTTCTTCCCGCTGGCGAACAAGCAGTACGAGTCGCTGACCAAGATGAAGAAGGTGCAGCCCCAGATGGAGGAGCTGCGCAAGAAATACAAAGACGACCCGGCCAAGCAGCAGCAGGAGCTGCTCGCCCTCTATCAGCGCGAGAAGGTGAACCCGCTCGCCGGCTGTCTGCCGCTGCTGCTGCAGATCCCGGTCTTCTACGCCCTATACAAGGTGCTGACGGTCACCATCGAGATGCGCCACGCGCCGTTCCTGGGCTTCATCCAGGACCTCTCGGCCCGCGATCCCACGACCATCTGGAACCTGTTCGGCCTGATCCCCTGGAACCCCGCCAGCATGCCGCTGATCGGCGGCTTCCTGGACGGTCCGCTGCACATCGGCATCGTCGTGATCCTCTACGGCATCACGATGTGGCTCACGACGGCCATGAGCCCACCGGCCGGCGACCCGATCCAGCAGAAGATCTTCCAGTTCATGCCGCTGATCTTCACCTTCATCATGGCGCCCTTCGCCGTCGGCCTGATCATCTACTGGACCTGGTCCAACGTCCTGACGATCCTGCAGCAGTACGTGATCATGCGCCGGTTCAAGGTCGACAATCCGATCGACCAGATCGTCCGGCGGCTCACCGGCGGCGGCGCGGCCAGGAACGTCGGCTAGGGCGATGGCGGACGAGGCGGTCTTCAAGCCCGAGGAACTGGAGGCCGCGCGGGTCTTCTTCGCCCATCCGGTGCGCTTCCTGATGGGCGCGGCGGCGATCTCGGGCCTGCCCGACGCCGACCTGCCGGAGGTGGCCTTCGCCGGCCGCTCCAACGTCGGCAAGAGCTCGCTGATCAACGCCGTCACCGGCCGCAAGGAGCTGGCGCGCGCGTCCAACGAGCCCGGCCGCACGCGCGAGGTGAACTTCTTCGTCGCCGACGAGCAGCTGCGCCTGGTCGACCTGCCCGGCTACGGCTGGGCCCGGGCGTCCAAGACGGTGGCCCGCAAGTTCCAGAACCTCGGCCGCGACTACCTGCGCGGCCGCCCGAACCTGCACCGGGTCTATCTGCTGATCGACGGCCGCCACGGCCTGAAGGAGCCCGACCGCGAGGCGCTCGACGCCCTCGATCTCGCGGCGGTGTCCTACCAGGTCGTGCTGACGAAGGCCGACAAGCTGAAGGGCTCGGACCTGGCCCAGATCAAAGCCGAGACCGTGCGCGAGGTGTCCAAACGCGCCGCGGCCTTCCCGCGCGTGCTCGCCACCTCGTCGGAGAAGGGGACCGGCATCCCGGAGCTCCGCGCCGAGATCCTGGCCGCCTGCCGCATTTCGTCCGGGGCGCAGGGCTCCTCTTCCCCGACCTAGCGTCACCCGGCTAACTGGTCCTCGACAGCTCAGAGGCCCAGATGCTCACCACCGACACCCGCACGATCTACGACGAGGACCTGAACGTCTTCCGCGACCAGGTCCGGAAGTTCTTCGAGCGCGAGCTCCACCCGCACCTCGACCGCTGGGAAGAGGAAGGTATCGTCGACCGCAAGTTCTGGTTGGCCTGCGGCGAGGCCGGCCTGCTCTGCCCGACGGTCGATCCCGAGTACGGCGGCCTGGGCCTCGACTTCCGCTACAACGCCGTCATCGACGAGGAGCTGGCCTACGCCGGCTCGTCCGCGGGCATCACGCTGCAGTCCGACATCGTCGCCGACTACATCGAGAACTACGGCTCGGAAGAGCAGAAGCGCGAGTGGCTGCCCAAGATGGTCTCGGGCGAGGCAATCACCGCCATCGCCATGACCGAGCCCGGCACTGGCTCCGACCTCCAGGCCGTGCGCACCTCGGCCAAGAAGGACGGGAACCACTACGTCATCAACGGCTCGAAGACCTACATCACCAACGGCCAGAACGCCGACCTGATCGTGGTGGTCTGCAAGACCGACCCGGACGCCGGCTCCAAGGGCGTGTCGCTGATCCTGGTCGAGGCCACCCGCGACGGCTTCAAGCGCGGCCGCAACCTCGACAAGATCGGTCAGCATTCGGCCGACACCTCCGAGCTGTTCTTCGAGGACGTGCGCGTCCCGCTGACCAACTGCCTCGGCGAGGAGGGCAAGGGCTTCGCCTACCTGATGACCCAGCTGCCCCAGGAGCGCCTCGGCATCGCCGTCTCGGCCATGGGCGGCGCCCAGCGGGCCTTCGACGAGGCGGTGAAGTTCACCAAGGAGCGGAAGGCCTTCAAGCAGACGGTGTTCGACTTCCAGAACACCCGCTTCACCATGGCCGGCCTCAAGGCCAAGATGCAGGCCGGCTGGGCCCACCTCGACTGGTGCATGGCCCGCCACCTGGAGGGCAAGCTGACCGCGGCGGAAGCCTCAGCCGCTAAACTCTTCCACACCGAGCTGCAGTGGGAAGTCTGCGACGCCGCCCTACAGCTGCACGGCGGCGCCGGCTACATGAACGAGTACCCGATCGCCCGCCTGTGGCGCGACGCCCGCGTCCAGCGCATCTACGGCGGCACCTCCGAGATCATGAAGGAAGTCGTCGCCCGGACGATCTGAGGCATGGCGGCCTTCTCCCCTTGCGGGAGAAGGTGTCAGCCGGAGGCTGACGGATGAGGGGTTTTCCACGTGGCGCGACGTGACCCCTCACCCGACCTGCTTCGCAGGCCACCCTCTCCCGCAAGGGGAGAGGGAGAACCCGCGGCCCCTACTTCGCCCGCTTCACCACCTCGCCGCCCTTCACGACGACCACCGGCCGCTCCAGCACGGTGACATCGCTGAGCGGGTCGCCGCTGACGCCCACCAGGTCGCCCCAGGCGCCCGGCGCGATCCGGCCGACCTGGCCCGTCTGGCCCAGGGCCTCGGCCGCCGTCACCGTCGCGGCCTGGATCGCCTGCAGCGGCGTCGCGCCATAGCGCACCATCACCGCGAACTGCTTGGCGTTCTGGCCGTGCGGATAGATGCCGGCGTCGGTGCCGTACACGTGCTTCACGCCGGCCTTCAGGCTCATGCGGAAGCCCTCGCGCTGGACGTCGGCCACCTCACGGTCCTTGGCCAGGTTCGCCTCCAGCACGCCGTTCTTCTTGCCCTCGGCCTGGGTGTAGTCGGTGTTGTAGATGTCCATCGAGAAGTAGGTCCCGCGCTCCTTGGCGAGCCGGATGCCCTCGTCGTCCACCAGGCTGACGTGCTCGATGGTGTCGATGCCGCCCCGGATGGCTGCCTTGATGCCCTCGGCGCCGTGGGCGTGGGCGGCCACCTTCAGGCCGGCCATGTGCGCCTCGTCGGCGATGGCCTTCAGCTCCTCGACGCTCAGCTGCTGGGCGCCCACCGAGACGCCCCGCGAGAACACCCCGCCCGTGGCGCAGACCTTGATCACCTGGGCGCCGTACTTCTTCGCCAGCCGCACTTTGGCGCGGGCCTCGTCGGCGCTGTCGACGGTGAACGGGCTCTTCTCGGCCATCGAAGGCGGGAAGAAGGTCGAGTCGCAGTGGCCGCCGGTCGCGCCCAGCGCATAGGTCGCCGACACGATCCGCGGGCCCGGCACATAGCCGCCGTCGATCGCCTCGCGCAGGCCGACGTCCGCATAGTTCTCGGCGCCCACGTTGCGCACCGTCGTGAAGCCGGCCTCCAGCGTGTCGCGGGCGTGCTTCGTCGCCACCACCGGCCAGAAGGCGTCGGAATATTCGAGATAGTTGTAGCCGCCGATCTCGGCCACGCTCGTCAGGTGGACGTGCATGTCGATCAGGCCCGGCAGCAGGGTCACCCCCGGCAGGTCCAGACGCTCCGCGCCCGCCGGCACAGCGTCGCCCGCCTTGGCGACGGAGGCCACCTTGCCATCGACGATCACGACCAGCGGCTTGTCCACATACCGCCCGCTCGCCGGGTCCAGCAGCCGCTCGGCGGTCACCGCCACCGTCTTCGCCTCAACCGAACCGGCGAACATCAGCGCCACGGCCGCAGCCGCCATCCCGAACCCACGCATCCTAGGAACTCCCCCGAAACCTCCGTAACGGTTAGCACGCCCGCAAGGCCGTGACAGGGGGCACCCCGTCCGCTATCGGGACCCCCACGTATTTCGAGGCGGAGCGGCGCGGGTGAGCGGGACGACCGAGGGCCAAGGTTGGGCGACGGCGAAGACGCTGGCCGAAGCCCTGCCCTATATCCAGATCTACGACCGCGAGACCGTGGTCATCAAATACGGCGGCCACGCCATGGGCGAGGAGCAGGTCGCCAAGCTGTTCGCCGCCGACGCCGTGCTGCTGAAGATGCTGGGCCTGCACCCCGTGGTCGTCCACGGCGGCGGCCCGCAGATCTCGGCCTGGCTCTCCAAGGCCGGCGTCCAGAGCCACTTCATCGACGGCCTGCGCGTCACCGACGAGGCGACCATGGAAGTGGCCGAGATGGTCCTGTCCGGCGCCATCAACAAGGAGATCGCTTCCTGGATCACCCAGGCGGGCGCCGAGGCCGACGTTCGCGGCGTGGGCCTGTCGGGCAAGGACGCCCGCCTGATCGTCGTCGAGAAGGTCACCCGCACCAAGAAGGACCCGAGCTCCGACGAGGAGCGGATCGTCGACCTCGGCTTCGTCGGCGAGCCCAAGCAGATCGACACCCGGATCATCGAGGCGCTGATCGGCGCCGATGAGGACTACATCCCGGTCGTCGCCCCCATCGGCGTCTCCGAGACCGGCGAGACCTACAACATCAACGCCGACACCGTCGCCGGCGCCCTGGCCGGCGCGCTGGACGCCAAGCGCATGCTGCTGCTCACCGACGTGGCCGGCGTGCTCGACAAGAACGGCGAGCTGATCCGCCAGATGACCGTCGCCGAGGCCCGCGCCGCCATCGCCGACGGCGTCGCCACCGGCGGCATGATCCCCAAGCTCGAGACCGCCATCCACGCCGTCGAGGCCGGCGTCGAGGCCGTGGTCATCCTGGATGGCCGCCGGCCGCACGCCATGCTGGTCGAGCTCTTCACCGAGCACGGCGCGGGGACCCTGATTTGCCGGTAGACCTCAGCCATATCGACACCTGGCTGTTCGACCTGGACAACACCCTCTACCCGGCCGAGTCCGGCTTCATGGCCGCCATCGTCGACCGCATGACCGACTACGTCCAGAAGGTCACCGGCCTGCCGCGCGAGGACGCCTACGCGCTGCAGAAGACCTACCTCGCCGAGCACGGCCTGACGCTGAAGGGGATGATGATCCACCACGGCGTCGACCCGCTGGAGTTCCACGCCATCTTCCACGACATGTCGCTGGAGGCCCTGGCCCACGACCCCGAACTGCTGGCCGCGCTGGAGCGGCTGCCCGGCCGCCGGCTGATCTTCACCAACGCCGACGACGTCCACGCCGAGCGCGTGCTGGCCCGCCTGGGGCTAGGCCACCTGTTCGACGACGTCTTCCACATCGGCTCGGCCGGCTATGCGCCCAAGCCCAGCCCGGAGGCGTTTTCCCGGATCACCGCGGCGCATGCCGTCGATCCCGCCGTCACCGCCTTCTTCGAGGACAGCGAGCGCAACCTCGCCCCCGCCCACGACCTCGGCATGACCACCGTCTTGGTCGGCCCCTGGGCGGCGCAGTCGCAAGCCGCCTTCGTCCACCACCGCACCGACAAGCTGGCGCCGTTCCTGAACGACGCGCGCCTCAAAGCCGCCGCCTGAGGAACCTCCCGATGTCCGAGCTGAAGACCACCATCGAACAGGCCTGGGAGACCCGCGACGGCCTGAACACCGCCACCACCGGCCCAATGGTCGATACGGTGCGCGACGCCGTGAACGCCGTCCTCGACCAGCTCGACGCCGGCCAGCTGCGCGTCGCCGAGCGCGGCGCCGACGGCGTCTGGACCACGCATCAGTGGGTCAAGCAGGCGATCCTCTTGTCCTTCCGCCTGAACCCCAATTCGGTCATGCAGCCCGGCCCCTACTGGGACAAGGTCCCGCTGAAGTTCGAGGGCTGGGACGCCGCCCGCTTCGAACAGGCCGGCTTCCGCGCCGTCCCCGGCGCCGTGGTCCGCCGCAGCGCCTTCATCTCCAAGGGCGTCGTCCTGATGCCCTCCTTCGTCAACGTCGGCGCCTACGTCGGCGAGGGCACCATGGTCGACACCTGGGCCACCGTCGGTTCGTGCGCCCAGGTCGGGAAGAACTGCCACATCTCGGGCGGCGCGGGCCTCGGCGGCGTGCTGGAGCCGTTGCAGGCCAATCCCACCATCATCGAGGACAACTGCTTCATCGGCGCCCGCGCCGAGGTGGCCGAGGGCGTGATCGTCCGGGAAGGGAGCGTGCTCTCCATGGGCGTCTTCATCACCGCCACGACGCCAATCATCGACCGCCGCACCGGCGAGACCTTCCTGGGCGAGGTGCCGCCCTATTCGGTCGTGGTCTCGGGCAGCCGGCCGAACCCGCACGACCCGGCGCTGCCGTCCACCTACTGCGCCGTGATCATGAAGCGCGTCGACGAGCGCACCCGCTCCAAGACCAGCATCAACGAGCTGCTGCGCGACTAGCGGAAGATCCCGACCGCCAGTTCGGCCCAGACCAGCATCACGACCAGCGCCACCGCCGCCCCGCCCAGCAGCCGCAGCCACGGCCGCTGCGTCGCGCGCGCCACCAGCTCATAGCCCACGCAGCCGCCGCCCAGCAGGGCCGCCAGCGCCAGGAAGTCCTCGCGCCCCCAGTTCATCTCGTCCCACAGCAGCGAGCCGGCGACCGCGGCGGCGAACACCAGCCCCGCCAGCCCCCAGGTCCAAACCCGCAAACTGTCGCCGATCAGCCGCGCCGCCATAGTCGTCCTCCACAGGAACCCGCCGCCATCCTGGCGCCCGCCCGTGCGCCCACGATGCGCCTGATGTGGAGTTTCCGTGCAGACCCCAAGCCTCCTCTCTCCCCGCGCAGCGGAGAGGGAGAGGATCGAAGAGAGGGCCGGCGCAGGCCCTCGCCGTCGCCCAGATGGCGGATTGTGAGCGAGTGCTCGAATCGGCGAGGCTAAGCGCCCCTAACGAGCGGAGGCGAGAATGCCTGATCCAGCCTCGATAGCTGCGGGCCTCGGTTCTATCAAAGCAGCGCTCGATCTCACCAAGACGATCGCGGATGCACGCGACACTGCAAAGCTGTTGTCGATCAAACTAGAGCTGAAGGGGCTGCTGCTCGAAGCTCAAGAGGCCCAGGCAGCGCTCGCCGACCAGAAGCGCAATCTCGAGGAGCGACTGCGAGCCTTCGAAAGGTGGGACGCAGAAGCGGCTAAATACCGACTGACAACTATCGGCACTGGCACGCTAGCTTACGCGCCAGATGAGAGCGCGGCCAGGGCAGAGCCATTTCATCTGTTATGTGCCAAGTGCTTTCAGCATAGGCGGAAATCCATACTTCAGCGCCACGTCCAGCCGGTCATGGGCCGCCCAGCCTATGACTGCAATGAATGTGGAGCCCAAGTCGTGGCGACTATGGAAGGTTTGCGCGCCATCGGCGCGGTGCCTCCGAAGGTCGAATAGTCGGCGGGGCCATCCTTCCAGGATGCCACCCCGCCATTGATCTCACGGCAGCCAACGAGCCTGCCGGATCGGCCAAGTCCAGGATGGCGAAGCCACCGCGAAGCGGCCCGTCCTTGACTTGGACGGGCCGGCAGGCTGGCGTCGACGCCTGAGATCGAAGCGCTGGCTTACAGCGCTTCCGCCGGAGGCGGGGCCAGCGGATCGGCCAGTTCGAGGTCGCCGTCCGAATAGGCCGTCATCAGCGTGCCCTTCTTGATGCTGACGTCCTTGCCCTTGATGAAGGGCGCCGCCGGCCAGAACAGCACCACAACGGCCACAGTCGAGCCGACGCGCACGTCGCCCTTGGCGCCCTTGTTGGCGCGGAGCTTGATGCGCTCGTCGCCGACCTTCAGGTACAGCAGGCGCACGTTCAGCTTGCCGCTCTTGCCGAGCATGCCGTTGTCGCGGGCCTCCACGACTTCGCCCACGCCCCGATAACCGGCGCGCAGGATCGTGCCGTCAGGCAATTTCACGTCGTCTTCCAGGCTGACCGTGAAGCGGTCACCCTCGGTCGCGGTGGAGCTCGACAGCGCCTCTTCCAGGCGGATCGAGAACTCGGTGCCTTCCGGAACCTTGACGCCGGCAAAGGCCGGCGTAACGGCGACAGCCGCGGCGAGCACGCCCGCGGCGAAAGCTCTGATCTTCATGAAGTTCCCCCCAGGAACGCTATGGATCGACGCTAGGCCAGGTTGCCGCGCCGCGTCCAGTCGCCTTAAGGCCGAGCTTGTTGCGGCGGGCTTAACGCACCGCTGAATCGAACTGTGGATTCGCAACCTGGGATCGCTCGCGCCGATGGATAGTTCTGGCTATGTTCCAATCAGAGCGCGCCGATGGTTTCCGCATCCCCCCTTACCGCCGTCGATCTGATCCGCTCGCACGCGGAGCTGCGGGTCGTCTGCAATCGCTGCGGTTTCGAGCGCGTGGTTCAGGGCGGAAGGCTGGGCCTGTCCGGCCATGCGAAACTGCCTATCGCCCAACTACGCTTCGTCTGCAGCCACTGCCCGCCCGAGCATCGGGCAGGCGCGAGCGCGATCGCGGCCTGGCCGACGCCGGCGGGCCGCCTCATCTACCATTTCGCCACGGGCCTGCTGCGGCTGGACTGATGGCGCAGATGTTCCAGACCCTCGCCCGCACCTTGAAGGCCCATGAGCGGCTGCGGATTGCGTGTGAGGTCTGCGGCCGAACCACGGACTGGCCACGCGCGGAGGCGATGCGCAGGCTCGGACCTGACACCAAGCCGTTCCAACTCCGCTCCCGCCTCCGGTGCAGCGCTTGCGGGAAACGCGAGTCGGCGCGCGTCTCGGTTGTTTGACCGGGCCCGAACCTCGGGCGGAAGCTTCCGCCCATGTGCAACCTCTACACCCTCGACCCGGCGCTCTCCGACCTCGCGGCCCTGTTCGAGACGTTCCTCGGGATCGAGCTGAAGCTCTCCGCCGGTCCCGACACCCTGTCGAACCAACCGTGGGCGAAGGTCGTCTATCCCAAGTACCAGGGCCTGTTCGCTCGGCCGGTCGATCCCGCCGATCCGGCGCAGGGCCTGGAGCCGGTCGTCGGTCGCTGGGGCGTCGTGCCGTTCTTCCACAAGGGACCGGCCAAGACCTGGAAGTTCCCCACCAACAACTGCCGCTCCGAGGACATGGCCGCCAAGCCGTCGTTCCGCGACTGCGTGAAGTCCCGCCGCTGCATCATCCCGGCGACGGCGATCTGTGAATGGACCGGCCCGCAGGGCTCCAAGACCAAGCACCTCATCACCCGCGCCGACCAGGCGCCGCACTTCCTGGCGGGCCTCTGGGCCTCCCACACCTGGGAAGGCGAGGAGACCGTCAGCTACACGATGGTCATGCAGGAGACGTCGGAGGGCGACGACATGCACGCCTTCCACAACCGCCAGCCGGTGTTCCTGGATCGCGCAGGCGCGATGACCTGGCTGACGTGCGGTGCGGACTACGCGGGTGTGTTGAAGGGGCCGGCGCGCGGGACGTTACTGGCCGAGCCGCCGGAGCCAGCCACGTAGGTGGCGAACAATGTCAAGCGCCGGGATGCGTCGGAATCCCCGTTTGGTGTGCGAGATTTCCCCGTGGAGGTGGAGCAGGGTTCGAGCGTCGAACTCGGCTTGTCTGCCGAACGACAGGCAGGAATGGCAGACCTACGTCGCTCAACCTGCCTCGAGAAGATCGCGCCAACACCGAGGAGAGCACCCGCACAATGATCGTCATCACGCCGCAGCTTCTTCTGGCCTTTGCAGTGCTACTGCCAGGGGTAGCTGCGCTGGTTTGGTCGATCCGTCGGCGGCCGTAAGGCTCACCGCTACAGCCGGGCGAGCAGCCGTGCCGCCTCTGGAAGCCATGCTCCGGGAACTGTCGCGAGGACCACCAGTGCGCCCAGCAATACGATGCGTAGGAGCACGAACGCATAGAGCGCGTGCAGTCCGTCTTGTCCACTTCCCTCCACTTCATGGCGAGTGAGCTTGAAGTAACCAGCTCTCATTCCGTCCGTGCCCTTCAGCCGCTTGCTTGGGCGCACCATGACACAGCTCTCCTCCTGCGACTGGGCACGCGCGTTCCAACCTATGCACGTCAGAGTCGACTAAATTGGCCGGGGAAGTCGTGGGCCAAAAAGGCCACGAACTCCTGCCGCTAGCGCAGGCTCACAGACGCCTTGACATTTGGCCGATCTTGTGTTCTCCTTTTGTTCATGGTCGATCCCGCGGAAATGGCCGAGCGCCACGCGCACATCCTGGCGGAGCTCTCCGAGCTCGGCATGGGATTGGCGCGGAAGGCGTGCGCCGACGCGGACGCGGCCGAGACACCCGAAGAGCGGGCGCGGGCGGCGCTGGTGTTCCAGCGCGTCTCCCGCTCAATCCGGCAAAGCCTCGCGCTGGAAGCGAAGCTCGCTCGCGAGGCCGCGCGTGACGCCGACGAGGCGCGAGCCGAAGCCGCGCGGCAGGACCGCGAGCGCGTGAGGCTCCGTAAGCACCAGATCCGCAACGGGGTCGACGCGCTGGTCTGGCGCGAGACTGAAGACATGGACGAAGACGAGGAAGAAGCCTTCGAGGTGCAGATTCTCGGGGCCATCGAGGACGAGGCCTGTTCCGACACGCTCTTCACCGACGACCTCGCCGACCAGGTCGGCCGCGTCATCGAACGTCTAGGTTTTGAGGTCGGCTTGGACGGTGCCGTCCGCCGAAAGCCGGCAATACCTCAGGCTTCTCCCGAGCCCGAGCCCTATTGGCACAGCTCAGCATGAGCGGGGTCGTCCGGCCCGAACGAGTTCACGACAATCAGACGATCAGAACACGGGCGCAGCCATGCGCCCGTGGGCTTCGCCGTGCGCTAGCGCGTTCGCCCCTCGTGCTCGTCGTACGGCGTGCCGTCGCGATGCCGCGCCAACTCCTCGCCGGGCCGGATGATCATGTCGATGTCAGGGTAGTCGCAGCCGTCCTCCGTCGGGCGGCGGGAGCCCACCTCCAGCAGCACCGCCTCGCGATCGGCGCGGTTCTGGATGTGGTGGCCGTTGGGCTCGCCAGCCGGGAAGCCGGCGCACTCGCCCGCCCGCAGCACGTGCTCGCCGTCGTCGTCGACCAGCACGACCTCGCCTTCGACCACCCAGACGAACTCGTCCTCGGCGGTGTGCCAGTGGCGCTGGCTGGTCCAGGCGCCGGGCGGCAGGCGCATGAGGTTGACGCCGAACTGATCGAGGCCGGCGGCGTCACCCAGCTTCCAGCGCTTCCGCTCGCGGCAAGGTTCGTCATAGGGAGCCGGATAGGTCGTGCCGAAGCGCGTCGGCGCCTGGTCGATGTCGATCTTCGGCATTGGCCCTCGCGTCTCTTCCCGGCAACAGGTAATGCGCAGGCATGAGCGCCGCCATAGACCCCGTCGAGCTCACCCGCGAGCTGATCCGCAGGCCCTCGGTCACCCCGGCCGACGAAGGCGCGATGGACGTGGTCGAGCGCACCCTGGCCGGACTCGGCTTCGCCTGTCGGCGGATGAAGTTCGGCGACATCGAGAACCTCTACGCCCGCTTCGGGACGGCGCGCCCGAACCTCTGCTTCGCCGGCCACACCGACGTAGTGCCGGTGGGCGACGCGCAGGCCTGGTCGAAGGACGCCTTCGCCGCCGAGGTGGTCGACGGCGTGCTGATCGGCCGGGGGGCGGTCGACATGAAGTCGGCCATCGCCGCTTTCGCCGCGGCCGTCGCCGAAGCCATCGGCTCAGGCCGCATCAAGGGCTCGGTCTCGTTCCTGATCACCGGCGACGAGGAGGGCGTGGCGACGCACGGCACCAAGAAGGTGGTCGAGGCGCTGCTGGCCGAGGGCGAGGCGATCGACCACTGCGTGGTGGGCGAACCCACCTCGGCCGAGAGCTTCGGCGACATGGTCAAGGTCGGCCGGCGCGGCTCGATCAACGCCGAGATCGTCGTCGAGGGCGTCCAGGGCCATGTGGCCTATCCGCAGCGGGCGGCCAATCCGACGCCGGTGCTGATCCGGCTGCTGGCCGCGCTGCAGGACCGCCGCCTGGACGAGGGCTATCCCGAGTTCCAGCCGTCCAATCTCGAAGTCACGATGATCGACGTCCCGAATACGGCCACGAACGTCATCCCGGGCGTCGCCAAGGCCCGGCTGAACATCCGCTTCAACCCCAACCACACAGGGCAGGCGCTGGCCGACTGGATGGCGGCGGAGGCGGCAAAAGTCGCCGAGGGTTTCAAGGGCCAGGTGACGGTGACGCCGTCGATCAGCGGCGAGGCGTTCCTCACCGAGCGCGGGCCGTTCACCGAGCTGGTGGCCGCCGCGATCAGGGACGTGACCGGGGCCGATCCCGAGCTCTCCACCTCGGGCGGCACCTCGGACGCCCGCTTCATCCGCGCCCTGTGCCCGGTGGTGGAAGTGGGCCTCGTGGGCCGCACCATGCACCAGGTGGACGAGCGCGCGCCGGTCGAGGAAATCCGCCGCCTCCAGGCCGTCTATGGGCGCATCCTGGAGCGCTATTTCCAGGCCGCCTGAAGCCTGTCCGGACAAGATTTTCCGAAGATTCACTTGAGCCGCGGGCGGGCTCGCGCATCCTGCGCGCCATGACCCGACCGCCGAAGAAGAGCGAGTTCCTGGAGGTGCGCATCCCGCACCCGACCAAGGAAGCCTTCATGGCCCGTTGCCGCCAGGACGGCCGCTCCGCCAGCGAGGCCGTCCGCGCCTTCATCGAGGGCGAGTTGGCCCCGAAGCCTCGCCGCCGCTTCCGTCCGGCTCATCTGATGGCCGGCGCCCTGGCGCTCGCCGCCGCCGGCGCCGCGGCCGCGCCCTCGCTCGCCGACAGCCTGCGGGCGGCCGAGTTCCGCACGCTCGACGCCAACCACGACGGCGTCGTCACCCTGCCGGAATACGTGAACCGCTAGCGCAGCGGTTTGAAGAACCGCTCGGGGGCCAGGTTCAGCCAGGTCCAGGGTTTCAGCAGGGCCGCGCCTTCGCGCCAGGAGACGATGACGCGGCGCGCCTTGCCGGCGACGTTGTCGGCGGGCACGAGGCCGACGCCGATCGCCTGGGGCCAGCGGCTGTCCAGCGAATTGTCCCGGTTGTCGCCCAGCATGAAGTAATGGCCCTCCGGCACGACCACGGGCCCGAAGTCGTCGCCCTCGTAGCCCGGGCCGCGGTCGTAGGTGAGGTAGCTGCGGCCGTCGGCGTTCGTCTCGCGCACCTGCTGCACCGTGACGCCCGGCGCCTCCGGATCCTCCGTTACGCCCAGCCGCTGTTGCGGCAGGGCCCGGCCGTTCAGGATCACCTGACCGCCACGCATTTCCACCGTGTCGCCGGGCAGGCCGATCACCCGCTTGATGTAGAGCTCGCGGATGTCGCGCGGCAGCTTGAACACCACCACGTCGCCGCGCTCAGGCGGCCGCCCGAACAGCCGCCCGCCCGGCAGCGGCGGCGAGAACGGGACCGAGTGCCGGCTCCAGCCGTAGTCGAACTTGGAGATCAGCAGGTAGTCCCCGGTCCGCACCCCCGGCTCCATCGAGCTCGACGGGATGGTGTTCGGCTGGAACAGCACGACGCGCAGCACGAGCGCGATGAGCAGCGCGAGCAGCAGCGTCTTGAGGGTGTCCCAGGCCTCTCGGGCGAAGGTCGGTCGGGGTGCGGCTTGGTCGGTCATGCCCAAGACATGCTCGAGCCTGCCCCGCGCCGGAAACGGGATCCCGTCCGGACGGGCTCCTGTCGTGTCCGGACAGGATCAGCCGACCGTGATCCAGCCCTCGCTGACGTTCTCCCAGCGCACGCCGACCAGCAGCACCTGGGCGCCGCCGCTCAGGTTCACCGCCAGGCCCTGCGCGGTCTCCGCCACCGTCCAGGTCGAGCCGGCCAGCAGGTTCAGCCGGTCGCCCTCCCAGAAGTTGAAGTCGGTGATCTGATCGAGGCCCGCCTCCGCGAAGGCGTGGAAGGTGTCGGCGCCCGATCCGCCCGACAGGGTGTCGGCGCCGCGGTCGCCCGAGAGGAAGTCGTTCCCGCTCCAGCCGAAGACGCGATCGTCGCCCTGGCCGCCGCGCAGGACGTCATGGCCAGCGCCGCCGTCGACAGCGTCATTCCCCAGGTTGCCCAGGACGACGTCGTCGCCCTCGTCGCCGCTGAGCTGGTCGTCGTGCTGGCCGCCGACCACCCAGTCGCCGCCATCGCCGCCAGAGAGCGTATCCCTGCCCAGGTTGCCGTGCATGTCGTCGAAGGCGCCGCCGCCGCTCATCACGTCGTCGCCGTCGCCGCCGCGCAGGAAGTCTTCGCCGTCGCCGCCGCCGATGCTGTCGGCGCCGGCCTGGCCCATGAGGGTGTCGCGGCCCGAACCGCCGTTCAAGGCGAGGCCCTGGCCGCCGATGGTCTCACCGCCGCCGCCGCGCCAGCCCTGGTAGAGCTGGAAGAAGCCGCGCCCGATCGCCTCGAAGCCTTGCGCGGCGTAGTGCGTCCCGTCGGCCTGCAGCGAGAAGCCTCGGGTGTCGATGCTGCCGGCGTTCGGGTCCGCGGCGTCCACGGCGGCCTGGGCCGCGCGCACGTCGTCGGCGAACGCCCAGTTCGTGCCGATCTGGAAGAAGCCCACCTTGCCGGCGCCGTCGCCCATCCATTCCGCGCGGACCGCGGCCAGGAGCCCGTGCAGGTTGCCGCCGTAGGCCGAGGCGTCGGCCCAGTTGGTCGCGTCCTCCTCGCCCTGGCCGAAGAACACGGCGTCGGGGCGCAGGCCGCCGGCCGCCGAGCCCGCTTCCGCGATCACCGCAGTCGTGCGGTCGAAGAGCTCGTTGTCGCTGTTCGGCGACCAGTCGTAGTGCCAGGCCTCCCAATCCGCGGCCAGCCCCGTGCCGCCATAGGCCTGCTTGACGATGTAGAGGGGCTCGTTCGGGAAGCGCGCGCGGAACTCGAGCGCGAACTGCATCTCGGGGCCCCAGGTCAGGGGCTGGCCGTCGTAGCCCGAATTGACGCCCGGCTGCAGCGTCGCCCAGGTCTTGGCCGAAGCGTCCCAGACCTTGGTCAGGGGATCCGGGGTCCAGGGCCGACTGAGGGTCCACGACCCCATGCCGTAGCCGCCGGTGTTCGACTGTCCCGCAAAGACAACGAAGGCCACGCCGCCCCCTTGCTGCTGTGCAGGCACGCGCCATCGCGCGCCCGCTCCCGCGGGCTCAACCAGCGAAGTGGGCGATTTGTTTCTAAGGCGCCGCTATTGCGACGCGAGACCGCCGACCTTCATCGTCACCGGCGGATCGGCGTCGGGTCCGCCATTCGACAGCGCGCCCTGCACCAGGACCGGCTTCTGGACCACCATCTTGGCCATTTCGGCGGGCATATCCAGGCGCACAATGGTGACATGATGCGCGGGCGGCCGCTTGGGGTCTCCGTCCACGCCCTGGAGGCAGATCCGCTCGGTCATCACCAGCGCGTAATAGTCGGTCTGCCGCTCGCGCCGCGAGGTGTCCGCCTCGGTGTCTTCGAAGCCCTCGATGGCGTAGACCGTGCCCTTCAGAAAGATCGAGGCGTCGCCGTAAGGCAGGCAGAGGGGCCCGGATTCCGGAGCCGGTGCGTCGGCCCTAACAGGCAGGGCGATCAGGGCGGCGGCGGCCGCCAGGACGGCTGGGCGGATCACCGGGAATCCCTTCGTGAAGCTTGGCCGAGACTCGGTCAGTAGGAGACCCCTGTCAAATAGAGCCCCTCGGCCGGCGCAACCGGGCCGCAGGCCTTGCGGTCGCGGGCCTCCAGCGCCGCCTTCACGTCGTTGCGGGTCCAGCGGCCCACACCGACCTCGGCCAGGGTGCCGGTCATCGAGCGCACCTGCCGGTGCAGGAAGGACCGCGAGGCGAAGTCCAGCAGCACGTATTCGCCCTCGCGGCGCACCCGGGCGACGTCGAGCGTCTTCATGGGCGATTTCGCCTGGCAGCCCAGGTCGCGGAAGGTGGTGAAGTCGTGGTGGCCGACCAGCACCTGGGCGGCCTCGTGCATGGCCTCGGCGTCCAGCGGCTTCTTCACGTGCCAGACAAGGCCCTGGTCCAGCGCCGGCGGCGCCATGCGGTTGAGGATCCGGTACAGGTAGCGTCGCTCCTTGGCCGAGAACCGGGCGTGCCAGTCGCCCTCGGCGACCTGGGCGTCCAGGATGACGATCGGCTCCGGGACCAGATGGGCGTTCAGCGCATTGCGCACCGTCTCCGGGTTCCAGTCCTTCTCGAGGTCGACGTGGATCACCTGGCCGGTGGCGTGGACGCCGGTGTCGGTGCGCCCTGCCGCCTGCAGCCGAAGCGTCTCGCCGCAGAACCCCTTCACCGCGCGCTCGATCGCCCCCTGTACGCTGGGGAGCGCCGCCTGCGCCTGGAAGCCGTGATAGGGCCGGCCGTCATATTCGATGAGCAGGCGGTAACGGGGCATCAGCCGAGCATCGTCCCGGCCGCGACCGGGGTCCCGCGCAGGAACACCTCGGCGTCCTGCGGCCCGCGGCCCTCGCGCTGCACCCGCAGCAGACGCACGGCGCCGTCTCCGCAGGCGACGCGCAGCCGGTCGTCTAGCACCGCGCCGGCCGCGCCCTCGCCGTCGACCTGTTCGGACAGCAGCGCCTTCACCCGCACCGGCCCTTTCTCGGTCGCGAGCTCGAACCAGGCCCCGGGGAACGGCGACAGGCCGCGGATCTTGCGGTCGACCTCGGCGGCGGGCTGGGTCCAGTCGATCCGCGCCTCCTTCGGCCGGATCTTCTTGGCGTAGGTGACGCCGTCGTCGGCCTGGGCGGTCTCCACCGCCGTGCCCGCGGCGATGTCGGCCAGCGTCGCGACGATCAGCGCGGCCCCGGCCGCCGCCAGCCGGTCGTGCAGCGTGCCGGCCGTCTCCAGGGCGTCGATCCGCAGGCTTGCGGTCGCCAGCACCGGCCCTTCGTCCAGGCCCTCGGTCATCCGCATCACCTGCACCCCGGTGATCTTGTCGCCCGCCATGATCGCCCGCTGGATCGGCGCCGCGCCGCGCCACCGGGGCAGCAGCGAGGCGTGGACATTGAACGATCCCAGCCTGGGCGCCTCCAGCACCTCCCGCGGCAGGATCTGGCCGAACGCCACCACCACCGCGGCGTCCAGGCTTAGCGCCGCGAAAGCCTCGATCTCGACCGGATCGCGCATCGAGGCGGGCGTCCGCACCGGGATGCCACGCGCCTCGGCGAAGGCCTGCACCGGCGACGGCTTCAGCTCGTGGCCACGGCCGCGGGGCGCCGCCGGCTGGGAATAGACGCAGGCCACCTCGTGGCCGGCCTCGACGATGGCGGCCAGCGCCGAGACGGCGAAATCGGGAGTGCCCAGGAAGGCCAAACGCATCGCGGGGGTTTAGCCGCCCCGCGCCCGCAAGGGAACGCCGCCAAGGGAACGGAGACGGGAACTTACCCGCAAGCTTGGCCGTTCGAGGCCCGACAATCGGAGGTCGACCCCATGAAGAAGCTGATCGCCATCACCGCCGCGGGCCTGGCCGTGGCGCTCGCCGCCTGCAGCGAGCAGGAACGCGTCGACGCCGGCAACGACGTCGAGGCGGCCGCCGGCAAGATCGCAGGCGAGGCCAGGGACGCCGCCAACAGCCCCGAGCTCAAGGAAGTCGGCTCGGAGATCAAGGAAGCCGCCGGCGACGCGGGCCAGGTGATCAAGGACACCGCCAAGGGCGCGGCCGAGGGCGCCCGCGAAGGCGCCGCCAAGGTCGAGTCCGAGGCCAAGGACGAGGCCGGCGACGCCAACCGCGCGGCCCACGACGCCACCCACTGACCGTTCATCCACGGTACAGCCTGAAGGCGTAAATGCGGCGCGGCGGACACACGCCCGCAAAGCCGGCGCTCTAGCTCGTCGGGAATCTGATCCTGGGGAGGACTGGAAGCGTTGGTGAGCCGATCCGTCGGCCAGGGAGTGTATTGAGAGTGATCCGCCGTCCGCGCGCCCAATGGGCGCTCCTCCTCGCCGGCAGCGCCGTGGCGCTTGCCCTGCCTCCCCTCGCCCACGCTCAGAGCCAGGCCTCCGCCCCCGCGTCCGCCGATGAAGCGGCGCTGGACGAGGACGGTTACGAGGTCGACGAGCTGGTGGTCACCGCCGCGCGTGAAGTCGCGCCTCGCGGCTCGGTGGTCGGGGAAGCCGAGCCCGAGATCACCCTCGACCAGCGCGAGATCCGCGCCCTCGGCGTCAGTTCGGTCGACGAGTTGTTGGCCGCCCTCGAGCCGCAGCTGGCCTCCGGCCGCGGCCGGGCCGGCGGCCGCCCGGTCATCCTGCTGAACGGCCAGCGCATCTCCAGCTTCCGCGAAGTGCGCGACCTGCCGCCCGAGGCGATCGTGCGCATGGAGATCCTCCCCGAGGAGGTGGCGCTAAGGTACGGCTACCGCGCCGACCAGCGGGTGGTGAACTTCGTCCTGCGCCGCCGCTTCCGCGCCATCACCGTCGAGACCGGCGTCACCCTGCCGACCGCCGGCGGCCAGGAGAGCTATGACGCCACCCTCGACGGCCTGCTGATCGGCGACAACGCGCGCCAGCAGGTGAACCTCAAGGCGGGCCTGCGCACGCCGCTACTGGAGTCCCAGCGCGACATCGTGCGCATCCCTGACGAGACCGCCTTCCGCACGCTCATCTCGCGGCAGGAAAACCTGTCGCTGAACGCCATCTACGCCCGGCCGCTGGGCGACGGCGTCAGCGCCACGCTGAACGGCAGCCTGGAGTGGACCGACGGCACGGGCCGGCTCGGCCAGAACCCCGGCACGCTCGACGCCCTGCGGCGCCTGACCGACAGCAACGTCGCCCACCTGGGCGGCACGGTGAACGGCGCCGTCTCCGGCTGGCGCTGGACGCTGACCGGCAACGCCGACTGGAGCGAGAACCAGACCACCACCGAGGTCGCCTATGATCCGATCCTCGGCTGGCGGGCGCCCAACACCGCGCGCTCCACGGTCACCTCGGCGGATGCCCAGGGCCTGATCAACGGTACGCTGTTCGACCTGCCGGCGGGCGCCGTGAACGCCGCCTTCACCGTCGGCGGCGGGACCCAGCGGGTGGAGAGCGAATCCTTCCGGCTCGGGAACATCGTGGCCACCGACCTCGACCGCCAGACGGTAACGGCCCAGGCCAACTTCGACGCGCCCATCGCCAGCCGCCGGCGCGGTCCGATCGGCGCGCTGGGCGACCTGTCGGTCAACTTCAACGCCAACGTCGAGCACTACTCCGACTTCGGAACGCTCTGGACGCTGGGCGGCGGCGTCACCTGGTCGCCCATCGAGGCCGTGCGCCTGATCGCCTCGTTCACCGACGAGGACGGCGCGCCCACCATCCAGCAGCTCGGCGATCCCGAGATCATCACGCAGAACGTCAACGTCTTCGACTTCGTCACCGGTACGACCGTCCCGGTGACCCAGGTCACCGGCGGCAATCCAGACCTGCTGGCCGACAACCGGCAGGTGCTGAAGCTCGGCCTGACCCTCAAGCCCTTCGACGAGACCGACTTCACGATCCGCGCCGACTACACCCGCACCCGCACCCGCGACGAGATCGCCAGCTTCCCGGCCATCACGCCCGAGATCGAGGACGCGTTCGGCGACCGCATCACCCGGGACCCTGTCACCAACCAGCTCGTGCGGGTCGACACCCGGCCCGTGAACTTCGACCGCCACGACGAGCAGCAGCTGCGCTGGGGCTTCAACTACTCGCGGCCGATCCGCAACACGCGCGCCCCGGCCTTCGCGGGCCAGAGGCCGCAAGGCGCGGCCCAAGGCGGCGCGCCACAGGGCGTTGCGCCCGAAGGCGGCGGGCCTCCGCGCGGCGAGGGCGGCGGCCAGCGTTCTGGCGGCGGCGGATTCGGCGGTCCGGGGGGCGGCGGCGGCGGGTTCGGCGGCCGGCGCGGCGGCGTCGGCGGCGGCAACCTGCAGTTCGCCGTCTTCCACACCTGGCGCATCGAGGACGAGGTGCTGATCCGCCCGGGGGTTCCGGTGCTCGACCTGCTCGACGGCTCGGCGCTCAGCCAGGGCGGCGGCTCGCCCAAGCACCAGATCGACGTCCAGGCCGGCATCTCCCGCAACGGCCTCGGCGCGCGCCTGAACGCCCGCTGGGAGCAGGGCACCGAGGTGGACGGCGGCTCCACCTCCGAGACTCTGCGGTTCTCCGACCTGACCACTGTCGACCTGCGCCTGTTCGCAGACCTCGGCCTGCAGCCGATGGCGCGCAACAATCCGTGGATGCGCGGCGCCCGCGTCAGCCTGAACATCGACAACATCTTCGACGAGGTCCGCACGGTCCGCGACGAGACCGGGATCGTCCCGCTCAGCTACCAGCCCGACCTGGTCGATCCGCTCGGCCGCACGGTGCGCGTCAGCTTCCGCAAGCTCTTCCTGCCGCGGCGCGCCGTCCCGCCGCCGGGCCAGCAGCGCCAAAGGCCGGGAGCGTAAGCTTTCCCTCCCCTGCAGGGGAAGGGCAAGGGGTGCTACGCCGCCTTGGTCAGCTTCTTGACCTTCTTCACCGCCTGCTCGCGCTTCAGGCGCGAGAGGTGGTCGATGAACAGAACGCCTTCGAGGTGGTCCATCTCGTGCTGGATGCAGACCGCGAAGAGCCCCTCGGCGTCTTCCTCGATCTGTTCGCCCTGGTAGTTCAGGTAGCGGAGCTTCACCCGCGCGGGCCGTTCGATCTCGTCGAAGTACTCCGGCACCGAAAGGCAGCCTTCCTCGTACGGCGCGGTCTCGTCCGAGGCCCAGAGGATCTCGGGGTTCACGAAGTAGCGCGGCTGGGGCTCTTCTTCCGGGCGGGCCAGGTCCATGACGATGACCCGCTTCGGCACGCCGATCTGGATCGCCGCCAGCCCGATGCCAGGCGCGTCGTACATGGTCTCCAGCATGTCATCCATCAGCGCGCGCAGCTCGTCGTCGACCCGTTCGACGGGTTGCGACACCTGCTTCAGCACAGGGTGGGGGACAGTGAGGATCTCGCGGATGGCCATGGCGTGCGAGGTAGGAGCGGAATTCCCGAGCGTCAAGGTCGGACAACCGCCCCGGCGACCTCCTAGGACTGGGCGGCGAGCCGGACCGTCGGCTGCTCGTCCTCGCTGAGCTTCGACAGTGCGCGGACGCCCACCTCGATGGGCGGCAACTCGGCGATCTCCTTGCCCTGGTGATCGACCTTCAGGTCCTCGAACCGCTTGGCCTGGGTCAGCACCTGGCTCTCCAGCGAGCCCACGAAGCGGTTGTAGCGCTCGACGGCGGCGGTGAGGGCCTTGCCCACCGAGCCCGCGTGCTCGCCCATCACGGCGATGCGCTTGTAGAGCTCCTTGCCCAGCTCGGCGATGTTCTGGGCGTTGGCCGCCTGCTCCTCCACCCGCCAGCCGTAGGCCACGGCCTTGCAGAGCGCGAACAGGGTGGTGGGCGTGACGATCACCACGCGGCGGTCCATCGCCTCGGTCATCAGGTCCGGCGAGCGGTCCAGGGCCGCGGCGAGCGCCGAATCCAGCGGCACGAACATGGCCACGAAGTCGGGCGAGGCGTCGAACTGGTCCCAATAGGCCTTCGCCGACAGCCCCTGGATGTGATTCTTCACCGAGGCCACATGCCGCAGCCCCGCGCCGTCGCGGGCGGCGTCGTCCAGCGCCTCCTGCAGCTCCAGGAAGGCGTTCAGCGAGCACTTGGCGTCGATCACGAACACGCCGCCGCCCGGCAGGCGCACGGTGACGTCCGGCCGCCGGCGGCCCTCCTCGGTGTCGGTCGAGGTCTGTTCGTCGAAGTCGTAGCGCGCCGACAGCCCTGCGGCTTCCAGCACGTTGCGCAACGTCTGCTCGCCCCAGCGCCCCTGCACGCCCGCGCCCCGGCGCAGCGCCGCCGACAGCTTGCGCGCCTCCTCTTGCGTCGCCGTCGAGGCCTGCAGCAGCTGGGTGATCTGCTGCTTCAGCCCGCCGGTCTCCTCGGCGCGCTGCTTCTCGACCTGGGCCACCTGCTCCTGGAACTTCTGCAGCGTCTCGGCGACCGGCTTCAGCTGCGCCTCGAGCCTGGCCTGCGCCAGCTGCTCGCGGTTGCGCACCTGCTCCTCGTTCTTGCGCAGGATCTCCTCGGCCACATTGGTCGCCGACTGGGTGAGCTGGCTGCGCAGCAGTTCGCCCTGCTCCTCCAGCATCTTGGCCCGCAGCTCGGCGGCGGCCACCCGCATCTGCGCCTTCAGCGCCCAGAGGACGGCGCCTGCGGCCACGACCGCCAGCGCCAGCACGAGGATCAGCAGCATGTTCATGCTGCGTTCCTATCAGATTCCGTGAGTCGGTTCTACGCCGGCCGCCTAGCCCGCATGGCCTGGGCGATGGTGCCGTCGTCCAGCCAGTCCAGTTCGCCGCCGACCGGCACGCCGCGGGCCAGCATGGTCACGGCGACGTCCGCCCCCGAGAGCCGTTCGGCGAGGTAGTGCGCCGTCGTCTGGCCGTCGACGGTCGCCGGCAGCGCCAGGATCACCTCGCGCACGCCCGTCTCGCTCGCGCGCCCGACCAAAGGCCCGACCCGCAATGCATCCGGCCCCACGCCGTCCAGCGCCGACAGCAGGCCGCCCAGCACGTGGTAGCGGCCGCGGAACGCGCCGGCCCGCTCCATGGCCCAGAGCGCGCCGACCTCCTCGACCACGCAGATCAGGCTGGCGTCCCGCGTCCCGTCCGAGCAGATCGCGCAGGGGTCCTGGGTGTCGAGGCTGCTGCACACCTGGCAGGTCTTCACCCGCGCCGCCGCCGCCGCCAGCGCGTCCGACAGCGGCAGCAGCAGCTGGTCGCGCCGCTTCAGCAGCGCCAGCGCCGCCCGCCTCGCCGACCGGGGCCCCAGCCCCGGCAGCTTGGCGAGCAGGCCGATCAGCCGCTCGATCTCAGGTCCGGCGGAAGCGGCCACTTAGAACTTCGGCATCCCCGGCAGGCCCATGCCGGCCAGCGGGCCGGCCGCGGCCTTCATCAACTCGGCCTGCTGGGCGTCCAGCTTGCGCTTGGCGTCGGCGTGGGCGGCGACCACCAGGTCGGCCACCACCTCGCCCTCGCCCGGGGCCATCAGGCTCTCGTCCAGGTCGACCTTGGCCAGTTCGCCCGTGCCCTTCAGCACGACGCGCACCATGCCGCCGCCCGAGGTGCCCTCCACCTCCAGCTCGGCCAGCTTGTTCTGGGCGTCGGCCAGCTTCTGCTGCATGGCCTGGGCCTGCTTCATCAGCGAGTTCAGGTCTTTCATCGCAACGCTACTCCTCGTCGTCCTCGGCTTCCGGCGGGGGCTCGGCGGCCCCGGTCGTTTCCGGCTGGATGGTCGTGCGGATGCCGACGATCTCGGCGCCCGGGAAGGCGCTCAGAACCGACTGCACGAACGGATCCTGCTCGATCTTCTCGCGCACCTCGCGCTGTTCGCGCTTCTGCTTCTCCCACAGGCTCTCGGCGCCGCCGCCGCCCTGGGCCGAGATCAGCCAGCGCTCGCCGGTCCATTCGCGCAGCCGCGCCACCAGCCGCTGCGCCAGGTCGCGCGGCGTGCCCGGCGCGGGCTCGTACTCGATGGCGCCCGGCCGGAAGCTGATCGGGCGGACGAACCGCTCCACGTCGAGCTTGAGCGTGATGTCGCGCTTCTGGTCGATGAGCTTCAGCACGTCCTCGAAGCTCTTGAGCGTCGGCGCCGGCTGAGCCTGGGCCTGCGGCATCACCTGCCGCGCCACCGCCGTCGCGCCGCCGCCCTGCGGAACGCCGCCGCCTCCGCCGCCGCCCGGACCACCGCCGCCTGGACCCCCGCCAACCGGCTCGCCCGACTGCAGCTTCTTCAGCGCCTCCTCGGGTCCCGGCAGGTCGGCCGCGTAGGCCAGGCGGATCAGCGCCATGTCGACGGCCGCCGCCGCATCGGGCGCCCGCCGCACCTCCTCATAGGCCTTCAGCGTCAGCTGCCACATGCGCGACAGGATGCCGGGCGACACCGCCGCGCCCACCGCCGCCAGCCGCATGGCCTGCTCCTTCGGCAGGACCAGCGCGTTCGGCCCGATGGCCTTCGCCACGCTCGCCCCATGCACATGGTCCAGCAGGTCCAGCATCACCTGGTCGGGATTGGCGCCGTAGCCGTACAGCGTCCGGAACGTCTCGATGGCGTCCCCCGCCTGCCCGCGCATCAGCTGTTCGAACAGGGTGATGGTCTGGGCCCGGTCGGCCAGGCCCAGCATGTCGCGGATGGTCGCCGCCGTGACCGTCTGCCCCGGCTCCCCCTGGACGATCGCCTGGTCCAGCATCGACTGGCCGTCGCGCACCGAGCCCTCGGCGGCGCGGGCGATCAGCATCAGCCCTTCGGCCTCGACGCGCGCGCCCTCGTTCTCGCAGATCATCTCCAGGTTCTTGACCAGCATCTCGGGCTCGACCCGGCGCAGGTCGAACCGCTGGGTCCGCGACAGGATCGTCACCGGCACCTTGCGGATCTCGGTGGTCGCGAAGATGAACTTGGCGTGCGGCGGCGGCTCCTCCAGCGTCTTCAGGAGCGCGTTGAACGCCCCCGTCGACAGCATGTGGACCTCATCGATGATGTAGACCTTGTAGCGGGCCTCGACGGGCGCATACCGCACCCCGTCCAGCAGCTCGCGGATGTCGTTCACGCCGGTGCGCGAGGCGGCGTCCAGCTCTAGGACGTCCATGTGCCGGCCCTCGATGATGGCCCGGCAGTGGATGCCTTCCTCGGCCAGGTCCAGCGACGGCTCGTGGACGGTCTCGGTCTCGTAGTTCAGCGCCCGGGCCAGCAGGCGCGCGGTCGTCGTCTTGCCCACGCCCCGAACGCCGGTGAGCATGAAGGCGTGCGCGATCCGCCCCGAGGCGAAGGCGTTGCGCAGCGTCCGAACCATGGCCTCCTGGCCGTACAGGTCCTCGAAGCGCCGCGGCCGGTACTTCCGCGCGATGACGGTATAGGCCGACGACGCCTCCACCGGCGGCGCAGCAGCCGGGGCCGGCGCGCCGAACATGTCGCCCGTGTTCGGATCCCGCTCGGGAATCTCTTCGTCGTCCACCATCGCCGCCATCTAATGGCTCGCACCCGGTGAACGGAAGGGGAAACCGCCCCTACAGCGCCCGGTACTTGAAGTCGCGGAAGCGCGCGGCGCCCTGGCCTGCCGCATAGAAGCCGGGCTTCAGCATCATGAACCCGCCGCGGACGTTGTGGTGATAGCCCGAGACCTCCATCCCGCGGTCGAACTTCGCCCAGGTCTTCCCGCCGTCGCCGCTGGTCCAGAAGCTGACGATGTGGCGGTTGTTGCGCAGCCGCATCTTCATCCGCCGCCCGTGCGGATTGGCCGGCCGTCCGCGCTCGATGCCGTACTGGTGGGTGACGAACTTCTGCGCATCGAAGCCCAGCCCGCAGTAGAGCTGCTTGTCGTAGAACAGGATCAGGCCGGCGGTCGCGCCCGGATCGATCTCCATGTCGCACTCGATCTCATAGGCCTGATCGCCGACCACGGTCAGCAGCGGCGAGCCGGTCGAGGGCGCGACGCCCGCCGCCTGCAGCGTCAGAACGCCGTCCCGCCGCGCGATGCGCTTGGCCTCGTCCGGCTCCGGGGCGAAGAAGTTCCACTGCAGGCCGTAGCGATCCTCGCGGAAGTCGTCCGACAGCGCCCGCCCATGCCATCCGGCTTCGCCGCCTCTCGGCTTGGCCAGCGGCTTCGACAGGTCGCCGCCGCCGATCTCGAACCAGCCGTCGGAGGTCCAGGTCACCGGCGCCAGCAGCGCCTGCCGGCCCAGGGTCCAGAACCCGTTCTCATAGCCGTGATAGACCGCCCACCAGTCGCCCGCCGGCCCCTCCACGAGGGTCGCGTGGCCCCGCGACCACCACTTTTCGGACAGGCTCTCCGTCCGCACCAGCGGGTTCTTCGGATGATCCTCCCACGGCCCCTTCAGCGACCGCGAACGCGCGGCGATCACCATGTGCCCGGTGGGCGGCCCGGCCGTCCCGCCCACGGCGGTGATCAGATAATACCAGTCGCCCCGCCGGGTGATCTTCGGCCCCTCGGGCGAGAAGCTCTCGATGTCCCACTCGTCGGGATAGCCGCGCCAGGGGTCATAGACGTGCTCCGGCGCGCCCACGAGCGACAGGCCGTCGGCTGACAGCTTCACGCGGTCGCCGCCGGACAGGAACAGCCACCGCTCGCCGGTCCTGGCGTCCACCGCATGGCCGGGGTCGATATAGGTCGGCAGGCCCAGCTCGACCGGCGGGCTCCAGGGGCCCTCGATCTTCTCGGCCCACACCACCCAGGTGCGGTTGCGGTCGGGGGCCTTGGCCGCGAAGTAGATGAAGTAGCGCCCGTCGTGCCGGATCAGCTCCGGCGCCCACACCGAGCCCACGTTCTGCGTCAGCGCCGCCACCCGCGGCCGCCAGTTCACCAGGTCGCGGCTGTGCCAGACCTGCAGGCCCGGATAGGCCTCGAACGACGAGAAGGTCATGTAGTAGTCGCGGCCATCCTTCAAGATTGAAGGATCTGGCCAGTCGCCGGCCAGGATCGGGTTCAGGAACGTCCCGTCCCCCCGGTCCGCCTTGCGTTGACCCTCCGGTCCCACGCCCCAATCCGGCGCGGGCGGAGATGTGGCGGCTGCAGACGCCGCTCCCGCGGCTCCGGTTGTTCCAACAGCCCCGAGGGAGGCCAGGCCGAGGGTCAGGGCGTCACGCCGATCGATACGCATGGACCGACCTTAGCCGCACCATGGGAGCGCTCCCAACAAGAGACCGCACGCTACGGAAACCGCCGACGCCGAATTTTGGGGGAAGAGGTGGAGACCGAACGACAACCCGAAGCGGGACCCGTTGTGGCTGCTTCCTTCCGGACCTGACCAGGTTGGCGAGGCGCTCGTCCGCCGCCGATCTCCGGGGCGCTATATGGCGGGTGAGGGCTGGGAGGGCAAGCCTGCTCACCCAACCTCGAAGATATGGTGCCGCACGCCGCCGGCGATCCGCTCGCCCATCCCGACCGCCAGAACCGCGTTCAGCCATCCGTAGCGCGCATCCGACGTCTCGAACACCGGCGCGATCCGGATCCGGTAGCGGCTGACGTCCACATGCGGCTGAGCCGGGTCGCGGAACGCCGCGCCGACGTCCGGGGGCACCCACGTCCGCCCCGAGTAGGTGACGTAGATCATCGCCCCGTCGTCGGTCTTCCAGATGCAGCGGGCGTCGAAGGTGCCGGTGGCCGCGCCGTCCTGGCCCACGCCCGCCGTCGACCAATTGCCGCCGCCTGGCAGGATCTCGCCCGAGAGCCTGGGCCCCTCGAACCGGCCGCCGGTGATGTAGCCGATCCGCCGCGTCGTCCAGGGCGAGGCGCCGAGGTCCATGATCCCGTCCACCTCGAACCTCGCCACGCACAACGGCTGGCCGGCCAGCGCCCGGTCCCCGAACTCGAACTCCGACATCGTCGTCCCTCCGCAACTCAGACAGCAAACCTTAGAATGCGAAGCTTCCGTGGCAAACCCGCCGGACGGTGAAGCCTCGCCAGCGCCCCAACCCCGCCCAAGTCCCGCCACACCGCCTCGCGAACCAGGGCCAAGCGTAACAACTGTGACCTTGGGGGCTCCTCTCATGCGCAAGCTCGTGCTCGCCGCCGTCCTGGGGGCCGTCGCCCTTCCCGCCGTCCCGGCCTTCGCCGATCCGCCGCGCCATGCCCCCGCGCACGGCCGCCGTCACAAGGAGCGGATCTACGACGACAGCGGCCGCTACTACGAACCCCGACGCGTCTCCTACGACAACGTCTGGCGCGGGTCGGACGGGCGCTACTACTGCAAGCGAGACAACGGCACGACGGGCCTGGTGATCGGCGCGGCCGTGGGCGCCCTGCTCGGTCGCGAGATCGACGGCGGCCGCGACCGCACCGCCGGCACGATCCTCGGCGCCGCCGGCGGCGCCCTGCTGGGCCGCGAGATCGACAAGGGCGACCTCCGCTGCCGCTAGGGGGCGACCTCCGCTGCCGCTAGGGGGCGATCTCCGCTGCCGCTGAGGGGCCGACCTGCGCCATCGCCGATGTCCGCATTCGTCGCG